>BFBZ01000002.1_pt17 | contig 546292 bp, 510 predicted proteins | sample 1888401 | NCBI WGS metagenome assembly BFBZ01 (sample SAMD00112614, study PRJDB3348) | symbiont metagenome | host: Chara braunii
AGCGGCGGCGCATCGGTCGACACGATCAACATCAGCACGCTGACCGACTCGGCGGCCGACCAGACCACGCTCAGCGGCTACATCTCGCAGGTTACAGCTGCGATCAACTCGGTGGCTTCGGCCGCCGCCGGCCTCGGCGCGGTCAAGAACCGCATCGCGACCAACACGGACTTCGTCAAGACCTTGATGGACTCGGTGACGCGCGGTGTCGGTCAGCTCGTCGACGCCGACATGAACGCGGAATCCACCCGCCTTCAGGCGCTGCAGACGCAGCAGCAGCTCGGCGTCCAGGCGCTCTCGATCGCCAACCAGAACAGCCAGAGCATCCTGTCGCTGTTCAAGTAAGCTCAGGCTTTGGAAACGACCGTGCTCCCATGGGGGCGCGGTCCCGCCGTGGCCGGCGGACACGATGGCACATGACGTGCCCGCAATCGATCTCCTGACCCTGGACTTCCCGCAACGAGTGGCTCGCACAGCCATGCGAACGCATGTCGCTTGCCGCTGATCCGGTTGCTGCCCCCCGGGATTTTTGCAAAACTGCAACGCCTCGCCTGCGAACTGACATATCCGTGTCCGCGCACAACCTTCGGGCAAGGTTGGCGGCGGAGTGTCTTCACCATTCGCATTGGTACGAGGTCATATGCTCAGTCGCGCGCAGCTACAGCAGCTGCTCAACAATCTGCTGGAACTAGGGCCGCGACGTCTGATGGCCTTGGGATTGATCGGCTTCGCCGTCCTCGTCACCGTGGTCGGCGGTGCCTACTATCTGAGCCGGCCGGAGTTCGAACCCCTTTATACCGGCCTCGCCCGCGAAGACGTGACACGTATCGGCGCCGCGTTGCGCGAGCAGAACATCGCCTTCGATATCAACGCGGCCGGCGATACCGTTTCGGTGCGACCAAGCCAGACCGCGCAGGCGCGAATGTTGCTGGCCGAAAAGGGGCTGCCGACCAGCGCCAATTCGGGCTACGAGCTGTTCGACAAGATCGGATCGCTCGGACTGACCTCCTTCATGCAGGAGGTCACCAAGCTCCGCGCGCTGGAGGGCGAAATCGCGCGCACCGTTCAGCTGATGAAGGGTGTCAAGGCCGCGCGAGTGCACATCGTGATGCCGGTGCGCGGCTCGTTTCGCGCGACACAGCAGCCACCCTCGGCATCGGTCGTTCTGCGCACCGACGGCGCGATCGAGGCGCGCACGGCGCAGTCGATCCGCCATCTCGTCGCAGCCGCCATTCCCGGCATGACGCGCGACAAGGTCACCGTGCTCGATGCCGACGGCTCGATGTTGCTGGCCGAAGAGGACGAGGCCAGTGCAGCGCCCACCAAGATGGCGAGCCTGCAGAAGACCGTTGGCGGGATGGTGCAGGAAAACATCCGCAAGGCGCTGACGCCCTATCTTGGGCTGGACAATTTCGAGGTCAGCGTCGCGCCGCAGCTTTCCACCGACAAGCGCCAGACCAACGAGACCGTCTACGATCCGGAGACGCGCGCCGAGCGTTCGGTCCGCAATGTCCGCGAAAACGAGAAGTCATCCAACGCCGACCGCTCGACTCCGACAACCGTCCAGCAGAACCTTCCTGACCAGCAGGTCAATGCCGGCGGCACCAAGAATTCGAGCGAGGACAAGACCCGCCGCGAGGACGTCACCAATTTCGAGGTCTCGTCCAAGACCACGACGACGGTGAGTGACGGCTATTCGATCAAGAAGCTCTTCATCGCGGTGCTGGTCAACCGCACACGTCTGGTCGCCGACCTCGGCGACAAGACCAACCAGGCCATCGTCGACAGCAAGCTCGCCGAGATCAGCCAGCTTGCGGCGACCGCCGGCGGTCTGGACAAGGCGCGCGGCGACCAGATCCAGGTGACGGCGGTCGACTTCGTCGAGGGCTCACGTGACCTGGCGCCAGTGCCGCCGATCAGCTTCGTCGAAATGATCAACAAGCAGCTCGGCAGTGTCATCAACGCCGTGACCATCCTGGCGGTCGCTTCGATGCTGGTCTGGTTCGGACTTCGGCCTGCAGTCAACGGCATTCTGACCCATCGCGCGGCACAGGAGCAGACCGAGGCTGCCGAGGCCGCCGAGCTCGAGACCGCTACGGCCCTCGCATTGGCCGACAGCCAGGACCCGGAGCTAAACCTTGTCGAGGACCTCGAGGGCAAGATGCAGCGCACGCCGCAGAAGCGGCTGGAGCAGATCGTCCGCCTCGACCAGATGCAGGCGGCAGCAATCCTTAAAGACTGGATGCGACGCGAGGAGGCGGCATGAACGCGGCAATCGGAAAACTCCTGACGCAATTCGACGCGAACGGCCGGGTCAAGTCACCGCCGCCGCTGAAGATCCAGGACGTGCTGACGAAGCAGAAGGAGGCCCGGCGCGAGCCTCAATCTCAACCGCAGCGTGAGGAACGTCCGGCGCCATCGCAGCCGCAACTGCAGTCGCCGGCTGCGGCCTCCGCGGCGGAAGCCCCGCCGGTCAATCTTCTCGATGATGCCTATCGGCGCGGTCATGCTGCAGGTCTTGCGGAAGGTGAAGCCAAGATCGCCGAAGAGCGGGTCCGCAGCGCGATCCGCCTCGGCGAGGAGCGCGCCAAATGGTCCGACCAGCAGGCAGTCGCGATCGTCAATGGCTTCGAGGCTGCCTGCCGCGAGATCGAAAGCAATATCGCAAGCTCTGTGGCGCGGATATTGCTGCCGTTCCTCGCTGACGCGGTCCGCGACAAGGCGATCGGCTCCCTGGTCGAGCAGATCTCGGCGCTGACATCTAATTCGCCGGTCTCGGCCTTTCGCGTCACCGGGCCGAGCGAGCTCATCGACCTCGTCAGGACCCAGCTCAATCTCGCCGGCCGCACGGGCGTCGAGTACCAGTCTGCCGACACCGTCGAGGTTCGCGTTCTTGCCGATCAGACCAGGATCGAGACGCAGATATCGACCTGGATGGATCGGCTGAACGAGGCGCGCCGGTAACTGCACCATGGAAGAGGTCAAGCACGAGCTCGTCATCATCCGTCGTCGGAGCGCCTTCGAAGACGAGAAGGGGCACGGCGGCGTCTGGAAGATCGCCTATGCGGACTTCATGACCGCGATGATGGCGTTCTTCCTGGTGATGTGGCTGCTCAATGCGCTTAACCAGGACCAGAAACAGGTGGTTGCGAGTTACTTCAACCCGATCAAGCTCGCGGAGAATGCGCCGGCGCCTAAGGGGCTGAAGGATCTCACCAAGAAGGAGCCGACGACGTTCGAGGGGCAGGACGGCAAGCGCCAACCGAACGGGCCGAACGAGGAGCGCCGCGGCGACTCGCCGACGGCCGAGAAGCCGCCCTTCTACGAAGAGAAGGTGCTGTTCCGCGATCCCTACGCAACGCTCGCCGAAATCGCAGCGAGTTCGAACCAGGCCTCGGGCCAGCGGCGCGCCGGCGCGCTGACATCAGCCGAAGAGGATGGCCTCAAAGGCGGCGATGCCTATCGCGATCCATTCGATCCCGGCTATTGGAAGCTCGCGCCCGAGGCTTCCAAGGAGGCCGACAGGATCATGGAGGGCGAGCCGAAGGCGAATGTGTCCGCGCGCGACAATGCGGCCGGGGCCAGTCAAGGCGAGCCGCGACGCGGCCGGACCGATGATACCGGCGGCAACGTCGCCCCGGACGCGCCGGCGTCGTCCACGAGTGTGTCGCCACTGCTGCCGCCGGGGCCGGCGCCGTCATCGGCTACGCGAGATGCCAACGTTCAGCCGAACGCACAGCCCAATCTTCAGGCCAACGCCGCGCCGCAGGCGCGTCCCGCCGACGCCCCGAAGGAGGCCGAACCGCGCGACGCCGCTCAGACCCAGCAGCCGACCGTGAAGCAGCTTCAGTCCGCGATCGCCGACGCGCTGTCGGATATCAAGGCCGGCGCCGGGCCGGTGGCTGAGGTCCGCCAGGTCGAGGAGGGCCTCCTGGTCAGCCTGACCGACGATGCGAGCTTCGGCATGTTTGCGGTCGGCTCGGCCGAGCCGCGACCCGAGCTCGTTCGCGTCATCGACAAGATCGGTCCGATCATTGCGAAGCGTCGCGGCATGATCATCGTGCGTGGTCACACCGACAACCGTCCCTACAAGTCCGACAATTATGACAATTGGCGGCTGTCGACGGCGCGTGCGCAGATGGCCTATTACATGCTGGTCCGCTCCGGAATCGACGCGCAGCGGATCGAGCATGTCGAGGGGTATGCCGATCGGCGGCCGAAGCTTCAGAACGATCCGGCAGCCGCGCAAAACCGGCGGATCGAGATCCTGATCCGGGAGAAGCGCCCTTGACCAGGCCGCTGCTCCGCAACCTGCTTCTGATGGTGTTGTCGCTCATGGCGACACGCGCCTTTGCCGAATCCGCACCGCCGTCCGGCGAACCGTTCGAGCTCGTCCGCAACTTGCAGTCGGTGCAGGACGGCATCGCCAATGGCGACGCCGCGGCGCATGGCAGCCACCTCGCGCTGATCCGCCAGATCGGCGAAAAGTTTCTCGCGGCCGATCCCGGCGTGTGGAGTAATCCGCAGAATGGTCAGGCGGTCGTGATTTATTTGCTGAGCGGTGGCGCGCCGCAGATCGTCCGCAAGTTGCCGCGCGACAAGATCAACGTCGACAAGGCGCTGTTCGACGGCGCGCTCGCCTACGTCGAAGGCCGGCAGGACGAGGCGAGGGACCTGTTCAAGGACGTCAAGCCGCGCACGATCCCGTCCGGTATGGGCGGGCAGGTGGCGCTGGTCCAGGGCGCGCTGTTCGCGCGGTCCGAGGCATCGCTCGCGATCGAGCGTCTGGACGATGCGCGCCTGCTGTTGCCCGGCACGCTCGTCGAAGAGGCGGCGCTGCGGCGCGAGATCCTGCTGGTCGGGCAAGCCGAGGATTTCGACAAGTTCGAGTTCCTGACGCTGGCCTATATTCGGCACTACCGCAATTCGGTCTATGCCGGCGATTTCTGGCAGCGCTTCTCCACCGGCCTGACGCAATCCAGCCTTGCGCTGGACGATCGCCGCTTTGCGCGGATCGCGGCGCTGCTGGAACAGGTCGATCGTGCCAGCCGCCTCAAACTTTACCTGGTGATCGCGCGCGGAGCGTTGATCCGCGGCAAGCTCGTCGTCGTCAAGCTCGCGAGCGAGCGAGCGCTGACGCTCAGCGCAGACACGACGGCCGACCGCGAGCGTGCTCACTTCTATCGCGGTGCATCCCGCGCGCTCACTGACGAGTACGACGGCGGATTCGCCGAGCTGAAGGCGCTGGACCGGTCGAAGCTGGCGGAACGCGACGTCCTGCTCCTCAATGCAACTCTCCAGCTTGCGCTCGACGTCCGCAAGCCGATCGCGGGTCCGGCTGCCATGATGTCCGCCGACAAGCCGCCGCCGACGCCGGCGCGGATCGATCTCGCCTCCTCGAACGCGATGCTTGCGCGCGCCAAGACGCAACTCGACGGACTGGAGCTTCTCACCAAGGACCGCCGTCCATGACCAAGCTCAGTGGAACTTCTGGACAACTTTTCGCGGGTCTCGCCGAAAGCCTCACGCGCGGGATGACCCGTGCGACGAAAGGTGCGGCAATGACGGGCACAAAAGCGGCAGACGATTCCTCGTTTCACGACCTGCTTCATACCGTTTCGAACATGGCCAAACGGGCGTTGGACGATCAGGGCCCCGACACGACCACGAAGGCTGCCCCGATACGGCCGCGTGTGACCCAACTGACCGAGCACGGCAATTCGAAAGACGAACCGGTGCACGAACGCGCCGAAGAGACCAAGTCGTCGAACAAGCAGGAGCAAGTCGATCAGGCTGCAAAGGCGGACGTCCCGACCAGATTGAGTCTTCCGGCGATCGTGGGGCAGGAGCTCGCCGCCGCGCAAGCGGTGACGGTGCAGGCGCCGCAGCCGTCGGGCGACAGGAAGGAGACGTCGGAGCGGGGCGAGCGTCCGACCGCAGCGAAGCGCGAGGTTCAAAGCATCGGCGACGCAAAGGCGGCAGCGACAGATGTCGCTCGCGCCGCCGCTGCGTCGGTCACCGCGCCCTCGATCGCCGCGCGGTCCGCCGGCGATGCCTCCGGCCCGCGTGCGGAACCGGCGATCGGCGCTCAGGCTGCGGCGATGCCGCAGGGAAGCGATGTTCAACCGAAGGCCGCGGCTGTCACGCCCGGCTTTGACGCCATCGCGGCGAATGTCGAGCACGCCGCAAAGTCTGCGGGCCGCGATGCCCTGCCGGAGGCGACCAAGGTCACGGTGGTTCAGCAGGAGACGCATCTGCCTCCTGTCGGACAGTTCAGCGCCACTCAGCAGGTCGCAAACGCCGTGGTGTCGGAGCTCAAGAGCTCGCCCGCGCCGACCGCGTCCGCCGCAGCCGATCTCGCGGGCGCGCAGAGCAATTCACCGGACCAGCCACTGAAGATCCTCACCGTCAATCTTGAGCCGCCGTCGCTTGGCAACGTCACGATGCGCCTGCGTCTCGTCGGCAACGAGGTGTCGGTCCAGCTCGCCGCCGAACGCAAGGACACCAGCACGATGCTGGATCAGCAGCGCGACCAGATCCGCGGCCTGATGCAGTCAGCGGGCTATGTGGCCGATGTCGCGCCGGTGCAGCACGGCTCGCTCGACGGATTCCAGTCAGGTTCGGGTCAGTCGCAGCCGCAGCTCGCGGGCCAGCAACAGCAATCGTCCCAGTCGCAAGGCGCGTTCGGCGGAGCGGGTTCGTCGTCCGGCCAATCGGACGGCGGCGCCAGGCAAGCCCGGCAGGACCAGCCACCCAATCAGGAGGCACGCCATGACCAGGACGTGGCGCCGCATACTCGTCGCGGCCCTGTTTATCTGTAACGCAACCGCAGCCGCGGCGGCGGCGAGCGACACTGCGCGCCCGTGCGAGCGCGAGATGGCGCGCGCGTCGCAGCAGCACGGGATTCCGCTCGGCATTCTCTATGCCGTCGGCCTCACCGAGACCGGGCGGCGCGGCGCGCTCTATCCTTACGCGCTTGGCGCCGAAGGACAGACCGTGTTCGCCAGGGACATGGACGATGCGATCGCCAATTTCGAGGCAATGCGAGCCAGGGGCATCAAGCTGATCGATCTCGGCTGCATGCAGATCAACCACTATTTTCACGGCGACAAGTTCACATCGGTGCGCGCGATGTTCGACCCGGCCAAGAACGTCGACTACGCCGCGCGATTTTTGAAAGAGCTGAAGCAACGCGAGGGAAGCTGGACCATGGCGGTTGCCCGTTACAACGCCGGTCCCAACAATCAACCTGCGCAGAAGCGCTACGTCTGTCACATCGTCGCGCATCTCGTCTCCAGCGGCTTCGGCGCGTGGACCGACAAGGCGCGCTCGTTCTGCCAACCCGGAACAACCTGAGATGACGAAGTGCCTCATGAAGTTGTGCATCGTGGCAAATCATCAGCCCCGCGCAAGCAAGACCCCCCATTGTAATGACAATCGGTCAAAGGAGCCCACTTCATGAGCCTGTATGGTGTTATGCGCACCGGCGTTTCCGGGATGAACGCGCAGTCCAACAAGCTGTCGACGGTCTCGGACAACATCGCGAACGTCAACACGGTCGGCTACAAGCGGGCTTCGACGGAATTCTCCTCGTTGATCTTGAAGAGCGGCTCCGGCAACTACGACTCCGGCGCGGTCGAGACCACGGTCCGCTACGCCATCACCGACCGCGGCAACCTGCAGTTCACGACCTCGACGACGGACCTCGCGGTGCAGGGCAACGGCTTCTTCGTCGTGAAGGATGCGAACGGCAACAACTTCCTCACCCGTGCCGGCTCGTTCGTGCCTGATAGCACCGGCAACCTCGTCAACACCGCCGGCTTCCAGTTGATGGGCTACAACATCCAGAACGGCGCCGCGCCCAACGTCGCGGCCAACGGCTTCGGCGGCCTCCAGGTCATCAACGTCAACAAGATGGCGCTGCAGGCCTCGCCCTCGACCAAGGCAACGGTGGCCGCCAACCTCGATCCGAGCGCTGCGATTGTCGCTGCACCAGCCGCTGCGGCCGGTCCGGGCAACTACACCTCGAAGACGTCGATGGTGACCTACGATAACATTGGCAATGCCGTGACGCTCGACGTCTACGCCGCGAAGACCGCTGCGAACACCTGGGACATCGAGGTCTACAATGGCGCTACCGCGCTGACGGCCGGTCCTTCGGCCGCGACCACTTTCAAGTTCGACGTGAGTGCGACTGGAAAAGGCAAGCTGGACCTCGTTGGCCCGCCGCCAAGCGCGACCTCGCTCACGGTGAACATTCCCGGCGGCTCGGCCTTCAACATCGACATGTCGGCCATGACCCAGGTCGCCTCCAGCTTCGACTTCAAGGCGACCGTCGACGGCAACGCGCCGTCCGCCGTCGAGAAGGTCAACATCGACAGCAAGGGCGTCGTCACCGCGGTCCTGAAGAACGGCACCCAGTTGCCAAGCTTCCAGGTTGCGCTCGCCACCGTGCCGAGCCCGGACCATCTGACGCCTGAGGTCGGCAACGTCTATTCGCCGAACCTTGATTCCGGAAACGTGCAGGTCGGCCTCGCCGGCCAGGGCGGTCTCGGAACCATCCAGTCGGGCGCGCTGGAAGATTCGAACGTCGATCTCGCGAACGAATTGACGTCGATGATCGAGGCGCAGCGCGGCTTCACCGCGAACTCGAAATCGTTCCAGACCGGCGCCGATTTGCTCGACGTCGTCGTCAACCTGAAGCGCTGAGTCCTTCAGCGCTTTTCCCGGCAAGAGCACGCCCAAGAGCACGCCATGTCCATCACTTCGGCCCTCGACTCCGCCCGCTCTTCGCTTATGGCGTCTGGCATCCAGTCGTCGACAGTCTCGCGCAACATCGCCGGTGCCAGCACGACCGGCTATTCGCGCAAGATCACGGTGCTGGACAACCTCCCCGGCGCCGGCGTCTATGTGGCGGCGATCCAGCGTGCGGCCTCCTCGGGCCTGTACGCCAACGTCCTGACCGCGACCTCCGCGGCCGCCACGCAGAGCGCGATCTATGATGGTCTGCAGAAGATCGCATCTGCCACGGTCGACGATCCGCAGCTCGACCAGTCGCCGACGGCTCAGCTCAATGCGCTGAAGCAGGCGCTGCAGCAATATGCCAACGCGCCTGACAACACCACGCTGGCGCAGGCTGCCGTGACGTCGGCCAAGGACATGGCGACCGCGCTCAACCAGGCAACCCAGACCGTACAGTCGGTCCGCGAAGGCGCGGATTCCGACATGAAGGTTTCGGTCCAGAACATCAATCAGCTGCTTTCGCAGTTCCAGACCGTCAATACGGCGATCGTGAAGGGAACGATCGCCGGCGACGATGTGACCGACTATCTCGACCAGCGCGACAACATCGTCTCGAAGCTGTCGCAGGAAGTTGGCGTCACGATGTCGATCCGCACCAACGGCGACGCCGCACTCTACACCGACAGTGGCGTGGTCCTGTTCGACAAGACCGCGCGGGCCGTGAGCTTCGCTCCGACCACCTCCTATTCGGCGAGCATCACGGGCAACGCGGTCTTCATCGACGGCGTGCCGGTGACCGGCGCCAATTCGGTGATGCCGATCAAATCAGGCAAGCTCGCCGGTCTCGCCCAATTGCGCGACAATGACACCGTGACCTATCAGAGCCAGCTCGACGAAGTCGCCCGCGGCCTGATCAATTCCTTCAAGGAAAGCGACCAATCGGGTGCGGCGCTGCCCGACGTTCCCGGTCTCTTCACCTATCCCGGCGCGCCGGCGATGCCCGCGAGCGCCACCGTCTCGGTGGGGCTCGCCGGCACGATCGCGGTTGCCGCATCGGTCGATTCGGCGGTGGGCGGCAACCCGAATCTGCTGCGTGACGGTGCGATCAGCGGCAACGTTGCCTACAAATACAACACGGCCGGCAATGCCGGTTTCGCGACACGGCTTCAGCAGCTCATCGGCAACATGGATGCGTCGCAGCCGTTCGATGCAACCACGAAGGGCAAGCCGAACGGCAGCCTGATCGACTTCGCGGCGTCATCGACGAGCTGGATCGAGAACCAGCGCAAGGCCGCCAATGACAATTCGCAGTACCAGAATACGCTGCTGACCCGCAGCACGACGGCGCTATCGAATGTCAGTGGCGTCAACATGGACGACGAGATGTCGTTGATGCTCCAGGTCGAGCGCACCTATTCGGCGTCGTCGAAGATCATTACGACCGTCGACCAAATGCTGCAGAGCCTGCTGGCAGCCGTGGGGAACTGAGCCATGATGAGTGCAAACTACATTTCCACCCTGATGCTGTCCTCGTCATTGAGGTATTCGATCACGAACAACCAGGCCTTGCTCAGCAAGGCGTCAACGGAAGCGACGACGGGCCGCTTCGCAGACGTCGGCCTCCAGCTCGGTGCCACGACGGGAAGCGACGTCACCCTGCGCGCAGACCTGAACTTCGGCGATCAGCTGGTCGATACCAACGGGCTCGTCGCGGGACGCCTGGACGTGACCCAGAACCGCATCACCCAGCTCAGCTCGACCGCGACGGAGTTCCTCAAGGACCTGATCGCGGCCCGCAGCACCGACGGTGGCGGGCGGATCATCCTGCCGCCGGCGTCGTCCAACCTGCAGGATCTGATCGGCGCGCTGAACGTTTCCTATAACGGTTCGTTTCTGTTCTCGGGCATCAACACGCAGAACCAGCCGATCACGGCCTACACCGCGGGCTCAGCCAGCAAGAACCAGGTCGACAGCGATTTCCTCTCGACCTTCGGCTTCTCGCAATCTTCGGCCAGCGTGGCCAACATCACGCCGGCCCAAATGCAGACGTTCCTCAACACCAGCTTCGATGCCGAGTTCGCGAGCCCGGCCTGGAACACCAACTGGTCGACGGCCACCGACCAGGTCATGCAGAGCCGCATCTCAACGACCGAAATCGCCGATACGTCTGTGAGCGCCAACCAGACCGGTTTCCGCAAGCTTGCCGAGGCCTACACCATGATGGCCGATCTCGGTAACGCGAATCTCAATCAATCGACGTTCCAGGTCGTCGTGGACAAGGCCATCGGCCTCGTCGGCAGCGCCATCACCGACCTCGCGACGCTGGGCGGCGACGTCGGCACGGTCCAGCAGCGGATCACCAATGCGACCGACAAGCTGAAGACGCAGAAGGACATTCTGAACAACCAGATCGTCGGCATGGAGAAGGTCGATCCGGCGGAAGCGTCAACGCGCGTCAGTGCGCTGCAGACGCAGATCCAGACGGCGCTTGCGCTCACCTCGCAGCTCCAGAAGATCAGCCTCATCAACTATCTCTGAGCCTGTGCGGCCGTCACGTTCTCGATTCAGTTTCCTGGAAATTCCTGCGCAGAGTTGTTCGGATGACTTTTGAAGCCTATGAGACGGTCGTTGAAGACAGCGGCCAGGAGGCGCGGGGGCGCGAGCGCCAGGCGCTCAGCCTCGGCATCGAGCGGCTGGAGCGGCTCCAGAAGGAGCGCTTCAGCATGGAAGATCAGGTCCAGAGCTTGCTCTATGTGCGGCGGCTGTGGACCATCTTCATCGAGGATCTGGCGCATCCCGAGAACGGACTGCCCGAGCAGCTGCGTGCCGACATCATCTCGATCGGGTTGTGGGTCGTCAAGGAAGCCGATCGCGTTCGCGAGGAACGATCGAACGACGTGATGCAGCTGATCGAAATCAACCGCCTGATCAGAGACGCGCTTTAATGAAGATTTCCTTGCGGGCGGGCGAACGGGTCTACATCAACGGCGCGGTGCTGCGCGTGGACCGCAAGGTCTCGCTCGAACTCGTCAACGACGTGATGTTCCTGCTCGAAGGGCAGGTCATGCAGGCGTCCGACGCCACCACGGCAATGCGCCAGCTCTATTTCATCGTCCAGCTGATGCTGATGAACCCGACGGATGTCGCCGCCGCCGCCTCGCTCTACGGGCAGCATCATGCGGCGCTGTGTGCGGTGTGCGAGAACCGCGAGATGCTCGACGGGCTTGCCGCGATCGACGAGATGGTCGGCGGCACCCGTTACTTCGAAGCGCTCAAGCGGATCCGGGCACTGTTTCCTCTGGAGCAGGCGATCCTGGCCGGCACCGCTACCACTGAGACCCCATTCGAGGCTGCCTGACAGCGGAGAGACACATGAACGTCACCAGCGCGACCGACAAAAGCACCAGCCCAACGTCGTCCACTTCGTCCACGTCAAGCACCGGCGTTGACTACAATACCTTCCTCCAGCTCCTCATCGCGGAGATGAAGAACCAGGATCCAACCAATCCGACCGATACGTCGCAATATATGAGCCAGTTCGCCCAGCTCTCCACGGTCGAGCAGGCGATGCAGACCAATACGAAGCTCGATTCGCTGCTGTCATCCCAGTCGCTGTCGCAGGCGGACGGGTTGATCGGGAAGAACGTCAGCTTCACCGACTCGACCGGAGCGACTTTCTCCGGCAAGGTCGCGTCGATCTCCATCAACAGCAACGGCTCCGTCGCGACCCTTCAGGACGGCACAAAGGTCGCGGTCGGCCCCGGCCTCACGATCAGCAACTAGTCATGAACGAGCGTGACGCCCTCGACCTCGTCCAGTCGGCGATCTGGACCATCCTCGTCGCTTGCGGACCCGCAGTCGGCGCGGCGATGCTGGTCGGCGTCGCCATCGCGCTGATCCAGGCGCTGACCCAGATCCAGGAGGCGACGCTGACCTTCGTTCCGAAGATCGTCGTCATCCTCGTGGTCGTGGCTCTATCGGGTTCCTTCATCGGCGCGCATCTCTCCACCTTCACCGAGATGGTCTATTCGCGGATCGAGCACGGCTTCTGATCCGCTGAGAGCTCCGGCCACCACCCTCGCGTAAGCTTTGCGGGGCAAATTGCGGGGCGGACCCTGCTGCCGGTGACCCATGGCCGATACGTTAGCTGCTAGCCTGCCGAACCCGCGACGCCTCGGCGCGGATGCTTTCTTCGCCGGCGGTATCGTGACCATGCTCACGATCCTGTTCCTGCCGATTCCTCCTATCCTGATCGACCTCGGCCTCGCTTTTTCGATCGCGCTGGCGGCGCTGATCCTGATGGTCGCATTGTGGATCCAGCGGCCGCTCGATTTTTCCGCCTTCCCGACCGTGCTCCTGATCGCGACGATCCTGCGGCTTGCTCTCAACGTTGCGACCACCCGCCTGATCCTGTCGCGCGGCGGGGAGGGCGAGACGGCTGCAGGCCACGTTGTCGCCGGCTTCTCCAAGTTCGTCATGGGCGGCGACTTCGTGATCGGACTGATCATCTTCGCGATCCTGGTCACGGTGAATTTTGTGGTGATCACCAAGGGCGCAACGCGTATCGCCGAGGTCGGCGCCCGCTTCACCCTGGATGCCATCCCCGGCAAGCAGATGGCGATCGACGCGGATCTCTCCGCGGGCCTGATCGACGACAAGGAAGCCCAACGCCGTCGCCGCGAGCTCGAAGAGGAGAGCTCCTTCTTCGGCGCGATGGACGGTGCCTCGAAATTCGTGCGCGGCGATGCGATCGCCGGCCTGATCATTACGGCGATCAACATTTTCGGCGGCATCATCATCGGCGTCACTCATCACGGTCTGACCTTGTCGCGCGCCGCCGACGTCTACACAAAACTCTCCGTCGGCGACGGTCTGGTCACGCAGATGCCGGCACTGATCGTGTCGCTGTCGGCGGGCCTGCTGGTGTCCAAGGGCGGCACCAGAGGCTCGGCCGAGCAGGCGGTGCTGCGGCAGCTCGGTGGCTATCCGCGCGCGGTGTCGGCGGCGTCCTTGATGATGTTCGTGCTCGCCTTGATGCCGGGCCTGCCGATGGCGCCGTTCGTGCTCCTGGGCGGCGTCATGGCCTTCGTCGGCTACTCGTTGCCGAGGCGCCAGGCGGCCGCGAGGCAGAAGGAAGACGCGCGAAAGGCGGAAGAGCGTGCGCAGAACGAGGCCAAGGAATCGGTCAAGGAATCGCTCAAGACCGCCGAGATCGAGCTGTCGCTCGGCAGCCATCTGTCGGTGCACCTGCTCAGCTCGCGCAATGAGCTCGCCCATCGCGTCGCCAAGATCCGCAAGAAGTTCGCCAAGCAGTACGGCTTCGTCATTCCAGAGATCAAGCTGTCGGATAATCTGTCGATCGACCCCAAGGGATACCAGATCAGGATCCACGATACCCGCGTCGCCCATGGCGAGCTCAGGATCGGCGAGATCATGGTGCTGGTGGACAAGGACGGCAAGCCCGATGTCCCCGGCGACGAGGTGATCGAACCGGCATTCGGCATGAAGGCGCTCTGGGTGACGGAAGCGTTCACCGACGAGGTCAAGCGGCAGGGCTGCAAGCCGGTCGACAATCTCTCGGTTCTGCTCACGCATCTGAGCGAAGTGCTCCGGGCAAATCTCTCCCAGCTTCTGTCCTACAAGGACATGCGCGGGCTGCTCGACCGGCTCGAGCCAGAGTACAAGCGCCTGGTCGACGATCTCTGCCCGTCGCAGATCTCCTATTCGGGCCTGCTGGCGATCCTGAAGATCCTGCTGGGCGAGCGGGTGTCGATCCGGAACCTGCATTTGATCCTCGAGGCGATTGCCGAGATCGCGCCCCACGTGCGACGCTCCGAGCAGGTTGCCGAGCACGTGCGGATGCGTCTGGCCCAGCAGATCTGCGGAGATCTCTCCGACAATGGCGTGCTCAACGTTCTTCGCCTCGGCAACCGCTGGGATTTGGCCTTCCACCAGAGCCTGAAGCGCGACGGCAAGGGCGACGTCGTCGAGTTCGATGCCGATCCACGGCTGATCGAGCAGTTCGCAACGGAAGCCAGCGCTGCGGTCCGGAAGTTCACCGAGGACGGCACCAGCGTGGTCTTGGCGGTGACGCCGGAAGCGCGCCCCTATGTCCGCATGATCCTGGAACGGGTATTCCCGACCCTGCCGATCCTGTCGCATGTCGAGGTGGCCCGCAGCGCCGAGATCCGGGCGCTCGGAGCCATTTCGTGATCGGCGGCCTCACCGACAACGTGCTCGCCACGTTCATCGTGTTTTGCCGAATCGGCGCCTGCCTAATGCTGGTGCCGGGCTATTCCAGCGTGAACGTTCCGCCGCAGATCCGCCTGTTCGTCGCGCTGGTCACGACGTTTGCACTGACGCCGATCCTGGTTTCGATCCTGAAGCCGCTCGTCGACGGCGCCTCGCCACTGACGCTGGCGCTGCTGATCGTCACCGAACTGGTGGTCGGAAGCGTCATCGGCCTCGGCGGGCGCGTGTTCTTCCTGGCGCTCCAGACCATGCTCACCGTGATGGCGAGCGCGATCGGGCTCAGCAGTATCCCGGGCACGCCCGTCGGCGATACCGATCCGGCGCCGCCCGTGGTGCCGCTGGTCATGGCCGCGGTCACCACCCTGTTCTTCCTGACCGACCAGCATTGGCAGGTGCTGCGCGGGCTGATGAACTCCTACGACGTCTGGCGTCCCGGCGAGAAGCTGACTGGCGAGATGGCGCTGAACCAGCTCGTGAGCCGCCTCGCCGACGCGTTCGTGCTGACGCTGCGCATCACCAGCCCGTTCATCGTCTATTCCATCATCGTCAACTTCTCGGTCGGTCTCATCAACAAGCTGACGCCGGCTATACCGGTCTATTTCGTCTCGGTGCCGTTCGTCCTGCTCGGCGGCTTCCTGCTGCTCTACCTCACCAGCGACGAGTTGCTGACGCAGTTCATGCTCGGCATGTCGTCATGGCTGGCGGGATGATTGGTCATGACATCGCGCGCCGACAAGCTCAGCCGGATCGTCTCGCTCGTGAAGCTGCAATTGCGGTTGTCGGAATGGCAGCTCGCGCAATTGCGGCAGCAGGAGCAGACCATGCAGGACGAGCAGGCGTGGCTGGTTGGAACCCTGAACGAGGGGAGGGCGCCGGCTGGATCGTCGAGCGATTCGATCGCGCGGCGGCTCAACAGGACGAGCATCGGGGCGCGTGCCGTGCAGGAGCGCGCTGCGATGCAGCTCGACAAGGTCCGCTCCGAGAACCGGCGCGTGAAGCAGCTCGAGGAAGTCGCCAGGGCCGCGCTGGCCGACAAGCTGCGCGACGCCGAGAAGCGCTCGCTCGAGGACATGACGGGGACACATGCCGCCGTGCGCGATTTGACGCCGCGGCCAGCCAGCCGGAACAAGACATGATCGTGACAGCAACGCCCGACCTCGTTCTCGACGTCCTCGATGCCGCCGACCCGGTGGCGCAGCGCGCGGCGACCGCGAAGCTCGACGCGCTGAAATCGTCGGACGCCGATTTCGCCGCCACGATGGACGCGGCAGCCAGCAAGGCGACCGCCGCGGCAGCCGATCAATCCGCCGGGCAGCTGGCGGGGGCGCAATCGGGTGTGGTGAACGGACCGCCGGTGCGGGTGATCAAGAAGCCCGGCCAGGACGAGGTCTATCGCAAGTTCGAAGCGTTCGTGCTCCAAACCTTTGTCGAGACAATGCTGCCGAAGGAGTCGGAGGAAGTGTTCGGCAAAGGCACTGCCGGCGGCATCTGGAAATCGATGCTGGCCGAGCAGCTCGGCGCCCAGCTTGCGAAGGGCAAGGGGATCGGAATTGCCAGGCAGCTAGCGGCTGCGCATCCGGCGGGCCCGGACGTGACAGGGAAGGCCGAAGGATGAATCGGGACATGGGTGATGAAAGTTGAGGGGTGAATTGGCTATGCAGGCAGAACAAGGCGCGACGGCTGTAGTCATGGAGCAGCCGGTCGCGGGCATCGAGGTCATGACGGAAATTGCGCCAGGCGATGCTCAGTTGCCCGCGCTCCTGCCAAATGTTGGCAGCGACGTGATATCCGACGACGCTGAAGCGGCAAGGTCGGAGGCTACGCGTTCCGAAGAGATCTCGGGCCTGCTCGCCGCAATTCGCCGGCTCGAAAGCATCGTCGAAGAGGAGACCGTCGCGCTCGCCACCGGACAGAAGATCGATTTTGACGATTTCAGCGCCCGGAAAAGCCGGAGCATGTTGGAATTCGTCCGCCTGATGCGGGCACGGATGCATCTCGGTGACGAAACCGAGATTACCGAGCAGATCCAGCGGCTGCGCGAGAAGCTCGAGCGAAACCGCTCGCTGCTCGAAATGCACTACGATGCGGTGCGCGAGGTGGCGGCCATCATCGTCAAGGCGATCAAGGACTCCGAATCCGACGGCACCTATACCGGTCGCGCAGCACGGGACGGAAAATGATCAAGCTCGTTCTGGCCGGTCTCTGGGTCTGCATCCTCACCGCGGGCACGAGCTATGGCGTGGCCTATTGGAAGGAGAACGGCAGCCTGTTGCCCGCGAAGGACGAATACCTCGACGGGCTGCAGTACCAGAAGACGCGGGCGCTGAGCGTGCCCATGGTCGAGGGTGGCGCCGTGCAGGGTTACATCGTCGCGCGCTTCGTCTACACCGTGGAGGCGCGGACCATGCACCAGCTCACTGTTCCGCCGGAGCCATTCGTCGTCGATGAGGCCTTCCGCAGGATCTACGCTGACGACAAGCTCGATTTCAGGAAGCTCGCCCGCTACGATCTCTCCGTCCTCACCTCGGCGATCAAGCAGCGCGTCAACGAGCGGATGCAGGCCGACATCGTCCAGGACGTCATGGTCGAGGACTTCAACTACGTCTCCAGGGAAGAGTTCCAGCAGAAGCCCTGACGCGCCGGTCTGCGAAGCCGCGCCAGCGCAGCGACGTCTCTCTCCACGAAAACGAACCGGCCTCTGTGGGATCTCCCCGCAGAGGCCGGTGGTCTTTTGCTGGCTGACTCAGTGCGTCAGTTGCCGGCCGGGTAGGCGGCGGGAGCGGCATGTGCCCGATTCAGGAGGATGCCGACCTCGTCGATCTCCTGCATCGGCTCGTCGATCGCCTCGCTCGCCGGGATGTTGAGCCGGTATCCGACGTAACGCCGGGCCACGATCGCGTCGAAGCCGAGGCGGTCGCGAAGCTTCTTGCGCAGCTTGCTGACGTGGCTCTCGATCACGCTCTCGTCGAACGTGGATTCGAAGATGCCGTAGACCGCGTTGAAGATCTGCGTCTTGGTGATCCACTTGCCGTGGTTGCTGACCATGTATTCGAGGATGCGCAGTTCGCGGCGGGGCAGGGTCAGGGCGTGGCCCGCGATCTCGGGGTCACGTCCGTTGAAGAAGACCTGGATCCTGGTTTCGCAGGGCCTCGGCAGCTCGCCCACCCGGCGACGTGCGATCGCAGCCGTTCGGGCGAGGATCTCACGCAGATGGATCGGCACATGGACGACGTCGTCTACGCCGGATTCAAACAGCTCCAGCGTGTTCTTGAGCATCTTCTGGCCGCTCATGGCGATGATCGGAGCCATGGAGCGCTTGCGCATCGCCCGTGGCAGGCTGCCGCGGGCATCGCAGTCCCCCAGAAGAAAGGCATCGACGGCTGCCAGATCCGATTCATTCGCGGATTGCAGCCAGTCCCAGAATTCTCCGGAGGAGAAGCCGATCGACGATACACCTTCGCGAACGAGCCCTCCAACGTAGCTGTTCGTGACGCTCTCGCGATCATCAACGATAATATACATCAGTCTTTCGCCCCTGTTTCGCACTTGCAGCGACCGGGAGGTTTTTGTGATGCCCCGGTTCGTCGGCTATGCTGTTTGACGATATTTTCCCTCCCGCGAACCGTTATTATGGTTTCGATATTCGCGGGCAGCCCTACGCATTCAGTGCCTGCGTGAGCAGGCCTGTTACTTCGACTCGATACTGAACGCTTACTGTGTGAGGCCCGGCGGGTGTCCTACGGATCACCTTGCGGGGCGGATTGAGACAGCGACCTAGAACAGTTGCGCCAAGTTGCTTATCGTGTCCAACGCAACTGAACTCAGTCGATCTCCTCGCCAACTGGAGAGAATCACTTGAGTAGGACCGTAACAATTGCCGAATTCCGATCAAGCGTGCGAAACAAAGCTGTTGCTACGTGTGCTTGATGCTGTTGGTTTGTTTCTGGCTGTTTCTTTGTATTTCCAGCTTCACCAGTTGATTTGATATTCAAACTAGTTTTGCACCGTAACGGTTGTAAAGTTCCGCATGCCTGTGCAACTAAAGCAATTTTGGGTAGTGCCACCGAGCCGCCGCGGTGCAGGGCATTCAACCCCGGATTGACTCTTCTGGCCGCGCATCCGCCTGCGACAATTCGACTCATGTATGGCAACGAAATTCAAGCTTGGCGAAATCTTGGCGCGTGTGTGTCTTTCGAGTCGCACTTTCGCGTCGCGCATGATGCGTCCGACTCGTTCGACGTCGCGTGAGCGCGACGAAAAGTTTTTGACGCGCACGTTTCAGGCAAGCTTCGCCAACTAGCTTCGTTCGACAGATCGAAATACGAACGGAGCATTTTCAAATGTTGTCGGAAGGAAAAGCGCGTCCCGCCGAAACTGCGGACATCGCTGCGGCGGCGAAGCCGGCTCCGCAAGCGCGCGATAGCAAGGTGAACAATGCACCGCGTGCGGCCAAGCCTGCGCCTGGGTTGAAGCCTGCGTCGGCGTCGAGTGACGAAGTTGCAGCCAAAGAGGCGCTCGAGGGGTTGAAGCGTATTCGCGCCAAGGCGCGCCTCGACAAGATGGCCATACCAAAGCCTGCGCCTGTCGTGGTCAAGCCGGCGGTGATCGTGGCGAAGCCGCCGCCGCCACGTCCGACATGGGTCGCGCCGCTCGCGACATTGGCTGTGGCCGCCATTCTGGTGGTTTGCGCCTGTACTGGCGTGATTGCCTATCTCACGACCCAGCCGAGCCAGACCAATGTCGCGGCCAATGTCGAGATCCGGAATCTACGCGACACAGTCGCGCAGCTGCGCAAGCAATTGTCCGGCGTATCCGAAAACCTCGACGGCCTGCGCACGGCGGTCGATCAGTCGAGCAAGGCGACCAGCGACCGCTTCGGCCGCTTTGCCGAGAATCTGGATCGCATCGAGCGGGTGAGCTCGTCTTCGACGGCGAAGCTGGACAGGCTCGCGCAAGCTCAGGTCCCGGCGCCGACACCGGTCGCGGCGCAACCGTCGTCGGCGATGCCGATGATGGCCTCGGTCGCGGCGCCGGAGACCACAGGGTCGGTGTCTCCGATCGAACGCAGCTCGGCGCCGCGAAAGGTGATCAAGGGCTGGTCGGTTCGCCAGGCTTATGAAGGCATTGCGATCCTGCAGGGGCCGAACGGCGTCATCGAGGCCGTGCTCGGCCAGCAGGTGCCGAACCTCGGCCGCATCGAGGAGATCAGGAACGAGAACGGTCGTCTGGTCGTGGAAACCAGCGGTGGCGGTGTGGTCTATTCGGCCCGCAAGTGACTGGCCGAAAATCTATTGGCGGTGATGCTCGAAACTGGTGCATAGCAGGTCGATCTCGGCCTCCGCGATCGGTGCGCGGAACAGGCGGCAGGTGAACTCGACCGCCGACTTGCTCTCGGAGCTGGTGCGATCCTCGCGCAGGAAGATGCATCGCTTGCAGACGTCGGTGTGATGCCGCTGTTCGGCGGCATCCGACTGATCGAGCACGTGTCGCAAGGTGTCGCGAAAGCGGATCTTGCTGTCGTCATCGAGGACGGCAATGGCGTCGACCAGGCCGTTGACGGGATCGCGCGCGAGGAACTTCTTGCCCTGCTGCGTCACGCTCAGCATCACCGAGCGCTTGTCCGTGGCGGATCGCTTCCGTTCCACATAGCCGAGGCGCTCGAGCTCGCCGATGATGAACGAGGCGGTGCCGCGCGTGGCGCCGACATAGCTCGCCAGCGCCGAAGGCGTCCTGGAAAACCGGTTTGCACGGGAGAGGAATCGCAGCGCCATCCACTCGCGATCGCGCATGCCATGCTTGGTGCCTTCGAACCACAGGATCCGTGCCACCTGTCCCAATAATTCAATCGCTTCGCGAGCCAAATTCATTTCGATGCCGGATCGGATAAGGTCTTTTTCAATTGGGCGGTAGGATGCGTAATCGCTGCGGGTCAGAATGAGGCTGTCGAGCGTCGCTCGAAGCGGAAACAAATGCCGCGCTTGAAAGACGCTTCTCCATTCTGGAGACGGAACATTCGGGAGTGGAACTAGAGCGCCGCATAGAAAGTTCGAGTAAAGATGACGGCTCAACTGATCTGAAAATTCGTGTCAAATGGCGCGGGCTTGCGTCCTATGACGGAGTGCTGTGCGGTGTCCAGGCAACATGATGTGTCGTTGCCGCCACGATCGAGACCGAATGTTGCGGCGAAACGTTTCGAATTGCGCGAAACCACACACAGCGTGTGACACGTCATGGCGCACTGAGGTGCGGGAGAACCGCCTATCTCGGTTAATGGATGTTGCGACGCAATGCGGTCACGCGGTTAAATCGGCCGCATCCCGGACGCGGCGAAAGCTCGCAGGCTGGTGATTTGCGTTTTACCGACAATTGTCGACGAATGCGCCGCCTGAAGCATCAGGGCTAGGGCTAGGCAGCAGGAAGGACAAACCGATGAGCATCGATACTACCATGACAGCCGACGTCGTCGGGCTGACGAAAGTCGCCCCGGTTTCGCGTCGTGGCTTCATGAGCGCTACCGCGGCCGTTGCCGCCGGCTATACGCTTGCGGCAGGTCCCGTCCGCGCCGAGGTCATCACGACGGACACGAGCGGCCTTCAGGTCGGCGATGCCAAGATCAAGGTTGGTTCCGAGGAGATGCCGGCCTATTTCGCGCGGCCCGCCGGCAACACCAAGGCGCCGGTGATCATCGTGGCGATGGAGATTTTCGGCCTGCACGAATACATCAGGGATGTGACGCGGCGCCTTGCCAAGCTCGGCGCTTTCGCGGTCGCGCCCGACTATTACTTCCGCAAGGGCACTGATCTTACCAAGATCACCGACATCAAGGACCTGCTGCCGGTCGTCAACGCCAAGCCGGACACAGAGCTGCTGTCCGATCTCGATGCGACGGTGGCCTGGGCCGGATCGCAAGGCTGCGACACCGCGAAGCTCGGCATCATCGGCTTCTGCCGCGGCGGCCGGACGGTCTGGGAATATGCCGCCCATAGCGGCACGCTGAAGGCCGGCGTCGCCTTCTACGGTCCGCCGGTCGATGCGCCCAATCCGCTTTGGCCGAAGAGCCCGCTGCAGCTCGCACCCGAGATGAAGGCGCCGGTGCTCGGCCTCTATGGCGGCGCCGACACCGGCATCCCCGTCGCCCAGGTCGAGCAGCTCAAGGCCGCGCTCGAGCAGAACAAGAAGACGGCAGAATTCAAGATCTATCCGGAAGCGCCGCACGGCTTCCATGCCGATTACCGCGGCAGCTACCGCAAGGACGCCGCAGAAGATGCGTGGGCCCAGGCGCAGGCCTGGTTCAAGAAATACGGCGTGTTGAGCTGACGCTGGATTCCAAAAGGGCGGTCAGAGCGACCGCCCTTTTCATTTTGTCTGTGCGAGTCTCTCTTCGTCGTCGCGCCAAAGCGCATCGAGGCCGTGCCGATAGGTCGGATACGCCAGCACGACGCCGAGCTCGCGCTTCAGCTTCGCATTGGAGACGCGGGCGCTGCTCGAATAGAAGCTGCGCGCCATTGCCGACATCTCGGCGGTTGCGAACGCCTCTTCAGGCGGCGGGGCAACGCCCATCAGCTGCGCGGCATAGGTGATCACGTCTTGCGGCGGCGCCGGCTCGTCGTCGCAGACGTTCCAGGTGCCGCCGCTGTCGTGGTTGATCGCGGCCATGATGGTGCTGGCGATATCGTCGACATGGATGCGGTTGAAGACCTGACCGGGCTTGATGATGCGTCGGGCCGTGCCATTGCGCAGCGTCACCAGCGCGTTGCGGCCGGGGCCGTAGATGCCGGCAAGCCTGAGGATCGCGACATCGCCGTGCGCCGTCTCCGTCCAGGCATGCTCCGCCGCGACCCGCATCCGCGCGCGGTCGAGGGAAGATTGCGGCGGCGTGGTCTCGTCGACCCATCCGCCTCCATGATCGCCATAGACGCCGATGGTGGAGAGATAAACGACCTTGCGGTGGTGCGCCGCCAAAGCCTCGCCGAACGCTGCGAGTGCGGGATCGCCGCTGCTGCCCGGCGGGATCGATATCAGAAGGACGTCGGCATCGCGGATACGATTGACCACCACGTCGGACGGGCGGCTGCCGGAAAAGCCATGCAGCTCGAGATCGATGAGGTCGTTCCGCCCGGCGGGATCGCGGACGGTGCCCGCGATATGCGAGAAGCTGCCGCCGAACCTGCGGACGAAATGCCGGGCGCTATAGCCGAGGCCGAGGATGAAGAGCCGCATGCGTCTTTCGTGCTGGGTCCGAATTTGGTTCGCGCGAGCCTGTGCGTCCTCGCTCATAAGAAATCAAAACCGCAAAACAACCCCATGCACAGTACATCACGCCGGCGTGAGGGTGGCGGTCAGTGCACCCGGTGGCTCGCTCTATCGTCCTCACCCTGTTCGACAATCTGCGCGATCGGGCTCGACTGGTGATGCACCAGGCGCCAGCCGTCGCCAACGCGGCGAAAATGGTTGGCGGCGGCGAGCGCAGTGCCGTCGACGATCTCGATGCAGAGCACGCGGGCGCTGTCGCCGTCGACGATCGCCTGCGGTTCGGCGCAGACGATCTGCGGCCGTTCAGGATTTTGCAGGATATCGCGCCAGCTCCCGATCACGGTAGCGTGGCCGACGATCGCGGGCCAGCCGGGATGAATGCAGGAAATGGCGTCGTCATCCGCCCACATCTGCTTCATGCCGTCGAAATCGCCCCTCGAAAAGGCGGCGTAGAAAGCCGCGTTTGCGGCGATGACCTTGGTGTCCTTTGCCATACCTCTCGGGTGGGCCAATGGCACGCAAAAATCAAGCGCGACTTCTGTCCGACTTTGAACGCAGTGCAGCATGACTGCCCACTTTCTGGTCACGCCGAAATCAGCGTCTCCACCGCGCGCCGTGCACCTTCCTTATAGAGACGTCCGAGCGCCACGGTCACGGCCTCGCGCAGCCGCGGCTCGGCACCGAGCGGCCCAAATACTTTGCCGACGCCGAGCAATGCGGGCGCGAGCCGTTCGGCGGCGGGACCTGCCTCGCGCGCCAGCGCCGCCAGCTCGGCGGCGAGGGGATCGCGCACATCGATGGCGCGGCCCTGCTCGTCGGTCGCGGTGACGTAGCGCATCCAACCGGCCACCGCGAGCGCATGCGTCGCGATCGGCAGGTTTTTGGCGAGACGGTCCTGCATCGCGCCAAGTAGCCGCTGCGGCAGCTTTTGCGAGCCGTCCATCGCGATCTGCCAGGTGCGGTGCCTGATCGCCGGGTTCTGGAAGCGGGCGAGCAGGTCACCGGCATAGGTCTTCAGGTCCACGCCCTGCGGGGCAGGCACGGTCGGGATGATCTCGCCCCACAGACCCTGCAGGAAGCGGGCGAAGACCGGATCGCTGCTCGCCGCTGCGACCGTCTCGTGCCCGGCGAGATAGCCGAGATAGGCGAGCGCCGAATGACTGGCATTGAGCAGCCGCAGCTTCATCAGCTCGAACGGCTTGACGTCACTGACGAGCTCGACGCCCGCAGCGGCGAGATCGGGCCTGCCTGTGACAAAGCGGTCTTCGACCACCCATTGCGTGAACGGCTCGGTCATCACCGGCCAGGCGTCGCGGAGCCCCAGGGACGATGCAACCGCGTCGCGATCGGTGTCCGTCGTCTGCGGCACGATGCGATCGACCATGGTCGAGGGGAAGGTGGCCTTGTCCGCGATCCACTTGCCGAGATCCTTTGAGCGCAGCGCCGCGAATTGCGTCACGATCCGCTGCACGGTGTGGCCGTTGGCGGCAAGGTTGTCGCAGCACAGCACGGTGAACGGCTGAACCCCAAGCGCCCGCCGGCGCGCCAGCGCGGCGACGATGAAGCCGGGGGCCGAGCGCGGTGCGTCGAGATTGTTCAGATCGTGCACGACATCGGGATGCCGCTCGTCGAGATCGCCGGTCTGCGGCGTGTGGCAATAGCCTTTCTCGGTGACCGTGAGCGACACGATGCGAATGGCTGGATCGGCCATCCGCTCGACGAGCGCTGCCGGCTTTTCGCGCCCGACGACGCTGTCGAGCAGCGCGCCGATGACGCGAAGCTCGGTGCCCTCAGTGGCACGCACGGCGACCGTATAGAGGTGATCCTGCGGGGCGAGGGCGTCGCGTGTCTCCGGGCTGCGCAGGCTCGCGCCAATGATGCCCCATGACGAGCTGCCTGCGGCAAGGCAATCGTCGATGACGACGGCCTGATGCGCACGATGAAACGCGCCGAGGCCGAGATGCACGATTCCCGGAGTGACGCGCGAGCGGTCATAGGCCGGGCGGCGGATGGCCGATGGTATCCGGTCGAGATTGGCATGGCCAAGCCGCATGGGCGTCTCCTGAAGGTTTGGACGCTGCTTGACATGGCGGCTGTATCAGGTCAATTGGTAAGACCAATTTCCCAAAATGGGCGGGCCGCCGGGTCGACCGGTGTCACCTTCTCGGGGAGGCCAGCGTGCCACTGGAAGCTGTGGAGGCGAGACGGCTTTACCGCCAGGTCGCCGATCAATTGCGAAGCCTGATCGACAGCGGCGAATACGCGGTCGGCAGCCGCTTGCCGACCGAGCGCGAGCTCGCCGAGCAGCTGAAAATCTCGCGGCCGACGGTGCGCGAAGCCCTGATCGCGCTCGAGGTAGAAGGCCGCGTCCGCATTCGCGTCGGCTCAGGCATCTATGTGACCGAGCCCGCCGACGCCGCGCCTGTGACGTCTGCCGTGATCGAAGGGCCATTCGAGCTGCTGCGCGCCCGCGAGTTCCTGGAAAGCGCCATTGCCGAACAGGCTGCGCGCGTTGCGACCAAGGACGACGTCGCCCGCATCGACGCCGCGCTCGTCGCGATGGAGAATGTCGAGCATCCCGGCGAAGCCTCGATGGTCCATGACCGCGCCTTCCATATCGCGATTGCCGGATGTCTCGGCAATGCCGTGCTGGTGCGGGTGGTCGGCGAGCTGTTCGACCAGCGCCTCAATCCCTACTTCGCGCAGCTTGCGCATTATTTCGAGAATCCGGGTACCTGGCGCGCCGCGCTCGACGAGCATCGCACCGTCCGCGACGCCATTGCGGCGGGCCGGCCATTAACGGCTCACGACGCCATGCGCGACCACCTGGCGCATTCACAGGAGCGCTTTGCGCAGAACTTTGGCGCCGACGGCACTGCAGGAGCGCCGGCGGCGCGGAAGCGGGCGGCGCGATCCGGAGGTGCGCCGGCGAAGCCAAAACGACCGTCTGGCGCGCAGGCCAAAAGCGGCAGCGCGCGGCGGCGATGAATTTGGATGGCTCGTCTCTGTTGAGGCGGGTGAACGAAGCTGCAGACACAATGGGATTTGACCGATGACCTCGACCTCTTTCGCCGCAACCCTGTTCGGCCCGGAAGATCTGCGCATGATCGAGCACCCGCTCGACAAGCTCGCAGACGGCATGGTGCGCATCCGCTTCGGCGCCGGTGGCATCTGCGGTTCGGACATGCATTATTTCCGTCATGCCCGGACTGGCGATTTCGTGGTGAAGTCGCCGCTGATCCTGGGCCACGAGATTTCGGGCGAGGTCGTTGAGATCGCGGGCCCGGCTGCGAACCTGAAGGTCGGCGACCGCGTCGCTGTCAATCCGTCGCGCTGGTGCGGCCATTGCGTCGCCTGCCGCGAGGGCCGGCAGAACCTCTGCGAGAATATCTACTTCATGGGCTCGGCCTCGAAGACGCCGCACATGCAGGGCGGCTTTGCCAACCTCTTCGACGCGATCCCCGCGCAGTGCGTGAAGATTCCTGATCATGTGTCCTATCAGGCCGCAGCGCTCGCGGAGCCGCTCGCCGTCTGCCTGCACGCGGTTGCGCGCGCCGGCAAGATCGAGGGCAAGCGTGGCATCATCTTCGGGGCCGGCCCGATCGGACTTCTCACCATGCTGGCGGCGCACCGTGCCGGCATGGCCGACATCACGGTGGCCGACATCGCGCCGGCGCCGCTGGCCTTCGCGAGCAAGCTCGGTGCGTCCCACGTCGAGAATGTCGCGGGCGGCGAGGAGGGCCTGAAGGCGCAGGCCGCGTCACGCCCCTACGACGTTGCGTTCGAGGTCTCCGGTACGGCTGCGGGATTGGCGAGCGCCATCGGCATCGTCAGGCGCGGTGGTGTGGTGGTGCAGATCGGCAATCTGCCGGGCGGCCAGATTCCGACGCCTTCGAATGCGGTGATGGCCAAGGAAATCGACCTGCGCGGCTCGTTCCGCTTCGGGCTCGAGTTCATGACGGCGGTGGAACTGATCGGCTCGGGCAGCGTCGATGTGCTGTCGCTGGTCACCGCCGAGCGGCCGCTCTCGATCGCGCCGGACGCGTTGCGGCTGGCACTCGACCGTTCGCAGAGCGTCAAGGTCGTGCTGACCGCCAACTGATCGGAGAGAGCCGATGATGCGCGAAGGATGGCGCTGGTACGGACCCAACGATCCCGTGTCGCTTGATGATGTCAGGCAGGCCGGCGCAAGCGACGTCGTCTCGGCACTGCATCAGGTGCCGATCGGCGAGGCCTGGACGCGCAAGGCGGTCGAGGAGCGCAAGAATTTCATCGAGAATGGCCAGCCCGGCCGCTCGCAACTGACCTGGTCGGTGGTGGAATCGATTCCGATTCCGGATGACGTCAAGCGGCTCGGGGCTAAGGCAACCAAATCGATCGACGCGTGGATCGCAAGCCTCGAGGCGGTGGCCACGTCCGGCATCAAGATCATCTGCTACAATTTCATGCCCGTCGTCGATTGGTGCCGCACCGATCTCGAATGGGAGTTGCCGAACGGCGCCCGCGCGCTCCGCTTTGATCAGGACCGGTTTGCGGCATTCGAGCTGCATATCCTGGAGCGGCCGGCGGCGATGCAGGAATATTCGCCTGAGCAGCAGGCACGCGCCAAAAAGCTGTTCGATAGGATGAGCCAGGCCGATATCGATTATCTCATCATGGTCATCGCCAGCGCGCTGCCGGGCTCGACCACCGAGCCGATGACCATTCCGCAATTCCGCGACCGGCTGGAGGCCTATCGCGACATCACGCCAAAAATCCTGCGGCAGCATCTCGTCGAATTTCTTGCCCGCGTCGCGCCGATCGCCGAGCAGCTCGGCGTGTCGCTGACGCTGCACCCGGATGATCCGCCGCGGCCGCTGTTCGGCCTGCCACGCATCGCCTCGACCGCCGAGGACTACCAGGCACTGTTCGACGCCGTTCCGTCAAAGGCCAACGGCATCTGCCTGTGCACCGGCTCGCTCGGCGTGCGGCCTGAGAACGATCTGCCCGCGATGGCCGAACGCTTCGGCCCGCGCATCGCCTTTGCGCATCTGCGCGCGACCAAACGCGAGGCCGATGGCTTGTCGTTCCACGAGTCCGATCATCTCGACGGCGACGTCGACATGATTGCGGTGCTGAAGGTGCTGCTGAAGGAGAACGCGCGGCGTTCACTGGGCGAGCAGATCGTGTTTCGCCCCGATCACGGCCACCGCATGCTGGACGATCTCACCGCCACCAAGCGCATCAATCCCGGCTACACCGCAATCGGCCGCCTGCGCGGCCTTGCCGAGTTGCGCGGCGCGATCCGGGCGATTGGGCATCGGTAGGGCGAAGCTTGGGCTCGGGACTCTTCGCCTCTCCCCGCCTGCGGGGGAGAGGCCGGAATTTGCGCAGCAAATTCCGGGTGAGGGGGACTCTCCGCGAGTCCATCTCCCACCTGATTGCGGAAGCAGCCCCTCATTCCGACCCTCTCAGCGCGAGCGAAGCTCGTCGCGGCCCCGCATCCGCCTTCGCTAAGGCTTGGGCGGATAAGAGCGGGGAGAGGAGAAGCTAGGCCGTGTACCCATAAACCCGGCGACTTGATGCGACGAAAGCAATGTCCGCTTTGCCCCCATAGCGACCAAGTTTGTGCGGCAGCCCAATATGTCGCGATGGGCAACAGCTGAACATAGGGGCGCAGGTGTGGCCCGTGGCGCCCCGGCAACACGTCAGAGAAAAGAAAAGCCGGGAGCCACGGCAAACTGTCGCAGCTTGAAATTTCATGCCAGTAGTGGGGCTGCTCTGTTGCAACTCTGGGGACTGGGAATGCTTCGCTTCAATACCGTTTGTGCCGGATTGCTTTCGATTGTGAGCTTTGCGAGTGCTGCATCTGCTGCCGATCTTGCCGCCAAGGTCTACACCAAGGCGCCTGCGGCCGCTTCGGTCTACAATTGGGGCGGCTTCTACGTCGGCCTCAACGCCGGCGGCGGCTCGAGCCGCAATTGCTGGAATCTGACGGCCGTCGCAGCCGGTCCAGTTCCGGCCGCGCCGAGCGAAGGTTGTTCGGACGCGACGGGCGGTCTGGTTGGTGGCCAAGTCGGCTATCGGTGGCAGGCAACCAACTGGGTGTTCGGCCTCGAAGCCCAGGGCGACTGGGCAAACCTCAAGGGCTCGAACACGAGTTTGACCGGCACCTTCGGCGGTTTTCCGTTCCTGAATCAAACCAAGACCGATGCGATCGGCCTCTTCACCGGCCAGGTTGGCTACGCATGGAATAATGTGCTCGGCTATTTGAAGGGCGGCGCCGCCGTCACCCACAATAGCTACAACGGCGTGGTGCAAACCGCAGTCGGCGCATTCCCGGTCGGCACCGCTTTCGACGGCGCGAGCGGAACCCGCTGGGGCGGCGCGGTCGGTGTCGGCCTCGAATACGGATTTGCGCCGAACTGGTCGGTCGCGGTCGAATACGACCATCTGTTCATGGGTCGCAGCAGCAGCAATATCATCACGCCAGCGGGCGTGTTCGATCGCACCGAGCGAATCCAGCAGGATATCGACATGGGTACCGTCCGGCTGAACTACACCTTCGGTGGCCCTGTCGTCGCGCGGTACTGATCCGCCTAATGCAGTGACGAAGAAGGCCCCGGCATTGCTGGGGCTTTTTGTTTAGCGCACTTATCCATGATCGTTGGACTGAAAAGACAACTATGTGCCGCGATCGCAATGAATGACCATGTAAAAAAAGAACGCTCTATTCTCAATGCCTCACGAAGCCCAGCAAAATGGGCCTGTGGCATCAATGGGTGCCTATTCGCCGTTGGCGCCTCCATTTCAACCTGGGCGCATCTCTGGGGTCGAGACGCGCCGATGCGGGCTGGACGGCATGATTCGGCGAACGCAGAGTCGGCTCTGAATCTGCTCACAATCGTTCAGCTAGTTCTATTTCTAATGCCGTTGTTCATGAATTTGAATTGGCAGAGATTTCAGGAGATGGTTTCGCAGTCTGAGAAGCTGCAACGTGCGCGGAATCCTGAGTTCAAGGGTTTGGACTCGGGCGATCTCTACCTAGCCATGTGCATCATGTTGGTCGCGATGGCATCTCTTGTCTTTTTGTTCGCTCTCTTTGCGTCGTTCGCTACAGCATTCCCCTAAAGAAAAGCGCATGAAAGCGATCCGCATCGGCGGTAGCTCCAAGACCGCTTCGGGTCAAAGGCTGCCCTCGGCAGCACTATGCCCTTAGTCAGGTCATCTTTTGGAAGCGGACATCGTTGCACTCTGGGCTGAGGTCAGCCGCGGGCCAAAACCGGAACTCGGAGCTTACTCGATCACCGCGTCCGCGCTTGAGAGCAGCGACACCGGCACGCTCAATCCCAGCGCTTTCGCGGTGTTCAGATTGATGACGAGATCAAATTTGACCGGTTGCTCGACCGGTAAATCGGCGGCCTTGGCGCCGCGCAAGATCTTATCGACGTAGTTTCCAGCTCGGGCGAAGAGGTCTTCAAAGCTCGGGCCATACGACATCAGGCCACCAGACCTGACGTGCTCAGGCAAGCCATGCATTGTCGGCAAGCGAGCTTCGAGCGCCAATGTATTGATGGCGATTTGATTGACGCTCACGAAAGGATGAATGATCACGTAGAGCGCGTCGACCTTGCCTTTCACTGACGAGATCGCTGGGGCAATGTCATCCAGCTTGCTCACCGTGAGCGGCACGACTTCGATGCCGTACAGTTGCCCCGCTGCGGTGACCTGCTCCGTTTCCGGGGCACGCTTGACATCCGCGGCGACGCCGAGCACCGCAACGTGACGAAGCTGGGGGATAGCATCGATGAGAAGCTGCAGACGCTTTCCGCCAAGCTCCCCTCCAATCTGCGACAGTCCGGTCACCATGCCACCCGGATGAGACAGGCTGGAAATGAACGTCGATCCCGTGACCATGGCGGTGTGAACGATCGGCGTCTCGGGCGCCGCCTTCTGCAGAATGACGGCGCCATCGTTGATGGACGTTACGAGAACCGAGGCGTTGAGCTCAACGAATTCTGCAGCAAAGCCAGGATAGCGCTCAGGGTGGCCCGCGGCCCAACGATATTCAAGACGAACGGTCTGGCCATCAATCCAGCCAAGCTCGCTCATGCGTTTGGTGAAAGCGGCGACCCACTTGCCGTGCGATTGCTCTGTGCCGGGGACAAGAAAACCGACCACTGGAAGCTTGCGTGCTTGCTGCCCGTGCGCAGCGAGGGGCCACGCCGTGGCCAAACCACCGGTTATGAAATCCCGACGTCGCATACCGCGCTCTCACCCCTGTAGGAGCAGCATCTTAACTTTGCACAAGGACTTTGACAAAGGTCGCACCGACTTTCGACGCGCACAAGGATTCGGGGTAGTGTCTCCCATGGGTCCAAAGGCTGGCCTCGAAGCAAGCATGCCCTTGATCAGGTCACCACTCGGAAGCGCACATCGACGCGCACTGGGCTGAAGTCAGCCAGGGCCATCAGGAGACTCATGCACCGCAGCAAACCCGGCGGTTATTCGATCACCTCGTCGGCGCGGGCGAGCAGCGTCGGCGGTAGGGCAAGGCCCATCGTCTTTGCGGTCTTGAGATTGAATACAAGTTGATAGCGCGTCACCAGCTGGACTGGCAGGTCGCCGGGCTTTTCCCCCCTCAGGATGCGGTCGACATACGTGGCGGATCTGAAGAACAGGTCCGACACATCGTAGCTATACGAGCACAATCCGCCCGAATCTACGTAGGCTCGATAGGGATAGATAGCCGGCACGCCAAGACGCGCAGCGGTACCGACAATCTCGTCCCGATGGATCGATGTGAATGGATCGGGAAGCAGAGCCAAGCCGCCGCCCGGACGCTCGCCAAACTTGCCAAGGACCGGTTTGATTTCCTCACTCTCGCGAACCTCGACCTGCGTAAGCGCGATCCCAAGAGCGTCGGCAGCCGCCCTCCCGTGCACGACATACTGCTCATATGGCGTCGTGGACGGATTGTAGAGGATCCCAACCCTATCGACGTTCGGCGACAGCTCCTTGAGCAGTTCGACCCATTTTCCTCCGACCGAAAACTCGAACGCGGCAAAGCCGGTTACATTGCCTCCGGGTCGAGTTAGATTTTTGACGAACCCTTGGCCCACGGGGTCAGAGACCTGAACAAAAACGATTGGAATGTCTTGCGTTAAGCGCAAAAACGGAGGGACTGCAGGCGAGCTGTGGGCCAGGATGAGATCGGGTCGAGAGTTGACCAAGACGTTCGCGATGTCCGCAATGCGCTGCTTGTTGCCGTCTGCCCAATGATAATCGATTTCAAGGTTTTCCCCGTCTATCCAGCCCCGTGTGCGGAGACCTCTATTCAATGCGGCAATCCGATCTTTCGCCTCCGCACCGATCGTCATAAGAACGCCGAGACGTGGCATTCCTTTACGCTGTTGTGCCCCGGCAAGTGCGGGCAAGGTAACTAAGGTTGAAAGTCCAAGAATAAACTGCCGCCGCTTCATTGCTCGTCCGCCCCAGACGCATCAATCCAAGCATACGGAACTCTCGGCACCAGTCCAAGGGGTCCAATGCCTGCCATCCGAGCGAGCGATCATGCATTAAAGACGGTTGCGCCGGGCCGCCATAGCGGGCGTTATTGCGCTTCTCAATGAGAGAAGTGAAATCCCATGCGCGTCTTTTCCGCCGCACTTGCCACCGAGACGAACACCTTTGCGCCGATGCCGACGGGCGTGTCGGCGTTTCACGAGCGCGCCTACTATCCGGCCGGGAAGCATCCCGACGTGATGCAGATGCACGGCGGCCCGCTCTGGGCCGCGCGGGAGGTCGGGCCGTCGCGCGGCTGGACGCTGATCGAGGGGCTGGTGGCGGCAGCCGTGCCGAACGGCATCGTCACGCGCACAGCCTATGAAAGTCTCCGCGACCAGCTCCTCGGGGATCTCAAGGCGGCGCTTCCCGTCGACATGGTCCTGCTCGGCATGCACGGCGCCATGGTCGCCGACGGCTATGATGATTGCGAAGGGGACCTCCTGGCGCGCGTCCGGCAGATCGTGGGACCCGATACGGTCGTTGGCGGCACGCTCGACCCGCACACGCATCTCAGCGACGCCATGGTTGGGAATGCCGACCTCCTGATCTGCTGGAAGGAGTATCCGCACACGGACATCCTGGAGCGGGCGCGGGAGCTCGTCGAATTCTGCACGGCGCTGGCCGAGAAGCGTCTCAAGCTCAAGGTTGCCGTTGTCGACACCGGAATGATCGCGTCGTTGCACACCACGCGCGAGCCGGGCAAGGGTTTTGTGAACCGCGTGCGCGCGCTCGAGGGCAAGGATGGCATAGTCTCAATATCCCCCGTGCACGGCTTCGCCTGGGGCGATGTGCCCGACATGGGCACGAAGATGCTGGTCTACACCGACGCCGCGGCCGATCCCGACGGCGCGCGCGGCCGGGACGTGGCGCAGCGCCTGGCGCGCGAACTCTGCGACTTGCGCGAGGCGCTCGCCGAGCCCCTGATCGGCGTCGATGCCGCGCTCGATGCGGCGGTGGCCACCAACGGCACGGTGGTGCTCGGCGACGGCAATGACAATCCCGGCGGCGGCGCGCCGGGCGATTCCACCTACATCCTGCGACGCCTCATCGATCGCGACGTCGCGAGCGCCTGTCTCGGACCATTGTGGGATCCGGGCGCGGTGCGGATCGCTTTCGATGCCGGCATCGGCGCGCGCCTCGCCTTGCGCATCGGCGGCAAGATCGGGCCGCTGTCCGGTGATCCCATCGATGCCGTCTGGGAGATCCGCGCGCTCAAGCCGGGCATGGTGATGACGGGACTTGCGGGAACGCCGGCGAAGCTCGGCGACTGCGCGCTTGTCGCCTGCAACGGCGTCGAGGTCGTGCTCTCGACCTTCCGCTGCCAGGCCTTCGGTATCGATGTCTTCACCCAGCTCGGGGTCGATCCCGCGCAACGCAAGATCGTCGTGGTCAAGTCATCCCAGCACTTCCGCGCGTCCTTCGAGCCGATTGCCACGCGCGTCATCATGGTCGACGCGCCCGGCGTCGTGGCCCGCGACGTCACTTCGCTGCCATACCGCAAGATCCGGCGCCCGAAATGGCCGCTCGATGCGAGCTGAAGGACGGCGCCAGCTGTCGCGTGCCAATGTGCGCGTCCGGAGCGGAACACCAGCCGGTTGCTCTCAATAGCACGCCGCCATCGCGCCGAGCTTGGGATAGAGCTTGTCGATCGCCGCGATCTCGCTTTGCATCTGGCCGATGATCCAGTCGCGGATCTCGGCGGCAATCGGGCGCATCGGCCGGTTGCGCGGCGGCAGGAATTCGCAGATCCGGCGCGTGGTGGTGAGCCGGTCGGAGGCCGGCACCAGCGCGCCGGTGAGCAGCCAGTGCGAGGCGACGGTCAGCCAGCCGAGCGCGATGCCTTGACCGAGCAGGGCCGCCTGCACCACGACCGCGTAGTCGGTGAAGCTCAGCCCCTTGGCCGCGCCGCGGCGCCCTGTGAGCAGCGAGGCATAATCCGCGGCCCAGTCGCCCGGTGTCTCGGCGAGGCGAATGATGGTGTTGCCTTTAGCGGGATCGGTCTCACCGAGATAGCCAGGGCTGCACATCGGCAGCATCACTTCCTTCATCACCAAAGTGCCGCCGGATGACGGCTCGTCGCGATCGCGAAAGCGCATGCCGAGATCGACATTCTCGACCGGGCCGCGCAGCGCGCCTGATATCAGCTGGAAGCGCAGATCGACCTGCGGGAAGCGGCTCTGGAACCGGCCCATGCGCGGCATCAGCCAATGCGTGGTAAAGGCGGAGGACACCGACAGCGTCACGGTCTCGGTGCCCTTGCGGCGGCGCTCGATCTCGGTGAGCCCTGTCTCTTATACACATCTAGATGTGTATAAGAGACAGGCTGAGCCCGGTCTCGATGCTGCGAAAGCCTTCGAGCACGCGGCGATAGAGCAGCTCGCCTTCCTCGGTGAGAACCGCGCGCCCCGCACCGCGGTCGAACAGGCGAACGCCGAGATGCTCCTCGAATTGTCCAAGCATGCGGCTGACCGCGGGCTGCGTAACGTTCAATTCAGCGGCTGCAGCCGTGAAGCTGCCATTGCGCGCCGCTGCGTCGAAGACGAACAGGGCGTTACTTGAGGGCAGCATGCGGCGCAGCTCGGGCATAACGTCATGTTATGAGCGCGGTGAGAATTTGGCAATTGCCGGATTCTGCCAAGTCTGGTGTCATTGCCGTGACAGCCAAAAGACAGGCTTTGCGAGCAAGAATTTGGTGCGGCGCACGCTACGCCTGAGAATGCTCCAAAACGCTGTCTATAAAGCAGGCTTATGGCGTGCAGTGAGGCACGCCATTCACAGGGATGCGCGAGGTCGATCGTTGGACAAACGAGCGGAAAGCGTCGAGATCAGGTCCGCGAGCAAGGCGTACGGCGCCGTTCGCGCCCTCGATGACGTTTCCCTCAATGTCGGCGCCGGCGAATTCGTCTCGCTGCTCGGCCCCTCCGGTTCCGGCAAGACCACGCTGCTCGGCATTTTGGGCGGCTTCATCCTGCCGACCTCCGGCACCATCCTGTTTGGCGGCCGCGACGTCACTTACATGCCGCCGCACAAGCGCGACATCGGCGTCGTCTTCCAAAACTACGCGCTGTTCCCGCATATGAGCGTCGGCGAGAACGTCGCCTTTCCCCTGCGCGCCCGCCGCCTGCCGAAAGCGAGCTGGCCGGACAAGGTCCGCGCGGCATTGTCGATGGTCGGCCTTGCCGGTTACGAGGAGCGCGGCATCGCGCAGCTGTCCGGCGGTCAGCGTCAGCGCGTGGCGCTCGCGCGCGCCATGATCTTCGAGCCGCGATTGATCCTGATGGACGAGCCGCTCTCGGCGCTCGACAAGCAGCTGCGCGAGACCATGCAGATCGAGCTGCGCGCGCTGCACAAGCGCATCCAGGCCACCATCATCTATGTCACCCATGACCAGCGCGAGGCGCTGACCATGAGTGACCGGGTCGCTGTGATGAAGGACGGCCGCCTGATCCAGATCGACCAGCCCGAGCGGCTGCACGATCATCCGGCGGATTCCTTTGTCGCAAGTTTCATCGGCGAGGCGACGATGCTCCCCGTCCGGCGCGTCGATGCCTCCAGTGTCGCGCTCGGCAATGCCCTGCTGCGCAGCGCCCGCGCCATTCCAAATGGTGACGCCCTGATGCTCGCCGTGCACAGCGAGAAGCTGCTGATCGACGACGGCGCGCAGGATGCCACCTGCAACCGCCTGACCGGGACGGTCACCGACATCGTCTATCAGGGTGAGAGCCTGCGCATCTTCCTGGCGCTCGCTGACGGCATCGCGATCAGCCTGCGCCAGCCCTCCTATCACCAGGCCTATAGCCGCATTCCGCCGCTCGGCGGCAGCCTCACCGTCACCCTTCATCCCGAGGACACCATCGTCGTGCCCCGGGCGGACTGAAGCCTTGTTGCAACCTGAGAGAAGAAGAACACATGTCGACCCAAGCCGCGTTCAGCAATTTCAAGGTTCTCACCTTCGACGTCGTCGGCACCTTGATCGATTTCGAAACTGGCGTGCTCGAAGCCGTGCGCAGGATCGGAGGCAAGAAGGCAGCCGAGCTCAGCGACGAGCAGATCTTCGAGCCCTACAAGCGTGGCCGCGACAGGCATTACGAGCGCTCGAGCGAAGTGATGTTCCACGTCTATCGTCATCTCGCGACCGAGCTCGGACTGCCGGCTGATGACGCGTCCTGCGACGTGTTCCAGCTCTCGGTGCTACGCTGGGGACCATTCCCTGATTCCGTCGAGGCGCTGAAGCGCCTGCGCACAAAGTTTCGTCTGGTGGCGATGACCAATGCCGACCGGGTTGCGCTGTCGTGCTACGCGCATGCGCTTGGCAATCCCTTCGACGACACCGTCTGCGCCGACGAGACGGGCGTTGCGAAACCGAACCCGGAGTTCTTCGCCTACAACAAGGGCCGTCAGTCGGCCTTCGGCTACAAGCAATCCGACATCCTGCACGTGGCGCAGAGCCAGTACCACGACATCGGGATTGCACGGAAGCTCGGCTACAAGGTGTGCTGGATCGAACGCCGTCAGGGTATCGCCGGTTTTGGCGGCACGCCCGCCGTCGAGACATTGACAAAACCGGACTTCCATTTCCCGACCTTGAAGGCGCTGGCCGACGCGGCCATCGGGCCTGCGGCGTAATCCGTGAGCGCCGGCATGACACGGGACTGGACAGCGCTGCCATCGGCCAACTCGCTGTGGGAAGCCACAGCGGAGCCGGCGCGCGCGTTTCCCGTGCTGTCCGGCGAGCATCAGGCGGATGTGGTGATCATCGGTGCGGGCTACACCGGCCTGTCCGCCGCGCACCACATCGCCAGGAGCGGCCTCGCACCTGTTGTGCTCGAGGCTAACAGTCCCGGCTGGGGCGCGAGCGGCCGCAATGGCGGCGTGATCACCGCAAAGTTTCGCCTGTCGTTCCGCGAGATCGATGCCGTGCATGGCCGCGCCATGGCCAGGCGCATGTACGAGATCGCGCATGAATCGACCGACATGGTCGAGGAACTGGTCTCCGAGTTCGGCATCACCAGCGCGAACCTGACGCGCACCGGCCAGGTCAAGGCAGCGCACAACGAGACGACACTGAAGGCCGCCGTCGACGAAGCCGACTGGATGACGCGCGAGATGGGCTCGGCCGAGGTTCGCATCCTCAGCAAGGGCGCCGTGCGCGACGAGACCGGCTCGGACGTCTTTGTCGGCGGCGTGCTCAATCCCGGCTCGGGCGGCATTCATCCGCTGAACTATCTGCGCGGCCTTGCCGATGGTGTGGCGCGCCGCGGCGTTCCGATCTTCCAGCAATCGCCAGTGATCAAGCTGCGGCGCGACAAGGACGGCATTGTCGCCGAGACCCCGCAAGGTGCGGTGCGCGCGAAGCAGGCGATCATCGCGACCAACAGCTATTCCGATCTGACCGATGCGACCGCACATATGCAGCGCACGCTGATCCCGTTCCGCAGCGCGCTCATTGCGACCGAAAAACTGCCGCGCAATCTCGCGGGCATGCTGATGCCGACCGGGCGGACCTACACCGAGACCAAGCGCATGATGCGCTGGTTCCGGATGGTCGACGATCACGTGATCTTTGGTGGCCGCGGCGCCTTCGGCAAGCAGGACTCGCAAGCCGCCTTTGACGCGCTCCGCAAGGCCATGGTCGGCATCTTCCCTGATCTCGCCGACGTCCCGCTCGCCTACAAATGGTCGGGCCTCGTTGCGATGACGCTGGACTCGGTGCCGCATATCGGCCGGATCGACGACCGCACGCTGGTCTCGATGGGTTACAACGGCGCAGGCGTCGCGATGTCGAGCCTGATGGGCCGCTACCTTGCGGCCTTCGTCCGCGGCGAAGCGCCCGATGTCGGGCTGCTCGACGTCAGCCGGATGAAGGCCATTCCGTTCTATCCGCTGCGCGAGCCCGCCGTGCGCATGGTCGCCGGCTGGTACCAGTTTCTCGACGCGATCGGTCAATAGGATCTTTGGTGATGGAGGAGGTGAGGATGAACATGAAACGGAAATTTGGATTGGGCTGCGCGCTGGTGGGCGCGATGGGATTGACCGCTGCGGCGGATGCCGCCGAGCAGATCACCTTCGTTTCGCAAGGCGGTGCCTATCAACAGGCGCAGACGGTGGCGATCCTCGATCCCTCCGCCAAGAAGCTCGGCATCACCATCAACCAGGATTCGATTCCCGACGCCTGGCCCGCGATCAAGACGCAGGTCGGCAGCGGCAAGCCGATCTGGGACGTCGTCGACACCCCCACCGGCTATTGCCTGCGCGGCGGCGAGCAGGGGCTGATCGAGAAGCTCGACTTCTCGAAGATCCCGAACGCGGCGGCGATGCCGGAAGCGTATCGCAGTCCCTATTCAGTGTCGTATGAATTCTATTCCAGCGTTCTCGCCTACAGCCAGAAGACGTTCCCAAAGGACGCGCCGAACAGCTGGGCGGATTTCTGGGACGTCAAGAAATTCCCCGGCCGCCGTGCGCTGCGTAACCACCCGATTGCCACGCTCGAAGCGGCACTGATGGCTGACGGCGTCGCGCCCGACAAGCTCTATCCGCTCGACGTCGATCGCGCCTTCAAGAAGCTGGAGGAGATCAAGCCCAACATCACGGTGTGGTGGACCTCGGGCGCGCAGTCGGCGCAGCTCCTCAATGACGGCGAGGTCGACATGGAGATGGCGTGGAACGGCCGCGTCAGCGCGGTCGCCAAGGAGGGCGCCAAGGTCACCTTCACCTACAACCAGGGCATCCTGCAGAGCACCTCGCTCTGCATCCTCAAGGGCGCGCCCAACCTCGATACGGCGGTGAAGTTCCTCAACGAGGCCGTCGACCCCGTGCACCAGGCCAATCTGCCGCTCAACATCGATTACGGTCCGGGCAATCCCAAGGCGTTCGACACCAATGTGATCAAGCCCGAGCGCGCTGCGCAATTGCCGAGCGAGCCGGCGAATGCGGCCAAGCAGGCGCTGATGTCCTACGCCTGGTGGTCCTCGCCATCAGGTGAGGCCGCCGAGAAGCGCTGGGCATCGTTTATGCAGAAATGAGCGAGGCGGCGTTGACGATGTCTGTGCCAGATCCATCGCAAAAGCATCAGCGCCGCGAGCACGGCCTGATGCTGGCGCTGGTGTCGCCGGCGCTGCTGGTGATCCTGGCTCTGATCGTGCTGCCGGTCGGCTGGCTCGCCTGGCAGTCGATCTACCATGACGGCTTCACGCTGGAGAATTATCGCCGCGTCTTTACCGAGGATATCTATTGGCGGAGCTTTGCGCTGACCTTCGAGATCAGCCTCGCGGTGACCGTCATCGCGCTGCTGCTCGGCTATCCCGTCGCCTATCTCGCCAATTCCGTGCCGAAGGGATGGAGCATCCTGATCCTATCGCTGGTGGTGCTGCCGTTCTGGACATCAGTGCTGGTGCGCGCCTATGCCTGGCTGGCGCTGCTCCAGCGCACCGGCGTGATCAACCAGCTCCTGCGCTATCTCGATGTGATCTCCGAGCCGCTGGCGCTGGTTCACAACACGTTCGGCACTGCCGTCGCGACCGTGCACATCCTGCTGCCGTTCATGGTGCTGCCACTCTACGCCACCATGCAAAAAATTCCCGGCGATCTCATGCAGGCCGGCGCCAGCCTCGGTGCGAGCCCGTCGCTGACGTTCTTCCGCGTCTTCCTGCCGTTGTCGCTGCCGGGCGTGCTCGCGGGCTGTACCATGGTGTTCGTGCTTTGCCTCGGCTTCTACATCACGCCGGAATTGCTCGGTGGCGGCCGCACGGTGATGGTGTCGATGCTGGTGAGCCGCAATGTCGAGCTCTACAACCAGTTCGGTGCCGCGAGCGCGGTCGCCGTCGTGCTGCTCCTTGGCGTGCTCGCGATCTTCTTCGTCGTCAGCCGCTTTATCTCGCTCGATCGCGTGTTGGGGCAGAAATGACGCGCATCTCGCCCGCACGCATCGCCCTCTACGTCATCAGCGCGCTGGTGCTGGTCTATCTGATCCTGCCGGTTCTGATCATCGCGCCGATCTCGTTTTCCAGCGCGCGCTTCTTGACCTTTCCGCCGCCGTCGTTCTCGACGCGCTGGTATCAGCAGTATTTCTCCAATCCGGCCTGGATGCAGGCGACGCTGACGACGCTGACGGTCGCGCTGCTGACGGTGGTGATCGCGACCCCGTTCGGGGTGGCCGCTGCCTATGCCATCAGCCAGTCAAAACTGCGGATCATGCGCGTCATCCACATGGCGTTGCTGCTGCCGCTGGTGGTGCCGATCATCATCACCGCGGTGGGAATCTTCTTCGTCTACGCCAAGGTCGGCCTGGTCGCGACCATGCCCGGCCTCGTGCTGGCGAACGTGATGCTGGGCTTGCCTTACGTCGTCATCTCCGTGCTCGCCGGTATGCAAAGCTTTGATCCCGCGCAGGAGATGGTGGCGCGCAGCCTCGGCATGAACCGGCTGCGCAGCTTCTTCGCGGTGACCTTGCCGCAGATCAAGTCGAGCGTAATCGCCGGCGGCATCTTCGCCTTCATCTCGGCGATGGACGAGACCATCGTCGCGCTGTTCATCTCCGGCGGCCAGTATCAGCCGCTGACCAAGCGCATGTTCACCGCGCTCCGCGACGAGATCGATCCGACGATTGCCGCTATCTCGACGCTGATGACGGCGGCGTCGTTCCTGCTGGTGTTAGCGGCGAGCTCGCGGCAGAAGAAGGCGGGGTGAGGGCGGTCGGCTCAAGCCTTCGCCCCCAACCACGCCAGGATCATCTCCACGATCTGGCTCCGGCTCTTCGCCAGCACCTTCGGCTCGCTCAGATCCCGATCGAACAGCGCACCAAACGTATGCCGGTTGGCGACGCGGAAGAAGCAGTAGGAGGAGATGGCCAGATGCAGATCGATGGCGTCGACGTCGTCGCGGAAGACGCCCTCGCTGCGACCGCGCTTGAGGATGCCGTCGAGCGTCGCGATCACGCTGGCGTTGAGCTGGCGCAGCTGCAGGTTCTGCTTGAGGTGCTTGCCATGGTGGATGTTCTCGATTGAGACGAGGCGGATGAAGTTCGGGTTGCGCTCGTCGTGGTCGAAGGTCGCCTCGATCAGCCGGCGCAGGCCCTCGCGCGCATCGCAGCTTTCGATGTCGAGCTGGTCCTCCAGCGCGCGGATGCTGCGATAGGCCTCTTCCAGCACGGCAAGGTAGAGCTGCTCCTTGCCGCCGAAATAATAATAGATCATCCGCTTGGATGTGCGTGTCCGCGCCGCGATCGCATCGACGCGCGCGCCGGAATAACCCTCCGAGGCGAATTCGGCCATCGCCACTTCGAGGATGTCGCGCTTGGTGCGCTCGGGGTCGTTGGTGCGCTTCGATGGGGGTGGCATGCGCTTGAGCATCACAGTTTCTCCCGCCCGTTTCTATGGATCACCTTGAAGGTGAAGGCAAATTTCGCCCAATCCGACGCTTCTCCGGCGCGGCCTTGCATAAACGTACTAGTTCGTACATTATGGATCGAAACCAAGGTTGCGGCAACCAAAAGCAAAAGACGCGCACGGCCGGACGGGCATGACGCGAACTGCGACCGCCATCACACGGGGAGGAATTCTGATGAGCTTGACCTCAACTGCATCGCTGCACGCGCCATCCGGCGCGGACGTTGCGCAAGCCAAGCTGCCGAAGCGCGCCGCACTCGTCAGCTTCGTCGGCAGCATGCTCGAATACTACGACTTCTTCATCTACGGCACCGCGGCCGCGCTGATCTTTCCAAAAGTGTTCTTCGCCAATGTCGACCCGTCGACAGGGACGCTGCTTGCGCTGCTGTCGTTCGGCATCGGCTATATCGCGCGCCCCGTCGGCGCCGTGATCCTCGGCCATTTCGGCGACCGCATCGGTCGCAAGACGGTGCTGCTGTTTACGCTGGTGATCATGGGCGCCTCGACGCTCGCGATTGGCCTGCTTCCCGATGCGAAGACCATTGGCAATGCCGCACCTGTTATCCTGACGCTGCTGCGTTTGTTGCAAGGCCTGTCGGCGGCGGGCGAGCAGAGCGGGGCGAACTCGCTGACACTCGAGCACTCCGCCAATTCGAACCGCGCCTTCTTCACGAGCTGGACCCTGAGCGGCACTCAGGCCGGCGCGATCCTGGCGACGCTGGTGTTCATCCCGGTGTCGAGCATGCCGGAAGATCAGCTGCTGAGCTGGGGCTGGCGCATTCCGTTCCTGCTCTCCGCGCTGGTGCTGCTGGTCGCCTATCTGGTGCGCCGGACCATGCCGGAAACGCCCGTGTTCGAGGACATCAAGGACAAGGCGCAAGTGGCGCGCTTTCCCGTCGTGGCGCTGCTGCGCGACTATTGGCCGGACGTGCTGCGCGTCATCGTCTGCGCGCTGATCGCGACCGTCTCCACCCTGACCGCGGTGTTCGCCCTCGGCTATGCCACCAGCAAGTTCGGCGTCGCGCGCCCGACCATGCTGTGGGCCGGCGTGCTCGGCAATGTCACCGCGCTGTTCGCGCAGCCGCTCTGGGCTCTGCTCGCCGACAGGATCGGCCGCAAGCCGGTGTTCATCGGCGGCGTGCTCGGCTGCGCCGTGCTGCTGTTTCCGTATTTCATGCTGGTGACGTCGGGCAGCACGACTGCGATCTTCGCCGCCGCGATCGGGCTCTACATGATCTACTCCGCGCCGAACGCGATCTGGCCGTCGTTCTATGCGGAGATGTTCGAGGCGCGCGTGCGCTATTCCGGCACCGCGATCGGCACCCAGCTCGGCTTTCTCGCCGCGGGCTTCACGCCGCTGGTGAGCGCGAGCCTCGTCGGCGAGGGACCGAATGGCTGGATCCCGGTTGCGATCTTCGTCGCCGGTTGCTGTGTCGCCTCGGCCTTGGCCGCATCGACCGCGCGCGAAACCCACAAGGTCGACATCGCCGATCTCGGCAAGCGGCGCGCGTAAAGACAGGATTGGGATCGATGCTGACCAACGCAGTTCAGACCACGCTCGGCCCGATCATGGGGGCCGAGCAGGGCGCCATCCGTGCCTTCAAGGGTGTGCCCTTCGCGACCGCGCGGCGCTTTGCCAAGGCAACACCGCCGCCGGCGTGGACCGAACCGCGCCGCTGCACGGACTACGGCGCTTACGCGCCGCAGCCCGGGCATCTCGATCAGGCGGAGGAGTCTTGTCTCAGCCTGAATATCTGGGCGCCGGTCGGGACGAAGGGCCCGCTGCCGGTGTTGTTCTTCATCCACGGTGGTGCCTTCGTCACCGGCGGCGGCGCCGACTATGACGGCGCGTTCCTTGCTACGCACGGCCCGGCCGTCATTGTCACGATCAATTACCGGCTCGGTCCGCTCGGCTTTCTGCAATTGCATGGCCATGGATTGGCTGAAGCCAACAACCTCGCCATCTCGGATTCGCTCGCTGCGCTCGACTGGGTGCATGCGAATATCGCCAATTTCGGCGGCGATCCTGATCAGCTGACGCTGTCGGGCCAGTCGGCGGGCGCGTCCATGGTGATCGCGCTCGCGACCTTGCCGCAAGCCAAGGGCAAGTTCGCCCGTGCGCTGGCGCTAAGCGCACCCGGCCGCAAGATCATGAGCGCCGCCCATGCCGATCACGTCGTGCGCCGGGTGCTGGCCGAACTTGAGCTCGAGCAAGACCCGCAGGCGATCGAATCCCTGCCGTTGCCAAAGCTATTCGCGGCCGTCGAACGCGTCGGCCGTAGGATCGCGGACGAGACGGATTCAGGCACCGTGTTCGGCCCGGTGCTCGACGGCACCGTGATCGCGCGCGAGCCGCGCGATGTCTTCGCCGACGGGGCCTTGCGCCACATCCCGCTCTGGCTCGGCTCCTGTCGCGACGAAATGGTGATGTTCCTGAAGAGCAATCCGCCGGCCGCGATGATCCGCACCACCGAGCGCAATGTTCGTGTTGCGCTCAGTGACGCCGGCTGGGAGCGTCTGCTGGCCTGCTATCGCGGCTCGGCGCGCCCCGACGAGGATCCCTACGAGGCGCTGCTGTCGGATGCGTTCTGGCATCGCCCGATGGCCGATCTCGCGCGGCTCCATTCGGCTGCGGGCGGCGCGGTGTGGCTGAGCCGGTTCGATCATCGCCCGGCGCTGGAGCCGTTCCTCTCGCAAGGTCCGACCCACGGCGCCGACAATGCCTGCCTCTGGGCGCATCTGCCCGACTTCATCGATCGGCCGATCCTGAAACGCAAGGGCGGCCCGATGACGCCTGCTGACATCGACGTCGCGGCCCGGTTTCAGACCAGCCTGTTGCGCTTCGTGACATCAGGCCAGCCCGACGTCGCGGAAGCCTGGCCGCGGTTCGAGCCTGCTAACGAGCCGCTCGCAATCTTCGGTCAGCCGTTTCATATCGTGCCGCAGAACGAAGGCGCGCGCTTCCGCCTGTGGGCGGAATTGAGCACTGGCGCCAACGATAAAAAGAACATCAGGGAGGCCGTATGAGCATCTTGAACCGGAACGCGTCATGGTCCGCAATCTCGATCGCTTCGTTGCTCGCGATGCTTGCAGCTTCGCCGCTCTCGGCGCAGATCGTCGCGACGCCTGTTCCCGGAGACCCCGTCAGCATCGATAGCGGGGCCGTTTCCGGCAAGGTGCTGCCGTCGAATGTCAAAGCCTATTTCGGCATTCCCTTCGCAGCTCCGCCGCTCGGTGATCTCCGCTGGCGCGCGCCGCAGAAGGTCGAGGCGTGGAAGGGCGTGTATCACGCCGACCGGCTGGCGCCTGAGTGCATCCAGGTGCTGCGCCGGCACAATCTCAATCATTATTTCGGCGAAGAGGCGACCAGCGAGAACTGCCTCTATCTGAACATCTGGGCGAGCGCGGATGCCAAGCCGGGTGCAAAACTGCCGGTCGTGGTCTGGATCTATGGCGGCGGCTTCACGCTCGGTTCCAGCGGCATGGCGATGTATGACGGCGAGAATGTAGCCAGAAAAGGCACGATCTTCGTCAGCTTCAACTACCGCGTCGGCATTCTCGGCAATCTCGCTCATCCCGAACTGACCGCGGAATCGCCGCACCACGCCTCCGGCAATTACGGCCTGATGGACCAGGTCGCGGCGCTGCAATGGGTCAAGCGCAACATCGCGCAGTTCGGCGGCGACCCCGACAACGTCACCATCACCGGGCAATCGGCCGGCGCGATGTCGGTGTCGGCGCTGGAGGCGAGTCCGCTGGCGAAGGGCCTGTTCCATCGCGGCTTCGCGATGAGTCTCAGCATGTTCGACGCCAGATTCAAATTCCCGGCGCTGCCGGCGGCCGAAAAGACCGGCCTCGAGGTGCAGTCCGCGCTCGGCGCAGCGTCGCTGGCCGAGATGCGGCTGATCCAGGCCGACAAGATTCTGGCGGTCCAGAAGGACTGCCAGCTCGGCTGCGCCGGAACGATCTCGGTGTCGCCCGATATCGACGGCTATGTGCTGCCCGACACCGTTCCGAACATTTTTGCGGCCGGCAAGCAAAACGATGTCGCGACCGTCGCCGGTTTCACGCGCGATGAGAGCTCGAACGATCTCCGCACCGCCGGCACGCTGGAGGCCTACGTCGCGGCCGCGAAGAAGCTCTACGGCGACCAGGCCGACCGCTTTCTCGCGCTCTATCCCGCCAGGACCGATGACGAGGCAAAAGCCATGGGCCTGCTCGCTGCGCGCGAGGGCCTGGTCGAGATCGGCACGCGCAACTGGGCCGAAGCGCAGGCGAAGACCGGCAAGGCGCCGTTCTACATGTACATGTTCTCGCGCGTGCATCCTTTCACGCCCGGTGTCGAATTCTTCGACAGCCCGCAGAAGATCGGCGCCTATCACACCTCGGATGTGCCCTACTGGTTCGGAACGCAGGATGCTTTCAACAAATTTCGCACCACACGCAACTGGACCGAGTTCGACCGCGCGCTGTCCGAGCGCATGATGGACACGCTCGTCGCCTTCGCGCGGTCCGGCAATCCGGCCACGCCGGCAACGCCGTGGCCGCAATGGAAGCCGGACGCGCAAACCTATGTCGAGTTCGGCGACGACACTGGGCTGCGCGAGGAGAACCGGGTGCGGCTCGAATTCCACACGCCCGCCAACGTCACGCCGTCGACACCGCGGATATCGCGCGACTAGCGCGAAGTCGGCACCTGTAATCTGTTTCACAGGCGGATGCGCCGATCTGCGCTAGATGAGGTCAGGCCCCGCGTCGCGCGGCCGGCTTCGGAGCTGGCGATGATTGCTGCACTGGCAAAAGCAATATCCCGTGCGACGGGAACCAATGTCGACATCGAAACGCTGAAGATCCTCGTGATCTTCTCGGGCGCGGGCCTCTTGGTCTCGCTCGTCGCCGCGATGATCTACGGACAGGCTCTCAACGCCGCTCTATTCTGAGCGCGTCGCAATCCCTCAGGCCACCGGTTCCTTGGAGCGGCTTCGCTCACGCGGCGCCAGCGGCGGTGCGGGCTTCAGCGGCGCGTCCTCTCGTGGCGCAGCGTCACCGCCTGAGCCGTGTTCAACCGGTGCAGGACCGGTGTCGCGCCAGGCGACGAACCAGATCAGGATGCCCAGAACCGCGAGCGCCGCGCCGACAGGGCCGGTGGAGGTCCAGCCGAACCCCTGACGAATGGCAAGACCGCCGAGGAACGGGCCGAGCGCGTTGGCGGTGTTGAACGCCGAATGGTTGAGCGAGGCGGCAAGCCCCTGCGCCTCGCCCGCCACGTCCATCAGCCGGGTCTGCAGCACGGCGCCGAGCGCGCCCAGGAACCCGATCGCGGCGATGTCGAGCGCCAGGCTCCACAGCTGGCCGGCGGCAAGGGGATAGAGCGCCAGCGCCACCGCGCTGCCGAGCAGCAGCGCCGCCGCCGTCGGCATCAGCGCGCGGTCGGCGAACCGCGGCACGAACAGATTGCCGAGCGTGGCGCCGATGCCGAAGATCGCCAGGAAGAACGGAATGGCCCCAGTGCTGACCTTGGTGACCTCGATCAAGGTCGTCGCCAGATAAGTGTAGACGGCGAACATGCCGCCGAAGCCGATGGCGCCGATTGCAAGCGTATTCCAGACGCGGCGGCTTTTGAGCGCGCCGAGCTCGCGCAGCGGATCCGACCGCCCGGCCTGGTCGCGCGGCGCGAACAGCGCGCACAGCAGCATCGTGAGCAAGGCCAGCACCGACACGAGGCCAAAGCTCGCGCGCCATCCGACTGCCTGGCCGATCAGATTGGCCAGGGGCACGCCGATGATGGTGGCGACGGTCAGGCCCAGCATTACCTGGCCAACCGCCTGCGAGCGACGATGTTGCGGAACGAGCGAGGCGGCCACCAGCGCGGCGATGCCGAAATAGGCGCCGTGCGGCAAGCCCGACAGGAAGCGGGCCGCGATCATCGAACCAAAGCCAGGTGCCAGTGCGGTGAGGGCGTTGCCGAGTGCGAACACGGCCATCAGCGCCAAGAGCTGCGTGCGCCGCGCGAACTTCGCGCCGAGCACCGCAATCAGCGGCGCGCCCAGCACCACGCCGAGCGCGTAGGCGCTGATGGCGTGTCCGGCGGTCGGCTCGTCGATATGAAGGTCGGCCGCGAAGAACGGCAGCAGGCTCATCGATGCGAATTCGGTGGTCCCGATCGCAAAACCGCCCATCGCGAGCGAGAACAGGACGATGGCGAGATGAGGGGGCGCTGAATGGGATTTCGGTTTCGCGCTTGGCGAGGTCGCGGGAGGCGAGGTCGTCATGTGTCCTGCATGGGTGACGGCAACGGGAATAAGCCCAGCGAACGTCGCCACCCCCAGCAGTCTTTGTCTCACCTACTTAAACGCGCATGTGTCAGCGTCAACAGCGGAAGCGCCACGTAACGCGACTGCATATCAGCGTCCCGGTTTGCTCGGGGCATCCCGCGTCAATATGTCCAGTGAGATCGCCTCAAGAACGCCTCAGCCGCCGACTGTACGGCTGCAGGCGTCGCCGACATGCGCGATCGATCAGAACTGCACTTCGCCCGGAATGTCGTCGGCGCTGAGGCCGACGGTTTGATAGGCCTTCAGCAGCCATTCGCGGGTTTGGCCGAGCGAACGGTTGTAGTCGGCCCAGGCGCTGAGGAAATCCTTGGTGCGGCGATCGGCTTCGGCGCGGATGCCGAGATTGGTCGGCAGTGTCAGGATCGGCCGCGGGATCGCAAGCTCGCCGAGCGTCGGATTCTTCTTCAGCGTGAAGATCGAGAGCACCGCCAGCGAGATGTTGCAGTCGGCGCGCCCGGTCGATACCGCGAGGATCGCCTCGTCGCGGGTCTTGAAGCCGAGGATATCAGCCTTCGGGCAGTAGCGACGCGCGATGGTCTCGTGCGTCGAGCCGATGTCGACGGCGATCTTGACCTCGGGCTTGTTCAACTCGGACCAGGTCTGCGGCTTGGCAAAGCCCTTCTTGGTGATGACCGTGAAGGAGTGCACCAGGATCGGGGTCGAGAAATCGATGACGAGCGAACGCTCCGGCGTCGGGTTCACGGCGAAGGCGAGGTCGACCTTGTCGGCCTGCAGATCGAGGATCTGGTTGCCCCAGGTCGATTCCAGCATCTCGACCTTGGCGCCTAACTTGCCAGCGATGTCATTCGCCATGTCGATGCAGGCGCCCGACCATTGATTGGTGGAGAGGTCCTTGTGGAAATAGGGATCCTGGCCGGCGATGACAGCGATGCGCAGCACGCCGCTCTTCTTGATGCGCTCGAGCGTGGAAGTCGGCGCGGTGTCGGCCTTGACTGATGTGGTCGCGGCCATTGCGGCGCCCGCCAGCGCGACGGTGGTGAGTGCGTCCCTGCGGTTCATGGGCAAGTGCTCCTGGGGAATGGGGATCATCAACTCCGGCGGGTGGACTATTTCTGTATTCAGGTCATAATGCAATATGGTATTGCGCCTTTGCCGGGGATTTGTGCGATGAGGCAGGTTAGAGCCTAATCCGTTGGCAAAGCGAGAGAAAACTCCGTGAAGCCGTGCCTATATCGGGCCGGCCGGAGGGCTACCGGGATTGAGAGGAGATAAGTCTGTGCGTGCTGTTTTCGTCGATGCCAACGACACCCTGGCCGCGGTCACCGAGAAGCTGCTGGCCGCACAGAATCTACCCGTCAGCATCGTCAGAAATCCCGCGATCAAGCCCGACGATCTCCCCGGCCTGCTCGGCGATGCCGAGATCATGATCGTCGACCACACCGCGGTGCCGACGCCGATCGCAGGGACCTGCAAGGCGCTGAAGCATGTCGTCTTCCTCGGCACCGGCGCGCGCAGCTACATGAATCCCGATGAGCTCGCCGAGCGCGGCATCTCGGTTCACACCATCAAGGGTTACGGCGACACGGCCGTCGCCGAATGCGCGATCGCGCTGATGTGGGCGTCGGCTAAAGGCTTCGGCGAGATGGACCGCGGCATGCGCGAGGGCAACTGGCTGCGTCGCGACGCCGTGCAGCTCACCGGCAAGACGCTCGGCTTGATCGGCTTCGGCGGCATTGCGGCGGAGGCCGCGCGCATGGCGGCAGGTTGCGGCATGAAGGTGATCGCCTGGAACAGGACGCCGAAGACGCATCCAGGCGTGGAGTTCGTCTCGCTGGAGAAGCTGCTGGCCGAGAGCCACGTCGTCTCGCTGCATCTCTTGCTCAACGACGAGACCAAGGGATTCCTGTCGCGCGAGCGTATCGCGCAGATGCGCAAGGGCAGCATCCTGATCAACACGGCACGCGGCGCTGTCGTCGACGAAGACGCGATGCTGGAGGCGCTCCGCTCAGGCCACATCGCCCATGCCGGCCTCGACGTCTTCACCGTCGAGCCGCTGCCGGCTGGCCATGCTCTCACAAAACTGCCGAACGTGACGCTGTCGGCGCATTCGGCATTCCGCACGCCGGAGGCGAGCGACAATCTCATCGGCGCGGCCCTCGACCACTGCCGCCGCATCATCGCGACTGGCAAGTAAAGAACAAGGACATCCCATGTCTGACATCACCCGCATCGACCAGAACGCCCGCCGCAGCCGCGCTTCCGTGTTCGGCGATCTCGTTTTCCTTGCCGGACAAGTCGCTGACACCAAGACCGCCGACATCACCCAGCAGACCAAGGAGGCGCTGGCGAAGGTCGACGACATGCTGGCGCGCGCCGGCACCGACAAGTCGCGGCTGCTCAGCGTTCAGGTCTGGCTCAAGACGATGGACGATTTCGACGCCATGAACGCGGTCTATGATGCCTGGGTCGTATCAGGCAGCACGCCGTGCCGCGCCTGCGGCAAGGTCGAACTCGCCGACCCCGCCTACCGCATCGAGGTGATCGCGATTGCCGCGCGGCGCTGACATGCGTGTCGATGCCCTCAGCACTGTCAGCATCGGCCTTGCACTCGATTTCAGCCTGTCCTACGCCAAAAGCGCATTCGCCAAAGCCTGCAGGGAGCCGTCATGACCATCAGAAACACCCGCACCGGGGGCCAGATCCTGATCGACCAGCTGGTCGCGCAAGGTGTCGAGCGCGTGACCTGCGTGCCCGGCGAGAGCTATCTTGCGGCGCTCGATGCGCTGCATGACAGCCCAATTGACGTCATGATCTGCCGCGCCGAAGGCGGTGCGGCGATGATGGCCGAAGCCTATGGCAAGCTCACGGGACGCCCGGGCGTCTGCTTCGTCACCCGCGGCCCCGGCGCCACCAATGCCAGCCACGGCGTTCACATCGCGATGCAGGATTCGACGCCGATGATCCTGTTCGTCGGCCAGATCGAGCGTGGCATGCGCGAGCGCGAGGCGTTCCAGGAGCTCGACTACAAGGCCGTGTTCGGCACCATGGCGAAATGGGCGGTCGAGATCGATCGCCCCGACCGCATTCCCGAGCTGGTCGCGCGCGCCTTCCGCGTCGCCATGCAGGGCCGCCCCGGTCCGGTCGTGATCGCACTGCCGGAGAATATGCTGACCGAGACTGCGGCGGTGGCCCTGTCTCTTATACACATCTAGATGTGTATAAGAGACAGATGCAGGGCCGCCCCGGTCCGGTCGTGATCGCACTGCCGGAGAATATGCTGACCGAGACTGCGGCGGTGGCCGATGCCATGCGCATCGAGCCCGCGGTGAGCTGGCCGGCACCATCAGATATCGAGCAGGTCGGTGCGATGCTCGCGAGCGCCAAGGCGCCGCTCGTCATTCTCGGCGGCTCGCGCTGGACAGATCACGCCACCAAGAGCATCGCGCGCTTTGCCGAACGCTTCGACCTGCCGGTTGCGACCTCGTTCCGCCGGGCCTCGCTGATCGACGCCGACCATTCGCATTATGCCGGCGATCTCGGCATCGGGCCGAGCCCGGGCCTGAAGGCGCGCATCGACAACGCCGACGTCCTTCTCCTCATCGGCGGCCGCATGTCGGAGATGCCATCATCGTCCTACACGCTGCTCGACATTCCGACACCGCGGCAGAAGCTGATCCATGTTCACCCCGGCTCGGAAGAGCTCGGCCGCATCTATCAGCCTGAGCTCGCGATCCAGGCGACACCGGCCGCGTTCACTGCCGCCGTCGAAACGCTGAAGCCCGCAGGCACGGTTGCCTGGAAGGGCGAGGCCGCCAAGGCCCATGCAGACTATCTCGCCTGGACCGACAAGGCGCGCGAGCTGCCGGGCACGTTCCAGTATGGCCAGGTCATGACCTGGCTGCGCGACCGCCTGCCGAAGGACGCGATCGTCTGCAACGGCGCCGGCAATTATGCCGGCTGGATCCATCGCCATCACCGCTTCCACAGCTTTGCCTCGCAGCTCGCACCGACCTCGGGCTCGATGGGCTATGGCGTGCCGGCCGGCGTACTCGCCAAGCGGCAATATCCGGACCGTGTCGTCGTCGCCTTCGCCGGCGACGGCTGCTTCCTGATGAACGGCCAGGAATTCGCGACCGCCGTGCAGTACGACGCGCCGCTGATCGTTGTCGTCGTCGATAATTCGCAATACGGCACCATCCGCATGCACCAGGAGCGCGACTATCCCGGCCGTGTCGTCGGCACCCAGCTCAAGAATCCTGACTTCGCGATGTATGCGAAGGCGTTCGGCGGCCATGGCGAGCGCGTCGAGCGCACCGAAGAATTCGCGCCGGCCTTCGAGCGCGCGCTGGCTTCACGCAAGCCGTCGATCCTTCACTGCATCATCGATCCCCGCGCGATCTCGGTCGGCAAGGATTTTTCGCCGGCGGTGAAGGCGTAAGCGATGCCGGAAAGCCGCCACGTCGCCATCATCGGAGCCGGTGCAATCGGCGTGATCAGCGCCATCGAGGCGCTGCGCGAAGGACACCGCGTCACGCTGATCGACGCAGGCACGCCTGGTGGCGAGCAGGCGGCGAGCTATGGCAATGCTGGCTGGCTCTCCTCGCATTCGGTGATCCCGCCGGCCGAGCCCGGCGTCTGGAAGAAGGTGCCTGGTTATCTGATCGACCCGCTCGGTCCGCTCGCGATCCGCTGGTCTTATCTGCCGAAGGCGCTGCCCTGGCTGATCAAATATCTGCTCTCGGGCTGGACCGAGGCGCGGGTCGAGACAACGGCGTTTGCGCTGCGCGATCTGTTGAAGGACGCGCCACTGCTGCACCGGAAGCTCGCGGAAGAAGCCGGCGTGCCTGAGCTGGTCGAGCGCAACGGCGTCATGCACGTGTTCCCGTCGCGCGGCAATTTCGACAACGATCTCGGCTGGCGCCTGCGCAAGAAGGTCGGTGTCCAGTGGATGGAGCTCAACGCCGACGAGATGCGTCAGCGCGAGCCGGATCTGCATCCGCGCTACACCTTTGGCGTGGTGGTGGAGGAGGCCGGACGCTGCCGCGATCCCGGCGCTTACGTTGCGGCGCTGGCCCAGCATGCGCTCGCGAACGGGGTGAAGTTCGTGCAAGCGAAGGCAATCGGCTTGAAGCTGAGCGGCAACAAGCTCGTCGCCGTTCGTACCGAGACTGGTGAGATCGCTTGCGATGCCGCAGTGGTCGCGGCCGGCGCGCATTCAAAGAAGCTCACGGCATCGGTCGGCGATCCCCTCCCGCTCGAGACCGAGCGTGGCTATCACGTCATGATCGAGAACCCGGAAATAGGTCCGCGCAGCTCGATAATGGCGTCCGACGCCAAGATGGTGGTGAACTGGACTGACAAGGGCCTGCGCGCTGCCGGCACCGTCGAGATCGCCGGCCTCGAGGCTGCGCCGAACTGGAAGCGCGCCGAGATCCTGCGCAATCACCTTCTCAGCATGTTTCCGAAACTGCCGAAGGATATTCCAGCCTCGCGCATCAAGACCTGGTTCGGTCATCGGCCGAGCATGCCGGACGGACGTCCCTGTATCGGCTATGCACGCGCCTCGCGCGACATCGTCTATGCCTTCGGCCACGGGCACATTGGCCTCGTCAGCTCGGCTCGCACCGGCCGTCTCGTCGCCCAGCTCCTGAGCGGCAAGCCGCCGGAAATTTCGCTCGCGCCGTTTTCGCCCAGTCGCTTTCTCTGAGATCGCACCATGACCATTTCTGCCAACTCCTCTTCCCGCATCGCCCGTGGCGGCAAGGCCATCTACGGCGCGCCACTCGGCATTCTGATGCTGGAAGCGCGCTTTCCCCGCATTCCCGGCGACATGGGCAACGGCACGACCTGGCCATTCCCCGTGCTCTATCGCGTGGTGAGCGGCGCATCGCCCGAGAAGGTGGTGCTGAAGGGCGCCGCCGGCCTGCTGCCCGATTTCATCGATGCGGCCAAGGATCTGGTGCGGTTGGGCGCTGAGGCCATCACCACCAATTGCGGTTTCCTCTCGCTGTTCCAGAAGGAGATCGCAGCGGCCGTCGGTGTTCCCGTTGCGACCTCGTCGCTGATGCAGGCGCCGTGGGTGCAGGCGACTTTGCCGCCGGGCAAGCGCGTCGGTCTCGTGACGGTATCAGGCTCAACCCTGACGCCGGCCCATCTCGAAGGTGCCGGCGTGCCGCTCGATACGCCGCTGGTTGGCACCGAGCACGGCAAGGAGTTCTTCCGCGTGCTGATCAAGGCCGAGAAGGATGATATGGACGTGGCGCAGGCCGAGCGCGACGTGGTCGAGGCCGGCAAGGAACTGGTCGCCAGGAACCCTGACGTCGGCGCCATCGTGCTCGAATGCACCAACATGCCGCCTTATGCGGCCGCGCTGCAGGCGGAAGTCGGGTTGCCGGTCTACGATATCTATTCCATGATCACCTGGTTTCATGCTGGACTGCGCCCGCGCGTATTTGCCTGATTCCAGCCGATGCGTGCCCTTCACGAGCTGTGCTCTCGTTGACATTGCAATCGCTCCCGCAGCCCCGGTATATTGAGCTGTGTTCGGGGATGAATGCAGTTGATGATGAGCAACGTGGAACTGGCTTCCGATAGTATCGTCGATCGCGTCTATGAGCAGCTCAAGGCGATGGCCGTGAGCTATGAGTTCAAGCCGGGCGAACGGCTCAACGAGGGCGAGCTGGCCAAGCGCCTCGGCGTCAGCCGCACGCCGTTGCGCGAAGCGCTCAACCGTCTCAACACCGAAGGTTTTCTGCGCTTCACGCCGGGCAAGGGCTTCTTCTGCCGCGAGCTCGACGCGCACGAGATCTTCGATCTCTACGAGCTGCGCAAATCGATCGAGGTCGCCGCGGTCCGCCTCGCCATCAAGCGCGCCAAGGATGAGGACATCGACTCGCTCTTGAAATTCCTCGAAGCCACTGGCCCCGATCCCGGCGAGCGAACCTCGGTGGAGCTGGTCGAGCTCGATGAGACCTTTCACGAGCGGCTGATGGCGATGTCGAACAATGCCGAGATGCTGCGCGTCCTGCGCAACGTGAACGCCCGCATCCGCTTCGTGCGCTGGATCGACATGGACAGCATCAACCGCTCCAACACCCAGGCCGAGCACCGCGCGGTGATCGAGGGCCTGAAGGCGCGCAACGAAGAGACCTGCGTCTCGGTGCTGGAAAAGCACATCGACCGCCGCCTCGATCGCATCACCTCGGCAATCAAGGAAGGCTACGCGCAGATCTACATGCCGGCGGCGAGAGCCGGGGCGAATTAGCTAGCGAGCCACAGCGACGGTGCTCTTCCCTTCTCCCCTTGCGGGAGAAGGTGGCGCGAGGCGCCGGATGAGGGGTATTTCTCCACGCATACAGCAGCGTCTGAGCACGCCGAGACAGACCCCTCACCTAAGCGAGTTTGTGTCCACCTGCGGTGATGCCCTCTCCCGCAAGGGGAGAGGGCGCGGTCATGCGCGTCGCGCTCGCTGCCTTCGGGCGACGTGGTCTTTATCAAGAACCGGTTCCGCTCATCTCGGCTTTGCGGCGGCCTAGCGCTCGGTCCTCATTCGGCGTAGGCCTGCCGCAAGCAGCTATTCTGGAGTGAGACCCCATGAAACTATCCGACAAGGTCGCCGCCATCACCGGCGCGGCGCGCGGCATCGGCAAGGCCTGCGCAAAGCGATTTCTCGACGACGGCGTCAAGGTGGTCATCTCGGATGTCGATGCCGACGGTCTGACTGCCGCGGCCGCCGAACTCGGGCGGCCTGAGGCCTTGCGCACCGTGGTAGGAAACGTCGCTAAGCGGGTTGATGTGGATCAGCTGGTCGCGACCGCGGTGAAGGAGTTCGGCCGGCTCGACATCATGGTCAACAACGCCGGCGTCGCGCGCAACCGCGACATCCTGGAAATCACCGAAGAGGAATTCGACGAAATCATCGGCATCAATCTGAAGGGTGCTTTCTTCGGCGTGCAGGCCGCGGCCAAGCAGATGATCGCGCAGGGCGGCGGCGGCGTCATCGTCAACATGTCCTCGGTGAACGCGCTGCTGGCGATCCCGGCGCTTGCAACCTACGCCATGTCCAAGGGCGGCATGAAGCAGCTGACCTCGGTGGCCGCCGTCGCGCTCGCCCCGCACAACATCCGCGTCGTCGCAGTCGGGCCCGGCACGATCCTCACCGACATGGTGGCGTCATCGATCTACACCTCGGAGGAGGCCCGCAAGACCGTGATGTCGCGTACGCCCGCCGGCCGTGGCGGTGAGCCGAGCGAGGTCGCATCCGTCGTCGCGTTCCTCGCGAGCGACGATGCGTCGTACATCACCGGGCAGACGATCTATCCAGATGGCGGCCGGTTGATCCTGAACTACACGGTGCCGGTGAAGGACAAATAAGGCCGGATTACTCCGCCGCGATCGTCATGCCGTAGCCGAGCCGCTTCGAGATTCCGCCGGCACAATCCCGCAGTGCATGCGCGATGGGGCTGTCCCAGCGCGCATCGAACGTGCCTTCCGGCCCCATCGCGGTGATGACCAGCGCGACATGGCCTGAATGGTCGAACACCGGCGCGGAGAATGCATTGACGCCGGGCAGGGGATCGCCGAGAGCGCGGGCGAGGCCGTGCTTGCGGACTTCAGCCAGCATCTCGGCAACCTTGGCGCCTTTCATCGGCCGCTTCGGATTGTAGCCGACGCCCTGGCGATCGAGCCCGCTTTCGAGCGCGGCATTGATGGTCTTCTCCGGCAGGAACGCCGCGAAGGCACGGCCCGTTGCGGTCTCCAGCAAGGCCATCACAGATCCCGCGCGCATCACGATGTGCACCGGCTGGCCGGGCTCTTCGAGTTGCACCACGGTTGGGCCATGTGTGCCCCAGACCGCGAGCGAGACGGCGTGGCCGATCTGGCTTGCGAGCGCTGCGATCTTCGGCTGCGCAATGCGGACGCCGGAGAGGCGGCGCAGGCTGATCAGGCCGAGCTCCAGCGCCAGCGCGCCGATCTCGTAGCGGCCGGTGGTCTCGTCCTGCTCGATCAGGCCGATGCGGGAGAAACTGGCCAAATAGGGATGCGCCTTGGCCGGTGTCATGCCGGCCTCGCGCGCGAGATCGCGCAGCATCATCGGCTCGCCGCATCTGGCGAGCGCGCGGAGCAATTCTCCGCCGACCTCGATCGACTGGATGCCGCGGCTTTCTCTCTTCATGCGCCTCCGATGCGCTTGAGTTGTTGTTTGAGCATGATCTCTTCGGAAAACCGCTGCACACTTTTCCGGATCATGCTCTACGCCGCGTCGCGCCTGGCGGCGCTGTCGGCAAGATGACGCCCGGCAATGTAGCCGAAGGTCAGCGCCGGCCCAAGCGTGATGCCGGCGCCGGGATAATTGCCGCCCATGATGCTCGCCATGTCGTTGCCGGCGGCGTAGAGCCCGGGAATCACCCGCCCTTCGGCGTCCAGCGCCCGCGCGTTCTCGTCGGTGACGATGCCGGCATAGGTGCCGAGATCGCCGATCACCATCTTGATGGCATAGAACGGACCGTTGCCGATCGGCGCGATGCAGGGGTTGGGGCCATGCATGGCGTCGCCCTGGTAGCGGTTATAGGCTCTTGAGCCTTTCCCGAACGCTGCGTCCTGGCCTTGCGGCGCGGTCGCGTTGAACTGCTTGACGGTATCCGTGAACGCCTTCGCGTCGATGCCGGCTTTCGCCGCCAGCGCTTCCAGCGTGTCACCGCGCATGAGATAGCCGGTCGCGAGGTGATGACCCAGCGGCATCGGGAACGGCGGCACGCAGCCGAGGCCGTATTTGCGCAGCGTTGCGTGGTCGCAGACCAGATAGGCCGCGATCTCCTCGCCGGGCTTTGCGGCCTTGATCATGGCCTGGACGAAATCGTGATAGGAATTGCCCTCATTGGCAAAGCGCTTGCCGTCGCGCATCACCGCGATCACGCCGGGCTTGGCGCGGTCGATGAAATGCGGCATCACGCCTGTCGAGCCGTCCTTGCGCGTCGTCAGCGACACCGGCACCCAGGCGGCCGCATTCGGCAGGCGATCCTCGACATGTCCGCCGGCGCTCTCCGCAAGACGGAGGCCATCGCCGGTGTTGCCGGTTGGGCCCGGCGAAAAATGCTCATGGCCGGTCGGCGCATGCGGAAACATCTTCTTGCGCCGTTCGATATCATGCGGGAAGCCGCCGCAGGCGAGCACGACGCCCCGTTTTGCGCGAACGCGCACATCGCGGCCTTCGCGCGATACGATCGCGCCGGTGACCGTGCCGTTCTCGACCGTCAGCTCGCGCACCGGCGCGGACAGCCACATCGGAATTTTCAAGTCCTGCGCGGATTTCGCCAGCCGTCCCGCCAGCGCATTGCCGTTTGTGAGCGTCATGCCGCGACCATAGCGCAGCACGTCCATGAGATGCCGCGACAGCCGCTTGGCGACGTAGACCGCCGAGGTCAGCGACTTCGTCACCCGCATGAAATGGATGATCTCCTTGCCTGATCCCAGCATCATGCCGAACACGGTGAGTTCGGGCAGCGGCATGCCGAGCGTCTTGATCTGGTCGCCGAGCTCGCGGCCGTCGAACGGGCGCGTCACCATGGAGCGGCCGCCCTGCGCGCCACCGGGCGCTTCGGCGTGATAATCCGGGAACACCAGCGGCATGTCGAAACGGAGCGCCGTCTTGGTGGTGAAGAAATCGACGGCTTCAGGGCCTGCGCTGAGGAATGCATCGACACGGGCGGCATCGAAATTGTTGCCGGCCTCGTGACGCAGATAGGTGCGCGCCTGCTCCGGCGTCTCCGCGATGCCGTAGGCCTTCGCCAGCGACGTGCCGGGGATCCAGAGCCAGCCGCCGGAACGGGCGGTGGTGCCGCCGAAGCGCGGCTCCTTCTCGACGATCAGCACGTCGAGGCCGCGATATCTGGCGGTGATCGCGGCCGACATGCCGGAGCAGCCCGATCCGGCCACGAGCACATCGCACTCGTACGTCTCAATTGCGCCATGCTCGTCACCGGTCATCAGGGCCTCACTTTTTCAGCAGCGGACATTTGGATTCGGAGACCGGACGATAAGCGTCCTCGCCCTTCACGGTCTTGATGATCTCAAGATAATCCCAGGGCTCCTTCGACTGCTCGGGGGTCTTCACCTTGGCGAGATACATGTCGCGGATGACGCGGCCGTCCTCGCGCAACTTGCCGCCATGGACGAAGATATCCTCGATCGGCAGCTCGCGCATCTTGGCCATCACCTTGGCCGGATCGTCGGTGCCGGCCGCCTTGATCGCCTTGAGATAATGCAGCACCGCGCCATATACGCCGGTCTGGATCATGGTCGGCATCACGTTGGTGCGCGCGAAGAATTTTTTGGACCAGGCGCGGGTCTGCTCGTCCATGTTCCAGTAGGACGCCGTGGTCATGTAGGTGCCCTGTGCGGACTTGAGCCCGATTGCGTGCACGTCGGTGTCGAACATCAACAGGCCGACGAGCTTCTGGCCACCCTGCACGAGACCGAATTCGCCTGACTGCTTGATGGCGTTGTCGGTGTCCTGGCCGGCATTGGCAAAGGCGACGACGTCGGCTTTCGAGCTCTGCGCCTGCAGCGCGAACGAAGAAAAATCAGCCGTGTTGGTCGGATGCTTGACGCCGCCGAGCACCTTGCCGCCCATCTCGTTGATGAAGCGTGTCGCGTCCTTCTCCAACTGCTGGCCGAAGGCGTAGTCGGCCGTGATGAAGTACCAGGACTTGCCGCCCTCCTTGATCACGGCGGAGGCCGTCACCTTGGACAGCGCATAGGTGTCGTAGGTGAAGTGCACGGTGTTCGGGCTGCACAGCTCGTCGGTCAGCGAGCTGGCGCCGGGGCCGGAGAGCAGAGCGATCTTGTTGCGCTCGCGCACCATGTTGTGCACGGCGATCGCGATGCCGGAATTGGGAATGTCGACCACCGCATCGACCTTGCCGTTGTCGAACCAGCCGCGCACGATGTTGACGCCGACGTCGGTCTTCATCTGGTGGTCGGCGCTGATGATCTCGATCGGCTTGCCGAGCACCGTCGGCCCGAACTCCTCCACCGCCATCTTGGCCGCCTCGACCGAGCCCGGCCCGGAATTATCGCGGCCCCAGCTCGACAGATCCGTCAGCACACCAATCCGCACCACATCGTCGGAGACTTGCGCGTGCGCAACGTTGGTCATGGCAGCCGAAGTCATGGCCGCGAGCATGGCGCAGGCCAAAAGCCCTCTCATCGTCGTTCCCTCTCTTTTTGGGCCGCTTTGGTGCGGCCGGCTGTTCTGATGGTAAATTAGATATTGACGAATAAGTTTGTCAATAGCGAATAATAGCTCGGGGCACTCCAGTGTGAACACCGCCGCAGGTTGCAGCGATCACCCCGATTGGCCATGATGCCCACCGGAATCGTGGGGCTGAAGGCAATGACGGTAGCAACGGGGGTCTCCGGCGAGACGGAGCGATCGACGACGGCGCATGTGGTGTGGGCGAGTGCGCTCGGCACGGCCATCGAGTGGTACGACTTCCTGATCTACGGCACGGCTGCCGCGCTGGTGCTGAACAAGCTGTTTTTCCCGAGTTTCGACCCGTTCGTCGGCACGCTTGCGGCCTTCTCGACCTATGCGGTCGGCTTCGTCGCGCGGCCGATCGGCGGCGCCATCATCGGGCATTACGGCGACCGGCTCGGCCGCAAGAGGATGCTGGTCGCGACCATGATCGCGATGGGGCTCGGCACGTTCCTGATCGGCTGCCTGCCGACCTACAGCCAGATCGGTGTCTGGGCTCCGATCTTCCTCGTCATCCTCCGTTTCATCCAGGGCATTGGCCTTGGCGGCGAATGGAGCGGCGCGGTCGTCATGGTCGTCGAGCATGCCGGCGCCAGGCGCGGCTTCTATGGCAGCCTGGTGCAGATCGGCTTTCCCGTGGGCGTCGCCGCATCGACCGGCATCTTCGGCCTGATGACGCAATTGCCGGAGGCGGACTTCCTCAGCTGGGGCTGGCGCGTGCCGTTCCTGATCAGCATTTTGCTTGTTGGCATCGGCTTCATCGTGCGGCTCAAGCTTGCGGAGACGCCGCACTTCAAGGAAGTCGTCGAGCGCAAAGAAGTGCTGGCGCAGCCGGTGTGGGAAGTGCTGCGTCGCGACTGGCGCAGCTTCCTGCTCGCCATCGGCATCACGGTGTCGGAGGTCGGGCTCGCTTATCTCCTCACCGTCTTCGTCGTGGTCTATGCCACGGCAAAGCTCGGCATCCCGCGCCAGGTGATCCTCAATGCGGTGGTCTATGCCGCGCTCGTCGAGTTCGCGACGCTGCCGCTCGCCGGCTGGCTCTCGGATATCTTCGGCCGCAAGGCGCTGTACCTGGCCGGCGCCGTGTTCACGGTGGCACTGGCGTTTCCGCTGTTCTGGTTCCTCGACACCAGGGAGCCGATGCTGATCACGCTGGCACTCGTCGTCACGATGACGCTGACGCATGCGCTGCTGTTCGGACCCAAGGCTGCGTTCATGCCCGAGCTGTTCCGCACCCAGGTGCGCTACAGCGGCGCCTCGCTCGGCGCCAATGTCGCAGCCGCCTTGAGCGGCGGCTTCTCGCCGCTGATCGCGACGGCGCTGCTCGCCTGGGCCGGCTCCTACTGGCCGGTGTCGCTCTACATCATCGGCCTCTCGATCATCACCATCATCGCGACGCTGATGACGCCGGAGACGGCGCGCGACACGCTGAGATCGTGAGAGCAGTCACCGGCAGGCAGGATTTGCGGCGTCCGGAAACATCAGGAAGGTGATGGTCGCGGGCGCAAGCCGGATCGCTCCCCCGGGAGCTGTGCGCGGCGCAAGTCGGGGCAACTCGTCGTCGATCCTCAGTGCGAGCGCCTTGCCGTTCAACTGCACGGTCGCGCTCTCCAGCCGCGCCGCGTGCAGCGTGTACCGCTCTGCGGGACCTGATAAATTCAGCACGCGTGACAGGCGCCGCGACGCGTTGATCGCGAGCACGGACACCGCGCCTCGCACGGCCGGATGGCAATGCGCGTAGAGATGGAGATCGGGTGCGGCGACCGCGTTCGCGTCGAGCACGATCGTTCCCATCAGCCGATGCCAGAGCAGTGCACCCCAGTAGTTCGGCCGTGGGCGGAACGTCCCCTCGTCGAGCAGGCCGTAGTCGCTGGCGGCGAGCGTGTTGTGCATCACGACCTGGACGCCGGCTCTCGCCAAGCCTCCGAGCTGATCGAGATATCGGAACGTGTCGAGAAACGTCGCGTCCCATCGGTTGCCGCCGCAGGCGGCGTCCGCCGTCTCCGTCAGCCAGATCGGCTTGCCCGGCTCGAATGCATCGCGCAGGGCCCGGTAGGTCGCGAGTGTCGCGTCTGCGCGCACCAGCCATTCCGTGGTGAGCGCCTGCGCCGGATCGTTGCGGCCGCCACAGCGTGGCGAGAGCGCGTTGTAATGATGATAGGAGAATCGATCGACGCCGGGGCCGGATGCAGCGAGCAGATCGCGCGTGGTGATCTCCGACCCGGATGGCGATGGCGCATCGCCGATTGAGCCTGGGCCGACGATCAGCGTTTCCGGCGCGGCGTGCCGTATCCATTCGCGAAATATCCTGAAGTCGCGCCCATAGGCTTTCGCATCATATCCCGGCGGTGCACCGTTGGTCGCGGCGAGTGTCGGCTCGTTCATGAATTCAACCGCCGCGATGCGGCCGCCCAGCGAACGCGTGGCATCGATCATGCGCTGCGCCTGATCCGGCGTCCACAGGCCATCCGCTTCGCGGCTGCCGCGACTGATCGCGAAAGAGGTGACGATTTCCGCATTGACCGCGCGCGCAAAATCGATGACGCCGCGCCATTGGTCGCGGCTGAGCACGGAGTCGAATCCCGGCGGCGGCTTTCCCCGCGTGCCGTCGGTGTCTGCGAAGGACGTCGCATTGGCCCAGGTGCCGCTCACGCGCACATAAGCCGGCGACAAGGCGGCGGCGAGCTTGCGCAGCCGGGCATTGGCAAGATCGATCGGCGATCTCGCGCCGTAACGATCCCGCTCATCGAGCGCGCGCATCGTTCGCGGATAAGGCTTCCAGAACCGTCCGCCGGTCACCTCCACCATCTCGATGTTGTAGGATTGAAAGCGCGTGTCGACCGTGCCGATCGCCTTCAGTTCCGCAGGCGCTGCGGATACGTCGCTTGCGTGCGCTGCGCCCAACGTTGCGGCAATCAGCAGCGCAATCGTTATAACAACCGCGGCGCGAACGCGTTCGCGCGATCCGGCACCTTGCCTTGTATGCACGCCCTGATGCCTTCTTATGCGCGCTGCCAAAAGCAAATGCAGCAGCCCGATCCATTAGCCGCGTTTATACGCCGAATTTTTACTTCCAATTTTACTTCGCAAACTCCCGCCCATAGCCTCGCGGGCAATTGATCACATCGCAGCCGGTCAATGGCGATCGGTGCGGGCGTTTATCGTAACCAACGAGGGTTGCTATGGTTGACAGGGATAAGCGGACATCCACTTCCGATCTGGCGGGAACGGAAGCAAAAGCGGACGTCAAGTCGACGAAAAAACTGAGCCGGCGCACGCTGTTAAAGGGAGCGGCCGCAGTTGCGGGCGCGGCCGCAGGCTCGGATGCGATCCGCGGATTCCCGACCATCTGGGCGCAGGAGATCAAGGACATCGAGCTGCGCCATGTCGGCGTCTCCTACTCGGTGGTGAAGGCGATCGGCGACCAGGCGGCCAAGGACCTCGGCTTCAAGGTGACGATGCAGAACCTCGACACCTCTGCCGCCATCAACCGCTTCATAAGCCAGCCTAATACGGTCGATATCGCCGATCTCGAGGGCTGGCAGGCCAAGCTCGCCGCCAAGCGCTCGGTGATCCAGGGCATCGAGGTCAAGAAGATCAAGGAGTTCGACAACATCCTGCCGATCTTCACCAAGGGCGAGATCGACGGCCACAAGATCCCGCGCCAGGGCATCTCGCCCTATGAAGCCATGTACATCGCCAAGCCCGATTCCACCGATCTGAACGACGGCGTCACCGAATGGGCGACCTTCCTGCCGCAGGTCTACAACGCGGACTCCATCGGCTATCGCCCCGACCTCGTCGGCCATGAAGTGACCGAGTGGAAGGACCTGATCGACCCCAAGTTCAAGGGCAAGGCCGCGATCCTCGACGTGCCTGCGATCGGCATCATGGATGCCGCGCTCTGCTTCGAAAGTGCCGGGCTGATCAAGTACGGCAACAAGGGCAACATGACCAAGGAGGAGATCGACTTTACCTGCAACAAGCTGATCGAGCTGAAGAAGCAGGGCCAGTTCCGCGCCACCTGGACCACTTTCGACCAGTCGGTGCAGTTGATGGCTGCAGGCGAGGTGGTGATCCAGTCGATGTGGTCGCCGGCGGTAGCCGCGGTGCGCGTGAAGGAAATCCCCTGCGTCTACGCGCCTGTGAACGTCAAGAACGGCAAGGAGGGCTATCGCGGCTGGTGCAACGGCATGGGCCTGATGAAGCATCTCTCCGGCAAGAAGCTCGATGCCGCCTACGAATATCTCAACTGGTACCTCTCGGGCTGGCAGGGCGGCTTCGTCGCGCGCTACGGCTATTACAGCCCGGTGCCCTCGACCGCGAAGAAATTCCTGACGCCGGCCGAATGGGCGTTCTGGTACGAAGGCCAGGCCGCACCGGAAGTGGTGAACGATCCCTACGGCGTGCCGATGGAGAAGGCCGGCACCAAGCGCGACGGCGGCTCGTTCCTCGACCGCGTCAAGAACATCTCGTGCTGGAACACGCTGATGGACGAGGCTGCCTACATGAACAAGCGCTGGAACGACTTCAAGGTGGCCTGAAACCTGCTTTCCCTGACTGACATGAAGCACCGGCGCCATCACGCGCCGGTGCTGATAAGACCGACTTCGAGGCCTTTGCTGATATGCAGCCAAGTTCGAGTTCAACTCAATCTCCGCCACGCGCAAATCTCGCCGGCTGGCTCTATGTGTCGCCGCTGGTCCTGGTGCTCGTGCCGTTCTTCGTCGCGCCGATCCTGGTCGTGCTGGCCGCGAGCTTCTTTGCCACCGACGGCTTTGGCGGACTGACGCCGGGCTTCACGCTCGCGAGCTATGTCGAGGTGCTGCACTCGGCGCTGACGCTGAAATTGTATCTGGCGACCATCAAGTTCACCGTATTGACGTGGATATTCACGCTGATCATCGGTTTCTTCGTTGCCTATTTCCTCGTCTTCCACGTCCGCAACCAGTTGCTGGCGATCGGCCTGTTCCTGCTCTGCACCGTGCCGTTCTGGACCTCGAACATCATCCGGATGATTTCTTGGATTCCTCTGCTCGGGAAAGAAGGCTTGATCAATCAGGCGCTGCTTGCCACCGGCATCATCCATCAGCCGCTGGAAGTGCTGCTGTTCTCCGACCTCGCGGTGGTCATCGCCTATGTCCACCAGCTCACGATCTTCATGATCGTGCCGATCTTCAATTCCATGGCCCGGATCGACAAGAAGCTGATCGAGGCTGCGATCGACGCCGGCGCCAGCCGTTTCGACATCATGCGCCTGATCGTGGTGCCGATGTCCAAGAGCGGCATCGCGCTCGGCACCATCTTCGTGGTCTCGATCGTGATGGGCGACTTCTTCGTGGTGAAGGTGATGTCCGGCGGCGGCTCGGCCTCCGTAGTCAGCGCCTTCTACGAGGATGTCGGCGTGCTGCAATATCCGACCGCGGCCGCGAGCGCCGTGCTGCTGACACTGGTCCTGGTCGCAATCGTCTCGCTGATCCTGCGCACCGTCGACATCAGGCAGGAGATCACGCGATGAGCGCGGTTCTCGCCGACATGCCCAAAACCGATACGTCCAAGAGCGTCGCGCCCGCGACGACCAAGGCCATCGCGCCGAGCAGGGGCGGCCGTCCCTGGACGTTCTACGTGTTGGCGACGCTGTTCGCCGCTTACGTGATCGCGCTCTATGGCCCGATGTTCTGCATCTACGTCCTGTCGTTCCAGGATATCCGCGGCGGCCTCGTCTTCCCGATGAAGGGCCATTCGCTGCATTGGTTCGTGGATCTCTTCACGCAGGTACGCACCGGCGATGTCAAGGGCTCGTTCGACCGCTCGATCAAGCTCGCGGTTATCGTCACCGTGATCACCGTGGTGGTCTCGTTCCTTGCCGGCCTCGGCTTCCGCAAACGCTTTCGCGGCGACACCGTCGTTTTCTACATGATGATCGGCAGCCTGGTGGCGCCGGGCCTCGTGCTCGGCCTTGGCACCGGTCTGTTGTTCCAGGCGCTCGGACTGAACGCGAGCTGGTACACGTCCGCGCTCGGCGCGCAGCTGTCGTGGACGCTGCCGTTCGGCGTGCTCGTGATGTTCGCGGTGATGTCGCGCTTCAACCATGTCTGGGAGGAGGCGGCCTATGACCTCGGCGCCAGCCGCTGGCAGTCGATCTGGCTGGTGATGATCCCGGTGCTCGCGCCCGGCCTCGTCGCCGTCGCGCTGTTCGGCTTCACGCTGTCCTACGACGAATTCGCGCGCAGCCTCCAGACCGCGGGTTCGCTCAACACGCTGCCGCTCGAAATCTGGAGCATGACGCTGAACGTCACCTCGCCCTCGCTCTACGCGCTGGGCACGGTGACCACCGTGGTCTCCTTCATCGTCATCGGCGCAAGCCTCGGCACCATCGTGCTGATCCAGAAGAAGCGCGGCAGCCGGGTAAAGGGTTAGGAATGAAGAACGATCGCGGCGATATCGAACTGGCGGGTGTCTGCAAGAGCTTTGACGGCGTGACCAACGTGGTCGACGGCGTCAATCTCAAAATCGCGGACGGCGCCTATTGCTGCTTCATCGGTCCCTCCGGCTGCGGCAAGACCACGATCCTGCGCATGATCGCGGGCCACGAGGATCCAACCGCGGGCGAGATCGTGATCGGCGGCCAGAACGTCGTCGGCCTTGCGCCGGTGCAGCGCCGCACCGCGATGATGTTCCAGTCCTACGCGCTGTTTCCGCATCTGACCGTCCGCGAGAACATCGCTTTTGCGCTGCGCGTGCGCGGCATGTCCAAGACCGATCGCCTGCGTGCGGCCGACGCCATGATCGAAAAGGTGCGCCTGACGCAATTCGCCGATCGTCTGCCGGCGCAGCTCTCCGGCGGCCAGCAGCAACGCGTCGCACTGGCGCGCGCCGCGATCACCGAGCCGCGCGTGCTGCTGCTCGACGAGCCGCTCTCCGCGCTCGATGAGCAGCTTCGCGTCCAGATGCGCCAGGAGCTCCGGCGGATGCAGCAGGAGCTCGGCATCACCTTCATCCACGTCACCCACACGCAGCTCGAGGCGATCGCGCTCGCGGATCTCGTGGTGGTGATGGAGCAAGGCAAGATCAAGCAGGCAGGCGCGGCGCGCGACGTTTACGCCCATCCGCACGACCGCTACGTCGCCGAGTTCATGGGTGGCCAGAACGTGCTGTCCGGCCGCGTCGAGAAGGTCAACGGCGCGAGCTTCACGCTCGCACAAGCGGCTCCGTCAGGCATCGAGGTGCCGCTCCAGGCGCGACCCACGGTCAGTGTCGGCGACAGGGTCGATATCGCGGTCCGCCGCGATGACGTTGCGCTCGTCAGGCCGGGCAGGGACTTGCCATCAGGCCATACCACCTCGCTTCCAAGCCGCGTGCTCGCGATCGAGTATCAGGGCTATTTCGTCAAGGTCATGCTCGACACCGTGCCCGACGACGAGTTCGTCGCCTACGTGCCGGAAAAGACCTTCTTCGCAGATCCCTTCACCGTCGGCGATGTCGTCATGGCCACATGGGCCACCGGCAGCGCGTTGCCTCTCGCCTAAAGCCCCGTCGCGCAGGAGTATGACCTTGCAGATATCCTTCACACTCAACGACCGGCCCACCACCGTGGACGTCGAACCGGCAACACTGGTCGCCGAGCTGCTGCGCGAACAGCTTCACCTCACCGGCACCCACATTGGCTGCGACACCAGCCAGTGTGGTGCGTGCGTTGTGCATCTCAATGGCCTGCCGGTGAAGAGCTGCACACTGCTGGCGCCGGCGCTCGACGGCGCGACGCTGCTGACCATTGAAGGTCTGCAGGGTGCGCCGGGCTCCAACCAGATGCATCCGATGCAGGAAGCTTTTCGCGAGCATCACGGGCTGCAATGCGGGTTCTGCACGCCCGGCATGCTGATGACTGCGATCGCGCTCGCCACCGAGAAGCCTGATTTGACCGAGGCCGACGTCCGTCACGGTCTCGAAGGCAACATCTGCCGCTGCACCGGCTACCAGAACATCGTGGTTTCCGTGATGGCCGGCGCTGCCGCCATGAACGCCGCCAAGGGAGAGTGACCATGGGCAATGTGATCGGCATCGGCGCTGCACCGAAGCGGAAAGAAGACCAGCGCTTCCTCACCGGCCGCGGCAATTACGTCTCCGACATCAAGCGTCCCGGCATGAGCGCAGGCGTGTTCGTACGCTCGCCGCATGGCCACGCGGTGCTGCGTGGCATCGACAAGAGCGCGGCGCTAGCCTCGCCCGGTGTCATCGCGGTCTTGACCGGTGACGACGTCAAGGCCGACGGCCTTGGCGGGTTGCCCTGCGGCTGGGGCATCTCGGATGCCAAGGGCGTGCCGATGAAGGAGCCACCGTTTCCGATGCTGGCGCAGGGCAAGGTGCGCTTTGTCGGCGACATGGTGGCCTTCATCATCGCCGAGACGCCGGAGCAGGCGAATGCCGCAGCCGAACTCTTGAACGTCGATTATGAAGTGCTGCCTTCCGTAGTCGGCGTGCTCGAGGCCGTCAGGCCCGGTGCGCCGCAATTGTTCGACGACGTGCCGAACAACATCTGCTGCGATTGGGAGCTCGGTGACAAGGCCGCCGTGGAATCCGCGTTCCGCAAGGCGGCGCATGTCGCAAAGCTCAGCCTCGTCAACAACCGCCTGATCGGCAATCCCATGGAGCCGCGCGCGGCGATCGCGGAATACGAGCCGGGCACCGACCGCTTCACGCTGTGGACCACCAGCCAGTTCCCGCACGTGGTGCGGTTCCTGATGGGCGCGCTGGTGCTGAATATCCCGCAGCACAAGCTGCGCGTGGTCGCGCCCGACGTCGGCGGCGGCTTCGGCGTCAAGCAATTCCACTACGGCGAGGAAGCCGTAATCACCTGGGCCGCCAAGCGGGTGAAGCGGCCGATCAAGTGGGTCGCGAGCCGTTCGGAAGGCTACGTCTCCGATCGCCACGGTCGCGATCACGTCACCGAGGCCGAGTTGGCGTTGGACGAAAACGGAAAGTTTCTCGCCTTCCGCGTCAACACGCTCGCCAATATGGGCGGCTATCTCTCGCCGGTCGGGCCAATGATGGAGATGTGTATAAGAGACAGGTCTACACCACGCCGGCGATCTACTGCAACGTGAAGGTGGTTTTCACCAACACTGTGCCTGTTGACGCCTATCGCGGCGCCGGCCGTCCCGAGGCGACGTTCGTGCTGGAGCGCATCGTCGATGTCGCAGCCAGCGAAATGGGCATCGATCGCGTCGAGATCCGCCGCCGCAACATGATCCCGAAAGAGGCGTATCCCTATCAGACGCCGGTGCTGGTCCAGTATGATTCCGGCGATCCCATGGGCTGCCTCGATGGCGCGCTGGTCGCCGCCGACGTCAAGAATTTCGGCGTACGAAAAGCGGCCTCGGCCAGCAAGGGCAAGTTCCGCGGGCTCGGCTATTCCACCTATGTCGAGGCTTGCGGCCTTGCGCCGTCGCGCTTCGCTGGGCGCCTCGGGGCGCGCGGCGGTCTCTATGAAAGCGCCACCGTGCGTGTGCATCCGACCGGCCAGGTGACGGTCATGATCGGCACCCACAATCACGGCCAGGGACACGAGACGACCTTCGCGCAGATCGTTTCGGACAAGCTCGGGGTCGCCTTCGACAATGTCGACATCGTGTTCGGCGACACCGACCGCGTTCAGTTCGGCATGGGCACCTATGGCTCCCGCTCGCTGGTGGTCGGCGGCGCCGCGCTGTCCAAGGCGACCGACAAGGTGATCGCCAAGGGCAAGAAGATCGCGTCGCATCTGCTCGAAGCGGCCGAAGTCGATATCCAGTTCGAGAGCGGCAAATTCTCGGTCGCCGGCACGGACCGCATGAAGACTTTCGAGGAGATCGCGGGCGCCGCTTACGTCCCGCACAATTATCCGCTCGAGGTGCTCGAGCCGGGCCTGGAAGAGCAGGCCTATTATGATCCGGTCAATTTCACCTATCCCGGCGGCTGCCACATCGCCGAGGTCGAGGTTGATCCGGAGACAGGCACCGTGACACTGGTCAACTACACCGCGGTCGACGACGTCGGCACAGTCATCAATCCGATGATCGTCGAGGGGCAGCTGCATGGCGGCATCGTGCAAGGCGTCGGCCAGGCGCTGTTCGAGAATGCCGTCTACGATGAGGGCTCCGGTCAGCTGCTGTCGGGCTCGCTGATGGATTATTGCATGCCGCGCGCCGACCATCTGCCGATGATGAAGGTCGCGACCCACTCCACGCTCTGCACGCACACTCCGATGGGTGTGAAGGGGTGCGGCGAGGTCGGCACCATCGGCTCGCCGGCCGCCGTCATCAACGCCGTGGTGGATGCGCTTGCGCATCTCGGCGTCACCCATGTCGACATGCCGGCAACGCCGAACCGGATCTGGCGCCTTCTGCAGAACGCGTCGCTGCCGGTCGCCGCGGAATAGGGAGGACACCGATGAAACCATTTGCCTATCACCAGCCCGACCAGATTCCCGAGGCGGCCAAGCTTTTGACTTCAATCGAGGACAGCAAGCTCGTCGCCGGCGGCATGACGCTGATCCCGACGCTGAAGCAGCGGCTGGCGAGCCCGGTTGCGCTGGTCGATTTGTCAAAGCTCGGCTCCCTCAAGGGCATCACAGACGATGGCGCCACCATCACCATCGGTGCGATGACGCCGCATGCGGTGGTGGCGGCCTCGAAACTGGTGCAGACGAAGATTCCCGGGCTTGCGGCGCTGGCCGCGATGATCGGCGATCCCGCCGTGCGTAGCCGCGGCACCATCGGCGGCTCGGTCGCCAACAACGATCCCGCGGCGGACTACCCCGCCGGTGTGCTCGGTCTCGGCGCCACCATCGTCACCAGCATGCGCGAGATCCCGGCTGACAAGTTCTTCCTCGGCCTGTTCGAGACCGCGCTTGAAGCAGGCGAGATCATCACGGCGATCCGCTTTCCCGTGCCGCTCAAGGCTGGCTACGCAAAGTTCAAGGCGCCGGCGTCGCGTTATGCGCTGGTCGGCGTGTTCGTCGCGAAATTCGCCGATGGTGTCCGCGTCGCAGTCACCGGCGCAGGCCCCGGCGTATTCCGCGTGCCGCCGATGGAGGCGGCGCTGTCGGGAAGTTTTGATCCGTCCGCGATCGCGGCGATCAAGATCGACAATGACGGCCTCACCTCCGATATCCACGCCGAAGCCGATTACCGTGCGCATCTCGTCACGGTGATGGCCAAGCGCGCCGTTGACGCGGCGCTCAGCTAGCTCCTTAGGGTTGATGATGACTGATGGTTCCGGCCGAGCGGCCTTCCCGCCGGCGCCGACTGGCCTTGGCGCGCTTTCTGCAACCGAGATCATGGCCGGCTACCGGCGCAGGGCGTTCACGCCACGCGATGTCGTCGACGACACCATTGCTGCACTTGAGGCAACGAACGAGACCTGCAACGCGGTGGTGACACCGATGTACGAGCAGGCGAGGGCGGAGGCCGACCGTCTCACCAGGGAGATGCGCGCGGGCGAAGCCGAGGGTCCGCTCGCCGGCGTGCCTGTTACCATCAAGGATCTCGTCTTCGTTGCGGGCGTGCCGGCCTATGCGGGTTCGCCGATGAACGAGGCGTTCGTGCCGGACGTCGATGCCGCCGTGGTGTCGGCTCTGAAAGCAGCTGGCGCGATCGTCACCTGCAAGACCACGACCTGCGAGTCAGGCTACAAGCTGACGGCCGACAGCCCTGTCACCGGCATCACGCGTAACCCCTGGAATCCCGGTCGCACCAGCGGCGGGTCGAGCGGCGGCGCCGCGGCGGGCGTGGCGGCCGGCTGTGGCCCGATCGCGATCGGCACCGACGGCGTCGGCTCGATCCGTGTGCCGTCCTCCTTCTGCGGCGTGTTCGGGCTGAAGCCGACCTTCGGCCTGGTGCCGCGCTCGCCTGGTTTCTCGCCGCCGTCCTGGGCCTCGCTCGCCCATACCGGGCCGATCACGCGCACCGTCGCTGACGCCGCGCTGACGCTGGAGATCATCGCTGCTTACGATCTGCGCGACGCTGCAAGCCTACCCGTGTCCGCGCGCCGCTTCGATACGAATCCAGGGCGCCTGGATGGCATTCGCATCGGCGCCAGCGCCGATCTCGGCTATGCCGCCGTCAGCCCTGACGTGTGCGCGGCCTTTGGCAAGGCGCTCGCCATTCTCGATTCCTGCGGCGCGCAGGTCACGATGGATGGGCCGGGTCTCGACCCCGGCATCCTCGAGCATACGCTGAAGCCGATCGCGTTCACCGAACAGGCCGCCGCGGTCGCGACCAAGACGTCAGCCGATCTCGCCGGCTCCGAAGCGGACTATCGCAATGTCGTCAGCGCCGGCCGCCATTACAGCGGCACGGATTATATCGAAGCGAGTTACCGTCGCGGCCAGGCGCGCAGCGCCTTCGTCAAGCTGTTCGAGCGGGTCGACGTGCTGGTGACGCCGACGGTCGCGGTGACTGCATTCGAGGCCGGCCAGATCGGTGTCGGCAAGATCGACGGCCGCGAGGTCGATCCGCATCTCGGCTGGTCGCCGTTCACCTGGCCGATCAATCTTGCAGGTCTTCCCGCGGCGACGCTGCCCTGCGGCTTTGATCGCGATGGCATGCCGATCGGGCTTCAGATCATCGCGCCCTGGCTCGACGAGCCCACCATCTTCCGCATTGCCGCAGCGTTCGAGCAGGCGCAGCCCTGGGCCAAGTTCTGGCCGCAGGTGGCGTTGCGCGGGGTAGGGTAAGGGCAGCAAAAACCCCTTTGCAAACAAGGGGCTTTCTACTGTGCATGGGGTTGTTTTCGACGTTTGCGGGCCTAGCCCAGCTCGATCGGCGCGCCGCGCCCGCTGAGTTCTTCGTCGAGGCGCAGATAATGCGCGAGATAGTCGTGCAGCGCGGTCGCCGCCTTCGAGGTCGCGCCACTCGATTTGTAGAGCAGCAGCTCGATCTTCGGCAACGGCGGCAGGCCTTCGTTCGGTCCGATCTCGCGCATCGCCGGCACCAGCGCGCTGCGGCCGAGCACGGTGACGGCCATGCCGGCGAAGGCCGCCGCTTGCAGGCCACCGACGCTTTCACTGACGCAGGCGATACGCCAGCGCAGATTGGCGCGCTCCAGCGTATCGATCGCATAGTCGCGATAGATGTTGCCCGGCGGCAAGAGCGCGAGCGGAATGGGTCGTTCCTGGTGCGCGGCGGATTGCTCCCCGGTCATCCAGACCAGCTGCTCACGCCGCACCACCTGGCCGCCGGTGAAATCATTCATGCGGGTGACCAGCGCGATGTCGACATCGCCGCGCTTGACCAGGCCGACCAGCGGCGTCGACAGCGCACAGTTGAGCTCGACCTGCACGCGCGGAAATGATTTCCTGAACACGCTGAGGATCTGCGGAAGCATGAACGCCGCATAGAGATCCGGCGTGCCGAGCACGACCTGACCCTCGATCTCCTGCGACGCCAGTTGCGAGATCAACTCGTCATGCAACCTCAGGATGGATTTGGCATAGGTAAGGACCGTGGTGCCGTCCTCGGTCAGGATCAGCCTGCGGCCGCCATGCTCGAACAGCTGCTTGCCGGTCAGCTCCTCCAGCCGCTGTAGCTGGAGCGTGATGGCCGGCTGGGTGCGGCCCAGCCGTCGCGCGGTCTCGGTGATGCTGCCGGTCTCGACCACCGAGATCAGCGACCGGAGCATGCGGATGTCGAGACTGATGAGGTTCATGCGGCGTCCATGTCGCCCAGAATTTATGCAAGTTCCATGCTAGGGCGCGGCGGTCGGGATTTGCCGCAACAATAGCCACTGCTTCGGCAAATTTTTAGAGATTTCGGCGGCCGGCGTTCCCGCGATGCTAACTGCGAACGAAGCATGCCCACGAAGGCGCGCGACCTGGCCGCAATGGTGCAGGGCCTTGCAAGGCCGAGAGGCCGATCGAGCAGATCGGCAATCTCGAATGGCTTGACGACATCGGCAAGTTGAGACCATTGCTCATTGTGTGATGAACCAATCAACAACAAGACAACCATCAAGGAAGTGCCCATGCGCGGGGTTATGCGACGCATCGTTCTGGCCGCCTGCGCGGCCGCTCTGTTCTCGGGCCTCGCTTGTGCCCAGGACTATCCCTCCCGGCCGGTCAAGATCATCGTGCCGTTCCCGGCAGGCGGATCCAATGACATCATCGCCCGCATCGTCGCGCAGAAGCTGACCGAGCGGAGCGGCCAGAACTTCCTGGTGGAGAATCGTGGCGGCGCCGGCGGCAACATCGGCGCCGAGGTGGTCGCGAGCGCGGAGCCCGACGGCTACACCTTGCTGCTGACCGCGCCGCCACCGCTGACGATCAACGGCTCCCTTTACAAGAAGCTGCCATTCGACCCGGCCAAGGCTTTTGCGCCGGTCGCGTTGATCGCCTCGGTGCCCATCGTGCTGGTCATCAATCCCTCGGTGCAGGCCAAGAACGTCGCCGAGCTGATCGCGCTCGCCAAGGCCAAGCCAGGCTCGCTCAATTTTGGTTCGTCGGGCATCGGATCGACCAATCACCTTGCGGGCGAGCTACTCAGGAGCATGGCCGGCATCGATATCGTCCACGTGCCCTATCGCGGCGCGGCGCCGGCGATGAACGATCTGCTCGCGGACCAGATTCCCTTCATGTTCGACAACATGCCCGCAGTGCTACCGCAGGTGCAGGGCAAGGCCATCAATGCGATCGCGGTCGCGGGCGCCAAGCGCGCCGAGGCCATGCCTGACGTGCCGACTGTCGCCGAAACCGTGCCCGGTTTCGAGGCCTCGTCCTGGTTCGGACTGGTGGCGCCGGCAAAGACACCTGCGCCCGCGCTTGCCAAGCTGAGCGGCGAGATCGAAGCCATTCTGAAGATGCCCGACGTCAAGAAGCGGCTTGCCGAGCTTGGGGCCGAGCCCGGCGCGGTGTTCGGCGACGCGTTCGGGCAATTCATGACGGACGAAACCGCGAAGTGGAGCAAGCTGGTCAAGGCCTCCGGCGCCACCGTGGATTGAGGGGCGCGTCATGGATCTGAATCTGGGCGGCAAGGTTGCCGTCGTCACCGGCGGCAGCATCGGCATCGGGCGGGCAATCGCCGCCGAGCTCGCGCGCGAGCAGGCGCATGTGGTCATCGTCGCGCGCGACGCTGACCGGCTTGCAGCGTCAGCACGGGAAATGTCGCGCGACACCGGTCGGCGCGTGATCGCTTGCGCCGGCGACATGACCAAGCCCGACGACATTGCCCGCGCGATGGACGCCGCGCGCGAAGCCTTCGGCCGCGTCGACATCCTCGTCAACAATGCCGGGGCATCGCCGATGGGCCGGATCGCGGAGACGCCGGACGCGATCTGGGCCAAGTCGATCGAGCTGAAGCTGCTCGGCTACATGCGCTGCGCGCGCAACGTCCTGCCGGAAATGCGCGACCGCCGCTGGGGCCGCGTCATCAACATCATCGGCCGCAGCGGGCATCAGCCGCGCGCGGCCTACATGGCGGGCGGCGCGGTCAATGCGGCCCTTCTCAACTTCACACTGGCGCTGGCCGAGGAATGCGCGCCTGACAATGTGCTGGTTACCGGCGTCAATCCGGGGCCGGTGCAGACCGATCGCTGGGACAGCCTTATCTCCCAGGGCGCGGCGATCTCCGGCCAGGATCAGGGCGCCACGAATGCCGCTGCGATCGCCTCCGTGCCGCTCGGTCGCGTCGGCCAGCCGCACGAGGTGTCCGGCCTCGTCGCATTCCTCTGTTCAGATCGTGCATCCTTCATTACGGGTACCTGCATCAATGTCGATGGCGGTGGAACGAGGTGTATCTGATGGCTAGCGAACTGCGGAAGATCGGTGTCAGCGACGATTGCCAGCTTGCGGTTCGCATCGACGATTATCTGCTGCCGTGGGACACCAGGCCGCCGGTCGTGATGCTGCATGGGCTCGCGGAGAGCGGCGAGGCATTCCGGCGCTGGGCGCCGTACTTCGCCACGCATCATCTCGTGGTGCGCCCCGATTTGCGCGGCTACGGCGATTCGACGCCGATGCAAGGCGACTATGTCTATCGCTTCGCAGGCCTCGGCGACGACATCATCCGGATGCTGGACGCGCTCAAGCTTGACCGCGTGTTCCTGGTCGGCGGCAAGATCGGTGGCACACTGGCGATGCATCTCACCGCGAAGCATCCCGATCGCGTGATCGCGGTGGCCGCGGTCGGCGCGCCGGCCTCGCTGACCTCGTTCAATGAGCGGGCGCCGACCTGGCGCAAGCAAATTCGCGAGCAGGGCGTGGAGGCCTGGGTCCGCGAGACCACCGCCGGCCGGCTCGGTTCGTCGCTGCCGCCGGCGGCGCTCGACTGGTGGATCGGCCTGATGTCGAAGACCAAGGCGTCGACGCTGGAAGCGTTCCTTCAGATGGTGCCGACGGTCGACGTCACCGGCGAACTGCCCTCGATCAAGCGGCCGGCGCTCGTGATCACGACGACCGGCTCGGGGCTCGGCAGCGTCGATTCCGTCAGGGCGTGGCAGGAGACGATCCCGGGCTCGAAGCTGGAAGTTCTGCCCGGTGATTCCTATCACGTCGCTGCGACCGACCCGGATGTTTGCGCGCAGAAGGTTCGTGTGTTCTTCGATCGCGTCGCGACTTAAGACGTACAGGGCGGGCCATTGGGCCTCCCATCGTTTGGCTCTATGACGGATGTCAAGACAAGAAACGGCGAAAATCAGGGAGTGACGCCATAACAAAAACCACCCGACGGAGCGTGCTCACTGCCGCAGCCGCGATGACCGCCACGGGCTTGGCTGACACTGCGCCGGCCGCAGCGCTGGCCGAACCCAAGCCGATCTTCCCCGTGCCGATGGTGACGATCCCGATCGTCGGCGAAACGAGCGTGTTCCAGGTTCGCCGCATCTACTGCATCGGTCGCAATTACGCCGCCCACGCGATCGAACGCGGTTCGGATCCGAACCGTGAGCCGCCGTTCTTCTTCCAGAAGCCGACGGATGCGATCCAGAACGTCGCGGTCGGTGAGGTCGCGGATCATCCCTATCCGTCGCTGACCAAGAACTACCATCACGAGGTCGAGCTGGTAGCTGCGCTGAAATCCGGCGGCACCAACATTGCGCCTGAGAAGGCGCTCGACCACGTCTATGGCTACGCGCTCGGACTCGACATGACCCGTCGCGATCTCCAGAATGGCATGGCCGCGGAAAAGAAACCCTGGGAGATCGGCAAGAGCTTTGACCACGGCGCGGTGCTCGGCCCCATCCATCCGGCGAGCAAGACCGGTCACTTCGAGAAGGGCGCCATTTCGCTGGCGATCAACGGCACGGTGAAGCAGAGTTCGGATCTCAGCAAGATGATCTGGAGCGTCGCCGAGCAGATCGCAAAGCTGTCGGAAGCGTTCGAGCTCAAGGCTGGCGACATCATTTATTCCGGCACGCCGGAGAATGTCGGCCCTGTCGTGAAGGGCGACGTGCTCCTGTGCAAGCTCGAGGGCCTGCCGGATATGTCGATCAAGATCGTGTAGCTTACGCCGCTGTCTTCGGCCGCAGCCGATCGACCGTCCTTGCAATCAGCGTCGCGACCTCGGCGATCTTCGGCCCAATCCGGCTTCCTCGTTTGCGCGAAGAATTCCATGATCTCCAGGACGTTTGCGGCTTGGCGAACGATCATGGTGGGGCTTTGAGTCCGGTTCTAGCTCTGGCCGAGGATCTTCTTCGCAGCGCGAAGATGTGGCTTGTCGATCATCTGGCCATCAAGCCGCAGCGTGCCGGAGTTCGGGTTGTTTGCGAACGCCGCGATCACCTTCTCCGCCCATGCACGCTCGGCGTCGGTCGGATCGAACGCCGCGTTGACGATTTCGACATGCTTGGGATGGATCAGCGCCTTCGCCGAAAATCCATCGCGCCGTGCCGCGCGCGTTTCCTGCTCGAGGCCGGCGAGATTGTCGATGTCGGTATAAACAGTGTCGATCGGTGCGACCTCCGCCGCCGCCGCCGCCATCAGGCAAAGATCGCGGGCGAGACGATAAGGGCTATGGAATACGCCGCCGCTCGCCTTCTCGGTGGCGCCGAGCGAGGCCGAAAGATCTTCTGCGCCCCACATCAGGCCGGCGAGGCGAGGGGAGCAACCCTTGTAGCTGCCAAGGCCGAAGATCGAACCGGCAGTCTCGGTCGCGACGCAGACGATCCGCGTCGCGCCGACCGTGATGCCGGCGGCCGCTTCCAGCGCCTCAAGCCAGGTCGCGACCTGGCGCACGTCGTCGCCACCTTGCGACTTCGGTAGAACGATGCCGTCGGGCCTGCCCGACATCACCGCGGCAAGATCGGCCAGCGTCATGCCGGTGTCGAGCGCGTTGACGCGGACATAGAGCTGGTGAGGACCGGGGCGGCTCTTGAGCATGTTGAGCGTCAGCCCGCGTGCCTCCGGCTTCTTGTCGGTGACGACGGAATCCTCGAGATCGATGATCAGCGCATCGGCCTTACCTTCGCTCGCCTTCTCGAATTTGCGCGGGGAATCGCCCGGCACGAACAGCATCGAACGCATCGAGCGTCCCTTTCCTTTATTGCCGTGAGGCGGCATTTCCGCCGAGCATGGCCGCATGCATGGTACATCTACTTGACAGGGAGATTCACGTCTATGTACTCCACCCTAACGGCTGGAAAGCGCGAACAGGGGCGATCAAGGAGATCAAACACCGATGGATTTCGCGCTCACCGATCAGCAGGAAGCCATTCGCGACGCCATCGCCAAAATCTGCGAAGGCTTCCCCGATGCTTATTGGCTGAAGAAGGACCACGACGGCGGCTTCCCGCATGATTTCCACAAGGCGCTGGCAGATGCCGGCTGGCTCGGCATCTGCGTGCCGGAGGAATATGGCGGCTCCGGCCTGGGCATCACCGAAGCGGCCATCATGATGCGCACGATTGCGGAATCCGGAGCCGGCATGTCCGGCGCCTCCGCGGTGCATATCAACGTGTTCGGTCTCAATCCCGTCGTCGTGTTCGGCACCGAGGAGCAGCGCAAGCGCATGTTGCCGCCGATGGTCGAGGGCCGTGAGAAGGCGTGCTTCGCCGTCACCGAGCCCAACACCGGCCTCAACACCACGCAGCTCAAGACCCGCGCCGTTGCCAAGAACGACCGCTACATCGTCAACGGCCAGAAGGTGTGGATCTCGACCGCGCAGGTCGCGCACAAGATCCTGCTGCTGGCGCGCACCACGCCGCTGGAGGAGGTGCGCTCGCCGACCCACGGGTTGAGCCTGTTCTACACCAACTTCGACCGCAACAAGATCAAGGTCCACGAGATCGAGAAGATGGGCCGCAAGATCGTCGATTCCAACGAGCTGTTCTTCGAGGATTTTGAAATCCCGATGGAGGATCGCATCGGCGAAGAAGGCAAAGGATTTCAGTACATCCTCGAAGGCATGAACCCCGAGCGCATCCTGATCGCGGCGGAAGCCGTCGGCCTCGGCAAGCTCGCGCTGTCGCGGGCGACCGAATACGCCAAGACGCGCGTCGTCTTCAATCGTCCGATCGGCAAGAATCAGGGCATCCAGCATCCGCTCGCCGTGAACTGGGTGGAGCTGGAGGCCGCCTGGCTGATGGTGATGCAGGCAGCCTGGCAATACGACAAGGGCCTGCCCTGCGGCGCCGGTGCGAATGCCGCGAAGTATTTCGCAGGCGAAGCGGGATATCATGCCTGCGAGCAGGCGGTGATGACTTATGGCGGTTTTGGCTACGCCAAGGAATTCCACGTCGAGCGTTACCTGCGCGAAGTGCTGATCCCGCGCATCGCGCCGGTCAGCCCACAGCTTGCGTTGAGCTTCATTGCGGAAAAGGTGCTCGGCCTCGCCAAGTCGTATTAGAAGAGCGGACTTGCCGGCGGGATCCCAGGGAAGGGCTCCGCGGCGTCGGCCGTTAGCTCAATTCAACATCGAAAACGCTGGCCTTTGGCTATCGTTGGATCCGATGATCCCCGGAAGCTCCTCGGCGCCGCCGGCAATCATGTCGGACATCCGCCAGAACAAATGGGCAAGGCGGGTGAACACCAGCCGCTCACGCTCGGCGGGTGCGGTTCCGTCCGGAATGGTCACAGTTTCCAGACCCACGACTTTCTTGAAATCCGGCCAGATCATCATCGACTGTGCGATCACGGAGTAGCAGTTCGGAGCCTCATCGCTTTCGTCTGGCTCCGGCGGCAAGCCGGGATATTGCGTCGCCGCGGCGTAGAATTTGTAGGCGCCGTAGCCTAGCTGGAGCAGGAGCTTTTCAGGCACGGCGATGTCGGCGGCGAAGGAGACCAGCCGAGCTTCGCTCAGCGTCTTCGGATCGATGGCGCTAAGATCCTGGGCGCCCAGCGCGGAGCAGAAGGCGAGCTCGCTATTGTGCTCGCGAAGCAGGTTGGCCAGCGGCTGCTGCTGTTGCACGGTGTCGGTGAGCAGGATGATGGTCTTGAGCATCGCGTGAGGTCCCTCAGGGGAAGAGATGGCGGGCGGGCATGATGGCGTCGTCGGCCGCGCAGTTGGCAAAGAGGTCGTTGGCGATGCGCTGTCCCGGCGCGACCTCAAGGATGCGGTGGCGCGCCAGCGCCGCCGCCTCGCGTGCCGCGCCGACGTCGTCCTGCCAGGCGCACAGCGACAGTTCGAGGCGACCATAACCGCCGCAATCGGCGGCATAGGCGCCGGTCACGGCCTCCACGGTGGCGGCCACCGCGCCGGCGTCACTTTTCGAGATGTCGCGCAGGATCACGGCGATGCCGTTGCTCGCCTCGGCTTTCGACGTCATCACCATGAAGGCATCGCGTGCGCCGGTGCGGCCGGCGCGGCGGGCCGACCGCACCAGGCTTGCAAAGGCGGGATCGGGTCCGAGTTCCAGCGTCGTCGTCTGCTGGTTGTGCAGCACAGTGGCGCGCATCGCACCGAGATCGCCCGCGAGCGCGTGATAGGAGCGCGGCAGCCACACCGTATCGAGCGGCACCTGCGACGAGGTCAGGCTCCAGGCCTGGTCGAGCAGATAGCCCTCCCAGATCGCGGGATACGATGCGGCGAGGTGCTGCCAGGTGCGCAGCAACATCTCCGCGGCGCGGGTGCGGCCAAGATAGAACGTCCGCGCCGACATCTCCCAGCGATTCCATTTGTGAAGCGCGATGTCGCAGCCGAGGAAGGACGGCAGCAGCGGCGCCTCGCGCAGCACGGCGCCGGCCTCGACGAACAGCAGCGGCTCGCGATATTTATCCCACATCCGCAGCAAGAACTCAGCCTTCTCGAAGCAGAGCAGGCGGTCGCTGAATTGGGTGTCGATCGGCTCGATGTGACAGGCCAGATCGAAGCGTTCGAGCGAATGCCGGAGCGCGAAGGCGGCAGTCGCGTCGCCGCCGCGCGGGTAGCATGAAACGATCCTCGGGCGGACGGTGGATGTGTCTGCGGCGGCGGCGAGGAATTTCGACCAGCCGATCCCGCCCCACCACATCTCATGCGGGCCGTCGGCGCCGCAGGGGCCGACGGTGCCGAACTCGGTCAGCTTGGACTTGAGGAAATCGAAGCCGGGATTTTCGCTTCTGGGAATGACGATGGCGCTGCCGGGAGTGAGCGAGCGGTAAAACAGCTCAGCCGCGGCGCCGCTCGGCGCTTCCTTGAGGATGATGACGCCGGCACGCCGGATCCCGGCGCTGTCGTCCAGCGTCGGGGCGCCAAATTGGCTCGTGAGCCAGCCCAGGCGATCGCGCTGGGCGCGGCCGAGCCTGAGGCCACCGGATTGCAGGAGGTCATCAAGGTCTTCATGCGTCCCGTCAGTCAATTCCGTGCCCCCTCGCGTCGCCGACCAAGCCCTTGGACTTGAACGGCGGAGGAGGCGCGATCAGGCGCACTATTTGGGCGTGGACCCGAGCGGGGTGATGGCGACCGAGTAGATCGCGATGTCCTGCGTCATCGGGGCGACGGGGATCAGCAGGCAGGCGTCCTCGTTCTCGGCGCGATAGTGCGCGTGATTTCGCTGGATGCCGGCTGAGATGAGGCTTTCGGCGGCGATGCCGATCACGTCCTGGCTCTCGGCAGCGTCGCTGATGTCGTCGGCGGACTGGATGGTCACGCCATGCAGGATGCCCTCGGCGGCGAGTTTCGGCAGGGGCAGCGCGATCATGGCGATGCCCATGGCGCGCGAAAGGGGAATCCGCAGGCGCAGCTCGCCGAGGCCGGTGCGGTAGAGAGTTGAGGTCTCCAGCGCCGCTTCGCCGTTGGCGCGGAATAGCCCGATCCGGACCTGGCCGCAGGGACTTTCCTCGAAGACATCGGCGGGCAGGCGGTTGGCTCCGAACAACGCATAGAGGTAGGCGTTCGACGGTGACAGCCGGGCGAAGCAGCCTGCGAGCCACATCGGCGGTGCGCCGGATGTGCAGGCAGCGGAGAAACCGCGGGCGGTGATTTGTCGGCGGATGAAATCGCTGTCGATCATCGGCGCAAGCGAATGGGTGCCGAAATTGACGTCGTGCTTCAGTCCGCCGAGCAGCGCCAGCTCGTCCTCGTCAGGCAGCAGCAGGAACCGCGCCAGCGTCGCCGTGCACCAGCGCGCGGCGACATCAGGGGCGTCATAAGGGCTGAGACAGAAGTCGAGCGCGACATCCTCGGCGCTCTCCGCAAACGCCACTGCTCCCGCCTGGATCTCCGCGGCCAACGCGATCTGGCTCGCCGGGCGCGGATTGATCTCGCGCAGCACCCGCTCGCCGTCATAGTCCCGGACGGAGCCGTCCGCCGAGCAACAAATCTGCTCCAGCAGCGCGACATTGCGGATCAGCATACGCTTGATATGGGGCGTCACCACGAGGTCCGAGATGAAGCCTGCCGCGCTGTCCTCATCGGCGATATCGTCGAAGGCGTCGTCGAGCGAGATCAGATAGGCGCCGTGGAGGCGGATCTCGAGGCCCCCGAGATCGAAGACGCGGCGTAGCGCCTTCTGTACGCTGCCGGAATAGCCGAGATCGGCGAGCACGAGGTCGGTGCACTCGTCGAAATCGGGGATTGTGTGGCGCAGATAGGCAAGCAGTCGGGCACGCAGGGCGGTCGCTAGCTCGACGATTTCGCTGGCGTCCATCAGCTCTGGCAAAGCTTCGGCGAGATCTTCGCCGGGCGCAATTCCGTCAGGATAAGCGGCAAAGAACGCGGCGACATTCGGCGGCAGGATCTTGATCACGTCCCGGAAGGCCGGCGCATCGATCTTCAAGATCTTGCTGAGGAGATCGACTAACGGCTGCATGGTATCGGCCGAGGCGATCAGGCTGACGCGCCGGTTGATCTCCAGATAGGCCGATGTCGTGCCGTGCAACTCCTGCCAGATTTGGTGGGATAAGAAGCCGTCGCGGCCGAGAAAGGCGAGGGCGACCTTCCGGCCCGGGCCGGCAACCGCCTCGCAGCGCCGGGCGATGAACGCGTCGAACGCGGTCATCACCGGCCCGAGCACGGTCATGCCGAGATGAAAGGCCGGCGATTTCTCGGCGCTGCGGGCGGCGATCATGCGCCGCAAGGTCCGCGCGCCGTGATCGAGCTTTGACGGCGCGCCGCCGCATAACAGCTCGAACAGCGCGGTCTCGCGCTGGAATCTAGACGCCAATTGCGCGGTCGCCTGCGGATAATAACGCGGGCGGATGCCGTGGCGCTTCGCGCCCTTGATGTCGGCCTTGTCGTTGTCGCCGACGTGAAAGGAGGCGCCGGCATCGACGCCCTGCTCGGACAGATACTTTGCGAACAGCGCCTCGCTCTTGCCGCTGCCATGGTCGCAGGACGCGTAGAGGAAGTCCCAGGTCAGCCCGGGACGGCACGCGCGCAGCAGTCGCGCCAGCCGGTCGGAATCCCAGTAGGTGTCGGAGATGAATCCGACGCGGTGGCCGGCGCGCTTCATGTCCCAATATTGCCGGAGCATGTCCGGATTGGCGCGGCAGAGTTCGAGTTCGGCTGCGAACTCTGATTCGACGAGATCGTCCAGATGATGGTGCGCAAGGCCGAACAGCCTGAACGGAAAAAAGGAATAGATGTCATCGATGCGAACTTCGCTCGCGCCGCGCTTCTCCTTCGCGGTCCTCCGCGCGCGCGCTTCGGCCTGGATACGATGCTGAACGAAACTACCGGAAACATTCGGACAAATCTGCGAAATGCCGGAAAGCTCGTAAGTCCTTTCAAATACGCCATCTGGCGTCGTGCAGGCGCGCAGAAGAAATGTATCGAAAACATCGAATGACCAAGCAGAAACAATCTTCGCACGACGCTCTGCGCCTGGTGTAGCGATCGCCATCCCGGGATTCCCCATCAATCGGATCAATTAACGTGCGCATTCGCGTTGTCAGGCGCCACATGCGCGAAAAAAATTCACGCGCGATTCAAAAACGCATTCGTCACGACTGACAGATTCAAAAAAATCGCTAGGTTCGAAAAAGGTGATTCGGAAAAAATTGCCGAGTGCAGAAGTCGTCTCGCGTTCATTCACACTCGGAAACATCAGCATCTTGATGCGCAGCGTGCGCGTCGCGTTTGATCACCTAGTGCCGCGTAATGTCAGCGTTTTCTCTCAACGACATCTGTTCAGGATGATTGATCCGCCATGGCGCGAGACGATGTGATGATTGCAGGTGGGATGCGCGAAGAGCTCGCGCGCTCGGCAATTATTGCCCGACACTCGGCAAAAGATACCGGCTAACGTCTTGAAAAATAAGAAAAATTATCCGCCTGGATTGTCTTGGCCCTGCGTTCAACGCCTGGAAGCCGTGTGGCATGTGCGCCGCCGGCATTGCGGGTTGGAGATTGCGGGATGAGTTACGCTGCTGAAGTCTGGGCTCCCGCCGCGGCCGAGATCACGACGACGCTGCCGGCTGAAGAGATCGTGCCTGTTATGCCGTCGGCGCCGCTGGCGCCTGATAGCCCGCCTGATACCGCTGAAATCGTCTTCGACGAAGACAGCGAACTCCTCGACAAACTGGCGACCGGTGACGAGGCCGCGTTCCGCATGCTGGTCGAGCGCCACATCGATCGCGCCTACGCGATCGCGCTGCGCATCGTCGGCAACGCGGCCGACGCCGAAGACGTGGTGCAGGACACCATGCTCAAGATCTGGAGCCATCGCGGACGCTGGCAGCACGGCCGCGCAAAATTCTCGACCTGGCTCTACCGCGTCATCTCCAACCGCTGCATCGACCTGCGCCGCAAGCCGCGCAACGAGAATGTCGACACGGTGCCTGAAGTCGCCGACAGCCAGCCGGGCGCGGTCGAGATCATCGAGCGCAACGAGCTGAATGGCATGCTGGAGCTCGCGATGCTGCGCCTGCCCGAGCAGCAGCGCATTGCCGTGATCTTCTCGTACCACGAGAACATGAGCAACGGCGAGATCGCCCAGGTGATGGACACGACGGTGGCGGCGGTCGAGTCCCTGCTCAAGCGCGGACGCCAGCAGTTGCGTCAATTGCTGCGCAAGCACGAACGCGACATCCGCAACGCGTTTACCGATTGCTAACCATAAAATCGGCTCTGCGGAAAATTTCGCGCCTGATCTCCTTGCGATCCACCGTTTGAGCGAACGGACGGGGCTGCGGTCTGCGTCGTCAATCGTCTTCAACGATGCGGCACGCCTTGCCCATCAGCACAGGAGTCTTCGATGCCTGCAATTTCCACCAACACCGCCGCGAACGCCGCGGTCCGCTACCTCAACATCAATTCCGCGCAGGAGAGCAGCGCCCTCTCCAAACTGTCGAGTGGCTCGCGCATCACCTCCGCTTCCGACGATGCCGCCGGCCTTGCGATCTCGACCCGCATCTCCTCGGACGTCACCACGCTCCAGCAAGCCGCGACCAACTCTTCGCAGGCGACCGCGATCCTCCAGACCGCCGACGGCGGCGCCTCCAACATCTCCGACATCCTGGCGCGCATGAAGTCGCTTGCGTCGGAGTCCGCCTCGGGCACCACGACCGACTCCAGCCGCGCCTACATCAACTCGGAATTCTCGCAGCTCACGAGCGAAATCAATTCGATCGCGACCGGCACGCGCTATTCGAGCCAGAGCCTGCTCGATGGCTCCAGCGTGTTCTCGTCCGGCGTTTCGGTCCTGGTCGGCTCGTCCGGCTCGGACACCATCACCATCACGCTATCGAACCTGACGGCGTCGTCGCTCGGCGTCTCTTCGCTCGACGTGAGTTCGCTGTCGGACGCGACCTCGGCGCTATCTGCGCTCGATACCGCGATCAATACGGTCTCGGCCGCCCGCGCCAGCATCGGTGCACAGGAATCGCGCTTCAATTTCTCGTCCGACTCGATCTCGACCCAGACCCAGAACCTGCAATCGGCCAACTCGGCGATCAAGGACGTCGATATCGCGTCCGAACAGGCCACGCTGTCGTCAGCCGAGGTGAAGACCCAGGCCGCGGTCTCGGCCGAATCCGCGGCGAACCAGATGCCGCAGTATCTGCTCAAGCTGCTCGGCTAAGCGGCTAGGCCAATGATGGCCGGGCCGGCTTGATGCTGGCCCGGTTCCCCCTGGGATGGATCGAGCAGCACAGTGACGTCAGTCAGTTCGAGCACCAGCAGCACCGCCAGCACAAGCTCGAGTACGTCGAGCGCCTCCTCGGTGACCACGACCGGGACCACGACATCGACCAGCGTCGATTGGAGTGCGCTGATCACGGCCGCGGTGAACGCGAAGCTCACGGCGGCGACCACGATCTCGACCTCGATCACCAGCAACCAAGCCAAGATCTCGGCCTACCAGACGCTCCAGACTGACCTTTCGACGCTCTCCAGCGGCCTGTCCTCGCTTGCGACATCAATCGTCAATTCGCTCGCGACCAACGTCTTCGCCACGCGCTCGGCCACCATCAGCTCGACCGGCGACGTCAGCGCGTCCTCCGCGCTCTCGATGTCGGTCAGCAACGGCGCGGCCACCGGCAGCCATACCTTGACCATCAGCCAGGTCGCGACCGCGCAGAAGGTGGCCGGCACTGCGCAGTCGAGCGAGACCAGCGCGCTCGGCTACACCGGCACGTTCTCGCTCGGTCTCGGAAGCGGCAGCACCGCAAGCATCAGCGTCACCAGTACGATGTCGCTCCAGGACGTCGTCGATGCCGTCAACGCCCAGACGTCGACCACCAATGTCCAAGCTTCGATCGTCCAGGTGTCGAGCGGGTCGTACGAGATGGTGCTGACGGGCACCGAGGATGCCGCCGACATCTCGTATTCGAGCACGTCCGGCGACGACATCCTGAACAAGCTCGGTATCACCGACAGCACGGGCGCGTTTTCCGACGTGCTGCAGACGTCGCAGGCGGCAAAATTCAGCCTCGACGGCATCTCGATGACGCGAGATACCAACGACATCACCGACGTGCTGACGGGCGTGACGTTCAATCTGCTTCAGGCAACGACCAGCGGAGCGACGCTGAACATCAGCATCGAGCCCGACACTAGCCAGATCTCGACTGCGGTCCAGACGCTCGTCACCAACTACAACACGTTCCGCGACGCAGTGATCGCGCAGCAGGCGACAGCCTCGGATGGCACCGCGGATTCCAGCGCCGTGCTGTTCGGCGACGGCACCATGCGCGACATCATGGGCTCGCTGCAAAACGCGCTCAACAGCACGGTGGGCGGCCTGACCATGGCCGACCTCGGCCTGTCCTTCAACGAGAAGAACGAGCTCTCACTCGACACCTCGACGCTGTCCAACGTCCTGAGCACCAATCTGAGCGGCGTCACCACGCTATTGTCGGCGCAGACCAAGACCTCGTCGAGCCAGCTCAGCGTCGTCAACACGGGAACCTCGCCGCAATCTTTCACGCTCGACGTGGCCGTGGATTCGTCCGGAAATCTCACCTCGGCTTCGGTCGGCGGGGACTCATCGCTGTTCACGGTGAGCGGTACGACGATCATCGGCGCTGCGGGAACGGCCTATGCCGGCATGGCCTTCACCTATTCGGGATCGACGTCGCAGTCGATCACGGTGACCTCGACATCAGGCATCGCGACGCAGCTCTACCAGCTGTCCAAGACCGCGTCGTCGAGCTCGGGCTCACTGCAGACACTGATCACGAATCTGACCGATCGCGACACCGAGCTTCAGCAGAAGGTCGACGATATCGACAGCGCGGCGTCCGCCTACCAGAGCCAGCTCCAGACCCAATACGCGAAATACCAGGCCGCGATCTCGAGCGCGAACAACACGCTCACCTATCTCAAGGCCCTGCTTAACTCCAGCTCGAGTGGTTGATGATGCATAATCCGATGGCGTACATGGCCAATCAGGCCTATCGGGGCGCGGCCACCAGCGTGCCGCCGCTCAAGGCAATCTCGATGCTGCTTGGCGGCGCGATTACCTTCTTCCAGAAGTCGTTGGCCGCGCAGGAGGCACGGCGCTTCGAGGAAGGACACGAATACCTGCTGAAGGCGACCGCGATCCTGCGCGGGCTCAGCCACAATCTCGACTTCACCAAGGGTGAGGGGGTGGCCGAGCGGCTGTTCCAGACCTACAACAGCCTGATCGTGGCGAGTCACAAGGCGTTCGGCAGGCCGCACGCGCGGGAGAGTTTTCGGCGGATCATCGCGGCCGTGACCGAGCTTCGGGAGGCCTGGGAGCACGTCGACGCGGCGGTGCGCGGGGCCAAGCCTGCGCCGGCCGATTCGGCCCGCACAGGCTAAAGGCGGCGGCGCTCGGGCCGCCAAAGCATCCCGGCGTCGCCAGCCCGGCAGTTTGAGCCAGTTTCCGTAATGCTCCGGGCGGTTTTGGCGCACAAGGCCGGCGGAAACCGGTTTCCGCCGCACCAGCAATGCTTTATGACGGGCCTGACCGAGGCGGGATCGGCGGGCGATGGACGTCACCGAATTTGAGGAACTGATCGACCGGCTGGGCGAGGATCTCTCGCGCTGGCCCGAGGATCGTCGCTTGCCTGCTGAAGAGCTGCTGAAGCACTCCTCGGCCGCCCAGGCTCTGCTCGAAGAGATGCGCGCCTTGCGCCGTGCACTCGCCGCGCCCCCGGTGCGGGCGCCGGTCGGCCTCGCCGATCGCATCGCCGCCGCTGCCGCGAAAATGAAGAGCGACACCGCCGAGCCGCGCACCGAAGGCGAGACGGCCGAGAGCTGATCGGCTCTTCTTCCAACGTCTCTATGCTTGCTTCTTCACCTCGCCCCGCTCGCGGGACGAAAGAGCCCAGCTTCAGGTCGTCTCGACATCATCACGCTTCTCACCCACGCACACGGCAGATTTTGCCGTGTCGAAGGCGATTTTCGCGCGGGTGAATCCGCGCCTGAATCGGCGCGTCCACGCGTTTCATCAGCACACAGATTTCAAGCGCGCTGATCGACATCCTTGTCACCGGCTGCGCGGGAAACCCGGAGTCCCTGATGACAGTTTCCGCGACGAGTTCTGCAACGACTGCCGCCACGACGACATCGTCGTCCTCGAGCACGTCGTCCAGTTCGACGCTGACGTCCACCGAATTCATGAGCCTGCTCGTCAGCGAGCTTCAGAACCAGGATCCGCTGAACGCGACATCGACCACCGACCTCGTCAATCAGCTCACCTCCTACGCCAATTTCACCTCCCAGCAGTCGATCAACTCCAGTCTGACCTCGCTTTCGAGTTCGTTCTCGAGCCTCGTGACGCTCAACTCGGTCAACTATATCGGCCACACCGTCGAGGCGAAGACTGACACGTCGACGCTGAGCAATGGCTCGGCGACGTTCGGCTATTCGTTGTCATCGGCCGCCTCCGACGTTTCGATCACCGTGAAGGACTCCTCGGGTAACACTGTCTACACCGGCACAGGGACCGGCAATGCCGGCTCCAACAGCTTTACCTGGGACGGCAAGAATTCCAGCGGCACCCAGCTCACCGACGGCGGCCAGTACACCATTTCGGTGACGGCGACGGATTCGGCCGGCAACTCGGTGCTCAACTACACGACCGTCACCGGCACGGTCACGGGTATCGACACGTCGACCTCAACGCCGTCGCTGACCGTGAACGGCGTCTCCGTCAGCGCCGCCAACATCATCGGCGTCACGTCCTGATCCTTCGTCACGATTTCTCTGGAGTTCCATCATGAGTCTCACCGGTGCATTGTCCTCGGCGATCTCGGCGCTCAGCGCGCAGAGCCAGTCCCTGTCGATGATCAGCGACAACATCGCCAATTCCTCTACGACAGGCTACAAAACGACGTCGGCGATGTTCGACGATCTCGTCACCGCATCGAGCAACACGACGGCCTATGCCTCCGGCGGCGTCACGGTCTCGGGCCGGGCCAACATCACGCAGCAGGGCCTGCTCGCGACGACTTCCAACGCCACCGACGTCGCGATCCAGGGCTCCGGCTTCTTCGTCGTGACCAGCGCCACCTCAGGCGGCACCACGTCTTACACCCGCAACGGCGCTTTCTCGACCGACAACGCCGGCTATCTCGAGAACAATGGCAGCTACCTCGAAGGCTGGCGCACTGACGCGGACGGAAACGTCGTCGGTAATGAATCGGCGAGCAATCTGCAGGCCATCAACACCCAGGTCGCCTCGACCAGCGGCAGCGCCACCACCAAGACCACGATTGCAGCCAATCTGCCGTCGGACGCCGCGACCGGCGATACCTACACCAGCTCGATGACGGTCTACGATTCGCTCGGCGCTGCGAACTCGATGCAGGTCACCTGGACCAAGACCGGGACCAATACCTGGAGCGCAAGCTTTGCCAATCCGACCTCGACATCGAGTACCACGACCGCGACCGGCACGGCCTCGGGCACGATCGCGATTACGTTCAACAGCGATGGTTCGCTTGCCAGCACCAGCCCAAGCCCCGCAACGGTGAAAGTCACGGGCTGGACCGATGGCGCGACGGACAGCACCATCACGATGAATCTCGGCACCGCCGGCAAGACAGACGGTCTGACGCAATATGCCTCGGGCGAGACGACGCCGACCGTCAACGTCACCAGCATCTCCTCGGACGGCCTGTCCTACGGCAAGCTCTCCAGCATCTCTATCGGCAAGAGCGGCATCGTCGACGCCACCTATTCGAACGGCCAGACCATCGCGATCTACAAGATCGCGGTGGCGACCTTTGCCGATCCGACCGGGCTCTCTGCTGCGAGCGACGGCCTTTATTCGGCGACCGTGACGTCTGGGAACGCCGCATTGCAGGCGTCCGGCGAGAACGGCGCGGGCACGATCTATGGCAGCGAGCTGGAATCCTCGACCACCGATACCTCCAGCCAGTTCTCCAGCATGATCTCGGCACAGCAGGCCTATTCCGCTGCCTCCCAGGTCATCTCGACCGTCAACAAGATGTACGACACGCTCATTTCGGCGATGAGGTGAGCGATGCGCGGTGACAAGGCCAGCGCCGCCGGAGAGGTGTTGCTGCGTCGGCTGCAGCGCCTGGTGGCGCGAGCCGGGAGTGTCAGGGACAGCGACCACAAGCAGCTCGTTGCGTTGCTCGATGATATCGAGACGACCCGCCGCGGTCTGATGAAGGAGTGCGCCGAGGTTGAGGGGCAGATGAGACAGGCCACGGTCAGGACGACCGCGATCGGCGCCTATTTGCGCAATTCGCAAATCCAACGTGGCAAGCGGCATAATTAGAAGAAGGCGATGACCATGAGTGTAGCCCAAACCACCAGGACCAATGCCACGAATGGCGACGCGCGGATCAAGTCGCTGATCCAGCTGATCGACGTTCTCACCGTGCTGGTCGCGGAGGAGAATGCCGAGCTCGCCAAGGGCCTGCCGGCCTCGCGCCTGAAGCAGGTCGACGAAAAGAACCGCCTGGCCGAGATTTTTGAGCGGACCGTCGCCGAATGCGCCGCCGGAACGGCCACGCTGAACGTGCGCGACCGGATCCTGCGCGAGCAACTGCTGGATCGGATCCTGAAGCTGCGCGCGGCGATGGACGAGAATTTGGTGCGCCTGCGCGCGGCGATCGAGGCCAGCAACCGCAGGATCGAGGCGGTCATGCAGGCGATCCGCGAACAGATCGCCGCGGTGTCGCCCTATGGCGCCTCCGGCCGCGTCGCTGCACGCGCCGTCTCCAGCGGCACCAACCGCAGCGCCTGACGAGCAGGGGAGCCCGCCGTGTCGCTCGATATCGCACGATCGATCGCCTTCAGTGGACTGTCGTCCACCTCGGTCCAGATCAGTGTGACGTCGTCGAACATCTCGAACGCCGACACGACGGGCTATACCAAGAAGACCGCGAACCAGTCGAGCAGCGTCACCAACGGCGTCGGCACCGGCGTCACGGTGACCGGCATCACCTCGACGGTGGACAAGCTGCTGCTGAAGTCGCTGGTCAGTGCGGACTCCGATCTCGGCTCGGCCGACACGACCAACACCTATCTGACATCGCTGGAAAAGCTCTACGGCTCGACCAGCAGCACGAGCAGTTCGTCGACCGGGACCTCGCTCGCCAACGGCATCGCCTCGCTGGAGTCGGCGCTGTCGTCGCTGGCGAGCACGCCGAGCAGCGCCTCGCTGCAATCCAACGTCGTCAGCGCGCTCGACGACGTCACGAGCCAGTTGCGGGAGACATCGAGCGGCATCCAGAAGCTCCGCTCCAATGCCGATCAGGACATCTCGTCCTCGATCAACAGCGTCAACACGGACCTGCAGAACATCGCGGATCTGAACGCTGAGATCAAGCAGACGGCTGCAGCCGGCCAGTCGACCGCTGACCTGGAGGACCAGCGCAACACTGCGCTCCAGGACGTCGCCTCCAAGATGAACGTCAGCTACTATACGGCGTCGAACGGCGATCTCCAGGTCTACACCACGACCGGGCAGGCGCTGGTCGACTCTTCCGCGCACAAGATCAGCTATACGTCGGCTGCCAACGTGTCGTCGTCGACGACCTACACCGCCGGCTCGTCGTCGAGCGGTTTCAGCGCGATCACGGTGAACGGCGTCGACATCACCTCGCAGATATCAGGCGGCAGCATCGGCGGGTTGATCACGCTTCGCGACAAGACCCTGCCGGCGGCACAGTCCCAGCTCGACCAGCTGGCGACGCAGCTCGCTTCCGCGGTCAATACCGTCTCGAACAGCGCGTCCTCGGTCCCGGCGCCGACGTCCCTGACGGGGACGACCGGCGTCACCAGCAGTACGGCTTTGTCGGCCACGGGTACGGTGCGGCTGGCCGTCACCGACAAGAGCGGCAATCTGGTTTCCTACAGCGATCTCGACCTGTCATCCTATTCGACGGTCGGTGATCTCGTCACCGCCATCAACGGCATCTCCGGGATGTCGGCATCGATCGATGCCAACGGCCATCTCGCGATTACCGCGACCGGCTCGGGCAATGGCGTCGCCATCAACGAGATGACGAGCTCGATCGGCAGTTCGAGCGAAGGGTTTTCCGACTATTTTGGCCTCAACGACCTCGTGACTGGCACCAGCGCGTCTGACATCGCGGTCAACAGCAGCATCCTGACCGGCTCCAGCGAGTTGCAGCTTGCGACGCTGGATTCCTCGTCGAGCCTCACCGTCGGCAGCTCTGTGCTGACCTCGGGGTCCGCGACCGTGGTCAACGCGTTCTCCAGCGCATTGACGGCGTCCCGGACGTTCTCTTCCACAGGCGGGCTCGCCGCCACCACCGGCTCCTTCGCCGACTATGCCTCGGCCATCGTATCCGATGTCGCGAGCAAATCCTCGCAGGCTTCTACCAACTACACCGCCAAGGAGACCGCGCAGTCGACCTATGCGAGCTCGCTGTCGTCGCAGTCGGGCGTCAATCTCGACGAAGAGTCGGCCAATCTAAGTACGCTCCAGAACCAATACTCGGCGGCTTCCGCGCTGATCTCGGCGATCAACACGATGTACTCGGCGCTGATCACCGCCGTTCAGTCGTCGTAAGGCGAGGGAGCGGGCATCATGGTCGCGATGCGGATCGCCACCTTTGCTCAGTCGAGCAAGATGATTTCCGACGCCATGCGCGTCGAGTCGGTCATGGCCAACGAGCAGGTTCAGGAGTCCTCCGGCGTCGTCTCGACCGATTTTGCGGGTTACGGCTCGAACGCGCAGCATGTCGTCAATCTCCAGGTCTCGGTGACGCGCGCGCAGTCCTATGTCGATGCGGCGACGCTCGCCGACAGCAAGGTCCAGGTCATGTACTCGGCCGTCGGCTCCATGACCGACATCGTCACGCAGCTCCGCTCCCAGCTCAGCGCGGCGTCGACCGGAAGCTCGACCGAGACGACCTCGGTGATTTCCTCGGCCCAGCAGATGCTCCAGGAGATGGGGTCGCTGATGAACACGCAATATGACGGCCAGTATGTCTTCGCCGGTGGCAAGACCGACACGGCACCGGTCGACCTCACCAGCTTTTCGTCGGGGACGGGCTCGACCACCACGGCGGACACCAGCTACTACAAGGGCGATGACGAGATCGCCTCGGTGCGTGTCGCCAACGACGACACCGTGTCCTATGGTGTGAACGCCGACAATTCGGCGTTCGAAGAAGTGATGCGCGTGCTGAAATTCGTGGCCAACAGCACCTCGCTGTCGTCCTCGGACATCTCCAGCGCGCTCAATCTCGCCAGCACGGCACTCGACGACACTGCAGCAGTGCAGGCCAAGCTCTCCAGCTCGGCGTCTTCGATCGAGACGGCGAGCGCGCGCCAGACCGACTACAAGAGCTATGCCGAGAGCCTGTCGAATGACCTCACCGGCGTCGATGTCGCCGCCATCACCGCCCAACTCTCGACCTACCAGGCGCAGCTCACCGCGTCCTATTCGGCGATGTCAAAAATCCTCAGCATGAACCTGGCGAGCTATCTGAAATAGGCTGGGCCTGTTCGGCCGCGATCCGCTCCATCGCTATGGTGCGGAGCTTTGCGCGCTGGATCTTGACGCCGTTGGCGCTGTCGGTGACCGGAAAGGCGTCCACGATGTAGATCCGCGCCGGCACCTTGTAGCCGGCGAGCCGCTCGCGCAGGCGTGCCGTCAGCGCATCCTGTTGTGGCGAGGTTCCTGCTGGAATGACGAAGGCGACGCAGCGCGCCTGGCCCTTCAGATCGACCGCGACGACTTGCGCATCGGCAACGCCCGCGCAGGCCTTGAGCTCGTCCTCGATCTCGCCGGGCGCGACCAGGAAGCCGCCGAGCCGCAAGGCATCGCCCGCGCGGGTCTCGTAGACGAAGGCGCCGCCGCGGATACGGCCGATGTCGCCGGTGCGGAAGAAGCCGTCCGCAGTGATCGCGTCGCGCGTCGCTTCTGGATTGTTGAAATAGCCGAGGAAGCACGACGGCGCGCGGATCTCGATCTCGCCGGAGACGCCCGGCGCCGCAAGCTCGCCGGTCTCGGTGTCGCGCACGCGAACCTGTGCGTCTGGTGACATCGGCCAGCCGCCGCCCTCGATGCGATCAGCGAAGGTATCGCTGTCGCGCGCGATCGAGAACAGCGCCTGCACCTCGCTGGAGCCATAGAGGCCGAACAGCGGCAGACCACGCGCCTGGGCCTCCGTAGCCAGCTCACGCCAGCCGGGCTGGAACGCAGCGAAGCCACAGACCTGGAGATGCGGGAACGGCCGCGGCGCTTCAGTGAGGGCGAGGATGCGGCGGAACATCTCGTCGGAGCCAAAGCTGTGCGTGATCCTGTGCTCGGTGAGGATCTTGAGTGCCGGCGCGGCCTCGAAGGCGTCGAGCACGTGGATGGTCGCGCCGGCGGCGATGAAGCCGAGCAGGCTCGTCATGCCAAAAGTGCCGCAGAACGGCAGCATCGCCAGCAGCGAGTGGCGCTGCGGGGAGAGCTGGAGCGCTCTGGCAACGGCCTTGGCGTGGCTCGCGAGCGTTCGCTGCGAATGCGCAACCAGTTTTGGTCCCTTGGTCGTGCCCGAAGTGGTGTAGAGCAGCACGGGCAGATCGACGTCGGCCTGGGAGGGGGCTGGAGGATAGGGCTCGTCGAAGGCGTCGAAGCGCACGCAGGGCCATTGTACCGCGATCGCATCCGCACCGACCACCGCGAGCTCTTGCAACGCGGGGACATCAGCCTTGGCGATGTCGGCGAGAATGGACTCGAAATCGATCGAGCGGAACGCCGCCTCGACCACCAACAGCTTTGCGCCTGATAGTTTCAGGAGGTGCACGACCTCTGCGCTGCGGTAGCGTGTATTGACGGCGGCGACGATCGCACCCAGCCGGGCCGCGGCAAACAGCAGCGCGATCCATTCGACCCGGTTGAACAGCCAGACGGCAACCACGTCGCCCTTGCCGATGTCTCGTGCGGCCAGCCACGCCGCCGTCTGCTCGATCTTTCCCGAGAATTCCGCGCGTGAGACGGGCGTGCCGTCGAACATGAAGGCGGGATCGGCGGCGATCTCCGATCCGATCAGCGAATGCAGTGAAACATCGTCGGCATGCATGGCAACCGGAGTAGCCCGCCCGCGCAGACCTGTCTACTTGGTGCCGAACATCCGGTCGCCGGCATCGCCCAGGCCCGGCACGATGTAGCCGTGATCGTTGAGCCGTTCGTCGATCGCAGCCGTCCAGATCGGCACGTCGGGATGCTCGCTCTGGAATTTCGCAATGCCCTCGGGTGCCGATAGCAGGCAGACAAAGCGGATGTCGCGGGCGCCGCGGTCCTTGAGGAGGGAGGCGCCGGCGCTGGCCGAATTGCCGGTCGCCAGCATCGGGTCCATCAGGATGACGGTGCGGTCGGACAGGTCCTGCGGCGCCTTGAAGTAATATTCCACAGCCTGCAATGTGTCGGGATCGCGGTAGAGCCCGATATGGGCGATACGGGCCGAGGGCATCAGCGCCAGCATGCCGTCGAGGAAGCCGACGCCCGCGCGCAGGATCGGCGCCAGCGTGAGCTTCTTGCCGGCGATCTTCGGCGCCTGCATCGGCGAGATCGGCGTCTCGATCTCGACCAGCTCCAGTGGCAGGTCGCGCGTCACCTCGTAGCCCAGCAGCATCCCGATCTCGTTCAGGATCTCCCGAAAACTCTTGGTCGAGCGGTCCTTCTCCCGCATCAGGGAAAGCTTGTGCTGGACCAGGGGATGGGCGACGACATTGACGCTGCTTGTGCTCATGCAGCCGATCTAACACGGTTCCGCGAAGCGGCGCCAGATCGGCCGGGCCATTTTCCGCAGGGCGCGAAGCGCCCCTGGCCGGGCGATGGGGATCTAGACGCCGAGGCCCCGCGCGGCGAGCGTGATCACGATCGTCAGGACCGCGCCCCAGACCAGGCTTAGTGCCATGGTCAGGATGATCGTGGCCGCATGCTCGAGATGTCCCTTGAGGAGCTGCACGTCTAGCTGTCCGAGGCGGGCTCAGCCGTGGCGCGCAGGCCGAGCAGCAGCGCGGCCATCAACGCGAGCAGTATGGCGATCTTGAGCTCGATCATGGCGTGTTACCTCGCGGCGAGGCGCGCCAGAAACCGCCTGGCCTGTTCCGCAAGTACGATCAGCGGATTGCCGCGGTTCTCGATGTCGAGCTCGAAGGTCTCGCTGGGAAACACCAGCGCGCAGCGCGTTGGCGCGCTCTGACGATTGGCGAAATCGACGGCGGAGCTCTTGAGCAAGAACAGGCCGCCGGCGCGCCCGTTCGTCTCGCGCGCGACCCAGAGGCCTGCCTGGTTGCGGCCGATGAAGAAGGCCGGAATGGCAGTGCTGACGACGTCAGGGTCCAGCGGCTTGAGTTCTGCCGCCGGCACCTGCCGTGCCTGGCGATGAGGGGTTTGAAGAGCAATCGCGGCCATGGCGGCCTCCTCACACATCTGCAAGGTCATGATGGTCTTTGCCGTCGGTCAGGCGTGGAGGTTCCAGACAAAGATTGTAGTCTTCAGTGCGATGAGCGCGGTGAGCACGCCGCCCATGGTGAGCGCGGCCAGCGCGCGCAACGCGACGCGCTTGAGCTGAGCCTTGCGCTCGCCAGAGATACGCATCGGGCGTTCGGCCCAGTTGAAGGGCCGTTCAAAGTCATGTGTCAGCATCGACATGTCGGAAGTCCTTGTCCCTGGGGCGACACGGCGGCCGCCCCAATCATGCCTCTCATGATGAGCATTGCCGCATAGGAATGCGAGACGGGCGCTGGTGCTGTCGCATAGGAACGCCATAAAGGCGCGCTCTACGCGCCGAGGCCATCGATCAGCTCTTCGTCGGCAATCGCAACGAAGGCTCTCATGACCTCGGCCCGAGCCGCGTCATCCAGCGGCACGATCGGCAACCGTGTTGCCGGCGACATCAGGCCCAGCGTGCTCAGCGCATATTTGAGCGCGGACGGGCTTTCCTTGGAGAGGCAGGCGATCAGCGGGATCAGGCGCTTGTGCAGATAGCGCGCAGTTTGCAGGCGGCCTTGCCTAACTTGCGAGAAGATCGTGCGGCAGAGATCCGGCGCAATGTTGGAGATCTCCGAAATCGCGCCGTCACCGCCTCCGGCGAGGTAGCCGAAGGTAGTGGCGTCGTCGCCGGACAGCAGGCGAAAGCCCGTCGGCAGTAGCCGGCTGAGGCGCATCGGCCGGGCGACATCGCCGCTGCCATCGCGCAAGCCCACGAACTGGCGGGACTCGACCAGACGCAGAAGTGTCTCGTCGGCGAGCGGGCGCAACGTGCGGGAGGGCGCGTCGTGCAGGATCACGGGCAGGCCTGTCGAGCCGGCGATCGTGCGGAAATGCGCGAGCATGCCCTCCTGCATCGGCTTGTTGTAGGAAGGCACCGCACACATGATGGCGTCGGCACCGGCCGCCTCCGCGCGCCGGGCAAGCTCGACGGCGCGGCTGGTCGCATTCGACATGGCGCCCGCGATAACCCGCGCGCGACCGCGGGCGACGTCGACCGCGGCGCGAATGACGAGCGTCTGTTCGGCGGGCGAGAGCGTTGGTGCTTCGCCCGCTGTTTCGCAAACCACGAGCGCAGGAACACCCGCCGCGATCTGGCGCTCGCACTGCGCGGCGAATGCCTTGAGATCGATTCCATCCGACGCATCGAACGGCGACGGCAGATCGGGAATGAAGCCGGTAAACCAGGCTGAGGGAGGGATGAACATGGCTTGTCCGCCTGAAGGCGCCGGCTCAGGCGGCGCGCTGCGGCAGGTTGGGGCGGCTACCCATGTCGAGCTCGATCTCGCGCGGCAGCTCGACGATGGTCTCGGGATGCTGTCCGTTCTCGAACAATGCGTATTTGAAGGCCTCGGCACGGCTGACGAACAAGCCGCCGAACAGGCCGTTCTGCTCCTGGGCGATCCACTGACCCCGGTGGTTCCGGCCGACGAAAACGATACTTGAGAGGGCGCTGCACGAGGGAGGTTCGACGAATTTCACGGAAATATTCCTTCCAATTGACGGACGCTGCGGGATCTCGTCCCGTCATCGCCCGATCAATATCTTGCTCAATGGATATGATTTCGAGAGAGAGCGCGCGGCGATCTCATAGGAACGCCATAAGGCCTCGTACCCGCTCAGCCGATATTCTCGCAGGCGACCGGCTCATACAGCGCATCCGGGGCAGGGCGCACGCTGGGAACGCTCGGCCGAGAGACGTCCACGGCCAGTGCCTGGACTTCGATAAAGGCCGACAGCAGCGCGATCGCAAGATCGCCGTGGCAGCCTTCGACGGCCGCGTCGAGCCAGTCAGGCAGTTCGCGTTCACGCGACAGCGCGCAATGCCATTCGCCTTCGTCATAGGCGATACGGCGGACGTGCCACAGCGGCAGCTCGAGCTCCATCAGCGCCAGCGCGGCATCGGTCCAGGCCCCCGCATCGATCAGCTGCATCAGGCGCGCCGTGCGCTCGCTTTGGCGGAGTGAGGGGATTCGTCGGCAGGCCTTGTCCATGATCTCGCGCATCAGCGGACCGGTCATGCCTTGCGCGTTGCGCAGGCGCTCGCTGAGGGATGGTGGATCGAAATGGCGGAAAGCGACGGTCATGGCAGCGTCCTGGAATGGGCGTCGGTCAGTCGGCCGGCCTCTTCAGGATGGTGGGACGGGCATTGGAAAACGAGATGGAATGGGGCCGGGAGATATAGGAATTTCATAAAGACGGGGAGGGGGCATCAGGGGCGCGGCCACGCGGCCGGCCGGATCGCTCTTTATGGAATTCCTATATTTTTGTCATAGCCCTCGTCTCGAAAACCTATGGCGGCAGTGGCACTTCACCGCTGTGAAAATCCTGGTCGGCGCTACGTGGATCGATTTTGATCCATCGCAAGATGTCCGTCCAAAACTACGGAATAGTTGCGCCAGGACTGAGCGCAACGAGGAGTATCCCATGATGGACATTCTCATGTTGGCGCTGGCTGCGGCGTTCTTCGCGCTGGCGATCGGTTACACCTACGCCTGCGAACGGCTGTGACGGAGCGCATCATGATCTTTGATTATACGCTCGCCGGTGCCGTCTCGTTCGGCCTGCTGATCTACCTCACCTATGCGCTGCTGCGGCCGGAGCGGTTCTGAGCCGTGCTGCTTCTCGAATTGTTGCTGGCCGACGCTGCGCTCGTCGGCTGCCTGCTTGCGGTGCTGCCGCCGCTGTTGCGCCGGACACCAAGCCTGAAGGGTTGATTCCATGACTGTGATCGGTTGGCTCCAGATCATTCTATTCTGCGTCATCATCGTCGCGCTTGCAAAGCCGCTCGGCTGGTACATGACGCGCGTTTTCAGCGGCGAGAAGACATTTCTCTCGCCGGTGCTGCGCCCGATCGAGGCCGGCATCTACTGGATCTCCGGCGTCGACGAGAAGCGCGAGCAGCATTGGCTGACCTACACGGTCGCCATGCTGCTGTTCCATGTCGGCGGCTTCCTCATCATCTATGGCGTGATGCGCCTTCAGGCCGTGCTGCCCTTCAATCCGGCCGGGCAGGTCGCGGTTGCGGAGGATCTGTCGTTCAACACCGCGATCTCCTTCATCACCAACACCAACTGGCAGAATTACGGCGGCGAGAGCACGATCTCCTATCTCGTGCAGATGGTGGGCCTCACCCACCAGAACTTTCTGTCGGCGGCCACCGGCATTGCGCTTGCGGTGGCGCTGATCCGCGGCTTCTCGCGCGCCTCGATGCGCACGGTCGGCAATTTCTGGGTCGATGTCACGCGCTGCACGCTCTACGTGCTGCTGCCGATCTGCGTTGTCTACACGCTATTCCTGGTCTCGCAGGGCATGCCGCAGACGCTCGGAGACTATGTCGATGCGACGACGCTTGAAGGCGCCAAGCAGACCATCGCGGTCGGGCCGGTGGCCTCGCAGGTTGCGATCAAGATGCTCGGCACCAACGGCGGCGGCTTCTTCAACGCCAACGCCGCGCATCCGTTCGAGAACCCGACCGCGCTGTCGAACTTCGTGCAGATGCTGTCGATCTTCGCGCTGGGCGCCGCGCTGACCAACGTGTTCGGCCGCATGGTCGGCAACCAGCGCCAGGGCTGGGCGATCCTGGCCGTGATGGGCGTGCTGTTCGTCGCCGGCGTCGCCGTTACCTATTGGGCGGAAGCCAATGGCACTTCGACGTTGCAGGCGCTAGGCCTTGCCGGCGGCAACATGGAGGGCAAGGAGGTCCGCTTCGGCATCGTCGCGTCCTCGCTGTTCGCCGTGATCACCACGGCCGCCTCCTGCGGCGCCGTGAACGCCATGCATGACAGCTTCACCGCGCTCGGCGGCATGATCCCGCTGATCAACATGCAACTGGGGGAAATCATCGTCGGCGGCGTCGGCGCCGGCCTCTACGGCATGCTGCTGTTCGTCGTGCTCGCGATCTTCGTCGCAGGTCTGATGGTCGGCCGCACGCCGGAATATGTCGGCAAGAAGATCGAGGCGCGCGAGGTCAAGATGGCGATGCTGGCGATCCTGGTGCTGCCGCTGATGTATCTCGGCTGGACCGCGGTCGGCGTGGTCTATCCTGCGGCGGTGGCCTCGATGGCCAATGCCGGACCGCACGGTTTTACCGAGGTGCTCTACGCCTATACGTCGGCGACCGGCAACAACGGCTCGGCCTTTGCGGGCCTCACCGGCAACACCTTCTTCTACAACCTGACGCTCGCATCCGCGATGTTCGTCGGCCGCTTCTTCATGATCGTGCCGGCGATGGCGATCGCGGGCTCGCTCGCCGCCAAGAAATCGATCCCGCCGTCGGCGGGCACGTTCCCGACCACCGGCGGGCTGTTCGTCGGCCTCGTCGTCGGCGTGATCCTGATCATCGGCGGCCTCACCTTCTTCCCGGCTCTCGCACTCGGCCCGATCGTCGAGCATCTCGCGATGAACGCCGGTAACGTCTTCTGATTGTTGGAGTGACCTCCATGGAAACCATGAAACTGCAAAAGCGCGCTCCGATGTCGGCGATGCTCGATCCCAAGATCGTCGTGCCCGCAATCAGCGCCTCCTTCGTTAAGCTTGATCCGCGCCTGATGATCAAGAATCCAGTGATGTTCGTGGTTGAGATCGTGGCCGCGCTCACCACGGTGATCTTCCTGCGCGACCTCTTCACGGGGGGCGCAAATCTCGGCTTCACCTTCCAGATCATCCTCTGGCTCTGGTTCACCGTGCTGTTCGCCAATTTCGCCGAAGCGGTGGCCGAGGGCCGCGGCAAGGCGCAGGCGGAATCGCTGCGCAAGACCCGCACCGAAAGCCAGGCCAAGCTGCTGAGCGGCGCGGGTAGGGACTTCAGGCTCGTGCCGGGTACGAGCCTGAAGGTCGGTGACGTCGTGCTGGTCGAGGCCGGGGATACCATCCCGTCCGACGGCGAGGTGATCGAGGGCGTTGCTTCCGTCAACGAAGCCGCCATCACCGGCGAATCCGCGCCCGTGATCCGCGAATCCGGTGGCGACCGCTCGGCGGTGACGGGCGGCACGCAGGTGCTGTCCGACTGGATCCGCGTTCGCATCACGGCGGCTCAGGGCTCGACCTTCATCGACCGCATGATCAAGCTGGTCGAGGGTGCCGAGCGTGCAAAGACGCCGAACGAAATCGCGCTCAACATCCTGCTCGCCGGCCTCACCATCATCTTCGTGTTCGCCACTGTCACCATTCCGAGCTATGCGGCCTATGCCGGCGGCTCGATCTCGGTGATCGTGCTGGTCGCGTTGTTCGTGACGCTGATCCCGACTACGATCGGCGCGCTGCTGTCGGCCATTGGCATCGCCGGCATGGACCGCCTGGTCCGCTTCAACGTGCTGGCCATGTCCGGCCGCGCAGTCGAGGCTGCCGGCGACGTCGACACGCTGCTGCTCGACAAAACCGGCACCATCACGCTGGGCAACCGCCAGGCGACTGCGTTCCGTCCCGTGCGTGGCGTGACCGAGCAGGAGTTGGCGGACGCTGCCCAGCTCGCCTCGCTTGCCGACGAGACACCGGAAGGTCGTTCGATCGTCGTGCTCGCCAAGGAGAAGTACGGCATCCGTGGCCGCGATATGGCGGAGCTCGGCGCAACGTTCGTTCCGTTCACGGCGCAGACCCGCATGAGCGGCGTCGATGCCGGCGGGTCATCTGTGCGCAAGGGCGCGGTCGATGCCATCCTGAACTACATCGGTGGCGGCTCCGCGCAGGCGGTCGCCACGGGGAACGCCGTACGCGCCATTCAACCGTCCCCGAGTTCGGACATGGCGCGAGAGATTCAGGCAATTTCCGACGAGATCGCCAAGGCGGGCGGCACGCCGCTGGCTGTTGCCAAGGACGGCCGGCTGCTCGGCGTCATCCAGCTCAAGGACATCGTCAAGGGCGGCATTCGCGAGCGCTTCGCGGAGCTACGCCGGATGGGCATTCGCACCGTCATGATCACTGGCGATAACCCGATGACGGCCGCCGCCATCGCAGCGGAAGCCGGTGTCGACGACTTCCTGGCGCAGGCAACGCCCGAGGACAAGCTCAAGCTGATCCGCGACGAGCAGGCCAAGGGCAAGCTGGTCGCCATGTGCGGCGACGGCACCAACGACGCGCCCGCGCTGGCGCAGGCCGACGTCGGTGTCGCCATGAACACCGGCACCCAGGCCGCGCGCGAGGCCGGCAACATGGTCGACCTCGATTCCAATCCGACCAAGCTGATCGAGGTGGTCGAGATCGGCAAGCAGCTCTTGATGACGCGCGGTGCGCTGACGACCTTCTCGATCGCCAACGACGTCGCAAAGTATTTTGCAATCATCCCGGCGATGTTCCTGGCGTTCTACCCGCAGCTCAACGTGCTCAACGTCATGAACCTGTCGAGCCCGCAGAGCGCCATCCTGTCGGCGATCATCTTCAACGCGCTGATCATCATCGGCTTGATCCCGCTGGCGCTGAAGGGCGTTGCCTATCGCGCGGTCGGTGCTGGCGCGCTGCTTCGTCGTAACCTCTTGATCTACGGCCTCGGCGGCATCGTCATTCCTTTCATCGGTATCAAGGCGATCGACCTCGTCGTTGTCGCCCTGCACCTGGCCTAACCCCGTCATTGCGAGGAGCGAAGCGACGAAGCAATCCAGACTGTGTCCACGGAAAGATCCTGGATTGCTTCGCTTCGCTCGCAACGACGACGCAACTGGAGACCTAACATGCTCAGAGAAATCCGCCCCGCCATCGTCCTCTTGCTGGTGCTCACTGCCATCACGGGCCTGGCCTATCCGCTCGCCATGACCGGCATTGCCGGTGCGATCTTTCCCGCCAAGGCGCAAGGCAGCCTGATCGAGAAGGACGGCAAGGTGGTCGGCTCCGCCCTGATCGGCCAGGAGTTCAAGGACGACAAATATTTCCACGGCCGCCCCTCGGCGACACTTGCGACGGATCCGAATGATTCGACCAAGACGGTGCCGGCGCCCTACAACGCCGCCAATTCGGGCGGCTCCAATCTCGGCCCGACCAGCAAGGCGCTGGCCGACCGGCTGAAGGAAGACGTGGACAAGCTGAAGGCCGAAAACCCGAAGGCCGCCGTTCCGGTCGATCTGGTCACGACATCGGCCAGCGGCCTCGATCCCGATATTTCGCCGGAGGCAGCCCAATTCCAGGTGCCGCGCGTCGCCAAGGCGCGAAACGTCTCGGAAGAGCAGCTCAACCAGCTCGTCGCCGCCAACACGCAAGGCCGTCTGCTCGGCCTGCTCGGCGAACCCCGGGTTAACGTTCTCGCCTTGAACCTCGCACTGGATCGTGCACCCGCGAAGTAGCGGTCTAGGCTCGCGGCACACGGATGGCTATATTCGCACCATGGTTCGAGAGCGCCGCGATTCCGAACAACGTCCGTCGCCGGAGGCGCTGCTGGAAGCCGCGCGCCGCGAGGAGAGCGCGAGCGGCAAGCTGAAGATCTTCGTCGGCGCCGCCCCCGGCGTCGGCAAGACCTACGAGATGCTGCAAAGCGCCCATGCCAAGCGCAAGGCCGGCATCGACGTCGTGGTCGGCTTCGTCGAGACCCATGGCCGCGCCGAGACCGAGGCGCTGGTGCGGGGGCTCGAAGTGGTCCCGCGCAAGCGGCTCGAATACCGCGGGCAGATCGTCGAGGAGATGGACCTCGACGCGGTGATCGCGCGGCGGCCGAAGATTGCGCTGGTCGACGAGCTCGCCCACACCAACGCGGCCGGCAGTCGACACCCAAAGCGCTATCTCGACGTCGAGGAGCTGCTCTCCCACGGCATCGACGTCTACACCGCCGTCAACATCCAGCACATCGAGAGCCTGAACGACGTCGTCGCCCAGATCACCCATGTGCGGGTGCGCGAGACCGTGCCGGATTCGGTCTTCGACCGTGCCGATGCGATCGAGCTGATCGACCTTACTCCCGACGACCTGATCCAGCGCCTGCGTGAAGGCAAGGTCTACGTCCCCAAGCAGGCCGAGCGGGCGCTGGAGCATTACTTCTCGCCGGGCAATCTCACGGCGCTGCGCGAGCTCGCGCTGCGGCGCACGGCCGAGCGGGTCGACGAGCAGCTGCTTACTCACATGCAGGCGAACGCCATCGCCGGCCCTTGGGCCGTGGGCGAGCGCATTCTCGTCTGCGTCAGCGAGGACCCGCGTGCGGCCGGGCTCGTGCGCTATACGAAGCGTCTGGCCGACCGGTTGCACGCGCAGTTCACCGCGATCTCGATCGAGACGCGGCGCTCGCTTCAGCTCTCGGACCAGGAGCGCGACCGGCTCGCCGATACGCTGCGGCTCGCCGAATCGCTCGGCGGCGAGGCGCTGACGATTCCCGCGGTCGGCCGCCGCATCGCCGATGACGTCATCAACTTCGCGCAGGGCAACAACGTCACCCAGATCGTGATCGGCAAGTCGACCCGCTCGCGCTGGTTCGAAATCACGCGCGGCTCCGTCGTGCATGATCTGGTACGCCGCGCCGGCAATATCAGCATTCACGTCATTCCCGGCGACGAGCTGACGGACGAGGCGGTGCCGAAGACGGCGGTGCAGACCGCGGCGCGGTCCGAACCGTTCAATCCGCTGCCCTATCTGAAGGCGCTCGGCATCGTGGTGGTCGGCCTCGGCGCCGCCGAGCTGATCCAGCCCTATTTCGGTATCGAGAACGTCGACCTCGTGCTGCTCACGGCAGTGGTGGCCGTTGCCGTCCGCTATGGTCTGTGGCCGTCTCTGCTTGCGACCGTCGCGGCTTCTCTGTCCTACAATTTTTTCTTCCTGCCGCCGATCTACACCTTCACGATCACTGACCCGACCAATGTCGCCGCCTTCGTCCTGTTCATGGTGGTGGCGATGATCGTGTCCAATGTCGCTGCGCGCGTGCGCACGCAGGCTGACACCGCGATCGGCCGCATCAGGACTACCGAGCAGCTCTATGCCTTCAGCCGCAAGCTGGCCGGCACCGCGACCCTCGACGACGTGCTGTGGGCCTCGGCCTATCAGATCGCGCTGATGCTGAAGGTGCGGGTGGTGCTGTTGCTGCCGGAGGATGGGCTGCTCACGGTGAAGTCCGGCTATCCACCTGAAGACCAGCTCGACCAGGCCGATCTCGCCGCCGCCAACTGGGCCTGGAGCAACGACCGTTCCGCCGGTCGGGGTTCGGATACGCTGCCGGGCGCCAAGCGGCTGTTCCTGCCGATGCGCACCGGTCGCGGCCCGATCGGCGTGATCGGCATTGACAACGACCGCACGGGTCCGCTGCTGACGCCGGACCAGCGCCGGCTGTTGGATGCGCTGGTGGATCAGGGCGCGCTCGCGATCGAACGCGTGCTGCTGGTCGAAGACATGGACCGCGTCAAGCGCACCGTCGAATCCGAGCGCTTGCGCTCGGCGCTGCTGACCTCGATCTCGCACGATCTGAAAACGCCGCTCGCCTCCGTGCTGGGCGCGGCATCGACCATGCGCGATCTCGCCGGCGCGCTGTCCGACACCGAGAAGCGCGATCTGCTGGCAACCGTAATCGACGAGTCCGAGCGGCTCAACCGCTTCATCGCCAATCTGCTCGACATGACCAAGCTCGAATCCGGCGCCATCGTGCCCAACACGGCGCTGCACGATCTCAGTGAAATCGTCGGCAGCGCGCTGCGGCGTGCATCCAAGATCCTCACTTCGCATAAGGTCGAACTGGTGTTGGCAGCCGATCTGCCGATGCTCCAGCTCGATGCCGTATTGTTCGAGCAGGTCTTGTTCAACCTGCTCGACAACGCCGCGAAATATTCACCGGCCGAGACCGCCATTTCGATCAAGAGCGAGCGCGAGCGAAATCAGGTGATACTGCAAATCGCCGACGAAGGTGCCGGCATCCCACCCGACGAGCTCGAAAGTGTGTTCGACAAATTCTACCGTGTGCAAAAGGGCGACCATGTCCGCCCCGGCACCGGGCTCGGGCTCGCCATCTCGCGCGGTTTTGTCGAGGCGATGCACGGCACCATCACGGCCGCCAATCGCGGCGACCGGAGCGGAGCCGTAATCACCATCCGTCTGCCTGTTCCGGCGCAGACCCAAGCATTGGATACTGCCGCATGAGTGCTGCCCCGATCAAGGTTTTGGTGGTCGACGACGAGCCGCCGATCCGCAAATTGCTGCGGATGGGGCTGACGACGCAGGGCTATGAGATCCTGGAGGCGTCGAACGGCAAGATCGCGCTGGAGAAGCTCACTGAGGAGCCCGCGCTGATCATCCTCGATCTCGGCTTGCCCGACATCCAGGGCCACGAGCTGCTGCGCACCATCCGTGCCCGCAATGAGGCCGTTCCGATCGTGGTGCTGTCGAGTCGCGGCGACGAAGCCGGCAAGGTGCAGGCGCTCGATCTCGGCGCCGACGACTATCTGACCAAGCCGTTCGGCATGGACGAGCTCCTGGCGCGCTTGCGCGCGGCCCTGCGGCATCAGTTGCAGGTGCAGGGCGAACGTCCGGTATTTCGCACCGGCGATCTCTCGGTCGATCTCGTCCGCCGCATCGTCAAGCTCGGCGAACGCGAGATCAAGCTGTCGCCGAAGGAATACGACCTCCTGCGCGTGCTGGTCCAGCACGCCGGCAAGGTGCTGACGCATCGTTTCCTGCTGAAGGAACTCTGGGACGAGCTGACCGACGCGCAATACCTGCGCGTCTATGTCCGCCAGCTCCGCCAGAAGATCGAGGCCGATCCGGAACGCCCGCAATATGTGCTGACGGAGACGGGGATCGGGTATCGGCTGAAGGCGGGGGATTAAGCACCGGGCGTAAAGGCAACGTAAATCGCCGCTTTGGGCACACTCGTCATGGCCGGGCTTGACCCGGCCATCCACGCGCTTCGGCGTGCTCGGATGGACGTGGATGCCCGGGACAAGCCCGGGCATGACGGTGCGGCGCGAGCTGTAACGACGGCTAAGATCACCCCGCCTTCCGCTGCCGCGCCGTCGAACGGTGCGCCTTCTTCGCCGCTCGCTGCCGCCCCGACGCCCGCCGCGCATGCGACTTCGCCGCTGTCTTCTTGCCGCCTCGTCCCTTCAAGCTTTGCTTTAGAGCATCCATCAGGCTGACGACGTTGCTCGGCCGTTCCTCCGGCACGGGCAGCTCGATCCTCTTGCCGCTGGCCTTGCGTTTCACCAGCGCCTTGAGCGCGGTCTCATACTCATCTTTGAACTTGCTCGGGTCGAAATGCGCCGCCTTGGTGTGCAGGATGTGGCCGGCGAGCTCGACCATGTCCCTGGTGATCTTCGGGCTCTTGATCTCATCAAAGAATTGGTCTTCGTCGCGCAGCTCGTAGGGAAAGCGCAGGGTAGTGCCGAGCAGGCCCTTGCCGAGCGGCTCGATCGCGATGATGTGCTCGCGGTTGGTGAGAACGATCTTGGCGAGGGCGACGCGGTCCTGGTCTTTCATGGCGTCGCGGATCACGGCGAAGGCGTCGACCGCGGCCTTGCCTTCCGGCGCGATGTAATAGGGGTGGTTCAGATAGCGCTGGTCGATCTCCTCGCTCGGCACGAAGCTCTCGATGTCGATGGTGTGGTTGCTCTCGATCTGGACGGCCTCGAGCTCCTCCGGCTCGATCTCGACATATTTGCCCCTGCGCAGCTCGTAGCCGCGACCCTTCTGGTCGCTCTCGACGATTTCGCCGGTCTTGGCATCCACCATCTGCTGCTTGAGCCGGTTGCCGGTCTCGCGGTTGATCATGTGAAACCGCGTCTTCTCGGCGGCGGTCGTCGCGGGATAGAGCGCGACCGGGCAGCTGACCAGCGAGAGTTTCAACGTTCCCTTCCAATAGGCGCGCGGAGCCATTCCATTCTCCAGTGATTCCAAGGCGTTTTGGAACCCCAACCGCCCCATTGGGTTTTGGTTCCGGGTGGGACTTTTGCCATGCTAGGCTGAATGCCGAATGAGAAGCGGGACCGGTCGTGCTGCAAAAACTCTCCACTTACCGAAACAAGCGTGATTTCGAGAAGACGCCGGAGCCGTCCGGCAAGACGAAAGTCGCGCCGTCGAAACAGCGTCGCTTCGTTATCCAGAAGCACGACGCGACCCGGCTGCATTACGACTTCCGCCTCGAATTCGACGGCGTCTTCAAATCCTGGGCGGTGACGAAGGGCCCCTCGCTCAATCCGCAAGACAAGCGGCTGGCGGTCGAGGTCGAGGACCATCCGCTCGATTATGGCGATTTCGAAGGGACCATTCCCGACGGCCAATATGGCGGCGGCACGGTGATGCTGTGGGACCGCGGCACTTGGGAGTCCGACGATCCGGAAGCCGGTTTCAAGAAGGGAGATCTCAAATTCACGCTGCACGGCGAGAAGCTGCATGGAAGCTGGGTGCTGGTGCGGATGCGCAACCGCGGCGGCGAAAAGCGCACCAACTGGCTGCTGATCAAGCACCGCGACGAATATGCCAGCGAGGATCAGGACATTCTCAGCGAAGACAAGTCGGTGGCGTCGGGCCGCGCCATGGATCAGATCGCCGATGGAAAGGGGCGCGCGCCAAAGCCGTTCATGCTGGCGAAGGGCAAGGGCAAGGCGGATGCAGTCTGGCAATCCAACCGCGCCGAGGAGACGCGGGGGCGCACCGTCAAGCCGGCGCCGCGCGCGGCGTTGACGAGCGGCAGGCCTGCGAAGAGCAAGGCCTCAAAAATGAAGGCAACGACCGCGACAACGGCCAAGAAGGTCTCGGAGATGCCGGACTTCGTTGCGCCGCAGCTTTGTACGCCGGTCGAGCGGCCGCCGTCAGGCGACCGATGGTGCCACGAGATCAAGTTCGACGGTTATCGCGTGCAGCTTCGGGTCGAGGATGGCGAGGCTACGCTGAAGACGCGCAAAGGCCTCGACTGGACCGACAAGTTTGCGTCGATCGCAGAAGAGGCCAGCGCATTGCCGGACGCGCTGATCGACGGCGAGATCGTGGCGCTCGACCATCATGGGGCGCCGAACTTCTCCTCACTCCAGGCGGCGCTGTCGGACGGCAAGACTGGGGAACTGATCTTCTTTGCCTTCGATCTGTTGTTCGCTGACGGATTCGATTGCCGCCGTCTGCCGCTTGGCGAGCGCAAGGAACGCCTGAAGGTTTTGCTGGAGGCACGCAAGCGGAAGTCCAGCCAGATCCGTTATGTCGAGCACTTCGTGAGCGGTGGCGATGCGGTGCTGCAATCGGCCTGCAAGCTCGAGCTCGAAGGCGTGGTGTCGAAGAAACTGGACGCGCCCTATCGCTCCGGTCGCACAGAAAGCTGGAGCAAGGCAAAGTGCCGTGCCGGCCACGAGGTCGTGATCGGCGGCTGGAAGACGACCAATGGAAAATTCCGCTCCCTGATGGCGGGCGTGCATCGCGACGATCATCTCGCTTTCGTCGGAATGGTCGGGACCGGATTTGGTGCCGACAAGGTCAAGCGCCTCATGCCGTCGCTGAAAGCCATGGCCGCCAAGGAAAGTCCCTTCGGCGGCGAGAATGCGCCGAAAAAGACCCGCGACGTGCATTGGCTGAAGCCCGAGCTTGTTGCAGAGATCGAATTCGCCGGGTTTACGGCCGATGGCAATATTCGTCAGGCTGCGTTCAAGGGCTTGCGGCAGGACAAGCCGGCCGAGGAGGTCGAGGCGGAAACGCCTGTGGATATCAAGCTCGCGCAGCCTTCTGCCAGAAAGCGCGTTCCGGCGCAGCCCGCGAAAGGGAAGGGCACAGCCGAGGTGATGGGCGTCGTCATCTCGAAGCCGGAGAAGGAGCTGTGGCCCGATGGCGGCGACGGCGAGGGCGTCACGAAGCTCGATCTCGCCCGCTATTTCGAGGCCGTCGGCTCGTGGATGATCGCGCATATCAAGGGGCGGCCTTGCTCGATCCTGCGCGCGCCTGACGGGATCGGTGGTGAAACGTTTTTCCAGCGCCATGCGATGCAGGGCACGTCGAACCTGCTTGAGCTCGCCAAGGTCTCGGGCGATCGCAAGCCCTATCTGCAGATCGACCGCGTCGAGGGCCTTGCCGCCGTGGCGCAGATCGGCGGCGTTGAGCTGCATCCCTGGAATTGCGCGCCGGATGCCTATGATACGCCGGGCCGGCTGGTGTTCGACCTTGATCCCGCGCCGGATGTCGAATTCGCCGATGTCGTGGAGGCGGCCAAGGAGATGCGGCAGCGGCTCACAGATATCGGCATGGGGAGCTTCTGCAAGACCACCGGCGGCAAAGGCCTGCATGTGGTGGTGCCGCTGCTGCATGGCGCACGCGACAAGGTGAGCTGGAAAGAAGCCAAGGCGTTCGCGCAAGGGGTTTGCCAGTGGATGGCCGACGACGATCCCGAACGCTATCTGCTCAACATGTCGAAGAAGCTGCGCAACGGGAAGATTTTTTTGGACTATCTGCGCAACGACCGGCTGGCCACGGCAGTCGCGCCGCTCTCGCCGCGCGCGCGCGATGGCGCGACGGTGTCGATGCCGCTGACCTGGGCGCAGGTGAAGGGCGATCTTGATCCGAAGCGCTACACGGTGCGCAGCGTACCAGGCATATTGCCGCGTTCGAAGGCGTGGGATGGTTATGACGATGCCGCTGCGTCGATCAAGGCGGCGATGAAGAAGCTTGCTGCGAAAATGAAGTAGGGTGGGTTACGCCTTCGGACTACGCTTCGCGTAGCCGAGGGCTAACCCACCCCACGAAGCTTGCTAGATCCGCCCAAGCAATAGCAGGATCAGCAGAATGACGATGACGAGCCCGAGGCCGCCGCCGCCGTAATAGCCGGTGCCGTAGAACGGGCCGCCGCCGATGCCGCTGAAGCCGCCGAGCAGGGCGATGACCAAAATGATCAGAATGATCGTACCGATAGACATGCGAATCTCCTCCAGCCCTTTGCTTGAAAGGGTCGTTGCAACCTGTCCCGTTGTGCGAGGGCAACTTGCCGCATGTTTTAAAGTTCCGGTTCTGAAACGGGTCCACAGGTCCCAACTTGCATGGAACCTTTGCAGCTTCGCCCGGCATGACTATGTGAGGATCAGTCACCAGGGCAGGGCCATGTCAGCACCGTTAGTCGTCTCCATTCCGCATCGCCTGGGCCGCGAAGAGGCAGTGCGCCGGCTCAAGGCCGGGCTCGGCCGCGCCGCAGCGAGCATCCCCGTGATGCAAGTCGAGGAAGAGCGCTGGAGCGGCGACAGCATGAACTTTCGTATCCGCGCGCTCGGCCAGATTGCGAGCGGCCAGGTCGATGTCGCCGACGATCATGTGAAGGTCGAGGTGGTGCTGCCCTGGTTGTTGCAGCGATTTGCCGAGATGGCACAGGCGGCCATCCGCAAGCGCGGACAGTTGCTGCTGACCAAGGATGACGGGAAGTAGGCCTTAGGCGCGCACGTGGTGCCGCGGAGACCTGACGGTGCTTGCGCCGCGGGCCCCGATGACCGCAGCAGGAAAGTCACGGAAAGCCTGCGCGAGCGGTAGTTCGTTGCCCGCAATACCCGGCGCTGCGTAGCCGCTGACGTCGACCGTCGCGTCAAACCTCTCGAGCACAGGCCATTCCCGCCCCGCTTGCGTGAAGGGAGCAAACAGGCGTCCTACGATGACGATGGCGGCAGCACGGCTGTGGCGGCGGGCGAAAGCGATGACATGATCGGCGTGCGCACCGCGGACTTCGAGCGGCTGGTACTCGCCCCGCGCAAAGACTTCGGCGAACTCGGCACGAAGCTTGAGCAGATGTCGCGTCCAGGCCAGTTTGAGCTGTCCGTCCGGCCAGGTATTGATCAGGCTGCGCCAATCGGGCGTTTCCAGCGAATTCAGAGCTGCCTGGCGCGCGGCAAAATCCACCGGGCGGCGGTTGTCGGGATCGACCAGCGACAGGTCCCAGAACTCGGCACCCTGATAGAAGTCGGGGACTCCCGGCAGCGTCGCCTTGAGCGTCAGCTGACCCAGCGAGTCCAGCGCGCCGAGCAGCGCGACGCGGCGCGCCATTGTTTGCAGCGCCTCGATAAATTCACCTGACAGCGCGGGATCGAGAATCTTTTCGATGAAGCTCCTGATTCCGTCCTCATACACCTGGTGCGGGTTGAGCCAGCTTGTCTCTTCCTTGCCCTCGCGCGCCGCCTTGAGCGCATAAGCCTGGATGCGCTCGACAAAGTCGGCATCTGGCCCCTCATGAGGCCAGGCGCCGAGCAGGGTCTGGTAGAGCATGTATTCGAACGTCGCCGACGGCGCGCGCAGATTGCCGTTGAGCGCAAGATGCGGCGCGTTCAGCACCTTCCAGCGTGCCACGCAGCTGGCCCATTCGCCGGAAATTTCGCTCAGCGCCGCGATTCTGGCGCGAGCATCCTCCCCGCGCTTGGTGTCGTGGGTCGCGGTCGCCGTCATGCCTTGCGGCCACTCTTTGGCCCGGGCGCGCATGGCTCCGTGGAACGCGGGAATGGTGAGGCCTTTGCTCGCGGGATCGCCGCCGACTTCATTGAGAGCCAGCAGCCGGTGAAATTGATAGAACGCAGTATCCTCCAGCGACTTCGCCATGACAGGCCCGGTGAACTGCTGCACCTTCAGCGCAAAGCGGCGCACGCGCGGGGCGCTGTGCGGCGGGCGGCCGGGCTTGAGCAGGTCCATCGTCAGCGCATCGCGCAGGAAGTCGAAAATGCCCTCGTCGGCGGCGAACCATTCCGCGCGAGCGCGCGCGATGGTATCGTCGATCAGCTTACGGTCGAGTGCAGTCGGGCCGCTGTGGGTCAGATAGGTGCGATAGACCGGGAAATGCAGCACGTAGAGTTCGAGCGCCTGCCGCAGGCTGTCGGCGGAGAAATCGCGGGTCGAGTAGTGGCCGTTGGCGATGCGCGCGAGCAGGCGCGTCAGCACGGTAAATTCGCTGGTCAGCAGCGTCTCCAGCACGCGCCGTTTGGCATCCTTGACGTAAGGAGCAAGCCGCGGCGGACGGTTGCTGATCTGCCGCCAGGTCTCGTCGAGCGCCTCCAGCCCTTTGGCATCGACCAGCACCTGGTTGATGGCGTTCATCCACTCATAGCCGGTGGTGCCCTGGACGCCAGCGAAATGCGGCAGCTTCTCGTGCTCGCAGAGGATCTTCTCGATCACCGTGTAGAACGGCTTTGTCGCGCCTTGCGCATCGCGCACCAGCCGGCGCAACCGCTGGCAATATTGCGCGGGATCGCGCAGGCCGTCGATGTGGTCGAGGCGGATGCCCTGCAGCTTGCCGTCGGCAACGAGCTGCTTCACCAGCCGGTGCGTGGCGGCGAACGTGGTGGGGTCCTCGACGCGCAGGCCGGCGAGCCCGTTGACGTCGAAGAAGCGGCGATAGTTGATGTCGCTCGACGCAAGCCGCCAATGGCCGAGCTTGTAGTGCTGCCGCTCCAGCAGATGATGCAGCGCCAGCGTCTGCGCCGGGCGATCCGTGGCCGCGCGATAGGCGGCGAGCCCGTACGTGATGATATCGGTTGCGCCTGCGATCTCCTTCAGCTCGGCCTTGAAGCCGGGCGCCTCCTTGCGGTTCGGGCGGCGCAGGCCCGTGTAGCGCGCGGCGAGCGAGAGCAGGCGCTTGCCGGCGACGGTATCGGCAGCGTCCGCTTGCTTCACGATCATCCGCAACATCTCGCCATAGCGCTCCGGCGCGATCGGCAGGCGATGCTCGAAATACCAGGCGGAAAGGCTTCCCTCGTCGGGATCGTAGCGCAGCTCGATCGTACCGCCTTCGAGCGCCTCGCCATAGGACGTGCCGAGAATTGGCAGCAACACGCCACCGCGTTCGCGATAGGCCAGCTGGTCCCAGTCGATATCGAAGGAGACCGCGTGCGGCGAGGCCTGGCCCCATTCCAGCACGTCGAGCCACCAGGGATTGTCGGCAAAGTGCACGCCGACATGGTTCGGCACGAAATCGATGATCAGGCCGAGGTCGTGCGCCTTCAGCGCCTCGCTCAGCCGTGCAAAGCCGGCTTCGCCACCAAGCTCCGGATTGAACTGGCCATGATCGACGGTGTCGTAGCCGTGGGTCGAGCCCTTGCGCGCCTTCATCACCGGCGAGGTGTAGAGATGCGTGATGCCGAGCGACTTGAGATAGGGCACCACTGCGGCGGCCTTGTCGAAATCGAACTCCGCGGTGAGTTGAAGCCGGTAGGTCGCGAGGGGGGTAGCGGAAGGCATCTCAACCTCCGAGATGCCAGACGACCGACCAGGGCGGAAGTCGGCTGCCGGCCGCGCCGCCCCAGATCGGCGCGCCGGAATTGTAGCTGGAATGCGTGATGTCTTTGTCCGACAGGTTGGCCGTGAGCCGCAGCGTCGCGCCATCGCCCATCCGCCAATGCGCCGTGAGCAGGCCGTTGTCTTCAGCCTCGGCGCTCCCGAAGCGCGCGCCCTTCAGTCGCGGCATGATCTGCTTGCGGCGAAGCGTGAGCAGCTCGCGCACCAGCGCAAGCCGCTTGTCTTGCTCCGGCGTGCGGCCGGTCCAGTCGAGCACGGCCGATTGTGGCGTCGCCGGATCGAGCGGGTCCGGCACCTCGTCGCCATATTTCTCGTAAGCCCACGCATATTCCTGCTTGCGGCCTTTGCGCACGGCATCCGCAAGCCCGCCCTGAAAATCACAGAAGAACGGGAAGGGGGCTTTCGAGCCCCATTCCTCGCCCTGAAACAGCATCGGCACCATCGGCGCGAGCAGCGTCACCGCGAGTGCCGCCTCGATCTGCTGCGGCGATGCCAGGCTCTCCAGCCGGTCGCCAAGGGGACGGTTGCCGATCTGGTCGTGGTTTTGCAGGAAGTTGATGAAGGTTGCGGGCGGCAACTCGCCGCTCGCCTCGCCGCGCGGCCTCTTGCCCCAGAACTCCGAGATTTCGCCCTGGTAGACGAAGCCCGAGGCGAGCGCGCGTGCGAGGTCCAGGCGCGGCGTCTGGTAATCGGCGTAGTAGCCGTTGAGCTCGCCGGTCAGCAACACATGCCAGGCGTGGTGATAATCATCGTTCCACTGCGCGCGGTATTTGCCATTGGGCGGCTCCTGCGCGGCATCGAGCAGGCTCGCGCGATTGTCGCCATTCTCCAGCACGAGATGAATGTGCCGCCCGGTTGCCTTGGCAAGCTCGCCCACCGCAGCGCTGAGGTCGTGCAGCATCGATTGCTCGCCGGGGATCGCCATGATGTGGTTGGCGGCATCGAGCCGCAAGCCGTCGAAGCGATAGTCGGTGAGCCAGGACAATGCGTTCTCGACCGCAAAGGCCCGCACCTGCGGCACGCGATAGTCGATCGCGCTGCCCCAGGGCGTATGCGCGTCGGTGAAGAAGCTTGGCGCGTAGCGGCCGAGATAGTTTCCTTCGGGCCCGAAATGATTGTAGACGACGTCGAGAAACACCATCAGCCCGCGCAGATGCGCCTCGTCGATCAGCGTCTTCAGGTCTTCAGGCCGGCCATAGGCGCCGTCGGGCGCGTACCAGAGCACGCCGTCATAGCCCCAGCCGCGACGGCCGGCGAAATCCGCCAGCGGCATTAATTCGAGCGCGGTGATGCCGGATGCGACGAGATGATCGAGCTTGTCGATCATGGCGCGGTAGGTGCCATCGCGCGTGAAGGTGCCGACATGGGTCTCGATCAGCACCATCTCTTCCCAGGGGCGGCCGCGCCAATCCGTCGCGCGCCATTCGAAGGCGTCGTGATCAATCACTTCGCTCGGGCCGAACACATCCTCGGGCTGGAATGCGGACGCCGGATCCGGCACGTCGATCTCGTCGTCGATCCGGAATTTGTAAGGACTTCCGACCGGCAGGCCGGCGATGTCAGCGACATACCAGCCATCCTGCCGGCGCTGCATGGCGTGTCGTCGCTCGAGCAGGAGATCGACCCGGCGCGCACCGGGCGCCCACAAGCGGAACGACACGCCATCCCGGGTCGGCTTCGCCCCGAAGGATGGCCTCATGGCGCCCCCGCGAAGGCGAGCACCGAGCGCGGCGGCGCCTTGCTGTCGCTTCCTGACAAGAAATCGACACTGTTCAGCTTGGCATCCGTCGTATTCAGGACCTGCTGCCAGCTCTTGTACTCGGGCATTTTGGGCAATTTGAATGCGATCTCTTCGGGGGCGGCGTTCAGTACGATAAAGATCGCCGCGCTGCCCGGTTCCATCGGCCCCATCACATAAGAGAGGAACCGCCCATCCGGGAATGTCCAGTCGCTCTCCGTCATCTCGTTGCCTTCGGGCGTCAGCCAAAGCGCCCCGTAGGAGATGCCGTCCTTCGGCCGGCCGTCGAGCCAGCGATGGCTGCGAAGCTGCGAGAACTGGCGGCGGATGTCCGCAAGATGAGCAACGAAATCGATCATGTCGTCGCCGTCCTTGCCGAGATTGTCCCAGCCGACCCAGCCGATTTCGTTGTCCTGACAATAGGCGTTGTTGTTGCCGGATTGCGTGTTGCCGACTTCGTCACCGGCAAGGATCAGCGGAACGCCCTGGGCCAGCATCAGGCAGGCCAGCACATTCTTCCGCAGCTGCCGTCGCAGCGCCAGGATTGTGGGATCGTCGGTCGGGCCTTCGACACCGCAATTGTTGCTGTGGTTGTCGCTGGAGCCGTCGCGATTGTCCTCGCCGTTGGCCTCGTTGTGCTTTTCATTGTAGCTGAAGAGGTCGGCGAGCGTGAACCCGTCATGCACGGTGATGTGGTTGATGCTGGCGCGCGGCCGCCGCCCGTCATGGTTGAACAGGTCGGATGAGGCCGTCATGCGGCTGGAGATGTCGCCGATCAGGCTGCCTTCGCCGCTCCAGTAGCGGCGCATGGCGCTGCGATAGCGATCGTTCCATTCCGACCATTGCGAGGGGAAGGCGCCGACCTGGTAACCGCCGAGGCCGAGGTCCCACGGCTCGGCGACCAGCTTGACGGTGGCGAGCACCGGATCCTGGCGGATCGCGGTGAGGAACGAGCTGCCGCGATCATAGCCATTGGGACCGCGCGCGAGCGTCGTGGCGAGATCGAAGCGGAAGCCGTCGACATGGCAGACCTCGACCCAGTAGCGCAAGCTATCCATCACCATCTGCAGCACGCGCGGGTGGGTCAGGTTCACCGAGGAGCCGCAGCCGGTGAAGTCGTCGTAATAGCGCGGGTTCTCGCGGTTCAGCCAGTAATAGGAGGCATTGTCGATGCCGCGATAGCACAGCGTCGGGCCGAGGTGATTGCCCTCTGCGGTGTGGTTGTAGACGACGTCCAGCATCACCTCGATGCCGGCATCGTGCAGGCGTGCGACCGTGGTGCGGAAGGAATCGAGCGCATTGTCCTGGGCGTAGCGCTGCTCCGGCGCGAAGAAGGACAGTGTGTTGTAGCCCCAGTAATTGGCGAGCTTCTTCTCCACCAGCACGCGGTCGTCGACGAAGGCATGGATCGGCAGCAGCTCCACCGTGGTGACGCCGAGCTTCTTCAGGTGCTCGATCATCGCCGGCGACGACAGCCCGCCATAGGTGCCGCGCAAATTCGGCGTCACGTCGTGGCGCTTCTGCGTCAGGCCCTTGACGTGGGCCTCGTAGATGATCGTGTCTTCCCAGGGGATGTTGGGCCGGATCTCGCGCCGGCCCCAGTTGAAGGTCTCGTCGACCACGACGCCCTTGGGCATGCCGCGCGCGTTGTCGCGCCGGTCGAACGACAGATCCTCGCGTGCCGAGCCGGTGCGATAGGCGAAATGCGCATCGCTCCACACCAGCCTGCCGGCAAGCCGCTTGGCATAGGGGTCGAGCAGCAGCTTGTTGGCGTTGAAGCGGTGGCCGTGCTCGGGCTCGTAGGGACCGTGCACGCGATAGCCGTACAACTGGCCCGGCGAGACGTCGTTGAGGTAGCCGTGCCAGACGTGCTCGGTGCGCTCCGGTAGCTCGATGCGTTCGAGCTCGCGGCGGCCCTGGCTGTCGAACAGGCACAGCTCGATCCTCTCGGCATGAGCGGAGAATAGCGCGAAATTGGTGCCGCGTCCGTCCCAGCTTGCACCGAGGCGAGCGGGCGATCCAGCAGTCAGGCGCATCGGTCAGCTTTCCGGAACGAGGAAGATCGCAGCGAGCGGCGGAATGGTGAGGCGGAGCTCGGGTGCCTTGCCCTCAACGGTCTGTACCTCGCCGATGTTCCCGACATTGGTGCCGCCATAATGGGCGGAGTCGGAGTTGAGTACCTCTTTCCACTTGCCCGCAAAGGGCACGGGGACGCGGTAGTTGCGGTAAACGTTGGGTGAGAAGTTGATGACGACCAGACACCGCGCCTGCTCGCCAAATCCCTTGCGCAGCCAGGCGAACACGTTGCGGTTGGCATCATTGGTGATCAGCCATTCGAAACCGGCCTGGTCGCAGTCCATCTGGTGCAGCGCGGGGACGGCACGATAGAGCCGGTTGAGGTCGCGGATCAGCGCCTGGATGCCGGAATGGGTCTTGTATTCGAGCAGGTGCCAGTCGAGCGACTGGTCGTGATTCCACTCGCGGCTCTGCGCGATCTCGCCGCCCATGAACAACAGCTTCTTGCCGGGATGGCCGAACATGAAGCTGTAATAGGCGCGCAAATTCGCAAAGCGCTGCCACTCGTCGCCGGGCATGCGGCCGAGGATCGAGCGTTTGCCGTGCACGACCTCGTCATGCGACAGCGGCAGGATGAAGTTTTCCGAAAAGGCGTAGTGCAGGCCGAACAGGATCTCGCCGTGATGGTGCTTGCGGTGGATGGGATCCTTGCTGATGTAGTTCAGCGTGTCGTGCATCCAGCCCATGTTCCACTTGTAGCCGAAGCCGAGCCCGCCGAATTCGACCGGGCGCGAGACCTGCGGCCATGCGGTGGATTCTTCGGCCGCCGTGGTCGCCTGCGGGAAGCGTGCGAACAGCTCGGTGTTGAAGCGGCGCAGGAAGTTGATCGCCTCGATGTTCTCGCGGCCGCCATACTGGTTCGGAATCCAGGCGCCGGGCGGGCGGCTGTAGTCGAGATAAAGCATGGACGCGACCGCATCGACGCGCAAGCCATCGATGGCGTAGCGTTCCAGCCAGAACAGCGCGTTCGACACCAGGAAGTTCGTCACTTCGGTGCGGCCGTAATTGTAGATCAGCGTGCCCCAATCGAGGTGGCGGCCCTGCAGCGGATTGGCGTGCTCATACAGTGCCGTGCCGTCAAAGCTGCCGAGCCCGTGCGGATCGTCAGGGAAATGGCCGGGCACCCAGTCGAGCAGCACGCCGATGCCTTCGCGATGACAGGCATCGATCAGCGCCGCAAAATCCTCCGGCGTGCCGAAGCGGCTGGTCGGTGCGTAGAGGCCGGTCGGCTGATAGCCCCAGGAGCCGTCGAACGGATGCTCGCTGACGGGCAGGAATTCGAGATGGGTAAAACCCATGTCGCGGGCATAGGCCGGCAGCTGCTCGGCGAGCTCGCGATAGGTCAGCCAATCATTGCCGTCCTTGCGCCGCCACGAGCCGAGATGCACCTCGTAGATCGACATCGGCGCCGACAGCGCGTTGATGCCGTCGGGCGCCGGGCGCGGGCGCGGCAGATGCGCCTCGTCGAACACGATGGAGGCCGTCTTCGGCCTGACTTCGCTGGCAAACGCCATCGGGTCGGATTTCAGCGGCAGCAGGTGGCCGTGTGGACCGATGATCTCGAACTTGTAGTGGTCGCCAGCCCTGGCATTCGGGATGAACAACTCCCAATAGCCGGCGCCGCGCACCCGCATGGGATGACGCCGCCCGTCCCATAAATTGAAATCGCCGACCACGGATACACGCCGCGCATTCGGCGCCAGCACGACGAAGCCGATGCCGTCGATGCCTTCGAGACGCATCGGATGCGCGCCGAGCTTGTCGTAGAGCCGCTGATGGGTGCCTTCGCCGAGCAGATAGAGATCGAAATCGGTCAGGATCGGCGGGAAGCGATAGGCGTCCTCGAACTCGACGAATGTGTCGCCGAATTTGGCGCGGAGCTGATAGCGCCTGGAGCCGTTCGGCAGGGCGCCGATGAACAGCCCTGATGCGTGGACGCGGTCGAGCTGGGCGACCTCGCCATGCTCACCGACGGCCTCGACATCGGAGGCATCGGGCAGGAAGGCGCGCACCACGCTCTTGTCGCCCTCGGGATGCAGCCCGAGATAGTGGAAGGGGTCGGAGTGGCGACCCTCGATGATGGCATAGGCTTCGGCAGGCAGTTTAGGCATGGGCTTCGCTCTCGGCACTGGACAGAATGCGAAGCAGGCCGGTCAGCGGCGCATGGAGCCCCTCCGGCCGGTGGGACAGCTCGTACTCTACCTCGTCGAACGCTTGATCAAGCAGGAAAAACCTTAACATGCTTTCTGCCGAATGCTTGTCTTTCGGCCAAAGCCGACGGTCGGTCATGGCCTCGCGATAGGCGGACAGGAAGCTCCCCGTAGCATGCTCACGCCACTCGCCGAGCGCGGCCGCAAGCCGGCCGTGCTCGTCGCTGCCGCCCGAGAGCGCCCGGCTAAGCGCGGCGTTAACCGAAAGATCAATCGAGCGGACCAGGCCGGCGACGTCGCGCGCGGCGGGCAGTTTGCGCCGCTTGTCGGCCAGTGGCAGCCGCGGATCGCCGTCGAAATCGATGATGAAGATGTCGTCCTTCACGATCAGAGTTTGCCCGAGGCGGAAGTCGCCATGATGACGGATGTTCAACCCGCCGATGTCGGATGGCAAGAGCGCATTGAGGTGGTTGGGCAGGGTCGCGCGCACTGCAGCTAGCCGGTCGATCAGCGGACGGTCGGCCTCGCGCAGGCCGTCCCTGATGTCAGCGAGGCGCTCGAACGCCCGCTCGGCGCGCGCCTTGAGGTCGGTCGTCCAGCGCTTGACGTGCGCGGGCCCGATCGTCTCAGGGGCAAGATCGGTGGATTTTGCGGCCGCGAGCGCCATGTGCAGCTCCGCGAGCCGCCGGCCGATCTGGGCCATGTAGTGCAGATAGAGCGCCTGCTCCTGGGTCCGCGGGTGCATCTCGCCCGGTGGGAGCACGCGCTGCTCATCGACATAGCGGTCGAGATAGCCTGTGGTGACGGCCCAGCCATCACCCTGGTTCTCGACATAGGCGTGCAAGACGCCGAGCGCGCTGCTGATGTTGCCCTCGACCAGCTCGACGCTGCCGAGCAGCGCCGGTGCGTGGGCAAAGCGTGCGACCTCGGTGAGATAATGGCCGATCTCGATCTCGGGACTGATGCCGCTTTGGAGCTGGCGATAGATCTTGGCGACATATTGGTTGTCGACCAGCGCGGTGCTGTTCGACTGCTCGACCGCACGGATCCGCGCGGGCTCCTTGACGGTGTAGTCGGCGAACAGGCTGGTCGGCTTGAACGCGAGCCGCAGGTTGTTCTCCTCTACCACAAGCTTCTGCGACAGGCCTCGCAGGAAAAGCCCGATGAAAATCTGGTCGGTGGCGACGTCGAGCAGTGTGCCTTCGCGTGCACCCTGGCGCACGGCCGCGAGCGCCTTCGGGTTGAAACGCTCACGGTCGAAGCGCACCCACTCGATCTGCATGGGCAGCACGTAGCGCGTCGTGACGTCGTCCCGCGTCGTCTCGAAGAACGCGATCCAGGGCCTGTTGTCGCCGATGTCGCTGAACGGCACCGCCGAGGTCAACGTGGCTTGAATATGCTTGGGATTGTGCTCGGGATACCAGCGTGTCCGCGACAGGAAGCCCGGCAGCACGTCGTGCTCGAACACGCCGCGCTCGCGCGCCAGTGACACCCAGTTCGAATTGACCGGCACCACCAGAGTCTCGAATTCCGGCACCGCGCGCGGTGTCACCGGCTCGGACTTGTCGCGCTCCTGGAGCTGGAACCAGTAGAAGCCGTAGGGCCCCAGCGTGATCATGTAGGGCAGTTCGCCGATCGCCGGGAAGCGCGTGCGGCCGAGCATCTCCTGCGGGATGCGGTCCTTCCACGGCGTGAGGTCGAGCTCGGTCGCCTGTGCTGCGCGCGAGAGGTTGGCGACGCAGAGGATCACCTCGTCGCGATATTGCCGGACATAGGCCAGCACGGCGCGGTTGGCCGGGCGGATGAAGGTCATGGTGCCGCGGCCGAAGGCCAGCGTCGACTTGCGAACCGAGATCAGCCGCTTGGTGGCGCTGAGCAGCGACGACAGGCTGCGCGACTGCGCCTCCACATTGACCGCATCGTAACCGTAGACGGGGTCCATGATCGGCGGCGCGTAGAGCCGGGCGGGATCGGCGCGGGAGAAGCCACCGTTGCGGTCCGGGCTCCACTGCATCGGCGTGCGCACGCCATTGCGGTCGCCGAGATAGATGTTGTCGCCCATCCCGATCTCGTCGCCGTAATAGATGATCGGCGTGCCGGGGAAGGACAGCAGCAGCGAGTTCATCAGCTCGATCTTGCGCCGGTCATTGTCCATCAGCGGCGCAAGCCGCCGGCGGATGCCGACATTGATGCGTGCGCGCGGATCGTTGGCGTAGGTGGTCCAGAGATAGTCGCGCTCGACGTCGGTGACCATCTCCAGCGTCAGCTCGTCATGGTTGCGCAGGAACAGCGCCCATTGGCAGCTCGCGGGGATATCAGGCGTCTGGCGCAGGATGTCGGTGATCGGGAAGCGGTCTTCCTGCGCGATCGCCATGTAGATGCGCGGCATCAGCGGGAAATGGTAAGCCATGTGGCATTCGTCGCCGCGGCCGAAATATTCCTGCACATCCTCCGGCCATTGATTGGCTTCGGCCAGCAGCAGCTTTCCCTTGGAATAGGCATCGAGCTCCTGGCGCAGGCGCTTGATGATCGCATGCGTCTCCGGGAGGTTCTCGTTCGAGGTGCCCTCGCGCTCGCAGAGATAGGGGATGGCGTCGAGCCGGAAGCCATCGACACCGGCATCCAGCCAGCGCTTCATCACCTGGATGATGGCGCTGACGACACGTGGATTGTCGAAATTGAGATCGGGCTGGTGCGAGAAGAAGCGATGCCAGTAGAACGCGCCGGCCTCGGGGTCCCAGGTCCAGTTCGACTTCTCGGTGTCGGTGAAGATGATCCGCGTGCCCTGGTATTTCTGGTCGGTGTCGCTCCAGACATACCAGTCGCGGGCGCTCGAGCCGGCCGGGCTGCGCCGCGCGCGCTTGAACCAATTGTGCTGGTCCGAGGTGTGGTTGACGACGAGCTCGGTGATGACGCGCAAGCCCCGCTTCTGCGCCTCCTGGATGAAGCGCTTGAAATCCTTCATCGTCCCGAAATCGGGATTGACCGCGCCGTAGTCGGCGATGTCGTAGCCGTCGTCGCGGCCCGGCGAGGGGTAGAACGGCAGCAGCCACAGCGCGGTGACACCGAGATCCTGCAGATAAGGCAGCTTCTCGGTCAGCCCCGCGAAATCCCCGATGCCGTCATTGTTGCTGTCGGCAAAGGCCTTGACGTGGAGCTGGTAGATGATGGCGTCCTTGTACCAGAGCTCATCCACGACCTCGGCAGCCTCGGCCTTCTTGGTATCGACGGAAGACAAAACATTCATGGCGTGATCCTTACGCCAGGCAGCGGAACAGCAGCGCCGGATCACGGTCGGGATCGATACGCAACTTGATCCCGCCCCATTCGATGCGGGACTGTTCGCCGGTCATGAGATTTTCGATTGTCGTGACGTGGCGGCGCTCGCCGTCGACGTCGATGGTGAGGTCGCTGAGCGGCAACCAGAACTCGCGCACATGGCGCGAGAGGGCGATGATCGCGACAACGAGGTTGGCCGGTTCAGCGGCTTCCTTGACGAAGGCTATGGTCTCGCCGTCGTCGATGGCGAGGAAGCGCAAATTGTTGGTCTGCTGGAGCGCCGAATTGTCGTTGCGGATGCGATTGAGCGCAGTGATGTAAGGTTTGATGTTGCCCGGCTTGTCCCAGTCGCGCTGCCGGATCCGGTATTTCTCGGAATCCTGATACTCTTCGTGGCCGGGGATGGCCTCGTGCTCGAGTAGCTCGAACCCGCTGTAGAGGCCGTAATTGCCCGACAGCGCTGCAGCCAGCGCGAGGCGCGACTTGAACATCCAGGGCTCGCCGCTCTGGAGATGGTAGGGCAGCAGGTCCGGCGTGTTGACGAAGAAATTCGCCCGATAGAAGTCCTGCTCGGGATAGCGCGTCAGCTCGCCCAGATATTGCTCCAGCTCCCACTTCCCTGTGCGCCAGGGGAAATAGCTGAAGGATTGCGTGAAGCCGAGCTTGGCGAGGCCCTTCATCGGCTTCGGCCGCGCAAACGTCTTGGAGAACAGGATCACCTCGGGATGCCGCTGGCGAATCTCGTGGATCAGCCACTCCCAGAACGGCAACGGCGCGGTGTCATGATTGTCGATCGCGAAGATGGTGACGCCGTGGTCGATCCAGAACAGCATGGCGTCGCGAAACGCATTCCACAGCCCCACGCGGTCGACCGAGGCGAAATCGGGGTTGACGATATCCGAATAGGGGCCATCCGCTGTCCGCACCGAACGGTCCGGCCGCCATTTGAACCATTCCGGATGCTGCGTGAGCCAGGGATGATCCGGCGAGCATTGCACGGCGAAATCGAGCGCGAGTTCGAGACCATATTCCAGGCAAGTCGCGACCAGAGCGCGGAAATCCTCGATGGTGCCGAGCTCGGGATGCAGGGCATCGTGCCCGCCCTCGGCCGAGCCGATCGCATAGGGCGAGCCGGGCTCCCCCTCATTGGCCACAGGCGCATTGTTGCGGCCCTTGCGGCGCGTCTTGCCGATCGGGTGGACCGGCGTGAAATACAGCACGTCAAAACCCATCGCGGCGATATCGGGCACGCGCGCGATGCAATCGCGTAGCGTGCCGTGCTGGCCGGCGATCTGGCTCTGGCTGCGCGGCATCATCTGATACCACGCACCGAAGCGCGCCTTGTCGCGGTCGATGACAAGCGGGAAGTTCGGCGAACGGGTCAGGTCAGGCCGCGCCTGGCTCTCGGCCATGGCCTCGCCGAGATCGGTTGCCAGCAGCGAGGTGACGTCGCCGTTCTGAAGATAGTCCTCGCATTGCCTGACGATGATGGCCGCGGCGTCCTGTCCCGCACCATGCGCCTTGGTCAGCAAGCCTGCGCCCTCGATCGCATCGAGCGTGACGTCGCCGCCGGCAAGCTGCTTGCGCTCGAACCCGTGACGCCAGGTGGCGAATTCGTCGGTCCAGGCTTCGATGGCATAGACATATTGGCCCGGCTCGGTCGGCGTGAACGCGCCCGACCAGCGGTCATCGCCATGGTGGGTCATGGGTTCGCGCCGCCATTCGCGGTCCTGCTCGCCGCGCCAGACCAGCGCGGCGCTGATGGTCGCATCGCCGTCGCGATAGATGTCGGCCCACACCTCGACCCGATCGCCCGCGATCCGCTTCACGGCGAAGCGGCCGCCATCGATCGAGGGATAGACGTCTTCGATCAGGAAAGCGCTGCCGGCAGCGGCACTCTCGACAGTTTGAATTGTCTTGTTCACGGTGATGCCATTGACAAGAAAGCAGGGGCCCGTTTCCCTTGGCGGGAACCTACGCTTGGTACCTATATAGAAAGCCGCTTGTGTGTCATTAGTTCCGCCCCGGAACGGCAGGCGCCGTTCGCGAGTTAAACCTGACTAACGTCTTCCGCTGCCTCGTTAAAATCGATGACCCCGGCCTGATAATGGCCTGCAAGCTGCGTGCCGAATGGATCTTTTAGCTCAAGCCCAAATCAAGGGCATTCAGTCCGAATTCACAGATGCCCTCGGCAAACTGCGGGTCACCTCGCCCGAGGCGCTCAAATCCATCCTCGACGCCCTGCCGGAGAAGCCGGTCTATCGCTTCGTCAGCGGGCCGGTCGTGGTTCGCGCTCTTGGCAATCCGCGCACGGAGCTTGCGGCCATCGGCACTGCGCCGCTGCAATGGAAAATCACCGGCAACGGCCAAATCAGCGAACCCAATGTGATCGGGCAAGGCGAGACGCGCGAGCCTGTCATTGCCTGGCCCGCCGGCCTGCCGCTCGGCTATCACCGGCTGACGCTGACCGACGCTGAAGGCGCGACGGAAGAAGTGCCGATGATCGTGGCACCCGAGCGCGCTTTTGGCGGTGATTTCGACCGCGGCTGGCTGCTGGCCGTACAGCTCTACAGCGTCCGCTCCGACCGCAATTGGGGCATCGGCGATTTCACAGACTTGGCTGGCCTCGTCCGGCTCGCCAAGCAACTCGGCGCCGATGGCGTCGGGCTCAATCCGCTGCATGTGCTGTTCGACAATCATCCGGCCGATTGCAGCCCGTATTCGCCGAACAGCCGGCTGTTTCTCAACCCACTCTATATCGACGTCGAGGCGATCCCGGAATTTTCCGCCGACCTCATCCCTGACGCGGCCGCGACTGCTGCGCGGCTGCGCGAAGGCGATCGCGTTCCCTATGCCGATATGGCGGCGCTAAAGTGGCTGGGCCTTCGCGCCGCCTTTGACAGTTTTGTGAAGACCGCGACCGGTGTCCGCCGCAACCAGTTCGATGCCTTCCGCGCCGACCGAGGGCCGCTGTTGTCGCGCTTTGCCTGCTTCGAGGTGCTGCGCCATCGCTTCGTGTCGCCGTGGTGGGAATGGCCGCTGGAATGGCAGCAGCCGGATGATTCGAAATGCTCCGCGCTGCGCAACGGTCCTGACAAGCACGAGGTCGAGTTCGTCGAATTCGTGCAATGGACGGCGGACAGCCAGCTGCACGCGGCCAAGGAGCTCTCCGCCGAGCTCGGCATGCGCGTCGGGCTCTATCTCGACGTCGCTGTCGGCGTGCAGTCCAATGGTTTTGATGCCTGGAACGAGCAGGCGGCGATCTCGCGCCATCTCGCAGTCGGCGCGCCGCCCGACGTGCTCAACACCGTCGGGCAGGATTGGGGCCTCGCCGGCTTCAACGCAGGTGGCCTGGAGGCGCAATCCTTCGTGCCGTTCGCCGACATGGTGGCCGCCTCTATGCGGCACGCCGGCGCCATCAGGCTCGATCACGTGCTGGGGCTGAAGCGGCTTTATCTCGTGCCGCGCGGCTTCAAGCCCGACAACGGCGCCTATGTGCAGATGCCGCTTGAGGCGCTGCTCGCCGCGGTCGTGCGCGAGAGCGTCACCCATAAATGCATCGTGATCGGCGAAGACCTTGGCACCGTGCCGGAGGGTTTTCGCGAGACCATGCAGGATTTCGGCATCTGGTCCTATCTCGTCATGATGTTCGAGCGCGACGATGCCGGCCATTTCCGCAACATCGACCATTACCGGCCGAACGCGCTGGTGACGTTGAACACGCACGATCTCTGCACCTATGCGGGCTGGCGCTCCTTCAGCGATCTCAGGATGAAGCTGTCGCTCGGGCTCGACCCCGGCGAGAACGAGCAGGCGCGCTGGGATGCGCTCGGCGCGCTCGACCAGATCCTGCGCCAGAACGGCATCAACGCCAACGATCTCTATTCGGTGCTCACCTTCCTGTCGCGCACGCCGTCGCGGCTGCTTGCGGTATCGATGGAAGATCTGCTCGGCGTGATCGACCAGCCGAACATTCCCGGCACGATCGACGAGCATCCGAACTGGCGCCAACGCCTGCCTGTCACGCTCGACAGGATCATCGAAAAGGTCGATCTCGCGGCTTTGAAAGCCGCGACGCGGGAACGTTCGCTGGTCAGCGGGAGTTAATCAGCCGGGGGTATTCCAAGGCTCGCACGGCATTGTCAGAGAAGATCGAGGACTATGCGTTGATCGGCGACTGCGAGACCGCAGCGCTGGTCGGGCGCAACGGCTCGATCGACTGGCTGTGCTGGCCGGCCTTCGATTCCGACGCCTGCTTTGCTGCTCTTCTTGGCACGAACAAGAACGGCCGCTGGCTGGTCGCGCCGAGCGAGGACGTTACCGGCATCTCACGCCGCTATCTCGGCGACACCCTCATTCTCGAAACGCGTTTTGAGACCGCGAACGGAATCGTCGCGCTGATCGACTTCATGCCGCCGCGCGGCAAAGCCTCCGACATCGTGCGACTGGTGCGCGGCATCGGCGGCACGGTGAGGATGCGGATGGAACTCGTCATTCGCTTCGGCTTCGGCGTCGACATTCCCTGGGTGCGACGGATCGACCATTCGCTGCTGGCGGTCGCCGGCCAGGACATGACGGTGCTGCGCACGCCGATCGAAACGCGCGGCGAGGATCTGACCACGATTGCCGAGTTCGAGGTGAAGGCCGGCGAGACCGTGCCGTTCGTGCTCACCTACGGCCCTTCGCATCTCGATCCGCCCGAGCCGATCGACCCTGATATCGCGCTGCAGGAGACCGAAAAATTCTGGAGCGAGTGGAGCGACCGCTGCGATCGCGAGGGCGACTACCACGATCTCGTCATGCGCTCGCTGATCACGCTGAAGGCGCTGACCTTCGGCCCCACTGGCGGCATCGTTGCCGCGCCGACCACGTCCTTGCCGGAAAAGCTCGGCGGTACCAGGAATTGGGACTACCGCTTCTGCTGGCTGCGCGATGCCACCTTTACGCTGCTGGCGCTGATGAACTCGGGCTACACCGAGGAGGCCTCCGCCTGGCACAATTGGCTCTTGCGCGCGGCTGCGGGCTCGCCCGCCAACATGCAGATCATGTACGGCATCTGGGGCCAGCGGCGGCTGCTGGAATGGGAGGCAGGGTGGCTCGACGGCTATGAGGGTGCGCGGCCCGTGCGCGTCGGCAATGCCGCGCATGCGCAGCTTCAGCTCGACGTCTATGGCGAACTGATCGACGCCTTCCACCAGTCACGCATGGCCAGGCTCAAGCTCGACGATGAGGCGACCTGGGCGCTGGAATGCGCCGTGCTCCAGCATCTCGCCGAGGTCTGGGACCAGCCCGATCATGGCATCTGGGAGCGGCGTGGCGAGCCCAGGCACTACGTCTTCTCCAAGGTGATGACCTGGGTCGCCTTCGACCGCGCCATCAAGAGCGCCGAGACGTTTGGCTTCAAGGCGCCGCTATTGCACTGGCGCGCCTTGCGCGAAGCCATTCATCGCGATGTCTGCAACAGGGGCTTCGACGCCGAGGAGGGGGCCTTCGTCGAATCCTATGGCTCGAAAATGTGCGATGCCAGCCTCTTGCTGTTGCCGGCGGTCGGCTTCCTGCCGGCCGACGACCCGCGCATCCGCGGCACTATCGCAGCGGTCGAAAGACACATGATGCGCGACGGCTTTGTGCTCCGACGCGATCCGCGCGAGGCGTCCGAGGAGATCCAGCCGATCGAGGGCGCGTTCCTGGCCTGCACGCTGTGGCTTGCCGACGCCCACGTCCTGGCAGGCGATCTCGACCGGGCGCAGGTGTTGTTCGATCGCATCGCCGCGCTCGCGAACGATGTCGGGCTGCTGGCCGAGGAATATGATTCCATCGCGCGCCGGCAGACCGGCAACTTCCCGCAGGCGCTGACCCACATTGCGCTGATCAACACCGCGCATAATCTCTCGGCGGCGAGGCACGCCAGCGACAAGCCGGCGATGCAGCGGTCGAAGTGAGGGAGTGGCGTGTCCCAGATTTCGGCCTGCAGCACCGCTCTCTCCGTTCCCTCCCCCCTTGTGGGGGAGGGGCAGGGAGGGGGGTGCCACACGGGGACTCTCTCCGTCGCGCACCCAGCCTTGGTGCATCATCGACAACACCTTTTCCTGGGCTACCCCTCTCCCTAACCCTCCCCCACAAGGGGGGAGGGAACAGACCGTTGTTGCGGAGGCAGCGGGGGCCGAACCTCACCCCACCCCGTTCCGCTTCAGGATCATCTCCATCGCCTCGGCAAACCCGTCCTGCTCGTTGGTCGCGGTGACGTTGGTGGCCTGGTCCTTGACGCTGTCGGTGGCGTTGCCCAACCCGTCCTGCTCGTTGGTCGCGGTGACGTTGGTGGCCTGGTCCTTGACGCTGTCGGTGGCGTTGCCCATGGCGATCGAGGTGCCGCTGACGCGGAACATCGCGAGGTCGTTCTGCATGTCGCCGATGGTAGCGACCGCATCCAGGGAAACGTCGAGGCGCTTGGCCATCGCCTGCACGAAAGTGCCCTTGTCGAAGCCGGGCGGAGTGATGTCGAGATAATAGGTCTGCGAGCGGACCGCGGTGGCCTCGTTGCCGAGGGCCTGCTGCATGGCCTTCTCGCAGGCCTCGAGACCCGCCGCATCGGCGCTGGCGCCGACGATCTTGCAGGCGCCGGCGAGATACGGCGTAAAGTCCGTCACCATGGTGGGATCGGAGCGGATCGTGTGCTGCTCATGCGCGACGTATTTGCCGCTTGCGTTGTCGATCAGCCATTTGTCGGTGGTGAAGAGCCAGATGTCGGCGCCGAACTCGCGGAGGATCTGCAGGCTGCGCTCGACCGCGCTTTTCGGGATCAGATGCTGCTCGACCGGATTCATCTCGGGATCGACGATCGAGGAGCCGTTGAACGGGCCGACCGGCAGCCACAGCGCCAACGGCTCGGTCAGGAAGCGCATGCCGATCGCCGGGCGGCTGGAGGTGATGGTGAAGCCGATGCCGGCCTGGTGCAGACGCTGCACCGCCGACCGCGCGCGGTCGGTCAGCGTCTTGTCCTTGGTGAGCAGGGTGCCGTCGACGTCGGAGACCACGAGTGAGATTTTCGTCATGGCAGTGCCCCAGGGTTATCCGGCCTCAGCGTTTTCCGCCGTCAATTTTCAGCTGCCGCATGATGCCATCAACGATCGCCTCGACCGATTCGTCGATCGACGCCGTGATGACGTGCTCGCTCGCATCCGGCGGCTCCAGCGTGTTGAACTGGCTGGTCAGCAGCCCCGGCGGCATGAAATGGCCCTTGCGGTGGGCGAGCCTGTCGGCGATCAGCTCCTGCGTGCCCTTCAGGAACACGAAGCGCACGTCGTCACGCCCGCGCAGCAGCACCTCGCGATAGGTGTGCTTGAGCGCCGAGCAGGCGATGATGATTTGCTCGCCGCGCCCGCAGACCCGCGCGATCTCGTCGGCGATGGCGTTGAGCCAGGGCCAGCGGTCCTCGTCGGTGAGGGGGTGGCCGGCCCGCATCTTCTCGACATTGCTCGCGGGATGAAAGCTGTCGCCGTCCTCGAATCGCCAGCCGAGCCGCTTGCCGAGCAATTCCGCCACCGTGCTCTTGCCCGAGCCCGACACGCCCATCACGATCAACGCACAAGGTGCTTTAACGCCCGCCACGAATTCCCTCCGGAAGCGCGGCCTGGTCGACCAGCCAGACGGTCTCACCATTCGAGCGCGCGCGTGTGGCCGGCAGAGTCTCGCCATTGAGCATGCGCGTCAAGATCGGCTGCTTGTCGTGCCCTGATATCTCGAACAGCATTTCGCAGCAGGAGGCCAGCACGGGTAGCGTCAGCGAGATCCGCGGCACGAAAGGCGCGACATTGGCCTTCGGGACGCCAACGACCCAGCGCGCGGTCTCCTCGATCGCGGGATAGCCGGGAAACAGCGAGGCGGTGTGGCCATCGGGGCCTGCGCCCATCAGGACGAGATCGAACAGCGGCCGGAACGGATCGAGCTGCTCCGAGCCGTAGAAGGCTTGCAGCTCGCGCGCATAGGCCTCGGCGCCGGCGTCGGGATTGTCTGTGGTGGTCGGGATCGGATGGATATGGCCTGATGGCGCATTGCGATCGAGAAAGGTCGCGCGGGCGACCGCCATGTTGTTGAGGGGATCGCTTTCCGCCACGAAGCGCTCGTCGCCGATGAACCAGTGCATGCGCTCCCACGGGATCTTTTCGCGATACGCGTCGCTGCCGAGCAACTGATAGAGCTTCTTCGGGCTCGAGCCGCCGGTGAGGCAGATCGCGATGCGGCCGGGATTGGCTGACATCCGCGCCATCACCCGCTCGGCTGCGGCTTGCGCCAGCGCCTCGGTGTCGGCAACGACGATCAGGTTCGGCTCGCCTGCTACCGCCATCACGAGAACTTCCGCCAGCTTCGGCCATCGCGCCGCAGCAGCTCATCGGCGCAGGCCGGGCCGTCGCTTCCGGCTTCATAGGTCTCGATGCCGTTGTTGCCCGCGGTCTTCCAGGCATCCAGGAACGGCTGCACCGCTTGCCATCCGGCTTCGACGCCGTCGGCGCGCTGGAACAGGATGTTGTCGCCGATCATGCAGTCATAGATCAGCGTCTCATAGCCGGTAGAGGGATCGGCGCGGAAGTAGTCGCCATATCTGAACTTCATCTCGACGCCGTCGATGGTGATACTCGGTCCCGGGATCTTGGCGTTGAACTGAAGCTCGATGGTCTCGGTCGGCGCGATGCCGATGGTGAGGAAGTTTTGCGAGAGCCGGTCGACTGTCGTGCCTGAGAACATCGACAGCGGCGCCTGCTTGAACTTGATCGCAACTTCCGTGCGCTTGTGGCCCAGCGCCTTGCCGGTGCGCAAATAGAAGGGAACGCCGGCCCAGCGCCAATTGTCGATCATCAGCTTGAGCGCGACGAAGGTCTCGGTGGTGCTGCCGGGGTTGACGTCCTCGGTCTTGCGATAGTCGGTAATCTCCTCGTCGCCGATGCGGCCGGCGAGATATTGCGCGCGCACCGAGTTTCTCAGCGCCTCCTCGTGGTTCGGCTGCTGGATCGAGGTGAGCACCTCGGCCTTCTCCGAGCGCACCGAATGGGCGTCGAAGCGCGCCGGCGGCTCCATCGCCACCAGCGACATCAGCTGGAACAGATGGTTCGGCACCATATCGCGCAGTGCACCGGTGGCATCGTAGAAGCCGCCGCGATGGCCGACGCCGAGCTTCTCCTCCACCGTGATCTGGATGTGGTCGATATGGTTGCGATTCCAGATCGGCTCGAACATGCCGTTGGCAAAACGCAGCACCAGGATGTTCTGCACCGTCTCCTTGCCGAGATAATGGTCGATCCGGTAGATCTGGTGCTCGTCCATGATCTTCAAGAGTTCGGCGTTTAGCGCGCGGGCGGTCACGAGATCGGTGCCGAACGGCTTTTCGATCACCAGCCGGCGCCAGGCACCGTTCTCCTTCATCATGCCGGTGCGGCCGAGCTCGCGCGCGGTCGGTGCGAATGCGGCGGGCGGCGTCGCCAGATAGAACAGGCGGTTGCCGCCGGTGTCCTGCGCGCATTCCAGCGAATCCAGATGTTCGCGCAGGCGGTCGAACGAGGGCGGGTCCTTGGGATCAGCCTCGACGAAAGTCACGCATTCCAGCAGCTTCCAGGCAATGTCGTCATCGATGGGACGGGTCGCGTATTGCCGCAGGCCCTTCAACAGGCTGTCGCGCAGCTCGTCATCGGACTGGCCCTTTCGGGCCACGCCGACGACGCAGAATTTTTGCGGCAGCAGATGCTCGGCGGCCAGATTGTAGAGCGATGGCATCACCAGGCGATGGGTGAGATCGCCGGTCACGCCAAAGATGACGAAGGCGCAATTTTCCGGCTTGCGCTTTTCTTGCGGGTCTTCTGTCACGAACTGTCGGCCTTCGCTTGCTTGTTGCTCTTACTTCGGTTTCGAAGCGTCCGGCTGCTTCGGCTCCTTGTGGCCGCCGAACCCAGCGCGCATCGCGGAGAGAATTTTTTCGGCGAAGGTGTGTTCCCGACGGGAACGGAAACGGGTGTAGAGCGCCGCGGTCAGGACTTCAGCCGGCACGGCCTCGTCGATCGCGGCATTCACGGTCCAGCGGCCTTCGCCTGAATCCTCCACGAAGCCGGAATATTCGGCGAGCTGCGGGCTGTCGGCGAGCGCGGTCGAGGTCAGGTCGAGCAGCCAGGACGGGATCACGCTGCCGCGGCGCCACACTTCGGCGATGTCGGCAAGGTCGAAATCGTAGCGATGATCGGCGGGCAGCGCGTCGATGTTGGCGTTCTTGAGAATATCAAAACCTTCGGCATAGGCCTGCATCAGGCCGTATTCGATGCCGTTGTGGATCATCTTGACGAAATGACCGGCGCCGACAGGGCCGGCATGGATGTAGCCCTGCTCGATGCGGGGATCGCGTCCGTCGCGTCCCTCCGTGCGCGGAATGTCGCCGGCGCCGGGCGCGAGTGCCGCGAAGATCGGATCGAGCCGGTCGACGACCTGCTTCTCGCCGCCGATCATCATGCAATAACCGCGGTCGAGACCCCAGACGCCGCCCGAGGTGCCGACATCGACATAGTGGATGCCGCGCGCCTTCAGCGTCTTGCCGCGGCGAACGTCGTCCTGCCAGAAGGTGTTGCCGCCGTCGATGATGACGTCTCCGTCCTGCATCACGCCCGCGATCGTCTCGATGGTCGCTTCCGTGATGCGCCCCGCAGGCAGCATCACCCAGGCCGTGCGCGGCCGCTCCAGTTTCGAGATGAACTCTTCCAGCGTCGTCGAACCGACCGCGCCGTCCGCGGCGAGGCCGGCGACGGCCTTGGCATCCTTGTCATAGACCACGGTCGAGTGGCCGTGGCGCATCAGCCGGCGAACGATGTTGCCGCCCATCCGGCCGAGGCCGATCATGCCGAGTTGCATTGAGATATTCCCTTAATTCAGTGCGTCGTTAAGCGCCGCATTGAGCGCCGCAAGTCCTTTCTTGAGCGGACCCTTCAGGTGCACCCGTAGCGCGCGCCGGCCGCGCTCGGTCAGCACGTCGAAATCGCCTCTAGCCTGCGCCGCCTTGATCACGCCAAAGCTTGCCTTCTGGCCCGGCACCGGAAGGTCCTTGGCGTCATCGGCGGTGATCTGGAGGAACACGCCGCTGTCGGGCCCGCCCTTGTAGGCCTGACCCGTGGAGTGCAGGAAGCGCGGGCCGAATTCGGCGGCGGTTGCCAGATGTCGCTTCTCGAGCACGGCGGTCCGCATCTCCTGCAGCGCCTCGATCGTCGCCTTGTCGCGCGCGATGTAGCCGAGCAGGGCGAAATAATCGCCGCGCCGCGAGCGCGTAATATGGGCCCTGAGCCAGGAAGCGAGGTCGCCATTGGCGCCCATCGTGCGCAACGCAGCGGCGTTGTGGTCGTCGGTGTAGAGATCGAATTCCTTCGTGCTGACGACGGGCTCTTCCGCCGGCAGCGCTCCGGTCTTTTCAAACGCCGACGTCAACTCGCGGGTCTTGATCTTGGCCGCTTCGACGTCGGGCTGGTCGAACGGGTTGATGCCGAGGATGCTGCCCGCCACGGCGGTCGCCATCTCGAAGCGGAAGAACTCCTGGCCGAGATGGTCGATCGACTTCATCACGATGCGCACGACGGGATGACCGGCCGCCTCGATCGCGGCAAGCTTCGCGTCATGGCCAGCATCTGCTTCGCCTTCGGTCCTGATATCGATGAAGAACCGGTCGGTGCCGTAGACCGAGGGATCGCCCAGCGGTTCACCGGCGATCGGAATCAGGCCCTTGCCTTCCTTGCCGGTCGATTCCGCGATCAGCTGCTCGGCCCAGGCGCCGAAATCGGCGATCTTCTTCGACGACAGGATCGTCACCTTGTCGCGGCCTTCGAGGCCGGCAAGGCCCATGGCGAGACCGAGCTGAACGCCCGGATTCTCGCTCGGCGGCACGTCCGGGCCGCAGGAGCGCGCCATGGACAGCGCATGCTTGAGGAAGGTCTTGACGTCGATGCCGGCTGTGGCCGCCGGCACCAGGCCGAAGGGCGACAGCACCGAATAGCGTCCGCCGATCGAGGGCTCGCCATGGAAGATGCGGGCGTAGTTCAGCTTCTTTGCCGCCTTCTCCAGCGACGATCCAGGGTCGGTCACCGCGATGAAGCGGAAGCCGGTCTTGGCCCTCGGGCCAAGCGCCTGCGCGACGCGTTCGTGGAAATAGTCCTTCATCGCGTTCGGCTCGGTGGTGCCGCCGGACTTGCTGGAGACAATGAACACGGTGTTGGCGATGTCGATCCTGGCCTCCATCGCCCGCACCTGGGCCGGATCGGTGGAGTCAAGCACATGCAGCTTCGGGAAGCCTGCCTTTCGGGCAAAGGTCTCGGCCAGCACCTCCGGCCCCAAGCTCGATCCGCCCATGCCGAGCACGACGGCGTCGGAGAATTTCTGCCCCTTCACGCGGCTCGCATAGTCCTCATAGTCGGCGACGTCGGCCTTCGCGGCGCTGTCGAGCCAGCCGAGCCATTTGTCCTCGTCGGTCCCGGTCCAGACCGACTTGTCGCGCTGCCACAGCCTGCGGGTTTTTGCGGACGCGCGCCATTCCTCGGTGCTCTTGGCCACGGCCTTGCCGAGGCCGTCGCCCAGCGAGAGCTGCTGGCGGTCGATCGCGGGGCCGAGCACGGTGGCACGCTTGTGGGCGACCGCGCCGTAGAGCTTGTCGGCGGCATCGGCGAACTGTTTGACGCCGTCCTTGACCAGCTCCTCGGTGATGGCATCGAGCGAGACGCCGGAGCGCTCAAGCTCCTCGAGCACGCGGTAGGCGTCCTCGACATTTTCTTCCAGGCTGTCGCGCGGCTTGCCATGGTCGCGGAACGCGTCGAGCGTTGCCGGCGGCACGGTGTTGATGGTGTCGGGGCCGATCAGCTCCTCGACATAGAGCACGTCACTGTAGTCCTTGTTCTTGGTGCCGGTCGAAGCCCACAGCATGCGCTGCGGCTTGGCACCCCTGGCGGCGAGCTTGTCCCAGCGCGGACCCGAGAACAGGCGCTTGTAGTCCTGGTAGGCGACCTTGGCGTTGGCAATCGCGACCTTGCCCTTCAGTGCGGCGAGACGCTCCTTCTCGCTGGGGTCGTTGGCGCGGGCGATCTTCTCGTCCAGCTGCTTGTCGACCACGGAATCGATACGGCTGACGAAGAAGCTCGCCACGCTTGCGACATGCGAGGGATCGCCGCCACCCGCGACGTATTTTTCCAGACCCGCGATGTAGGCCTCGGCGACCTCCAGATAGACTGCTTTGGAGAACAGCAGCGTGACGTTGATACTGATGCCGTCGCCGATCAGCGTCTCGATCGCCGGCAGACCTTCCGGCGTCGCCGGCACCTTCACCATCAGGTTCTTGCGATTGACCGCCTTCCAGAGGTGACGCGCCTCGGCGACCGTGCCTGACGTGTCCATGGCGAGATAGGGCGAGACCTCGAGGCTGACATAGCCGTCATGGCCTTTGAGCTTGTCATAGACCGGGCGCAGCACGTCGGCGGCGGCCTGGATGTCCTCGACCGCGACCGTCTCGAACAAATCGGCCACGGTCCGGTCGCCGCGCTTCAGCGCCTTGCCGATCGGGGCGTCGTACTCGTCCGAGCTGCCGATCGCCTTCTCGAAAATCGAGGGATTGGAGGTGACGCCCTTGACGCCGTCGGTGTCGATCAGCCGCTTCAAATCGCCCTTGGCGATGAAGCCGCGGGCCAGGAAGTCCAGCCAGACGGCTTGTCCGTGCTTTTCCAGTTCTTTGACGGGATTCATGGTGCTTTTTATCTCCAAGCCTGCGGGCGGAGGGGGTTTCCGCGCCGGTCCTGACGCGCTATCCTGTAGCTTACATGCTCCCGGGAGGGAACCAATCAAGGGTATTAGCGTCATAGTCCCAGTGTAACTCCGTTGCGATCATGACGATCCAGGCGGCAGCTGTGGTCTTGCGTAATAAAAATTGGCCGAGACGTTTCGGCCAGATGTTGTTGCGTGAGGTCGATCTGTCGCGTCACGGAGTGTCATCAGGGGGGAATTGTCCGCCTGATCGTCATGGGGGCTCGGTCGCGAATGGCCATGCTGGGGGAAAGCATGCAGACTTGTCCTGATGGTTTTGTCGTCGCCGATGACAGGCAATCGATTCCGCCGGCGGCCCGCATCGATTCATCTCATGATCTCGAAATCGGCCAATGCGTCACGCGCCTGCGGCCGCTGGTCGTGGCGGGCTTCGCGTTGACGTTGTTCAGTGCAAGCCTTGCTTTCGACTGGTGGGGCGACTTCGCTGGCTATGACACGACGATAGGCTATCTCGGTGTCGTTCTGTTCGGCCCGCTCACCGCCTGGTTGGTCTGGATGCTGCCGGCTGAGCGCGGGCCGGTCGTGATCCTCAACCATTACGGCATCCGCGACTTGCGGATCGGCAATGAATTTCTGCTGTGGGACTCGATTGCGGATGTTTCGGCTGAGGACTGCCGCGGTCACAAGGTGATTGTGCTGACCCCGACGCTGGCGTTGCAGCGACAGCTTTCTTGCATCCGAGCCGCCACGCGCAACGCGCAGGATGAACGGATTGTTATCCGTCCAGAGGGGTTGGCGACCGATTTTGACACCCTGCTGCGTGCTTGCCGCGATTGCTACGCCGCAGCCAACCCGGCCGCTGCCAGCAACCAAGCCATCGCATTGCAGCAGGAAGATGAACAGCACGCCCAAGGCGTTGCCCTGCAAGCGTCATAAGTTTGCCGCTCGCAGATCGTCATGTTGCAGTGCCGGGAGGTAATCGGCCCCGGTATTGCCCGGATGTGGCGAGCCAGTGACAATTTCTGGAAATACGCCAAGATGGACCAAGATTCGCACAAATTACAGGCAAGTGCCTGTTCGTAATTCACGGAGTGCCTAGCTTGTGCGTTGCGTCGTGTCGGCAGGCGGGTGTCCAATGAAGGTCATGTGCTCACGCTGATTCGAGAAGCGGCCTGAGGAACGGTCCGGTAACGCTTTCGTTTCAGCATGTAGCGGAACTCACGCGGAGAGGGATCATGTACAACGATTCTCTATTCAACGCTTTCGCTCGGTCGTTCGAGGCGAGAAGCCAGCACGACATGTCGATGGCGGAATATCTGGAATCGTGTCGAAGCGATCCCATGAAATACGCGAATGCGGCCGAGCGGTTACTAGCGGCGATCGGTGAGCCCCAGACGATTGACACGGCCAAGGACCCACGCCTTGGCCGTATTTTTTTGAACCGCACTATCAGGACCTATCCAGCCTTCGCCGGCTTCTACGGCATGGAAGAAACCATCGAGCGCATCGTTGGCTTCTTCAGGCATGCGGCGCAGGGCTTGGAAGAACGCAAGCAGATCCTCTATCTGCTCGGCCCGGTCGGCGGCGGCAAATCTTCGCTCGCCGAGCGGCTCAAGTCGCTGATGGAAGTGCATCCGATCTACGTGCTCAAGGCCGGCGATGAACTTTCGCCGGTGTTCGAGAGCCCGCTCAGCCTGTTCGATCCCGATCAACTGGGGCCGATGCTCGAAGAGAAATACGGCATTCCGCGCCGGCGTCTCACCGGTTTGATGAGCCCGTGGTGCTACAAGCGGCTCGAAGCCTTCGGCGGCGACATCTCCCAGTTCAGGGTCGCAAAAATCCAGCCGTCGCGGCTGCGCCAGATCGCGATCGCCAAGACCGAGCCCGGTGACGAGAACAACCAGGACATCTCCTCGCTGGTCGGCAAGGTCGATATCCGCAAGCTCGAGACCTACGCGCAGAACGACCCTGATGCCTACAGCTATTCGGGCGGCCTCAACCGCGCCAACCAGGGCGTGCTCGAATTCGTCGAAATGTTCAAGGCGCCGATCAAGATGCTGCACCCGTTGCTGACCGCAACGCAGGAAGGCAACTACATCGGCACCGAGAATATCGGCGCGATCCCGTTCACCGGCGTCATCCTCGCGCACTCCAACGAAGCGGAGTGGGCGAGCTTCAAGTCCAACAAGAACAACGAAGCCTTCATCGACCGCATCTGCGTCATCAAGGTGCCCTACTGCCTGCGGGCCACCGAGGAGCAGAAGATCTACGAGAAGCTGATCCAGGGCTCGGAGCTCGCGGCCGCGCCGTGCGCACCGTCGACGCTGGAGACGCTGGCGCGATTCTCGGTCCTGTCGCGCCTTCGCAAGCATGAGAACTCGACGCTGTTCGGCAAGATGCGGGTCTATGACGGCGAGAGCCTGAAGGAATCCGATCCGAAGGCGCGCAGCGTCCAGGAATATCGCGATGCCGCCGGCGTCGACGAAGGCATGGACGGCGTCTCCACCCGCTTCGCCTTCAAGATCCTGGCTGCGACTTTCAACCACGATCCGCAGGAGGTCGCCGCCGACGCCGTGCATCTGATGTATGCTCTCGAACAGTCGATCCGCCGCGAGCAGCTGCCCGAGGAAGTCGAGAAGCGGTACATCGAGTTCATCAAGGCGGATCTCGCGCCGCGCTATGCCGAGTTCATCGGCAACGAGATCCAGAAGGCCTATCTGGAATCCTACTCGGATTACGGCCAGAACCTGTTCGACCGCTATGTCGACTACGCCGATGCCTGGATCGAGGATCAGGACTTCAAGGATCCTGACACCGGCCAGTTGCTCGATCGCGAACTGTTGAACCAGGAATTGACGAAAATCGAGAAGCCGGCGGGCATTGCCAACCCCAAGGACTTCCGCAACGAGGTCGTCAAATTCTCGTTACGTTCGAGGGCGCAGAACGGCGGCAAGAATCCGACCTGGACCTCCTACGAGAAGATTCGCGATGTGATCGAAAAGCGGATATTCTCTCAGGTCGAGGACCTGCTTCCGGTCATCTCGTTCGGTTCGAAGAAGGACGGCGAGACGGAGAAGAAGCACGGCGAGTTCGTCGCACGCATGGTGGAGCGCGGCTACACCGAGCGTCAGGTTCGCCGACTGGTCGAATGGTACATGCGCGTGAAGCAAGCCGGTTGAGGCGGATGAGAAAGTGGCCATTCATATTATTGACAGGCGCCTGAATCCAGGCGGCAAGAGTCTTGAGAACCGCCAGCGGTTCTTGCGTCGGGCCAAATCCCTGGTGCAGGGCGCCGTCAAGAAGACCTCGCAGGAACGCGACATCAAGGACGTCCTGGAGGGTGGTGAGGTCACGATCCCGCTGGACGGCATGCACGAGCCGCGGTTCCGCCGTGAAGGCGGAACGCGCGACATGGTGCTGCCCGGCAACAAGAAGTTCATCGAGGGCGACTATCTGCAGCGCTCCGGCCAGGGCAGCGCCAAGGATTCCGGTCCCGGCGAAGGGGACGGCGAAGACGCCTTCCGCTTCGTGCTCAGCCGCGACGAGTTCGTCGACCTGTTCCTCGACGATCTCGAGCTGCCCGATCTCGCCAAGCGCAAGGTCGCGCAGACCGAAAGCGAAGGCATCCAGCGCGCCGGCTACACCACGTCGGGTTCGCCCGCCAATATCTCCGTCAGCCGCACCGTGAAGCTGGCGCTCGCTCGCCGCATCGCGCTCAAGCGCCCCCGCAAGGACGAGGTCGAGGAGCTGGAAGCCGCGATCGAGGCCTGCACCGATGAGGACGAGCGCGCCGAGCTCATGGCCCAGCTCGAAAAGCTGAAGGCGAAGACCAAGCGCATTCCCTTCATCGATCCGCTCGACATCCGCTATCGCCGCTACGAGAAGGTGCCGCGGCCGGTCGCGCAGGCCGTGATGTTCTGCCTGATGGACGTCTCCGGCTCGATGTCCGAGCACATGAAGGATCTCGCCAAGCGCTTCTACATGCTGCTCTACGTGTTCCTGAAGCGGCGCTACAAGCATGTCGAGATCGTCTTCATCCGCCACACGGATCGGGCGGAGGAGGTCGACGAGCAGACCTTCTTCTACGGCCCGGCCTCCGGCGGCACGCTGGTCTCCAGCGCGCTGCAGGCGATGCACGAGATCGTGCGAGAACGCTTCAATCCGTCGGATTGGAACATCTACGCCGCGCAGGCGTCGGACGGTGACAACTCCTATTCCGACGGCGAGCTCACCGGCATGCTGCTGACCGAGAAAATCCTGCCGGTCTGCCAGTTCTTTGCCTATCTCGAGGTCGGCGAGTCGGGCGGCAGCGCCTTCGATCTCTCCGATTCCTCGCTCTGGACCCTCTATGAGCGCCTGCGAAACAGCGGCGCACCGCTCTCGATGCGCAAGGTCAGCGAGCGCAGCGAGATCTTCCCGGTGTTCCACGATCTGTTCCAGCGCCGCGAAACTTCCCAGGAGAAAGCCGCTCCATGACGGAACGCTTGTTCGAAGGCGCCGATTGGGATTTCCACACCTTGCAGCGCATCACCGATGCCTGCGAGGAGGTGGCGTTGAAGGATCTCGGGCTCGACGTCTACCCGAACCAGATCGAGGTCATCACCGCCGAGCAGATGCTGGATGCCTATTCGTCCGTCGGCATGCCGCTGTTCTACAAACACTGGTCGTTCGGCAAGCATTTTGCGTATCACGAGGCCTCGTATCGCAAGGGTCTGATGGGCCTTGCCTATGAGATCGTGATCAACTCCTCGCCCTGCATCTCCTACCTGATGGAGGAGAACACGGCGACGATGCAGACGCTGGTGATCGCGCACGCCGCCTTCGGCCACAACCACTTCTTCAAGAACAACTACCTGTTCAAGCAGTGGACCGACGCGGAAGGCATTCTCGACTATCTGGATTTTGCCAAGAACTACGTCATGCAGTGCGAGGAGCGCTACGGCCGTACCGAGGTCGAGCGCACGCTCGACGCCGCGCACGCGCTGATGTCGCACGGCATCGACCGCTATCCCGGCAAGAAGCAGCTGGATCTGCGCGAGGAGGAGAAGCGGGCAGGGCGCCGCCGCCAGCACGAGGAGGAGGTCTTCAACGATCTCTGGCGTACCGTGCCCAAGGGCGCCTCGAAGGCCCGTACCGCGATCTCGCTCGAACGGCGCCGCAAGCTGCTTGGCCTGCCGCAGGAAAACCTGCTCTACTTCCTGGAGAAGAGTGCGCCGCGGCTCGCGCCCTGGCAGCGCGAGCTGCTGCGGATCGTCCGCCACATCGCGCAATATTTCTATCCGCAGAGCCAGACCAAGGTGATGAACGAGGGGACGGCGACCTACGTCCACTATCGCATCATGACCAAGCTGCACCAGCAGGGCCGTATCAGCGACGGCAATTTCCTCGAGTTTTTGGGGTCGCACACCAATGTGGTGTTCCAGCCCGAATTCGACGATCCGCGCTTCTCGGGCTTCAACCCTTACGCGCTCGGCTTCGCAATGATGCAGGACATCGAGCGCATTGTCACCAATCCGCAAGATGAAGACCGCGAGTGGTTCCCCGACATCGCCGGCAAGGGCGACGTGATGGGCGTGCTGCGCGACGTCTGGGCCAACTACCGCGACGAGAGCTTCATTGGCCAGTTCCTCAGCCCGAAACTGATGCGGCACCTCCGCATGTTCCATCTGCACGACGATCCCGAGGAGCGCGCCGGCATCCGCGTCGACGCCATCCACGACGAGCGCGGCTTCCGCCGCGTCCGCCGCGAGCTGGCACGGCAGCACGATGTCGGCTACATCGACGCCAATATCGAGGTGGTCGACGTCGATCTCGCCGGCGACCGCCGGCTGATCCTGCATCATCGCGTCATCAAGGGCTCGCAGCTCAACGAGACCGATGCCAAGCGCGTGCTGCAGCATCTGGCCGACCTCTGGACCTACGACGTCGCACTGATCGAGGTCGATGCCAACGACAAGGTGCTGCGCGAATACGTCGTCAGCCCGCGTCCGATCGCGGCCGCGGTGGCATAGAGTCGCCGGCTACCTAGCAACATGGCGAGATGCGCATTGATGTGCCCTCGCCCCTTGCGGGAGAGGGCCGCGATGCTGGCAGACGCAAGCTCGCTTGGGTGAGGGGTATCTCGCCGCATTCCCGTGTCGATGGAGACCCCTCATCCGGCGCTTCGCGCCACCTTCTCCCGCAAGGGGAGAAGGGAGGAGTCGTGGCTGCACCACTATACCGAACGCTTCCCCGGCTTCTTCTTCGCCTTGGACATATTCAGCTCCACGGCCGCGCGGATCAGCGCCCTCAGCGCCTTCTCGTTGATCTTCGCGCCCTCGCTGATATCGATCGCGCGCCGCACATTTCCATCCAGACTGGAATTGAACAGGCCGGCGGGGTCGTCCAGCGCCGCGCCCCTGGCAAATGTCAGCTTCACCACGGCCTTGTAGGTCTCGCCGGTGCAGATGATGCCGTCGTGCTCCCACACGGGAACGCCGCGCCATTTCCATTCCTCGACCACGTCAGGATCGGCCTCCCTGATCAGCGCGCGGATACGCTTCAGCATCTCGCCGCGCCAGTCGCCGAGCTCTTTGATCCTGCCGTCGATCAGTTTCGAGGGCGACGGCTCTCCCGCCTCCTTCGCACTGGTCGTCTTTGCGGTCACGGCCTTCTTCATGATCTCGCCTCGCCGCGACGGCCCAAATAGGGCTGCGCAAACATATAAAGCCCGGTCGCAAGCAACGGGATCAACGGCACGAAGGCCATCAGGCCGATCCACGTCGCCTGCATCTGCATGGTCAGCGCAACGATGTTGGCGATCACGGCTAGCGTGAAGGCAATCGACAACCAGCGATGGATCTGCCTGATCCATAAGCTCGAACTCATTTCAATCTCCTCGGGGAATGTTGGGAATGACGAACGTGGCGAGGCTATTCGGCTCGCGCCAGCAGCTCGTCCAGCTTGGTGAAGAACTGCTTCCAGCCGGCATGCGCGCCGCCATAGGCCTGTTTCTGGCTCGGGCGGAAGCCCGCCTGCTCGACGCGCAAATGCGTGCCTGCGCCTTGCGGGGTGAGCGTGAACGTCACCACGCTCTTGAGGTCGTAGGCCGCGTCGTCATGCGTGAAATTCCAGGTGTAGGCGAGGGAGCGCTGCGGCTCGATCGCGAGCACCTCGCAGTCCAGCACGCCGCCCCATTCGCCGCGCAGATTGAAGCGGTGGCCGACCTCAGGCTTGAAATCGTTCTTCATCAGCCATTCCTCGATCAGATGCGGCTGCGTCAGCGCGCGCCACAGCCGCTCAGGCGGATAGGCAAATTCGCGCTCGATCACCACGGAACGTGTTTCGGTGGCAGCTTCGTTCATTGGTCCATCCTCTTCAGGAGATCGTCGAGCGCATCGAGCCGGTTTTGCCAGAAGCCCGCCATCTGGCTGGTCCAGTCGATCAGCGGATTGAGCGCGCCGGGCTGCGCGCTGTAATGGGTCTGGCGTCCCTCATGGCGGTCACGCACGAGGCCCGCCTGTTTCAGCGCGCCGAGATGCTTCGAGACCGCCGGTTGGGAAACCCCTGACAGCGCCGTCAGTGCCCCCACCGTCTGCTCACCCTCGCGGCAAAGCCGCTCGAAGATCGCCCGCCGCGTCGGGTCGGCGAGCGTCCGGAACAGGAGGTCGGGGGTGGAGGACATAGGCAATCCATAACTCACGAGTTATGGATTAATTCATAACCCCGGAGTTATGGATGTGTCAAGCGCAACCGGGTGCCCTCAAGGCCGCAAGTACAAATACCCCTGCGACTGCAGCTCGGCCAAACGAACCACGCCGCCTTTCTCCGCACTCACGAATCCCGGCAGCAGGTCCGTCAGCGTGATGTTCTGCGCCTTCATCGTGTTGCCGCAGGCGGCGAGCTCGACGCCGTCCTTCGCGAAATTGCTGATCCGTCCGCTGATGTCAGGATTGGCCTGCGCCCGGTGAAACGCCTTCAGCGCCGGCCCGTGGATCACCAGCGCAAGGGTGACATGGTCGGGGCCGCCGACGCCGTCGATGTGGTTCTGGATGTTGCCGAGCACGAAATTGACCTTGTCGGCGTCGCTGAGGTGATAGACGACCTTCAACTTGTCCGACTTGACGGGTTCAGCCGCGGCCTTGTCAGTCGCAGCCCTGGCGCGCGAAGCGGCCAACGCGGCTCCCAACGCCGAGACGGTGCTCCACAGAATATTGCGGCGGTTCATGGCGTTCTCCCGACAACTGCGCCCGACTTGCCGGAGACATATCACTTGTGGCGGAGCGCGGCGAGTTCCTTGCGATCGTATGCGAGCGCGGCGCACTCGCTGTTGTCGGCCCGGTCGAGGCGAAAGATTCCGTCATCGCTGCCGGCGACCAGCGATTGGTCGTCACCTTCCGTCGGCTTGTTGTGCAGCCAGACCCTGATGCTTTCCAGCCGCACGACGGCCGATTTGTCGTCCTTCGACAGCGCGATGCCGAGGCCGCCGCCCTCGCAGTCCACGCCGCAGCCGAGGCGGACCTCGTTGCCTTCCTTGGTGAAGACCGCGTGATGGCAGGAGCCGCTGGAGTCGAAATCACCGCTGCGGTGGCGATAGCGGAAGCCGAGCCGGAAAGAATTGTGGAGCTGCTTGTCCTCTGCGTCGGTCTCCGCCGAGACCAGCAGCTTCATCGAAGCCACCTTCTGTTTCGGATGCTGCGCCAGGTGCTCGGCATCGTAACGGCGCACGAAGCAGGCATAGGCCGTCTTGCCTGATGTGCCCGCATACATGCGCGCATTGAAGGCCTCGGCCTCAGTCGCGGTGGCCTCGTGGATGTCGTCGGCTTCCTCGGCCCGGGCAGCGCCGATGAAAGCGGCAAAGGCAAGCGGCAGGATGAGGGCAAGCTTCATGATCGCACCGGGTAGGTCAGCCGTGGACGGTCCGCACCGCGCGCGGCGGGGCCATTTAGCGGTTAGTCGCCAGCCGGAGGCCGCGCGTTCAAGGGCATGTCTCCGGCAGCTTCACGCAAGGTTCCAGGCTTACCTCTTGCCGGGAGGGGCATCGATAAGCCCCGGATTGTTGCAGATGGCTGGAGGCGGTTGGAAATGTCCGAAAGTCAGAGCTTGCCCAATCTTGCCATCGGGTATTCGCGGGCCCGGCTGCTGATGTTCTTCGGCGGCAGCCTGCTGCTGACGTCGTTCTGCACCGCGCTCGCGTTCAGCTGGCAGGGAGGCAACAACATCACCAGGTTCGTGGTCGATGCCTGTTATGTCGGCGCGGTGTTTTTCGGCCTCGCCACCTTCAGGATGCTGTGGCGGCTGATCACCGCGAGGCGGCCGCAGGTCTTCATCAGCCGTGTCGGCATTCGCGATACCAGGCTCGCGGACGAGACCATCGCCTGGAGCGCCGTGCGGAAGGTTTTCCCGTGGGAGCAGCGCGGCCAGAAGTTCGTGGTGCTCAAGGTCGATCCCCTCATCGCGCAGCGGTTCTCCGGGGGATTTGCCACGCAGGCCCTGGCGCTGTTGAACAAGGCGCTCGGTACCGACAGCGTCATCATCAATGCGGGCGGCCTGACCATGGACGTCGAAACGCTGCTCGAGTCCTGCAAGCAATATTGGGGCGCGGGACGACCGGCGCAGGCGGAGCAGGCTGTGTCGGAAGCTGAGGCTCAGCCGGAGCCTGTTGGCTAGGCGACGGCGCAGGCCCAGACCTCGGACCACCTCTCCCCGGTGGGGAGAGGTAAGAAGCAACGCCTCACCGCAGGCTGGCGTTGATCTTGTCCAGCACAGACGAGCCCGGACAAAGCGTGTCGGCTTCCAGCGTGTTGAGCGGCGTCTCGACCGTGTTGAGATGTGTGTGCAGATCGTCCGCATCGGGATCGACATAAAGCAGTCCGGTGACGATCTGGCCCTTGGCAGCGTGCTTGGCGAGGAAGGTCTGCGCCCCCAGCCGGTCATGCGGATCGTAATCGGCGTCGATCTTGCGCAGTGCGATCTTGCTGCCGTCATGCTGCTCGACCACCTGGACCGTGCCCGGTGCGTAGTCCACCGCGATGGGATCGCGGCCGACCAGCACGTCGAGCCGGTTCACGGCGTCATTGTGCTCGCGGACATAGTCGAAGCTCTTGGTCGAGCCGGCATGGTTGTTGAAGGCGATGCAGGGGCTGATGACGTCGATGAAGGACGCGCCCTTGTGGCCGATCGCAGCGGCGATCAGCGGCACCAGCTGGCTCTTGTCGCCGGAGAACGAGCGGGCGACAAAAGTGGCGCCCAGTTGCAGCGCGATCGCGACGAGGTCGATGGCGTTGTCGGTGTTGGTCACACCCTTCTTGCTCTTCGAGCCACGGTCGGCGGTGGCCGAGAACTGGCCCTTGGTCAGGCCATAGACGCCGTTGTTTTCGACGATATAGGTCATGTTGACGCCGCGCCGGATCGAATGCGCGAACTGGCCGAAGCCGATCGAGGCGGAATCGCCGTCGCCGGAGACGCCGAGATAGATCAGGTCGCGATTGGCCAGGTTGGCTCCGGTCAGCACGCTGGGCATGCGGCCGTGCACGGAGTTGAAGCCGTGGGAATTGCCGAGGAAATAGTCCGGCGTCTTCGACGAGCAGCCGATGCCGGAGATCTTCGCCACCCGGTGCGGCTCGATCGACAGCTCGTAGCAGGCCTCGATGATCGAGGCCGTGATCGAGTCATGGCCGCAGCCGGCGCAGAGGGTCGAGATCTTGCCCTCGTAGTCGCGATGCGTGTAGCCGAGGTCGTTCTTCTTGAGGCCCGGATGATGGAATTTCGGCTTTGCGATGTAGGTCATGACACGGCCTTGCGGAGCGGGGTCACCTTGAGGTGATCCTGGTGGTCGCCAATGGCTTTTGCGATGTAGCGTGCGGTGATCGGAGTTCCGTCATAATGCACGATCGGCACGAGACGGACGGGGTCGATGCCGTTCTCGTTGACGATGAGCTGGCGGAGCTGGCTGTCGCGGTTCTGCTCGACGACATAGACGAAATCATGCTCGGCCAGGAAGCTCGCCACGCTGGAGTGGAACGGGAAGGCGCGGATGCGCAGGCGGTCCAGCTGATGCCCGCGCGCCTCCAATAATCCGATCGCCTCGTCCATCGCCGGCGAGGTCGAGCCGAAATAGATCACGCCATATTTGGTCGGCCGTTCAGCATTGGCCTGCAGCGGCCGCGGCACGAGGTCCTGTGCGGTCTCGAACTTGCGCACGAGGCGCTGCATGTTGTCGGCGTAAACAGAGCCTTCCTCGGAATAGCGCGCATAGCGATCGCGCGACGTGCCGCGGGTGAAGTACGAGCCCTTGGTCGGATGCGTGCCGGGATAGGTGCGGTACGGGATGCCGTCGCCGTCGACATCGAGATAGCGGCCGAAGTCGCGGCCTTCCTCCAGCATCTCCGCGGTCATCACCTTGCCGCGGTCATACTGCCTGGCATCGTCCCACTTCAGCGGGCGGCAGAGCCGGTGGTTCATGCCGATGTCGAGGTCCAGCATCAGGAAGATCGTGGTCTGCAGCCGTTCGGCGAGGTCAAAGGCTGCCGCCGCGAACTCGAAGGCTTCGGCCGGATCTTCCGGGAACAGCAGCACATGCTTGGTGTCGCCATGCGAAGCATAGGCACAGGCGATGATGTCGCATTGCTGGGTGCGGGTCGGCATGCCCGTGGAGGGGCCGGCGCGCTGGATGTTCATGATCACGGCCGGGATCTCGGCAAAATACGAGAGGCCGATGAACTCGGTCATCAGCGAGATGCCGGGGCCCGAGGTCGCGGTGAAGGCGCGGGCGCCGTTCCAGGAGGCGCCGATGACGATGCCGATCGAGGCCAGCTCATCCTCGCCCTGCACGATCGCGTATTTCGCCTTGCCCGTTTCAGGGTCGTGCCGGTACTTCTTGCAATGCGCGGTGAACGCCTCCGCGACCGAGGACGATGGCGTGATCGGATACCAGGCGCACACGGTGGCACCGCCATAGACGGCGCCGAGCGCGGCAGCGCTGTTGCCCTCGATGAAGATCCGGTCGCCGACCTTGTCGGACTTCTTGATGCGCAGTCCGATCGGGCATTTCAAATTCTGCAACGCCCAGTCGCGGCCGAGATGCAGCGCGTGGACGTTGGAGGAGAGCAGCTTCTCCTTGCCCTTGTACTGTTCGCTGATCAGTTGCTCGATCAGCTTCGGGTCCATGTCGAGCAACGCCGAGAGCGCGCCTAAATAGATGATGTTCTTGAACAGCTGGCGCTGGCGTGGATCGGTGTAGGTCGAGTTGGTGATCGCGGTGAGCGGCACGCCGATCACGGAGATGTCGTCGCGGAACTTGGTCGACGGCATCGGCTTGGTGGAATCGTAGAACAGATAGCCGCCCGGCTCGATGCCGGCGACGTCCTTGTCCCAGGTCTGCGGGTTCATCGCCACCATCATGTCGACGCCGCCGCGGGCGCCGAGATGGCCGGCTTCGGTGACGCGCACCTCGTACCAGGTCGGCAGGCCCTGGATGTTGGAGGGGAAGATGTTGCGCGGGGACACCGGCACGCCATGGCGCAGGATCGCGCGCGCGAACATCTCGTTGGCGCTGGCCGAGCCCGAGCCGTTGACGTTGGCGAAGCGGACGACGAAGTCGTTTACGCTGCTGATCGGCTTTTTGTCGGACATGTCGAACCTGCGTGAGTCATCTCGATGAAATATTTCTGCATGTCCCAGGCACCGGTGGGACAACGCTCGGCGCACAGCCCGCAATGCAGGCAGACGTCCTCGTCCTTGACCATCACGCGTCCGGTCTTGAGGTCGGACGAGACGTAGAGGTCCTGGTCCGGATGCGGCGAGGGCGCCTTCAACCGATGGCGCAGATCGTCTTCCTCGCCATTGTCAGTGAAGGTGATGCAGTCCATCGGGCAGATGTCGGCGCAGGCATCGCACTCGATGCAGAGCGAGGTCGAGAACACCGTCTGCACGTCGCAGTTCAGGCAGCGATGCGCTTCGCCGAGCGCGAGCTTGACGTCGTAGCCAAGCTCGACCTCGGTCTTGATGTCCTTCAGCGCGACCACCTTGTCGCGATGCGGCACCTTGAAGCGCTTGTCGACGGAAATGTCGTTGTCATAGCTCCATTCGTGGATGCCCATTTTCTGCGAGGAGACATGCACCTCCGGCAGCGGCCGTTCGGTGATGTCCTCGCCCGAGAGCATCTTGTGGATCGACAGCGCAGCGTCGTGCCCCTGCGCCACCGCCCAGATGATGTTTTTCGGGCCGAACGCAGCGTCGCCGCCGAAGAACACTCTCGGGTTGGTCGAGACGAAGGTCTTGGGATCGACCTTGGGCATGTGCCATTTGTCGAACTCGATGCCGCAATCCTGCTCGATCCACGGGAAGGCGTTCTCCTGGCCGACCGCCACCAGCACGTCGTCGCAGGGAATGGTCTGATCGGGATCGCCCGAAGGCACCAGATTGCGGCGGCCTTTGGCGTCGTACTCGGCCTTGACGTGTTGGAAGGTGACGCCGATCAGCTTGCCGGCGACCTGCTTGAATTCCATCGGCACCATGTAGTTGAGGATCGGGATATCCTCGTGAATCGCGTCTTCCTTCTCCCAGGGCGAGGCCTTCATCTCCTCGAAGCCGGAACGTACGACCACCGTGACCTTCTCGCCGCCGAGACGGCGCGCGGTGCGGCAGCAATCCATCGCGGTGTTGCCGCCGCCGAGCACGATGACGCGCTTGCCGATCTTGTCGACATGGCCGAACGACACCGACGACAGCCAGTCGATGCCGATATGAATGTTGGCAGCCGCTTCCTTGCGACCGGGAATGTCGAGCTCGCGGCCGCGCGGCGCGCCGGACCCGACGAAAATGGCGTCGTACTTTTCGGCGAGCAGCGCCTTCATGCTCTCGATGCGGTGGCCGCCTTTGAATTCGACGCCGAGACCCAGGATGTAGCCGGTCTCCTCGTCGATGACGGAATTGGGCAAGCGGAATTTGGGGATCTGCGTTCGCATCATGCCGCCGGCTTCCGGATCGCCGTCGAACACGGTGCAGTGATAGCCGAGCGGCGCCAGATCGCGGGCCACCGTCAGCGAGGCCGGACCGCCGCCGACGAACGCGACGCGCTTACCGTTCTTCGCAACTGGATGCGGCAGGCGCTGCTTGATGTCGTCCTTGAAGTCGGCGGCGACGCGCTTGAGGCGGCAGATCGCGACCGGCGTTTCCTCGACGCGTCCGCGCCGGCAGGCCGGCTCGCATGGACGATCGCAGGTGCGTCCCAGGATTCCGGGAAACACGTTCGATTTCCAATTGATCATGTAGGCGTCGCTGTAGCGACCTTGCGCGATCAATCGGATGTATTCGGGAACAGGTGTGTGCGCAGGACACGCCCACTGGCAATCGACCACTTTGTGAAAGTAATCGGGGGCCGCGATGTCGGTCGGTTTCATTCCTAGCCTCGTCCGCGCGGGCTCAAAGACCCGGCGGCCTTTTCTTTGAGCTTGTCAGACGCTTAGCGCGCTTCGATCTGGTTTCTGAATGACGTCATTGGGTTAGCTTATTGGAACGGTTCCGAGGTGCAACGGCAAATTTGCGCGATCACCGCGTTTCATGGGAGCTAAGCGTGCACAGCATTAACAGCCGTGCACATTCATGCGGCGGTGCAGCATGGAAGCAATCCAGAGTGCATCCGCGGAGGGATTCTGGATTGCTTCCGCCTTCGCCAAGGCTTCGGCGGACAAGTCGCTGCGCTCGCAATGACGACGTCGGCCCGACATCAGCCCCGCTCGATATCGCTCTTCGCGAGGTCCCACATCAGGCTGTAGGTGCCGACGGAAACCGGCAGCGGGAAGGGCGCCGCGGCCGGGCCGGTGAAGCGTTCGGCGATGACAGCCGAGACCGCGCCGATTTGCGTGCCGTCGATCAGCACGAACCAGTCGCGCGCGCCTTCATTGCGCATCGCCGGAATATCCGCCGTGGCGCCCGACAATTCCGGCTCGCTTTCGAGCAGATGCATCGAGATGATGCCATCGCGATTCTGTGGCGCCAGTTTTTCTTGCAGTGCATCACGCCACGCGCCGGCATGATCGGCTGTGGGGCGCAGCCGCACCAGGCCAAGCGCGGCGCCGCGGCCGGTGCCCTTGCTGATCGTGATGCGCGCGACCACGCGGAGCATGTTCTTGAAATGAGCCATGGTCCGCCGCGACCATTCGGTCTGGTTGGCGAGCCGGGTGCGATAGGCCGGGCTGTCGAGCACGTCCAGCGTCACGGTCGAATACAGCGAGAGATATTTGGGATCGGCAGCATGGGCGACATAGCGGCGTGCTTCGAGAAAACCCTCGATTGCGACGCGCTCTTCCAGATGCTCGCGATCATACCAGCGATTGAAATCGGCTTCATCTGCCGCATCGATGTTCATCGACGTCAGCAGCATGCCCGTCCCGGCGAGCGGCATTGTTCTTGTTATCCTTGCTTTCGCGCCTCAGCGCGCGGCTTTCGACGCGAGATCGGCAATCGACCTCATCACCGCATCCCGCACGCCGGCATCATAGAGCGAATGCCCGGCTTCTTCCACGATCCTGACCTCGGAACCCGGCCACACTTTCGCGAGCCGTGCGGATGTCTCAGGAGGACACAACAGGTCGTAGCGGCCCTGCACGATGATGCCGGGAATGCCTGCGAGCTTGCCGGCGTTTCGCAACAACTGGTCTTCGTTCATGAAGGAATTGTTGACGAAATAATGGGCCTCCATGAACGGCGTCGCCGGCAGCGTGCGCCAGACATTCAGCGAAGCAAGGTCGATGCGGGCCTTGGCCGCCTTGTGTTCCGACAGCGCGCGCTCGGTGTCGTGCCAGGCGCGCGAGGCGGGGCCGTGCACAGCCGTATCAGGATCGAGGATGCGGCGATAATAGGCTTCCACCGGCCGCGCGCGTTCCTCCGGCGGCAACACGCTCAGAAAATCCTCTGAGAGCGCCGGATAGAATTGCGCGAGGCGCGAGGTGAAGGCGGTTTCGACCTCTCCCCGTGTGCCCAGAAACGTTGCGCGCAGAGCAATGCCGGAGACGCGCTCAGGGTGGGCCTGTGCATAGGCCAGCGCCAGCGTCGCGCCCCAGGAGCCGCCGACCACCATCCAGCGTGGGATGCCAAACTTTTCGCGGATCTTCTCCATGTCCGCGATCAGATGCGCGGTCGTGTTGTGCGCGCGCGATCCCTTCGGACGGCTGCGGCCGCAGCCGCGCTGGTCGAACAGCACCGCGTGCATGCGCTCGGGATCGAACAGCCGGCGATGATCGGGCTGACAGCCGCTACCGGGACCGCCATGCAGATAGATCGCGGGGATGCCATTGGGGCAGCCGACGCTCTCGACATAGAGCTCATGGCTGTCGCCGACATCGAGCATGTCTGATGTCAGCGGCGCAAAGGGATCGGCGCGCCTGGCGGCTTTGCCTGCGTCGGCGTCAGGCATCATTCCCGGATTCCAGGGTGCCGCCCGCAAAATTGCGGTAGATGAAGCGGTTGGTCTCGCCCTCGGCCTCGCGCTCGGCCTGCTTGAAGATGGTCTCGTGCAGCGGCGACAGCGCGCAGGCGGGGTCGGTGTTGGCGGCGTCGCCGGTCAGCGCGAAGGCCTGGCAGCGGCAGCCGCCGAAATCGATCTCGCGGAACTCGCAACTCTTGCACGGCTCTTTCATCCAGCCGGTGCCGCGATATCTGTTGAAGGCCTCGGAGTTCTGCCAGATCCAGGCGATTGAATGGTTGGAGCGCACGGACAAGAAATCGAGCCCGGTAATGCTCTCGGCGGCGTGGCAGGGCAGCACCTTGCCGGCGGGCGAGATGTTGAAGAACTGCCGCCCCCAGCCGCCCATGCATTTCTTCGGCCGCAGCGCGTAATAGTCAGGGACGACGTAGTCGATCGTCAGCCGGCCCTTGAGCCGCTCGCGCGCCTCCTCGACGAGGCCTGTGCCGACGAGGCCTGTGCATTCATCGAGCTGCGCCACGGTCGGCATCAAGGCGGCGCGGTTTTTCAAGGCCCAGCCGTAATATTGCACATTGGCGACCTCGAGCCGGTCGGCGTCGAGATCGATGGACATTTGGATGATCTCGGGCAGCTGGTGCAAATTCTGCCGGTGCATCACCGCGTTCACGGTGAGCGGCAGGTCGAGCTCGCGCGTCCATTTGGCGACTTCGAGCTTCTTGCGATGGCCGCCCTTGTAGCCGGCAACGCGATCGGCGAGGCCTTCCTCGATGCCCTGGAACGAGATCTGCACATGGCAGAGCCCGGCATCGGCGAGCTCACTCAGCCGCTCACGCGTCAGCAGCACGGCCGAGGTGATGAGGTTGGTGTAGAGCCCGACATCGGTGGCGTGCTTGACCAGCTCGACGAGGTCTTTGCGCGCCGTCGGCTCGCCGCCGGAGAAGTGCACCTGCAGCACGCCGATCTCGGCAAGCTCGCTCAGCACCTTCTTCCATTCGTCGGTGGTCAGCTCCTTGCCCGAGCGATCGAGCTCGACGGGGTTGGAGCAATAGGGGCATTGCAGCGGGCAGCGATGGGTGATTTCGAGCAGCACGGCGAGCGGAATGCCGAAGGTCTCCGCCGTCGAGCGGCTCTTCTCAAGCACGGTGAGGCTGTCGCTGGCGTCGGGAGGGATGATCGGGAGCACATCGCTCATGGCGTCTTCTCCCGGGCTTCGGTCAGAAAGCCCTTGTCGGCGAGATCCTGCAGCATGGCGATGACATCAGTGAGGATCGCCTCGCGTGGGGCTGCGTATTTTTCCGCGAGCTGATCGGAGACGTCGCCGACGCTGCGCTTGCCGTCGCAGAGCTGCAGAACCTCGACGGCGATCTCGTCAGGCGCCAGCACGCGCTCCGGCGCCAGGATCACCCAGACTTTGCGCGTTTCGTCATATTTGAGCTTGGCGTGCCGCGGCAGTACCGGCCGGCTTGCCTCGCTGACGCTGATGTTGCGCGGCCCGGCCATGCTCTGTCCCTAACTCGCCTTCTTAATTTTCTTTGGGCACGAACGCGCCCGGCGGAATGTTGCCTTCGACATAGGCGTGCTGGAGCGCATCGAGCTGCACCCACAGCACGTTGGTCTTGAAGATCAGCGCATTGCAGACCTGCGCGCGCTGCTCCGGCGTCGTGGCGTGCGTCTTGACATAGGCGAGCGCGAAGTTGGCATCACGCGGCGCTTGCGTCAGGCGGCGCTTGAAATAGCTCATGATGTCGGGGTTGACGAAGTCGTAGTGCTGCAACATGCCGGCGATGCGCTCTTCGTGGATGCTCGGCGCGAACAATTCGGTGAGCGAGGAGGCGATCGCCTCCAGCGGGCTCTTCTCGCGGCAATAGTGGACATAGGCCTCCACCGCGAAGCGCGTCGCCGGCAAGATGCCTTCGGTCGATTCCACATAGGCCGTGTCGAGGCCGAGGCCTTCGGTCAGCTTCAGCCAGCGCTCGATGCCGCCCTCGCTGCCGACATCGCCATCGTGATCCTCGATGCGGTGACGCCATTCCAGCCGCGTGGCGCGATCGCGGAAGCGCGAGATCACCACCGCGTCCTTGATCGGGATCGTGCTCTGGTAATAGTAGCGGTTCAGCGCCCAGGCCTGCACCTGGCCCTTGCTGAGCTTGCCGCCGTGCAGCAGCTTATGAAACGGATGCAGGCTGTGATAGCGCGTCGCGCCGATATGGCGCAGCGTTGCCTCCAGCTCCTCCGCCGAGTTGAGGCGGATGTCCTTACCGATCGAGAGCGCGGTCATTCCAGTCATGGATGCAGCATTCACAGCACGATCTCCGTTCCATCTGCGGGTATCTGCCAGCCTGCGCCCTCGGCCGTCTTGCGTTCAGGCGAGGCAGGCAGCAGCGCCGGGTTCGAGTTGTTGATATGTAGAAATATCTTTCTGCCGATCGAGAGATCGGCGAGCCGCGCAATGGCGCCGTCGTCGCCGGACATCGATACATGTCCCATGCTCTTGCCGGTCTTGTGGCCGAGGCCGCACCGGATCATCTCGTCATCGCGCCACACCGTACCGTCGAAGAAGACGAGTGACGAGCCTGAAATTTCTTTCCGCAATTCGTCGGTCACCTCGGCGCAGGCGGCGATGAAATAGAAGCACTTGCCGGTCGATCTGTCGGTGATCTTCAGGCCCAGCGTATCGCCATCGCCGCTCTCGCCGCCGGGATGCGCCTTGCCTTCGAGATACCAGGCCGACTTGCCGGGCACCGCGAAGGGCAGCACCTCGAGCCCTGAGCGCGCGCCATCGGGCAGTCGCGGCTCGAACGGTTCATTGATGTCGATCGGCTGGCGCTTGACGCTCTTCTCGTTCAGCACGTTGAAGATGCTGTTGCTGGCCAGGATCGCGAGCACCTTCTCATGCGCATAAATCGTGAAGGGCGAGCCTTCGCGCATCGAGAGCAGGCCGGCGACGGCATCGACTTCGCTGTTGGTGAGGATCACTCCGGCGACGGGCGTGTGGCGCAGCGCGCCAGCTTTGGGATGCAGTTGCGGCGTGGCATTCAATTGCTGGCGCAGATCAGGGGAGGCGTTGATCAGAAACCAGTGCTCGCCGTCGCAACTGAAGGCGACCGAGGCCTGGGTTCGATAAAGCTCATGTCCAGAGTTGCGGGCCGCCCGGCAGCCTTCACACCCGCAATTCCACTGCGGGACACCGCCGCCAGCCCCGGCGCCCAGGACGACGACGCGAAGCATGATCCGTCTCCTGGCAACGTCGCGAGGTGGATCTCAGGCCGTCACGGTTTCCATCGTTCCGAAACCGATCGTGACCGGAAGACCCACCTGCACAGAACGCTTGACTTACCAACCGCTCACTTGCGGGTGGCGCTCACATACATGTTGATTTCCATGCCGCAGGGCACTTCGACGATCTTGGGGGCTTTCCAGGCCATTTTGGCTCTCCATTTCGCGAATTGGGACGTTTCCGCCCGGGGGGTAAATTACTGCGGGCGAAAAAGTTCGCCAGTGAAATTTTCCCGAGCATGGGCATGTTGCGCCGCGAGACTTGCGGGGGGAACAGTACTTTCTGGTGATACGGCCTTGCGCCTGGCGCATTCGGTCGCGAACGCTGTCCTGATAAAGCAGTTGTGAGTGCAGTGCAGCTTTCAATCCGGTACAGGCGACCTAGCTGGATCCCATGATGCCCAAATACTACTTCAACACCCGTATCGGCGATGAATTGATCGTGGACCCCGATGGCGAGGTTCTGCGCAATCCCGACCGCGCCTGGGAGGTTGCCCGCCAGATGATCCTGGAGGTGCTCAAATCCGAGGGCACCCAGCCGGCCCTGCTGGAGGCGGTCATCGAGGTGACCGACGACGACGGCGAGATCGTGCTGGAGTTTCCGTTCAGCGAGGCGCTGCTGGACACGCCGGACGAGTCCGCGACGCGGCACTAGCCGGCCGTTCCTCCCTGCGAAATCCGCATGGCTTTGCCGCGTTCCCGGCGCTAAAAGACGCCGGTGATACGGAGCAAGTCATGCAAGATCTCTGGCGCCTGTCGGCTGCCGACCTCGCTACTCTCGTCAAATCCAGAAAAGTGTCCGCCCGCGAGGCGGCCAAATCAGGCCTCGACCGCTTGGATGCCGTCAATCCCAGGCTCAACGCCGTGATCGACCACCGTCCCGAGGACGTGCTCAAGCAGGCTGATGCCGTCGATGCCGCCATCCTCAGGGGCGAGGATCCCGGCGTGCTGGCCGGCGTGCCCGTCACCATCAAGGCCAATGTCGACCAGGAGGGCTTTGCCACCACCAACGGCCTCAAGCTCCAGCGTGATCTGATCGCGCGCGAGGACAATCCTGTTGTTGCCAATTTCCGCAAAGCCGGCGCGGTTCTGCTTGGGCGCACCAATTGCCCGGCCTTCTCCTATCGCTGGTTCACCACCAACCTCGTCCATGGCGACACCAAGAATCCGCGCGATGCCTCGCTGACCCCGGGCGGCTCGTCCGGCGGCGCCGGCTCGGCGGTCGCGGCCGGCATCGGCGCCATCGCCCACGGCACCGACATCGCCGGCTCGATCCGTTATCCCGCCTACGCCTGCGGCGTGCACGGCCTGCGTCCGACCTTGGGCCGCATCCCCGCCTTCAACCCGGCGCTGCCGGAGCGCCCGATCGGCCCGCAGATCATGGCGGTCTCGGGCCCGCTGGCCCGCACCGTGAATGACTTGCGGATTTCGCTCGCGGCGATGTCGGCGCGTGATGCGCGCGATCCCTGGTATGTGCCGGCGCCGCTGGAAGGCCCCGCCGTCCCGAAGCGCGCCGCGATCTGTCTCAGCCCTGATGGCCTTGCCACCACGCCCGAGGTGAAGGCCGCGGTGACCGACGCTGGCAAGCGCCTCGAGCGCGCCGGCTGGACCGTCGAGGTGATCGCAAACACCCCGCCGATGCGCGAGGCCGTCGAGTGGCAACGAAAACTCTGGCTCGGCGATGCCTTTGAGGCGCAGATGGAGATGGCCGAGCGCGAGGGCGATCCCGGTGCGCTGGCGTGCCTCAACGGCAACCGCGCCAAGGTCACGCCGATGGACCAGGCCAATTATGCGCAGGCGCTGACCCGCCGCGCCACGCTAACCCGTGACTGGATGCTGTTCTTCGAGAAATACGCCGTGGTGCTGACGCCAGTGTCCGGCGAGCTACCATTTCCGGATCATCTCGACCTCAAGGATGCCGCCTCCTTCGAGCGCGTCTGGGAGGCGCAGCTGCCGCAGATCGCAACGCCCTTCATGGGCCTGCCTGGCCTCGTCGTCTCCACCGGCCTCGTCGGCAAGACACCGGTCGGCGTGCACATCGTTTCCGGCCGCTACCGCGAGGATCTGTGTCTTCTTGCAGGCGAGGCGATCGAGGCGGGCGGCGTGCCGCCCTCGCCGATCGATCCCGTGGGTTAGCGATGTCGGCGCTTTACGAGTTCAAGGCCAATTCGCTTGCGGGCGACGAAGTGTCAATGCGCGCCTACGAGGGGCAGGTGCTGCTGATCGTCAACACCGCGAGCAAATGCGGCTTCACGCCGCAATATCGCGGGCTGGAAGATCTGCACCGCGACCTGTCGCCACGCGGCTTCTCGGTGCTCGGCTTTCCCTGCAACCAGTTCGGCGCACAGGAGCCGGGGCAAGCGAACGAGATCCAGGCGTTCTGCTCCACCAATTACGACGTCACCTTTCCCTTGTTCGAGAAGATCGACGTCAACGGCGCCAATGCGCATCCCTTGTATGAGTACCTGAAACGTCAGCAATCCGGATTGCTCGGTTCCTCCATCAAATGGAATTTCACCAAATTCCTGGTGGACCGTGCCGGCAAGGTGATCGCGCGCTATGCGCCGACAGCGAGGCCGGAAGGATTGCGGAAGCAAATCGAGACCCTGTTATGAGCGAGACATCCATGAGCGACGAATTTCCGGACCGCCTGTCGGTCGACCCCAACAGCCCCTATTACAACGCCGACATCCTCCAGCGCGACGTCGGCATCCGCTTCAAGGGCATCGAGAAGACCAATGTCGAGGAGTACTGCATCAGCGAAGGCTGGGTCCGCGTCACCGCCGGCAACGCCAAGGACCGCTACGGCAACCCGCTGACCATCAAGGTGCATGGCCCGGTCGAGCCGTATTTCAGGGATAAGAAGTGACGGCGAAGCCGTCATTCCGGGGCTCGCGAAGCGAGAACCCGGAATCTCGAGATTCCGGGTTCGATGCTACGCATCGCCCCGGAATGACGAAGAGAGAGAGCTGACCCCCATGTCCGTCCGCATCGTCGACGTCCGCGAGATCACCAAACCGATCTCCTCCCCGATCCGCAACGCCTATATCGACTTCACCAAGATGACGACGAGCCTCGTTGCCGTCGTCACCGACGTCATGCGCGACGGCAAGCGCGTCGTCGGCTACGGCTTCAATTCCAACGGCCGTTACGGGCAGGGCGGTTTGATCCGCGAGCGCTTTGCCGCGCGTATTCTCGAAGCCGATCCGAAGAAGCTTCTGAACGAGGTCGGCGACAATCTCGACCCAGACAAGGTCTGGGGCGCGATGATGACCAACGAAAAGCCCGGCGGTCACGGCGAGCGCTCGGTCGCGGTCGGCACCATCGACATGGCGGTGTGGGACGCGGTGGCGAAGATCGCAGGCAAGCCGCTGTTTCGCCTGCTGGCCGAACGCCACGGCCGGCAAGCCAATCCGCGCGTCTTCGTCTATGCGGCGGGCGGCTATTATTATCCGGGCAAGGGGCTCTCGATGCTGCGCGGCGAGATGCGCAGCTATCTCGATCGCGGCTACAACGTCGTGAAGATGAAGATCGGCGGTGCTGACATCGGCGAGGATCGCATGCGCATCGAGGCGGTTCTGGAAGAGATCGGCAAGGACGCGCAGCTCGCCGTCGATGCCAACGGCCGCTTCAATCTCGAGACCGGCATCGCCTACGCCAAGATGCTGCGCGACTATCCCTTGTTCTGGTACGAGGAAGTCGGCGATCCCCTCGACTACGCGCTGCAGGCAGCCCTCGCCGAATTCTATCCCGGCCCGATGGCGACAGGCGAGAATCTCTTCAGTCACCAGGACGCCCGCAATCTGATCCGCTATGGCGGCATGCGCCCCGATCGCGACTGGCTGCAATTCGACTGCGCGCTGTCCTATGGCCTGTGCGAATACCAGCGCACGCTGGACGTCCTGAAGACCCACGGCTGGTCCCCCAGCCGCTGCATCCCCCACGGCGGCCACCAGATGTCGCTTAACATCGCAGCCGGCCTCGGCCTCGGCGGCAATGAAAGCTACCCTGATTTATTCCAGCCCTATGGCGGTTTCCCCGATGGCGTGCGCGTCGAGAACGGCCACATCACGATGCCGGATCTCCCGGGCATCGGGTTCGAAGGGAAGTCGGATCTCTACAAGGAGATGAAGGCGTTGGCGGAGTAGGGCTCACGTTGCTGACGCGCGACGGCCGAGCCAAGCTCTCTGCTGTCATGCCCCGGCTTGACCGGGGCATCCAGTACGCCGCGGCAGACGTGGCGAGAGCGAGCTCTTCAACGGCGGCCTCTGGAATACTGGATCGCCCGGTCGAGCCGGGCGATGACACTGAGGCTGTGGCTGCGGATCAGCGCTGCGCTCCGCTTGTCCGGAACGACGATTGAGTGAGCAACTACGACAGCCGCATATCCAGCAGCCGCCGTCCTTCGCCCTTCAGCAGCTTCTTCACCGCGCCGGACGCCACGACCTCGCCGTCATTGGCGTAGGCTTCGTGGTTCTTCTCGATGTCGTCGAGGCGATAGAGATAGTTCACCATCACGCCGGCGGACTCGCGCAGGCCCTTGGGCGAGAGATCGCCGAGCCAGTTGATGCGCTCGAGGCGCGCGCCGTTGCCGAGGTGGAAGCGGGCGACGGAATCGATCAGCTTGCCCTTCGGCGTGCGTGCCTTCAGGAAGTAATAGGCGGCGAGCGGCTCGATCACGGCGCGCAGCTGCGCGGTCGTCTCGGGGTTCTCGAACCAACTGGGATCGTCGAGGCGCTTCAGCATCTCGCGGTCCTCGTCCGACAGCGGCAGGTCCTTGTCCTGCTTCACCCATGGCATGAAGCCGGGCACGGGCGACAGCGTCACGAAGGTGTCGAGCTTCGGCGTCTCGCGGCGCAGCTCCTCGACCACCTGCTTGATCAGGAAGCTGCCGAAGGAGATGCCGCCAAGGCCGCGCTGGGTGTTCGAGATCGAATAAAACACGGCGGTGCGTGCCTTCTCGATCGGTAAGTGCTGGCGGTCGACGGCGAGCAGCGGCGCAATCGCGCCCGGAATCGTTTCGGTCAGCGCCACCTCGACGAAGATCAGGGGCTCATCCACCATCGCAGGATGGAAGAAGGCATAGCAGCGGCGGTCGACGGGATCGATGCGGCGGCGCAGATCGTCCCAGTCGGAGATCTCGTGCACGGCTTCATAGCGAATGATCTTTTCGAGGATGTTGGCCGGGGTCGACCAGTCAATCCGGCGCAGCACGAGAAACCCCCTGTTGAACCACGACGAGAGAAGATGCGAGACGTCGCGATCGAGCGCGGCGAGGTCGGTGTGTCCGTTCATCATGCCGAGCAGGTCGGCACGCATGGCAACGAGATCGCCGGTGCCGCCCGGCGCGCGGTTGAGCCGGCGGATCAGTTCCTGCCGCCGGGGTTCCGAGGCGAAATGCAGCGCGCTGGCGTCCGCGTCATCAAGCTCCGCGCGCCATTTCTCGATCGCCCTGGACAGGCGTTCCCGGTCCGGCCCGAAATCGCGCACCAGTCCCTCGAAGAAGGCGCGGCGTCCTGCCGCATCCAGCTCCGCGTAGCTGTCCAGCACCTCGCGCGCCATGGCGGTGCCGGAGGCCTCGCCGCGCCCGGACAGCAGCGCGTCGCAGAGCGCGATCAGCCCGTCGGCATCCTGCTTGGTATCGGTGGCGTCCCCCCGGCGCAGCAGCGTGCGGCCGCGCTCGGAAATGGTGGCGAGCAGGTCGGAGAAGAAGGCATTGGCCATCTGGGCTTTTCGAATCCGGGTTTGTGCAGTGCGGAAGCTTACACGGGATTTAGGCGGAAGCCGATCACAATCAAGCGGAGGATTGCGGCATGTTTGTTATGCTTTGCCCGCAAACTCCGTCGGCGTTCGTCCCGTCACCTGGCGGAACGCCGCCGAGAACGCCGGCACGCTCGCATAGCCGAGCTGCGTTGCGAGTTGCTTCACCGAAACGGTCGCATCGGTCGACAGCCTCTGAATCGCCGCCGCGATTCTTGCGCGCTGACACCAGCTCTTGAAACTCAATTGTGTTTCCGTCGAGAACAGCCGCGAGAGCGTGCGCGCCGAGGTTCCGACCTCGCGCGCCAGGGTGTCGATGTCGTGCAGGGCGGTGGGATCGTCGAGCACGATCATTGCGGCGCGGCGGCAGCGCGGCTCGTGCGGCAGCGGCACGAAGGTCGCGGAATCTTCGGCCTGGTTCAGTTCCAGCATCACCAGGCGCACCAGGAGCTCGGTTCGTTCCTCGGTGTTGCGCGCGTCGAACAAAGCGAGGATCGCCTGGTTGAGCAGCGGCGACACCCGCACCACGAATTCCCGGGTCAGTCCCTGATAGCGCTTTTCGCGCTTCAGCCAGGCAAGGTCGAAATACAGCGTGCGCATCTCGATATCGGCGAGCAGGTCGATGGCATGCTGGAGCCCGGCCGGGACCCAGACCGCGCGGTCCGGCGGCACCAGCCAGCGCCCCTCGGGGGTGTTGACCTGCATCGTGCCCTTCGCGGCATAGATCAGCTGCGCTTCACGGTGCATGTGCAGATCGATCCGCATACCCCTGGGATAATCGCGCGCGACCAGATGCACGCCCGCGGTGGAGCGGTGGTTACCCCGGACCTCCCTCAGGATTGGCTTTTCCAAGATTGGCGTTTCCAAGTTTGGCGTTTCCAAGATTGGCTTTTCGACGACAGTCATTGGCGGCATCCCGTCATGCCCAGGACATATAACTCATTTCGGAGCAGGAGAGGATTCCGAATGAACAGCCCTGTCAGGGTCATCAGTTTCGTCAACGCAGGCCATTTCATCGACCATTATGCGATGCTCATTTTCGCCGCCGCCGTGATCATCATGGGGCCGGCGCTCGGCATGGCCTATTCGGAGCTGCTGCCTTACGCGACCCCCGGTTTCATCGCCTTCGGTGCCGGCTCGCTGCTCACAGGCTGGCTCGGCGACCGCTGGAGCCGGCGTCACATGATGCTGATCTTCTTCATTGGCATCGGGGCCTCCATGATCTCGGTCGGCTTCGTGCAGACGCCGTTGCAGCTCGGCGCGGCGCTGCTCGCGATCGGAATGTTCGCCTCGATCTATCACCCTGTCGGTACCGCGATGATCGTGTCCTATGCTAACAGGCTCGGCCGCGAGATGGGCATCAACGGCGTCTGGGGCAATCTCGGGGTTGCCTCCTCGGCGCTGGTCACAGGCGTGATCGGCCAGTATCTCGGCTGGCGTTTTGCCTTCATCGTCCCTGGCATCGTCACCATCCTGATCGGCATCGCGTTTGCGATGCTGGTCGTGCACGAGGACCGCAAGGGCAGCAAGCAGGCGGCCGCGCAGGCGCGGGTGGCAAGACAGGACATGTGGCGCGTGGTGCTGTCGCTGCTCATCGTCGTCATCGCGATCTCCACCACGTTCAACGCCGTCACCGTGGCGCTGCCGAAGCTGTTCGCCGAGCGGCTCGCGGACCTGACCAGGAGCCCGGCGCTGTTGGGGGTCATCGCGGCCTGCGTCTACGTGTTCGGCGCGATGACGCAGTACACGATCGGCCGGCTGCTCGACCGCTTTTCGCTGAAGACGGTGGCCCTGCCGCTGTCCTTCATGCTGGCGCCGTTCCTGTATCTGGCCGCCAGTCTGAATAATTTTCCGCTGATCTTGGTGTCGATCGGCATCGTCATGGGCGCGTTCGGGCAGGTCACGGTGAACGACGCCATGGTCGGCAAATACACCAGCGAAGAATGGCGCTCGCGCGCCTACGCCGTGCGCTATTTCATCGGCTTCACCGCGGCGGGTGCGTCCGTCGGCCTCGTCGCGTGGTTGTATGAGCAGGGCGGCTTCGTGACGATGCTGCACGCCTTTGCCGGGTTATGCCTGCTCGCGATTGCAGCCGCGATCATCCTGCCGCGCGAGATCAAGGCGCCGGCGGGTCAGAACGCTTGATCAGAAGATGACGGCTTTCGAAATCCCGGCGCGATCTCGTTCTCAGCGGGAATCCGACGGGCGAGCGGCAATTGAGACGTTCGTCGCCGGTTGCTTCACAATGGCCCGCCTGTCTTTCACATAGGCAATGGGAACACCCAGCCTCTCCACGCGGCCGACGATGGCGCCATCGAGGTCGCGATCGCAGTTCATGTGCGTCGGAGCGATGAAGAATTCCGATTCCTCCCATTCGGACCGGAAGTCCCAACGCAATTGCGGAAGCGTGACGGTGTGATCGAACGCCGGACGCTCCCCGCATACCGCGACCGAATAGACCGCCGGCGATTTGATACCGTCGAGCGGTGTCGTTTCGCGGACGAATGCCTCGAGAATGCGGATCGCTTCCGGCATGCTGTTGAACCAGTAGTCCAGGTCATAGCGGCGGAAGGCTCCCGGAAGACCTCCGACCACGGCGTTGTAGGCTAGATTCTCGTAAGGATGAAGCCTTGCCAGCATGATCCCTTCCGACAAGAAAGCCGCGCACATCACCGCAACTGCCGCTGAGGCCAGTCGGCGGCTCCGCACGGCCATCGTATCGAGGACCTCGCTCAAACCGACGCCGGCCAGCATGGCCAGAGGAGGAAGCACAAAGAGAAAATGGCGCATGCCGCTGAACGCAGGACCATGAACGAGAGCTTGGCACCCCAGGGGAAGCAGAACCATTGTCAACAGCAATGCAAGTTCGCGGCACCGGACCGAGCCACGCTTGAGGGGACGCCAAAGAAGCGAAAGCATCGCCAGCGCGGCGCCCGCCTGAGTCATCAGCGGCAAGCGGATGAAGAGGTAGAAGGGAACATAGACGCGCGGTACGTCGGCCATCTCGTACACGCGCCCGTCAAAAAGGGTGCGGATTGCATATTGAAATTCCGAGAAGGCAAACAGGCCACGAATGGGATTGAGGGGCGACAGGGCAGCCCACGGCCAGGCCAGGATCATCAGCAGATAGGCGACGACTACCGCGGGACATGTCGTCAACAGGGAGTTGGCCACAAAGGCCAGGCGCGCCCCGCGGCTTTCCGGCCAGGGCAGATAGATCAGGATTGCAACCCCGAGATAGACGAACAGCAGCAAACCATAGCTCCGCTGCCCGAGCGCTGCTCCGGCAAGGCAGCCGAAGACCACGACATCGAGGGCGCGGGGCGCCGGCAGTTGGCGCGCCAGGCGGAGAAGGAACAGCGTCGCTCCGCCCATGGCCGCCGCAAATGGAATGTCCTTGGTATGGTTGAACATGGCGCCGTACCAGGCGCCGCAGAGTGCAAGCGCGACCATCGCAATCAGGCCCGCGCGCGGCCCGGCGATCAGTCGCGCGGCAGCGCCACTGGCCGCGATGCCGGCGAGGCCCGTAACGGCACAGAGGATGTGCCGCAATTCGTAGATGTCGATGGGGATAACCTGGCCGAGCGCGATTGCGATGACGTCGAACAGACCCCCGTAGAGATACAGGTTATCGAAGGTGAAGAGATCGCGGACCCGCAGTCCGCTCCGATAGTAAGCAATGATCAATTCGCCGTAACGATGCTGGACGGCCTCGTCATTGGAAATTGCGTAATCCTTCGCTGTGGAGAACGCGAGGAATACCAAGGCTGCAAGAAACGCCAGGGCCAGGAAATCGAAAGCTTTCGAAGGGATGATGCTGCGCGGAGTGCTTTCGACATCACGCTTTGGTGCGTGACGAGCCGAAACCCGGTCCGCTGCTTTTGCTTCAACTCTCAAGAGCGCATTGTCGGATCTCATGTGCGGCTCGCTCGCTTGCAAAGCGGGCCGCAAGCGCATGTCTCGGAGGCGGCCACTGGTGCGCTGTCTCCCACGTCGTCCCTCATGACCGGTGGTCCTAGAGTTTATGGCCCTTGTCCCGCAGCAACTGGGTCATCTGCGCCTTGATCTCGTCGGCTTCTTCGCGCGAGATTTCATCACCGATCTTTCGGCTCATCTCCGAGAGCTCCTGCGATTTTTCGATGTATTTCTGCCCGGGCGCGCTGCGATAGAACGCTTCGATCGCGTGAAGTTCGTCCAGGGAGAAATTCCTCGCATAAAGCGCTGCGGCGCGCTCGATCATCGAATTGTTGTATTTCGATTGGCCGGTTTCCAAAATCGCCGTCACTGCCGCGTCGAAGTCGTGCTCGATCTCGGGACGGTCCTGAGACAAAACCGGCCGCAGGCTGAACAGAATACCCGGAAGCATGGCCTTGAATTGATCGGTCACCCTCAGCGCCGTGACTAGGCGTCGGGCCACGTCCATGGCGGCGGGCGATGGGTCGTCTGCCCGCGCGCCACCCATTGTGAGCAGGATGGCACAAACAATGATCGTCAGTACCTTGTACATGGCCGTGTCCTCCTCGAACCCGCTCACGCGGCGCTTGGCTGAGTGCGAGCCGCGGGCACGGCCTCCGCCTGGGGTTTAGTGTCCAGGCGCCGGTCGCTGCCGGCGTCTACAAAGAGATTTTGGACCCGCTGTGCACGATCCAGAAGCCAGGCGACAGCGGTCATGATGGCCATTCCACCGATACTGAGCAGAATTTGCTCGATCACCTGGTGCTTCCACTGAACCAGCATCCAATGCACTCCGAACGACAGGAAGACGCCGAGGCAGAACAGCGGCAGCGAATGCTGGCCGCACAACACCAGCGGTCGCAGCCATATCGACTTCAGTCCTTCCCAATCTCGGTTGAGATAACGCGAGACGATGACCGCCAGCGCAAGGAAGTGCGTGAAGCGGAGCATGTCGAGGTCGGTCTTGTCGATCGGATAGATCAGCTTGATCATCCATTTCGGGATCAACGACTCCAGAAATGCACTGTGCCAGGTCATCACGATCACCAGCGCAAAGGCGATCCAGGCGATCGCGACTGCGAAGACGATGCGCGACTGAAGGAATTTGCTGATTTGAGCGACCGCGCCGCATCCGCACCAGGCACCGAAAAAGAACATCAATTGCCAGGCGAACGGATTGAAATACCAGGTCGCCCCTTTCGGATAGGACGGCAGGTTCCAGTCGAAATAGCGAGCGAGCAGGTACAGCACGATCGAACCTGCCAAGGTCAGATTCGGGCGTCGCACCAGGCACCACACCACGAACGGCGAAACCAGCACCAGGGAGATGTAGAGCGGCAGGACGTCCAGATCGACAGGCTTGTATTGCAGCGTGAGCGCCTTGCCGATCAACTCGTCAGGGTGCGCGAGGAAGTTGGCGACGTTGAACTCGTCCTTGTACATGGGATTGTCCCACTTCCTCGCTGCACGGGCGATCTGTGCCGTGAAGGCGAGGAACAACAGGATGTGGGCAACGTACATTTGCCAGGCGCGCAGCCACAATCGCTTCAACGCCGGAAGAAACTGGCCCGCAGCCACGATGGGAACGTAAATGAATCCGAGGAGATAGCCGGAGATGAAAACGAAGAACTCGGCTGCGTCGCTGAAACCGTAATTGCGTAGCGTGAGCCAGGCCACGACGTCGTCCGGAATGTGGTCGAGAAAAATCATCCAGAGGCCGAGGCCGCGCAGGAGATCGAGCCTCAAGTCCCGTTCTACGACAAAAAGATCCGTGCTCTCTCTTGCCATGTCAGCCTGCCCAGTCGGTTGAGTGTGTCATCATCAAGAACCTTGCGCGATCAGTTTGGACGTATCCGCTTTGGCGCGCTCGCGCCCGGACATCGCCCATTTGTACCAGGTGAATACCCTTGCTATGCCGTACAGGATCAAGATGCCGCCGGCGCCGACCAACACGTGCAGCACGACACCCGCATCAAGCTCGGTGAGCAGCGCGTAGCCTGCGAATGACAGGGCGACGCCGAGCGCAAAAATCTGAAGAGAATATTGTCCGCAAAGAATGAGTGGGCGCGCCCAGGCCGATCGTAACCCCGCCCAGTCGCCCGGCACGAAGCGTAGCGCGACGACGGCCAGCGCCAGGAAATGCGCAAACCTCAGGATGTCGAAATCGGTCTTGTTGATCGGATAGATCAGCCTCGCCACCCAGCCGGGGATCAGGCGCTCCAGTGACGGAAAATACCACGTCATGGTCACAAAGAAAGCAGCGCAGAGATAGGCAACGGCCAGCCACGACACGGATCGGGAATTGAGGATCGGCGATAGTCGCCTGCCTCCTCCAAGCGCGCACCAGGCACCAAACACGAACAGCAGCTGCCATGCATAAGGATTGAACGACCAGAAGCCGTCTGGATAGGTCGACAAATGCAGGTCGTATCGAAGCGTGAGCACATAGAGTCCGGCCGACAGGGCGAGCGGCAGATCCCTGTGCAATCTCGCGAGCAGCAGCACCAACGGCAGAAAGGCCATCAGCACGACATAGAGCGGCAGGACATCCATGTTCAGCGGGCGGAATCGCAAAAGTAGCGCCTGGATCACTTCGGAACCAGGTTGTTTGAAGAATTCTCCGACCTCCATCTCCTGGATGTAGAACGCCGGCTTCTCGGAAACCGTCGTAACGAAAGCGATTTCGGCCATCAGGACCAGGAAGAGCAGAAGATGCGCGGTATAGATTTGCCAGACCCGCCGCAGCACACGTGCTGTCCCGATCACGAAGCCCGTCTCGAAGGTTGCCCGACCGTAGACCAGAGCCGCGGTGAAGCCGGAGATGAAGATGAATACTTCGGCGGCGTCGCTGAACCCGTAGTTGCGTATCGTGACCCAGGTCAGGAGGTCTGGTGAAACGTGATCGACATAAATGAGCCAGAGGGCCAGGCCGCGGAAGAAGTCGAGCCGCAGTTCTCGCTCGCCTTTGGCGACGGCAAAGCTGGGTGTTGCGAGGGACGGCGACGAGGCCGGGCGGCTCGTCACCCCAATCTCGACCCCCGCGCCATGGATATCAAGAATCGGCGAACGCCTCATTGGTCCCCCTCCCTGTTCCGATAGGAGCTTAACCTCGGCTCTGGAACAAGAACATCGAAAATGCGATGCCTCCATGCAAGTCGACCCTGCCGAATACCTCACACAACGAATGCCGTGCGTGAGGGCTGCATAACCGGTACGGGGGGGACCTATCCAATGCCTTGGCCCTATGGCTTCGTTAGCCGGTCGGCATTGGAAGTGACCGAGAAGGACTGCCAGAGCCAACGATCGAGGGATGCGCGCCGTTCGTCCGAAACTGGCGCGGCACGCGCCTTGCATTTCCCCCTGCGGGTATCTGTCCTCACCGCCGAGGCCCCGCATGGATATGCCGTCCGATCTGCCGGTCCGAAGCCTGATCGATCGCGCCGCGACGGGTGTCGTCCTTGATCCGCTCGAAGCGGCGACCGAGCACCCGAAATCCGTCCATCACCTCGGCAGCCCCTGGTTTCTGGCGCTGACCGCGCTCGGCGTCGTCTTTGGCGATATCGGCACCAGTCCGCTTTACGCCTTCCAGGTCGCGCTCTCCGGCCTTGGCCATCCCACGCCTACAGCGGCCGAGGTGACTGGCATCGTCTCTCTCATTCTCTGGGCGCTGGTTGCCATGGTGGCCCTGAAATACGTCGTGTTCATTTTACGGGCGGACAATGACGGGGAGGGCGGCATCCTCGCCCTGCTGTCGCTGGTCGCCGCCGACAAGGTCGCCAACGGCGCGAAGCTTCCGATTCTGGTGCTGCTCGGCGTCATCGGCGCCTCCTTGCTCTATGGCGACGGCGTCATCACGCCGGCGATCTCGGTGCTGTCGGCCATGGAAGGCATGAAGCTGGTGGCGCCAGCCTTCGAAAATTTCATCCTGCCGGCGACGCTGGCTGTGCTGATCGCCCTGTTCGTGATCCAGCGCCATGGCACCGGCAGCATCGGAAAGCTGTTCGGCCCGATCATGGTGGTCTGGTTCGTCGTGATCGCGGCGCTCGGCGCCATCAACATCTGGCAGGCGCCGGCCATCCTGCTTGCGGTCAATCCGCTGGAAGCCGGCCACTTCCTGGTCGCCGATCCCAAGATCTCGTTCGTGGTGATCGGCGCCGTCTTCCTCGCGCTCACCGGCGGCGAGGCGCTCTATGCCGACATGGGCCATGTCGGGGCGACCGCAATCCGGCAGGCCTGGTTCGCGCTGGTGCTGCCGGCCCTGATGCTGAATTATTTCGGCCAGGGCGCGCTGGTGCTCGCCGATCCTGGCGCGGCCGACAATCCCTTCTACAAGCTCGCGCCCGGCTGGGCGCTGATCCCGATGGTGATCCTCGCGACCTTCGCCACCGTCATCGCCTCGCAGGCGCTGATCTCAGGTGTGTTCTCGCTGACGCGGCAGGCAATGCAGATGGGCCTTTCGCCGCGGGCGCGGATCACGCCGACCTCTTACGACGAAGCCGGACAGATCTACGTGCCCGCCGCGAACTGGCTGCTGATGGCCGGGACGCTGCTCACGGTGATCATGTTCCGCTCGTCGGAGAATCTCGCCGCCGCCTACGGTATCGCCGTGTCTGGCACCATGCTGATCACCACCATCCTGCTCTATCGGGTCGCCCGCTCGCGCTGGAAATGGACACGTGCGCTGGCGCTGCCGGTGATCCTCGGTTTCGGGGCGATCGATGCGAGTTTCCTGGTGTCGAACTCGTTCAAGATCGTCGAGGGCGGCTGGTTTCCGCTGGTGGTGGGCACGCTCATTGCCGCGCTGATGCTGTCGTGGCGGCGGGGCTCGTCGGCGGTGCGGCATCGCCTCAACGAGATGTCGATGCCGCTGAAGGAGTTTTTGGGCTATGCCGACACCGCTGTGATCGGCCGCGCGCCCGGCATGGGCGTCTGGCTGACGAAAGTCGAGCATGGCGCCTCGCCGATGCTGCTGCGCCATATCGAGCACAACCGGGTGCTGCACGAGACCGTGGTGCTGCTGACCTATGTCGGGGATCGAAGGCCGCGCGTGCCGTTCGGCGAGCGCCATTCGGTGCATCGCCTTGGCCATGGCTTCTACGCCATCCAGGTCCGGCTCGGCTTCATGCAGACGCCGGACATTCCGCTGACGCTCGACAATTGCAACAAGCTCGGCTTCGACGCCGACCTCGAGCACAAGAACTATTATCTGGCCCACGAGACCATCGTCCGCCGCGAGGCCGGATCTGCGATCGATCCGGTGTCCTTCGGCATCTTCTCGTTCCTGAACCGGATCGCCAGCCGCGCGCCGGACTTCTTCAAGATCCCCCACGACGCAGTGATCGAGGTCGGCTTCCGCGTCGACGTGTGAGGCATTGCGCGTTACGCACACCACCCACGATGCCATCTTGCCCCTGTTTTGCCCGACGCAGCAAGCGATTTCGGTGATACCGAATTTTCTCCAGTCATTTCAACCCCATCCCTACTGTGCATGGGGTTGTTTTCGCGTTGTCGCCGAAACTGCCCTAGGTCTTCACCTCCGCGGCCGGCTGCGCCTTCGGCGCCTTCCTTGACTCGCGCCAGTTCTCGAACCGCTGCACCACCACGAAGAACGCCGGCACGAACAGCACCGCGAGGCAGGTCGAGGCCAGCATGCCCGAGAACACCGTGATGCCGATCGACTTGCGCGCGCTGGCGCCGGCGCCGGTCGCGAGCACCAAGGGCACCACGCCGAGGATGAAGGCGAACGAGGTCATCAGGATCGGGCGGAAGCGGGCGCGCGCCGCCTCGATCGCACTTTCCACGACCTCCTTGCCGTCGCGGCCGTGCAGCTCGAGCCCGACCTCGACGATCAGGATGGCGTTCTTGGCCGACAGCGCGATCAGCAGGATCAGGCCGATCTGGCAATAGAGGTTGTTGTCGATCTTCAGCCCCGAGAGGATCAGCATCGGCCCGAGCAGCGACAGCGGCACCGCGAGGATCACCGAGATCGGCGCGTACCAGCTCTCATACTGGCCGGCGAGCACGAGATAGACCAGCAGCATGGCGAGGCCAAACACCCAGTAGATCTGGTTGGAGACGGCCTTCTCCTGGTACGACATCGCCGTCCATTCGTAGCCAGTGCCCGGCGGCAACGTCTTGTCGCCGATCTCCTCCATCAGCTTCAACGACTGACCGGACGAATAGCCCTGCGCCGGCAGGCCGACGATGGTGGAGGACGGATAGAGATTGTAGAGGCTGATCAGCGACGGTCCCGTCACCGGCGTGATGGTGGCAACGGTGCCGATCGGGATCATGTCGCCGTTCTGGTTGCGCACCATCATGTTGGCGATGTCGCGCTCGGTGACGCGGAACGCCGGGTCGGCCTGCGTGTAGACCTGGAACACGCGGCCGAACTTGTTGAACTGGTTGACGTAGGACGAGCCCAGATACGTCGACAGCGCCGAGAACACGGCGTCGGTCGTGACGTGCAGCGTCTGCGTCTTGACCCGGTCGATCTCGACATTGAACTGCGGCACCGCCGAGCGGAACGAGGACGAGACGCGCTGCAGCGCGCTCTGGCTCTGGGCGTTCGAGACCATCGCGCCGGTGATGGCCTGCAGCTTGCCGAAATCGCTGTTGCCGTCGCGCAGCTCGACCTGCATCGAGAAGCCGGCCGCGTTGCCGATGCCTTGAATGGGCGGCGGCGGCAGCACCAACGTCCGCGCCTCCATGATGGTTGCGACCTTGTCGTTGAGGCCGTAGACCAGCGAGCGCAGATCCTCGCCTTTGCCGCGCGCCTCCCAATCCTTCAGGATGATGTAGGCGACGCCGGCATTGGCAAGGCTCGCGCTGCTGTCGAGTGCGGAGATGCCGGCGATGGTGATGACCTGCTGGACGCCTGGCGTGTCCTTGATGATATCGGCGGCCCGGTCGAGCACCTTCTGGGTYCGCTCCAGCGAGGCGCCGTCGGGCAGCTGCACGGCGGCGATCAGATAGCCCTGGTCCTCGATCGGCAGGAAGCCGGTCGGCACCCGCGACAGGCCGTAGCCGCTAAAGCCGATCACGATGAGCGCGAACGCGACCGAGACAGTGGCGTGCTTCACGAGGAAGGTGATCAGCCTGATGTAGCCGCGCTCGACCTTGTTATAGACGGCGTTGAAGCCGCGGTAGAAGAAGTTGCGCTTCTCCAGCGGAACCGCCGGGCGAAGCCACAGCGCGCATTGCGTCGGCTTCAGCGTCGCGGCGTTGATGGCGGACAGCAGCGCGGTTGCCGCGATCACCAGCGCGAATTGCGAGTAGATGCGCCCGGTGAGGCCGGCGAGAAACGAGGCCGGCAGGAACACCGAGATCAGCACCAGGGTGATGCCGACGATCGGCGCGAACAGCTGGTCCATCGCCTTGATCGCGGCGTCGTGGCCGTTCATGCCCTGCTCGATATTGTGGGCGGCACCCTCCACCACGACGATGGCGTCGTCGACCACGATGCCGATGGCGAGGACGATCGCGAACAACGTCGACATGTTGACGGTGAAGCCGAGCGCGGCCATCGCGGCGAAGGCGCCGATGATGGTGACGGGCACCGTGGTCGCCGGCACCAGCATCGCGCGCCAGTCCTGCAGGAACACGAGGATGACGACCAGTACCAGCAGGCCGGCCTCGATCAGGGTCATATAGACCTCGTGCACCGAGGCGTTCACGAATTTCGTGGTGTCGAACGGCGTGTCGTACTTGATGCCTTCCGGAAAGCGCTTGGCGAGCTCCACCATCTTTTTCTCGACGGCCTGCTCGACCTCGAGGGCGTTGGCGCCGGGCGACTGAAATACGCCGATGCCGGTGGCCGGCTGCTTGTTGAGGGAGAACATCTGGCTGTAGGTCTGCGCGCCGAGCTCGACCCAGCCGACGTCGCGCACGCGCGTGACGTCGCCGCTGGCTCCGGTCTTGACGATGATGTTCTCGAACTGCGTGGTGTCGTCGAGCCGGCCGTTAACGTTGAGCGTGTACTGGAACGCCTGGCCCGGCGGTGTCGGCGGCGCGCCGACCTGTCCGGCCGAGACCTGCTGGCTCTGCTGCTGGATCGCCTGGATGACGTCCTGCGGCACCAGCCCACGCACTTGCAGCTTGTTCGGGTCGAGCCAGATCCGCATCGAATACTGGCCGGCGCCGAACACCGTGACGTTGCCGACGCCGGGCAGGCGGGAGAGCTCGTCGCGGATGTTGATGGTGGCGTAGTTGCTCAGATACAGGCTGTCGAAGGTCTTGTCCGGCGAGGTCAGCGTCACGAACAGCAGGATCGAGGTCGACTTCTTCTGGACGGTGACGCCCTGGTTCTGCACCGACTGCGGCAGTTGCGAGAGCGCGCTGGAAACGCGATTCTGGACCAGCACCTGTGCGAAGTTCAGATCGGTCCCGATCTTGAAGGTCACCGTCAGCGTGTAGGTGCCGTCGGAGCCGCTGTAGGACTGCATGTAGAGCATGTCCTCGACGCCGTTGACCTGTTGTTCTATCGGCAAGGCAACCGTGTCGATCACGGTCCTGGCGCTGGCGCCGGGATAGCGCGTCGTCACCTGCACCGTCGGCGGCACCACGTCGGGATATTGCGAGATCGCAAGGTTGAACAGCGCGACGCCGCCGATCAGGATCATCAGCAGCGCGATGACGTTCGAGAGGACCGGCCGCTCGATGAAGAACTTTGAGATCATGGCTGGCGACCCCTCACTTGGCAGACGCCTGCGGCTGCTCGATTTTGCTCTGCTGCGGGTCGATCTTCTGGCCCGGAATCACGCGCAGGAGTCCCGATGTGATCACGCGGTCATCAGGCATCAGGCCATTCTCGATCACGCGCAGGCCGCCGTCGACGGGGCCGATCTGCACCTTGCGCTGCTCGACGACGTTGTCCTTGTTCACCACCAGCAGATAGCGGCCGCTCTGGTCGCTGCCGAGCGCGGTGTCGGGGACGAGGAGGGCGTCCTTGGCGTCGCCGAAAGGCACGCGGACGCGGACGAAATAGCCGGGGAGCAGCACGCGCTTGTCGTTGGGCACGAGGCCGCGCACCGCGAGCGTACCGGTCGACGTATTGATGGTCGGCGCGACATAGTCGAGCTTGCCCTCGTGCGGATAGCCGGTCTCGGTTTGCAGGCCGACCTCGATCGGGAATTGTCTGAGGTCGGCCGTAGTCAGCCCGCGGCGCTGCGCCTCGGCGCGGATGCGCAGCACATCCTGCTCGTTGACGGTGAAGTTCACATAGATCGGATCCATCGCCACGATGGTCGCGAGCTGGGTCGGCGAGGAGACGCCGACGAGCTCGCCGATCGAGACCATATGCGCGCTGACGATGCCGTCGAACGGCGCGGTCACCTTGGTGTAGCCGTAGTTCACCTCGGCGAGCCTGGTATTGGCCTGCGCCTGCTGGAGATTGGCCTGGGCGTTGTCGCGGGTGGATGTCGATGTATCGAGCGTCGCCTGCGAGACGGCCTGGCGCTGCACCAGATCGACCTGCCGCTTGTAGTCGGCCTCAGCCTGCTTGAGCGAAGCCTGCGCGCCGGTCTCGGCCGCCTGCGCCTGATCCAGCTTCAGCTTGTAGGTCTCGGGCTCGATCGTGAACAGCTGGGTGCCCTGCTTGACGAACGTGCCGTCCGTATAGTCGATTGTTTGCAGGAAGCCTTGCACGCGCGCGACGAGATCGACGCTCTTGATCGGCGCGGTGTTGCCGGTGGCCTCGACATAGCGCGTSACCGGGCGCTGCACCGGCGTCGCGACGTCCACCTTGGGCGGCGGCGGCGCCACGAATGTGTTCTTGTCCTCGCAGCCTGCCAGCGCCATCACGGCCGCGGTGGCGGCCAAAGCCCGCCCGATAGATCTCCACGGGCGATCAAACTGTGCGGGATGGGCAGGATTCGCTGAGGTCATTCGGTGGCCCCCGATGGCTGTCTGTCGGTGCGGCAGGCTAGCAACAAATGCCCGGCCTTGGAACACCATAGCCATGGCAGTCGCGCTCCTTGCACGACAAAGAGCGGCGTGGCCATTGACAGTTTTGGCATGACAAAATCGCCTTTCACCGAGCGCACGATCGACCAGAATTGTGCCAAAGGCCGTGTGACGGAAATGAGCGACCGAAAGAAGGGGTTGGGCGACATGCCAACGCGTCTCTGGTCGATCTTTGTCGGGTTTGTTCTCGCCGCAGCGACGAACGTCACCCTGCGCTAGGCTTTCGATAATCACGCGATGAAGGACGTCGCTATCCGGATCGAATAGAATAGCCCTTGGCCGACGACATCTCGATCGCGAATGAAATTTTTGCGACGGGTCGGTAACAAGCGGCGACGTCTTGCTCAGTCGCGTCTGTAAAATTGTTTGTCCCAACAACTGCGCGAAATTTCTCTTGCGTCAAACTGACACAGCGTTGTCACCGGTGATCGCTAGGGTCCCGCCGTCACTCCTTCGGGGCAAACAAGATGAAAACCAAATTCTTGACGACGGCTGCGATGTTCGCAGCCGCGACGACACTTGCGTGCAGTGTTCCGGTGTTCGCCGAGGACTTCGATCGCGATCACGATGGCGATCATCGCCATCCGCACCACATTCATACCGAGACGCCGATCAAGCATCTCGTGATCGTCTTCAACGAGAACCGCTCGTTCGACCATTATTTCGCGACCTATCCGAATGCCGGCAATCCCTCGGGCTCGATCCCGTTCGTGCCGAAGCCGCATACGCCGAAGGTCAACAACCTCGCCAACGCCAATTTGTTGACGAATAACCCGAACAACAATGCGGCCAACGGCACCGGCGCGACGGACCCGTTCCGCCTCGACCGCACCCAGGCCAACACGCGCTCGCAGAACCACGCTTACAAGCCCGAGCAGCAAGCCGTCGACAACGGCAAGGACGACCTGTTCCCGAAATTCACCGGCCGCGGCACCGCCGGCGGCGTCGGAGCCTTCGGCACCAACGGTCAGGTGATGGGCTATTTCGACGGCAATACCGTCACCGCGCTCTGGAATTACGCCCAGCACTTCGCTATGAGCGACAACGCCTGGACCGACACCTTCGGTCCGTCGACGCCGGGCGCGCTCGAGCTTGTCGCGGGTCAGACCAATGGCGCCGTGAACGTCCTCGGCACATCGACGCAGACCGTTCCGGACACTCAGGGTGGCCTAACCCTGATTGGCGACACAGATCCGGGCAATGACGTGTGCTCGACCACGAACCCGGCATTTGCGACGCTCCTGATGAACGGCAAGAACATCGGCGACCTGCTCAATGAAGAGCACATCAGCTGGGGCAGCTTCATGGGCGGCTTCGATCTGACGATCAAGAACGCCAACGGCACGACGGGTTGCGCGCGTAGCACCTTGTCGACCGTCGTGGGCGCTGCGACCGCGGACTACATCCCGCATCACGCCTGGTTCCAGTACTACACCTCGACTGCCAATTGGACCCATGCGCGACCGAGCTCGGTGCATGCAATCGGTCACACCTATGCGGATGACCACAAGACCCTCGATCCGGCCAACCACAATTACGATCTCGAGGACTTCTACGCGGCGGTGAAGGCGGGCCATCTCCCGGCCGTCTCCTATGTCAAGCTGTCTGCCTTCCAGGACGGTCATGCTGGCTACTCCGACCCGCTCGACGAGCAGGTCGGTACTGTCGAGTTGCTCAACTTCCTGCAGAAGCAGCCGGAATGGCGCGAGACCGCCGTCATCATCACCTACGACGACTCCGACGGCTGGTACGACCACCAGTACCTCGCCCCGAAGAGCGCCTCGTATGATCCGACCGCCGACCAGGTCAACGGTCCGGGCCAGTGCGGCCTCGGCGCCAGCCAGCAACCGGCACCGAACGGCCTCAACGGCAAGCCGGTGAACGGCCGCTGCGGCCCGGGTACGCGCATTCCCTTCATCGTGGTCTCGCCCTTTGCCAAGACCAATCATGTGAGCAGCACCTACATCTCGCAGGCTTCCGTGGTGCGGTTCATCGAGGACAACTGGCTGCACGGCAAGCGTCTCGGCGGCGGCTCGTTCGACGCGACCTCGGGATCGATCATGGATCTGTTCGACTTCGATCGGGATCATGACGGTCACGACCACGACCGCAACAACGCGCTGTTCCTCGACCCGACTGCCGGCACGGTCATCGTCAGCCCGCCGGACGGCCACCACTAAGTCCGACAGGACGTCATGATGCACAGCCGCACTTTGTGGCTCCTCGGCGCCGGCCTGCTCTCGCTGGCCGGCGCTGTCTTTGCGGTCGAGACGCAGGGACTGGCCGAGGCGACCCCGTCGGGCGTCAACCCGAATCCGGTTCATCTCTACCGCCCGCCGGTCGAGCCGCTCTCGGCGATGGCGCAGCTCGGCAAGGCGATCTTCTTCGATTCGTCGTTGTCGTCATCGGGTGCGCTGTCTTGCGCATCCTGCCACAGCCCGGATCACGCCTACGGTCCGCCGAACGATGGGCCGGTGATGCTCGGCGGCGCCAACCTGTCGCGGCAAGGCGCACGCGCCGTTCCGTCGCTGACCTATCTGGAGCGCCACCCGAATTTCAGCATCGGTCCGGAAAAGGACGACGACGACAACGTCATGGATCTCGCGCAGATGGCCGCGCTCGGCCAGCAGGCCGTGCGCACGACCAAGACTGCGGGCGGCACCGGCGCGTCAGCGAACATCGTGCCGCAAGGCGGCCTGTTCTGGGACGGTCGCGCCGACACGTTGCAGGAGCAGGCGCTGTTCCCTCTGCTCGATCCCAACGAGATGGACGGCGGCAGCGCCGAGATCGTGGCCAACAAGCTGCGCAGCGCGCCTTACGCCCAGCGCTTCGTCGAATTGTTCGGCGCCGGCGTGATGAGGAATCAGCGGCTGCTGATTGCGGAGGCGATGTTCGCGGTCGCGCGCTACCAGGTGGAAGAGCAGACCTTCCATCCCTACAGCAGCAAGTATGATCATTGGCTCGAGGGCAAGGCGCGGCTCTCCGAGAGCGAGCTGCGCGGCCTGCAATTGTTCAACGATCCCGACAAGGCCAATTGCGCCGGCTGTCATACTTCGGCGCCGTCGCGCGACGGCCTGCCGCCGCTTTTTACCGATCATCAGTATGAGGCGCTCGGCGCGCCGCGGAACGTTGCGCTTGCCGGCAACAGCGATCCGAACCATTTCGATCTTGGCATCTGCGGCCCGCATCGCACCGACATGCCCGAGCAGACGCAATATTGCGGCATGTTCCTGACGCCGACGCTGCGCAACACCGCGACGCGTCGCGCCTTCTTCCATAACGGCGTTTTCAAAACCCTCGAGCAGGTGCTCGATTTCTACAATTTCCGCGACACCAATCCTGAGAAGGTGTTTCCGCGCGCCGCCGACGGCACGGTGCAGAAATACGACGACCTGCCGCAGAAATATCACGCCAATGTGGACGTCGCGGATCCGCCCTTCGATCGCCATCTGGGCGACAAGCCGGCGATGACGGACCAGGACATGGCCGACATCATCGCCTTCCTGAAGACGTTGACCGACGGCTACAAGGTTGAGAACTAGCGCTGATTGATCTCCGCGTATTTCGCCATCGCCTTGTCGAACTTCCGCTTGAACAACCACATCGCGCCGAGGATTTCGCGGAAGCTGGCCGAGCTTCGTGCCCGGTCGGACTTGCCGAAGGCGAAGATGCTGTTGTTGCGCAGGTGCTTCATGATGGTGGGATTGGACACCCTGTAGTTCAACAGCTCGCCCGAACCCAGCGCGGACCGCGTCGGCGTCGGGATGATCTGGACCAGCTCGAACAGCTTCATCTGCTCGATCGGATCGGGCAGCGTCTTCACGATCGCGGGGATCTCGGCAAACAACTCCGCATGCGCGTTCATGAGGCCGTCGCGCACATTGGTCCAGTGGTTGAAGCGGCGGTCGGTGCCGCGCGATCGCGCCTCTTCCTTGTCGTCGCGCGCACTGAGCGCGGGATCGACGGCTGCGATCTTGCCCTTGATCGCCTCCCATTTGCGCTGGCCGTTGCGGTCCTCGGACGGGCCGGTCTGCAGGCTGCCCATATAGGTGTTCGAACGCGCATTGCGGACGTTCTGCTTGCCGTTGGTCTCGGCATAGAACAGCCCCAGGCTGATGCGGCCCGCGGCGGCGGCGTCGTCGGGTCCAAGCCCTTTGGCGCGCGCAATCGCGGCGCCGAGATCGACGACGTCCTTGAACGGCGTGGCTGAGTCCTGAGCGCTCGCGGGCGGCGCCTCCATGATCTCGAAGATGTCTGCGTATTCGTCCACCAGCGGCTCGATCGCGGCATCGAAATAGGCCGGCGGAATCCCGAACTTGTTCGGCTTGCCGATCCGCGACGGCATGGCGTCGGTGAGGTCCTTGTACGTGCTGATGACGGCGACGCGGGCGAGATAGAGGGCCTGGCCCGGCAGGTTCGGCAGCGGCTGCTTCGCCTCGATCTGCCGGCGCCGCTCGGCGAGGATCGATTTGAATTCGCCGAGCGCGCGATCGTAGGCCGCTTGCGCTTCGGATTGCGTCGGCGTGAGCCCGCCCTGTGCCGACGCGGGCATTGAAAGGAACAGGGCCAGCACTGCGGCGGCGGCATAACATCGAGGTTGCATCGCGGGTTCCTGGGCCGCCGATTCGGCAGCTGTTGCGATCGTAAGCATCAATGGTGCAGGCTGGCGAGGGGCCAGATTGGGGGCAGCCGGATCCAAAGGGGCCGTAAAAGGACGGACGAGCCCGTCTTCGGCTTAAAGCAGGCTGACGAGGTCGCCCCGCTTTTCACTGGGCGTCTTTACGATTCGGTAGTGCCGGATCGGCACAATGCGCTGTCCTGCCGAGGGGCGAGGCGGCTGTTCCTGCGCGAAATTCTTCGTCTTTGCTGCCGCGCGTTGCTTCCCGGCACCTGTTTCGTCTCTTTGTCCTTGTCGCTCCTTTCAGACATTTCTCTCAGCGCACCTTCGAGAAGGCTTGGCAATGCCAGATATGGGAATCGTCCATCGCATCGGCCGGCTCGTCTCGCGACTGAAACGCGACCCCAATGCCAATGTCGCCGTCTTGTTTGCGATCGCGCTGGTGCCGATCATCACGGGGACCGGGTGCGCCATCGACTACAGCATGGCAACGCGCATCAAGGCCAAGCTGCAGGGCGCGGCGGATTCGGCGAGCGTGGCCTCGATCTCGGTGAACTCGGCCGGTTACAACGCGGCGATGTCGATGACGTCGAACGGATCGGTTACAGCAGGCGTCACGGAAGCGAACAACATCTTCAGTGGAAACGCTTCGGGATTTGCCGGCAGCTACACCAATCTGACCAAGACGAGCACGGTGACCAAGACCGGAAACAAGCTTGCCTCGAACGTGCAGTTCAGCGCCGATGTTCCAGTCACCTTCATGCAGCTGCTGGGCTACAGGACGCTCACCGTGACGGGCAGTTCGTCCTCGTCCACGACACTGCCGCTGTATCTCGATTTCTATCTGACGCTGGATGTCTCGGGCTCGATGGGCCTGCCGTCAACCACCGCGGAAGCGCAGCGCATGCAGTCGATCAATCCCGACAACTACCGGCAATATCCGACCGGCTGCACGCTGGCCTGCCACTTCTCGCCGCAGAACAGCGCCTGCACGGACTCCGGCACGCAGGGCTACCCGACCAACAATTACTGCCTCGGCTATGCGATCTCGCGCGTCAGCCAGAGCGGCTACAAGGGTCTGCTCAGCCCGAAGGCCAGCAATCCCATGGGCGTCCAGCTGCCGTCCTCGATCGTCTCCGGGCTGCCGAATTCGCTCTACTCAAATCTCGCGACGGCGGCGAACTGTCCGACCGACGGGACCGATTCCTGCATTCAGCTGCGGCTGGACGCGGTCGGTTATGCGGTGAACCAGTTGTTCGTCACGGCGAACAACACCGCGAAGGTGGCGAACCAGTTCCGCATCGGCCTTTATCCTTTCATCCGCTATCTCTATTCGTATTTCCCGTTGACCAGCAGCATCAACGGCTCGACGACCAATCCGTCGACAATCAATTATGCCGCGGCCAATCTGGCGACGCTGCTCGATACCAACATGAACGCGAGCCTCGGTTCGGGCGGCACGCATATCGACACCGCGCTGTCGAGCGTGAACACGCTGATCACCACCGTGGGTGACGGCAGCGCCTGGAACAACACGCTGCCCTACGTTTTCCTCGTCACCGACGGTGCGCAGGATCCGCAGGTCAAGGGCGTTCCCAACGGTTCCTGGTCGGGCAGCAACCATGCCACGACGATTGATCCGGCCACGTCCTGCACGCCGCTGAAGAACCGCGGCATCATCGTGTCCGTGCTGTACATTCCCTATCAGCCGATCAACCCGGTCAACACGTCCTTCGCCGGCGATGAGGACGATTACGCCAACTGGAACATCCCGAACATTCCGGCGAGCCTGCAGAACTGCGCCTCGCCGGGCTTCTTCTACACCGCGAACACGCCGGCCGACATCACGGCGGCGTTGAACGCGATGTTCAATCATGCGGTCCAGGAGGCCCGCATCACCAACTAGCCCGCGGCCTGGTACTCCGGCGCTGACGCCAGGAATTTGGCATAGGCATCGGCGTCGGGCGGCAGGAAGTGTCCGGCGGGCCCGCCGCGCTTCCGGGTCTTTGCGCCGATGTCGGCCAGCAGCTCGTCGAAATGGCGGAAATGATAGGGCGCGACGCACAGGCCCCCATAAACGCCGGCGGCGGGCCGCTCCACGCGCTTGAAGTGCAGCATCATCTCGATGTTGTCGCGCATCTCTCGCTCCGTCGGCTGCCGCGCCAGTTGGCCGTCGGCATAGCGCACCAGCCAGTTCGCGGCGAGATCGGCGCAGAGCACGGTGCAGAATGACGAGTTGAAGCCGACGAAGCCAAGATCGGGCAGGTCGGGATTCGCGATCAGACGGTAGAGCCGGTACTGCCCGTCCGCATCGACAAGCTTTTGCTGATAGGCCTCGGGGAGGAAGGGCACGTCGAGCTTGTAGCCGATCGCGAGCACCGCGACGTCGGCGCCCACACGTTCGCCGCCGCTCATCACGATGCTGTCGCCCTCGTAGTGGTCGAAGCTGCCGAATACGGCCTTGATGCGGCCGTCGGCGACCATCGGGTAGAAGCCCGGCGTTGCGATCGGCACCGAGCAATTGACGCCGTCCTCGATCCGCTCCTTCGGCACCATCTTGCACGTTTTGAGCTTCAGCTGCGCCTTCAGCAGGCTCTCGAGCCCGCGCCAGTTGGCCCAGATCAGGGGCGCGGCGAGGCGATACGCGAGCCGCGACATCGTGCCGATGCCCCAGCCCGGAAACATCTCCTCCTGCGCGCGGATGTAGAGGATGCGCTTGAAGTTCACGAGCCCGCCGATGAAATAGGGAATGCGCCAGACCGGCTCGCGCATCACGATGGTGACCTCGCGCGCGCCTGACTTCACCGCGTTGACGGCGATGTCGGTCGCCGACTTCGATCCTCCGAGCACGACGACGCGGCGGCCTTTTGCCAGTGATGGATCGCCGTATTTCGACGAGTGCAGGATCTGCCCGCCCTGATCCAGGAAGCTGCCTTCGCCGCGGCAATGCAGCTCGCGCGGCTCGTTGAACTGCCCGGTGCATACGGCGACGAAATCGAAATCCTCGCTCGCGGTCGCGCCGTCCGTGCCTAATAGTGTGAGCGTCCAGCCCGGCCTGCCGTCGGCGCGCCGCGCCATGCCGGCAACCGCGGTGTTGAGACGCAGCATGCGGTCGAGGCCGAAGCTTTTCGCGTAGTCGGCGAGATAGGCGTGGACTTGCGGCCCGGTCGGCCATTCCGGATAGGTATCAGGCATGGCGCGGTCGGTGTAGCGGTAGAGATCCTTCGGGCTTTGCGTCTGCACCTCCGGATAGGAGCGCGCCGGCTCCCAGACGCCGCCGAGATCGGCGCTGCGCTCGACAATGGTGACGCGGTGACCGCGGGCGGAGAACGCCTTGGCGGTGGCGAGGCCGGAGACGCCGGCGCCGATCACGCAGACATGCTTGGGGCTGACCATGGGGTGGCTCGCTATCAATGTGTTTCGCGCGCAAGCGGTCTCGTTCAGCCGCAAGGCGCGGTCGGCCGAGCTGCAAGCAGATGAAATTGGACGAGGAGGCGGTCGCCTAGTCGTTGGCCTCGGGCGGCAGGAAATCGACCTCGTGCAGCGCCGAGATGCGTACGACTTCGGCAGGGTCGGTCAGATTGTGGAGCTGGTTGAACAGCGCCTCCAGCTTCTGCATCGGCGAGACCCAGAACAGCGCGCGGCACGGCTTGTCGGATTTGTTGAAATAGCCGTGCGGGATGCCGCGCGGCATGCGCACGAGATCACCGGCATGGGCCTTGACCCAGACGCCATCGAGCTTCAGGTCGAGCGTGCCTTCCTGCACCAGGATGAACTCGTCCTGGGTCGGATGGATATGCACCGGCACGAACTGGCCGGGATCGCTGTTGGTCTCGAACGCGAAGGTGGAGTCGGTGACGGCTTTGGGGAAGTAGACCTGCCCAAGGATGTTCCAGGTCTTGCCGCCGTAGCCTGTGCCGTTTGCAGTAATGCCCTTTTCGAGTGCAGTCATGGCTCGCCTCCTGTTGGATACCGGCGAGGATGGAGCTTCGGCCCGCGATGGTCGTCTGTCTATCCGCTAAACGAATCCGGCGCGCCTGTTGCCATGCAGCACGACGATTTTGCGACACGGCCCTTTCCGCATTCAGGGAACTATTATAGGCTTAAAGCAATTCCGCGAAGCGTGGTCGACGATGTCCGGAGCCGTGCAGGAAATGAGCGCAGGACCGCCAGCCGCCGAACGGCTTGCGGACTTCGCTCGCGTGACCACTGATGATGTCGACGAAGCGGCCGAGCAGATCGGCCGCATTTTTTGTCCGCACGATCTCAAGCCGGCAGAGGCCCGCGCGTCCGGATTTTCGGCCCGGCACAATTGCGCAGCTTTCGACGGCTTCTCCATCAACTACGTTGCCTATGGCGGGACTGTCAGCATCGATCCCGGCTGCCTCGACCGGTTCTTCCTGGTGCAGATCCCGCTCACGGGCTCCGCCCATATTTGTGCGGGGGCAGGCAGATTCGATGCTGCGCCTGCCAGGACCGCATCGCTGCTGTCGCCGACCATCCCGACGCAGATGATGTGGCGCGACTGCGCGCAAGCGATATTGCTGCTCGACCGTCGCATGGTCGAGCAGCGCGCCGCGGCGCTGTCGGGCAGGGCGGCCGGCGCGGTCGAGTTCGATCCCGTGATCGACCTGAACGCGCCGTCGGGCCGCCACCTGCAAGCCAGTCTTGCCGAGCTGATGCTGCTCGCCGAGCGTCTCGGGCCGTCAGGCCGGATGTCGCCGGTCGTGACGGCCGGCTGGCGCGAGGTGTTGCTCGATCATCTGCTCAATGGCCAGCGGCACGGCCTGTCGGATGCGATCAGGACGTTCTCGGGGCAGGCCGAACGTCTGCCGCGCGCACTTCGCGCTGCGCGAGACTATCTTGCGGACAATGCCGGTGAGCCGCTCGACCTTTCGCGGCTCGCCTGCGCGTCCGGCATCGGTATCCGCGCGCTTCAGCTCGGTTTCCGCCGGCACTTCGGCGTGTCGATCTCGGAGATGCTGCTCGATATGCGCCTTGCCGGTCTCCACGCCCGACTCGCGCAGGCCGCGTCCGGCGTCTCGATCACCGACATCGCCTTCGATCTCGGCTTCACCCATCTCGGCCGCATGGCTGGAGCTTATCGCGAGAAATTCGGCGAGACGCCGTCGGCGACTCTGCGGCGGCGGATGAGCTGAGGGCGCCGAAAAAAGCTCATCGACGCGATCGGGGCGTGTCGTCGTCGGACGATTGCTTGCGCAAGAAGCCTTCGAGCTCGGCCTGCACCGAATAGGGCGTCGGGATCGCATCGCCCGCGGCATCGACGGCGGTGTCGAGCGAGCGGCGCAGCATGCGTGCAAGCTCGGCCTTGCGGTAGGGCTTCGCCAGCAGTGGCGCGCCCATGGTGGCACCTCCCGGCGCGTGCTGGGGGTCGTTCGCATAGCCCGAGGTGAACAGGACCCGGAGCGAGGGGCGTGCAGCCACCATCCGGTCGGCGAGCTCGCGGCCATTGATGCCGCCGGGCATCACGATATCGGTGAACAGCAGGTCGAAGGGCGTGCCGTTCGCCGCGATCGCGAGCGCCTCGGTCGCGTTGGCGGCCGGTACGACCTTGTACCCGAGACTCATCAGCTGCACCGTGACGTATTGGCGGACGTCGCGGTCGTCCTCGACGCAGAGAATCGTCTCCGTCCCGCCGACGATCTTGCGCGAATCGTAGCCGGTGGGACGAAGCGTGCTGCTCTCGGCCTTCGGCAGATAGATCGTGAAGGTCGTGCCGCGGCCCTCTTCCGATTTCACCTTGATGCCGCCACCCGACTGCTTGACGAAGCCGAACACCATGCTGAGCCCGAGGCCGGTGCCCTTGCCGACCTCCTTGGTCGAGAAGAACGGATCGAAGATGCGTTCGACATGCGCCTGCGGAATGCCGGTGCCGGTGTCGGAGATTTCGATCTCGACATAGTCGCCGGCATAGCCGGCGCCCACCGCGACGGCTTCGCGGACGCCGAACACGACGTTGCGCGTCGCCAGGGTCAAGCGGCCGCCCTCCGGCATCGCGTCGCGGGCGTTGATCGCAAGATTGAGCAGCGCCGAGCTCAATTGTCCGCGGTCGGCGAAGGCCAGCCAGATGTTGCCGTCGAGCTTCCTCACGATCTCGATCTTCTTGTCGAAGGTCGCGAGCAGCAGCTTAGCAAGCTCTTCGAGCAAGTCGTTGACGTCGATGTCGGCTGGTTGCAGCGCCTGCTTGCGCGCAAAAGAGAGCAGGCTCGAGGTCAGTGCGGCGCCGCGATCGGCGGCCTCGCTGATCAGCTTGGTGATGGTGGCAAGCCGCGGATTGTCCTTGACGGCATCGGCGAGAATCTCGATCGTGCCGGTGATCACCGTGAGCATGTTGTTGAATTCGTGCGCGATGCCGCCCGTGAGCTGGCCGATCGCCTCCATCTTCTGGGACTGGATCAGCTGCTCCTCGGCTGCGCGCTTCTGCGTCACGTCCTTGACGAAAACATTGATGATGGTCTGGCCGCCGAGGCGGAGCGCGGTGCTCGACGCCTCGATCAGGATCCCGTCGCCGTTGCGGTGAACGAGGTTCGCCTCGAAACGGATGCCGATCGGCGTGTCGGACAATTCCGGCAGCAGCCGCATCATGCGCTGCCTGAAGCCTGATCGCAGCGGCTCGGCGACGAGCAGCTCGACGACATCGGCGCCGAGCGCTTCCGGCCGCGACCAGCCGGTCAGGGCCTCGGCCTGCGGGCTCCATTCCAGCACGATGCCGCTTTCGTCGGTCTGAATGAAGGCGTCGAGCGCGGTCTTGATGACGGCTTGCGTCATCTGCACACTGTCGATGCGGGCCTGCTCCCGCTCGGCCAGTTGTGCGGCGATACGCTTCTCCTGCGAGGTGGCGATGCTGTGCGCGCAGATGCGCGCGAGCAGTATCGCAACGGCGCCGCTCGCGAGCAGGGCGACAATCTGGGCAGCGCCGAAGCTGGTGCCGGCCACGGCATGGGAGACGAGGAGAGCCGATGCGGTCACGACGGCTTGCGCGGCCATCGCTGATGTCAGAAGCCCCCTGAGTTTCATGGTCTCACACCAACGACGTCAGCCGCGGCCCCCAAGGGGCCCCAGCGCCCCCTTCACAAGTCCGCCCGCAAACAATGTCCGGCTCCGTGTGAGCTACAGACTCCCTGCGGCGGCGTCGAGGGCAATTTCCGGCGGTATCGGGCCGAGGGCGTGCGTCAGCCGACCGGCGGATCGGTCTGGCGCAGCGTCGTGACCCAGATCACGCGCGCGGCCTGCTGGGTCGGATTGTCGAACATGTGCGGCACGATGCTGGGAAACCGAAAGCTGTCGCCGGCTTCCAGGACGTGGGCCTGGTTGTCGAGCCACAGCCGCAGGCTGCCGGAGAGGATGTAGCCGGCCTTCTCGCCGGTGTGCTGCAGGAAGTCGGTGCCGGAAGAGGCACCGGGATTGAGCGTGAGCTCATAGAGCTCCATCTGGCCCTTGCCTTCCGGCGTCAGCGCCTCCTTGACGACGCCGCTGGCAGTCAGGCGCAGTAGCCGCCTGTTGTTCTTGCGCACGATGTAGCGCTGCACATCGGTGGGATCGCTGGTCTCGAAGAAGTAGGAGATCGGCACCTCGAGCGCGATAGAAAGCAGGCGCAGCGTGCGAATCGACGGCATCGCGCGCGCGCGTTCGAGCTGGCTGATCATGCCGTTGGAGAGGCCGGTCTTGTTGGCGACGTCCTGGATCGAGAGGCCAGCGCGCTGGCGCAGCAGCCGCACGGTCTCGCCGAGGCGCGCATCGACCGCATCACCGGCCTCGACCGCCGGTGCGTCCTTCGGACCGTTTGTGTCGCCGCGACCATCCATGTCGCTCTCCCCAAGCATTCCCTCACCGCCGGAATGGCCGGCGGTGGTGTGAAAAGGTCACGCATCCTAGCAAGGCGATTGACAGCTGTATTTAGTCATGATGAACTTTTGATCGAAAAATTTAGAAGCACTAAAGCCCACTCCTGTCCCTTGCCGGGGTCTTGGGGGCGCGGGAGAGGTGCCGCGTGCGGGAACGGAGACTGGTCATGGCAGACAGCACCGGCAAGTTCGGCGTTGGCGGACTGCATCATTTCGGCATTCCAAATCGCCGACAATTCTTCCAGCTCGGCGCCGGCGCCGCAGCGGGATGGACGCTTTCGGGCAACGCCTTCGCGCAGACCGAACGCCCAAGCAATCCGCCGGACAAGCCGCGCGGGCAGGTGATCGCGGCGCTGTCGCAGGAGCCGACCGTCTTTCATCCCTTGATGCCCGGCATCGAGGTCGATCAGGGCGTCTGGTGGCAGGTGTTCTCGCCGCTCTGGTTCATCGATCCCGACGGCAAGTTCGTTCCCGACCTCGCGCGCGAAGTGCCGACCGTCGAGAATGGCGGCCTCTCGGCCGACGGCCTGACCTGGAAGATCAAGCTGCGCAAGGACGTGAAGTGGCACGACGGCACGGCCTTCACGGCAGATGACGTCAAGTTCTCGCTCGATCTGATCAACAATCCGGACTTCCGCGTCCGCAACCGTGTCGGCCACAGTCTGGTCAAGGACATCACGATCGTCGCGCCCGACGAGATCCACTGGCGAATGGAAGCCCCGTATTCGCCTTACATGTCGATCCTGTCGCTCACCTTCATGGTGCCGAAGCACATCCTCGAAAAGGTGTCCGACCCCAATTCCTCGCCGTTCCACAACGCGCCTGTCGGCACCGGGCCGTTCCGCTGGGGCGAGCGCGTGCCCGGCGACCACATCCTGTTCAATGCCTATGCCGGCTATCACGGTAAGGGACCTTACGTCGAACGCGTGGTGTTCAAGTACATTCCTGATCTCACCGTTCTCTACACGCAATTCCGAACCGGCCAGGTCGACTACACCGGCCTGCAGGGCATTTTGCCTAACTTCGTGCAGGAGGCGAAGACGCTGAAGGCGCGCAAGATCTTCGTCTCGTCGACGTCGTCAGTGGAGCACATCGCACCCAATCTGGAGTTCGGTCCCTTCGCGGATCGTACGGTGCGCGAGGCGCTCTATCTTGCCATCAACAAGCAGGCGATCATCGATGCGCTGAACTACGGCCTGCCGACGCAGACCGAAAGCTTCGTGCCGCAGGAGGCATGGTCGTTCCAGAAGGGCCTGCCGCAACACAAATACGATCCGACCAAGGCGAACGCGCTGCTCGATGCAGCCGGCTGGGTGCGCGGCAGCAGCGGCGTCCGCGAGAAGGGCGGCGTGAAGCTGGAATTCACCAATTCGACGACCTCAGGCAATGCCGTGCGCGAGCAGACCCAGCAGCTGCTGATCCAGGACTGGCGCGCGATCGGCGCCACCATGCGCGTCAACAACATGCCGGCCGCCGTGATCTGGGGCGATTTCTGGCAGCTATCGAAGTTCAACTCGGTGATCGTCGGCGTAAACTTCATGCTGGGCAGCGATCCCGACGTCACGCCGCGGTTCGGATCCGGCGCGATTCAGGCCAAGGGCGGCCGCGGCTACAACACCTATCAGTATCAGAGCGCAGAGGCCGATCGGCTGCTCGCGCAAGGCGCCAGGCAATTCGATCTCGCGCAACGCAAGACGACTTATGGCGATTTGCAGAAGCTGATCCGCAACGACCTCGCGATCCTGCCGCTGTTCCAGGGTTTCATTGCCGAGGGCGTGAAGGAGGGGCTGCAAGGCTTCCGCCCCAACATCAACACCTCGACCAATTGCTGGAACATCCGCGAATGGTACTGGGCCTGATGCCTCAGGCTGGCTGGATCGCCTGAGATGGCCCGTTACGTCCTCAATCGCCTGGCGCAGGCGGTCATGCTGCTGGTGATCGTTTCCGCGATCGGCTTCGCCATCTTGCATCTGGCGCCGGGCGGCCCGCTCTCGCAATTCGCGGTCTCCTCGCAAATGACGCATGAGGATCTCGACCGTGTCGCCAGACAGCTCGGGCTCGATCGTCCGCTGCCGATCCAGTATCTCGACTGGTTCGGCCGGATGCTGAAGGGCGATTGGGGCAAGTCTTATCGCGACGGCGAGGCGGTGCTGTCGGTGATCTCGTCGCATCTCGGCGCGACGCTGGAACTGATGGTCACCGCGACCATCATCGCGGTGCTGCTCGGCTGCTGGATCGGCATCTCGGGTGCGCTCCGGCGCTATTCGCTGTTCGACTCGCTCGCCACCGTCGGGGCGATGATCGCGCTGTCGATTCCGACCTTCTGGTTCGGCCTCGTCACCATCTATGTGTTCTCGGTGACGCTCGGCTGGCTGCCGGCGGGCAACCGCGAGACCGTCGGCGACGGTTCCTTTCTCGATCTGCTGCATCATCTGATTGCGCCGGCGATCGTGCTGGGGCTGGTCGAGACCGCGATGTGGGGCCGCTTCATGCGCTCCTCCATGCTCGAGGTGATCAACCAGGATTACATTCGCACCGCGCGCGCCAAGGGCATGCCGGAATGGCGCATCCTCACGGTGCACGCGTTGCGCAATGCGCTGCTGCCGATGATCACGGTGGCCGGCCTGCAGTTTCCGACCCTGCTCGGCGGCGCGCTGGTGGCCGAGACGGTGTTCACCTGGCCCGGCATGGGCCGGCTGTTTCTCGATTCCATCGGCTATCGCGACTATCCCGTGGTGATGGGCATCCTGATGTTCTCGGCGATCATGGTGCTGATCGGCTCGCTGATTGCGGACATCCTTTATGCCGTCGTCGATCCGCGCATCCGGGTGGGCTGAAGCGATGGCGACCGCAGTCTTGTCCACCGCTCAACCCACCCCTAGCCAGGGCGCCTGGCAACGCTTCTGCCGGCACCGGCTCGCGCTTGCCGGCGCCGTCATCATCCTGGTTCTCGTGCTGGGCTCGGCGTTCGGTCCTTATCTTCTGCCATTCGACGACACCTATATCGACATCATGAAGCGGTTCGCGCCGCCGCTCTCAGGCGCGCACATCCTCGGCACCGACGAGCTCGGCCGCGACGTGCTGGCGCGGCTGATGATGGGCGCGCGGGTCTCGCTCTCGATCGGCTTCATCGCGATGGTGATCGCGATGGTGGTCGGCATCGTCGTCGGCGCCTTCGCCGGCTTCTACGGCGGCGTGGTCGGCGCGGTCCTGATGCGGCTGGTCGATGCCGTGCTGTGCTTTCCGACCATCTTCCTGCTGCTGGCGCTGGCGGCGCTTACCGAGCCCGGCTTCGTGACCACGACCGTGCTGATCGCGACGACCGCCTGGATGTGGGTGGCGCGCGTCGTCGAGGCCCAGGTGCGCTCGCTGCGGGAGCGCGAGTTTGCGGTGGCCGCGCTCGCCTTCGGCTCGTCGAACCTGCGGATCATGTTCCGCGAGCTGGTGCCCAATGCCGTTGCGCCGATCATGGTGGCGGCGACACTCAACGTCGCCAAGGCGATCCTGCTGGAATCCTATCTCAGCTATCTCGGCTACGGCATCCAGCCGCCGGCCGCGAGCCTCGGCAACATGCTCAACAACGCGCAGATCTATCTCACCAGCGCGCCGTGGCTTGCGATCGCGCCGGGCCTCGTCATCACGCTGGCCGTGACCAGCTTCAATTTCCTCGGCGATGGCCTGCGTGACGCGCTCGACCCGCGCATGAACATCCCATGACGAAACGACCCGAACTGTTTCCCAGGAGTGTCCCATGTCCCCGCCGCTTACCCGTATAAACAGCGACGAACGCCTGCCGGCGCAGGCGGATGTCGTCGTCATTGGCGGCGGTGTCATCGGCGTCTCCGCGGCCTATCATCTGGCCAAGAAAGGCCTCTCGGTTGCGCTGGTCGAGAAGGGCCATGTCGGCGGCGAGCAGTCGAGCCGCAATTGGGGCTGGTGCCGCCAGCAGGGCCGCGCGCGCGAGGAGATTCCGCTCGCCCGTGAGGCGCTGCGTCTGTGGGAGGATATGCAGAACGACGCCGGCGTCGATGCCGGCTTTCGGCGCACCGGCGTGCTGTTCCTGACCAAGAGCAAGGACGAACTCGCGAGCTGGGAGCGCTGGGCGGCGGTTGCGCGCGAGATGCAGGTGCATTCGACCGTGCTGACCCCGGCCGAAGTCGCGGAACGCGTGCCTGGCAATACCGACAATTGGGTCGGCGGCCTGCACACGCCGAGCGACGGACGCGCCGAGCCCTCGATGGCCGTGCCGGCGCTGGCTATCGCTGCGCGAAAGCACGGCGTCACCATCCATCAGGGCTGCGCGGCGCGCGGGCTGGAGACGACAGGCGGCCGCGTCAGTGCCGTCGTCACCGAGAAGGGCACCATCAGAACGCAAGCCGTGCTGCTGTCGGGCGGCGCATGGTCGTCGCTGTTTTGCCGCCGCCACGGCATTGAGCTGCCGATCGGTCTCGTCAACGCCACGGCGTGCCGCACCACGCCGGCGCCGGAGATTACCTCCGGCGCGCTCGGCACCGATTTCTATTGCATCCGTCGCCGCCTCGACGGCGGTTTCACGCTGGCGCTGCGCAACCGTGGCACCGTCGAGCTGTCGCCCGATCTGTTCCGCTACGCGCGCACCTTCTGGCCGACCTATCTGCATCGCCGCAACGGCCTGAAGATGTCGTTCGGCAAGTCGTTCTTTGATCAGATCATGCGCGGCACCAGCTGGAGCTTCGACAAGCCGTCACCGTTCGAGACCGAGCGCGTGCGTGATCCGGCGCCCGACATGTCGCTCGTCAATGCCGCGCTCGCCTCGCTAATCAAGGCGAATCCGGAACTGAAGGACATCGAGATCGCGGAAGCCTGGGGCGGCACCATCGACTGCACGCCGGATACGATTCCCGTGATCTCGCCGGTCGATGCGCTGCCGGGCTTCTTCCTCGCGACCGGATTCTCCGGCCACGGTTTTGGCATCGGCCCAGCGGCTGGCAAGCTCGCCGCCGACATCGTGACCAATGCGACGCCGCTGGTCGATCCCGAGCCCTACAGCCACAAGCGCATGATCGACGGCCGGCGGCTCGCGCCGGTCAGCCCGTTCTGAGGGCGGCATGAGCGTTCTCTACAAGGCCAACATGGTGCGCGGTGCGGAATGGGCACGCTTCTTCGCGGAGCGCGCGCCGCAGCTGCCGTTCCGGCTGTGGCCTGATATCGGTAATCCTTCCGACGTTCGCTATCTCGTGGCGTGGGTGCCGCCCGACGATATCGCGACGACGTTTCCCAATCTTGAGCTAGTCTTTTCGGTCGGCGCCGGCGTCGACCAATTCGATGCGACGAAAGTCCCACTGCACATCCCGCTGGTGCGGATGCTGGAGCCCGGCATCGCCGAGACCATGGTGGAGTACGTCACCATGGCCGTGCTCGGCCTGCATCGCGATCTCCTGCACTTCATCGCCCAGCAAAAGGAGCAGGTCTGGCGCGAGATCCGGATCACGCCGGCGAAGCGTCGGCGCGTCGGCGTGATGGGGCTCGGCCAGCTCGGCCAGGCGGTGCTCGAACGTCTCAAGACGTTCGGCTTTCCGCTGTCAGGCTGGAATCGCTCGGCCCGCGAGATCGAAGGCGTGAGCTGCTACGCGGGTGCTGACACGTTGCCAGAATTTCTGGCGCAGGCCGATATTCTCGTCTGCCTGCTCCCACTGACCGAGGAGACCCGCGGCATCCTCAACGCTGACCTGTTCGCGCGCCTGCCGCGCGGGGCGGGGCTCGTCAATGCCGGGCGTGGTCCGCATCTCGTCGAGGCTGATTTTCTGGCCGCGCTCGACAGCGGCGCGCTGTCCGGTGCAGTGCTCGATGTCGCCGATCCCGAGCCGCTGCCGGCGGGCCATCCGTTCTGGAGCCATCCGCGCATCCTGCTGACGCCGCACAATGCGAGCATGACCAGCCCGGACACAGCCGTCGATTTCGTGCTCGACGTCATCGCGCGTCACGGGCGAGGCGAGGAGTTGCCGGGGCTCGTTGACCGTCGTCGGGGGTACTGATGAGCGCTGGCGCAACCAGACCTGACCAAGTCGTTGCCGAAGCGCAGGCGCCGGTTCTGTCGATCTCAGACCTCACCACGTCCTTCCTGCGCGAGCGGGACTGGTTCCCGGTCGTCCGCAACGTCTCGTTCGACATCGCGCCACGCGAAACCGTCGCGATCGTCGGCGAGTCCGGTTCGGGCAAGAGCGTCACCGCGCTCTCGATCATGCGGCTCATTCCGAGAGAGAGTAGCCGTAGCGAAGGCCGGATCATGCTCTCCGGCCGCGATCTGCTGACGCTCCCTGAAACGAGCATGAAAGACATTCGCGGCAATGACGTCGCGATGATCTTCCAGGAGCCGATGACGAGCCTCAATCCGGTGCTCACCATCGGCTTCCAGATCGCCGAGGCGCTGATCCTGCATCGCGGCCTGTCGCGCTCCGAGGCCGAGGCCGAGACCATCCGCCTGCTCGACCGCGTCCGCATTCCTGCGGCGAAGTCGCGCTTCCACGAGCATCCGCATCGCTTCTCCGGCGGCATGCGCCAGCGCGTGATGATCGCGATGGCGCTGGCGTGCAAGCCAAAACTCCTGATCGCGGACGAGCCGACCACGGCGCTCGACGTCACCATCCAGGCCCAGATCCTGGAACTGCTGAAGGAGCTTCAGCAGGAGGAGGGGATGTCGATCCTCTTCATCACCCACGACATGGGCGTTGTCGCCGAGATCGCCGACCGCACTGTGGTGATGTATGGCGGGCAGGCTGTGGAGACGGACGCGACGTCGCGCATCTTCGCCGCGCCCTCGCATCCCTACACGCGGGCGCTGCTGTCTGCTGTGCCGCGGCTCGGCTCGATGGAGGGACGTCCGCGGCCGATGCGATTTCCTGTTGTCGACAAGGTCACGGGCACCTCGGACGAACCCGCGGAGACGCCGGATACGGTTTCGACCGCCGAGCGTCCGTTGCTGGAAGTATCAAACCTCACCACGCGTTTCCCGATCCGCTCGGGCCTGTTCGGCAAGGTTTCCGGCCGCGTCCATGCGGTCGAAAACATCTCCTTCACCTTGCGCGCCGGCGAGACGCTGGCGCTGGTCGGCGAATCCGGCTGCGGCAAGTCGACGACCGGCCGCTCGGTGCTGCGCCTGGTCGAGCCGCTCTCCGGCTCGGTGCTGCTCGATGGCGTCGACGTGCTCAAGCTCAGCCAGGGCGAATTGCGCGAGCAGCGCAAGCGCATGCAGATGATCTTCCAGGATCCGTTCGCCTCGCTGAACCCGCGCATGAATGTCGGGGCCGCGATCGCCGAGCCGCTGCTGATCAACAACCTCGCCAGCCGCTCCGAGGCGCGCGACAAGGTCGCCGATCTCCTGGTGCGCGTCGGTCTTTCCGCCGACATGGCCTCGCGATTCCCGCACGAATTCTCCGGCGGCCAGCGCCAGCGCATCTGCATCGCGCGTGCGCTCGCGCTTGGGCCGAAACTGATCGTCGCGGACGAGGCCGTCTCGGCGCTCGACGTCTCGGTCAAGGCGCAGGTCGTCAATCTGATGCTCGACCTTCAGGCCAGCATGGGGCTCGCCTATCTCTTCATTTCTCACGACATCGCCGTGGTCGAGCGCATGAGCCACCGCGTCGCCGTGATGTATCTCGGCGAGATCGTCGAGATCGGCCCGCGCGCGGCATTGTTCGGCAACCCGCAGCATCCCTATACGAAGAAGCTGATGGCCGCCGTTCCGGTCCCAGATCCCGCACGGCGCGGCAGCAAGCGCGAGATCGCCAACGACGAGATCAGAAGCCCGGTGCGCGCGCCTGATTATCAGCCGCCGATCCGGCAGTATCGCGAGGTCTCGCCCGGCCACGTCGTGCAGGTCTGGGGCGAGGAGTGGTCGGCCTGAAAGGCTTTGGCGGAGCGCCTTGATTTGCCTGAGTGATCGTCAGGTGAAGTGTCGTTTTCGGACGCGATCTTCGCGTTCAATTCGCCTTGCGAGACCGCAGTCGCTATAGTCGTGCCATGCTCGACTTCGCCGCTCAATACGAGGCCTTCAGACGCCGCGATCCGGCCTGGGACGGAGTAGTTTTCGTCGCAGTCAAGACAACGGGCGTATATTGTCGTCCGGTATGTCGGGTGCGAACGCCGTTGGCGCGCAACGTCACATTCCATCGAAGCGCAGCAGCAGCAGAGCGGGCCGGCTTCAGACCTTGTCTTAGATGCCGCCCGGAAACGGCTCCCTTTTGCCCTGCCTGGAAGGGGACCAAGACGACCGTTGAGCGCGCGCTATCCCTTATCGAGGGTGGAGCGCTTGATCGAGGTAATGTCGTCCAACTTGCGCAGCGTCTTGGGATCGGATCGCGTCACCTGTCGCGCCTGTTTGCCGAGTATCTCGACGCGTCGCCCTTGCAGGTCGCACTCTCGCTTCGGGTGCGGCGCGCAAAGCGTCTTCTCGATGGCACCGATCTTCCGATACGGCTCGTAGCCGAGCGCGCAGGGTTTCCAAACGCAAGGCGGCTGAACGCAGCGTTCACGCGACTTTATGGACTACCGCCGTTGGCCATCCGAAGGCGGTCGTCATCGAAGACTCGGTCCGACTGAACGAAGTAGGAAGAACGCGATGGTCAATAAAACTTATGGAACAGTGAGCGCAGAACGGCAAAAGCAGTTGAGCGGACTGGAATTCGTCCGCGGGCTTGCGGCCGGTACGCTCCCTCTGAACAAAATTGCGCAGACGTTGGGTTACGACGTCGCCGAGGCAGAAAGCGGCCGTGTTGTCGTCACGCTGATCCCGACCGACGCGCACCTCAATCCGGCGGGCACCGTGCATGGCGGGTTGACGGCGACATTGCTGGATAGCTGCATGGGGCTGGCCGTTCAGTCAATGCTCGACAAGGGCATCGGCCAGACGACGCTTGAGTTCAAGATTTCGCTCGTGCGACCGATTACCCCCGAAACCGGTCGAATAAGGGCTGAAGGCAAGGTCCTGAACTGCGGTCGCCGTATCGGCACTGCTGAAGGGCGGGTCGTCGACGGCAATGGACGACTGCTGGCGCATGGTACAACGACGTGCCTCATCTTTCCAAGCTGAAGCGCCCGTCATCACGTGCTGGCAGAGGTGACCGGCCGCCGTCTCAAGAATTCACGTGCACGAAGTCCCGCAGCAGCGGGTAGATCTCGTTATTCCAGCGTTTTCCCGAGAACACGCCGTAATGGCCGACGCCGGCCTGCATGTGGTGGACGCGGCGATAGGCGCGCACGCCGGTGCAGAGATCCTGCGCGGCGAGCGTCTGGCCGATCGAGCAGATGTCGTCCTTCTCGCCCTCGACCGTCATCAGCCCCATGCGGCTGACGGCCTTGGTGTCCACGGGGCGGCCGCGATGCATCAGCTTGCCCTGCGGCAGCAAATGCTCCTGGAACACGTCGCGCACGGTCTCGATGTAGAACTCGGCCGGCAGATCCATCACCGCGAAATATTCGTCGTAGAAGGTCTTGATGGTCGCCGCCTTCTCCTTCTCGCCCTTGGCGATGTGGTTGGCGAGATCCATGTGCTGCTTGATGTGCCGCTCGAGATTCATCGAGACGAAGGCGGTGAGCTGCACGAAGCCCGGATAGACTTTCCGGAGCGCGCCGCGGCACTGCACCGGCACGTAGTTGATCAGGTTCTGCTCGAACCACTCGATCGGCTTGCTCTTGGCGAAGTCGTTGACCTTGGTCGGCTGGATCCGCGTGTCGATCGGCCCCGCCATCAGCGTCAGCGTCGCCGGCCGCGAGGGATGGTTGCCCTCGCACATGATCGCGGCGGCCGCGAGCGCCGAGACCGACGGCTGGCAGATCGCCACCATATGCGGGCGCGGGCCGAGCTGTCCGAGGAAGTCGATCAGATGCTCGGTGTAATCGTCGAGCCCGAACCGGCCCTCGCTGCGCGGAATGTCGCGCGGATTGTGCCAGTCGGTGATGTAGACATCGTGGTCCTGCAGCAGGGTCTTCACGGTGCCGCGCAACAGCGTGGCAAAATGGCCGGACATCGGCGCCACCAGCAGCATGCGCGGCTGCTCGCTGACGCCTTCTTTCTTGAAGTGCAGCAGCGACCCGAACGGCGTCGCATAGGCGATCTCCTCGGTGACGCTGATCTCGCGATTGCCCACCGTCACGCTGTCGATGCCGTAGGCCGGCCGGTCATAGGTGAGGGTGGAGCGCGAGATCAGCTCCAGCGCTGCCGAGAGCCGGCCGACCACCTGGTCCGACATCCCCTGCGGGACCAGATTGAGGAATTTGAGTGCGGACGAGGCCCCCGCCCGAAGCGGTGCCGTCAAATCCATCTGGTTCTGAAAAGCCTGATAATACATCGACATCATACTGAAGCGCCCGCCTGTCCCATGGTGCCATGCAATATCGAAGCCAGAGCGGAGTCAAATCGCCCCTGGAATTGGCACGTCGCTTGCTGCTTGTTCTGGCCGGAAAAGCGAGGGAAGGGGCCATATGGCGAAGGCGACACTGACCATCAGCAGCAAGAACTACTCGTCCTGGTCGCTGCGTGGCTGGCTGCTGACGAAGTTTTCCGGGCTCGATTTCGAGGAGATCGTCACGGCGCCGGACGATGCGTCGGCGCGCGCCGAAATCCTGCTGCTGTCGTCCTCGATCCTGGTGCCCTGCCTGCGGCATGACGGCGCCACGGTCTGGGATACGCTGGCGATTGCCGAATATCTCAACGAGGTGATGCCGCACGCCGGGCTATTGCCTGATGATCGCGTGCAACGCGCGCATTGCCGCTCGATTTGCGGCGAAATCCATTCCGGCTTCACCACACTGCGCGCCTCGCTGCCGGTCAATCTGAAGGGGCACTTCCCGGGCTTCAAGGTCTGGTCGCGCGCGCAGGCCGACATCGATCGGGTCTGGTTCATCTGGCGCGACTGCCTGGAGAAGTCGGGCGGGCCGTTCCTGTTCGGCCAGCAGCGCACCATGGCGGATGCGATGTATGCCCCGGTCGTGACGCGCTTCGTCACCTATGACGTCAAGCTCGAGCCGGGGCTGAAGGCCTATGCCGACACCATCATGGCCATGCCCGAAATGAGGGAATGGATCGCGGCGGCGAAGGAAGAGCCGGCCGAGATCGAGGAGCTCGAGGTCGAATATTAGGCAGGCGCCGCGCAGCCCTGCCTGTTTCCGAAGCGAACGCGCCCAGCTTCGTCGCTGGCCTCTATGTCTTTGCTAATATTAACCTTTGATACCGGTATTCGGTGGCGGCCAGTTCGCGCGCTGCGTAGATATTGTGCGCGCTGGCGCAGCGATGTCGACATCTAGCCGTGAACAGTTGCGTACGGGGCTACCAGGCCGATTCGGACGTGATTCGTTCGGGCCGCGTTCCGTTCGTTAAGCTGGAAGCGCGGCCCCGTTACATTTTGAGACAGACGAAGGTCGTCAGGCCGCCCCGGAATGCTTCACGCGCGGCACACGCCAGCCGATGACGGTGGCTTCGACCGCAATGCCGGCTTCGTGGTTCTGCCAGCGGCCCTCGACATAGCGGCAGGCGAACGGCAGTTGATACGTTCCGCTGTGGTCCTCGCACAGCACTTCGACCGGCAGGCCAGGCGGCGGTTCTCCGGCGCCATCGAATTCCGCCAGACGTCTATCGCGCGTTGCCATTCCAAAAAACTCCCCTAATCAAAGCCGCGGAAAGAGCGCCCACTTCTTCCGCGCGCGGTTCACTGCTCCCCGTCCAAAGGGAACAAGCCAAGCTCAACGCGAGAATGCGGTGCGAGTGTGGTAGCCTTTGGCGGCTGCGCGCAATCGGCGCACATTGCCGTGATTGATTTGATGAGGAACCTGAATGCCGCGCCGGATCGTTGCTGTTTGTTTCGTCATGTTACTGTTTGTCGCGCACACGCCGGCGCGCGCGCAGGACGTGCCCGGCATCGAGATCTGCACGGTCGAGAAGACCTGGGAGCGGCGCACCAGCTGCCTGCAGAGCAATGTCGACTTTCTCCAGAAGACCATCACCAAGCTCAATCTCGACCACCAGCAGAAGATCGATGCTGCCATCAGGCAGATCGATACGCTGAAGGTGACGCTCGCAGGTCTGCAGAAGACCATCGGTGACCTTCAGGCGGCGCAGGCGAAGACGGCGGATGATCTGAAGAAGAAGCAAGATGCGCCGCCGCCAAAGGACGCGGCGAAATGAATGGTCTCCGTGTCCCGGACGCGGTGCAGCCTAGGCGATGCGTAGCATCGTCCTGGTAACGCTGCTCCGCAGAGCCGGGACCCATGGCCACGCATTACCGTGGTGAGATGGGCCCCGGCTTAGCAGCGCACCACGCCGCGAAGGGCGGCGCGTTGCACTGCATCCGGGGCACGAGAGCAATCCCGATCAAGCGAAGTAGCGTTGGTCCGCGCATCATCGCCACGCTTCGAACGAGAGCCTTGAACCCATGAACCCGGCCCAGCGCGCACTCTGGTACATCGAAAGCCATCTGGCCGAGCCGATGACGCTCGACGAGATTGCTGCGATCGGCGGCGTGTCGCGGTTTCACATGGTGCGTGCGTTTGCCGCAGCCACCGGCTTCCCGGTGATGCGCTATTTGCGCGCACGACGGCTGAGTGAGGCGGCGCGCAGCCTTGCCCGGGGCGCGCCGGACATTCTATCGCTGGCGCTGGAGGCGGATTACGGCTCGCATGAAGCATTCACCCGCGCGTTCCGCGACCAGTTCGGCACCACGCCCGAAGCGGTGAGAGCGGCAACGTGTGTCAATCAGCTCAAGCTTCAGGAGCCGATCCTCATGGAGTCCACCATGCTCGACAATCTCAAAGCCCCGCGTTTCGAAACCGCAAAAGCCTTTCTCGTCGCTGGCATCGCCGAGCGCATCACCTGCGACAACAGCGCCATCATTCCCGGGATGTGGGCCCGCTTGCACCAGGAGGTCGTTGAAATCCCCGCGCGCGTCGAAGGCAAGAATCAAGAGAAAATTCAGATCGCTTACGGCGTCTGCTGCAACGGCGACGATTCCGGCAATTTCGACTACATCGCCGGAGTCGAAGTTACCGATTTCTCCGATCTCGCGCGTCGCTTCGGCCGCATCCGCATCCCCGAGCAGCGCTACGCGGTGTTCACCCACTCCGACCACGTCGCCTCGATCAGGCGCACTGTCACCACGATCTGGAATCAATGGCTACCCGCCTCCGGCTACAAGGCTGCGGATGCCCCGAACTTCGAGCGCTATGACGAGAAATTCGATCCCATGACTGGCAATGGCGGCTTCGAAATCTGGGTGCCGGTGAAGGAGTAGCGCTGCAACGCTGGCATACCATCCCGCTTGCTTGGCAAGGGGGACCTGTTTTGTCATAACCGCTGGCAAATCTTGCCAGCGGGGCCCGCGCCGGACGTCCCGAGCAAGCCATAACAAGCAGCCGGGAGGGTCCCCAAATGCCTGACGTCCGCGTTCTCGCCACCGACCTCGAATTTCCGGAAGGGCCGGTCGTGATGCCGGATGGCTCGGTGCTGCTGGTGGAGATCCGCGGCCGGCGCCTCACCCGCGTTTATCATGACGGCCGCAAGGAGATCGTCGCGAAGGTGCCGGGCGGCCCGAATGGTGCAGCGCTCGGCCCCGACGGAAAAATCTACATCTGCAACAATGGCGGCTTCTCCTGGATCCCGACCGGCAAGATGATCATGCCGGGGCCGCAGCCCGAGGATTATCTCGGCGGCTCGATCCAGCGCGTCGATCTGCAAACCGGCAAGGTCGAGACCGTTGTGACCAAATGCGGCGAGCACGAGCTGCGCGGACCGAATGATCTCGTCTTCGACAAGCACGGCGGCCTGTGGTTCTCAGACCTCGGCAAGCGCCGCGCCCGCGAGATGGATGTCGGCGGCATGTACTATCTTAAGCCCGGCATGAAAGAGATCGTCGAGGTCGTGCACGGCGTGCTGCCGGCGAACGGCATCGGTCTGTCGCCGGACGAAAACACCGTCTACATCGCGGAGACGCCGACGGCCCGGCTCTGGGCCTATGAACTCTCCGCGCCCGGCACGCTGAAGCCGCGCGAGGTGATCTATCGCGGCGAGCGGGGCAAGCCGATCTGCGGCCTCGGCGGCTACCAGATGTTCGACTCGCTCGCGGTGGAAGCGAACGGCAATGTCTGCGTCGCGACCCTGGTTTCGGGGTGCATCTCGGTGATCGCGCCTGACGGCACCCTGGTCGAGCAGATCCCGACCGGTGACCGCGCCACCACCAACATCGCCTTCGGTGGCCCCGAGCTCAAGACCGCCTACATCACGCTGTCAGGCAGGGGCGAGCTCGTCGCCATGGACTGGCCGCGCGGCGGTTTGCCGTTGAACTTTCTGAATAAGTGAATGTAGAAGATGTGCCTATACATTCCGCCGTCATTCCGGGATGCGTGCGCAAGCACGCAGGCCCGGAATCCATTGGGCCGCAGAGTTTGTGGTTGAATGGATTCCGGGTTCGCCGCTTCGCGTCGCCCCGGAATGACGACCAGTCGTTTTTCTTGGAGACAACCCAATGCCCTGGCCTGATCCCATCACCCTGCGTGGACAGCACGCCCGTCTCGAGCCGCTGTCGAAAGAGCATCATGATGGCTTGGTCGAGGCCGTCAAGGACGGCGAGCTCTACACGATCTGGTACACGCTGATTCCGACGCCGGAAAACGTGACCAAGGAGATCGACCGCCGCCTCGGCCTGCAGGCCGCGGGCTCGATGCTGCCGTTCACCGTGTTCGACGCCGCTGGCAAGATCGTCGGCCAGACCACCTACATGAATATCGATGCCACCAACCGCCGCGTCGAGATCGGCTCGACCTGGTATGCGAAGAGCGCGCAGCGCGGCCCGCTCAACACGCAGTGCAAGCTGCTGTTGCTGACCCACGCCTTCGAAACGCTGAACTGCATCGCGGTGGAATTCCGCACGCATTTCTTCAATCACCAGAGCCGCCGCGCCATCGAGCGCCTCGGCGCCAAGCAGGACGGCATCTTGCGCAGCCACCAGGTCGCGCCGAACGGCACGCTGCGCGACACCGTCGTGTACAGCATCACCGCGGCGGAATGGCCGACGGTGAAGGCGCATCTCGAATATCAACTCAACGAAAAGCCGCGCTGAGGCGGCCGGGGCACCATGGACAGATTTGACTACGTGATCATCGGCGCGGGCTCGGCCGGTTGCATCCTCACCTCCAGGCTCAGCGAAGATCCTGATGTGAGCGTCTGCGTGCTCGAAGCGGGTCCGAACGACTGGCATCCCTACATCCATCTGCCGGCTGGTTTCATCAAGACCTTCCACATGAAGAGCATCAACTGGGCCTACCAGCAGGAGGTTGGGCCCTACACCGGCGGGCGCAGCATCTACGCGCCGCGCGGCAAGACGCTCGGCGGCTCGTCCTCGATCAACGGCCACATCTACAACCGTGGCCAGCGGATGGATTTCGACACCTGGGCGCAGATGGGCAATCGCGGCTGGGGCTATGCCGACGTGCTGCCCTACTTCAAGCGGCTGGAGAAGCGGGTCGGCGAGGGTGACAACACCTTTCGCGGACGCGACGGCAATCTCACTGTCACCACCATGGACTGGCGCGATCCGCTCTGCGAGGCCTTCATGGAAGGCGCGGTCTCGCTCGGCATTCCCCGCAACCCCGATTACAACGGTGCCAAGCAGGAAGGCGTCTCCTACTGCCAGCGCACCATCAACAACGGCTTGCGCGTCTCCGGCTCGACGGCATTCCTCAAGCCCGCGATGAAGCGGCCGAACGTGCATGTCCATACGCACGCGCACGCCACCGAGATCATCTTCGAGGGCAAGCGCGCCGTCGGCGTGCGCTACACCAAGGGCGGCCGCGGCGGCACGCCGGTGGAGGTGCGCGCCAACAAGGAGGTCATCCTTTCCGGCGGCACCTATAATTCGCCGCAGCTCTTGCAACTCTCCGGCATCGGCTCGCCCGATCTGCTCAACGCCCACGGCATCCAGGTGCGCCACGCGCTGCCGGTCGGCGAAGGCCTGCAGGATCACTACGCGCCGCGCACGGTGGCGCGCGTCAAGGACATCAAGACCATCAACGAGCTTCGTCGTGGCTTCTCGCTCTGGATCGAAGCGCTGAAATGGGCGACGGCGCGCAAGGGCCTGCTCTCGCTGTCGCCGACCATGGTCTATTGCTTCTGGCACTCCGGCGAGAGCGCCGATAGTTCCGACTTGCAGCTCACCTTCACGCCGGCAAGCTACAAGGAAGGCGTGCAGGGCCAGCTCGAGGACGAGCCCGGCATGACCGTCGCCTCCTGGCAGCAGCGCCCCGAGAGCCGCGGCTATGTCCGCATCCGCTCCTCCGATCCGTTCGCGCCGCCGATCATCCAGACCAATTATCTCGACGCCGAACTCGATCGCCGCGTCATCGTCGGCGGCATGAAGCTCGCGCGGCGGCTCTTGAAGAGTGCGCCACTCTCGCCCTATTACGCCTACGAGGATTTCCCCGGCCCCAACATCAACACCGACGACGAATTCCTGCACGCGGCAACGGAACGGGGCACCACCACCTTCCACCCCGGCTGCACCTGCCGCATGGGTCCGGCGGATTCGACATGGGCCGTGGTCGACGACCAGCTCCGCGTCCACGGCCTCGAAGGCCTCCGCGTCATCGACGCCTCCGTGATGCCGCGCATGATCTCGGCGAACTTGAATGCGTCCACGATGATGATCGCCGACCGCGCCTCGGACCTGATCCGCGGCAAGGCCCCGATGGAAGCCGCGCGGATTCCGGACGCCGCGGTGGCATAGGACTCTCTCGTGCCCCGGACGCAGCGCAGCGCCCTTGCGGTGCGCTGCAGAGCCGGGGCCCATTTCACCACGATCTCCGCAAGGCTGCTGGGTCCCGGCTCTGCGCAGCAGCGTTGCACGCTGCAGCGCGTCCGGGACACGAGAGAGTGCCGGGCCTTGGTCCCGTCGGGCAAAACACCCGCCATCCTGTCAAGCCCTCCGCGCAAAAATATTCCACTTTACCGAAATTCGGAATTGCGGCATAAGTCGAAACAGCCCGGCCTGACGATGAGGGGCGGTTCGCGAGTCGTTCGAAACGCGGGCCGGGTTGCGGTGGACGCGGCAGCGTCGGCACGGACGGTGAAGGGCAGGGCGGATTGCTCTCCGTGAGCCCAGATCTCCGTGTGGACGGACGGCGCTGAACGCGTACGGCAAAACCGTGTGGTCCCGGCCGTCGTCGCTACGGTCAAGTCCTGATGAATGTGGCAGTCGTGTCAACCGGCGCGCTGTCGGCGACTTTCGCAGGGCGAGGGAGGCCAGAGGGAACTCGGCTCCCGGGAGAGTACGGCATAAGCCGTCCAACCACTGCGCAGGGAAGGCCGTGTGTTCGGCTTCACCTGTATGCCGCTGTGCAATTTCCATTGCGCTACACGCGCACAGCGGACCGTGGGTGCGAGGTCAGCACCCGGCCTTCCCTGCGCCCTCTGTTTGGAGGGGGCGAGAGATGAAGCAAACCTCGGGCGAGATGCGCCGCGAGGATGCGAAGGTGTGTCTGTGATTAGACACTCAGTGTCATCGCCCGGCTTGACCGGGCGATCCAGTATTCCAGAGGCGCACGTGATTGGGCCGAGAAGCTGCAGTGTACTGGATGCCCCGGTCAAGCCGGGGCATGACACCGGTGGTGGGGATGCAGCGAGGCGCTATCGCTAGCGAGCTCGCGCTCACACTTCCCTTCGGCTCAAGAACGCCAGCCGCTCGAACAGATGCACGTCCTGCTCGTTCTTGAGCAGCGCGCCGTGCAGCGGCGGGATCAGTTTGCGCGGATCGCGTTCGCGCAGCTGCTCGACGCTCATGTCCTCGTTGAGCAGAAGCTTGAGCCAATCCAGAAGCTCCGAGGTCGACGGCTTCTTCTTCAGCCCGGGCACCTCGCGCACTTCGAAGAAGATGCGCAGCGCTTCTTCCACCAGGCGCTTCTTGATGCCGGGAAAGTGGACGTCGACGATGCGGCCCATCGTGTCGGCGTCGGGGAACTTGATGTAGTGGAAGAAGCAGCGGCGCAGGAAGGCGTCCGGCAGCTCCTTCTCGTTGTTGGAGGTGATCATCATGATCGGGCGCTGCTTGGCCTTGATCGTCTCGCCGGTCTCGTAGACGTGGAATTCCATGCGATCGAGCTCGAGCAGGAGGTCGTTCGGGAATTCGATGTCGGCCTTGTCGATCTCGTCGATCAGCAGCACCGGGCGCTGCTCGGCGGTGAAGGCGTCCCACAGCTTGCCGCGCTTGATGTAGTTCTTGATGTCGGAGACCCGGCTGTCGCCGAGCTGGCTGTCACGCAGGCGCGACACCGCATCGTATTCGTAGAGGCCCTGCTGCGCCTTGGTGGTGGACTTGATGTGCCACGTCAGCAGCGGCGCGTTCAGCGCCTTCGCAACTTCCTCCGCCAGCACCGTCTTGCCGGTGCCGGGCTCGCCCTTGATGAGGAGCGGACGCTCCAGCCTGATCGCTGCGTTGACTGCGATCTTGAGGCTGTCTCTTATACAGTAAGAGATGTGTATAAGAGACAGGCTCTGGTCGCGACATGGGAACGGCCGCGCATGGCGGCCGTTCCTGGTTCGGTCAGGCTTTCAGACCCGTTTTATCAGCGAAAGGATGACGAGCACAATCACTGCGCCAACGGTGGCATCGATGATGGCACCCAGCGTGCCCGTGGCGAGCTCGATATGCAGCTGGGGTAGCACCCAGCCTGCGACCAGCGCGCCGATGATGCCGACCACGATGTTGCCGATCAGCCCAAATCCCGCCCCGTGGACAATCTTGCCGGCCAGCCAGCCGGCGATCGCGCCAATGATGAGCGCTGCGAGAATACCCATTGCATCAATCCCCAAAACGACCCTGTGAGGCCATCAATTCTAGAGCAAATGGGCTCCGGGTCCAGCGTCCGGCGCGGCCCTCCGCCCCTTGACGTTCGCCCCCCGACGGGCAATCTGTCACCCATGTTCCTGCAATTCTTCACCTCTCTGCGCGATGCGCAGGTCCCCGTCACGCTGCGCGAATACCTCACGCTGATGGAGGCGCTCGACGCTGACCTCAGCGACTATTCGGTCGAGAATTTTTACTATCTGTCGCGCACCTCGCTGGTGAAGGACGAGCGCAACCTCGACAAGTTCGACCGCGTCTTCGGCACGGTGTTCAAGGGGCTGGAAAGCCTGCTCGACGCCATGGAGAAGGCGGAGATCCCCGAGGAGTGGCTGAAGAAGCTCGCCGAAAAATATCTCAGCGAGGAAGAGAAGAAGCAGATCGAGGCCATGGGCTGGGACAAGCTCATGGAGACCCTGAAAAAGCGCCTCGAGGAGCAGAAAGGCCGCCATCAGGGCGGCTCGAAATGGATCGGCACCGCCGGTACCTCGCCTTATGGCGCCTATGGCTACAATCCCGAAGGCGTGCGTATCGGCCAGGACAAGAACCGCAATTTCCGGGCGGTGAAGGTCTGGGACAAGCGCGAGTTCAAGGACCTCGACGGCAATGTCGAGCTCGGCATCCGCAACATCAAGGTGGCGCTGCGCCGCCTGCGCAAGTTCGCGCGCACCGGCGCGCCCGACGAGCTCGATCTCGACACCACCATTCGCGAGACCGCCAATCACGGCTATCTCGACGTCCACATGCGCCCCGAACGGCGCAATGCGGTGAAGCTGCTGGTGTTCTTCGACATCGGCGGCTCCATGGATTCGCATATCGAGCAGGTCGAGGAGCTGTTCTCGGCGGCGAAGAGCGAGTTCAAGCACATGGAATATTTCTACTTCCACAACTGCCTCTATGAAGGCGTGTGGAAGCAGAACAAGCGCCGCTTCACCGATCGCACGCCGACCTGGGACGTGCTGCATAAGTACCCGCACGACTACAAGGTCGTGTTCGTCGGCGACGCCTCGATGTCGCCTTACGAGATCATGGTGCCGGGCGGCTCGGTCGAGCACGTCAACGAGGAGCCCGGCTCGGTCTGGCTCGACCGCATCATCCGCACCTATCCGCATACGGTGTGGCTGAACCCGGTCGCGCAGAAGCACTGGGACTATTCGGAATCGACCACCATCATCAAACGCATCTTCGCCAACCGCATGTACCCGATCACGATCGAAGGTCTGGAACATGCGATGAAGGAATTGACGCACTGACGTTCGCCGTCATTCCGGGGCGCGACGAAGTCGCGAGCCCGGAATCCATCGGGTCGCAGCGCATGTAGAGAAATGGATTCCGGGTTCGATGCTGCGCATCGCCCCGGAATGACAAAGAGAAGGGAGAACCCCATGCCCCAGAACATCACCCGCGGCATCAAGGCGCTGATCGACGAGGCCAATGCCGAGATCGAGACGCTCTCGGCCAAGGATGCCATCGAGATCTCCAAGAACGGCGACGTCGTCATCGTCGATATCAGAGATCCCCGCGAGATCGAGCGCGACGGCCGCATTCCGGGTGCGTTCGCCTGCACGCGCGGCATGCTCGAATTCTGGATCGATCCGCAGAGCCCGTACGCGAAGCCGATCTTCCAGGAAGACAAGAAGTTCGTCTTCCACTGCGCCGGCGGCCTGCGCTCCGCGCTCGCGGCCAAGACCGCCAAGGACATGGGCCTGAAGCCCGTCGCCCACATTGCCGGCGGCTACGCCGCCTGGCGCGATGCCGGTGGTCCGACGGAAGCGTGGGAGCCGAAGAAGAAGGGGTGAGGAGTGCGCCGTAATCCCTCCGATCTCCGCTGTCATTCCCCGCGAAAGCGGGGAATCCAGTACGCCGTGGCCATACGGCTTAATCACAACTGTCTCTGGAATACTGGATCGCCCGGTCAAGCCGGGCGATGACAGCGGAGTTTGACGCGCACGAGTTCAATGACAGCTCGTGCTGTGCTTGCTCCGGAAATGACAAGGATGAAATCGTATGACTGCCACCGACCCCCTCGTCTCCACCGAATGGCTCGCCGCCCATATCAACGATGCCAACGTCAAGGTGCTCGACGCCAGCTTCAAGCTGCCGGGCGTGCTGCCGCTGCCGAAGGACGATTACCTCGCCGCGCATCTGCCGGGCGCGGTGTTCTTCGACGTCGACGCGGTGTCGGATCATTCCAACCCGCTGCCGCACATGTATCCGAGCGCCGAGCAGTTCGGCCGCGACGTCGGCAATCTCGGCATCTCCAACGCCGACACCGTGGTGATCTACGATGCCGGCGGCTGGGTCGCCGCGCCGCGCGCGTGGTGGATGTTCCTGGCCTTCGGCCATAGCAATGTGCGCATCCTCAATGGCGGCCTGAAGAAGTGGCGCGCCGAAGGGCGTCCGGTTGAAAGTGGTGAAGTCAAGCCGAAGGCTGCGACCTTCAAGGCGAGCTACGATCCGAAGCGCGTGCGCAGCATGCAGCAGCTGATCGCCAACGTCGAAAGCAGCAAAGAGCAGGTGATCGATGCACGCGCTGCCGATCGCTTCGAGGGCCGTGCGCCCGAGCCCCGCGCGGGCATCCGATCCGGTCACATCCCCAACGCGCGCAACGTTCCTTATAGCCAGTTGTTCGATGCCGTGACCGGCGTGATGAAGCCGCTCGAGGATCTGCGCGCCGCCTTCACCGGCGCCGGCGTCAAGCTCGATGCGCCGATCGTGACAAGCTGCGGCTCCGGCGTCTCCGCCGGCGTGCTGACGCTCGCGCTCTATCGCTTGGGCATCACCGACACCGCGCTGTATGACGGCTCATGGTCGGAATGGGGCCAGGAGCAGGGCCCGCCGATCGCGACGGGGCCGGCGTGAAGAGAGGTGGCGTAAGCCTCAGCGCGTGCGCGTGGCCGTCGTGGCGAGCGTCTGCTGTTGCTGGCCGAACGGATCGAGCCCCTGGTTGACCTGTTGAGGCGGCGCGCGCCGCACGATGCGGTGTCGCTTCTTCGGCTTGTGCGCGCGGGGCTTGCTCTCCGGCGTCGCGCTGTCGGCCTTGGGCTTCGCGAGGTCGTTCAGCGCAGCCATCCGGGCGGCTGCGATATCGCTCACGCGCGATGCCAGCGCCGGCGTCGCGGTGCGCGGCACGTCGGTGGCGTTCAAGACCGGAGCGGGCGAAGGCACAGCGGTGTTAGCAGTCGTATCGGTCGGGGTGAGCGTGTCAGTGGGCGACGGAGCCGCAGCCTCGCTTCTGGCTGGCCCGACCGCTGGCACTTCTGTGGCGGGCGCAGCCGGCTCCATCGCCGGTGCCACGGCAACAACCGGAAGCTCGGGCTTCGGCTCAGGCTGAGCTTTGACAGGAAGCGTCACCGCGGCCATCTGCTCGGGCCCGGTCTCGACCGCGGGCAAGGCGATGCTCGGGATCTGTTCGGGCACCGCAGGCGTCGGCGCTTCGCTGGCGGCCGGCTCGACGCGCAGGGCCGCGAGCACCGGCTGGGCTGGCTCTGGGCTTTGCGCGAACATCTGCTCCTGCGGGCCGTTCCGCCAGGAGGGATTGCTGACATACTGCTCGTGGCTCGCCCGCAGCAGCGAGGCGGCTCCCAAGCCGAACACCAGGATGGAGGTAGAGACCAGGATCGCGGCAAGCAGGAAACGAAAGCCGGGAAGCATTGACGGATTGCGAATTTCCGCCCCGGCGGCGTTTGGCCAGGGCCCATGAGCCATCTGAACGCGGTGACGGTACTGCTGCCGCGTTCGCCACGCGGGGATTCGAGCTCAAAGCGGTGGCGAATCAGGCTGATTCGACCATATCGCAACGTCTTCGCGACGTTCCGTAAAAATCGGGGTGAGCGGTCCGTCGATCTACGGCGAAATGCGATTTCCGCCCCGTGATGCAACGGAGCAACTGTGTGCGATTGCATCACAAATCGCTCAATCGGGCACAAATCGGCCTGTTATGTCTTGAATGTGCCGCTATCTTCGGTCATCTGGCCGTCAACGGCTCGGACGGGGCCCGGGACACCACAAGAGCGATGATGATCAAACATTTTCTGACGATATGCGCTGCCGCAACAGTCGCTGCGGCGGGAACCTCGCTTGCACAGGCCCAGAGCTATCCGGTTCAGCAGACGCCGAGCTATGGCGCCCCGGCCGAATATCGGCCCGGCGAGCGCACCCCGAATTTCGACGCGCTGGAAGACGATGACGACGCCATGCCGCAGGCTGCGCTGCCGCCGCCCGGTCCCGTTGACGATCCGCGCTATGGCCGCCCCGCCGGCGCGCCGGTCTACTCCGCCAATCCGCCGCAGGGCCCGGTGATGTCGCCGGATGATCCGCGCTATGGCCGTCCGGCCGGCGCGCCGCCGGTCTATTCCGCCAATCCGCCGCAGGGGCCGGTGATGTCGCCCGATGATCCCCGCTACGGCCGGCCCGCCGGTCCACCTCCGGTGATCTATGGCGATCGTTCGGGCCAGGCGCCCGGCAGCGATGGCATGCGTCCGCCGGAAGCCGTTGGTGGCCCGGCCGCGACCGGAGCGGTTCCGCAGCAGGGCGCCGGTGGCCGGCCGATGTCGGTCGCTTCACTGCCGCCCGAGGAGCAGCCTGATGCGGCCCCGGCGCAGCTGGCGCCGAACCTGCGCCGCCAGGAGGTCGCGTTCCAGACCAAGGAGCCGGCCGGCACCATCGTGGTCGATACCCCGAACACCTACCTCTATTACGTCCTCGGCAATGGCCGTGCGATCCGCTACGGCGTTCGCGTCGGCCGCGACGGCTTCACCTGGAACGGGGTGCAGAAGATCACCCGCAAGGCCGAGTGGCCGGATTGGCATCCGCCGGCGGAAATGATCGAGCGTCAGCCCTATCTGCCGCGCTTCATGGCCGGCGGCGAAGGCAATCCGCTCGGTGCCCGTGCGATGTATCTCGGTTCGACCGTGTATCGCATCCACGGCACCAACCAGCCCTCGACGATCGGCAAGTTCGTCTCCTCCGGCTGCATCGGCATGCTGAACGAGGACGTCTCGGATTTGTTCGACCGCGCCAAGGTCGGCACGCGCGTGGTCGTGATGCAGGGCAATCCGGCGCAGGCAACCGCATCGGCTGCACCCGGTCCGGCTCCGATGGCCGCCCAGGCTGGTCCGGTTCCGGGCACGCAGCCGACGGTGGTGCCGCCGCTGCCGGCGCCGGTCACCGTGCGCTAAGCGCGGAAAGACAATTGAAATTGCGAGGGGCGTGCCATCTGCGCGCCCTTCATCGTTTTAGGCCAGCTTGCGCGGCAGTTCGCTGCCCTTGGTGAAGGCGTCGATCGCCTCGACCATCTGGCCGTAATGGATGCGCAGGCCATCCTCGGTGGCGTAGCCGAGATGCGGCGTCAGCACGAGATTGTCGAGCTTGCGGAAGGGATGATCGACCGGCAGCGGCTCGACCGAGAACACGTCGAGGCCAGCGCCTGCGATCTTCTTCTGCTGCAACGCTTCCAGCAGTGCCTGCTCGTCCACGATCGGCCCGCGCGCGGTGTTGACGAGGAACGCCGTCGACTTCATCCGCGCCAGATCGGCGCGGCCGACGAGGCCGCGTGAGCGCTCGCTCAACACCACGTGGATGGTGACGATGTCGGCCTGGGCAAACAGCTCCTCCTTGCTGGCGTAGCCGACGCCGGCAGCCGCGCACTTCTCCGGCGTGAGGTTCGGGCTCCAGGCAATCACGCTCATGCCGAACGCCTTGGCAATGCCGGCCATCTTGGTGCCGAGCTTGCCGAGGCCGATGACGCCGAGCGTAAGGCCTTCGATCTCGACACCGGCGAAGGTCTGCCACGGCTCGCCCGCATGCATGCGCGCATTCTCGCGGCCGATGCCGCGGGTCAGTTCCAGGATCAGGCCCATGGTCAGCGGCGCGGTCGGATCGCGTGAATATTGTGTGCCGCCGATCACGACGCCGCGCGCCTTGGCGGCCTCCATGTCGATTGCGGCGTTGCGCATGCCTGAGGTCAGCAGCAGCTTCAGCTTGGGCAGCTTGTCGAACAGGCTTTTGGGGAACGCGGTGCGCTCGCGCATCGCGCAGACGATGTCGAAATCGGCGAGTGCGCTGGCGGTGGCCTGCTCGGAAGCAAAGGGATGGCTGAACACGGTGGTGTCGATACGGTCGGACAGTCTCGACCAGTCGGCGACATCGAGGGCGAGGTTGAAATAGTCGTCGAGAATTGCACAGCGCAGCCGCGTCATCAGCTTTATCCAAGGCCAGGGTTGACGGCGAGAGGGGACAGCGCGGGCTGGGCGCCATCGTCGAAACCGGGGCCATGGTTGCGCGCAATCAGCCGCGCGCGCAAGCAGTCTGGGTCTTCAAAAGTCCGATAGGGAAGGGGCGCTTCAGCGGGGCTTCAACCGGATCGGTGCATCCATGCCGTGCTTGGCGCGCCAGGCGGGACCGGGGCCGCGCATATAGTGCAGTTCGGGCCGGTAGGGGTTGAAAGCCGTGGTGAAGAAGCGCTTCCAGAAGCCCTTGATCTCCGTGACGAGCGCGTTAGCGCGGCCGGCTTCTGCCGGAACGGGATGGGAGTGGGTCTCGATCAGAGCCATGATGGGCCTCGCTGTGCTCCCCGCTCATTCTGAGCGGGTGGCGCTGTTTCCGCGCGAAACCGAGCTTTGGCCTGATTTATTAAAAGATGGTTTCAATTGTCCGGATCGCCCCTCCGGATGGTGTCCGCCCAGTATTCATCCGTGGTGAACGGAGGGAAAACATTGCCCTTTGGGGGCGGGATCGCTACATCGGCGCTTAAGCAAATCTCCTCAAATTGAAGGTTTCACGGGACCGATGGCGCGCCAGTTCGTCTACTTCATGGAAGGCCTGACCAAGAGCTACCCGACCCGCAAGGTGCTCGACAACATCCGCCTCAGCTTTTACCCGGACGCCAAGATCGGCGTTCTCGGCGTCAACGGCTCCGGTAAGTCGACCCTGCTCAGGATCATGGCAGGCCTCGACAAGGAATATACCGGCGAGGCCTGGGTCGCCGAGGGCGCGCGCGTCGGCTACCTGCCGCAGGAGCCCAAGCTCGACGAGACTCTCACCGTCCGCGAGAACGTCATGCTCGGCGTCGGCCCGCAGAAGGCGATCCTCGACCGCTACAACGAGCTTGCGGTCAATTATTCGGACGAGACCGCCGATGAGATGACCAAGCTGCAGGACGAGATCGAGGCCCAGGGCCTCTGGGATCTCGACAGCAAGGTCGACCAGGCCATGGACGCGCTGCGCTGCCCGCCCGACGATGCCGATGTGACGAAGCTCTCCGGCGGTGAGCGCCGCCGCGTCGCGCTGTGCAAGCTGCTGCTGGAACAGCCGGAGCTGCTGCTGCTCGACGAGCCGACCAACCATCTCGACGCCGAGTCGGTGTCGTGGCTGGAAGGCCACTTACGCAACTATCCCGGTGCGATCCTGATCGTGACCCACGATCGCTACTTCCTCGACAACGTCACCGGCTGGATCCTCGAGCTCGATCGCGGCAAGGGTATCCCCTACGAGGGCAATTACTCGTCATGGCTGGTGCAGAAGCAGAAGCGTCTGGAGCAGGAAGGCCGCGAGGACGCCGCGCACCAGAAGACGATTGCCCGCGAGCAGGAGTGGGTCGCATCCTCGCCGAAGGCGCGCCAGGCCAAGTCGAAAGCGCGCTACCAGCGCTATGAGGAACTGCTCAAGCAGGCGAGCGAGAAGCAGACCCAGACCGCGCAGATCATCATTCCCGTCGCCGAGCGCCTCGGCGACAACGTGGTCGATTTCGAAGGCCTCAGCAAAGGCTTTGGCGATCGGCTCCTGATCGACGATCTCACCTTCAAGCTGCCGCCCGGCGGCATCGTCGGCGTGATCGGTCCCAACGGCGCCGGCAAGACCACGTTGTTCAGGATGATCACGGGGCAGGAGAAGCCGGACAAGGGCACCATCACGATCGGCGAGACCGTGCATCTCGGCTATGTCGACCAGTCGCGCGATGCGCTCGACGGCAAGAAGACCGTGTGGGAGGAAATCTCCGGCGGCAACGAGCTGATCCTGCTCGGCAAGAAGGAAGTGAACTCGCGCGGCTATTGTTCGTCGTTCAACTTCAAGGGCGCCGACCAGCAGAAGAAGGTCGGCGCGCTGTCGGGCGGTGAACGCAATCGCGTGCATCTGGCAAAAATGCTGAAGTCCGGCGCCAACGTTCTGCTGCTCGACGAACCGACCAACGACCTCGACGTCGACACGCTGCGCGCGCTCGAAGAGGCGCTGGAGGATTTTGCCGGCTGCGCCGTCATCATCAGCCATGATCGCTGGTTCCTCGACCGCATCGCGACCCACATCCTGGCCTTCGAAGGCGACAGCCATGTCGAATGGTTCGAAGGCAACTTCCAGGACTACGAGAAGGACAAGATGCGCCGGCTCGGCCAGGACAGCATCATTCCGCACCGCGTGAAATACAAGAAGCTGACGCGGTGATCCCGTCATGATGCGGCGGGCGCTCATCGCTGCGGTGATGGTGATCACCTGCGGCTGGTCGCCCGCTCGCGCCGCCGACGCTGCCTTCACGCAGTTCATTGCCTCGCTCTGGCCGGAAGCGCAAGAGGCCGGCGTCTCGCGCGCGACGTTCGATCAACAGACGCGCGGGCTTGAGCCGGATTACAAGCTGCCGGATCTGATCCTGCCCGGACGGCCTGCGACCGGCGCGCCGTCGCAGGCTGAGTTCGTGCAGGTGCCGGCTGACTACGTCAGGGAAGCCTCGATTGCGAATCTTGCGGGCGAGGGGCAGCGGCTGCTGCAGAAATACAAGGCTGCGCTGACGAAGATCGAAAAGAGCTCCGGCGTGCCCGCGACCGTGATGCTCGCGATCTGGGGCCGCGAGACCGATTACGGTCGCTACAAGCTGCCTTACGATCTCGTCCGCGTGCTCGCGACGCAGGCCTATGTCGGCCGGCGCAAGGATACCTATCGCAACGAGTTCATCCTCGCGCTGAAGATCCTCGGCGAGGGCGTGGTGACGCGCAAGGACATGACCTCGTCATGGGCGGGCGCCACCGGCCTCACGCAGTTCCTGCCGTCCGAATACTACAAGCACGGCGTCGATTTCGACGGTGATGGCCGCATCGACATCTGGCACTCCGTGCCGGATGCGCTGGCCTCGGCCGCGCAACAACTGGTCAACAAGGGCTGGCAGAGCGGCGTGCGCTGGGCCTATGAGGTGCAGGCGCCGGCCAAGGTCGATTGCACGACGGGCGTGCCTGAGGTGACCAAGCCGATCGGCCAGTGGTTGCGAGAGGGCTTCGTGCCGGTGCGCGGTGAGAAGCTGAGTGCCACCGAGCAGGCGCAGCCGGCTTCGCTGCTCCAGCCAGAAGGCATCTATGGTCCGGCGTTCCTGACCACGAAGAACTACTTCGTCATCAAGGAATACAATTTCTCCGATCTCTACGTGCTGTTCGTCGGCCACCTCAGCGACCGCATGACCAGCCCGTTGCCATTTGCGACGCCATGGTCGGCCTCGAAGCAACTGCGTACGAAGGATGTCGAGGCGATGCAGCGCGGGCTCACGCGCGTCGGGCTCTACAAGGACAAGATCGACGGCAAGGCCGGCATGCAGACGCGCGCCGCGCTCGGCGCCTATCAGAAGTCAGCAGGGCTCAAGGTCGATTGCTGGCCGAGCGAAGCGGTGCTGCGCTCGATCCAGGCGGCGCGCTGACAGCCTTCCAAAAGAAAAAGCCCGGCCGATGGTCTCGGCCGGGCTTCGATCGCAGCGCTTGGTGAGCGCCGTCCGATCAGATCAGTAGCAAACGCGAACCGGGCGAATGACCCAGCCGTAGCCGTCCCAATAGCGCTGACGCTGCCAGTAGCAGGGCGGCGGGGGCGGAGCGGGCTCGGCGACATAGACCGGGCCACCATAGGCCGGACGGCTCGATGCGATCGCGCCGCCGACAATGGCGCCGCCGATCAGGCCGGCCGCGATGCCGGCGCCGATGTTGTCACCGGCTTTGGCGGACGGAGTGGCGGTCACCAGCGAACCGGCGATCGTCGCAACCGTGAGGGCGGCAACAATAGTCTTCTTCATGTTCTTGGCTCTCCTGGGAGAAGGACGTCCCTTGTCAGGAGCGTCCGGGGTTCAAGGTTCACGCACACTCTGATGGAATTGGCCTTGCAGCTAGGAAGCGCGCAAATGGTCAATCCACGGTAAACGCACACGGAGCTGTGACGAGAAAAAGCGGTCTTTTTCGGGCCTTGAGATGAACGGCGCATCCGTAGTGAACCGGCCCGACGCCAACGGCTCGAGCGATCAGGTTTAATGCGCCTTAGCCACAGACTCGGACGCGACGGACGCGCCAAGCGTAGCCGTCCCAGAAGCGCTGCCTCTGCCAGACACAGCCACCGCCGTAATAGTCGTCAGCGACGTAGCCGGGATCCGGCGCGTAGTAGCGGGGCGGGTAGTAGCCGGGGCCGTAGCCCGGACCATAGGCATAGCCCGGTCCTGGTCCGTAATAATACGGGGAGGCCAGCGCGCCGCCGACGATAGCGCCGCCAATGATCCCAGCTGCGACGCCCGCAGCGACACCGCGCTGTGCATGCGCCGGCGTTCCCGCGGTCAAGACCAGGGTGGCGACGGCGGCGATTGCCATAAGCGACTTCTTCATGGGTTCGACCCTTTCACAGCGAACGCAGAACTCTTGCGGCCAAAGTTCCATATTTCGCTTGAATGATCAATGAACGGCAGATTGGTCAGGTGCGACCAATTGGTAGAAATCGCGGCTTTCGAGCCTGGGAGGCGCCCATGAACCTTCTGACCAATGCCCTGATCGGCGCCGGCGCCGTCGGCATCATCGGCTATGCCCTGATGACCCATTTGCAGAACCGAGCCCCGCGCCCGCGCGCCAGGCCGGGCGGCAACAGCGACAGCTATTCGGATTCGACGAATGACGGCTTCTCGCTGGGAAGCTGGTTCTCCAGCGACAGTTCCGGAAGCTCGACCGATGGAGGCAGTTGTTCCGTCAGCGATGGCGGCAGCAGCGGCGGAGATTGCGGTGGCGGCGGCGATGGTGGGGGCGGCGGGAGCAGCGACTGAGCCCGATCCGGCATCAGTCTTGATCCAGCGCAACCCCCTATTTTAGAGCCGTTCTAGGCTTTATCCGGCCCAGTTTGGAATAGTTTGAAATAGCGGTTTTTCCTTTTGCATCCGGCTGGTCCCTTAAATATCGATGATGGCGCATCACCGAAGGGCCTACCGCTTCCATGATCGTTTGTTCCTGTAACGTGCTGAGCGATGACGACATCCGCGCCGCCGTCGCCGAGTCCGACGATGCTGTGCGTCATGCCAAGCAAGTCTATGGATGTCTCGGCTGCAGCGCCGAATGCGGCCGCTGCGCGCGGACCATCAAGACCATCATTGACGAAGCGCTCGGCCCCTGCGCCCAGTCCTGCTGCGCCGGCTGCCCGCACAGCCACACCGTTGCGGCCAACGACGAGACCGCTGCACCGGCCCAGTTCGCGCTCGCGGCCTGCTGACAACTTCCACCATCTCATCTGAGCTTTTCCCCGGCTGCGTCCCCGTAGCCGGTTGCTGAAGTGTTTGAACTCATTTAGAAGCGTTCTAAAGTCGGATAGCTCCGATTTGGACGCAAGAGCTGGAGTGAACCATGCAGGGCGACGCAAAAGTCATCGAATATCTCAACAAGGCGCTGCGTCACGAACTGACTGCGATCAACCAGTACTGGCTGCACTATCGCTTCCTCGACAATTGGGGCCTGCTGGACATGGCCAAGGTCTGGCGCAAGGAGTCCATCGAGGAGATGGAGCACGCCGACAAGCTCACCGCGCGCATCCTGTTCTTCGACGGCTTCCCGAACATGCAGGTGCTCGATCCCCTGCGCATCGGCCAGAACGTCAAGGAGATCATCGAGTGCGATCTAGCCGCCGAGATGAGCGCGCGCGCGCTCTACCAGGAAGCGGCGACCTACTGCCACGGCGTCAAGGATTACGTCACCCGCGATCTGTTCGAGAAGCTGATGAGCGATGAGGAGCACCACATCGACTTCCTCGAAACCCAGCTCGACCTGATTGGTCGTATTGGTCTTGAGCTCTACACCCAGAAGCACGTCGGCGGGCTCGAGGGCGAGGGCCACTGAGCCTGCTCTCTCCCTCGTCATGGCCGGGCTTGACCCGGCCAGCCACGTCCTGCCGCACTCCGAAGACGTGGATGCCCGGGACAAGCCCGGGCATGACGATCCATTTGCGAACTGAGCGCTACCTACAGCTGCGTCTTGTAGCGCTCTTCCACGATTTCCTGGCTTTCCGGTTCGCCGAGGCTGGTCTGGTCGTGGATAACCTGGCTGATGCTCGGCATCACCGAGCGCTGCACCTTCTCCGGCGACCACAGCTTTGAGCGCATCAGCGCCTTGCCGCAGTGGAAGTAGACTTCGCTGACGTCGACATTGAGCACCGCGCGGGGCGGCTTGCCGAACTCAACCATCGACGCCAGCAGATCCGGATCGGCCGACAGCGTGCCGCGCCCGCCGACACGCAGGGTCTCGTCGATCCCCGGCACGAAGAACAACAGATGCACGAAGCCCGAGCCTTCGACGACGTTGCGAAAACTGTCGATCCTGTTGTTGCCGGCGCGGTCGGGCATCAGCAACTGATTGGGGCCGGCGACATGGACAAAGCCGACGCCGCCACCGCGCGGTGAGGCGTCGACGCTGCCATCGAGGCCTGACGTCGCGAGCACGCAGAACGGCGACATCTCGATGAACTTCCTCGCGTGCACGTCAATCGCCGGACGCGCCTTTGCTATCACGCGCGGGGTCGGCTTCGCATAGATTGTGGCGAGGTCTTCGGCACAAAGGTCGGTCACGAAGGTCTCCCTGTTTGAAGGCTTGAGGATATCATTCCCCAGCCTGACCGCTATCCCCTTTGTGGCGCCGCCAAGGCCAGTCGATCACACCGGCACAATATAACGCCCACCAGATCAGCACTGGCTGAAGTGCCAGCCGCGGTCCGTGATAGAGCCAGCTGTTGGGGATAGGCGGCAAGTTGATGCCGTCGATGGCATGCTTGATGTTCGCCGGCCAGACGCAGAGCGCGTAGAGCGCGAATGCGATGCCTGCCCACCTGCGCAGTGGTTTCGTCACCAAAGCGACGGCGCCCGCGATTTCGCAGGCGCCGGTGACGAGGATCACCTGCGTTGCGAACGGAACCCAGGGCGGCGTGATCGCAAGCAGCTTGTCCGGAACCCAAAGATGCGCGACGCCGGCTGCAAGATAGAACGCCGCCAGCACAAGGCGCATCACGGCGCGCGTTATGTCGTTTGCAGAAGCCATCAGCTGAACTAGCACGCACCGCGCGAGGGCGCTACCGCGTGGGCTACACCGCGTCAGCCGGTACGAAGCAACTGATGATGATGGCGCCGCGGTGGTGGACATACCACACCACGGCCTGTCCAACCGGATTGCCGCGATCGCGGATGATGGCGCGCTCAGGTACCTCCATCCATTGTCCTTCTATCGGGACCCAATAGACGCCCTTACGCACGTCGTATTCGGTGCGATGACCGTCGGAGATGTCGCAGCAGGGCACGCCGTTCGGCGCCATCACGCTCTTGAACCAGGCGCGGATGTCGGGCGCGACATTGTCGTACTGGCCGTTGTCAAACGCGAGCGCAGCGCTGGTCAGCGCCGTCATTGCGGCCAGCCAAACGCACAACGCGAGCCTGTGCATGCGATCCTCCTCATCGCGTATGTGGCAGTTGCGCGCGATTGGCCCCGCGCGTCGATTCGTGTCATTGAAACGATTAAGCCCGAGCTGTCAGCGCATTGCATGCTCAAATTATATGCGGCGTGGAGGCGCCGCACATAATGCGCTGCGATATTCGGACGCGGTCTGCTCGCCTTACATCGTGCGCTGCGGGGCGGTTTGCAGCAATTGCCGGACCTGCTCGGTGTAGAATTTTGCATTACCTGTCGTGCCGTGACCGCGCGTCTCGGTGCTCGCAGGGATGAGGTAAAGCTTGCCGTTCTTGACCCGCTTCATCGCGGCATCCGTGAGGCCGGTCTCGGGAGGGTTGCGCTCGTCGTCGGCGGAATTGATCAGCAACAGCGACGCTTCGATCGCCTCCAGCTTGTCGGCGGCATTGTAGTCGTGCGAGGAGTCCCATTGGTAGAGGTAGTCGTTGGCGTCCGCCGTGATCGGCGTTGCCAACCGTTCGTCGACGATCTTGTCGGCCTTTGCGGCGGTTGGCGCCTGCTGCTGATAGGCTAGCGTACCGCCGATGCTGGCAATGCCGTAGGCGGTGATCGCGTATTTCATCATGCGCGGCTGGCTGGTGTAGTTTCCGCCATTGTAGTCGGGATCGTTGCGGATGGTGTCGAGCATGATCCGGCGCAGCATCCAGTTGCGCGACGCCATCTCGGTCGGCTGCGAGGCCATCGGCACCAGCGCGTCCATGTCGTTGGGAAATTTCTCGCCCCACAGCCATGTCTGCATGCCGCCCATCGAATTGCCGATCACGAGCCGCAGATGCTTGACGCCGAGGCCTTCGGTCACGAGCCGATGCTGCGCCTCGACCATGTCGTCGTAATTGTATTTCGGGAAGCTCGTCTTCATGCCGTCCGATGGCTTCGACGATTTGCCGTGGCCGACCGCGTCGGGGATGATGATGTAATATTTGGCCGCATCGAGCGGCTGTCCGGCCCCGAACAGCTCGCCGGCGAAGGCGGGTGTCAGCATGCTCGCGCCCGAGCCACCGGTACCGTGCAACACCAGCACCGGTTGCCCGGTCGGCTCACCGACGGTGGTGTAGTGCAGCTTCAGCTCCGGCATGACGTCGCCGGTGTGGAACTTGAAATCCTTGGCGACCCAATCGCCTTGTTTTGGCGCCGGATAGTCGGCGGCGAATGCAGCTGTCGAAATCGACAGCAGGACGGCCGACAGCGCTGCGCAACAAGCTTTCATGTTTCTCTCCCCATGCGGCTCATGCCCGGCGGCCGCGTCAGAGTGGACCTTAGCAGAAGTGCCCGGAAGGATGTAGGGTTTCGGCTTCGCCGATCGTCTTATGAGGAACCATCTGGAGAGACTGCATGTGCCGCAACATCAAGACGCTGTTCAATTTCGAGCCGCCGGCGACTGAGGATGAGATCCATGCCAGTGCACTGCAGTTCGTGCGAAAGCTCTCCGGCTTCAACAAACCCTCACAGGCCAACGAGGCGGCCTTCGATCGCGCGGTGGCAGAAGTCTCGGAAGCTGCGCGAAAACTTCTGACCTCGCTACACACGCACGCACCGGCGCGTGACCGTGAGGTCGAGGCTGAGAAGGCAAAGGAGCGTTCGCGACTGCGCTTCGGCTAGAGGTTCCGAAGTCGCGACCGTGACGTGGACCGTGACTTGGCTCACGGAAGTGGAGGCCGAAGCGCGCAATGATGTCCGCCGGGGTTTTGACAACCCGGAGCAGCAACCATGAGCCACTCCCTTCTTCCGTTGAAAGCAGGTGCCATCATCTTCACGTTGTTGTGGACCGCGTGGATGATGTGGTGGAGCGGCTCGTTCTCGAGCGCGAACGTTGTGATACTGGCCGTTTGCGGCGCACTGGTCGGCTATCTCTGGTACCGCGCCATGCGCTGGCAGTTCGAGCGCATGGGCATGGTGCCGCGGCGTGAGGACCAGGCGAAGTAGGAGCGCCCGCTAGTCCTTATGGCCTTGCTTCTTCTTTTTCTTCTTTTTCTTGTGCTCGTCGTCATCGCCGTCGTCGCTCTCGGCGTTGTCGTCGTTCGCGGCCGCGATCTCAGCCTCACGAACGGCGGCTTCGAGCGCGGCGCGCTCAGCCGCCTCCTGCTCGCGCTGGCGACGGCGTTCATCCCAGGCGTCGAACAACTGCTCCAGCCACGGCAGCACCTGCTCGATCGACGGCAATTGGCCGGGCGGACCGGCCTCACCACGCGGGCCTTGAGGACCGGCGGGCCCTTGCGGGCCGGCGGCGCCCCGCGGGCCGGCCTCGCCCGGCTTGCCCTGGAGGCCGGCCTTGCCTTGCGGCCCGGCCTTGCCGGCAGGGCCGGGCTTACCCTGCGGGCCGGGCTTGCCGCGGGCACCGTCGGGACCGCGCTTGCCCGGATGACCCTGCGGCCCCGGCCGTCCTGGCTCACCCTGTCGTCCGCGCGGACCCTGAGGTCCCTGCCGTCCCTGATCGTCTGCCACGCCGCTACTCCTTCTTGGCAAGCATGCTACTTAGCGGCGTTTGACGACAGCAGCAATTCTGCTGCGGGTCCCGGCGGGCTTGATCAACATCAATCGACGGCGCGGGGGGCCGTGTCATCGATGTCGCGTCGCCACAACCCGTGCGAGGAACGACCGATGCGCGCAGCCTGGAAAATCTTTGGCCTGTCCGTGGTCGTGCTTGCGGCGACGCTCGGTCTTGCCCATCTGCTTGTGCCCGACGTCGTGCCGGTCGGTTACGCCGAGGAGCCGCAGCCGTCATGGGCAATACTGACGGCCTTCGCGTTGCGCGCAATCGCGTTGACCGCGGCCTGGGTCGCGATCATCACGTTATCAGTGCTCGTCGGCACCAAGCTGTATCGCACGTTCGGACGGCCGAGCGCGCGGAGTGATCGCGCCATCACGCGCTAGTCTAGTCGTGATAGGCCGGCACCTCGATGCCGGAGGCCGCATAGATCCTGATCTTGTTGCGCAGCGTGCGCACCGACAGACCGAGCACGCGCGAGGCGCGCGTGCGATTGCCGTCACAGCGCGCGAGCGTCTGGAGCACGAGCTCGCGCTCCACTTCGCCGACGGTCGCACCGATCAGAAGTGGAACGATCTGGTTGGGCGCAAGGAATTTCGCGGCCTGCTCGGACGCGGCGACATGAACAGTGGTCATCAACACACTCCCCGATCAACGCCCGCTTCCATCGTTGGAAACGGATCGAGAACAAACGACCCCCAAGCCGTAGATTCTTAAGCCGTAGATCTACGGTGAGCGGGTTTGGTTAATCAAAAGTTAATCGCGCGCCATCGCACGAATTGACCTTGGGAATGCCGCAGCGCTGCCGCGATTGGCACAGGATGCATAGCGATGCGGACCCATCTCGCTCACACTGTGCGATATCCGCCGTCCACCATCACGATCGTCCCCGTGACGTAAGACGACATGTCCGAAGCGAGGAAGATCGCCGGCCCGACGATGTCCTCCGGCTTGCCGGTGCGCGCGAGCGGCGTGTGATCGACGAAGGCCTGCACCAGCGCCGGATTGGTCGCGCGCACAGTGGCGTTGATGTTGGTCTCGATGAAACCAGGGCCGATCGCGTTGACGCGCACGCCTTCCTTGCCGAGCTCGACGGCGAGCGCCTTGGTGAAGCCGAGCACGCCGTGCTTCGAGGTCGTGTAGGCCGCCGAGCTCGGCGTGCGCAGATGCACGAAGGACTGGATCGAGCCGATATTGACGATGCGGCCCTTACTTGCGCGCAGGGGCGCGAGGAAGGCCTGCGTCATGTTGAAGACGCCGTTGAGGTTGAGCGAGATGATGTCGTTCCAGTCCTTCGCGACTGCGTCGGTCTCGGCGGTGAAGGCATTGCGGCGGGTGATGCCGGCATTGTTGACGAGGATCGAGACTTGTCCGACCTTGTCGGCAATCTGCTTGGCCAGCGCAAAACAATCGTCGCGCCTGGTCACGTCGAGCGCAAAGCTCTCCGCCTTGCCGCCGGCCTTGCGGATCTCCTCGGCGGCCTCCGCGACCGTGTCGGCGTTGACGTCGAGCAGCACGACCTTCGCGCCTTCGCGGGCGTAGCCGGCTGCGATCGCCCGGCCGATGCCGGAACCGGCGCCCGTGACGACGGCGATGTGGTTTGCGAGCAATGCCATGACAAGTTCCTCCCGGATTCGTTTCTAAGTTTCAAGAAAGGCTAACTTGAAATTAAGGGGTCGGAAACGGCCGCCTTGGCATACTCATCCGCATTGCTAAACGTTGCGCGCATGATGGAACGACTGGAATCCTGGAAAATGGCGATCGAGCGCTTGCGGCCGGCGGACGCAGCCGATTGGGCCGAAGCGGGACGGCTGGTAGCCGAGATCGTGCGAATGAGCGGTGACGCCACGCTGCGCCAGGCCGCCGAGCAGGCGCTCCCCGTGCTGCGCCAGGCCGCGGACAATGACGATCACGGTGTCACGCTCGCTGCCCGGCGCCGCATCGGCGTGATCCTCGACGTCGTCCATGATCTCACCGCGCCGCGCTTCGGTCGCCGCCACGCGGCGCCGAAGAAATTGTCCCGCGAGGATCGCGCCCGCAAGATGCTCGGCCTGCCGCTCCAGGTGCAGCTCACCTGCGACGACATCAACCAGGCCTATCGCCGCGCCGCCAAGGGCATGCATCCCGACCAGGGCGGCAGCGCGGAAGCGTTCATTGACCTCGCCGCCGCGCGTGATGTCCTGATTCATCCCCGCGCGCACAAGGACGCTTGACTGCGTTCAGCTCTTGCTCACGCAACTCGGATAGGGCGCGGCTTCGCCAGGCATGATCGGACAAAGATTGATCGGGCCCAGATCGCGCAGGCGCGCATCCCAGCTGGTGTCGTTGACCGGCGGCTCGTCGCTCTCGGGGCCGCGCTCGGCCCATTGGATGGTGTAGTAGTCGCTCGCGCCCTTCAGGGTGATCAGCAGGGCGGTTTCGCTGTGCCGCGTCGGGCCGCTGTCGATGCGGCCGCAGCCGACCACCGCGACAAAGCCCTCGAAGCGGCCGAATTTCGTCTCGCCCAATGGCTTCGCCGCAAAACTGTCGGGGCAGGCCGACTTGAAGCCGCCGGCGATGGTGCCCGCGAACATCTCCGGCGAGCTGCCGGGTGTCAACGTCATGCCCTTCTCGCCGGTCACCGTGATCATCTGCGTCCAGCGCTCGGGCGTCTCGCCCTTGAGCACCGCTTCGCGGATGTAATGGCCGCCCTTGGTGTTCTCGAACACGACAGTGAAATGCGACGGCATCGCGAAACTGACGAGCTGGCCGAAGATCGGCGAGATCACGCGGAAGGATTGCGGGGCCTGTGCCTGCGCTGCTGCGCCGAGCAGAAGCGACGCCGCCAAAACTGCTGTCGTGGTCCGTGCGCGCATCGACCCGCTCCATCTCGGGGGCAAAAACGACCGGGCAAGGATGCTAGCATCGCATCCTTGCCCGGCCCTTGTCGTCCGCCGATCGAATTCTTACCAGCTGCAGTGACCGGCCTTCAGCGCGCTGTCCTTCATCGCGAGCGCGTCGAGGAAGGTCGGCACCGAGGCGCTGGCGCGGTGATAGCCGGCGGGCCACGGCGTGGTCGGAATGCTCTCGTCCCAGATCTGGCAGAAGCCGCTGTCCTGCCAGCGGATCAGATGATAGCCGGCTTCGGCCGGGCTTGCGGCGACGAAGGCGGCAGCGGCAAGACCGGCGGTAGCGCAGAGCATGGAAATACGACGCATGGATCAGCTCCTCAAAATCAAAGATGTGATGCGCCTCCCGACAATGACGGGGAGGGTGGTGCGGGGGCGCTTCCTCAGCCTGCGCCCCGGACAAGATGTGAGTAGCTCGTTGCGCGGATCAGGTTCAAAGCGGCCGCACAGGAAATCGCTGTATTCACGGGACAAAACGGGGGGCCGGCGCAAAAGCAAAGGGCGGGCTGCCTGCGCAACCCGCCCTCGATAGCTGGCTTGATAGCTGGCTTGGCCCGATGGCTCAGAGCGTGCAGCGGCGCTCGCCGCGCAACTTGATCTGGAGCTCGGAGGCCTGGGTGAAGGTCGGGAGCGGCTTGCTGACGACCTTGTAGGTCGAGACGCCCCACTGGAACGGCTTGTACTTCAGGTCTTCGTTCCAGACCTGGCAGATGCCGGTGTTGTCCCAGCGGATCACGTAATAGCCGACCTTCGCGGACGCGGGCCCGGCAAAGACGGAACTGGCAACGCCGGCAACGGCACAAAGGGCGAGAACGCGACGCATGGAATATCTCCTTGTGGGGAAGTGTGATCCGAAAATTCGTGGGGTAAAAACGACCTATTTGCAAGCCGGGGAGCCGGCTTTCACGGACATGTCAGACCGACGCGGCCACTTGGTTCGGCTGCGTGCCCCGCAGGACACACACGCTCACTTCGCCAGTGAGGCGACCGCCTCGATCTCGATCAGCATTTTCGGATCAGGCAGGGCGTGGACCACGCAGGTGGTGCGTGCGGGAAACGGCGGCGGGCCGAACGCACCGGCATAGAGCGCGTTCATGGCGGCAACGTCGGTGGCGCGGGTCAGCAACACGTTGACCTTGACCAGATCGCGCGTCGTGGCGCCGGCCTCGTCGAGCACGCGCTTGATGTTGACGACGACATTGGCGAATTGCGCCTCGAACCCGTCAGGCAGCGCGCCCTGGGGGTCGAAGCCGGGAATGCCGGAGACGAACAGCAGGTCGCCGACGCGGGTCGCAAAGGACAGCGGCGGTGCCTTGACGTGCGGCGGGGGCGCGAAGTGCTGGATCGGCATGGGGGCCTCGGATGCGATGGGATGGAATGCGAACGGAGCTTAGCCGCGTGCGGAGCGTGTTCCAACCAGAGACGCGAAAACAACCCCATGCACAGTAGGGATGGGGTTGAAAGGTTTGGTGATTTTCGGTCTAGCCGAAATTCGCTTGATCTGTCGGGCAAAACAGTGGCAGAATGGCATGGTGGGATGATGCGGGTTTGGGCGAGCGGTCTTGCCGCCTCTCCCCGCATGAGGCAGGGCAATCGCATATGGGAAGACCCCCGTGTGGCCATCCTTCGAGACGCCCGCCGTTGGCGGGCCCTCAGGATGAGGACTGAGTGTGCGGCCCCATTTTCGACGAGCACCGATGCTGCTTAGCCTCATCCTTGTAAGTCACGACACGCTGGATCGGCTAGATTGGCCGATATGGTGACGGACGGGAGACCGCTTCATCCTAGGGCTTTGAAGCCCGCGCCTCAGCGCGGCGCCCCGTCCGTTGTTCCATTGAACCCGAACAGTCGCGAGGGCCGCCTGGCGAGCCCGGTTGCGCAAGGAGGGGTGCAGATGGACGCGATCTATGTTGGCATTGATGTGTCGAAGGACCGGCTGGACGTGCATGTTCGTCCGAGCGGAGAAGCCTTTGCCGTCGCGCGCGACGGCAAAGGCTTGGAAGACCTTGTTAGGCGGCTTCAGGCGTGCTCGCCGACGCTGGTTGCGGTGGAAGCAACGGGAGGCTTCGAGACCATCGTCGCCGCGGCGCTGGCCGGCGCCCAGCTGCCGCTGGTGGTAATCAATCCAGCCCAGGTCCGGCATTTCGCGCAGGCCATCGGTCAGCGCGCCAAATCGGATCCGATCGATGCGGCGGTGATCGCACGGTTTGTTGAGGCGGTGAAGCCCGCCCTGCGCCCCGTGCCGAATCAGCAGGCGCGGCTGCTGGCCGAGCTGGTGGCTCGACGCCGGCAGATCATTGAGATGATCGTCGCCGAACGCCAGCGCGAGCAACGGGTCGAGAGTGTTCGCATTCGCAAAGGCGTGGCTCGTCACATCAAACAGCTTGAGAAGGAGCTGCCCGATATCGACAACGACATCGACACGCTGGTGCGCGGTTCGCCGGTCTGGCGAGATAAAGAGGAGTTGCTGATCAGCTTTCCGGGCGTCAGCAATACGCTTGCACGCCTCTTCATTGCCGAAGTGCCCGAGCTTGGGGCACTCAATCGGCGCCAGATCGCAAGCCTGGCTGGGCTTGCCCCGTTCATCCGCCAGTCCGGCCGATGGAAGGGCAGGAGCAAGATCGGCGGCGGCCGATCCTCCCTGCGTGCGGGACTCTACATGGCCGCCCTTTCCGCCATCCGCTGTCATCCGCAGCTCAAGGTCTTCTATCGCCGCCTGGTGAGCGCCGGTAAGCCGAAAATGGTCGCCCTCATCGCCGTTGCTCGCAAGCTTCTCACCATCCTCAACGCCATGCTCAGGGACCAAAAACCATGGCAACCCGCTTGACAAAGAACACAGTCGCTGAGGAGACCGCGAAGCGGTTGTCTCGAAGGACGAGGCGCGCGCTCAGGTCGCGCAAAACGCTCCCACTCCCATCATGTTGCCGCCGTGATCGATCGGATAAATTGCGGCGTCTGATTCGCTTTTCCTTCCCAGAAAATAGCTCCCGGAGACGCCCCATGAAGATTGCTTCCACCTTGCGTGCCGCGCTCGTCGCCATTGCCGCGCTCGGCGGCCTTTCGACCGCGGCGCAGGCCGACGGCGGCACCGTGGTGCTGACGATCTACAAGGCGGGCTGGATCATCGGCGGCTCCGGCGGCTCGGGCGTTCTGAATTTCCGCGGCCGCTCCTATGCGCTCTCGACCGGCGGACTCGATTACGGCCTCGTCTTCGGCGGCTCCAAGACCGTGCTGCGCGGCCGCGTCTCCAACATCTTCAGGCCCTCCGACGTCGCCGGCGTCTATGGCGCCGCGGGTGCCGGCCTCGCCGTCGGCCGCGGCGCTCGCGCCATCGTGCTGAGCAACCAGAAGGGCGCGGTGCTGGAACTGTCGGGCTATCAGACCGGCCTGATGGCGAATGCGGATCTGAGCGGGCTTGCGATCACGATGCGGTAGAAGATGGTGCGTAGGGTGGGTTAGCCGAAGTCGTAACCCACCCTACGAGACCTCGGACTACCCGCTCACCATCGCATGAACCCGCTCGCAATGCGCGACGAGGTTTTTGTGTGCCTCGACGAACGCCTTCAGCGGCGTCGGGATCGGGAAGTAGTGGATATTGGCGATAAAGCCGTAGATGCCGGCATCTACGCTGGTCGGCCGTTCGCCATCAACGAAACCGCTCGCGGGCACGATCTCGGCCAGCACCTGCAAGTCGGCAAGTCCCCGCGCGTAAGCCTGCTCCGGTGTGTAGCGGCCGATGCCCTGGAAATGATAGCGCTGGGCATTGTAGGCCTTCGCCTTCTCGAAGCCCGCAGCGTCGATCTGCGGATGCTGTGCGATGAAGCCGTCGCGGAACGCGGGATAGTAGCGCTCGTCCTTCCAGCGCGAATAGCTCATCACCCAGTAGAGATCATCAAGCATGCGCGTGACGAGGTGATGGGTGCGGCGCTGCGCAGGCGACAGCGCAGCATCGATGGCGAGGCGATATTTCGTGATCGCATGCGCGATGATGGTCTCGCTGTCGCCGATGGTCTCGCCATCGTCGACGATATAAGGCAGCTGCCCGCGCGGTGCGGCGGAGGCATCGAAGACGTGCTCGTGCACGAATGGGACGCCTGACAATTTCAGGAAAGCGTAGACCTTGAGCCCGTAGCCGTTGTTGTCGGCGACGCCGAACAATTGCGGATAGGAATAGAGGGTCAGCATCGCGGCACCTCCTAAAAAAACTATGGGGCTGGTTCGTTCGCCCGTTTGTCGGTGGAGACCGCCTTCGCGCGCTTGCCGGAGCGGATCATCAGGAACGATCCCGATGTGCCCGGCAGCCGCCAGCGCCCGTCGATCTCGGTCGCTTCCCCGTTCATGATGCCGTCGTAATGGACGGTGTCGTAGCCGTAGCCCGGCGGCTCGTAGCGCTTGACGAAGGACACGGCGTGGCCTGCGCGATGACCCGTGATCGAGGCGTTGTGGGTCCGCAGCGGGCAATGCGGATTGGAGCAGGGTTCGGTGACGTGGCCCGCGAGCGCGCCGCCGGTCTCGACCAGGGTCGCCGTGAACGTGACCATTCCCGTGCCAGGTTGGATGTAAGTGCCGTCCCAGACACCGGAAAGATCGTCGCTCATGACGGCGGTTTCCTCGACAAGTGCGCCGGTTGAGGTCCGGCTGTTTCACCTCAAAGGTCTTCCACCCAAAGTCGTACCGCCGTCGTGATGCGCTTGCAATAGTCGCCGGGCGATGTCCATCGATTGGATGAGGGGCGGTTAGACCGTTTGGTGGACCGGGGAGGGGGGCGAAAAATTCCCATGCCGCTGTCGGAACGACGGGCCTTGCCTCGTCCTCGGGATTGCGGCTTGCAGCCGCGTGTCCGGTCCGAGACAAAAGGATAGCCGCATATGACTTCAATCACGCCGTTTCTCTGGTTCGACAACAACGTTCCCGAGGCCGTTGCCTTCTACAAATCAGTGTTCCCCAACGCCAAGGTCGAGATGGTCAGCGACTTCATGGCGGTGTTCGAGCTCGAGGGCCAGCGCTTCCACGCGCTCAACGGCGGGCCGCAGCATCGCTTCAACGAGGCGGTGTCGTTCTTCATCAGCGTCGAGACGCAAGCGGAGGTCGACTACTTCTGGAACCGCCTCACCGCCGACGGCGGCGCGGAATCCCGTTGCGGCTGGCTCAAGGACAAGTTCGGCCTGTCCTGGCAGGTGGTGCCGACGGCACTCGGCCGCTATCTCGGCGATGCCGACCGGGTGAAGGCGAACCGCGTCATGCAGGCGATGATGGCGATGCGCAAGATCGTGATTGCGGATCTGGACAAGGCGTATGCGGGGTGAGGGGATGAGGGTCTCGTAGGGTGGGTTAGCCGAAGGCGTAACCCACCATGCTTCCAGGTATGCCGGACGACGTTGGTGGATTACGCCTTCGGCTAATCCACCCTACGACACTGCGCCTAGCCCGACGCCGCCGTGAACACCGCGAGCTGCGCATCGAATGCGCGGCGGAAGGCTGGACGGGCTTCGCCGCGGGCGACGTAGGACGCGAGGGTCGGATAATCCTCGAGGATGCGTGATGCATTCAGCCTGCGCAGCACCGTCACCATCAGGAGATCGCCGGCGCTGAAGGCGCCGTCGAGCCAGTCGGCGCCGCCGAGGTGGCGGGATAATTCGTCGAGCCTGATTGAGGCGCGATCCCGCAGGATCGGCAGCCGCTCCTCATACCAGCTCTCGTCGCGTTCCAGCAGCGTCGCCATGCCGAGCTCGACGATCGGCGGCTCGACGGTGTTGAGCGCGGCAAACATCCACGCGATGCCGCGCGCCCTGGCGCTCGCCTCGCTGGGCAGCAGCCCGGCATGATGCTCGGCGATATGGAGCACGATCGCGCCGGTCTCGAACATCGTGACATCGCCGTCCTCATAGGTCGGGATCTGCGCGAACGGATGCAACGCAAGATGCCCCGGCTGCTTCATCTCCTCGAACGACACCAGGCGAACGTTGTAGGGCTGCCCGACTTCCTCAAGTGCCCAGCGAACCCGCATGTCGCGCGCCTGTCCCCGGCCGCGGTCGGGCGAGTTTGCGAAGGCGGTGATGGTGGGGGGCATGTGGGGGCTCCGGGGTGGTTTGGGGCGGTGTGCAGAGGACGAACGATGAGGGCGGATTCCGACAAGCTAGCTTACGTTCGGATGCGGCGGAGTTGGGTTAGTCCACCTTAGCCAAATTCACGGTGTCGTCCTGGCGAAAGCCAGGACCCATACCGCGGAATCTATCGATTGCGAACAGTCGCAGTACCAGGCCACGAGTCTTCGCCAAATTTTGCGTTGGGGTAATGGGTCCTGGCTTTCGCCAGGACGACGGATGAGCATGACGAGCTATCGCTAACCCACCTCCGCCGCAATCCACGTCGCCAGTTCCCGCCACGGCTCGATCATCCAATGTCCTGACGCAGCACCCGACGGTGAAGGCAACACAAAAATCTCCGGCAAGCCCGCATCACGCGTCTGCCGCCCCAGCGAAATCCCGCTCGACGGCTTGCCGTAAAACAAACTCGCCGCCTTCTTGCTCGTGAACGCAATCGTCCGCGGCCGATATTTTTCCATCTTCGCCCTGAACCCCGGAACGTCGATCGCCTCACGCGCGATCTGGTGATCCATCCCCGCGCCCGACTTGGAGAGATCAGTGAAGCCGATCCCGAGATCGATCAGGGCCGCGAACTCGCCCGGCTGATAGCGCCGCGGCGTGATGCCGGCCTCATGCAGCGCGCGCCAGAAGCGGTTGCGGGGATGGGCGTAATAATGCCCAAGCTCGGCCGATCGCGTCGAGGCAGCGGTGCCGACGAAGACGAGGCGGAGGTTTTCGCGGAGCTGGTCGGGGAGGCGGTGGAGGGAAGCGTTGGGCACGTCAGTCATCCAGGCTACGCTCGCTATCACTTCCATCCGTCGCGTCCTATACTTTAATGATGAACCGCGAGGAACTATCCGCCGCCTATGCGGCACCTGGTCGACACTACCACAACCTCGCGCATATCGAGGATTGCCTCGGATTGCTTGCAGGGGTGGATGGTCTCTCGGCGCACGAGCGTGACATTCTGTCGGAAGCGATCTGGTGGCATGACGTCGTCTATGTTCCATCCCGACCGGACAATGAGGAGCTCAGCGCCCAACTGGCTGAACGACATGTGCGCGCCGATATCAGCAGCGAGGTCGGCCGCCTGATCCGGCTGACGAAGACGCACGACCTCGCGGCGGATGACCGTCTCGGCGCCATCCTGATCTCGATCGACCTCAGCATTTTGGGTGCCGAGCCAGCCCGATATGACGCCTATGCTGCGGCCATCCGGCAGGAGTTCATCCATGTCAGCGATGCCGATTTTCGCGCCGGCCGCGCCGCGGTGCTGCGCCGGTTCGCAGCCCGCCCGGTCATCTATCCCGACGCCGGCTTCGCCGCGAAATACGATCGGCGCGCCCGCGACAATCTCGCGCGGGAATTGGCGGCGTTGAGTTGAGCTGCGCAGGGTAGGTTAATGCAGCCTAGCCCACCAATCGTCCAGCGTCCTGCGTGCTGTCACGAGCATTGGCACAAGCAATCGCCCTGCGACGGTCATGCAGTCGGGGTCGTTCTGCTCTTCTTTCTCCTTGAGGATGCCGGCAGCAACAAGTGCGGCGCGATCATCCGGGCAAAACTCGGATGATTTTCGATCCAACTCCTCGAGGCTGAGAGAAGTTGCGAGAATGCAGGCGCCCGTGCCGCGATGTCCTGCTGTCTGTGCGATCGATTTCAGAATCAGCTTGTAAGCGCGCGTCGCTGTTATCTGGCGGTCCCAAGGGGATTGCAGCCACCAATTGCCGGCAACGATCCGCGCGGTAGAGACGACGCCGACGTGGTAGGACGTTGTTTCGTCGCCAAAGTATGTAGAAAATGCATAGCGCCAGTTCCAAGCCTCGACCTTCATATCGAACGGAATAAGAAGGTGCTTGAATGAAGGCGTATTTCCTTCGTTTTCCGTTCGCCGGATGAACCGGTCTGCCACTTTGGTGACCTCGAATTGCGTGGGCGTTGCGAGCAATTCGGATCCGAGCGGAAAGTCTAGAGCTTGCACAGAGACGGGGGCGGTGAGCACGCGCCGAAGCGCGCAAACCAACGGTCGAACGAAGTCCGTGCGTTTCAGGTCTGACTGGATGTAGAGCACGACTTCCGCAGGCGCGATCGGCCGGGCAACCTCGCGCGGCTGCTCCTGCGCCAGTGCTCCTGACGCCCGAGCGAGCAGGAAGAAAAATATCAGATGGTGCAATCTGTACTTCAAAGGTGCGGTTCCGTTTGCCTCACATGTCTGCTTTCTACCTTATATCGACATCAAATTAACCAGCAACCAAGAGGTGCAGAGGCTTCACAGGTTGGTTAGCGAAGTGCAACCACCATGTAAAAGAAGGAAGCGAATGACGATTTCGCGCTCGCATATCAAGCGATTGCCGTATGCCGCAAATAGAAAAGGCCGGTCGCTTCGGCGCCCGGCCTGTCGTTTGATGGGTGCGAGCTATAGCTTCACAACACCTTATTGCTTTCCTTCACCTTCTCCGCATCCAGATAAACGCTGCTCCCCATCTCCTTGAACTTCGCGCTCATCTTGGCCATGCCGTCTTCGGCCGTGCCGGCCATCGACATGCCGATCGAGTTCGGATCGTTCAGCGTCGCGGCATAGTCGCGGACGTCCTGGGTGATCTTCATCGAGCAGAACTTTGGCCCGCACATCGAGCAGAAATGCGCGACCTTGTGGGCTTCTTTCGGCAGGGTCTCGTCATGGAAGTTTTTTGCGGTGTCCGGATCGAGGCCGAGGTTGAACTGGTCGCTCCAGCGGAAGTCGAAACGGGCACGGGACAGCGCGTCGTCGCGCAGTTGCGCGGCTGGGTGACCCTTGGCGAGATCGCTCGCATGCGCCGCGATCTTGTAGGTGATGACGCCGGTCTTGACGTCGTTGCGGTCGGGTAGCCCGAGATGCTCCTTCGGGGTGACGTAGCAGAGCATGGCGCAGCCGAACCAGCCGATCATGGCCGCACCTATCCCTGAGGTGATGTGGTCATAGCCCGGCGCGATGTCCGTCGTCAGCGGTCCGAGCGTGTAGAACGGCGCTTCGCCGCACTCCTTGAGCTGCTTGTCCATGTTGATCTTGATCTTGTGCATCGGCACGTGGCCGGGGCCTTCGATCATGACCTGGCAGCCCTTGTCCCACGCGATTTTTGTCAGCTCGCCGAGCGTCTCCAGCTCCGCAAACTGCGCGCGGTCGTTGGCGTCGGCGATCGAGCCCGGACGCAGGCCGTCGCCGAGCGAGAACGAGACGTCATACTTACGCATGAGGTCGCAGATCTCGTCGAAATGGGTGTAGAGGAAGCTCTCCTTGTGATGCGCCAGGCACCACTTCGCCATGATCGAGCCGCCACGAGAAACAATGCCGGTGACGCGGCTGGCGGTGAGGTGGATGTATTGCAGGCGCACGCCGGCGTGGATCGTGAAGTAGTCGACACCCTGCTCGCACTGCTCGATCAGCGTGTCCTTGTAGAGCTCCCAGGTGAGCTTGACCGGATCGCCGTCGCACTTCTCCAGCGCCTGGTAGATCGGAACGGTGCCGATCGGCACCGGCGCGTTGCGCAAAATCCACTCGCGGGTGGTGTGGATGTTGCGGCCCGTCGAGAGGTCCATCACGGTGTCGGCGCCCCAGCGGATCGCCCACACCATCTTCTCGACCTCTTCCTCGACCGACGACGTCACCGCCGAGTTGCCGATATTGGCGTTGATCTTGGTCAGGAAGTTGCGGCCGATGATCATCGGCTCGAGTTCACTGTGGTTGATGTTGGAGGGGATGATGGCGCGGCCGCGCGCGATCTCGCTGCGGACGAACTCCGGCGTGATGAAGGCGGGGACTTCGGCGCCAAAGCTTTCGCCGTCGGCAAGGGCTGCTTCCGCGCGCTCGAGCTGCTGCTTGCGGCCCAGATTCTCGCGCGCGGCGACGTAGATCATTTCCTTGGTGATGATGCCGGCGCGGGCGAATTCGAGTTGGGTGATCTTGTGGCCGTCGAGGCCGCGCAGCGGCTGGTGATAGGCGCTGAAGGCACGCGCGGCCTTGTCGGCGGAGACGCTGCCATTGTCCTCCGGCTTGATCTGCCGGCCCTGATATTCCTCGACGCCGCCGCGCTCCAGCACCCACTGCTTGCGGTTGCGGGCAAGGCCGGCGTTGACGTCGATGGTCACGGACGGATCGGTGTAGGGGCCCGAGGTGTCGTACACCGGCAGGTTCGGCTCGCCGGCGCCTTCGGAGAGGATGATCTCGCGCAACGGCACGCGCAGATCGGGCGCGGCGTCGGGCGATGCAAAGATTTTGCGCGAGGAGGGAAGCGGGCCGGTGGTGACGGCGGGGACGGTTTTGTCGGGGTTGGAGCGAATGTTCATGGGATCCTCCGTTGTATTTCTGGTTCAGGCGGCTTTGGCGGGGGCGCCAAGCCATTGTTTGACCCGTGCATCCGGGTCGGCATTTTGGGTGACATCACTGACGACCGCGATGGAATCGGCGCCCGCGGCAAAGATCTCCGCGGCGTGCTCGAACTTGATGCCGCCGATCGCAACCAGCGGAATGCTGCCGATACGCTTCTTCCATTCCGTGATTTTCGGAATGCCCTGCGGGGCGAAGCGCATCGATTTGAGGGTGGTGAAGAAGATCGGGCCGAGCGCGACGTAATCGGGCTGCGCTTTAAGCGCCGTCTCAAGCTCCGCGTCGTCATGCGTGGAGACGCCGAGCGACAGGCCGGCCTCGCGGATCGCCTTGAGGTCGGCGTCGGCGAGATCCTCCTGACCGAGATGCAGATATTTCGCGCCGGCGACGATCGCCGCGCGCCAATAGTCGTTCACGACCAGCTTGGCTTGCGTGCCTTTGGTGATGGCCAGCGCATCGGTGACGATCTGCAATGCATCGGCGTCGTTCAGCTCTTTCGCGCGCAGCTGGATCGTGCCGACGCCGAGTTTCGTCAGGCGCTCGACCCAGGCGAGGCTGTCGACGACGGGATAAAATCGATCAGGATACGCGTTGCGATCAGGATACGGCATGCCAGAACGGAGTCCCAACGACAGGGGTGGAAGGGGAAGCGAAGTCGCGGGCGTTCATCAGCCCGGCTTCATATGCGGTGCGGCCGGCCTCGATACCGAGGCGGAAGGCTTTGGCCATCGCCACGGGATCGGCGGCCTTGGCGATCGCGGTGTTGAGCAGCACGGCGTCATAGCCGAGCTCGAGCGCCTCAGTCGCGTGGCTGGGCGCGCCGATCCCGGCATCGACCACCAGCGTGATGTCGGGCAGCCGCTCGCGCAACAGCTTGAGCGCATCGCGGTTGATGATGCCCTTCGCGCTGCCGATGGGGGCGGCCCACGGCATCACGACCTTGCAGCCCGCGTCGACCAGGCGGTTGGCGACCGAGAGATCCTCGGTGCAATAGGGGAACACTTCAAAGCCATCCTTGATCAGGATGGCAGCGGCTTCGACGAGGCCGACGACATCGGGCTGCAGCGTGTCGTTGTCGGCGATGACTTCCAGCTTGATCCAGGAGGTCGCGAACAATTCGCGCGCGAGTTTTGCGGTCGTCACGGCCTCGCGCACCGTGCGGCAGCCGGCAGTGTTCGGCAGCACCGTGACGTCGAGCTCGCGGATCAGCTTCCAGAAGGCGTCACCCGTCTTGCCGCCGGCGGATTCGCGCCGGAGTGAGACCGTGACGATGTTGGAGCCGGAGGCGCGGATCGCGTCCTGCATGATCGCGGGCGAGGGATAGAGCGCGCTGCCGATCAGCAGGCGCGAGGCGAAGGTCTTGCCGTAGAAGGTCACCATGGTTTCAGCCTCCCTGCCGCGGCGTGATGATCTCGATCTCGTCGCCGGCCTTCAACGCCGTTTCAGCCCAGCGGCTCTTCGGCACGACGTCGTAATTGAGCGCGATGGCGAAATGCGTGCCCTCGTAGTCGAGCTCGGCGAGCAGCGCATCGACGCTGGCTGAATTGATTTCACGTTGCTCGCCGTTGACGGTCACGCGCATTGCATCACCTCGTTGTCGATCTGGCCGCGCTCGACGAAATTGAGCGTCAGCTCAGCGAGTGCGGGGGCGATCAGGAAGCCGTGGCGGTAGAGCCCGTTGACGCTGATCTTGCCGTCGCGCACGCCGATGCGCGGCAGATTGTCGGGATAGGCCGGGCGAAGGCCCGAGCCGAATTCGACGATGTGGGCCTCGCCAAAGGCCGGATGCACGGTATAGGCCGCGCCGAGCAGCTCCAACGCTGAACGCACGCTGACGCCGGTGTCCTCGGCCTCGATCGAGGTTGCGCCCAGCATGAACAGATTGTCCTCGCGCGGGATCACGTAGAGCGGCCAGCGCGGATGGATCAACCGGACGGGGCGCGACAGCTGCACCTCGCTGGTCTCGATCAAAATCATCTCGCCCTTGACGCCGCGCAGCTCCGGCTGTTCGTCGCGCGCACCGAGGCCGCGGCAGTCGATGACGAGGCTTTTAGGATTAAGGTTTGCGAGATCCTGGGCGGTGACGTCGCTGCCGAACTTGATGGTGCCGCCGGCGGCGCGGATGCGTTCGTGCAGCTTCGGCAGCACGCGGCGCGGCTCGACATGGCCCTCGGTCGGGAAAAACAGCGCGTCGCGGAAGCGGCCTTCGAGCGAGGGTTCGAGCTCGGCGAGGGCTGCGGCATCGAGCCGGCGATGGCCCTCGGTCATCCGCGCAAAGCGCTCGAAATCGTTGCGCTCGCGCGGATGGGCGACTACCAGCGAGCCGTTGAAGGGGGTATCGGGCAATTCGCGCCGCCAGATGTCGAGCGAGCGCAGGCCCAAGCGGCTGATGATGGGCTCGGCGACCTCGGCCTCGCAATAAGGCGCGAGCATGCCGCCGGCCCAATGGCTGGTGGCGTCGGTCATCCCTGCGTCACTGCGCTCGTGTAAGGTCACGGCGTGGCCGGCCTGCGCGAACAACAGCGCCTGCCAGGCTCCGGCAATGCCTGCGCCGATGATGGATACCGGTGAATCCGGTCGCTTGGTCGTCTGCAACATCCCTGTCCCTTCGCCGGCATGACCCGGATCAGGTTCAAAGGGTCACCGCGGTCCTGGGCCAGCTTGCTGAAGTGCAGGCTTGCCCATTTAGCGGTATCTCAGCTCCTCCTCGGAGCACCCCTCGGAACGGCTCTAATGTAGGCTAGTGGGGCAGGGTGGTCAACGCGTTTGGCTGGAACCCCACCGTGTGTGCCCCGGACGCGATGCAGCGCGCCGCCCTTGCGGCGTGATGCGTCGCAGAGCCGGGGCCCATTTTTGCTGAGACTGCTGGGTCCCGGCTCTGCGCAGCAACGCTGCGCGTTGCAGCGCGTCCGGGACACGAGAAGCTACTTCAGGGCCTGCGCCCGCGCATTGCGGATATGCTGGGCGAGCTTCTTGTGCTGCGGCGCGCCGAACATCGGCTGCGGATTGCCGTTCGGCTCGAGCTGAGGCTCGAAGCTCGCCTGCTGAATGGCCTGCTGGCGCTGCTGCTTTGCAACGTAGTAATAGCCGCCCGCGAAATAACGCACGGCCCGGTCGTGGTCGCCATTGGCGGCGTGATAGGCGCCGGCGAGGTACTTCACGGCGTAGGTGAGATTGGTGTTGGGATCGCGCAGGCCGCTCGCATCGCCGGTGTAGCCGAGGCCGCGCGCGGTCGCGAGCTTGATCTGCATCAGGCCAATGGTGCCGCCATGGCCGACAAGGCCCGGCTGATAGCGGCTCTCGCGCATGATGACGCGATGCACCAGCGCCTCCGGCACGCCGTTGGCGCGCGCATGCATCGCGACCATCTCGGCGTATTCGGCCTGGCCTGCGACTGCTGCCTGCGACGACATCAGTCCGGCCGCGAGCAGCGCGGCGATGCGTAAGATTTTCATCAGATATCCCAGAGGTCCTTGCCCGGTTGCCCTTAGGCCTGCCGAACGCGGCGATGATGTGACCAAACGCCGCCGTTGACGATTTTGCGGCGCAGAGCCGCTGTTATGACTCAATGCTGGCGCAGAGGTTCCCTCAGGGCGGACGAGGCGCGACAGCAAGCCTGTCTGGTCGCGCGAAGGCGCGAAGACGCGTATGAAGCGGTCTCGCGAATCGGGAGAGGTACCATGACAAGAACAACCATGGTCAACACCCACAGCGGCGACATTTCCAGACAATATCTGCCCACGCAGAACCCGTGTGCCCAGTGCGGCGCGCCGATCGCGCAGCCCGACTGGATCGAGCCGGGCGAGGGGCGGGTGTCCTATCTCTGGACCTGCCACGCCTGCGATTATCGCTTCGAGGCGATCGCGATCTTTGAGAAGCCGGCGATGCCGCTTGCGGCCTGAGACGCCGGCTCAAGCTGCCAGCCGCGGCTGTTGCCACATCGGCAATTGCATCCGAACGATCAGCCCGTGCGGCTGGCGGTCGTGCAGCGACAGCTCGCCGCCATGGGCGATCGCGATCGCGCGCGCGATCGACAGGCCGAGGCCGAAGCCGGTGGAGTCGTCCATGGTGCGCGCATCGTCGCCGCGCACGAACGGCTCCAGCATCTCCTGCTTGCGCGCGTCCGAAATGCCGGGGCCGTCATCCTCGACGTCGATGAGGAGCCTGGTGCCTTCGACATCGAGGCGGATCGTCACCTCGGCGCCGAAACGCACTGCGTTCTCGACGAGGTTGGTGACGCCGCGATGCAGATCATCGGGACGCGCGGCTGCGGTTGCGGAGGCGGGGCCTTCGTAGTGCACGACGTGGCCCATGTCGCCGAACTGGTCGGCGATGAGCTGCAGCGTGCTGGCGATATCCACCAGCGTCACCGCCTCGATCTTGCGGTCGTTGCGCAACAGCGACAGCACGCTTTCCAGCATCGAGCGCATCTGGTCGAGGTCGATCAGCATGCGCTTGCGGTTGCCCTCGTCCTCGATGAACTCGGCGCGCAGGCGCAGCCGCGTGATCGGGGTGCGCAGGTCGTGGCTGATCGCAGCCAGCATGCGGGTGCGATCCGACATCAGCAGCGCGATCCGCTCATGCATGCGGTTGAGCGCGCGCGCCACGGAGCGGATCTCCTCCGGGCCGCGCTCAGGCAGCGGATCTGCCTCGCCGTCCAGGCTGAAATTCTCGGCCGCCTCGGCAAACGCGGAGAGCGGCGTTGCCAGCGCACGCGCCGCCCACAGGCCGAGCACGCTGATGCAGATGAACGCGGTCATCAACGTGATCAGCCACGGCGCGCCCCAGAACCAGGGGCTCTGGCCGCTCTCGACATGGCCCGCGATCACGGCGCCGTCGGGCAATTCCACGCCGATGCGATGGGCGTCGCCTTCGGGCGCGAGCAGCACCACCTTGTAGCCGCGGCCGAGATGGCGGCGCAGCCCGCGCAGATGCCGGCTCTCGTTGTCCTCGACCACGGTCGTGCCGGGCGCCGACATCTCGATGTTGAGCTTCGGGAAGGCGCGTGCGAGATCTGCGATGAGGCGCGGCCGCTCGTCCGGACTGGCCGAGCCGAGCAGCAGCGCCGCATCGGTCAGCTGATGCGCGCCATCAGGCGGCGTGTCCGGGCGGTCGGGCCGGCTGATCAGGAAGGCGGTGGTGACGACGAGATGCAGCGTGACCGTCGACGCCAGCACCAGCGCGGCGATCTGCCCGCCGATGCCCTTGAGGTGAAAGAACCCGAACGGCCGCATCGTCTCAAAGCCCCGTCAGTTGCTCAGGGGCGTCGTAACCGCTTCCGTTCTGGGCGTAAACAGGTAACCGCCGGAGCGCACCGTCTTGATGATGGTGGGATCGGCCGGATTGGGCTCGATCTTGCGGCGGATGCGGCTGACCAGCACGTCGATGGAACGCTCGAACGAGCCGGTGTTGCGGCCCTGCGTGAGGTCGAGCAGGCTGTCGCGCGAGAGCACGCGGCCGGGGCGCTCGCAGAACGTCCGGAGCAGGTCGAACTCGGCGCTGGTCACCGCGACGCGGGCGCCTTCGGGGTTGCGCAGCTCGCGCAGCCGCAGATCGATGCGCCAGCCCTCGAAAGCCAGCGTGGAGGCGCCTTCGATCGAGCTCGCGGCCTGCGCGGAGGCCTGACGCCGCAGCACTGCGTTGATGCGGGCGAGCAGCTCGCGCGGGTTGAACGGTTTCGGCAGATAATCGTCTGCGCCCATCTCCAGACCAACGATGCGGTCGATATCCTCGCCGCGCGCGGTCAGCATGATGATCGGCGTCTGCGCCTCGGACCGCACCTTGCGGCACAGGCTGAGACCGTCTTCGCCGGGCAGCATGACGTCAAGGATGATGAGATCAACGCGGTGGTCGGCCATGGCGCGCGACATCTCGCGCCCGTCGCTCACAGCGGTCACGTTGCAGGAGTTGTTGCGCAGATACTTCGCAATCAACGTCCGGGTTTCGCGGTCGTCCTCGACGACCAGGATGTTGGGAGAAGGATTGGCCATGAGCTTTGTTTGTCCAAGATTCGGGCCAAAAGGCGAAGATTTTTGTTTCCGTTTGTTTCCGACTGCATTTCCGCAACACCCGGCAACGACTGGGTCGTCGTTCGGCAAGGTCTGGTTAAGCCCGTTAACCATACCTTGGCGCAGGAATGTACGAAACCCCGCAAAAACCACGGTGCACTCATGACCTCGATTTCGCCGGCCTCCGCCAGTCATCACCAGTCGCCGCTCCAGCGGCTGCAGCAGGAATTGCAATCGGAAGTCTCCGACGGCACGATCTCGTCGTCGGATCAGTCCGCTCTCACGACTGCCTTGCAAGACATCGACACGGCGCTCCAGCAGAGCAAGTCCGGCGATCAGTCCAGCGGCACCAAGCCGTCCAGGGATGGCCTGAAATCCAAGATCGACGATCTCATTTCGAACGAGGTCTCGAACGGGACGCTGACGTCGAGCCAGGCCGACGAACTGAAGGGCGTGTTTCAGTCGGCCTTCGCCAAGGGGGCCAGTGGCGCTCACGGTGCCGGCGGCCCGCCTCCCGGTCCGCCGCCGTCGGATGGCGGCTCTTCGGATTCGTCGACGTCGTCGACGGATGCGACGAGCAGCAGCTCGACCGACAGCAGCACGGCCAAGATCCTCGAGCAGTTTCTCCAGGCGCTGCAGCAGTCACAGTCGTCGGGCTCGTCCTACGGTGCCAATGGCAGCACCTCGAGCAGTTCGGATTTTTCCGCACTCTTGATCGACTACAAGAGCTGACCTGCGCGACGCCAGGTCGGCGCGTTCCCCGCCGCGATACGTGCTTGACCCAGGGCGCGCGATCGTCGGCGGGGAACCGTGCATCCCGCACATTCCCGAACAGGAACTCCTCGCAACGTAGCGCCGCATTGGCGTGACGAAATTGCCGCACGCGAGGAACCGCGCGTGGTCGTGAATGTTCTCTTCGTACAAGTTTTCTGCTGAAGGAGAGGACAACAATGTTGATGAAATCGATCGCCGCCGGCCTTGCCGGCACCGCTTTGCTTGCGACCGTTGCGTTTGCGCAAAATCCGACTGCCACCACCGACAAGACGCCCGTCGCGACGACGACAACCACCAGCGCATCGGGCGAATGGCGCGCTTCGAAGATGGCGGGCGTGAAGGTCTACAACGAGGCCAACGAGAACATTGGCTCGATCAACGATCTGCTGATGGACAAGAGCGGCACCGTGAAAATCGCGGTGATCGGCGTCGGCGGCTTCCTCGGCATGGGCGAGCATCTCGTCGCCGTACCCTATGAGAAGCTGAAGTTCGTCAACGAGGCGGTGGCCTACACCGGGACGGGCGCGAATCCGAACGCCAAGCCTGCCGCCACTACGACGACGACCGGCGCGGCAACGGGCGCCGACAAGACGACAACCACGACGACCAGTTCGTCGTCGAAATGGTATCCGGATCACGCCGTGTTCAACGCGACCAAGGACCAGCTGAAGAACATGCCCGAGTTCAAATACTCGGAGTAATCCAGGTCGCGTGAATGCCGAAACGAAGCGCGCCCGGTTTTCACCGGGCGCGTTGTCGTGTCTTTTTCTTCCGCCGTCACTGCGAGATGTTGACCCTCACCCTGAGGAGCGCGCTTCTTGCGCGCGTCTCGAAGGGCGAGGCCACGAGCCGGGCCTTCATCCTTCGAGACGCTTGCTTCGCAAGCTCCTCAGGATGAGGAATTGGCAGGGCGCGGCGGAGAGGGAGAAGAGACTCAGTTCGACTTCACCAGCGGGCAGCCGCCCTTGTCGAGCGGGCGGAAGGCTTCGTCGCCGGGCACGGTGGCGAGCAGCTTGTAGAGGTCCCACTCGCCCTTGGATTCTTCCGGCTTCTTCACCTCGTACAGATTCATATCGTGGACCATCCGGCCGTCGATGCGAATCTTGCCGTTCTTGGCGAAGAAGTCGTTCACCGGCGTGGCGCGCATCTGCTCCATCACCTTGGGCGCTTCGTCGGTCTTGATGGCCTCGATCGCCTTCAGATAGTGCATGGTTGCTGAATAGAGGCCAGCCTGGATCATGGTCGGCATGTGGCCGACCTTGTCGTTGAAGCGCTTGGAGAAGGCGCGGGTCTCGTCGTTCGTGTCCCAGTAGAACGCATCGGTGACGATCAAGCCTTGCGTCGCCTTGATGCCGAGCGAATGAACGTCGGTGATCTCCAGCAGCAGCGCGATCATCTTCTGGCCGCCCTGCATGATGCCGAACTCGGCGGCCTGCTTCAGCGCGTTGGTGGTGTCGCCGCCGGCGTTGGCCAGCGCGACCACCTTGGCCTTGGAAGCCTGGGCCTGGAGCAGGAAGGACGAGAAGTCCGAGGAGTTCAGGGGATGGCGGACGTCGCCGAGCACCTTGCCGCCGCTCTCCTTGACGACGTTGGCGGCGTCGCGCTCGAGCGCCATGCCAAAAGCATAGTCGGCGGTCAGGAAGTACCAAGTGTCCTCGCCGCGCTTGACCATCGCCTTGCCGGCGACGTTCGACAGCGCGTAGGTGTCGTAGGTCCAGTGCACCGTGTTGGGCGAGCAGGCCGGGCCGGTGATGTCGGAGGAGCCGCCGCCGGAATTGAGGTTGATCTTGTTCTTCTCGCGCGTCAGCGCCGAGATCGGCAGCGCGACCGATGAGGTCGGCACGTCGAGGATCGCATCCACCTTCTCGTTGTCGTACCAGTTGCGGGCGATGTTGACGCCGACGTCGGGCTTGTTCTGGTGGTCGGCGGACACGACCTGGATCGGCACGCCGGCGACCTTGCCGCCGTAATCGGCGACGGCCATCTCGACCGCGGCGAGCGAGCCCTTGCCGGTCGCGTCGGCGTAGAGGCTCGACATGTCCGTGAGCACGCCGAGCTTGACGACGTTGTCGGAAATCTGCGCCTGCGCCGTGCCGCAGGTCGCGGCAATGGCGAAGCTGGCCGCGACAGCGGCGATGAGTTTTTGCATATTTTCTCCCTCAGCGTTGTTGTTTGGGGTTTGTTGCGGGGACCGTTCTAGCGACAAACCGCCTCGGGAGCAAAGGCAGGGATGTGTGACGTGGGATGAGAAATAAGTAGGGGGCTGCGTCATTCTGGGGCGCACGTAGCGCGAGCTATGGTGCGCAATTGCGCATCTGAGAACCCATTGTGCCGCAGCGACGGTTGATGAATGGATTCCGGGCTCGCGCCCAAGTGGGCGCGCCCCGGAATGACAATGGCGGCCGTTTACGCGCCCCCGCCCTTAAGCCGTTCGTTGCGCCGACGCAGGCCTTCCAGCGTCGCGAGGAGGATGACCGAGACCGTGGTCAGGATCACCGCGGCTGCCGTGATGGTCGGGCTGATATTCTCGCGGATGCCGCTGAACATTTCGCGCGGCAGAGTGCGCTGCTCGGGACCTGCCATGAACAGCACGATCACGACCTCGTCGAAGCTGGTGGCGAAGGCGAACAGCGCACCGGATGCGAGGCCCGGCAGGATCAGCGGCAGGATCACGCGGCGGAACGCTTCGATCGGCGAGGCGCCGAGCGAGGCGGCGGCGCGGGCGAGATTGGTATCGAAGCTTTGCAGCGTCGCGCCAACGGTGATGACGACAAAGGGTGTCGCCAGCGCGGTGTGAGCCAGGATCAGGCCGAGATAGCTGCCGGTGAGGCCAATCGGCGCGAAGAAGAAATAGAGACCGACCGCGGTGATGACGCCGGGCACGACGACCGGCGACAGCACGAAAGCCAGCACCAGCGGCTTGAACCGGCTCTTCCACTGCGCGAGTCCCAGCGCGGCGAGCGTGCCAAGCACCATCGACAGCAGTGTCGAGGCGACGCCGATGATCATGCTGTTCTTCAGCGAGTTCATCCAGCGGGGCGAGTTGATGAAGTCGTCATACCAGCGCAAGGAGAGGCCGGGCAGCGGATAGGTGAGGTAGGAGCCCGAGCTGAACGACAGCGGCATGATCGCCAGGATCGGCGCGATCAGGAAGATGAACACCAGCGTCGAGATGATGATGGTCGCGATCCACGCGATGCGTTGGCTCGGTGTGCGCAAGGAGGGAGCGTTGCTCAATTCTTCATCCCTCCCGTGACATGCTGGCCCTGCACCAGCTTGCCGTAGACGAGCGCGAGCAGAACGGTTGCCAGCAGCAGCACCGCGCCCAGCGCCGACGCAAGGCCCCAATTGGCCGTCTCGGTGGTGTAGAGCGCGATGAAATAGCTGATCATCTGGTCGGCGGCGCCGCCGACGAGGGCCGGCGTGATGTAGTAGCCGAGCGCCAGGATGAAGACGAGCAGGCTGCCGGCGCCGATGCCGGGCAGCGTTTGCGGCAAATAGATCCTCAAGAAAGCGGTGAGGGGTGGTGCGCCGAGCGAGGCGGCGGCGCGCATGTAAGCCGGCGAGATCGCCTTCATGCTGCTGTAGAGCGGCAGGATCATGAACGGCAGCAGCACGTGGGTCATGGCCACGCAGACGCCGAAGCGGTTGTAGATCAGGCGCAACGGCTGATCGATGATGCCGAGCCAGTGCAGGCTGTCGTTGACGACGCCATTGCTCTGCAACAGCACGATCCAGGCGCAGGTGCGGACCAGAAGCGAGGTCCAGAACGGCAGCAGCACGAAGATCATCAGGAGGTTCGACCGGCCCGGCGGCAGCGCGGCCAGCAGATAGGCGACGGGAAAGCCGAGGATCAGGCAGAGCACGGTGACGCCGAGGCTGATGAGGAAGGTGCGGGCGAAAACATCGCGGTAGATGGCTTGATCCGGTGAGGCCGCGACGATGGCGCCGTCCGCGTTTCTGACAAGGTCGAGCGCCCCCAGAAGGTAGAAGCTGGTGACCGGTCCGCTGGCATCCTTGATCGTCGTCCAGGTTGCGCGCTCCCGCCAGGCCGGGTTGATCTTGCTCAATGCTTCCTTTGCCGTGCCGGGCTCCGGCGTCGTCTTGAGATTGCGCGCGGTGCTGGTCAGGATCGTGCGAAAGCCGTTCTGCGCGTAATTGAGCCGCTTGGCCGCGATGGCAATGGTGCCGGCAGCGCGCGCCGCCTGGATGTCGCTTGCCAGTGCTGCATAGGCGTTTTCGCCCGGCAGATCCTTGCCGTCCCAGCTGGCGAGAGCAGCGACCGTTTGCGGCAGGACCTGGCGCACCTCATGGTCATCGACCGCGTGCCACAGCATGCCGGCGATGGGCCCGGCGAAAGTGAACAGCAAAAACAGCAGCAGCGGCCCGACAAGCGCGAATGCCTTGATCTGGCGCGCGCGCTCCGCCCGCTTCAGGCGGCGCTTGAGCGGCACGTTGGTCCTGGCATCGGCGTCGGTCAGGGAGGCTGCTGTCATGGGCAGAGCCTTTTGGAGAGGCCTGAGCGCGCGCCTCGTCCTTCGAGACGACCGCTTCGCGGTCTCTTCAGGATGAGGCTCATCGACATTGGTGCTTGTGAAGTCGCTACCACAGACTCAGACCTCATCCTGAGGGCCCGCCGCAGGCGGGCGTCTCGAAGGATGCGCCGCGGGCAAGCTATCCGCCCCGCCCGCGCCGCACGCCTACGACCGCGCGCTACTTCGCGGCCCACTTGTTGAAGCGCTCGGTCAGCTTGTCGATGTTCTCGAGCCAGAAGGCCACATTGATCTCGACCGCGTTCTTGATGTTGTCAGGCGCGGTCGGCAGGTCCTTCAGGACGGCCGGCTGGATCAGGGCGGCGGCGTCCTTGTTCGAGGTGCCGTAGGCAATGTTCTCCGACAGCTTCGACTGGTTCTCCGCCTTGCCGGCGAAGTCCAGGAACTTGTAGGCGGCGTCCTTGTTCGGGCTGCCCTTCAGAATGACCCAGCTGTCGAGCGTGAACAGCGCGCCGTCCCACACCATGCCAAAGTTCTTCTTGTCGTTCTTGTTCGCGGTGTCGATGCGGCCATTGTAGACCGAGGTCATCGCCACTTCGCCGGAGGCGAGCAATTGCGGCGGCTGGGCGCCGGCCTTCCACCAGACGAGGTCGCCCTTGATGGTGTCGAGCTTCTTGAAGGCGCGATCGACGCCCTCGTCGGTCGCCAGCACCTTGTAGACGTCCTTCGGCGCGACGCCGTCAGCCATGAGTGCGATCTCCAGCGTCGTCTTCGGACCTTGACGCAAGGCGCGCTTGCCGGGGATCTTCTTGGTGTCGAAGAAGTCGGCCCAGCCCTTGGGCGCGTCCTTCAGCTTGTCCTTGTCGTAGCCGAGCACGAAATCATAGAGGATGGCGCCGACGCCGCAGGGATTGACCGACGGCTGGATGTAGGCGGCCTCGCCGCCGATCTTGGAATAGTCCAGCTTCTCGTACAGGCCTTCCTCGCAACCGACCGCGAGCTCGTCGCTCTCGACCTGGACGACGTCCCAGGTGGCCGCGCCGCCCTGCACCTTGGCGCGCAGCACGCCGACGCCGCCATCCCAGGACTCGTCGTTCATGGGAACGCCCGATGCCTTCTTGAACGGCTCGAAATAGACCTTCTTCTGCGCATCCTGATAAGCGCCGCCCCACGACACGACGGTGAGGTCACGCGCCTGCGCTGCTGTCACCAGCGCGGCGCTGGCGGTAAACGCCGCGACGAAACCCAGAGCAATCTTGCGCTTCAGCATGGTCGTTGTTCCTTCTTCAGGTGAGTTGCGATGAGGTTGATCGATCAATCAAACGGGGTCGAGCGCGAGGCAGTCCTCGGGACGGAAGGTGATGAAGACATTTTCACCAGGGCTCAGGCTGTCATGCGCGCCCGGCTGAAGCTTGACCATGAACTCGGCATTCCCTGCGACATCGAGCACGGCCAGCGCGTGGTCGCCCAGATAGATGGTGTTTTGCACTCTTGCCGGCAGGCGGTTCGGGCCGTCACTGGAGGCGCCGTCGGGGACAATGGCGATCCGTTCGGGGCGCACCGACAGCGAGGTCGCTGCGCCCGCGCCTGACACGTTGACCGCACGGGCCATCACGGTGCCGCCGGCCGCCAGCGCAACGCGGCAATAATCCTTGTCGGATGTCTCGACGGTGCCTGAAAGCACATTGTTCTCGCCGACGAAATTGGCGACGAAGCTGTTGACCGGATGCTCGTACAGCGCGTCGGGCCTGTCGATCTGCTGCACGATGCCGTCGTTGAACACGGCGATGCGGTCCGACATGGTGAGCGCTTCGCTCTGGTCGTGGGTGACGTAGACGACGGTGATGCCCATGGTCTCGTGCAGTTGCTTGATCTCCAGCTGCATCTGCTCGCGCAGGCGCTTGTCCAGCGCGCCGAGCGGCTCGTCCATCAGCACGAGCTGAGGATTGAAGACCAGCGCGCGCGCCAGCGCCACGCGCTGCTGCTGACCGCCGGACAATTGCCCGGGGCGCCGCTGCGCCATGGTTTCCATCTTGATCATGCGCAGCGCCGCCTTGACGCGCTCCTGCGTCTCCGCCTTGCCGGTCTTGCGAACGGACAGCGGGAACGCGACGTTCTCCTCGATCGTCAGGTGCGGAAACAGCGCATAGTTCTGGAACACCATGCCGATGTCGCGCTTGTGCGGCGGCATGTTCTTGATCGGGCGGTCCGCGAGGTAAATCTCGCCCTGGGTCGGAACCTCGAAGCCCGCCAGCATCATCAGCGTGGTCGTCTTGCCCGAGCCCGACGGGCCGAGCAGGGTGACGAACTCGCCCTTCTTGATCTCGAGATCGAGGTTCTTCACCACGAGATGCTCGCCATCATAGGTCTTCTGAATGCCGGAAAATCGCACCAGTGCCGGCGCAGATGTAACCATGCCGGCGTCCATGTTATCCTCGCGTTATCAGCACCAGTGCTGTCAGGACCTCATCCGAGGTTGCGAGATAGCTTAGCATCCTCCGATGAGAATGCCAGCGGTGCAAGCGACGAAGACGCGCTACATCCCCGACAGCTTGGTCACGTAGACATTCAGCGTGCCGCCGGCTTCCGCGACCACGCGCAGCGTCTTGGCATCGAAGGCGATGTCGGCCAGCGTCAGGCTGCTGATGACGGCGTCGACCTTGAGGCCGTCCTCGCTCTTCTGGAAGTCGGCGATGACGGCTGCGATCTTCTCGCGCGCATTGGCGGCGATCGGCTTCAGGTCGAGCGTCGCCTTCTGCACCAGCGCCTGCTGCATCTGCGGCACCACCGCGCGGGCGGCCGCGCCGAGCAGGCCGAAGGCCGCCTCGGATTCCACCGCAAGCTGGATGTCGGCGAGCCGCAGCGTCTGCTGCGCCTGGTCGAGCATCGGCCGGCCCCAGATGTGCACGGTCGCCTCGGCCCCTAATCCGAGCCAGCTCTTCTTCTCCTTGGCGCGCACCAAAAGCGAGATCAACAGCCGTTCGCCTGACGGGATCACGTCGACGCTCTTCACGGTGATTGCGACGGGACCGGAGMCGTCCTCGGGATAGGTGTGGCCGACCATTTGCGCCGCGATCAACTTGTTGATCTCGGTGAAGGGCACGTCGATCGGCACGCCGATGCTCACACCGGTGGCGGTCGGCGGCACGATCGAGATCTTGTCGGGGAACGGGCAGTCCGGCTTGGTCGGCGTCGAGGTTACGCGCGTCTCGGCCTCGAGACCGAGCAGCAGCGTCACGGCCTGCGCGTCGACGCGCGGCTGCGCGGCGATGGCGCGGGTTGGCTTCATCTCGAGCCAGAGCGGTGGCAGCGCAGCCGACGAGCCGGTGCCCTGCAGCGGGATCGAGCGGCAGGCTTTCGCCCATTGCACCTTCGCGTTGTCGCGCAGGCTGGGATCGTTGCGGATGCGCTCGGCGACGGCGTTGAGCTGCTCGCCGACCGTCTTGTCGATCAGCGGCTTCACCTGCGCCGGCACGTTGACCTTGGCGCCGGCGACGTTGAGGTTGGTGTCGCCGAGATTGACCTGCGCGCCGAGATTGGGCTCGAGATGCCAGGCGGCCGCGAGCTTCGGGCGCGAGGTGACGATCACGTTGCCCCTGATCTCGGCGCTGGCGTTCAGGTTCTTGATGTTGACTGCGCCGATCCGCTTCGCCGCGTCGCCGCCGAGCACGCTGCCCAGCGCATCGCCGAGCGCGCCGGTGGCTTTCGCCGACAGCGATCCGGTCACGTTCAGCTTGCCGGTGATCGGCGTCGAGATCGTCAGCACGTCCTTGTCGCCGGTCGCCGACATCGGTCCGCGGGCCGCGGTCCAGCCGATATCGGCGTCCTGCAGGATCTGCGAGATCGGGTTCTCGGCCTTGCCGGCGAAATTCCGCGGTGCAGCCTTCTCGGCCTGCTCCCGGATCGCCGACAGCGCAATCGCGACGGGGGCCACCACGATCGAGTTCTTGGAGACCGGCGGCAATGGCGGCAGTGGCGCGATCGGCGGCGCGGAGTTGGTCGCGCGCGGCGCGAGCCAGTCCATCGCCTTCAGGCTGATGAAAAACGACGCCGCGAGCACCGCGACGGCGATCAGGACAGTCTTCACATTCAACGTCAGACGCATCGATCCCCCAGGCCGCCCCGGGGAGGATTCTACAGGGCAGGCGAGGAGGGCGCTAGAGCGCACCGGTGGGGTGGAATTGGGGCAAATGGGTTAATTGCGGCGGCCGCGCTGTTACGGTTTATTCGTGCTGGCTGCGCGCTTCTAGCTGCGCCTGGGGCGGCGAACCGCTCTCACGCGCCCGCTGTCGCCGCCGCCGCAGAACAGCTGGTCGCCGCCGTCGGATTCCAGCCCCGAGACCATGGTCCCGGCGGGCAGGTCGAGCTGCTCGAGCACCTTGCCTGTGTCAGGGTCGATCCGCCTGACGTCGCTGTCGTCGCCTTCCCAGGTGCCGTGCCAGAGCTCGCCGTCGACCCAGGTCACGCCGGTGACGAAGCGCTTGCTTTCGATGGTGCGGAGGATCTTTCCCGTTTCAGGATCGACCTGATGGATCTTGCGGTCGCGATACTGCCCGACCCAGAGCGAGCCCTCGGCCCAGGCCAATCCGGAATCGCCGCCGCCGCCGGGTGCGGGGATCGTACTGACCACCGCGCCGCTCGCCGCGTCGATCTTCTGGATGCGATCCTCCGCGATCTGGAACAGGTGGCGGCCGTCGAACGCCGTGCCCGCATGGGCGGCGACGTCGATGGAGCGTGAGATCTTGCCGCTCGCCGGATCGAGGCCATTCAACTTGTCGCCGGACGCGAACCAGACATGGCTGCCGTCATAGGTGACGCCATGCACGGCCTTGACGCCCGGGAAAGGGCCGTACTCGCGGATGATCTCGGCGGGTGCTCGTTTCATCGTGTCGTCCTTGGTGTGGTCCCGGTGCGGCGATCAATCATCTTACGTCTTCAAGAGCGGCGAGGGGAGTAACAAGCCTGTCGGGAATCCCGGCACCGGCGGCGTCATCCAGCGGCGCGCCCGTCCGTGTCCGAACGATTGCACCTTGTTCGACCGCGCCAGCTCATCAAGGGCGCGCTGCACCGTGCGTGCGCTCATTTGAAGCGCAAGCGCGAGCGCCGAGCTCGCCCAGGGCTCGCCGTCGGCAAGAATGGCGAGGACCGCGGCGTGCTTCTCCTCGACGGGACGGGCCAGCACGATGACGTCGCGCGTCTTCCGCGGCGCCAGCTCAAATCCCTGTTTCGTGGCGCTGATCTCGGCGAGTCCCTTGAGCTGGGTGCGCAGCCGTCCGATCTCGACGCGCAGGCGCGCGCGGTGCGACTCGTCGACGTGCCTGGCCTGGAACGCGCCCGATATCAGCGCCTCGCGCGAGACATCGGCGGGCCATGCTTGCGCCAGCAGCCGCGCCAGCGCGAACAGCACGGGCCGCGTTCCGAGCGACACGGCCGTGCCTTGCCTGCGCACGACATGATGAAAGGTGTCGACCACGAGCGCTGTCGAGGTCGCAAGGCGCTCGACCTCGCCGAGCAGCAGCGGATGCTCGCTGCCGCGCGCGATCAGGCGCGCGGCCGGCGTATTCAGGATGAGGCTCGCGCTGTCGACCTCGGCCAACAGCGTCGGGATCCCGGCTTGCCGCGCGGCCTTGGCTGCCAGATCGAGTGCGTTGCGCGCCTGCTTCGATTTCAACCGCCTGATGGCGATGCCGGCGACCACGAGCTCGCGAACGACCTGGGATGCAGGCGGAAGCGGGCAGGCGCTGATCTCGGCCAGGGTGCGCTCGGCTTCGTCGACCCTCCCGAGCAGGAGCAGGCGGCGCGCCTCGATATGACCGGCATGGGCGGCATTGGCGAGATCGCCGTGGCTTGCGAGCGTCGCCCGCGCCGCCGCGAGCGTTTTCGCCGGCCAATTCAGGTCGCGCGAGACCAATGCGATCTCGGCCTCGGCCACCACGCATCTGGCGCGCGCGACGGCCTCGCGCGGCCCGAAGGCGCGTGCGGCGTTGCGCAGCAACGTCTTTGCCTTCGCGAGATCGCCGAGCTGCGCCATCGCAATGCCGCGCAGCGCCAGCGAAGGCGCATCGTTGCGCAATGCGACGCGGTTCAGCGCGCCGAGCGGATCGCCGGCCTCGAGGGCGCGTGCGGCGGCCGTGATCAGCGACTCCATGAAAATCCCGCCACACTTGTTACTCCCACCGCGCAACCGGTTGGTGCCAGAAATCGTCGACGGCCGACGATGTGCGGTGAGCGAGAGATTTGGAGAGCCATGATGACAACAGCAAACAAAGCAGCGACGAACGGACAGGGCGCCATGCTAACACCGCCGGTGGTCTCGCCGGAGGAGTGGGAGGCTGCCCGCCAGCTCCTGCTCGTGAAGGAAAAGGCGCATACCCGCGCCCGCGACGCACTCGCCGCCGAACGACGGCGCATGCCGTGGATGGAAGTGACCAAAACCTACGCATTCGAGGTGCCCCAAGGCAAGACGAGTGGCAAGGCCAGCCTGCTCGATCTGTTCCAGGGCCGGCGCCAGCTGATCCTGTACCGGGCGTTCTTCGAGCCCGGCGTGTTCGGCTGGCCCGACCATGCCTGTCGCGGCTGCTCCATGGTGGCCGACCAGGTCGCCCATGTGTCGCACCTGAATGCCCGCGATACCACGCTGGTGTTCGCCTCGCGCGCGCCGCAAGCGGATATCGCGCGGCTGAAGCAGCGGATGGGCTGGAACATTCCGTGGGTCACCATCACCGACAGTTTCGATGCCGATTTCGGCGTCGACGAGTGGCACGGCACCAACGTGTTCTTCCGCGACGGAACGCGCGTCTTCCGCACCTATCTGATCAAGAGCCGCGGCGACGAGCAGATGGGCGGCACCTGGAACTATCTCGACATCACGCCGCTCGGCCGCCAGGAGGTCTGGGAGGATTCGCCGGCCGGCTATCCGCAGACGCCGACCTACAAATGGTGGAACTGGAACGACAATTACGAGGAGGGTAGCGAGCCCGACAAGAAATGGGTCGAGATCACCGACGTGGGTGAAATCGCCCTCCGTGCGCCGGGCGCGCAGTGACCGAGGTCCATCCCGCCGGCGCCAGCCGTGACGGCAGGGAGGCCGCATCTCAGTTCGCCCGATGGCTGGGACTTGCTGCCACCCCAACGTTTGCGATCATGGCCGTGCTGACGGCCGTGATCGGCGGCGGCCCGGCGGACATGCTTTGCTCCGGCGGTCATTGGCTGTCGCCGGGCGGGATGGCGCCGATGTATCTCTTGATGAGCGCGTTTCATTCGGCGGCGTGGCTGCGGCTGATCTCGGGGCGGCGCGCCGGGCGGGCATAGAGCGCGGTCATCATTGCAGAGCGAAGACGGCCTTGATCCCAGCCCCGGGGCCGTCTTCGCTATTTGCCGCTTCCGTCGACGAACAATTCCATCAGCACTTCATCGAAATATCGGCCGTTCTGTTTCAGCGCCTTCACCTCGCGGCCGTATTCGACGAAGCCGGCGGCCTTGTAGAGGCGCAACGCCGCTTCATTCCTGCTCATCACGCTCAGCTGGAGTTTCTCGACGCGCTCTGCGGCATGGGCAATCACCGTGTCGACGAGACGCCGGCCAACGCCCGCTCTCCCCGCCTGATGTCGCACATACATGCCCCAGAGATGGGCCTTGTGCATGGTCTGGGGACCATCCTGCCGGTGGAAGCCGGCGATGCCGACGATCTCGCCGTCGATGAAGGCGCCAAACACGTCCGAATTGGTGAGGCGCTCCTCGAACCAGGCGAGCGGCTTCTCCTGCTCGCGCGCGAAAGTGCTGGCGAAAGCCTCGGGATGCGCCGCGAGCGCTTCCAGCCGGATTGTGCGGTAGAGAGCAGCGTCGGCGGGCGTGAGCAGTCGGATCATGCGGGCAATGATATCTCATGACGGACTGCGTGGCGAAAAGGAAAACGGCCCCGACATAGCCGGGGCCGTTCGCAATTTTGTTCGCTGATGAGCGCCTTGCGTTAGCGAAGCTCGGCGCGGCGCTCGGTCATCGGCAGCACGATCACCTTGGTGCCGACGTTGACGCGGGAGTAGAGGTCGGAGACGTCGTCATTGGTCAGGCGAATGCAGCCGGAGGAGACGTGCTTGCCGATCGTATCGGGGGCGTTGGTGCCGTGGATGCGGTAGACGGTGCCGCCGAGATACATGGCGCGGGCCCCTAACGGGTTGCCGGGGCCGCCGGCCATGTGGCGCGGCAGATAGGGCTGGCGCTGAATCATTTCCGGCGGCGGGGTCCAGTCCGGCCACTCGGCCTTCTTGGTCACCGACTGCGTGCCGGACCAGGTGAAACCGTCGCGGCCGACGCCGATGCCGTAGCGGATCGCCTGGCCGCCTCCGAGCACGTAGTAGAGATAGGTGTTGGGCGTATCGATGATGATGGTGCCCGCGGCTTCACGCGTTGAGTAGCTGACGGTCTGGCGGCGGAAGCGCGCCGGCGTCTCGACGGCGTCCTGATCTTCCGACGGCGCGGCCTGATAGGTCGGCGCCTGATAGGGCTCGACCGGCTGCATCATCGGCAGCGGCTGGAAGAAGGGGAAGAGCTGCACGGGCGCGGCCTTGGCCGGGCCGGCGAACGCGATGGCGGTCACAGCCACTGCGCCGAAAGCAGCGGCGCGCGAATACGTCTTGAACGTGTCCAGATTGAACATTGGTCGCCCCTGTTTGCTTGGTGTTTCTTGGTCACCCCGGCACCGTTTCGGTGCTCCGTTGCCTAATTCACTAACGGAAAGAAGTTTCGGGACGTTTGCGCGGAAAACCGAAAACGGTTTCATCCCGGCAAGGATTGTTTCATGACAGTTTCGTGGCCGCGGAGGTTCGTTAACGAACAAAACAGTGGGCCGACACTTATGTGACGTCACACGCCTGAAATATCCTTCGTTGATGGTCGTTTCCCGAGAATCATCAAACTCTCGGGATTTCCCCATGCGGGTATTAATCGCGACTGACGCCTGGCATCCGCAGGTCAATGGTGTGGTCCGGACGCTGACCTCGCTGGCGGCTGCCGCCAGGGCCCTCGATGTCGAGATCGACTTCCTGACGCCTGAGGGCTTCAGGTCCTGGCCGCTGCCGACCTATCCGGGCCTTCGCATTGCGTTGCCGAGCGGTAAAGAGATCGCGCGGCGGATCGAGAAGGCCGCGCCGGAAGCCCTGCATATCGCCACCGAAGGCCCGATCGGCTGGGCCGCACGCGCTTATTGCCGCCGCAATGGGCTCGCCTTCACCACCTCCTATACGACGCGTTTTCCCGAATACGTCTCGGTGCGGACCGGCATCCCTGATGCCGTCGGCTATGCCGTGCTGCGCCACTTCCACGATGCCGCCGCCATGACCATGGTGGCCACGCCGTCGCTGCGGCAGGAGCTTGCTGCCCGAGGCTTCAAGCGGCTCGGCTTCTGGGGGCGCGGCGTCAACACCGAGCTGTTCCATCCTGATTCCCCAGCCAAGCTCGACCTGCCGGGCCCGATCTTCATGACCATGGGCCGCGTCGCGGTCGAGAAGAATCTCGAGGCGTTCCTCTCGCTCGATCTGCCCGGCACCAAGGTCGTCGTCGGCGACGGTCCGCAAAAGGCGGCGCTGGAGAAGAAGTACCCAGATGTCGTCTTCCTCGGCGAGAAGAAGGGCGCGGACCTCACCGCGCATCTCGCCGCCGCCGACGTCTTCGTATTCCCGAGCCTCACCGACACGTTCGGCGTGGTGCAACTCGAAGCGCTCGCCTGCGGTACACCTGTTGCCGCGTTTCCGGTGACGGGGCCGAAGGACGTCATCGCCGATCATCCGATCGGCGCAATCGACAATGATCTGCGTGCCGCGTGCCTGCGCGCGCTGACCATGTCGCGCGAGACCTGCCGCAATTTCGCGCTGGAGCGCTCCTGGGAAAACAGCGCGCGCCAGTTCGTCGGCAATCTCACCTCACTCCAGCCCAGCCGCGTCCTGCGCGCCTCGCCCGTCATGGCGCGGCGGCCAGTGCGTGGCTGATCCATATTTTGACCCACAGCGAGAACCTCATCGATGGCTAAGATCATGAACCTTGACGGCACCCAGCAGCTCGACCTCACCCGTGGCTCGGTCGAGCAGGCCTATGACCGCTGGGCGCCCGTTTACGATCTCGTGTTCGGCGGTGTGTTCGCCAAGGGCCGTCAGGCCGCGATCGCAGCCACCAACAAGATCGGCGGTCGCGTGCTCGAGGTCGGCGTCGGCACCGGCATTTCGCTGCCGCTCTATGCCCCCAATCTGCGCATCTTCGGCACCGACATTTCGGATGCGATGCTCGACAAGGCCCGCCGTCGCGTTCGCGAAGGCAACCTCAAGAACGTCGAGGGCCTTGCGGTGATGGACGCCGAGAAGCTCGAATTCCCCGACAATTCCTTTGACGTCGTGATGGCACAATATGTCGTCACCGCCGTGCCGAACCCGGAGAAGGCGCTCGACGAATTCGCCCGCGTGCTGCGTCCGGGCGGCGAGCTGATCATCCTCACCCGCGTCAGCGCCGACACCGGCATGCGCCGCTTCATCGAACAGAAGCTGCAGCCGGTGGTGCGTCCGCTCGGCTTCCGCACCGCCGAGTTCGCCTGGTCGCGCTATGCCAAATGGCTCGCCGGCGCGCATGGCATCGAGCTCGCCGAGCGTCGCCTGATTCCGCCGCTCGGTCATTTCTCGCTGGTGCGCTTCCGCAAGGTCGACGTCGCCAAGGCAGCCTGAGCGGGCTGCAAGAGCGGCGGCCTGTCCGCCGCTCACGCATTCGCGTGCGTCACCGCGTCGCTGCTTCGTCATATGACAAAATGATGATGTCACACGGCGTACATCGAATCCCTGTAAATCCTGAACCCGAAAGCATTTTGGGGGAGATCATGATCAAGAATTACCTCGAGCAGCTGCGGATCCAGCGCTGGGACGACCATCGCTACTATCACCACAGCCGCATCAATCAGAGCCTGCACTTCGTCAGCGCGCTGAGCTTCCTCTTTGCCTATGTCTGGCTGTTCGTCGATCCCATGATCTCGGCGCTGGTCGGCTGGCTGGTCTCGATGACCTCGCGCCAGGCCGGACACTTCTTCTTCGAGCCGCATGATTACGACCACATCAACCAGGCGACGCACGAGTACAAGGAAGACATCAAGGTCGGCTACAACCTTCAGCGCAAGGTCGTGCTGATGGCGATCTGGGCGCTGTCGCCGCTGGTGCTGGTGGTCGATCCGACGCTGTTCGGCCTGTTCACCCCGTGGGCGACAGCGGCCGACTTCATGCGGCAGGTCGCCAAGATCTGGCTGGTGATCGGCGGCGGCGGTCTGCTGTTCCGCACCGTGCACCTGTTCTTCATCCGCGACGTCGAGACCGGCCTCGTCTGGATGACCAAGATCCTGACCGACCCGTTCCACGATTTGATGCTCTATCGCAGCGCTCCGGTGGCGCTGATGCGCGGCGAGCTGATGGATCCGGGCCTGCATCTCAACCCCGAGCACACGCTGGGCTTCATCGACGAGCCTGTTCTCGAAGAGCAGCACGCCTGAGCGCGCCGCGCCTAACAAGCACTCCGATGTCTGATGGTTACGTCATGCCCGGCCCTGTGCCGGGCATCCACGTCTTGGGGGCTGCCGCTAGCTCCGTCATTCCGGGGCGATGCGCAGCATCGAACCCGGAATCTCGGGATTCCGGGTTCGGCTCCTCGAGCCGCCCCGGAATGACGGTGGTTGTGGTTGTGCGGAAAGAGCTGGCCTCAGCGCCCGAAGCGCTTGGCCAGCATCTCTTTCAGGATCTGCCGCTTGATGTTCTTGTTGGTGAGCACGCCATCGTGCCACCAGAAGCCGTCGGCCTTCATCTTCTCGGCGGCGCGGACGAAGCGATCGGCGACCTCGGCGAAGTCGGCGTCGGTGTAGTTGAGGCTGAAGATCAGCCGGCCGGTGCCGACCCAGCTCAGCGCCAGGCCTTCGGCGCGCAGGTAATATTGCAGCATCCAGTTGTAGCGCGACGGGGTGGTGTATTTCACTGTCCAGATCGACGAGAAGTTTGCGAACTGCACCGGCAGCTTGGCGTCGCTCATCATCTTGTTGAGCTTGGCGACGCGGCCGTTCCAGGTCGCATCCAGACCATCGTAGATGGCGCGGAAGTTCGGGCTGGCGAGCCGGCTCAAAAACTCGTCCATCGCCGTCATGACGTAGGGATGCGAGTTGAAGGTGCCGCGGGCAAAGCAGATGTCGGCCGGGCGGTCGTCGTTGAAGCGGCGCATCAGGTCGCGCTTGCCGCAGACCACGCCGACCGGCAGGCCGCCGGCGAGGCTCTTGCCGTAGGTCACCATGTCGGCCTTGACGCCGAAATATTCCTGGGCGCCGCCGGCAGCGAGACGGAAGCCGACGAAGACCTCGTCGAAGATCAAGACAATGCCGCGCTCGGTGCAGATTTCGCGCAGCTTCTTCAGCCATTCGGTGTAGGCCGCGCGATCGAAATTGCCGCCGCGGGAGCTATCGACCAGCGAGGAATCGCCGGGCGCGTTGACATTCGGATGCAGGCCCTGCAGCGGGTTGACCAGCACGCAGGCGATGTCCTTGCGCGTCTTCAACACGTGCAGCGTCTTCTCCGACATCTCGGAGAGGGTGTAGGTCTCGTGCGCTGGGATAGGATTGCCGACGCCGGGCTGCACGTCGCCCCACCAGCCGTGATAGGCGCCGGCGAAACGAACCAGATGCGTGCGCTTGGTGTGGTAGCGCGCGAGGCGCACCGCCTGCATGACGGCTTCGGTGCCGGACATGTGGAACGAGACTTCGTCGAGGCCCGAGATCTGGCAGAGCCGCTGCACGTTTTCGAGAATGACGGGGTGGTAGGGGCCGAGCACCGGGCCGAGCGCATGCGCGCGCTTCTCGGAGCCCTCGATGCACTCCTTGTAGAAGTCGTTACCGAAGATGTTGACGCCGTAGGACCCCGTGAGGTCGTAGGAGGTGTTGCCGTCGACATCGGTGACGGTGACACCGCTCGAGGATTCCATGAAGGTCGAGGTGCCCAGATGCTCGCGGACGAGACGCGAGAACTGGAACGGCACGCGGTAGCTCTCGGTGAAGTTGAGGTCGGAGATCGTCTCCGCCGCCTCCTTCGTCATCGTGCGACCCTTGGGGTAGCGATCGGCATAGATGCGCGCGAGGCGGAAGAAGGCGTCCTTGCGCTGCATCACCACGTTCGCCGGCGCGCCGTCGCAGCCGAAGTATTTGTCACCTTCGAACTCGTAGAACGGCAGCAGCTTGGCCACCCGGCGCGACATCTTGGAGTGTCCGGCGAGCGAGCGGTGCTTGGCGCGGGACAGCTCGACCCGCGCCTTGATCTTCGGAAGGACGGCGGCAGCAGACGCTGCGGCGGCCACGGAAAATGAGAGAATCGGGAGTGTCGTTTCCATGACAACAAGCGCTAACCGGACCAGCTGACAGATTCATGACAGTCAAAGCCCTCATCGCCTCTTTCACCCAGCAGGAAGATCTCAACTTCCTGTTGACCAACCGTATCCCCCGCGCGGCGCTGACCCGCTTCATGGGCTGGTTTTCCAAGATCGAGAACCCGCTGGTGCGGGACGGCTCCATCGCGCTCTGGAAGCTGTTCTCCGACCTCGATCTGTCGGAGGCGAAGAAGGACCATTTCACCAGCCTCCACGACTGCTTCACCCGGGAGCTGAAACCGGGCCTGCGGCCATTCGATCCGGATGCTTCCGTGATTGCCAGCCCTTCGGACGGCATCGTCGGCGCCCATGGCCGGATCGCCGACACCGAGCTGTTCCAGGTCAAGGGCGCGCCCTATTCGTTGCTCGATCTGCTTGGCGACCCCGCACTGGTCGAGCAGCACCGCAACGGCAGCTTCGTGACCCTGCGGCTGACCTCGAGCATGTATCATCGCTTTCATGCGCCGTACGACGCGCATATCGAGCGCGTCACGCTGATCCATGGCGACGTCTGGAACGTCAATCCGATTGCGCTGAAAAGGGTCGAGCGCCTGTTCTGCAAGAACGAGCGCGCGGTGATCCGCACGCATCTGGCAACCGGCGAGGCCGTGACGCTGGTGCCGGTGGCGGCGATTCTCGTCGCCAGCATCCGGCTGCACTTCCTCGACATGGTGTTGAACGCTCAGACCAGGGGGCCGGTCAATTTTCCCTGCGATGTCAACGTGACCAAGGGCGAGGAGCTCGGCTGGTTCGAGCACGGCTCGACTATCATCATCCTGGCGCCGGGTGACTTTTCGTTCTGCGACGGGATAGCCGAGGGAACGCGCATCCAAGCGGGGCAAGCCCTGCTTCGCAGGAAGTAGTCTTCATTCCGCCGCGCCGGGCGTCTATAATTTCGGTGGGGACCAAACGACGATTCGACGGGACTTGTGATGGCGCGGGCGCCGGTCATGGCGGCGGGTGGTATTGTGCTGCGGCGTGGCGACACGCCGCTGATGGCCATCGTGCGTCAGCGCAAGCGCAATGAATGGGTGTTGCCGAAGGGCAAGCTCGACGACGGCGAAACGCCGAAGGAGGCCGCGCACCGCGAGGTGCTGGAGGAGACCGGCCACGAGGTCGCCATGCACGAGTTTCTGGGCACGCTCGTGTACCAGTCGGGCGGGCGCTCGAAAGTCGTGCATTTCTGGCGGATGGAGGCCGAGGGCGGTCCCGTCCGCAAACTGATGAGTGACATCAAGGCGGTCGACTGGGTAACGCTGGACGACGCGCTCGCGCGCCTGTCGCGTGAATATGAGCGCGCCTTCCTCACCCAGGTTGGCCCGATCGCCATTGCCGCGGCGGGACTTGCGCCGTCCCCCGCGCCCGCGCCCGAGCCGACGCCAACGCTGGCAGCCGATGATGTCGACGCGGCCTTGGAGACGTTGACTCCGGCCGAGGTGGCGTCCGTTGACGAGTTTCGGCACGGCCTGTTGCAGAAGGTGAAGGCCTGGCTGCGCGGCGAGGCGTGAGGTTTCCGTTCGGCTGTTCCCACAACGTCATTGCGAGCGCAGCGAAGCAATCCAGAATCTTTCCGCGGAGGGACTCTGGATTGCTTCGCTGCGCTCGCAATGACGGGTGGAGAGGCTGGAGCGCGCTCTCTACCGCTTCTTCTTTTCCTTCGGAGCCGGCGCCGGTTTGCGCGGCGCGGCGGGGCGTTGGGCGCCGGGCAGGCGCTGCTGGAAACCGGGCTGGCGCGGTGCGGCGCCTTGTTGCGGCTGGGCCGTCGGCTGCGCGGCGGGCTGCACTCCGGTGCGCGGCGTTTGCGGCGTGGTGCCGTTCGGCTGCGCCGGCGTGACCGCTCCGGGCTGCGGAGATTGTCCGCTGCGCTGCGGCTGCGGTGTGGCACCGGGCTGCGTGCCTTGTCCGGTGCGCGGCTGGGCGGCCGGCTGCCCCGTGCCTTGCTGCTGGCCCGGCTGCTGCTGATTCTGCCCGGCGCGCGGCGTGCCCGGCTGCGCGGCACCACCTTGGCGCTGCGGTTGCTGCGTGCCTGGTTGCGTTCCCTGTTGCGTGCCTTTTTGCGTGCCTTGGCGGTTCGGCGAACCCGGCTGCTGCTGACCCGGACGGTTGTTCTGACCGGGCTGGCCCGGCTGACCATTCGGCCGCTGCGGCTGCTGCTGGTTCGGCGCCGGGTTCGGCCGCAATTGCTGTTGTTGCGGCGGCTGTGCCGGGCGCGGAATCCGGCTGACTGCGGTCGGGTTGGCGCGGCGGAAGTCGCGCTGCTCGGTGACGATCTGGCGGCCGGTGGTCTGCGCCTCATGCACCTGGCTGACGAAGCCGCGGTCGCGCGCGAGCTGTTGCGGCGGGATCGTGATCGGCACCGCTGCGAAGCGCGTGCCGCCCGGGCCGGCCGTACCCGGCCGGATCGCAAAGCCGCTCGATCCTTGCGTCAGCGCGCCAAGCCGCGTGCCGCTGGCGCGGTCGTTGACGTCGATATGGCCGACCCGGCCGTCGGCGTCGGGATAGAGCTTGATGTTGACGTTGTTGGCGCTCTGCGCGCCCGCGCCGCCCTCGGGCACGTCGACGACACCGGTGGTGCCGCGGATGCCGAGCGTAGCGGTCGGGGTCGCAATCTTCATGTCGCCGGTTTTCGCCACCGCCGCTGCGACGAAGGCGACCGTGCCCTTGCCGATGTCGAAGATCGCCGAGTTCTGCTTGCCGCCGTCCTCATAGACATAATTGTCGATGGTGATCTTGGCACTGGCGGAGAGATTGAACGTGGTAGCGTCATTGAAGGTGATGCCGAGCGACGAGTTCGAGGACGTCTGCACGACATCATTGAGATAGATGTCGTCGCGCACCTTCAGCGGATAGGAGTTCTTGTCGCGGACCACGGTTGCGATGCCCGTGACGGTCGCGACGTTGCCGATCGGCTCGACTGAGGTGGACTGTGTATCGGTGGCCGGCGTCGGCGAAGCCGATGGAGTCGCAGAAGGTACGGGCGTTGCTTGTGCCTGTGGCTGCGCCTGGGCGAGCTCGATCGCGTCGGATGCGCGCGCATTGTCCGCGCCGGCCAGCGGCAGTGCCAGCAGCGGCAAAGCAAACATGAAGCGGCGCCAAGCCACCATCAAAGCCACGATTGAGGTCCCGGTGAGAACGCGAGGCGAGATTGGCTGATATCAGCCGGAGATTGCTGAATGGCGGATGAACATCTGTCGCACGGGACCGGAGAACGTGCAAACGCCACGTCCCGGGGGTAAGGGACGTGGCGCCATCTTGAGAACAAGAACCTTTGCCAGCGGCGCTGGCGTCCGGTGTCAGCTCACGCGCTTCCAAGTTTCGCCGCCGCAGATCATGCCGCCGAAGGCACCGCCCTGCACGCGCAGCGCGTTCGGACTCTTAAGCGCGATCGTCGAGTCGTAGTTCTTGCCGGACCTGGGATCGCGGATGCGACCGCTCCAATTGGCGCCGCTGGGCTTCATGTTGACCAGGATCTGATCATTGGTTTTCTCGGCATAGCCGCAGAGATTGGTGCCGCACTGTTCGACGCGCACATTGCCCTTGTTGTCCTCGGTCGCCCACACGCCGACCGGCGTGTTCGCGGACTGAGCAGCAACTGCAGGCGCCGGGGCCGGAGCGGGCGCAGCAGCGACTGGTGCGGGAGGTGCCGGAGGTGCGACGGGCGCGGGCGGTGTGGTCGTGTCGACGGACGGTGCGGCGGCAACGATCACGGGAGCTGCGGGAGCGGCAGGGGCAGCTGGAGCTGCCGGAGCGGTGGCCTGCACCGGCGCCTGCTGTGCGGGCTGCTGCTGCATCGGAGCCGGCGCGGGCGGCGCCGTGGTTGTGGTCGACTTGTCCGACTTGTTCGACAGATCTTGCGTCGCGATGGTGAGGCAATCGAGAGACGAGCAATTGCGCGGCCTCTCGATGCGGACGCGCTGGCCGTCTATCTGAAACGAGATCGCATTGCCGGCGTGCGCGACGGCGGTCGACGCGAGGAACATTGCAGTGAAGGCGATAGCGAGCTTGTTCATGACAACCTCCGAAAGGGTTTGGGTCCGGTATGGGCTGGAGTCGGTGGTGGACTGGATGTGGTTCGACCCTAGACCGGCGCAGTCGGGCCTTCCGTGATGGACGTCACAACCGCCGTGCCGTGGCTTGAGTGAGTCCGCGCACATTCAGTGAGCGCTTCTTCTGCCTAGCATCGCCGGGACAAAGAGGGAGACGTCGATGAAGCGGCTTGCTGCGACTTTGCTTGGCGCGTTGACCGTACTGACTGCGGTTGCGTCCGCGGCGCAGGCCGGTTCCTACAATTTCACGATCGACGGCCACCGCATTCGCGTCGAGGCGCCGCGCAATTGCCGATCGATGTCCTGCGTTTCGATCTCCACGGATCACAAGTCGTTCGAGGATGCCGACACGACGCCGGCTCCGCCGCCCGCACCCACAGCTGCGCCGGTGGTTCAGGCGCCGCAGCCGGTTGCTCCCGCTGCGCCTGTTCGGCCGCCTCAAGCAACAGTCACCGCGCCGCCTCCACCACCGCCGCCATTGCCAGCCCCCGTTCTTGCCGCGACGAATTCGCGGCCCGTGGTGATGCCGCAGCAGCCCAAACTCGAGGCGCCCAAATTCGAGGCGCTGAGCACCAACCCGCCACGCGTTGATCTCTCGCGGAACGATACGCCGATCGTTCCGCAGTCCGATCAGACCGTCGGGACGGCGCCGCGCAGCGATGACGTCCCGGCCTATATGCCGCTCGGCGAGTGGGAGAGCGATGGCGCCAAGAGCGGTGACAAGAGCCCGGTCCGCATCGAACGTTGCGGCGCCGCGCTATGCGGTTATGCGCTGACCGGGACGTCGACCAGGGGCGAGAACGTGCTGGTCAACATGAAGCAGCAAGCGCACGACGTCTGGACCGGCAACATCTACAGTCGCTCCAGCGGCGATACCTATTATGGGACGATGACGCTGAAAAACTCCGGCAAGCTCTATGTCGAAGCCTGCGCGTTCGGCCACTTCTGGTGTTCCGGCAATGACTGGACACGGGTCGAGGAGGTGCAGGAGAAGCTCACCACGACCTGGCGGTAGCGGAGCGCAGCTCCACGTCTGTCCAATTCGTAATCGTCCTGCACCGAACCTGCATCCGCCTTGCGCGCGACCCATGGCTGACAACGCACGCAAGGAGATTGCATGTGAAACGTCTCGCCCTCATCGCGGCGCTGCTGATCGGCAGCGCGATCTCGGCCCACGCCGACACCAATGTCTGGACCAATGTCCTGAAGCAGAAGCGCGGCCACGACGCGCTGGATATCGACAGCTCGTTCTGCGATGCGCAGTTGGGTGCACCAAAGAACGGCACGCCGACATCGGCGGAGTACAAGCGCTGCATGCGCGCTCGCGGCTGGCGCTTCAGCCACACCGTGCACGAGAAGGACGACCGCTATCCTGACCCCGACGATCCCGGCATGATGTGCCGCAATTTTAGGATCGGCGGCATCACGGGGTCGGAGTGCTCGAACTACGAATGACGCATGACGACCACCACGGCCGGCTGTCCGCGGGCGGTATGGTTAAGGAACGTTGAAGTCAACACGTTGAAGAGTCTTTAAGTAAATTCACCGAACGTGCGCGCATGACGCGCGGAGTTCGTTTGTATCTCGTCGGCTCCATCGTCCTCGTTTCGCTCGCGGGTTGCGGACGCGGCTTTTTCCAGGCCGAACGTGAACCGTGGCGGGCCGAGGCCGAAGCGGCGTGCCTGAAATCGGGCGCCGTGAAAGAGAGCGCGGACATCGTCCGGATCGACCCGATCTCCGGCCCCGGCATGTGCGGCGCCGAGTTCCCGCTGAAGGTCGCCGCGATCGGCGACCCGTCATCGAGCTATGGCTTTGCCGACGAGGAATTGCGCCCGCCCGGGAACGTTGGCAATCAGCCGCGCTGGCCGGTGACGCAGCCGCAATCGAATTATCCGGCCTCCGGCTATCCGCAGCGCTCGAACTATCCCGAAAGCGCGGTACGCCAGCCTGCCGGCTATGGCGCCTCATCAGGTCCGGTGTCGCTGAGCGCGCCCGGCATCGCGCAGCAGGACGACGAGATCGATCTGCCGCCCGAGGGCACCGATGCCGCGGGTGCGGAGCGCTACATGAATGCGCCGAGCTATCCGGCGCGGCAGCCGGCACCGTATTCGCAGGCGCCCGCGCAGCCGCTGCCGCGGCTGGGTCCGGCGCAGGGCAATCCCGTCACCGCCGTCGGTCCGGTCGCGGTGAAGCCGACCGCGACGCTGGCCTGTCCCATCGTGTCCGAACTCGATCGCTGGTTCGCCGATAGCGTGCAGCCGTCTGCGATGCGCTGGTTCGGCGCCCGCGTGGTCGAGATCAAGCAGATCTCCGCCTATTCCTGCCGCGGCATGAACGGCAACCCCCACGCCCATATCTCCGAGCACGCCTTCGGCAACGCGCTCGATGTGGCAGCCTTCGTGCTTGCCGATGGCCGTCGCATCACGGTGAAGGACGGTTGGCGCGGCATGCCGGAAGAGCAGGGGTTCTTGCGCGACGTGCAAGCCGGCGCGTGCGCGCATTTCACGACGGTGCTGGCGCCGGGCTCGAACGTCTATCACTACGATCACATCCACGTGGATCTGATGCGCCGCGCCAGCCGCCGGCTGATCTGCCAGCCCGCCGCGGTTTCCGGCGAAGAGGTCGCCGCACGTGCGGGTGGCCGCAGTCCCTACGCGCATTCGCGCGATCCCTACGTCACCGGCGCGCTCGGCGCGCGCAAGAGCGGCAAGCACGACAAGATCAACGAGGAAGACGAGTTCTCGGACGATTAGCCGCCGCTCGGATCAGAATACGTCGATCGTCGGGAAGCGCGGCTCGCCGGTGATGCAGTCCCAGAGGTAGATCGCGAGGCCGACGTCGCCGGTCCAAAGCGAATAGCGACCGCGGCCGACGGCCGTCTTGGAGCCGCGATATTGAACGATGGCGGTCATCGCGAATTGGCGCGCACGGTCGAGCCAGACCGGATCTTTTGTGCGGCGATAGAGTTTGAGGAATGCGTAGCCGTTCCCGCCGGTGCCGTGGCACAGATTCGAACCCTTGGTCAGCGGTCCGGCCGCCCAGGTGTACCGGCCGGCATCGAGCAGAAGTTCGTCAAAGTCAGGCGTCGCGAACGGCGCGTCGGCAAATGTCGTCACCATGCCGGGAGCGCCGTGGCAGTGCTGACACAAGGTCGGCAGCGTCTCGCGCTTGCTTCGCGCGCCCCAATTGGTTCCGAACTCGGTCGACCACGCATTCGCCGCCAAGGACTTCGGCACGAGATCGGTGACCAGCGCCTGCTGTGCCGGCGTCAACCAGTCCCATCCACGCAGCAGCGGGATGATATTGCCGGCAAAGCCGTGCACCGGCCCAAGCCAGCGGTCCTTGGCGCCGTAAAGATCCTGGGTCCAGAGCCGGCCTTGCGGCGTTTCCTCCAGATCATCCAGCAGCCGGGCTGCTTGCGCTTCGAACAGGGCGCGCCAACGCGGCTCGCCTGTCATCTCGGCCATGTGGATCGCAGCCAGCATGGATCCGGGCATGCCCCACATCAGCTCGCGGATCGGCAGCCCGCTATTGGCTTCGGCCCGCGTGTGGACGAGATCGGCCAGGGCCGGCGTCGGAGCAAGCCGCATGGCGAGAAGTGCGGTGCCCATGTCGCCAAACAGCAATGAGCCGTGTTTGGCATAGCCGGCCGGCGAATTGTTCTCGAATCTGGCGGTGGTCCGTTCGAGGAGTTTCGGCAGGACTGCTCGAAAGTCCTTTGCAACGGGGCCGACGCCGACGCTATGCAAATAGTCGAGCGCCCAGATCACGCCCGCCGCGCCGAAGTAGAAGCTGGGGTTGCCGTCTCCCACCCCATCGTCGCCGGGATGACCGGGCCAATATGCGTCAGGATCGAAATCCGCGATGGCGTCGGCAACGATGTCCGCAATCGCGGTGCGGACAGCCGGCTCGCTCCAGACGTCCTGCACAAGTGCGCGATGGCGACCAGGGGTGATCATGATTTGAGCTTTGCGGTGTTCGGCGCCGGCGCCAGCCCCATGCAGAGCTGCACTTCGGCGGGGACATTGTAGGTCCGCATGATGTGGCGGCTGTCGCGCAAGCCCGTCGCCTCGCGCTGGACCACGAACATCCAGAGTGCCTGGCCTGCTTCCATCACCAGCTTGCGCCTGGCCGGCTGCATCGCGGCCGGCGTCTCGGAAGCTGCGTGAACGGCATCGAATTCGCGCAATTGCGTCAGCGCTTGTTCGAGTGCGCGGCCCATCCGTCCAAGCGCTGAGGCCTGTTCCTGGACGATCTCATAATGGAGGATATCGACCGGCGGGCGAAGATCACGGGACATGGCACTTACTATAGTGCCGCGCGGCGCACGCGCAACGCGCCGCCTGCTGCCGTTACTTCGCCTTGTACGCGGCCAGGAACATCCGCGTCGCGCTGTCGATCACTTCCGCCATGCGCTCTTCCGACGGCGGCGGCGCGGCCTGGAAGATGAGCGGCAGGAAGAGCGAGGCCTTGCTGAGTTCCATGAACTGCGAGGCGGCCAGGTCGCAATCGTCGATCGCAAGATCGCCGGGGCCGACATGGGCTTTGAGATAGTCGGAGAGTCGGCGGATGGTCTTCTCCAGCACGCAGACATAATAACGGCGGCCGACATCGGGCATACGTTCGGCGATCGCCATCACCGTGCGGATGGCCGACCCGCCGCCGGGCCGGCAGATCAGATGCAGATAGGCCTGGCCGAAGTCCTTCAGCGTGGTCTCGGCATCGCGGGCGGGGTCGAAATTGAACACGACCTGGCCGTGGAAGAGCGCTTCCTCCTCGAGGATGGCCTCGAACAGCGCGCTCTTGTCGGCGAAGTAGACGTAGAGCGTGCCCTTGGAGACACCGGCCGCGCGCGCGATCTCGCCCATGCTGGCGCCGTCAAAACCCAGATCCATGAACACCTTGCGGGCGCCGGCCAGGATCTGGCGGCGTTTGGAGCTGTCCTCCTCCTGGAGGACGCGCACAGATTCGGGGCCGGCTACAACCATTGGTTCAGCGTCTCGGAAGGTTTTTGGGTCGGGTTCGAAGCATGAAACCTGAATAAAGGATTCGGGCCAGTAGGGTCCTGCCCGGGAATATTAAGTATATTGACCGAACCGTTCGGTCAATGCTATTTGGGATGGGCGAACGGGATCGCAGCCGTGCGACGGATGCCCCGGATCGCGTTTTATTGGGGAGGCCTTTATGGCCACATCGAGAGACCAGGCTGCGCGCGTCCTTCGCCAGGAAGCGGTGGAGACGAGTTCGGCGAATGGCGAGGCGGCGCTCGAGAAATCCGCTGTTCTCGCCGAGCAGTTGCGCTCTCACGTGGCCGAGGAGACCAAGCGCCGCACCGGCGAGGTGCCGGAGAAGCCCGTGACCGACCAGCCGGCCCCGACCGCATCCGCGCCCGCCGCTGTCGCGGCAAAATCCGGCAAGCGCAAATTCGTCATGATGGGCATTGGCCTGGTGCTGGCGCTCGCGGCGGCAAGCTATGCCGGCTATTACACGCTGGTCGGGCGCTTCTTTGTCTCGACCGACGACGCCTATGTCCGCGCCAACAACACCATGCTGGGTGCGCGCGTGGCCGGCCATATCTCCTCGATCCTCGCAGGCGACAACACGCTGGTGCATGCCGGCGACACCATCCTGCGTATCGACGACGGCGACTACAAGATCGCAGTCGACGCCGCCGCGACCCGGATCGCGACCCAGCAGGCCACCATCGATCGCATCGGCCGCCAGATCGCGGCGCTCGACAGCCAGGTCGCGCAGGCCAAGGCGCAACTGGTTTCGGCGGAAGCCGGCCTCAAGCGCGCCGATCTCGACTATGAGCGCCAGCAGGCGCTGAGCAACAAGGGCTTCGCCTCGCGCGCCACGTTCGAGACCTCGGAAGCCGGCCGCGACCAGGGCGCCGCCGCGGTCAAGGCCGCGCAGGCGGCCTACGACGTTGCCGTGAGCAATGTCGACGTCGCCAAGGCCCAGCAGGCCGAAGCGCAGGCGCAACTCGCCGAGCTCAAGACCACGCTGGCCAAGGCCGAGCGCGATCTCGCCTTCACGTCAGTGCGGGCGCCGGTCGACGGCACCTTCTCCAACCGTCTCGTCAACGCTGGTGACTTCATCGCGGTCGGCCAGCGGCTCGGCAACGTCGTGCCGCTCGACGACGTCTATATCGACGCCAATTTTAAGGAAACGCAGCTCAAGCGCATCCGTCCCGGCCAGCCGGTGACGATCAAGGTCGATGCCTACGGCATGCGCAAGTTCTCTGGTGTCGTCGACAGCATCGCGGCGGGCGCGGGCTCGGTGTTCACGCTGCTGCCGCCCGACAATGCCACCGGCAACTTCACCAAGATCGTGCAGCGTGTGCCGGTCCGCATCCGCGTGCCGAAATCGGTCGCGCGGCAGAATCTGCTCCGCGCCGGCATGTCGGTCTACGCAACCGTCGACACCAACAAGGGGGCCGCCGACGCCGACAGCGAGATCGATCTCGACGATCCCACCATGATCCATCCGCAGTAAGCGCAACCAGCGCTGCGAGGTCAGACCATGGCGAACGCCACGACTGCTTCACCTGCCATGATGGCATCAGCTGCTTCGGAGCGCATCGCGCCGAAACGGCTGTTTGCCTTCATCATCATGGTGTTCGGGATGTTCATGTCGATCCTGGACATCCAGATCGTCTCGGCATCTCTGAGCGAAATCCAGGCCGGCCTGTCAGCGAGCTCGAGCGAGGTCTCCTGGGTCCAGACCGCCTATCTGATCGCCGAGGTGATCGCGATCCCGCTGTCGGGCTTCCTGTCGCGTGCCTTCGGCACGCGATTGTTGTTCGCGATCTCGGCGGCCGGCTTCACGATTTCGAGCCTGCTCTGCGGCTTTGCCACGACCATCGAGGAGATGATCCTCTGGCGTGCGCTGCAGGGCTTTCTCGGCGCCGGCATGATCCCGACGGTTTTCGCCTCGGCCTATACGGTTTTCCCGCGTTCGAAATTCCACATCGTCGGTCCAATCATCGGCCTCGTTGCGACATTGGCCCCCACGATCGGACCGACAGTCGGCGGCTACATCACCGATCTGATGTCGTGGAACTGGCTGTTCTTCATCAACGTCGTCCCCGGCATCGGCATTACGCTCGGTGTGTGGGCGCTGGTCGATTTCGACGAGCCGCACTTCGAATTGCTCGATCGCTTCGACTGGTGGGGTCTGATCTTCATGGCCGGCTTTCTCGGCACGCTCGAATATGTGCTGGAGGAAGGTCCGCAATATGAATGGATGCAGGATACGTCGGTGGCGATCTGCGCCTGGATCTGCGCGATCTCGGCGATCGCCTTCTTCTGGCGCGTGTTCACGGCCGCCGAGCCGATTGTCAATTTGCGCACCTTCACCAACCGCAATTTCGCCGTCGGCTGCATCCTCCAATTCTGCATCGGCATCGGCCTCTACGGCCTGACCTACATCTATCCGCGCTACCTCGCCGAGGTGCGCGGCTACAGCGCGCTGATGATCGGCGAGACCATGTTCGTCTCCGGCATCACCATGTTCCTGGTCGCGCCGCTGGTCGGCAGGCTGATGGTCAAGGTCGACATGCGCTACATGATCGCGTTCGGGCTGATCGTGTTCGCGATCGGCTCCTACCAGATGACCTGGATCACGCGCGACTACGATTTCTACGAGCTGCTCATGCCGCAGATCCTGCGCGGCTGCTCGCTGATGCTGTGCATGGTGCCGATCAATAACCTCGCGCTCGGTACCTTGCCGCCGCAGCAGCTCAAGAACGCGTCCGGCCTCTACAACCTCACCCGCAATCTCGGCGGCGCGGTCGGGCTGGCCGTCATCAACACCCTGCTCAACAACCGCACCGACCTGCACATCACGCGCCTGCAGGAGCGCGTGACCTGGGGCAATGCGACCGCCACCGAAACCCTGACGATGCTGCAGCAGAAGTTCCAGGGGCTCGGCGATTCCACGCTGATGGCGATGAAGCAGCTCAGCCAGATCGTGCATCGCCAGGCCTCCGTCATGGGCTATGGCGATGCCTTTTTCATTCTGACATTGTTCTATCTCGGCCTCAGCCTGCTGGTCACACTGTTGAACAAGCCGGCCCCGATGACCGGCGGCGGCGACGCGCACTGACGCGATACGATCAGTGCGCCGCCCCGGCTCGACCGGGTGGCAGGCGCACCAAAATGCAACACTCGTGCGGGATCTCGCGCGGGCCCCGTTGCAAATGGCGAATCCCACATCTATAAAGCGCACCTCATTTAATCGAACCGGGGAGAGATTTGCATGATTTCGTCGCAATCGCAGATCGCGTTTCCGCGCTCGATGATGGTCTGGCTCGGTAATCTTTCGGCCTGCTAGAGGCCGCTTCCGCCAGCTTCGATTGGGCTTTTTTCCCCGATCGTTCCGCTTCCCAAATCAAGTCAGTTTCAAGTGACGCCGTCTCGGCCCTCGCGGCCGGCTTGCGTCCATTGATGGAGCCGGCCCGCGCCAACAGCGGCCGGATGATGCCATGACCGCTTTGTCAAAAAAGCCCGCGGCGATCCGCGTGGTGCTGCCCTTCGTATTCCGGCACTGGCTGAAGCAGCCACGGCGGACGCTTGCCATCGTCGCCGGTCTGCTGGGGGCGACCGTCGCCGACCTCTTCATGCCGGTCTTCTCGGGGCATTTGATCGACGCGTTGACGCGCGGCCCGTCCGATTCCGAAGCGCGCCACGCCGCGCTGGTGGCGCTGGGCGGCATCGTCGTGCTGGGCGCGGCCTCGATCGTGTTGCGCCTGAGCGGCCTGCAGGTGATCGTGCCGTTCACGCTGAAGATCATGTCCGACGTCGCGCAGGACGCGTTCCTGCGCGTGCAGCGCTTCTCGACCGATTGGCACGCCAACTCCTTCGCGGGCTCGACCGTGCGCAAGGTCACGCGCGGCATGTGGGCGCTCGATTTGCTCAATGACACCATCCTGCTCGCGCTGCTGCCGTCGCTGGTCGTTCTGATCGGATCGATGATCCTGCTCGGCGTGCACTGGGCCTCGCTCGGCACGGTGATCGCGCTCGGCGCGCTCGGCTATGTCACGACGACGGTGCTGTTCTCGACGCGCTACATCGCGCCCGCCGCGCGCGTCTCCAATGCCTGGGATACCAAGGTCGGTGGCACCCTGGCGGATGCGCTGACCTGCAATGCGGTGGTGAAGTCGTTCGGCGCGGAAGCGCGCGAGGATGCGCGCCTCGCCCGTGTCATCAAGCGTTGGGGCGCGCGCGTTCGGCGTACGTGGTTTCGCTACAACTACACCGCCATGGTGCAGCTCTCGCTGCTGCTGTGCCTGCGGGGGTCTGTCATCGGCGGCTCGGTGCTGCTGTGGATGTACGGACATGCCTCGCCCGGCGACGTCACCTACGTGCTGACGAGCTACTACGTCATCCACGCCTATTTGCGCGACGTCGGCATGCACATCAACAACCTCCAGCGTTCGGTCAACGACATGGAGGAGCTTGTGGCGATCCATGACGAGCCGATCGGCATTGCAGACGCTGCCGATGCGCGGCCGATCGCGATCGAGGGCGGCAAGATCGTGTTCGACGACGTCACGTTCCACTATGGCGGCCATCGCGCGCCGCTCTACGACGGATTGTCGCTGACGATCCGCGCCGGCGAACGCGTCGGTCTCGTCGGTCGCTCAGGCTCCGGCAAGACCACCTTCGTCAAGCTGGTGCAGAGGCTCTACGACGTCACGGATGGGTGTGTGCTGATCGACGGGCAGGATATCGCGAAGGCGACGCAGCAATCGCTGCGCAGCCAGATCGCGATCGTGCAGCAGGAGCCGATCCTGTTTCACCGCACACTCGCCGAGAACATCGCCTATGGCCGGCCTGGCGCCAGCCTGGAGGCGATCGAGCAGGCGGCACGGCTTGCCAATGCGCACGACTTCATCCTGCGCCTGCCGAAGGGCTACGGCACGCTGGTCGGTGAGCGCGGGGTGAAACTGTCGGGCGGCGAACGGCAGCGCGTGGCGCTGGCGCGCGCCTTCCTGGCGGATGCGCCGGTGCTGATCCTGGACGAGGCGACCTCGAGCCTCGATTCCGAGAGCGAGGCGCTGATCCAGCAGGCGATGGAGCGGCTGATGAAAGGCCGCACCTCGATCGTGATCGCGCACCGATTGTCGACGGTAAAGAGCCTCGATCGGATCCTGGTGTTCGACCGCGGCGAGATCGTCGAGCAGGGCACGCATGCCGTGCTCGCGGGCAAGCCCGGCGGCATCTATCGCAGCCTGTTCGAGCGCCAGGTGGTGGAGCTCGGGCATATCGCAGCAGCGGAATGAGGCGGGGCGGCGGGGCACATGCCCCGCCGTCACCTCGCCGAAGGTGGAATGAGATGAAGGACCTGACGCGCGGCTCCATCGTGAGCCACATCCTGAGCATGGCGCCACCGATCGTGGCGGGCATGATCACGATCATGATCTGCCAGCTGGTCGACCTGTACTTCGTGACCGGGCTCGGCGATGCCGCTGTTGCGGGCGTCGCTGCGGCCGGCAACGCCGGCTTCCTCGTCAACGCGCTGATGCAGATGCTTGGCGTCGGCACGGTTGCGCTGGTCTCGCATGCGGTGGGCCGCAAGGATCGCGACGATGCCAATCTCGTCTTCAACCAGGCGGTCATCCTGTCGGTGTTATCAGGGCTGCTGACGTTGCTCGGCGGCCTGGTGCTGGCGCGTCCCTATATGCGCGCGATCGCGGCCGATGCGGCCACCATCGACGCCGGTACCACCTATTTCCTGTGGTTCATGCCGGCGCTGGCGCTGCAATTCGTCACCCAGGTGATGGCGGCCGCGCTGCGGGCGACCGGCATCGTGCGGCCGAGCATGCTGGTCCAGGTGCTCGCCGTGGTCATCAACATTGCGCTGGCGCCGGTCCTGATCTCGGGTTGGGGCACCGGGCACGCGTACGGTGTTGCCGGGGCGGGCCTTGCGAGCACGATCGCCGTCTTCATCGGCGCGCTGATGCTGTTCGCGTATTTTCACAGGCTGGAGCGCTACGTCGCCTTCCATCCCGCGCAATGGCGTCCGCAATTGCGGCAATGGAAAAGGATCCTCAATGTCGGCCTGCCGGCCGGCGGCGAGTTCGTGATGATCTTCATCTTCATGGCCGCGATCTATTACGTGCTGCGGAACCTTGGCCCGACGGCGCAAGCGGGCTTTGGTATCGGCACGCGTGTCGTGGGCTTGATCCAGATGCCGGCCCTTGCCGTTGCGCTCGCCGCCGGGCCGATTGCGGGACAGAATTTCGGCGCCGGCAATTACGAGCGGGTGCGGGAGACCTTCGTCAGAGCGGCGATGATCGCGACCGTCGTGATGGTCGCGCTCACGCTCCTCGCGCAGCTCGAGCCCGGATGGTTGCTGGCCAGTTTCTCCAATGATCCGGAGACGATGAAGGTCGCGTTGCTGTTCCTGAAGATGATTTCGCTGAACATGGTGGCGCAGGGATTGATCTTCACCTGCTCCAGCATGTTTCAGGGCCTCGGCAACACCAAGCCGGTGTTGTGGAGCTCGGCGACGCGGGTGCTCACCTATTCCTTGCCGGCGATCTGGCTTTCGACGCAGCCGGGTTTTCGGATCGAGTACGTCTGGTACATATCGAACGCGGCGACGACCTTGCAGGCCGTCCAGAGCCTGTGGCTGCTGCGCCGCGAGTTCAGGAAGCGCCTGGTGACGCCGAAAGCCGCGGAGCCCGCCAGCCCCGAGCCCATCGCACCTCTCGCGCGCGAGCCCGCGTAGCGATGGCTTGTTCGATCCGAACGCTCCAGGGCGCTGCGACGAAAGCGCGGGCTACAGCGTCCCGATGCTGTTCCAGACCAGCGTGGCGCCCGACAGAAACAACAGGCCGAGCACGACATCGCCAAAATGCTTGTCGCTGAGCGCGTGATAGACGCGCGCGCCGGCCCATGCGCCGATCAGCGTGCCGGGAAAGGCGACCATCGCGAGCCAGACCACCTTGACGGCGACCAGGCCCGATGCCGTCTGCAACACCAGCGCGGCGGCGAGCACCGTAAAATTGAACAGCTGGAAGATGCCGCGCCGCTCGTGCTTGTTCCAGCCGCGGATATTGGCCCACAGGATCGGCAACGGCCCGGACAGTCCGGCGAGCCCGCCCAGAATCCCGCCGGCAAAACCGACCGCACCGTCGGCGATGCGCCCGCCGAAGGTGACGGTGAACTGCCTCTTGTTGAAGTAGAGCGCGCTCGAGAAGATCAGCAACAACACGCCGACACAGAGCTTGAACACCTTCGGATCAGCGGAGGCAACCAGGGTGGTCCCGATCGGCACGCCGATCAGCCCGCCGATCAGGAACGGCCACACTAGCGAGAGATCAAAGCTCTTCCACATCGAGGGCAGCGTCGAGGTCTGCGCGATCACCGAGCAGATCAGCACCAACGGCACCGCGAGCGAGGGCGCCAGCACGTAGAGCCAGATGCCGAGCGCCATTAGCGCCGTGCCGAACCCTGCAAGCCCCGAGACGAAGCCGCCGGCCAGCGCACCGAACAGGAGCAATGCAATCGTGAACGTTTCCAACACCAAGTTCCTGTTGTCGCGATCTCGTGATCGCCGCACCGGGCATAGCACAGCCGCGGGCGTGGCGGTCAATGCATGCTTGCACGGACCCGAGACCTGCAATCGTCGGGCATTTTCGAACGACACGCCCGGATAGCCCGCATAGGATTTGGGCTAGCGGCGCGATGAGCGAAGCCCTGCTGATCCGCAGTCCCAGGTTGGGCGATAGAAAACGACCATAGAGGCGCAGCAGCCGTGATGCCACCGATGTGACTAATCGTGAATCCGCTCCGTGTTGGAATCGAGCGACCTGATTTGTATGTAAGCCACCGGCTGTCGATTGGAGAGAATGCGATGCGTATTATTCTGGCTTCGGGCCTTTTGATCGCCCTGGCTGGCTCTGCGAACGCGGCTACGGTGCATCACGCGCACCGGCAGCATGCCATCGTTCGTCCCGATCAGGGGGGAGGCGTTTCAGGCCCCGCTTCGGCTTTTGGCTACGCGCCGTCCGGGACGGCACCGTATGGCGAAAGATATGAAGCGTATCCGGGGGCTTCCCAGGGTTACGCGCCTGGCGAACGCGAGGAATTTCTCGACAGCGTGAGACGAGGTGGCTAACGCGCCTTAGACGATCTGCCTGGCATCAGCGGGCTTCTGCAGCGCGCCGATCAGAATCCGAAGTGCTTGTGTGAGCTCCGCGCGATTGCGCGCGGCGCCGAGCGACAGCCGCGCAGCATTCGGCGGGTTGCCATCGACCACAAAAGAGTCGCTGGCCACGACGGCGAGCCCATCGCGCAACAGCCGCGCGGTGACATCGCGGCGGCCTAGTCCCTCCGGCAAATGCAGCCACAGATGATGCGCGGCTGGCTTCGCTTGAAGCCGAAACCCCTTCAGGGCGCGCTGGGCCAATTGCTGGCGGCCGACGGCCTCGTTGCGGATCGCAGTGATGATCCGGTCGGCAATGCCGCTCTCGATCCATTGGGTGACCAGCGCGACCATCAGTGGCGCCGGCATCTGCACGGTCGCCTGCAAATGGCCGCGCATCTGAAGCTGCGCGTCGCTGTCAGGCGTCAGCAGATAGGCGACGCGCAATGCCGGCGCGATGCACTTTGACAGCGTCGTCGCCAGATATGTCCGCTCCGGGATGAGGTTGGCGATCGGCGAGGCCGATTTGTCGAGCAGTCCGTAAGCATCGTCCTCGATCAGAACAGTATCGGCATCGCGGATGATTTTTGCGATTGCGCTGCGTCGCTCGGGAGCAAGCGTCGCCGTGGTCGGATTGTGCAGCGTCGGAATGAGATAGACGGCCTTTGGCCTGTGGGTGCTGCAGGCCTTCGCCAGCGCATCGGGCAGGATGCCGCCGTCATCCATCGTCACGCCAACGAGCTTGACGCCAAGCTGCGCTGCCGCGGCCTTGATCCCGGGAAAGGTGATGGCCTCCGTCAGCACGACGTCCCCGGGCTGCGCAAGATGGGCGAGCAGGTTGAACAGGATCGTCTGCGCGCCCGGAAAGATCACGAGCTTGTCGGCGTTGGCGTGGGGAACGCGCGTGCGCATCCAGCGCGCGGCGACCTCGCGTTCATGGGCGCTGCCGCCGGGCGGCTGGTAATTCAGGAATGCAGTGAGGCCCGATTGCGCACGGACGGCTTCGAGGCCGGCGATGATGCGTTCGTCGAGCTGCGCTTCCAGCGGATGTGGCGGCACGTTCATCGAGAGGTCGATCGCGACCGGATGCGGCAGGTCGACCGCGCGGCGCGCGCTGGTCTCCGACACGAACGAGCCCTGGCCGACGCGCGCCTCCATGATGCCGCGGCGCCGTGCCTCGGTGTAGGCGCGCGTCACCGTGGTCAGATCGATGCCCAGCGCCTTGGCGAGAGCGCGCTGCGTCGGCAATTGCTGGCCGCGCACCAGTCGTCCGGCGGCGATGTCCGCCTCCATGGCCTCGACGATGCGCTGGTAGCGCGGCCCTGACAGCTCCGAGATTGTAGGGGTCCAGTCCATGCAATTTAGGTCCATATCCTTTGAATGTATGGATGCAATATATTATTGTATGGATCAGCAAAACGGAAGAGGTGTCGTCATGGCGACCGGTTCAGTTTCCCTGGCAAAAGCGATGTGGCGCGGTTTTCGCGGCAAGTGCCCGAACTGCGGCGGAGGACACATGTTCGGCCGCTTCCTGAAAGTGGCCGACGCTTGCGATCATTGCGGCGAGGAGTTGTTTCACCAGCGCGCGGATGATTTTCCGGCCTATCTGGTGATGGTCGTGGTCGGCCATCTCGTGGTGCCGGCGATCCTCGCGGTCGAGACCGCCTATGCGCCGCCGGTCTGGCTGCAACTCGCGGTGTGGCTGCCGGTGACGCTGTTTGCCTCGCTGGCGCTGCTGCAACCGACCAAGGGCGCCATCGTCGGCCTGCAATGGCAAATCGGCATGCACGGCTTCGAGGCGAGCAAGTTGCGGCGCGAAGCCGGCCAGCTTGCGCCCGTGCTGGTCAAGGCGCCGCGCGCGGCCTGAGCCGCGGCGTTTACTTCGCGCGTTCGGCCGCTACACTCCATCGTATCAAAACAAGACCGATGGAAACGCCGATGACCGCACGCGCGAAAACCTTCCTGCTCTGTCATGGCGCGTGGTCCGGCGGATGGGCCTGGAAGAAGATGCATCCGCTGATGGCGCAGGCCGGCCACCGCCTGGTCACGCCAACCTATACCGGGCTCGGTGAACGGTCGCATCTCGCCAGTGCCGCTGTCGATCTCGAGACCCATATCCAGGACATCCTCAACGTCATCAAGTTCGAGGACCTCAGCGATATCGTGCTGCTCGGCCACAGCTATGGGGGCATGGTCGCAACAGGCGTTGCCGATCGCGCCCGCGAGCGCGTGACACAGTTGGTCTATCTCGACGCGTTCGTGCCGCGCGATGGCCAGTCGCTGTTCGATCTCAACGAAGGCGGGCGCGAGCCGATGCGCAAGGCGGCTGCTGCCGCCGATGGCTACCGCATCCCACCGAACCCGCCGCCGCCGGACACGCCGCAGGCCGATCTCGATTGGCTCAATGCGCGTCGCATCAACATGCCGATCCAATGTTTCGAGACCAAGCTGAAGCTTCAACACGGTGAACCCGCGATGCCGCGCAGCTACATCTACTGTAAACGCATTCCGCCGGGCGATGTGTTCGGGCAATTCGCCAGGCGCGCGAACAGCGAGGATGGCTGGCGCTATGTCGAGCTCGACGCCAGCCACGCGCCGAATGTCACGGCGCCGGAGGCGCTGATGAAGGCTCTGCAGGAGATCGTGGCCTAGGCCTCCGTCGTCATCCCGGGGCGTGCGCAGCACGAGCCCGGAATCCATTCCTCCACGTTCCCTGCCGCCTGATGGATTCCGGGCTCTCGCTTTGCGAGCCCCGGAATGACGACCTTCCAAAATTGGTGAGGGGTCCGATGCGTCAGCATCGAACCCCTCGTCGCAAGATATCAGCCGGCCTGTAAGCCGGGTTCTGTAGGGCACCGCCTGCTTGCGCAAGCGATACGTGACGGCCATTCCTCTGGGACCATGTTTGCACATGGCCTCGAGCAACCTACCCGGACAGCGGGCCTGACATCGCCCCGCGGCGTTATCGCTTTCGCGAACAGCCCGCTACGCCGTCCCTATTCGGTTTTGCTCCCGGTGGGGTTTACCATGCCGGCTCCGTTGCCGGACCCGCGGTGCGCTCTTACCGCACCTTTTCACCCTTACTTCCTCCGAGGAGGGAGCGGTTCGTTCTCTGTGGCACTTTCCCTGGGGTCGCCCCCGCCGGACGTTATCCGGCACCGTATGTCAAGGGAGCCCGGACTTTCCTCCCCGGCGGCCTTTCGGCACCTGCCGGAGCGGCCGTCCGGCCGACTGACGGGTTACGCAATGGGCATTTGTGACGGTTTCGTCAAGCCAAGATCGTGGCGCGCGCGGCAGCGTAAATAATTTATTCTGAAGATGTCGTCGGGCGCGAACCCGGTTCGACTGGATGCCGGCAATCCAGCCGAACAACAGGAGTTGAGCCATGCAGTATCTGCTGCTGATCTATCAGAACGAAGCGCAAATGAGCAAGATGACGCCGGCAGACCGTCAGGCGGTGGCGGCGGAGTACGGCACTTACACGCAGTCCATCGTGCAGAGCGGCCATTTCAAGGCCGGTGACGGGCTGCAGCCGACCTCGACCGCAACCACTGTGCGCGTGCGCGAGGGCAAGACGCTGACGACCGAGGGTCCGTTCGCGGAGACCCGCGAGCAGCTCGGCGGCTATTATCTGGTCGAGGCCAAGGATCTCAACGCCGCGATCGAGCTCGCCGCGCGAATTCCCGGCGCCCGGGACGGGTCGATCGAAGTCCGGCCGGTCATGATCTACAAATGACCTCGAAATAATCCGCGGAGATGTCGTTTGACGTTTGGCTCGTTCGACTGATGTCGGCGATCCAGCCGAACCACAGGAGTTAAACCATGCAATATCTGCTGCTGATCTACCGGAACGAAAACTACATGACCGGCATGAGCGCCACTGACCGCCAGAAGCTGGCGGGAGAATACGGCGCTTTCACGCAGTCGATCATCCAGAGCGGCCACTTCAAGGCCGGCGACGGGCTTCAGCCGACGACGACGGCGACGACCGTGCGCGTGCGCGACGGCAAGACCATGACCACCGACGGTCCGTTCGCGGAAACGCGCGAGCAGCTTGGCGGCTACTATCTGGTCGAGGCCAAGGATATCGATGACGCCGTTGCGCTCGCCGCGCGAATTCCCGAGGCCAAGCGAGGCTCGATCGAGGTCCGGCCGGTCATGATCTACAAGTGATCTGCCCCGAGGACATCGACAAGATCTTCCGCGACGAGGCGGGGCGGGCGCTGGCCACCCTGATCCGCCTCGTCGGCGATTTCGATTTGGCCGAGGACGCGCTGCAGGATGCGTTCGCGGTCGCGCTGGAGCGCTGGTCGGCTGGCGAAGTCCCCGACAATCCGCGCGCGTGGCTCGTCAATGTCGGTCGCAACAAGGCGATCGATCGTGTGCGCCGCCAGGCGGTGTTTCGCGGCAAGCAGCAGGCGCTCCTGCACGAGCTCGAGCTCAACGCGAAGGCGCCGGCCGAGCCGCCCGCGATGCTCGACGACGACATGCTGCGGCTGATCTTCACCTGCTGCCATCCGGCGCTCGCGGCCGAGGTTCAGGTCGCGCTGACGCTGCGCACCGTCTGCGGTCTCTCCGCCGCGCAGGTCGCGCGCGCGTTCCTGATCGGTGAGGACGCGATGGCGCAGCGCCTCGTCCGCGCCAAGCAGAAGATCAGGCTCGCCGGCATTCCCTATGAGGTGCCGGAACGTGACGCGCTGGCGCCGCGGCTCGACGGTGTGCTCGCCGTGATCTATCTCGTCTTCACCGAAGGCTATGTCGCGACCTCGGGTGCGGATCTGATGCGGCCCGATCTTGCGGTGGAAGCGATCAGGCTCGGCCGCTTGCTTGACCACCTGATGCCCGATCGCGCGGCGATCAAGGGCCTGCTGGCATTGATGTTGCTGCACGATGCACGCCGCGCCGGGCGCGAAACCGCGGCCGGCGACATCGTGCTGCTCGAAGAGCAGGACCGCTCGCTCTGGGATCGCGCGCAGATCGAGGAAGGCCTGCGCCTCGTCGATGAGGCGCTGCGCGTGCCGGGCCGACCGCAGCCCTATGCGGTGCAGGCCGCGATCGCAGCCCTTCATGCGCGCGCGCCGAATTATCCCGACACCGACTGGCCGCAGATCGCCGGACTCTATGAAGTGCTGCTCAGGATCAGCCCGTCACCGGTGATCGAGCTCAACCACGCGGCCGCCGTGTCGATGGTCGACGGCCCGGCGCGCGCGCTCGACCTCGTCAACACGATCGCGGCGCGCGGCGGGCTCGACGGCTACGAGTTGTTGCCGGCCGTGCGCGCCGACCTGCTGCGCCGTCTGGACCTTAAGGACGAGGCGCGGGCGGCGTATGTGGCCGCGACGGAGGCGACGCAACTGGAGCCGCTGCGCAGACTGTACGCGCGGCGAATCACGGAGCTGGCCTAGCGCCGCCCCGCAGGCGAGGGAAGTGACTTGGCAATCGCGATGTCCGCCTTCTGCGGCGGATTAGAATCCCACGCTTTCGTTCATGTAGAACGTGTTGAGGATCGTGATGCGGGGTTTGTTGGTCTCGATCTTCGGCCGGCCATGCCAGCTCATCTTCGTCAGCGAATGGTAGGCCTTCAGGACGACGAACGCGTATCCGACGTTGGGGAGAAACGGGATGGTCTTCACCGGCTCCAGGCAGTAGGAGCCGACGTGGAACAGACCTTTGAGCGACGCTTGGTAGAGCGTGGTCCCCAGCGCTTCCTGGCTGTCGTCGGTCGGGCAATAGAGCTGCATCGTCACGACCTTCTTGCGCGTGTCGGGATGCGGCTTGATCTGGTAGCCGTCGGTGTCCCGGTAGACGACCGGTTTCGCGACCAGCGTCAGGTCCTCGGCGCTCGGCACCTTGTCGCCGCGGGCGCGAATCTCGAGCCCGTCGTGCAGCCGATTGCGGATCGCCTGTTCGACCTCCTTGGATGTCAACATGGCCGACACGGCGGCCCATGCGGGGCGCAGTGCCGGTTCGATCCTGTCGACGTTCTCGCCGTAGAGCCGCAGTGCCATGCGCGTTCCCGTGCCGGTGATCGGATCGTATCCCTGGGTCGGGACATGCCGCACCAGATCCCGATAGAAATCCGCCGGGAAGAAATCGCGGAACACGATATGGGGGAAAGGAAGCGCGAAATGATCCGCGGCATTGATGCTCGCGACCGCGTGCGCGGTGAGCTCGTCTGCCAGATCAGACTTGATGCGTTCAGCAAGTGTCGCCATCACTACACCCAGAGGAAGCCAAAAACCGACGTTGATAATCTGATATCCAGACTATCGGCTTTTCCGCGGAAACGAAAGTGTCCATTCGCTGCATCAAAGGCTAGAATGGCCGCACGATACCGACCCGAGGGTACAGCGTGACGATCCAGCCGAACACGCCGGCCTTGCGGTCTTGCGCGAGGATCGGCGGCGCCACCTGCGCGGCCGGTAGCATCTTCACCACATGCAGGATCAGGAACATGCAGACGACCCAGTTCGACATCCAGCGCGAATAGTCGAACACGATGGCAAACATCACGAGATAGCCGAGGCCGACCCCGATCAGCGCCGCAACGACGAGGCGCCGGTGCGTCTCGCTCGCGAGCGCGCGGATCGAGTCAGCAAAGTAGCGCCACAGCGGGGTATGCAGCCAGATCAGCAGTGCGAAAACGGGAACGCCGAGAATGTTCGACGGCATGCGCGCCCAGGTGTCCGCGATCTCCTTCGACAGCGGCTGGTACCAGATGTAGCTGAAGCTCAGCAGGTTGGTGCGGGACGGGTCCGCCATCCGGCCCTGCAGATATTTGACGAAGTCGGCTTCCGGGATCGGCATCGTCCCCCAGAATTGCGCCGCGAAGAACAGTGCGACGACGCAGGCTGCCGACAGGATTCCAACCGCGACGCTCAGCCGGTTGAGGCCGTGGGCGAGATAGTGCCTCGCCGCCACGATGACGACGATCGTCGGCACATACATCAGAAGATGGATGTGGTGGATCAGGATCAGGATGATCGAAAACAGCGCCGCCAGGACGATGAACAGGACCGAGCGCGCGGGCAGCAGCAAGAGCACGATCGCCAGCAGGCAGCCGTAGATGTCGAAATGCCCCAGCGAGTGCATGAAGTTCTTGAAGAAGAACGGCGACCCCGCGATGAAAATGAACAGCGGCAGACTCTTGTCATCGAGCCCGAACGTCCTGCGGAAGAGCTGAACGAACAGCCCGAGCGTCACGAGCCACACCGTGCCGCCGAGCGCGAACACCAGCCAGACCGGCACCTTCGCCGTGAACAGTCCGACGATGGCCCCGATCAGCGCGCGCTTGATGAAGCCGAACTGATAGGTGACCAGCAGGTGAATGTACGGAACATAAGGCTGCAGCAGGATCTTGTGAATGAAAACCCCGGTCACTACGGCGATGTTGACGGCCAGCATCAGCCGCCATGGGTTTTGCAGGCGAGGGTCTCGCAGGATGCGCGCGCTCACGCCGTGCAAGGACGGGACGTCGTGTCTCTCGTCTTCGCCCCCGACCGACGGCTTGCTCGTCACTTCGCCGCCACGACGTTCGCCTCCGGCGGCAGGCTCGCCAGCAGCGCCTGCAACGTTGAGAGCGTGGAATGATCGGCTACGCCATCAAGCCGCGCCGGGCGGAAGTGGCGCTGGAAGGCGGTGACGACTTCCATGGTGGCGGCGTCATATTTGCCGGACAGCGGCACGCCGTAGCCATATTTCGCAAGCGCCTGCTGCAGGCTCAGCACCTCGTCGCTGATGGTGCCGAGCATCAGGCTCTCTCCGCGCACGATCGGCGCCGGCGTCACCCAGTGGCCGACGCCGGAATTGGCGAGTGAATGCCAGGGAAATTTTTCACCCGGATCCTTCTTGCGCGCAGGCGCGACGTCGGAATGACCGAGCACGCGCTGCGGCGCGACCTTGCGGCGAAGCATGATGCCGCGACACAGCGCGATGACGGCCGCGATCTGGCGCAGCGGATATTCGGGATAGCCCCAATCGTGGCCGCGATTGACGATCTCGATCCCGATCGAGCAGGAGTTGATGTCGTCCTCGCCGGCCCAGGACGAGACGCCGGCGTGCCAGGCGCGCCGCGACTCCGGCACGCATTGCACGATGCGGCCATCCTCCAGCACGACATAATGGGCCGACACCTCGGTGCCCGCGGTGCACAGCCGCGCCAGCGCACCCTCGACGTCGGGCATGCCGGTGTAGTGCAGCAGGATCATGTCGGGCTGGCGGCCCTTGCTGCGCTCGCCATGATTGGGCGAGGGGATGATGTCGGAGACGATCGATGAATCCGGCTCGAACGTCCGCATGCTCGCCGCGGTCTTGGGAACCGGGAGAACGCGCTGACGTTTCGAATCAGTTCCTGGCGGCGTGGACGAACCGGACGACATAAACAGCTCGGAATCGGACGAAGGGTGGGCCAAGGAGTGGACCAAGCCCTTCTCTTTACTATTCCTTTACCCTCCGGTCCGCGCAATCGCGCAGGTCGGTTAACGGGCGCATTTTGGCGATGTGTGTGGATGACGCATCACCGGCGGGCGACCTTTTCGAGATGTAACGAGCCGATCAACGCTTTCTTAACGCTAAGGGCCGTTACTGAGAGGTGAAGAGCCGACCCGCGTCCGGAGGCGGCCAAAAAAGCGTTTTTGGCTCGGAATCCCATGGTTGCCCGACATATTCCGCTGGGGACACCGGGCTTGCCGCCTGGGACGACCGGGCTCGGCGCACATGCTGGACTGGGGTTGGGTCGTGGAACCGCCGCGACATGGAATTATTCGAGGCGTCATGGGCTGCTTCGCCCACGATTATACCTGCGCACGCAGCAGGCGCGACGCATGAGCGACGCGCCGCACATTCCCGTGCTTGGCCGCGAGGCAATCGAGCATCTCGCGCCGCGAGAGGGCGGTATCTATGTCGATGCCACCTTCGGCGCTGGCGGGTACACAAGCGCCATCCTCGACGTGCCGGGAACTCGCGTGATCGCGATCGATCGTGACCGCACCGCGATCGCGGGCGGTGCCGAGCTGGTGGCCCGCGCCGCCGGCCGGCTGACGCTGGTCGAAGACCGCTTCTCGAATCTCGCCGAGGTCTGCGCCGCGCAAAGCGTCGATGCGGTCGACGGGGTCGTGATGGATGTCGGTGTCTCCTCGATGCAGCTCGACCAGGCCGGTCGCGGCTTCTCGTTCCGTCTCGACGGTCCACTCGACATGCGGATGGGGCAGACAGGACCGACCGCTGCCGACATCGTCGCGCGCGCCTCGGAAAGCGATCTCGCCGACATCATCTATCTCTTCGGCGAGGAGCGGCATTCACGCCGCGTCGCCCGCGCCATCGTGGCTGACCGGCAGGAGACGCCGTTCACCACCACGCGCGCGCTCGCCGATCTCGTCGGCCGCGTGGTTCGCTCCAAGCCGGGCGACATTCATCCAGCGACGCGAACGTTCCAGGCCCTGCGTATCTTCGTCAATGAAGAGCTCGAGGAACTTCAGACCGCGCTGGCCTCGGCCGAGCGCGTGCTCAAGCCCGGTGGTCGTCTGGTCGTGGTCTCGTTCCATTCGCTGGAAGACCGCATCGTCAAGAATTTCCTTTCCGAGCGCTCAAAGACCGGCGGCGGCTCGCGGCATCTGCCGGAAGTGGCGCAGACGGTGCCGAGCTTCCAGCTTCTGACCCGGCGGCCCGTGATCGCCGGCGAAGCGGAAGTCGCACACAATCCGCGCGCCCGGTCTGCAAAGCTGCGCGCCGCGGAGCGCACGGAAGCGCCCGCGCATCGTGACGACGAGCCGTCGTCCTGGCCAAAACTCTCCGAAGTGATGAGGGGTGGCTAGCCCATGCGCTTCATCCACCTCCTCGTCATCGGCGCGCTGATCTTCGCGGCGGCCTATGTCTACCGGATCAAGATGGATTCCACCGCGCGCACCGAGAAGGTGCTGCGGCTGCATGCGGAAATCCGCGAGCAGCGCGATGCGATCGCTCAGCTACGCTCCGAATGGGCCAAGCTCGATGCGCCCCTGCGCCTGCAGGGTCTGTCCGAGCGGCATCTGCCGCTCAAGCCCGTCAACGGCACGCAATATGATTCGCTGAAGAACCTGCCGGCTCGTCCGCCGCGGATGTTCAGGCCGGGCGAGCCTGATCCGATCGGGTCCATGATCAACACGATCGAAGCCGCGAGCGATCCGGACAGCGTGACCGGCTCCGTGCCTCAGACCGAGGACAAGCAATGAGCGCTGTTCCGGCCAAACCCACCGCACGGCCAGCCGAGCCTTGGCATCAGCGTCTGATCCGCAGCCTGCTCTACGGGCGCAATGTCGATCGCGCCGCCAAGGCGCGCGCGCGCGTCGGGCTGGCGATGCTCGCCTTTGCCATGGTCTATGCCCTGATCGGCGGCCGGCTCGTGATGTTCGCGATCGGCGCCGACGCCCATAGCGCGCGCCGCGCCGCCTCGCAGGAAGTGGTTGCGACCGCGCGGCCCGACATCGTCGACCGCAACGGCGCGATCCTTGCGACCGACGTCAAGGCAGCCAGCATGTTCGGCGAGCCGCGCCGCATCATCGACAAGGACGAGGCGATCGAGCTTCTGACCGCGACCGTGCCCGACCTCGATGAAGCCGAGGTGCGCGATCGCCTGTCGTCGCGCAAGGGCTTCGTCTGGCTGAAGCGCGAGATCACGGCGAAGCAGCAGCAGGACATCCACAAGCTCGGTATTCCCGGCATCGGCTTCCTGCGCGAGAACAAGCGCGTCTACCCGACCGGCAACGAGGTCGCCCACCTCATTGGTCTCGTCAACATCGACAATCAGGGCATCGCCGGGATGGAGAAGTGGCTCGACAATCAGGGCCTCGCCGATCTCCACCGAGCCGGCTTCGCCATCGACCGGCTGCAGAAGCCGATCGAGCTGTCGGTCGATCTGCGCGTCGAGCACGCGCTACGCGATGAGCTGTTGAAGGCCAAGGAGAAGTTCCACGCCAAGGCGGCCTCCGGTCTCGTGACCAATGTCAACACCGGCGAGATCGTGGCGATGGTCTCGGTTCCGGATTTCGATCCGAACAATCCGAAGGAAGCGCACGACCCCGACCGCATCAACCGCCTGACCACCGGCGTCTACGAGATGGGCTCGACCTTCAAGGCCTTCACGCTCGCAATGGCGCTCGATACCGGCAAGTACGGCCTCGACTCGCTGTGGGATGCACGCGGTCCGCTGCACTACGGCAAGTTCGCGATCCATGATGACGAGCCGAAAGGCCGTTTCCTGAACATGAAAGAGGTGTTCACCTTCTCCTCCAACGTCGGTGCGGCGCGGATTGCGCTGTCGCAGGGCGTGGAGGCGCACAAGGCGTTCCTGCGCAAGATGGGCCAGATGGAGCGGCTACGCACCGAGCTGCCGGAGAGCGCCTCGCCGATCGTGCCGCGACGCTGGAGCGATCTGAACACCATCACCATCTCGTTCGGCCACGGCATCGCGGTGGCTCCCCTGCAGGCGGTGATGGGCGTCAGCGCGCTCGCCAATGGCGGCCTGCTGATTCCGCCGACCTTCCTCAAGCGCTCCGAAGAGGAGGCCCGCGCGATTGCCAAGCGCGTGATCAAGCCCGAGACGTCGGACAAGATGCGGTTCCTGATGCGGCTCAACGCCGAGATCGGCACCGCCAAGAATGCCAACGTTCCCGGTTACTATATCGGCGGCAAGACCGGCACTGCTGAAAAGGTGATCAACGGCCGCTATGCCAAGAAGAAGGTGCTGACCGCGTTCACCGCGATCCTGCCGGCCGACAAGCCGAAATACCAGCTTCTGATCATGCTCGACGAGCCGCAGCCCCTGAAGGAAACCTACGGCTTCATCACCTCGGGCTGGAACGCCGTTCCGACCGCGGGTAACGTCATTACCCGTATCGGGCCGCTGCTCGGCATCGAGCCCCGCTACGACCTGCCGCCCGCGGACCGCCTTATTCTTGCGACATCCAGGACAACCCAGTAATCAATCGGGTGGGCCGTAGCCGCTGCTGAGTCGGGATTTTCCCTCGAGATTCGGCTTTCCGGCACCGCGACTGGAAGACCATGAAGCTGGCTGACCTCTTAGGCAATGATGCCGCCACCGAGCCCAACATTGCGGCGCTCGAGGTGACAGGCATTGCGCTCGACAGCCGCGTGGTCAAGCCGGGTGATCTCTTCTTCGCGCTCGCCGGCAGCAAGACCGATGGCGCACGCTTCATAGATGCTGCGATTGCGGGCGGCGCTGTAGCGGTGGTCGGCGATCACGCGCCTGATGCGTGCCCCGTGCCGTTCGTTGCCGTCGTCAATCCGCGCCGCGCGCTGGCGCTGGCTGCGGCAAGGTTCTTCCCGGGCCAGCCTGCGACCATCGCGGCGGTGACCGGAACCAGCGGCAAGACCTCCGTCGCCGCTTTCACGCGCCAGATCTGGGAGCGGCTTGGCCATGCCTCGGCCAGCATCGGCACCATCGGGCTCGTCTCGCCCAAGCGCACCGTCTATGGCTCGCTGACGACGCCGGATCCGATCGCGCTGCACCGGCAGCTCGATGAAATCGCGCGCGAGGGCGTGACGCATCTGGCGTTCGAGGCGTCATCGCATGGGCTCGATCAATATCGCCTCGATGGCGTGCGTGTTTCCGCCGGCGGCTTCACCAATCTGACGCGCGACCACATGGATTATCATCCGACTGTCGCGCACTACATTGCAGCAAAGCTCAGGCTGTTCCGCGAGCTCGTTCCATCAGGTGGCGCCGCGGTGATCTCGGCCGATCATGATTGCTCGGCGGAGGCGATCGATGCGGCGAAGACGCGCGGTCTGCGCGTGATGGCGGTGGGACGTCGCGGCGATGGGGCAGGTGAGGGTATTCGTCTTGCCGATGCGGTGGTCGAAGGCTTCTCGCAAAGGCTCAGCCTCGAACATCGCGGCAAGAACTATGCGGTCCGGCTGCCGCTGGTCGGCGAATTCCAGATCGAGAATGCGCTGGTGTCCGCCGGCCTCGCGATCGGCACCGGCAGCGATGCGGCAGGCGTGTTTGCCAGCCTCGAACATCTCGAAGGCGCCAAGGGTCGGCTCGAACGGGTCGGCGAGCGCAACGGCGCGCCGATCTTCGTCGATTACGCCCACAAGCCCGATGCGCTTGCGAAGGCGTTGCAGGCGCTGCGTCCTTACGCGAAACGAAGACTGATCGTCGTGTTCGGCGCCGGCGGCGATCGCGATGCCGGCAAGCGCCCGATCATGGGCGAGATCGCGGCCCAAAATGCCGATCGCGTCATCATCACCGACGACAATCCGCGCAGCGAGAAGCCGGAAGCTGTCTCTTATACACATCTCCCGAGGCGATCGAGATCGGCGGTCGGCGCGAGGCGATCCGCGCGGCGATCGACATGGCCGGGAGCGAGGACATCGTGCTCGTCGCCGGCAAGGGCCACGAGACCGGGCAGATCGTCGGTGGCGAGGTCCTGCCGTTCAGTGATCACGAGGCGGTTGCCGCCGCATTAGCATCGAGGGTCGCATGAGCGGGCCATTATGGACGGTTGCCGAGGTGGCACGCGCGCTTGGCGCGACCGGATCGTTCCCGAACACGCCGATCGACTTCGTCACCCAGGACAGCCGGCTGGTGAAGCCCGGCAGCCTGTTCGTCGCGCTATCAGGCACGCCGAGCGGCGGCTTCATCTCGGCCTTCGCCAGCGCGCGCGACGGCTGGGAGTTCGCGGACAAGGCGGAAGCCTCGGGCGCGGTCGCGATGATCGTGCCGCACGAGATTGCGGGCATCCGCATTCCGCAGGTCGTCGTGAAGGATACGCTGATCGATGGGCTCTGGGGCCTCGCCCGCGCCGCACGCGCGCGCTTCAAAGGCCCGGTGATCGGATTGACCGGCAGCGCCGGCAAGACCAGCACCAAGGAGTTTCTCGCGGCCTATCCCAATGCCTATGCGAGCCCGTCGAGCTTCAACAATTTCTGGGGCGTGCCGCTGACGCTGTGCAATGCCCGGCCTGACGCGAGCTTGTGGGTCGTCGAGATGGGCATGAACCAGGCTGGCGAGATCGCGCGGCTCAGCGAATTGACGCGGCCGACGGTCGCGCTCGTCGTCAACGTCCAACCGGTGCATCTGGAAAAGCTCGGCTCGCTCGATGCCATCAGGCGCGAGAAGGTGTCGATCGCGCTCGGGCTGTCCGCGGACGGCGTGCTGGTGCTGCCATCAGGTATCAAGGCGCCGGACTGGAAAGGCAAGGTGGTGCGCTTCGGCGAGAAGGCCGAGGTGCACGAGGTCGCACACGCCCCGCATGGCGAGAGCTGGCAGGTCGTGGCTGCGATCGGCAAGAAGGAGATCGCCTTCAGCCTGACGCCCGGCGCGCCGCACCGCGTGCAGAATGCGCTCGCCGCGCTCGCGTCTGTTCACGCCGCGCATCTCGATGTGGCGACGCTCGCGATCAAGCTCGATCGCGTCGGCATCATGACCGGCCGCGGGGTGGAGCAGGCGGTCGGCGGCGTCACCGTGATCGACGACAGCTTTAATGGTAATCCTGCAAGCGTCGCTGCCGCGCTGCAAAGCCTGCAAGCGCGCAATATGACGGGCGGCCGCCGCATCGCAGTGCTCGGTGACATGCTTGAACTGGGCGACGACGCGCCGCGCTACCACACGGGCCTCACCGCGCATCTCGACGGCATCGACGGCATTTATTGTGTCGGACCGCTGATGCGTCACCTCTACGACGCGCTTCCCGCCGGCAAGGGGCTCGGCTGGCACGACGATCCCGCGACGCTGAAAGCCGGCGAGGTCGCCAGCCTGCTGAAGGCAGGCGATGTCGTCGTTGTCAAGGGCAGCAAGAAGATGTTCTGGGTCAACAAGTTTGTGCCGGGCCTAGTGGCCGCCTTGCAGGCAAAGGCGTAAACTGCTTGGAAGGCGTAGTTCCCGAATCCCACCCTTTGCGGCGCGCCGCCGTCCGGTTTCTTTGGGGTCGCCCGACCCCATGATGAAGACCAGCGAATGCGCGAGACACGGTGAGGCCATCGTGAAGGCCGCGTGCGAAAGGCGCCATAGGACCGACTGAATGTTTTACTGGCTGATCGAGCTCTCCAACACATTTCCGGGTTTAGGTGCCGTTCGCACCGTTCTGAATGTCTTCCGCTACATCACCTTCCGCACCGGCGGGGCCATCGCCACCGGCGCGCTGTTCGTGTTCCTGTTCGGACCCTGGATCATCGATCATCTGCGCATCCGCCAGGGCAAGGGCCAGCCGATCCGCACCGACGGTCCGCAATCGCACTTTGCCAAGAAGGGCACGCCCACCATGGGCGGCCTGATGATCCTGTCCGGCCTCACGGTTGGCACCGTGCTGTGGGCCAATCCGCTCAATCCTTACGTCTGGATCGTGCTCGCGGTGACGCTCGGCTTCGGCTTCGTCGGCTTCTATGACGATTACCTCAAGGTGACCAAGCAGACCACGAGCGGGTTCGGCGGCAAGCTGCGCCTCCTCATCGAAGCGGTCATCGCGCTGGTCGCCTGCTACGCGCTGGTGCGGCTGAACCGCGATCCCGCCTCGACCGCGCTGACGATCCCGTTCCTGAAGGACACCGTGCTGCACTTCGGCTGGTTCTTCGTCGTGTTCGGCGCCTTCGTCATCGTCGGCGCCGGCAATGCGGTGAACCTCACCGACGGCCTCGACGGCCTCGCCATCGTGCCGGTGATGATCGCGACCACGAGCTTCGCGCTGATCGCCTATCTCGCCGGCAACGCTGTCTTCGCCGACTATCTCCAGATCAAATATGTCGCGGGCACCGGCGAACTCGCGGTGCTCTGCGGCGCGCTATTTGGCGCGGGTCTCGGTTTTCTCTGGTTCAATGCCCCACCAGCTTCGATCTTCATGGGCGACACCGGCTCGCTCGCGCTCGGCGGCATGCTGGGGTCGATCGCGGTCGCGGTGAAGCACGAGATCGTGCTCGCTGTGATCGGCGGCCTGTTCGTGCTGGAGGCGGTCTCGGTCATCGTGCAGGTGGTGTCGTTCAAGCTCACGGGCAAGCGCATTTTCCGCATGGCGCCGATCCACCACCATTTCGAGAAGCTGGGCTGGACCGAGCCGCAGGTGGTGATCCGCTTCTGGATCATCTCGGTGATGCTGGCCCTCGCCGGCCTTTCCACGCTGAAGCTGCGGTGATGATGGTGACGGCCCTGTATCCCATTCTCGTCATTCCGGACGGCGCGAAGCGGCGATCCGGAATCTCGAGATTCCGGGTTCTCGCTGCGCGAGCCCCGGAATGACGGGAGTAAAGTCATGATCCCGGTCACATCCTTTGCCGGCAAGACGGTCGCGGTGTTCGGCCTCGGGGGCTCGGGGCTGGCCTCCTGCCACGCGCTGAAGGCGGGCGGCGCCGAAGTGATCGCCGCCGACGACAATACCGAGAACGTCGCCAAGGCCGCGCAGGCCGGTTTCATCACCGCCGATCTGCGCAACGTCTCCTGGGACAATTTCGCAGCGCTCGTGCTCGCGCCCGGCGTGCCGCTCACTCACCCGGTGCCGCATTGGAGCGTGCTGAAAGCGCGCGAAGCGGGCGTCGAGGTGATCGGCGACATCGAGCTGTTCTGCCGCGAGCGTCGCCGCCACGCGCCGAACGCGCCGTTCGTCGCCATCACCGGCACCAACGGCAAGTCGACCACGACGGCCCTGATCGCGCATCTGACGAAGGTTGCCGGCTACGACACCCAGATGGGCGGCAATATCGGCACCGCGATCCTGTCGCTGGAGCCGCCGCGCACGGGCCGAGTCCACGTCATCGAGATGTCGTCCTTCCAGATCGACCTCACGCCGTCGCTCGATCCCTCCGTCGGCATCCTGCTCAACGTCAGCGAAGACCACATCGATCGTCACGGCACGCTCGCGCATTACGCTGAAGTGAAGGAGCACCTGGTTGCGAACGTGCAGGCAGGCGGCACCTCGATCGTGGGCGTCGATGACGGCTATTGCCGCGACATTGCCGACCGGCTCGATCGTGCGGGCAAGAACGTTGTGCGCATCTCCGTCAAGAATCCGCTCGCGACCGGGATCCATGTAGAGCACGGCACCATCGTGCGCAATTCGGGCGGCGCCCGCAGCGAGATTGCGACGCTCGGCGGCATCGGCTCGCTGCGCGGCTTGCACAATGCGCAGAACGCAGCCTGCGCGGCGGCCGCCGCGCTCGCGATGGGCATCAGCCTCGACGTGCTGCAGAACGGCCTGCGCAGCTTTCCGGGCCTGGCGCACCGCATGGAGCAGGTCGGCCGCCGCGGCAATGTGCTGTTCGTCAACGATTCCAAGGGCACCAATGCGGACGCCACCGCGCACGCGCTGTCGTCCTTTGCCGACATTTTCTGGATCGCCGGCGGCAAGCCGAAGGCGGGCGGCATCACCAGCCTGACCGGATTCTTCCCGCGCATCCGCAAGGCCTATCTGATCGGCGAGGCCGCGCAGGAGTTTTCGGGAACGCTCGGTTCGGTCGCGCACGAGATCAGCCAGACGCTCGACGTCGCCGTCGAGCACGCCGCGCGCGATGCGGAAGCATCCGGTCTTGCCGACGCCGTCGTGCTGCTATCGCCGGCCTGCGCCTCGTACGATCAGTACCGCAATTTCGAGATCCGCGGCACCAGGTTCCGCGAACTGGTGCAGGCGTTGCCGGGCGTGAAGCCGGTGGTGTGATGTCGCGGCGGCGCCGGATCGCAATTATCGTCGCTGCGCTTGCTGTTCCCGTTGGTTTTCTCTGCGTTGTCCTCGTTGACAACGTCATGACCGGATTCGGTGCGTGTCACGTCGTTCGCCAGAAGTTGTATGCCTCTCCGAGCGGCGGTCAGCTGGTCGTCGTGGTCTGGAAGTCGTGCGGAGCAACTGACAGCACGCAAGCCAGCATCGTGGCGCGCGGCCGGACGTTCTCGCCCGAGAGCACGCCGACCTTCGTCAGCGTGCGCGGGCATCTCGAGGTCGTCGTCGCCTGGAGCAGCGAGCGGGCGGTCAGGATCGGTCTCATTCCCGAGCCAAGCCAGATCGACAAGCGCGAACAGCGCGCGGGGGATGTCGCGATCGTCTACGAATAGGGCCCTCGTGTCCCGGACGCGCGTAGCGCGAGCCGGGACCCAGAAGTTGCACGCCGGGTCGGAGAGATGGGCCCCGGCTCTGCAGCGCACCGTCGAAGAGACGCTGCGCTGCGTCCGGGGCACTCCCAAAAACTTCATACATTCCCTTAACCTCCCGGTAACCAACCTCGGCGACCAATGGACCGACCTCTGTCCGAAAGCGGCCGCCCATGCTCTCCCGTGAAGAACGCACCCCCTTTTCCGAGTGGTGGTGGACCGTCGACAAGCCGCTGTTCGGCGCGATCCTGCTGCTGATGCTGACCGGCGTCATCCTGTCGCTGGCGGCGAGCCCGTCGGTTGCGACCCGCATCGGGCTCGATCCCTTCCATTTCTTCAGCCGTCACGTGATGTTCCTGGCGCCGTCCTTCATTGTGCTGCTCGGCGTGTCCTTCCTGTCGCCGCGCGCGATCCGCCGCTCGGCGCTGATCATCTTCACGCTCAGCATCATCCTGATCGTGGTGACGCTGGCGATCGGCCCCGAGGTCAAGGGCTCGCGGCGCTGGATCACGCTGATCGGCGTCAACATCCAGGCCTCCGAAATCGCAAAGCCGTCCTTCGTCGTCATCGCCGCCTGGCTGTTCGCGGAATCGACCAAGCGGCCGGAGATGCCGGCAACCTCGATGGCGCTGGTGCTGCTGCTGATGCTGGTCTCGCTGCTGGTGATGGAGCCGGACTTCGGCCAGACTATGCTGATCCTGATGGTGTGGGGCTCGCTGTTCTTCATCGCCGGCATGCGCATGATCTGGGTGTTCGGTCTCGCCGGCATCGGCGCGGCCGGCCTGTTCAGCGCCTATCTCTTTGTTCCGCACGTCGCAGGCCGCATCAAGCGCTTCATGAACCCGGCCTCCGGCGACACCTTCCAGGTCGATACCGCGATGGAGGCCTTCTACAACGGCGGCTGGTTCGGCTTGGGGCCGGGCGAGGGCATCGCCAAGCGCAGCCTGCCTGACAGCCACACTGATTTCGTGTTCGCGGTCGCTGCCGAAGAGTTCGGCATCATCCTGTGTCTGGCGATGCTGGCGCTGTTCGCCTTCGTCGTCATCCGCACGCTGTCGCGCGCCTATGCCAATGAGGACATGTTCTCGCGCTTCGCGGCGTCGGGTCTCGCGATCCTGTTCGGCGTGCAGGCCGCGATCAACATGTCGGTCAATCTCCAGCTCATCCCTGCCAAGGGCATGACGCTGCCGTTCATCTCCTACGGCGGCTCCTCGATCGTGTCGCTCGCTTACGGCGTCGGCATGATGCTGGCCCTGACACGCCTGCGCCCGCGCACCGAGGTCGAGGCCAGCGGCCACGCCGAGGCGATGCGCAGCTACGCGTAACCGCTCTCGTGTCCCGGACAAGCCAACGGGTCCGCGCGTTGCGCGGCCCGATGACAGGCTCCGCGCAGAGCCGGGACCCAGAATGCCGCAACCATGTTGCTGGAAGAGATGGGCCCCGGTTCAGCAGCGCACCACGCCGCGAAGGGCGGCGCGCTGCGCTGCGCCCGGGGGCACGAGCCTTGGTAGCTAGCTCGCAATGATCGCCCTTTCCCTGTAAATACGGCCTCCATGGACCAATCCCCCTTGATTCTTCTCGCCGCGGGCGGCACCGGCGGCCATCTGTTTCCGGCCGAGGCGCTCGGCGTCGAGTTGATCCGGCGCGGCTTTCGCGTCCGCCTCGTCACCGACGAGCGCGCGCTGCGCTACAGCGGGCTGTTCACCAAGGACATGATCGACGTCGTCGCGAGCGAAACCGCGCGCGGCCGCAATCCGATCCAGCTCGCTTATGCCGGCCTGACGCTCGCGACCGGCACGCTGTCTGCGTACCGCCTGATCAAGCGGTTGAAGCCCGCTGCCGTCATCGGTTTCGGCGGCTATCCGACATTGCCGCCACTGGTTGCGGCAAAATTCGCCGGCGTGCCCGGCATCATCCACGACGCCAATGCGGTGCTCGGTCGCGCCAACCGTTTCCTGTCGAGCCGCGTCCAGGCCATCGCAACGTCGTTGCCCGGTGTGCTCGACCGCGACCCGGCGCTGGCGGGCAAGACCACGATGGTCGGCACGCCGATGCGGCCGGCGATCCTCGCCGCCGCCGCAGTGCCCTATGCCGCACCCGAGGTGAATGGCCCGCTGCGTCTGCTCGTCGTCGGCGGCAGCCAGGGCGCGCGCATCATGGCCGACATCGTGCCCGGTGCGATCGAGCGGCTCGAGCCTGCGCTGTGGAGCCGTCTCGTCCTCACCCAGCAGGTGCGCGACGAAGACATGACCCGGGTGCGCGCGGTTTACGACAAGCTCAAGATCAATGCCGAGCTGGCACCGTTCTTCACGGATTTGCCGGCACGGCTCGCGTCCAATCATCTGGTGGTGTCGCGCTCCGGCGCCGGCACGGTGGCTGAACTCGCCGCGATCGGCCGGCCCTCGATCCTGGTGCCGCTACCGGGCGCGATCGACCAGGACCAATTTGCCAATGCCGGCGTGCTGGCCAAGGTCGACGGCGCCATCCGCATCCCGCAGACCGAATTTACCTCCGACCGTCTCGCCTCCGAGATCTCCGCCTTTGCCGCCGAGCCGGCGCGTCTTGCCGCCATGGCTGCTGCGGCCAAAGGGGCAGGCCGGCTCGATGCCGCCGAGCGTCTGGCCGATCTGGTGGTGAAGGTTGCGGGAATCTGACGCGAAACGGGGAATTTCCATAGTTTTACCGTCATGGCCGGGCTTGTCACACGAAGTCGGATCTATCCGACTTCGTACTTTCAAAAGGAACGGCACTCGGTATACCGAGTGCCTATGCATCCACGTCTTGCAAGAAAGACGCTAGGATTCGTGGATGCCCGGGACAAGCCCGGGCATGACGACGGAACCATAGGATAGACCATGAGACTGCCGCGCGAGATCGGACCCATCCACTTCGTCGGGATCGGCGGGATCGGCATGAGCGGCATCGCCGAGGTGCTGGTCAATCTCGGCTATGTTGTGCAGGGCTCGGACGCCTCGGACAATTACAATCTCGACCGTCTGCGCAAGAAGGGCGCGAAGGTCTCGGTCGGCCATAAGGCCGAGAACGTCGATGGTGCCGAGGTCGTTGTCGTCTCCACCGCGATCAAGCGCGACAATCCGGAACTGATGGCGGCGCGGGAGCGGCGCATTCCCGTGGTGCGCCGCGCCGAGATGCTGGCCGAATTGATGCGGCTGAAGAGCTGCGTCGCGATTGCCGGCACGCATGGCAAGACCACCACGACCACGATGGTCGCAACGCTGCTCGATGCCGGCGGGCTCGATCCGACCGTGATCAACGGCGGCATCATCAACGCCTACGGCTCCAACGCGCGGCTTGGTGCCGGCGAGTGGATGGTGGTGGAAGCCGACGAGAGCGACGGCACGTTTTTGAAACTACCGACGGACGTGGCAATCGTCACCAATGTCGACCCTGAACATCTCGATCACTTCAAGACATTCGATGCCGTGCAGGACGCGTTCCGCCATTTCGTCGAAAACCTGCCGTTCTACGGCTTTGCCGTGATGTGCACCGATCATCCCGTTGTGCAGACCATCGTCGGCAAGATCGAGGATCGCCGCATCATCACGTACGGCCAGAACCCGCAGGCTGATGTGCGACTGCTTGACCTGACCCCGATGAGCGGCGGTTCGAAGTTCAAGGTCGCGTTCCACGATCGCAAGACCGGCGCCGTCCATGAGATCGCCGATCTCATGCTGCCGATGCCGGGGCGCCATAACGCATCGAACGCGACGGCCGCGATCGCGGTCGCGCGCGAGCTCGGCGTCTCCGACGATGCGATCCGCAAGGCGATCGCCGGTTTCGGCGGCGTCAAGCGCCGCTTCACCAAGACAGGCGAATGGAACGGCGTCACCGTGATCGACGATTACGGTCACCATCCGGTGGAGATCGCTGCGGTGCTGAAGGCGGCGCGCGAGTCCACCAATGGCAAGATCGTCGCCGTGGTGCAGCCGCATCGCTACACCCGCCTGCAATCGCTGTTCGAGGAATTCTGCACCTGCTTCAACGATGCCGATGCGGTGGTCGTCGCCGACGTCTATGCCGCGGGCGAGACGCCGATCGATGGCATCGACCGCGAGCACTTCGTCGCAGGCTTGCGTGCGCACGGCCACCGCGAGGTGATCCCGCTGCCGGCTGCAACGGAGCTCCCGGGCATCGTCAAGGGGCTCGCCAAGTCGGGCGATCTCGTCGTCTGTCTCGGCGCCGGCAACATCACGCAATGGGCCTATGCACTGCCGGACCAGTTGAAGGCGTTGGGGTAGGGCGCGTTGATGTCGAGTCATCGTCGATCACCGCCCGTGTGGCCACCCCTCTCCCTAACCCTCCCCCGCAAGGGGGGAGAGAACCCATCCGCCCGTGCCTCCCTGACTCCCGAAAGGGATCAGAGCGCAGCCGTGACGCGAGGTGAGGTGAGCACGCTGGTCAGGCTCCCTCCCCCCTTGCGGGGGAGGGTTGGGGAGAGGAGTAAGCCCCGGGCGCTGGCGGACAACGTCATGCGCCGCAATCTTGACCCAGCTCGTATGTCGGTCAGCGCGCTATGAGCTTCCCCGACATCACCCCTTCACTCAAAGCCGCAATGCCGGACTTGCGTGGCCGGCTGCTTGCGAACCAGTCGCTGGCCGAGCTCACCTGGTTTCGCGTCGGCGGACCGGCGCAGGTGCTATTCACGCCGGCGGACGAGGATGATCTCGCTTATTTCCTCGCGCATCTCGCCAGCGATATTCCCGTCTACGTCGTCGGCGTTGGCTCCAACCTGATCGTGCGCGACGGCGGCATTGCCGGCGTGGTGATCCGGCTTGCGCCTCGCGCTTTCGGTGAGGCGACTGCGAATGGCGATATCGTCACCGCCGGTGCGGCTGCGCTGGACAAGCGCGTCGCGGAAGTGGCGGCGTCCGCCAATATCGGCGGGCTCGAATTCTACTTCGGCATTCCCGGCACGATCGGCGGCGCGCTGCGCATGAATGCCGGTGCCAATGGCGGCGAGACCAAGGATGTGCTGGTCGAGGCGCGCGGCGTCGGGCGTGACGGTACCAAGCAAATCTTCTCCAACGCCGAGATGAAATTCGTCTACCGCAGCAGCGGCGTCGATCCCACCATTATCTTCACGTCCGCGCGTTTCCGCGGCGAGATCAGGGATACTGATGCGATCCGGGCGCGGATGGCTGAGGTGCAAAACCACCGCGAGACCGCGCAACCGATCCGCGAGAAGACCGGCGGCTCGACCTTCAAGAATCCGCCCGGCCATTCTGCCTGGAAGCTGGTGGATGCTGCCGGCTGCCGGGGCTTGCGTGTCGGCGGCGCGCAGGTCTCGGAGATGCACTGCAATTTCCTGATCAATACGGGCGATGCCACCGCGCACGACATCGAGACGCTAGGCGAGACCGTGCGCGAACGCGTGAAGGCGAATTCCGGGATTGAACTGCACTGGGAAATCAAGCGGATCGGGGTTTCATGATCACCGTCATTCCGGGGCTCGCGAAGCGAGAGCCCGGAATCCATCGGGCGGCAGAGACGGTGGCGAAATGGATTCTCAGGTGCGCAAGTGCGCACCGTAGTTCGCGACTTCGTCGCGCCCCGGAATGACGAATAGAGAGATTGGGACGAGAGAACATGCGCATCACCATCCTCTTCGGCGGCTCCAACCGCGAACGTCTGGTCTCGGTCGCCTCGGCCCAGGCGCTGCATCAGGCGCTGCCCGAGGCCGATCTCTGGTTCTGGGACGTCGAGGACAAGGTGCATGTGGTGCAGTCCAGGCAACTGCTCGAACACGCCCGTCCGTTCGAGGACGAGTTCAAGCCCGGCACATCAGGCATTCCGCTCGTACAGGCGCTCGACAAGGCCAAGGCGGAAGATCGCGTCCTCGTGCTCAGCCTGCACGGCGGCAGCGCGGAGAACGGCGAATTGCAGGTGATGTGCGAGACACGCGGCGTGCCGTTCACCGGCTCCGGCTCGGCCTCCTCGCATCTTGCCTTCGACAAGATCGCGGCCAAGCGTTTTGCCGCGCTCGGTGGCGTGACACCGCCCGCGGGCATCGCGCTCGATGACATCGACGATGCCTTTGCCGAATACGGCAGGCTGATTGCAAAGCCGGCGCGTGACGGGTCGAGCTACGGCCTGATCTTCGTCAACGCCAGGCAGGATCTCGTCGCCGTCCGCAATGCCGCCAAGCACGAGGAGTACGTGATCGAGCCCTACATCGCGGGCGTCGAGGCGACCTGCGGTGTGCTGGAGCGGCTCGATGGATCGATCATCTCGCTGCCGCCGATCGAGATCATTCCGGGCGAGGGCAGTTTCGACTACGCCGCGAAATATCTGCTGTCGACGACCCAGGAGATCTGCCCCGGCCGCTTTACGCCTGAGATCACCGCCGCGCTCAAGACCCAGGCGATGCTGGCGCATCGTGCAATGTCCTGCACCGGCTATTCCCGCTCCGACTTCATCGTCTCGGCGAAGGAGCTGGTCTATCTCGAAACCAACACGCTGCCCGGGCTGACAAAGTCCTCGCTCTACCCCAAGGCGCTGAAAGCCGAGGGCATCGCATTCGTCGACTTCCTCCGCGGCCTGATCGAGCTCGCCGAGCGGCGGGTGCGGAAATAGTTAGGATTGGTTAACGGCCGAACCTGCCAAAACGCCCGGTTTGGCGGCCAAAACCGGTAAAATGCCGGAGATCGTGGCGCAACTGCCTCACTCGTCTGGGCAAAAAGCATCCGGCGTTAACGAATTTTACCTTTTGTTTACCAGGACATCCGAAGGTTAACGCTGGCGGCGCATATGGCGTTTTGGCTGCCGGCGCGTGAACCGTTTGGGAAGGATCCGACCGGCGAACGCTTTGAAGGGGAGCGGTTTCTTCTGCCGAAGACCACCACCCGGCCCGGCACGTCCGAGACGTCATGTTCGCCAGGACCCGCGCAGTGTTGCGGGCAAACTGTTGACGAGCTCGTGCAATGGATGGAGCAGGAAGCCTCACCCGGTCGTTTGTGAGATCGCTGAGGCCCCAAGCTGACCTGAAGGCGGCCGCTATCGGAGCGGTCGTGCTTCTGCGCGAGTGGGTGCAAGAGAAGCTCGAGCACACGCGTGCGGAGAAGCCCGCCACCGCCAAGCAGAAAATCAAGGCCAAGTCCAAGATCAAGGCTGTCGTCGAGCGCGAGCCGCCGCCGCGACTGATTGCGCTGGTCGAGCGCTATCTGCCGCGCCGGGTCGGGATCACCATGACCGTGCTGCTGCTGATCGGCAGCTGCGGCCTCGGCATCGTCAAGGGCGGCCATCTCCAGGATTTCATCACCGCCGTCAGCGACGCGCGCAACGCCATGGCCAATTCGGCCGGCTTTCGCATCACCTCGGTCGTGATCAACGGTCGCAAGCAGCTCAGCCAGGACGAGATCCTCGCGATCGGCGGCGTCAGCGGCCGCTCCTCGCTGCTCTTCCTCGATGCCGACGACGTCCGCGACAAGCTCAAGGCCAATCCCTGGATTGCCGACGCGACCGTGCTGAAGCTCTATCCGGGCCGGCTGATGATCGAGATCACCGAGCGCAAGGCGTTCGCGCTGTGGCAGGAGGCCGGCAGGCTTTCCGTCATCGCCGACGACGGTGCGCTGCTCGAACCCTATGTGTCGCGCCGGTTCCTGTCGCTGCCGCTCGTGGTCGGCAAGGGCGCCGACACCCAGGCCCGCGATTTCCTCGCGCTGCTCGCACGCTATCCGCAGGTGAATTCGGTGACCAAGGCCGCGATCTATGTCGGTGAGCGGCGCTGGAACCTGAGGCTGAAGGATGGCCTCGACGTCCGCCTGCCCGAGCAGGACGTCGGCAACGCGCTCGCCGCGCTGTCCAAGCTCGACAAGGACGATCGCCTGTTCTCGAAGGATATCGTCGCGATCGACATGCGCCTGCCCGACCGTCTGGTGGTGCAGCTGTCCGACGACGCCGCCAAGGCGCGCGAGGATCTGTTCAAGGACAAGAAGAAAAAGAAGGCCGGGGACGCCGCATGACCGGTCTTGATCGCACCCAGACGCCGAAGACGCGCCCGATGCCGCACAAGCGCGGCGGCCTCGTCGCCTGCCTCGACATCGGCACCAGCAAGATCGCCTGCATGATCGCGCGGCTGAAGCCGTCGGCGCCGAGCGAGGCGTTGGGCGGCCGCACCCATGCGGTGGAGCTGATCGGTTACAGCCAGATCCAGTCGCGCGGCATGAAGGCCGGCGCGGTGGTCGATCTTGGCGAATGCGAGCAGGCGGTGCGCCAGGCCGTGGGTCTCGCCGAGAAGATGGCCAAGGTGCGGGTCGAGTCCGTTTTGCTGTCGGTCTCCGGCGGACGCCTTTCCGGCCAGCTGGTCGAGGCTGCTGCAGATATCCGCGGCGGCGCAGTCACGCCGGCCGATGTCAGCCGCGTCACCTCCACCGGCATGCGCCACGCCACCGGCGAGGGCCGCACCGTGCTGCACGCGCTGCCGGTCGGCTACACGCTCGACGGCGTCAAGGGCATCCGCGATCCCCGCGGCATGGTCGCGCATCAGTTCGGCGTCGACATGAACGTCGTCACCTGCGACGCGACCGTGGCGCGGAACCTGATGCTGGCGGTGGAACGCTGCCATCTCAACGTCGAAGCCATGGCGGCGAGCCCCTATGTGGCCGGCCTGTCGGTGCTGACCGACGACGAGGCCGATCTCGGCGCCGCCGTCGTCGAGATGGGGGCAGGCACCACGACGATCGCGGTGTATTCCGGCGGCCGCTTCGTGCACGCGGCCGGTTTTGCGGTCGGCGGGCAACACATCACGATGGATCTCGCGCGCGGACTCTCGGCGACCATTGCCGATGCCGAGCGAATCAAGACGTTATACGGCACCGTCATCACCGGCGGATCGGACTCGCGTGAGCTGATGTCTGTACCGACAGCCGGTGACGACCAGGATCTGCCGCAGATCGTTTCGCGCGCCACCATCGCCAACATCGTCAAGCACCGTGCCGAGGAAGTCTTCGAAATGGTTCGGGACAAGCTGAAGGATTCGCCCTTCGCGGCAGAGCCCAAGGGCCGCGTCGTGCTCTCCGGCGGCGCCTCGCAGCTCACCGGCCTCGTCGAGCTCGGCACCCAGATTCTCGGCCGGCCCGTGCGGGTCGGACGTCCGCTCGGTTTCGGCCGGCTGCCCAACGAGGCGAAGAACGCCGCGTTCGCGGTGCCGGCCGGTCTTCTCGTCTACCCGCAATATGTTCACCAGGAACATGTCGAACCGCGGCATACGCGGCAGCAGGTCAGGACAGGAACGGGCGGTTATTTCGGAAAGGTCGGACGATGGCTACGCGAGGGCTTTTGATGACCGCTTTCCGCACATGTCTGATTTCACCAACTCCCGCGGCCGCAGGCCGGGGCGAACCCACGCGCGCGTGATCGAGAGGCAAACATGACCATCAGCATCAACGTTCCTGATATTCACGAGTTGAAGCCCCGCATCACCGTGTTCGGCGTCGGTGGCGCCGGCGGCAACGCCGTCAACAACATGATCACGGCGGGCCTCCAGGGCGTCGACTTCGTGGTCGCCAATACCGACGCGCAGGCGCTGACGATGTCGAAGGCGCAGCGCATCGTGCAGATGGGCACTGCGGTGACGCAAGGGCTCGGCGCGGGTTCGCAGCCGAACGTCGGCGCCGCTGCTGCCGAGGAAGTGATCGACGAGCTGCGCGACCATCTCTCGGGCGCCAACATGGTGTTCGTCACCGCCGGCATGGGTGGCGGCACCGGCACCGGTGCTGCTCCCGTCATCGCCAAGACCGCGCGCGACATGGGCATCCTCACCGTCGGCGTCGTGACCAAGCCGTTCCACTTCGAGGGCGGCCGCCGCATGCGCACCGCCGAAGCCGGCATTGCCGAGCTGCACAAGGTGGTCGACACGCTGCTGATCATCCCGAACCAGAACCTGTTCCGGGTCGCCAACGAAAAGACCACCTTCGCCGACGCCTTCGCGATGGCCGACCAGGTGCTCTACTCGGGCGTCGCCTGCATCACCGACCTGATGGTCAAGGAAGGCCTGATCAACCTCGACTTCGCCGACGTGAGAGCGGTGATGAGGGAAATGGGCAAGGCAATGATGGGCACGGGCGAAGCCTCCGGCGACAAGCGCGCGCTGACCGCCGCCGAAGCTGCGATCGCCAACCCGCTGATCGACGATAGCTCGATGAAGGGTGCCAAGGGCCTCTTGATCTCGATCACCGGCGGCAAGGACCTGACCCTGTTCGAAGTCGACGAAGCCGCGACCCGCATCCGCGAGGAAGTCGACCAGGACGCCAACATCATCGTCGGCGCCACCTTCGACGAAGCGCTCGATGGCCTGATCCGCGTCTCGGTCGTCGCCACCGGCATCGAGCAGGCGGCGATCGCCCGCAACAGCCAGGCCACCTCCGCTCCGGTCGCGAACGCCGCGCCGCAGCAGCTGCAGCAGGCTCCTGCGGCTCCGGCCGCCGCTGCCGAGAGCCGTCTCGCCGACCTGACCGCGCGCCTGCGCGCTGACAACCAGCGCATGGCCGAGCGTGCCCAGAAGCTGGAATCGCAGATCCCGGCCGCCGCACCCGTCGCCGCTGCGCCCGCCCCGCGTCCCAATGTCGAGCGTGCGGCGCTGGCCGCCATCGCGGCTGCGGTTGCCGAAGTTCCGCAGGCCGCCGCGCCGCAGACCTATGGTGACGTCACCGTGCGCCCGATCGCGCAGAAGCCCACGCTGTTTCCGGAGCCCGAGCAGGCGCCGCTTGCCATGTCGGAGCCGATGACGCCGGAAACCTTCATCCCGCCGCAGGCCGAGCGTGCTCCGGCCCGCGCGCCGCGGATGCCGCGCCTCGATGAACTGCCGATGCCGGCCCAGGCCGAGCTTCGTCAGGCCCGTGGTGAGGTCGAGGACGAGACGCCCCAGAAGACCCGCCTGTCGCTGCTGCAGCGCCTCGCCAATGTCGGCCTCGGCCGTCGCGACGAGGAGACCGAGGCGCCGATCGCTGCCCGGACCTCCGGCCCCGCCATGCCGGCGCTGCCCGATCGCAAGCCGCAACGGACGGTGCAGCAGCAGATCGCAGCCAGCGAGCCGGTGTCCGAATATGCCCGCCGGCCCGCGCCGCAGGGTCTGGATGCCCATGGTCGCCCCGCACCTGTTGCGCCGGCGCCACAGGGAGACGACCATCTTGATATCCCGGCCTTCCTGCGACGGCAGGCGACCTGAGGATTGTTACAATAAGGCGGACGCAAAAAGGTCCCGGCGAGACCCTCGCCGGGACCTTTTCTTATGCCCCGTAAATATCCGGGGTGCACGCTCAAGCAACTGATTTTAAATCATTAATTACCTGTTCGGTGCTTCAGTAAAATCGCCGGTAACGGCCCCAGACCGAGGTGCAATTTGGTTAAGCCTTGGCGCGAATACGGCAGGTTTGGGGTAACAATCGGTAAAAAAGCGTGAGTTGGCGCTCTTTGAGGCAGTGACTATGGTTTGCCGTGACTTGGGGATACGGGGATTCGGACGGTCGATCTCGATCGATCAGTCGGGTCAGTATAAGTCGCAGTAGGTTGTAGTGGGGCGGGTTCCTGATGAAATTTAGCCGGCAAACAACGCTTCGTGCGCAAGCCACCGTGGCCGGCGTCGGCGTTCATTCCGGTCTTCCCGTCACGCTCACGCTTGGACCTGCACCTGTCGATGCAGGTCTTATTTTTGTCCGCACCGGACTTGAGGGAAGTGACCGCGAGATCCAGGCGACTGCCGAGCATGTGGTGGCCACCGATTTGGCGACTGTCCTTGGTGATCGCGACGGTCCGCTGATTTCAACTGCCGAGCATGTGCTTGCTGCGCTGCGGGGCATGGGGGTCGACAACGCCGTCATCGAAGTTGACGGTCCCGAAGTGCCGATCATGGACGGCAGCGCCGCTGCTTTCATCGCCGCGATCGATCAGGCTGGCATCGTCAACCAGCCGGCTCAGCGCAGGTTCATCCAGGTTTTGAAGCCGATCTCGGTCAAGATGGGCGACTCCTTCGGCGAGATCAGGCCCTACGCAAATGGCTTCCGCGCCGAGGTCGAGATCGACTTCACCAATCCTGTCATCGGCCAGCAGAGCTATGGCTTCGACGTCAGCCCGGAACGTTTCCGCCGCGAAGTCGGCCGCGCCCGGACCTTCGGTCTGATGGGCGATGTTGCCAGGCTCTGGAGCGCGGGCTACGCGCTCGGCGCCTCGTTTGAAAATACCGTCGTGTTCGACGACGAGCGGCTGCTTAACACCGAGGGCCTGCGCTACGCCGACGAATGCGCCCGCCACAAGGTGCTCGACGTGATCGGCGATCTTGCGCTCGCCGGCCTGCCGCTGCTCGGCGCCTATCGTTCGGTGCGTGGCGGACACAAGCTCAACCACGCCGTCCTGACCGCACTGCTCGCCGACCGTACCGCCTGGCGGGTGGTCGAGGGCGAGGCAGCCCGCCGCACCACGCGTCCCGTGGTCGAGGTCGGCAGCGGCATTGTCGGTGGTCGGATCGCCGCGGCCTACGGGCCGGACGTGTCCTGAGCGCCGGCTGCAGCAGGCGATCAAGCGACGATTTCTCCCGGGAAACTCCTGGTAACCATGATCCCCTAGGATTGCGGCAAGTTCGCCTTAATCCGGGCGGAATGCCTGCCTATCCGGTAGGTTAACGATCGATTTTCGGTTACACCGGCGTGGTCGCATGGCAGGCACCACGATCACATTTCGCGCCCATGACGGGGATCTTGGGCCTGCGGACACCGCATCACAGGGCGTCAGGTCTTAAATCTATGTCGGCACAGCGTATGACGCGCGGATATCTCTCGATTTCATCTCAAGCCCGTGGGCTGCTTCAGGCGGCAACCCTGTTCCTGCTCGCGGTGCCGCTGGCTGGCTGCGGCACCGGCTCCCTCTGGGACAAGTTCACCAACAAGGACGACACCTTCGTCGAGGAGCCCGCCGACAAGATCTACAATGAGGGCCTGTACCTCATGAACGAAAAGAAGGACATGAAGGCGGCGAACAAGAAGTTCGAAGAGGTCGACCGCCAGCATCCTTATTCCGACTGGGCGCGCAAATCGCTGCTGATGTCGGCTTACGCGTCTTACCAGGGCGGCGACTATGACAGCTGCATCGGCGCTGCGACCCGCTACGTCACCCTGCATCCCGGCAGCCCGGACGCCGCTTACGCGCAATATCTGATCGCCGCGTCGCATTACGATCAGATCCCGGACATCAACCGCGACCAGGGCCGCACCGAGAAAGCGATCGCCTCGCTGGAAGAGGTGGTGCGCAAATATCCGACGTCCGAATATGCGACCTCCGCCAAGGCCAAGATCGAGGGCGCCCGCGACCAGCTCGCCGGCAAGGAGATGGCCGTTGGCCGCTACTACATGCAGAAGCGCGACTACACGGCCGCGATCAACCGCTACAAGGCCGTGGTGACGCAATACCAGACCACCCGCCACGTCGAGGAGGCGCTTTACCGTCTCACCGAGGCCTATATGTCGATCGGCATTGTCGGCGAGGCCCAGACCGCCGCCGCCGTGCTCGGCCACAATTTTCCTGACAGCCGCTGGTACAAGGACGCCTATAATCTTGTAAAATCCGGCGGTCTCGAGCCGAGCGAGAATCAGGGGTCCTGGATCAGCCAGACCTTCAAGAAGATAGGCCTTTAGGTCTCGGCTAGGAAATTGGGTTCCATGCTGGCGCGTCTGTCGATCCGTGACATCGTCCTGATCGAACGGCTCGATATCGAATTCGCCACCGGACTTGCGGTTTTGACCGGCGAGACCGGTGCGGGCAAATCCATCCTGCTCGATGCCTTTGCACTGGCGCTTGGCGGCCGCGGTGACGCCGGCCTCGTGCGCCACGGTGCGGAGCAGGGGCAGGTCACCGCCGTGTTCGATATCCCGAAGAATCACCCCGCGACGAAAATCCTGGCCGAGAACGGGCTCGATGATACCGGTGAGATGATCTTGCGCCGGGTGCAGCTCTCTGACGGCCGCACCCGCGCCTTCATCAACGATCAGTCGATCAGCGTGCAGACGTTGAAGGCAGTCGGTGCCGCGCTGGTCGAGATCCACGGCCAGCATGACGAGCGCGCGCTGGTCGATGCTGCCACCCATCGTCGCCTGCTTGATGCCTTCTCCGGCCTCGAAAAGGACGTAGCCAGCGTCGAAGTGCTCTGGGACGCGCGCCGCACTGCCAATACCGAGCTCGAAGAACACCGCGCCGGCATGGAACGCGCCGCGCGCGAAGCCGACTATCTGCGCCATGCCTCTGACGAGCTGAAGCAGCTCTCGCCGAAGGATGGCGAGGAAACCTCGCTGGCCCACCGCCGGACCACCATGATGCAGGGCGAGAAGATCGCCTCCGATCTGCGCGAGGCGCAGGAGGTCGTCGGCGGGCATAATTCGCCAGTCGCGGCGCTATCGGCCGCCGTGCGCCGGCTGGAGCGTCGCGGTGTCAATTCGCCTGCGCTGGTCGAGCCGGCCGTGAAGGCGATCGACATCGCGATCAACGCGCTGGAGGAGGCCGACCAGCATCTTCTGGCCGCGCTTGCCGCAACGGATTTCGACCCGGCCGAGCTCGAACGCATCGAGGAGCGGTTGTTCGCTCTGCGCGCCGCCTCGCGCAAATATTCGACGCCGGTCGATGGTCTGGCCGCGCTTGCCGCCAAATACGCCGCCGACGTCGTGCTGATCGATGCCGGCGCCTCACGCCTGAAGAAGCTGGAGCAGGCCGCGATCGAGGCCGACGCACGCTATGCGGCTGCCGCGAAAAAGCTCTCGGCCGCGCGGCAGAAATCGGCCGAGAAGCTCAACAAGGCCGTCAACGCCGAGCTCGCGCCGCTCAAGCTCGAACGCGCGAAATTCATCACGCAGGTGACCACCGACGAGGCGACGCCGGGGCCGCAAGGCTTCGATCGCGTCGAGTTCTGGGTGCAGACCAATCCGGGCACCAAGCCGGGCCCGATGATGAAGGTCGCCTCCGGCGGTGAGCTCTCGCGCTTTCTGCTGGCGCTCAAGGTCGTGCTATCGGACCGCGGCTCGGCGCCGACGCTCGTGTTCGACGAGATCGATACCGGCGTCGGTGGCGCCGTCGCGGATGCGATCGGCGCGCGGCTGGCGCGACTTGCCGGCAAGGTTCAGGTGATGGCCGTGACCCACGCCCCGCAAGTTGCCGCGCGCGCCGACCAGCATCTGCTGATCTCCAAGGATGCGCTGGACAAGGGCAAGCGCGTCGCCACCCGCGTCAACGCGCTCGCCGCCGACCACCGCCGCGAGGAAATCGCCCGCATGCTCGCCGGCGCCGAGATCACCGCCGAGGCGCGGGCGGCCGCGGACCGGCTGCTCAAGGCGGCGTCCTGACTCTTGTGTCCCGGACGCGCGCAGCGCGAGCCGGGACCCAGAACTTCCACTGTATGGGCCCCGGCTCTGCAGCGCACCGCTAAGAGGCGCTGCGCTGCGTCCGGGGCACAGGATCTTTACCGCCTTTACCCTCCCGCCCGCTCCGTCGTATCCAAGCACCATGGCAAGAGCAGCAAAATCGAAACCGCTTCGCGACGTCGCCGATCTCACCAAGGCGCAGGCCAGGGTCGAGCACATGCGTCTGACGCTCGAACTCGAAGAGCACGACAAGCGCTATTATCAGGATGATGCGCCTGTTGTGACTGACGCGGAGTACGATGCGCTACGCCAGCGCCTCAACGCGATCGAAAAGCGCTTTCCGGAATTCGTCAGCTCGGACTCGCCCTCGCAGAAGATCGGCGCTGCGCCATCGGGACGTTTCAAGAAGGTGCGGCACTCGGTTCCGATGCTGTCGCTCGACAACGCCTTTGCCGACGAGGACGTGCGCGACTTCGTCGGCCGTATCGTGCGCTTCCTCAAGCTCGACGACGACAGAATCGACTTCTCCGCGGAACCGAAGATCGACGGCTTGTCGATGTCGCTGCGCTATGAGGGCGGCGAGCTCGTCACCGCGGCGACGCGCGGCGACGGCGCAGAGGGCGAGGACGTCACCGCCAACATCCGGACACTCGAGGACGTGCCCGAGAGGCTGAAGGGGCGCAATATCCCTGATGTCTGCGAGGTGCGCGGCGAAGTCTACATGACCAAGAAGGCGTTCCTCGCGCTCAACGAGCGGCAGAAGGCGGAAGGCAGCACCATCTTCGCCAACCCGCGCAATTCGGCTGCAGGCTCGTTGCGGCAGAAGGATCCGACCATCACCGCGTCGCGTCCGCTCGGCTTCTTCGCCTACGCCTGGGGCGAGATGAGCGCGATGCCGGAAGAGACGCAGACCGGCATGATCCACTGGTTCGAGCGCTGCGGCTTCAAGACCAATCCGCTGACCAAGCTCTGCCATTCCGTCGAGGAGCTGATCGCGTTCCACCAGAGCATCGAGGAAGAGCGTGCCGAACTCGACTACGACATCGACGGCGTCGTCTACAAGGTCGATCGCATCGACTGGCAGGAGCGGCTCGGCTTCGTGTCGCGCACGCCGCGCTGGGGCATCGCGCACAAATTCCCGGCCGAGCGCGCCCTGACCGTGCTGCGCGACATCGAGATCCAGGTCGGCCGCACCGGCTCGTTCACGCCGGTCGGCAAGCTCGAGCCAGTCGGCGTCGGCGGCGTGATCGTGCAGAACGTCACGCTGCACAACGAGGACTACATCAAGGGCATCGGCAACAAGGGCGAGGTGCTGCGCGATGGCCGCGACATCAGGATCGGCGACACCGTCGTGGTCCAGCGCGCCGGCGACGTCATCCCGCAGATCGTCGACGTGGTCCTCGACAAGCGGCCGAAGGGCGCCAAGGAATTCCACTTTCCGAAGAAGTGTCCGTGCCCGCTGCACACCGACGTCGTGCGCGGGGAAACGGCCGCCGGCGAGGAAGAGTCGCGCGCCCGCTGCAGCGGTGAGTTCGCCTGCCCGTATCAGAAGATCGAGCACTTGAAACTGTTCGTGTCGCGGCGCGCCTTCGACATCGACGGTTTGGGCGAGAAGCAGCTCCAGTATTTTTTCGATGAAGGATGGGTGAAGGAACCCGCCGAAATCTTCACGCTGGAGAAGCGCAATTCGAAGCTGAAGCTCGAGGAGATCGAAGGCTACGGCGCGACTTCGGTGCGCAATTTGTTCGGCGCTATCGAGAGCCGCCGCAGAATTGCGCTGGAGCGCTTCATTTTTGCACTCGGCATGCGCCATGTCGGCGAGACCACGGCGCTCGCGCTGGCGCGCGGCTACGGCTCCTGGGATGCCTTCCACGAGGCCTGCCTCAAGGTCGCCAAGGGCGACGAGGAAGCGATCGCGGAAATGGACGCACTGGACCAGATCGGCGACACCGTCATCAAGAGCATCGCCGACTATTTCGGCGAGAGCCACAATCGCGGCATCGTCGAGCGGCTGACCAAGGAGGTCGAGATCGTCGACGCCGAGAAGCCGAAGAGCAACTCGGCGGTTGCCGGCAAGACCGTGGTGTTCACCGGCTCGCTGGAGAAGATGACGCGCGACGAGGCCAAGGCGACTGCCGAGCGATTAGGTGCCAAGGTCTCGGGATCGGTGTCGAAGAAGACGGATCTCGTGGTTGCCGGCCCCGGTGCGGGTTCAAAACTCGCGGACGCCAACAAGCACGGCGTCAAGGTGCTGACCGAGGATGAGTGGCTGAAGCTGATCGGGGAGTGAGGGGCGCGCTCGTGCCATTCGTTCCGCTGTCGTCGCCCGGCTTGACCGGGCGACCCAGTATCCAGAGGCGAGCGTTGGATTTCTCGCTGTTGCCATAGGCGTCGCGGCGTACTGGATGCCCCGGTCAAGCCGGGGCATGACAGCGAGGTTGGGGTACGCGCTGTGCGCGTCTCACATCATCCCCGCCTCTTCCTCTTCCGCCTGCTCGATCAAGTCCTCGCTCATCACGAGCTCGTGGCGGGGGACGACGAAGATCATCATACAGGCGCAGAGCAGCGAGATCGCCAGCACGGCAGACGTCAGCGGCAGCGTGGTCGCGGAATGGCCGCCGAGATAGGCGCCGAATTGCGACATCAGCGCGCCGATGCCTTGTTGCAGGAAGCCCATCGCGCCCGACGCGGTGCCGGCGGCTTGGGGGCGGATGCTGATGGCGCCGGCCGCGGAGTTCGCCATCACGAAGGCATTGCCGACCATCACGATCATCTGCGTGCCGAACAGCCAGCCGGGCGCTTCATTCCAACCGGTGAAGCTCCAGAACAGGTTCAGCAGGCTGCCGCAGAGCTGCAGGCCGAGCCCGAACCAGATCAGCTTTTCGAGCGAGTGCCGCGGCGCGAAGCGCACGCAGAGCAGATTGCCGACCAGATACGCAAATCCTGTCGTGGCAAACCACGCGCCGTATTCGGCGCTGGTCCGGCCCATCTGCGTCACCACGATATAGGGCCCGCCGCCGGCGAAGGTGAAGATGATCTGCGACGCCAGCACCTGGCACATCACATAGCCGATGAAGGCGCGGCTCTTGATCAGGGTGCCGACGTCGCTGCGAAAGCCGCCGCTGCCGACTGCGCGGTCGCGGCGCGTCTCGGGCAACGCGATCGCAATGCCGACGGAGACCGCAAGCGCGCCGATCGTGACCGCGTAAAAGATCGCGCGCCAGCCGAACGCAGTCTCGATCAGGCCGCCGGTGAGCGGCGAAACCATCTGGCCGATCATCAGGGCGGCAACCACGAGGCTGATCATGGAGGCGACGCGGTCGCGCTCGTAGATGTCGCGGATGATGGCGCGGCTGATCACCATGCCGGAGGCGCCGCCAAGCGCCTGGAAGAAGCGCGCCGCGATCAGCTGCGGCAGGGTTTCGGCGAAGATACAGGCGACGCTTGCGGCGACCATCAGCGCGAGGCCACCAAGCAGCACCGGGCGCCGGCCAAACCTGTCCGACAACGGCCCCATGATCAGCTGCGACAGCGCGATGCCGACCATGTAGAGCGACACCGTCATCTGCGCGATCGAGATGTCGCGCCCGAAATTCGTCGCCAGCACAGGCAGCGCCGGAACCAGGATGTAGAGCGAGATCGGCGCGATCCCGGTCATGACGACCAGCAGCAGCAACACCACGCGCGAGGTCGCGATTTTCTTCGTCGCCGCGTCCGGCGGCTTGCTGATCATGCCGTGCATCGCCGGACACTAGCCGCACCGCGTTGCGAGCGAATACGGCCATTTCGGAATACGGCTATGCGCACGGCGTCAAGGCGCAGCAGTCTGTGACGGATTTAGAGCTTCAGCTCCGCCGTGGCCTGATCGAGCCAGGCTTTCGTCGCCTCGTCCAGTGCCGGCCCCACTTCGGTGCGGACACGCGCGTGGTAGGCATTGAGCCAGGCGAGCTCGTCGCGGTTCAGCATCGCGGTGTCGATCAGCCGGCGGTCGATCGGTGCCAAGGTCAGCGTCTCGAATGCGTTCATCGCTTTTTCGGCGCCCTTGATATCGGCGGCGACCACCAGCTCGAGATTCTCGATGCGGATACCGAAACCGTCGGTCTTGTAATAGCCGGGCTCGTTGGAGAGAATCATGCCGCGCTTTAGCGGCGTGGTGCCGAGCTTGGAGATCCGCGCCGGGCCTTCGTGCACGCTGAGATAGCTGCCGACACCGTGGCCGGTGCCGTGCTCGAAATCCACGCCGGCCGCCCAGAGATATTGCCGCGCCAGCGTGTCGAGCTGCGCGCCGGTGGTGCCATCAGGGAAGACCGCGCGCGCAATCGCCATATGGCCACGCAGCACGCGGGTGAAGCGGTCGCGCATCTCCTCGGTCGGCTCGCCCACCGCCATGGTGCGGGTCACATCCGTGGTGCCGTCTTCGTATTGTGCGCCGGAATCGATCAGCAGCAGATCGCCGGGCGCAATGCGCCGGTTGCTCTTGCGGGTGACGCGGTAATGCACGATGGCGCCGTTCGGGCCGGTGCCGGAGATGGTCGGGAACGACACGTCCTTCAGCGCGCCGGTGTCGCGGCGAAACGTCTCCAGCGCCTCGACCGCATCAATCTCGGTGAGCTTGCCGCTTCCCGCCTCTCGATCGATGAAGGCGAGGAAGCGCGCGAGCGCGATCGCATCGCGCCGGTGCGCGGTCTGCGTGCCCTTGATTTCGGTGGCGTTCTTGACGGCCTTCAGCAGCGCGATCGGATCGCTGCCGCGCACCGGCTTGCCGCCGCCGCTCGTGATCAACCGGCTCAGGGCGTCCGCCGCGGTAGCGTTGTCCAGCGCAATCGCCGCACCGCTCTTGGCGAGCGCCATCAGCGTCGGCGTCAGCGCGTCGGGCTCGCGCACGTCGGCGGATTGCTCGAGATGGTCGCGGGTGAGGTTGGAAAGCTTGCGGTGATCGATGAACACCGTGGGCCGGCCGACCTTGGGCACCAGCGCGTAGGACAGCGGCAGCGGCGTATGCGCGACATCGGCGCCGCGGATGTTGAAGGTCCAGGCCACCGCATGGCTGTCCGAGAGCACCAGCGCCTCGGCTCCGAGCTTCTCGATCTCGCTCTTGATCTGCGCGACCTTCTCGGCCTCGGCAACGCCGGCATATTGCAGGCCGTGGACTGCGACCGGCGCGACCGGCGGCTGCGGCCGGTCTTGCCAGACCGCATCGATGGGATTGCTGTCGACCGCGACCAGTTCGGCGCCGGCCTTCGCGCAAGCGGCCGAGAGACGGTCAGCTGCCGCAAAAGTGTGCAGCCACGGATCAAATCCTAGGCGATCGCCGGCTTTGAGATGGGTCGAGACCCAGCTCTCCGGTGGCGGATCGATCAGCGATTCCACCGCCCATGCCTTGGCGTCGACCTGTTTGGCCGCCTGGATCGTGTAGCGGCCGTCGACGAACAATGCGGCTTCCTGGGTCAGCACCACCGCGAGCCCGGCCGAGCCGGTAAATCCGGTCAGCCAGGCAAGCCGCTCCTCGGAGGGCGCTACATATTCGTTTTGCTGCTGATCGGCGCGCGGAACGACGAAGCCGGTTAGCTTGCGGCGGGCGAGTTCTTCACGGAGCGCCGCCAGCCGCGCCGTCAATGCGACGCCGGCCTCGGGCTCTTCGAATGTCTGGAAGTGAGCTTCGAACATAGCTCAGTTTAGGATCATGGAGATCAGTCCGCAATGTAGACGCAATTGGCATCTCATCTGGCATGGACTGTGCTTGAAAATGTTCCATTCGAATTGAGTGGAGTAGTGGATGCAGCAGTTGCGCTTCGTCCGGATGTCAGGGAAATTCGAGCAAGTGGTTCATCTCAACGGCGAGGGGACACACGATGCCAGCGTTCACCTTTGAGAAGATTTCGCCGCCGGTGCGCCTTGCACCCGCGGCAACGCCGCCAAAGAAGCCACGCGGCCTCATCAGCCAGATGATCGATCGCATCTCCGAGCGGCGTGCAAGGCGGGCCTTGCAGGCCGAGCGCGCAATGCGCCGGGACGACAAGTCGGCGGAGTAGCGCGGTCTTTTCACCTCGCCCCGCTTGCGGGGAGAGGTCGATCGCGAAGCGATCGGGTGATGGGGACTCTCAGCAAGTTCAAATCTCACCGCCTTCGCGGATACAGCCCCTCACCCCAACCCTATCCCCGTAAGAACGGGGCGAGGGAGTTCACCCCTTCTTTCTCAGCAACAGACTGCTCCACCCCTCGATCCGCAGATGCCGCAGCGGCACGAGACCTCGCGCGCGATAGGCAGCGATCACCGCGGGCGCCTGGTGGGTCAACAGGCCGGAGAGGATGACGCGGGCGCCGGGGGCCAGATGCCGGGCCATCGGGCCGGCCAATTGCCGCAGCGGATTGGCGAGGATGTTCGCGAGCACGAGGTCGAACGGACCGCTTCTGGCGAAATCCGGTGCGGCAAAGCCGGTCGCCCGGATCACCCGCATAGACTGACCAGCCTCGTTCAGGGTGGCGTTTTCGGCCGCGACCCGCACCGACGGCGGGTCGATGTCCGAGGCCAGCACCCTCAGATGCAACGCCTTGGCGGCCGCGATTCCCAGCACGCCGGTACCGGTGCCGAGGTCGAGCACGCGCTTCGGCCGCGCATGTTTCAGGACATGGTCAAGCAGAAGTAAACCTGTCTCTTATACACATCTAGATGTGTATAAGAGACAGTTTCAGGACATGGTCAAGCAGAAGTAAACAGCCACGCGTGGTGCCGTGGTGGCCCGTACCAAAAGCGAGTGCCGCTTCGATCTCGATGGCGAGCTTGTTTGGCGCCACGCGGTCGCGGTCGTGGCTGCCATGGACGACGAAGCGTCCGGCCGGCACCGGAACGAGGTCCTCAAGGCTCGCCTTGACCCAGTCCTTGGCCTCGACCGTATCGAAGGCGAGGGTGGCTGCGATGTCGTTTCCTGCAGAAGTTGCAACGAGTTCGCGCAGCAATTCCTGATCAGGCGCCTCTGCAAAATGCAGTGTGACGTCCCATTGTCCGTCCGGCCTCTCGAAGGCAGCCACCGCGGCATCGCCCTCGAAAAACACCTCCGTGAGCACATCCACGACACGCCTGGCAGCAGCCTCATTGCCGATCGAAAAGCTGGCGCGATGAGTGGGCAAAGGCTGCATGTCAGGGTTCCCCGAGATTCAATTTAGGGAACTTTTGTTCCCGATTTTTCGCATAACTTGCGATGTTCGAGTTAACTAGACCGCAGGTTGTATTCCGTAGATTTCCGGATGTTGGAAGCAACCAGCACATCCTGGAATGGAAATGGAGGCGAGTCTTGAAGCACATGGTTTCGAAGTTCTGGTTCGATGAGCGAGGCGCGACAGCAATCGAATACGGCCTGATCGCGGCCGGTATCGCGCTGGCCATCATCACCGTCGTGAACAGCCTGGGCACCACAATGAATGACAAGTTCGGTTCGGTTAGCAGCTCCTTGAAGTAATTTCTGCCTCCCATTTCCCAGTGGGGGTGACTTTCTTCATGGATGGCTTTTTTGGACGACCGCCCGCTGGGAATTGCTCCTGGCGGGCGAGGTCGTTTCGGGGGCCAGGCGTCGCTGCTATCCGTGCCCACAGGTTGTCTACCCACACTCCCGAGGCCATCCACCGGCTTGTACCCGGTTTATCCCGTCCGTTCTCCACAGCCTGGTTCGCGATTGTACCAGGCTTCGGCGCGAAGCTTCCGCCGCTTCACCACAGCCCAGCCAACAGGCTTGTCCACAGCCCATCCACAGCCTATCCACGGCTTGCAAACAGGCTGCGATGATCCCGCAGGATCGCCTGCGCGGCGTTGTGGCCGGGGGCGCCGGTGACGCCGCCGCCGGGATGGGCGCCGGAGCCGCAATGGTAGAGGCCCTTCACGGGCCCGCGATAATCGGCGTGACCCAGCATCGGCCGCGCCGAGAACAGCTGGTTCAGCGACAATGCCCCGTGGAAGATGTCGCCCCCCAACAGCCCGAATTGCCGTTCCAGATCGAGCGGCGAGAGGATCTGGCGGCCGAGCACGCTTGCCGCAAATCCCGGCGCGTAGCTGTCCACCGTCGCGATCATGAGATCGGCAACCTCTTCGCGATGGTCGTCCCACGACTTGCCATCAGGAAGCTTAGGCGCGACGTGTTGGCAGAACAGGCTCGCGACATGTTGCCCCGCAGGCGCGAGCGTGTCGTCGAGCGTCGATGGGATCAGCATCTCGACGATGGGCTGGCGGCTCCAGCCCTCTGCCTGCGCATCGAGCCAGGCGCGGTCCATGTAGCCGAGGCTTGGCGCGAGGATGATGCCGGAGGTGAGGTGATCACCTTCGCCGGGCAACGCCGTGAAAGAGGGCAGGCGGTCCAGCGCCACGTTCATGCGGAAGGTGCCGGAGCCGTTCTTCCAGTGGCGGATGCGGGCGAGGAAATCCTGCGGCAGCGCGTCGGCTGCGATGAGCCGTGTGTAGAGCAGCTTTGGATTGACGTTGGCCGCGACATATTTGGCGCGGATCGACGTGCCATTCTCCAGCACCACGCCGACGGCGCGATCGCGCTCGACGATTACCTCGCGCACGCCGGCATCCAGGTCGATCGTGACGCCGCGCGCACGCGCGGCGCGCGCCATTGCCTGCGTAATCGCGCCCATGCCGCCGATGGCATGACCCCAGACGCCCTTCTTGCCGTTCACCTCGCCGAAGGCGTGATGCAGCATCACATAGGCCGAGCCCGCAGCGTAGGGGCTCGCATAATTGCCGACGATGGCATCGAAGCCGAAGAGCGCCTTGACCAGATCATGCTCGAAGCGGTCGTCCAGCATCTCGCCGGCGGAGCGCGTAAAGAGATCGAGCAGGCTGCGGCTTTGCTCCAGTGTGAGCCCGCGCAGGATGTTGGCCGTCGTCAGCGCGTTCGCGGCCTCGCGGAGCGCGCCAATGCCAAAATGATCGAGCAGGTTCGGCGGCGCGCGCAGCACGAACTGCCGCAGCACATCCGCGATGTCCTCGAGCTCGCGCGAAAACCCGTCGAGCGCATCCGCATCGCGCGCGCTGAGCCGTGCGACCGACGCTTTGGTCCGGCCCTCGCCGGTGAGAAGATAACTGCCGTCGGGCGCCGGCAGGAAATTCTGCGCACGCCGCTCGACCACACGCAGCCCCTGCTCGGCGAGCCCGAGATCACGGACGACCTGCGGATTCAGCAGGCTCACGGTGTAGGCCGCGACCGAATTGCGGAAGCCGGGATGAAACTCTTCCGTTACCGCAGCTCCGCCCACCACCTTGCGGCGTTCGACGACGTGCACGCGCAGGCCCGCCATGGCGAGATAGGCCGCGCAGGTGAGGCCGTTGTGGCCCGCGCCGATGATGACGACGTCGGTTTCAGTCATGAAAAATTCTAGCTGTTCCCAGGATCAACCCGGGGCGGGTCCTTCGACCGTCCCGGAAATGATGTTCTATATCAGGCATTTCTCGCGGCAACATCACGAGACCATTTATTGCCCGTTCAGGCGCGGTGTGCTCCATTGCGCCCGGCCGGCGCCTGCCGGAAGCTTTATTCGACGCGTTTTCGAGCGCGAACCGGTGCCCACTTCGCTGGAAAACGCTTTTGCCTGGAGCTCCCATGGATTCGATCGTGCAACCCGCCGCCACGGAGCTGCCGTCCTCGTCGCGCAACCGGCTGCTGCTGACGGTCTATACGGCTGCGATCTTCGTCAGCGCGCTGCTGCTGTTCTCGGTGCAGCCGCTGTTCACGAAAATGGTGCTGCCGCGGCTCGGCGGCTCGCCGGCGGTGTGGTCGGTGGCGATGGTGTTTTTCCAGTCGCTGCTGCTCGCCGGCTACGCCTATGCGCATCTGCTGATGCAGATCAAAAGCCGCGTCGTTCCGGTCGCGGTGCATCTGGTGCTGCTGATCGCGGCCTTCATCACGCTGCCGCTCGGTATCGCCAGCGCCTATGGCGAGCCGCCTGCGTCGGGCTATGCGGTCTGGCTGCTCGGCCTGTTCGTGATGTCGATCGGCCTGCCGTTCTTCGCGCTCGCCGCCAACAATCCGCTGCTGCAGGCCTGGTTCGTGCGCACCGGACATCCCGACGGCCACGATCCTTACTTCCTCTATGCCTCCTCCAACATCGGCAGCTTTCTCGCGCTGCTATCCTATCCATTCCTGCTGGAGCCGATGTTCACGCTGCACACGCAGAACAGGCTCTGGACCGGCGGCTATGGCCTTCTGATCCTCCTGATCGTGGCCTGCGGCGTGCTGCTGCTGCGCTCGCCGAAGCTCGCGGTCGTCGATGCGCAAACCGAGGAGGGGAACGCCCCAGCACCGACTCTTGTGACGCGGCTGCGCTGGATTTTCCTCGCCGCCGTGCCGTCAGGCCTGCTCATCGCGGTGACCGCACATATCTCGACCGACGTTGCGGCGGCACCGCTGCTGTGGGTGCTGCCGCTGTCGCTGTACCTCCTGACCTGGGTGGTGGTGTTCCAGTCGCGGCCGCTGTTGCCGCACAAATGGATGCTGATGCTGCAGCCGGTCGCGATCGCGGGCGTCATTTTCCTGCTCGCCTTCGGCGGCGAGCAGAATCTGCTGCTGACCCTCGGCGGACACCAACTCTGCTTCTTCGTCATCGCGATGGCCTGTCACGGCGAATTGGCGCGGACCCGCCCCGCAGCCAGATATCTCACCGGCTTCTATGTCGCGCTGTCGTTCGGCGGCATGGTCGGCGGTCTCTTTGCCGGCCTCGTGGCGCCCTTCACCTTCTCCTGGATTGCCGAATATCCGATCCTGGTTGCGCTCGCGGCGCTGTGCCGGCCGTCGGCAAACGAGCGTTTTGCCGGCATCGTGAAGTGGTACTGGCTGGCACTTGCCGTGCTCGCGGCGGCACTGGTTGCGCCGTCCACCATGACGGGTGATCTCTCGACCTGGTTCGAGGATCAGCGCGTCTGGATCGCCAGTGCGGTTGGCGTGCTCGCAGCCGTTCTGGCGCTGGCGTTCAACGCCGGCCGCTGGAAGATCTTTGCCACCGTTGCGCTGGCGCTGGCCTTGACGCGGATCTACCCCGCCGACGAAGGCCGCGTCACCACCGTGCGCAGCTTCTTCGGCGTCCACAAGATCGTGGTGACGCCGGGCGGTTATTTCCATGTGCTGATGCACGGCACCACGATTCACGGCGCCGAGCGTTTCCGCAACAATGACGGCACGCCGGTCGCCGGCAGGCCGGAGCCGATCACCTATTATCACAAGGACGGCGGTATCGGTCAGGCCATCACCGCGATCCGCGAGCGCAAGGGCGCGCCGTTGAAGGTCGCGGCGATCGGCGTCGGTTCGGGCACGCTTGCCTGCGCCGCCGAGCCCGGCGAGGACTGGAAGTTCTTCGAGATCGATCAGTCGATGGTTGATGCCGCCAGCGATCCGAAGAATTTCCGCTACATCTCGAGCTGCCAGCCGAACTTCAAGCCTGTCATCGGCGATGCGCGTCTCACCTTCGCCAGGGAGCCCGACGGCGTCTACGACCTCATCATCGTCGATGCCTATTCGTCGGATGCGATCCCGATTCATCTCGCCACCGAAGAGGCGATGAAGATCTACAAGGACAAGCTCGCGCCGCACGGCGCCGTGGTGATGCACGTGTCCAACCGGCATCTCGATCTCGAACCGGTCGTGGTCGGCATTGCCGATGCCAACGATCTCAAGAGCTGGGTCTTCGACGAGGATTCCGGCCGCGACGCCGATTACATCTTCTCGACCGATGTCGTCATCTCCGCGCGCGAGACTGAAGACGTCGGCAAGCTGGCGTCTTCGAAGCAGTGGGAGGAGACCGATCCGGACGAGAAGGTGCGGGTCTGGACCGACGATTATTCCAACATCCTCGGCGCACTGTATCGGCGCCTGCGGTTCGGGGAGCAGTAGTTTTCCGGTACCCGGATTGTGCTGCAAGAAATCCGGTCTACGGGACGGCGTCGTGCTCACAATGCGCTGTTGCGCCTTATAGTCTGGGCGCAGGGCTTACAAGTGCTCGCACATTTATCTTTGGGCCGTGAGTTGACCGATGATGAACAACGAACTGGTTGTTGCGATTGGCAAGCGGATCGCAAACACAGAGACCCGTACCGACTATGCCAAAATAAGGCCTCGCGAGGTTGCGCCGCTCGCCACGACAGAGTCGATACGGGCTGCTGAGCAAGAGCTTGGCTTCTTGCTTTATCCGCTACTCCGACATTTGCTCCAAACCGTTGGTAATGGCGGCTATGGACCTGGCGACGGATTGATTGGGATCGCGGGGGGCTCATTGGATGTTGAGGGGCGCACGTTAACGGAGTTACGTCAAATACTCTGGCCGAACGACCATCGTCACGTTGTTCCGCTTTGCGATTGGGGTGATGGAATTTGGACTTGCCTTGACAACGCGACGGGCGCGGTCCTGACAATGAGCGAATCGGGATTGATGGACACAGGGCAGGACCTTCAATCGTGGCTCGAACAATGGGTCGCTGGCGCAAATCTTTGGAATCAGATGGTCGTAGTTGAAGACACAAGGATCCAAGATCCGCGCACGAAGGAGTGGATAATGATCCCGATTGTCAGGCGGGTCAAAGGAACACCCTACAAGATTGGATCCCCGAAGTGATACGAGACAATGCAGCGACTGGAACTACGGTGACAGTGCTGGACTCACCCCTGAAGTGAGACACGATAATTATAGTGACCGACGGTCGCTCAAATTGCTGAGCCCGCAACCATCAAGCATCTGGTTCGGCATGACCTGAGGATCGCGAAGGACAAGACTTTCCCGGGTCGCATATGGCGTCCAGCTCGTGAGCCTCCGAAGGCAGCATGGCATAGTGCCACTGTTTTGCCCGACGAGTCAAACAATATTCGAAAAATTCGAAATCACACAGATCTGAATCGCGGCCGATAGACAGCACGGTTGGTTACGAAAACGAACACGCGCCGCAGGTGCCGCGCTCCTTGCCGGTTTGCCGCTGATTTGCTCGACGCAGCAAGGGCCTAACCGAGCGGACCAAGCGCCGGCGAGCGATCGCACGTCTACTGTGCATGGGGTTGTTTTTCACCTTTTGCCGGAGGGCGGCCTCGGCTGGGCGAGGAGGGTGCGCAGCAAGTGGCGCATCGCGCCGGTCGGGCAAGCCTACGGCTGGACAGGCGTCCCGAGCGGCAGCTTTATTCGCTTCTCGCCGGCGACCTGACGCAGCAGGTCGGGCCTGTCAGAGATGATGCCGTCGACACCGAGCTCGATCATCCGCGCCATGTCGTCGGGCTTGTTGACGGTCCAGACCACGACGCGCAATCCCTCTGTGTGCGCCTCACTGACAAGCGCGGCGGTCACGTCGCCGAAATTGGGCGACCACACCGCACCGCCAGCAGCCTTGATCGTGCGCGGCAGCGAGCCGCCGTGATCGGCAGGGCTAAATCCCGCCGTCCAGTTGGTGGCTTTGTCGAGAACGACTGTTGGTGCCGAGCCGCGCTGGAGCGTCAGATACACCGTCGGAATTGTCGGGGCCTGCTGCTGGACGAGGCGTAGCGTCCGCCAGTCGAACGACTGGATCATGACGCGGTCGGAGAACTTTGCGTCCTCGATCACCCCAAGCAGCTTCGCGACGAAGGCCTGCGGCTGAAGCGATTCATCCGGATGATCCGGATCGATCTTGGTCTCGATGTTGAAGCGCACGCGTTCGTTGCCGGATTTGCGCACCAGCGCGAACAGCTCCTTCAGCGTGGGAATGCGGGTCCCCGGCACGGCATGCTGGTCGGGGAACTGCTTTGCATAGGCGCTGTCCGGCCGGATCTGGCCGACGTCGTAGGTCCTGACGTCGGCGAATTGCAGCTTCACGAAGGGCGTGCCCGGGGCCGCGACATACCCACCATTGGCATCCCGTGCGAGATCGGGATTGAGCCCGCGTTCGTGCGACACGACAACCTCGCCGTCGGCGGTCACGCCGACATCGAGCTCGAGCGTATCCACGCCCATCGTGAGCGCATTGGCAAAGGCCGGAAGGGTATTTTCCGGCAGCAGCGCCCGCCCGCCACGATGCGCCTCGAGATCGAAAGCCATATCGAAGGCCATGGCCCTTCCTGCAACGAGAAGACAGATTGTGCCGAGTAGTAGCGCGGGACGGAATGACATCATGAACCGCTGGGGGCAAGAGGGACGGCAGTTTCAGCCGCTAAAGCCGGATCGACCAATAGTCGGCATTATCAGTGCCGTCCACCCGGCGAGGGCGGAGCATCAGAGCCGCCGGAGACATGCGCGGCTCGGGCGCTCAGCGGTCGGATACCGAGGCCGTCAGCTGGTCGATCGTGGGATGCGCCTTCGACGGGCGCGGCATGTTGAACGGGCTGTCGTCTTCGCCGAGCTCGTTGAGGAATTCGTCGACCGCGCTGCCGATGAAGCCTTTGACCTGGTCCGAGCCACGATCGCTGAGGTCATTGTGCTGGAATTCGGTTCTGACCACCTGGATACCGGCCTTGGCGCAGGTCTCGTCGTCAGGGACGACGCCGGGATCGGCCTTGAATTGCGGGTCCTTCGAGCGGAAGGACAGGATCTTGACCTTGCCGTCGGTCATGAAGGGCACGCGCAGATTGTCGAGCGTGACGACCTTCTTCACCAGGTCCGGATGCAGCTTGGCGAAATACATCGAGATGTCGCCGCCGTTGGAATGACCGACCATGGTCAAATGGCGGTAGTCCGCATTCGGGTAGAGCTTCTTGAGCTCGTCGATCGTGAACAGGATGTTGGCGATGCCGCGGTTGTATTGCGAGCGGCGGCCGACATATTCCTCGCCGACCTTGGTCACCATGGGATCGTCGGCCGCGAGATCGTGCTGGATGCTGACCACCAGATAGCCGCGTGCGGCGAATGTATTGGTGAGGAACGAATACTCGGTGTGCTTGACCGTGTTGCCGTGGCTGAGGATCACGACCGGTAGCTCGATCATCTCCGCGATCGATTCCATCTCGCGGTCGCGGCGAACCGAGACCTCCACGGTGACGTCGCGGTCGCCGCGCAGAATGTCGGCGAACGCCATGGTGCTGTGATGGATAGCCCATTTGCCGGCAACGAAATAGATGAAGGCCATCAGCGCTGTGACTGAGGCGAAAACGGCAATGCCACGCTTCATGACAATCTCCGTATCCGTGTTCGAAATCATGCCGGTGGGACGCCGTGTCTGGTCTCGATGGTCAAAGCGGCCTCGGGGCCCGGCCGGACGTCCGTGTGAGAGGCTATTGCCGGGCTTTTTTTACAATTGGATGACTGGCCGGGCCGCCCGAAGCCGCGCCACCGTCTGCTCTCGCAAAAGTGAGGGGATCGCCGCTCGAGCCGCCCGTTTCTGTCCGAGGCGTCATGTCGTGGGTATCTCGTCGCGACGACCCGCCGTCGACAGGGCCGGCGAGCGCCCGTATGGTCCTGGGATTGCTATTTGACGCGCGTGACGGGATTTTCGCATGAACCGCGCCCGCTTGTTCGCCGCCCTTTTACTCGCGGCCCTGATCATACAGAAGCCAGCCGCCGCCCAGCGCGGCAACGATTTCGATTCGCTGCTGGCGCAGATGAATGCGGCGACAGAAAGCGGGCACTGGGCCGAGGGGCTGGCGGCGGCCCAGAAGCTGGAAATACTCGTGCGCCGTCAGCAGGGCGCCGACAACATGAACTATGCCGGCGTGCTGCACAACGAGGGCATGTACCTAAACAATCTCGGTCGCTTCAACGAGGCGGTCGACAAGCTCAATGCCGCGCTGGCCATCAAGCTGCGCAACAACGACGTGGCCTCCACGCTGCGCACCTCCAAGATCCTGGTCGCCTCGCTCGGTATGCTCGACCGGCGGGCGGAGGCGACTACGGTCGCCGAGCGGGCGCTGGCCCTCGGCACCGGCGCATTCGGGTCCAACGACGTCCGCCTTGCGGACCCGCTTGCCGCGCTTGGCGGACTGGCGCGCGACAAGGAGAATTACAGGGAGGCTGCCGTCTATTTCGAGCGCGCGCTCACGAGCTTGCAGGCTGCAAATGCGCCGCCGCAGGAAATCGCATCCGCGATGGACAATCTCGGCGATGTCTACGGCTTGCAGGGTCGTTTTGATGACGGCGAGCGTTTGCTGAAACAGGGGCTTGAGTTACTCGACCGCAGCTTTGGCAACCGGGCCGAAGCCGCGCTGAACTACGACAAGATGCTCAACGATCTCGGCAACCTTTATCTCGACGCGGGTCGTCTGCGCGACGCCGAGGCCACGATGCGGCGTGCGCTGGCGGTCACGCGGGCGCGTAGCGGCGATGCACATCCAAATGTCGCCGCGACCATGGGCAACCTTGCAACGGTGCTGGAGCACGAGGCCCGCTACGCCGAGGCGGAAAAGCTCAATCAGCAGACGTTGCAGGTCTATGAGCGGATCTATGGGGCGAACCATCCGACCACGGCGATCGCGCTGAACAATCTAGCCAACGTCTACTCGGCGCAGGGCAGGAACGAGGCGGCTGCCGGCTTGCAGGAGCGCGTGCTCGCGATCTATGAAAAGGCCTTCGGGCCTGACAGCCCCGATGTGGGACGCGCCCTCAACAATCTCGCCACCAGCTATGCGAGCCTCGGCCGCAACGATCAGGCGCTCGGCCTGTATCGTCGCTCGCTGGCGGTGATGGAGCACAAGTTCGGGGAGGGCAGCGGCGCGAGCGCGCTGGCGGCGCGTTCGCTTGGAGTGGCCTTGTTGGACGCGGGTCAGACCGACGAGGCGCGGCAATATCTGGAGCGCTGCCTCGAGATCGACCAGCGCGTGCTCGGTGGCACCCATCCACAATTGATCAGGGATCTGCGCGCCGTGGCGGTGCTCGACCTGAAGACCGGCAAGCTGGCCGCGGCCCGCGGCCAGCTTGATCGGGCCCTGGCGATCGCGCAGAGCAAGCTCGGGCCGGACCATCAGGAAACCATCGGGACCCTGATCAACCTCGCCGAAATTGATCGCCGCGAGGGCAAATGGCCGGACAGCCTGGCGCGGCTGCGGCTTGCGGCAACGGCGCTCAACGCGCAGCGCAATGCGCAATTCGCCCGCTTCAGCGACATCGATCCCTGGCTGATCGAGGCGATCTGGCGCGTCTCTGACGGCAAGCCCGACCTCGCTGCGAGCGACGAAGCCTTTGGTGCCGCGCAGCGGGCGCATGAGACCAGGGCGGGCGCCGCGTTGTCGCAGATGGCAGCCCGCTTCGGCGCTGGCAACGATGCGATCGCGGGTTTGGTCCGGCGGCAGCAGGATCTCAGAACGAGTCTCGAGACGCTCGGCAAACGGATCACCTCGGAGCTCGGGCAGGCGGACGGAAAGCGCAACGATCAGCTGATCGCGAGCCTGCGCGCGCAGGCAACGCAAACGCAGAAGTCGCTCGACGATGTCACCGCGCAGCTCGACCGCAGCTTTCCGGCCTATGCCGAACTGTCCAATCCGCAGCCGCTGTCGATCGCGCAGACGCAAGCGTTGTTGAGACCGGACGAAGCGCTGGTGACGTTCATCGCGCTCAGTGACAAGACTTATGCTTTTGCAGTCACTCGCGAGGCCAGTGCGCTGCGCCAGATCCCTCTCGGCAGCCGCGAGATCAGCGATCGCGTCGCTCATTTGCGGCAGGGGCTTGCCAATTCCGAGACCGCCCATTCGTCGTTCGATCTCGCTGCGTCCTTCGAGCTTTACAATGCGTTGTTTAGCCAGATCACGGCTGATATCGCCGGCAAGCCGAAATGGCTGATCGTTCCGGCGGGAGCGCTGACCAGCCTGCCGTTTCAGGTGCTGGTGACGAAGAAGCCTGATGGCGCATCCGCCGACCGCTACCGGCAGGCGGCCTGGCTCCTCAACGAGCGCGCCATCACGGTGCTGCCCTCGGTGCCCAGCCTGCGCGCACTGCGCAGTTTTGCCAGGGAATCGCGCGCGCAAAAGCCGTTCATCGGCTTCGGCGATCCCGTGTTTCAACAATCGCCGGGCGACAAGCGCGCGGGGCGCAATGTGCAGCCCTACCAGAACTACTATGAGGGCTCCGCTGTCGATCTTGATCGCCTGCGCACCGGCCTGCCCGCGCTGCCGGAGACCGCGGGCGAACTCCGGGCCGTGGCGAAGGCGCTCGGTGCTTCGCCGCAGGATGACGTCAAGCTTGGTGCGGCCGCGACCGTGACCAACGTCAACCAGCTGTCGCTGGACCAATACCGCGTCGTCGATTTCGCCACCCATGGTCTCGTCGCCGGTGAGGTCAACGGCCTCAGCGAACCTGCACTCGTGCTGACGTTGCCTGACAAGCCAACAAATGACGATGATGGTCTACTGACCGCAAGCCGCGTCGCAAAACTCAAGCTCGATGCCGACTGGGCCGTGCTGTCGGCCTGCAACACGGCCGCGGGCGACACGCCGGGCGCAGAAGGCCTGTCGGGTCTTGCGCGCGCCTTCTTCTATGCCGGTGCACGCGCGCTGCTGGTTTCGCACTGGCCGGTCGATTCCGACGCGGCCGTGCGCCTGACCACGGGGGCCTTCTCCGAACTCACGACGCATCCCGGCATTGGCCGGGCCGAAGCGCTGCGGCGCTCGATGAGGGCCTTGATTGCGGATCGGTCGTCGCCCCGCAATGCCGATCCTGCCGTATGGGCGCCGTTCGTGCTGGTCGGCGAGGGTGGTTGACGGCGGCCGAAGAAAGCCGAAACTGGTCTTCAAAAAAGATCGGGAGCGAATTCACATGCGGCTTATTCTCATCGCAATGATGGTGGCTCTGATGCTTGGACAGGCGGCAGCCAGGGATGTGTTGTCGGGCGCGAGCCTCTATGCCGATGTGGCGCGCTACGCCTCCTTCGGTCTGCACCGCTTCGGTTCGCCCGGCGATCGCGCGACCGCCGACTGGATCGCGGGCGAGCTCTCCGAGGCCGGCTACGCGATCAAATTCCAGCCGGTCGTGCTCGGCCGGCAATATGTCGTGGAGCGGGCGAGCGCGGAGGCGGGCGGTACGGTGGTCGAGGCGACGCCGTTCTGGTGGCCGCCGGAAGACAAGGCAAGCTTCCATCTGTCCGCGCCGCTCGCGCGGGATGGCGATGTCGCCGGCAAAATTCTCTGGGTCGATCTGCCGTTTGATCGCGGCGCCTATCTCGGTCCGGCGCATCGTGCTGCGATTAGTGAAGCCGCTGGAAAGAAGCCTGCCGCCATCCTGCTGATGATCGGCAATCCTGCCGACGACCGGTTTGCCTACAACGTCACGCAGGAAGACGCACCCTGGCCGGTGCCGGTGATGGTGGTCGGCGCCACGATGCGTGGCACGTTCGACCGTGCGCTCGCCTCAGGCGCGCCGGTGACGTTCGATGTTGTCGGGCATTACGAGAGCAATGTGTCGGGGCGCAATGTCATTGCCGAGACCGGCGTCGGCCGCGGGCCGACCATCGTCGTCTCCACGCCGATGACCGGCTGGTACTCTTGCGTCTGCGAGCGCGGCCCCGGCATCGCCAATTTTCTCGCGCTGGCGCGGACGGCAGCGGCGGAGAAATGGCCGGCGCATTTCGTCTTCATCGCGACATCAGGCCACGAGATCGGCCATGGCGGCATGGAGCTGTTCCTGAAAGACGGCGCCCCCGTGCCGAAGGAGACGCTGGCCTGGATCCATTTCGGCTCGTCGAATGCGTGCTACGCCTTTGCGGAAGGCGTTCGCACCGTCAGGCCCGAGGAGGAGCGCTATCTCGTGCTCAGTAAGTCAGCCGTTGCGGTGACCGATGAGGCGTTTGCCTCAGTCGCGGCCAAACGTCTGGTGACGGAGAAGCAGGCGGTTGGTGAGCTGCGCGACGTCCATGCGGCGGGCTACGCCAATTTCCTCGGCATGGCCGGCCGCCATCAGACCTTCCATACGCCGGCGGACGATCTCAACGCGACCGGGCCCGAGATTCTGGAGCCGGTCGCACGTGCGTTCGTCGATGCTGCGCGGAAAATTGTTGAGCGCGGCGACGCTGCATTCAAACAATAGCGTCAGTTCTGATAGTAGTAATTGCGCGGCTGATAGTACTGGCGCGGCTGTTGCTGCTGATAGTAGTAGCCTTGCTGCTGGCTATAGGCCGGATCGTAACCGTAGCCCGGCTGCGGTTGCGGGAGCTGCTGGTAGACCTGCGTGCCGTAGGGGCGGGTGATCGGACGCGGCGCCGGATAGCGCGCGCCAGTGTCGCTGCCGTCGGCGGGATAGATGTAGTTGCTGTCCTGCTGCATGTAGCGCTGCGCGGGCTGCATTGGCGGCGTCAGATTCATGGGATCGCCTGAGGTGGCGTATTGCTGCTCAGCCGGCTGCTGGGCGCGGGCGACGGCGTTGTTCGTGCGGCCGCGCGGGTTGCGGGCCAATGCCACCTGCGCGGAGCCCGTCAGCGTCACCGAGGTGTTGAGCACGCCCTGCTCCTGTACCAGCGCATAGAGCGTTGAGGCGTTCTGGCGCGACAGTCGCACGCAACCATGCGAGGCAGGCGTGCCCAATCGCCCGACCGAGTCGGTGCCGTGGATGGCGTGCCCGACCTTGGTGAAGAAGATCGAGTGCGGCATCGGCGCGTCGTCGAATTCCTTCGAGAAGTGATCCTCTTCCATGCGAAAGGCGCGGAAGGCGCCGTTCGGCGTCTCGCGCGAGGGAATGCCTGTCGAGACCGGCCAGTGATAGCGCGTCACGCCGTCGACCATGACGGTCATCTGCTGATTGTCCTTGTCGACCGTAATGTCGACCTTGGCCTGCGCGGTGCCCGCGCTCAAAAGCATCAGGGAAGTGAATGCAATGAAAAAGGAACGCATCTGAATTCTGGCCTCCGGCCTGTTCACGCTAGGCGCCGCGGCTCTCCGTCCCCGGCGTGCACTATGCCTGCAATCCGGCTTTCGTTCCAGCGGCCTAGCCACCCATCGTTAACGTGACGCCGGGCGTAAGCAAGGCCGCTTTGTGCCGTGCCGGCTCTGGCGATGCTGACATTTTCGCGAGCGGGAGCTGCATTCACGACGCCGACAATTCGTCGCAAAGGCGCAACCATTTGGCCGCTTCGGGCGTTGATCGTGGCCCACCGACTGGCGGCTTCCGCCGCCGTTTAACCCCTGTACTTTCCCTTGGGACTGAAGATGAACAAAGCCCGTGCTACCGCCGCCAGCCCGTTGGCCGGCTTGCCTGTCCGCGTGTCGTTTGCAGCTGCCGCCATACTTCTCGCGCTGATCTCGCTGCCGCAAGCCGGCCATGCCCAGGGCATCGTGCGTGGTGCCCAGGAAGGGTTTTATGAGGGGAACCGGATCGCCGGGCCCGTCGGTGGCGTGGTTGGCGGCGCGGTCGGCGCCGGTGTGGGCGGCGCCGTAGGCGCAGTGGAGGGGGTGTTCGGCATTCCCCATCACCACCATTACCGCTGCCGTGGCTACTATGACGGCTACCACCGCTTCCACTGCTACAGGTGAGCCCACAGTCGTCATTCCGGGCTCGCCCTTCGGGCGCCCCTGGAAGGACAGCTCAATTTTTCAGCCGGTATCCTGTCCGGAAGATCCACCAGATTACCGCCAGGCAAATAGCCAGGAACGCCAGCGTCATGCCGATGCTGACGGAGACGCTGACGTCGGCGATCTCATAGAAGCTCCAGCGGAAGCCGGAGATCAAATAGACGACCGGGTTGAGCAGCGCCACCGTGCGCCAGGTCGGCGGCAGCATGTCGATGGAGTAGAAGCTGCCGCCGAGGAAGGTCAGCGGCGTCACCACCAGCATCGGGATCATCTGCAGCTTCTCGAAGCCGTCGGCCCAGATACCGATGATGAAGCCGAACAGGCTGAACGTCACCGCCGTCAGCACCAGGAACGCCAGCATCCAGACCGGATGGTGAATGTGTAGTGGAACGAAGAGCCCGGCGGTCGCCAGGATGATCAGGCCCAGAATGATCGATTTGGTCGCGGCGGCACCGACATAGCCGAGCACGACCTCGAAATAGGAGATTGGCGCCGACAGGATCTCGTAGATCGTGCCGGTGAATTTCGGGAAGTAGATGCCGAACGAGGCGTTGGCGATGCTCTGCGTCAGCACCGACAGCATGATCAGGCCGGGCACGATGAAGGTACCGTAGCTGACGCCCTCGACCTGGCTGATGCGCGAGCCGATGGCGGCGCCAAACACCACGAAATAGAGCGAGGTCGAGACCACCGGCGAGACGATGCTTTGCAGCAGCGTTCGCCAGGTGCGCGCCATTTCGAACAGATAGATGGCGCGGACGGCGCGGTGGTTCATGACGTCCTCACGAGGTCGACGAAAATGTCCTCGAGCGACGATTGGGTCGTGTCGAGATCGTTGAAGCGGATGCCGGCGTTGCGGAGGTCGCTGAGCAGGCTGGTGATGCCGGTGCGTTCGCCCTTGGTGTCGTAATCGTAGACCAGCGTCGCGCCGCTGTCGCAGAGGTCGAGCTGGTATTGGCTGAGGCTCTCCGGGAGCGAGGTGACCTTGCCCTGCAAATGCAGCGTCAGCCGCTTCTTGCCGAGCTTCTGCATCAAGGTCGCCTTGTCCTCGACCAGCACGATCTCGCCCTTGTTGATGACGCCGATGCGGTCGGCCATCTCCTCGGCTTCCTCGATGTAGTGCGTCGTGAGGATAATGGTGACGCCGGACTGCTGAAGCGTCCGCACCACCTCCCACATGCCCTTGCGCAACTCAACGTCGACGCCGGCGGTCGGCTCGTCGAGGAAGAGGATCTGGGGCTCGTGCGAGAGCGCTTTCGCGATCATCACGCGGCGCTTCATGCCGCCGGAGAGCGTGATGATCTTGCTGTCCTTCTTGTCCCAGAGCGAGAGGTCCTTCAGCACCTTCTCGATGTGATCGGGATTCTTCGGCTTGCCGAACAGGCCGCGGGAAAAGCTCACCGTCGCCCACACGCTCTCGAAGGCGTCGGTGTGCAATTCCTGCGGCACGAGGCCGATCAGCGAGCGCGCCTTGCGGTACGAGGCCTGGATGTCCTCGCCGCCGACGAGGACCTTGCCCTCGCTCGGATTGGCGATGCCGCAGATGATCGAGATCAGCGTGGTCTTGCCGGCCCCGTTGGGGCCGAGCAGCGCAAAGATCTCGCCGCGCTCGATGTCGAGATTGACGTTCTTGAGCGCCTTGAAGCCGGACCCATAGGTCTTCGACAGATTGGCGACGGAAATGATGGAAGACATGATGGCCGGTGGGGATGGGGATTGATTCGCCGGAACCCGCACCCTGTTGGGCGGGAAAACCGGGGGACCCCCGAAATAGGAACGGCCTTGCCCGGCCGCAATTGCCTGGAGAAAAATGGCCTCAAAACGGTCCCTTACGTGGCAGATTTCGGGCAAGTGTTGCGCGATGGTCACGACTTGCGGCTAAGATCGCCATTCACGCGGCTCTTTGTTGCGTCTGCGAGCAGGCCGTGGCTACGATTCCGCCCAATCGCGAAGCGTTTGTCCCCAGGGAAAAAATCAATGAGACTGAACGGCCGTCACACCGCCGGTGCAAGCCAATTGCCCGCCCTCCGCGTGTGGGCGATCTGCCTGCTCCTGTTGTCAGCTGTTGCCATCAACCCGACCACGGCCGGGGCGGCACCGACCCAGACCGCTGCGACGACGCATGTCTACCTGCTGCGCGGTGTGCTCAACATCTTCTCGCTCGGGCTCGACACGATCGGCGCCCGGCTCCAGGCGCAGGGCATCCCGGTGACCGTCGCGAATTTCGTGTCCTGGTCCTCGCTCGCCGATGAAGCCGCGACCGAATACAGGGCGGGCCGGCTCAAGACCATCATCCTGGTCGGCCACTCCTCAGGTGCGACCGCGCTACCTGACATGATCGCCAAGCTCAACCAGCTCGGCGTTCCCGTGAAGCTCGCGATCGGCCTCGACTCCGTATTCAAGACCAAGCTGACGGCTGGCGCCGAGCGCTACATCAACATCTATATCGGTGACGGTCCGGGCGAACCCGTGCGCGCCGCGGCCGGCCTGCGCGGCAAGCTCGACAATGTCGACGTGCGCGGCAGTGGCGTCGGCCACATCACCATCGACAAGAACGAGGCGATCCAGCGCCGCGTCATCGCCGAGATCGATGCCGCAATCGCCCGCTCGCGCGCTCCGGCTGCCCCGGTCGCCGAGCCCGGCGCCGCACCGCGGGCGGCGGCCCGCTCGGCGGCGGCAACGGCCCCGGCGCGGAATTGAATGACCACGGCTGCACGCGAGGTGCCGCAAAATCAGCCAATTCCGCGGTCACTAAGCCCCGCGACGGAGGCGTTCGCCTTCCGTGGTGGGACTGCAGGACTTGATGATTGATCCAAGGCGACTTGTGGTGTTCGCAGCTGTTGCGCTGCTCGCCTTGAATTCCGGTCTGGCTGCAGCATCGCCTGCCAAGCCGAAGCCGGTCGTGGCTCCAGCTGTCGCGCCGCCGCCTCCCGCGCCGCCCGCAGAGCCGCTGCCGCCGCCGAAGATCTATTTGTTCCGCGGCGCGATGGGGCCGATCTTCTCGACCGGGATCGACCGGCTCAGCGAGAAGCTGACGGCGGCCGGCTTCTCGGCCGACGTCTACGAGTTCACCTTGTGCCGGCTGATCGGCAACCGCGCGATCGCCAGCTACAAGGAGAGCCCGGCGCCGATCGTCCTGATGGGCCATTCCATGGGCGGGCTGTGCTCGGTCCTGATCTCCGAGATGGCGGCCAAGGAGAACATCCCGATCAGCCTCGTCATCACCATCGACCCCGCGCATGCGACCGACGACGTGCCGCTCAATGTCGAGCGCTTCATCAACATCTTTCTCTCCGACAGCGTGCTCGGAGGCGGCGACGTGGTGACGGTGCCCGGCTTTCGCGGCCACTACGCCAGCTACGATTTGAAGCTGAACAAGCGCGTCTCGCACATCAATATCGAGAAATCGGACGACATCCACCGCCAGATCGTCGAGATGGTGACGCAGCTTTCGCGCATCCAGACGCAGACCCAGGCTGACGCAGTGCCGTTGCGCTACCAGGTCCCCGCGGACACGCTGGTCGAATTGTGGGACAGCGGCGTGCGCTTACCGGCCCGTGCCGGCGACACGATGGAGAGCATCGCGGCGACGCATCGTGTTCCGGTCTGGACCATCGCGCAGAGCAATTCGCTTGCGGAGAACGCGACGCTCACACCTGGCCAGTCCGTCATTGTGCCCAGGCACTTGACGCCGCTGGACGCAACGGCCGCGATGGCGGTGCCGCCGCCGGCGGCACCTTCGGGGCGGAAGAAGTAGAACCTCTCAGACGTTCGAGCCGTGGATCGCGTCGATCACGGCATCAGTCACTTCCTTCGTCGTCGCTTTGCCGCCGACATCAGGCGTCAGCACGCCGGCCGCGCAGACGCGCTCGACGGCCTTCATCAACCGCGCAGCCGTGTCCTTCTCGCCGAGATGCTCGAGCATCTGCGCGCCGGTCCAGAACGTCGCAATCGGGTTGGCGATGCCCTTGCCGGTGATGTCGAAGGCCGAGCCGTGGATCGGCTCGAACATCGAGGGGAAGCGGCGCTGCGGATCGATGTTGCTGGTCGGCGCCACGCCGAGGCTTCCGGCAAGCGCGCCGGCGAGGTCGGAGAGGATGTCGGCGTGCAGATTGGTCGCAACGATGGTGTCGAGGCTCTTCGGATGCAGCGTCATGCGCACGGTCATGGCATCGACCAGCATCTTGTCCCAGGTCACGTCGGGGAATTCGGTCGCGACTTCGGCGGCAATCTCGTCCCACATCACCATGCCGTGGCGCTGCGCGTTCGACTTGGTCACGACAGTCAGGAACTTGCGCGGACGCGACTGCGCGAGCTGGAACGCATAGCGCATGATGCGGGTGACGCCGACGCGGGTGAAGATCGCGACCTCCGTACCGACCTCTTCCGGCAGGCCCTTGTGCGCGCGGCCGCCCATGCCGGCATATTCGCCTTCCGAATTCTCGCGCACGATCACCCAGTCGAGATCGCCGACGCCGACATTGCGCAGCGGCGAGGCGACACCGGGCAGGATCCTGGTCGGGCGCACATTGGCGTATTGGTCAAAGCCCTGGCAGATCGGCAGGCGCAGGCCCCACAGGGTGATGTGGTCGGGCACATCAGGGGCGCCGACCGCGCCGAAATAGATCGCGTCGAACGTCTTCAGTTCAGCGAGGCCGTCGGCCGGCATCATCACGCCGTGCTTCTTGTAATAGTCCGAGCCCCAGTCGAAGGTCTTGACGTTGAAGGCGAGGTCGCCGCTGCGTTTTGCGAGGGCCTCTAGCACGCGGACGCCGGCCGAGATGACCTCGGGGCCGATGCCGTCGGCGGGAATGGCTGCGATCGAATGGGTGCGCATGGGAAGGCTCCGGTCGGGATGTCAGTGGGATTGCGGGACGGGTTCGACGGGCGCTGTCTGCGCGCGCGACAATAGCAGGGTCAGGATGGCGGAGAGAACGAGCAGGCCGCTGACGAAATAGAGGCCACCGACAAAACTGCCGGTCTGGTCCTTGATCCAGCCGATCATGGCGGGTCCGACGAAGCCGCCGAGATTGCCGATCGAGTTGATGGTGGCGATGCCGGCCGCGGCCGCGGGGCCGGAGAGGAACAGCGTCGGCATGCTCCAGAGCGGCGGCTTTGCCGAGGAGATGCCGATGTTCACCAGCGTCAGCGCGATCAGCACCGCGATCACGCCGGATGCAAGGCCGGCATAGGCAAGGCCCGCGGCCGCGACCACGCAGGCGATCACGACGTGCCAGGTGCGCTCGCCGGTGCGGTCCGAATGCCGTGCCCACAGCACCATGGCGACGACGGCAGCCGTGGCCGGCAGCGCATTGAGGAAGCCGATCTGCAGCGAGGACAGGCCGAACTGCTTGATGATCTGCGGCGCCCAGATGCCGAGCGTATAGAGACCGGCCGAGGTGCCGAAATAGATCAGTGACAGCGCCAGCACGCGCGGATCGGCAAGCCCGCGCCAGATGCTGTGGCTCGCGGTCGCGGCCTTGCTGGTGGTCTCTCCATTCATGGTCTCGACCAGCCAGCGACGTTCGTCGTCAGCGAGCCATTTGGCCTTCTCGGGCCGGTCGGTGAGGAATGCCAGCACCACGAAGCCGAGCAGCACGGCCGGCACCGCTTCCAGCACGAACAGCCATTGCCAGCCCTTGAAGCCAAAGAGGCCATCCATCTCCAGCAGCGCGCCGGAGACCGGCGAGCCCAGCACGGTCGAGAGCGGGGCGGCCGCCATGAACAGCGCGGTCACTGCCGCGCGCTGGCGTGCCGGGAACCAATAGGAGAGATACAGGATGATGCCGGGAAAGAAGCCGGCCTCCGCGACGCCGAGCAGGAAGCGGAGAATGTAGAAGCTCGTCGCGCCTTGCACGAAGGCCATCGCTGCCGAGACGAGGCCCCAAGTGATCATCACCCGCGCGATCCAGATCCGCGCACCGACCTTGTGCAGGATGATGTTGGAGGGCACCTCGAACAGGAAATAGCCCCAGAAGAAGATACCGGAGCCCAGACCGTAGACCGTCGACGACAGGCCGAGGTCCTTGTTCATTGTCAGCGAGGCGAAGCCGATATTGACGCGGTCGATGAAGGCCACGAAGTACAGCAGCATGATGAAGGGAACGATGCGCCAGCTGATCTTGCGCAGCACGCGCGTCTGAATCTCGCTCGCCACCCTGGCCTCCCAAAGTTCCGGTTCTTGGTTATCTCGGCGGACCCAGAGGTCCACGCCGGTCATGAGCCTAGGCGGATGCGGGAGGCGCACTCAATTGGCGCTGGTTTATACAAAAAAATGATATAATCATTTTAAGGCGAGACGAGAGGACTTGGGATGGAATTGTATCAGTTGCGATGCTTCGTGGCGGCGGCCGAGCAGCTGCATTTCGGCCGCGCGGCGCAGCATCTGCAGATGCTGCCGTCCGCGCTCGGGCGCCAGATCAGGCTGCTGGAAGAGGATCTGGGAACGCGGCTGTTCGCGCGCACGACCCGCGCTGTCTCGCTCACCGAGGACGGCACCACGCTGCTGCGCGATGCCCGCGCCATTCTCGCCAAGGTCGAGGCGGTCGAAAGTCACCTGCGCAACCGTTCGCGCGCGGGCGCCGCGCGGCGGTTGCGGATCGGCGCTGTCGATAGCGCCGCCGCTGGGCTGCTGCCGCTGTTGCTGCGGGACTTCCGCGCCAAGCATCCCGAGGTCGCGGTGCAGCTGCTCGAAGACAAGACCATCCGCCTGTTGCCAAAGATCCTGACCGGCGCGCTCGATCTCGCCTTTGTTCGTCCGCCCGATCGGCCGGACAAACGGCTCGAGTTTCGCCCGCTGCTTCGGGAGACCGCGATCGTGGCCTTTCCGGTGCGCCATGCGCTCGCCTCACGCAAGTCGATCACGCTCGCCGACATCGCCGATGAGCCGATGCTGGTGCCGGACCGCCGCTCACGGCCGCACAGCCATGACCTCACCGTCAAACTGTTCGAGCAGGCTGGCCTGGCGCCGCGCATCGTGCAGGTCGCCGATGAGAAGCAGACCATCATCAACCTCGTGGCAACAAAGCTTGGGGTCGCCATCGTGCCGCGCTGGACCACGCGGATGGCGGTATCAGGCGTACGCTTCGTGCCGCTCCGACCGAAACAAAGCGGTCCCGTCGGACGATTGCCGCTAGCGGCGGCCTGGTTGCGTGGCTCGCGCGATCCAGCCCGTGATGCAATGCTGTCTGTGCTGGAGGCGCGGCTGCGCAGCTATGCGCGGGAGGCCTGAGGGGCTATGACATCGGCTTGGACAAGCGGCAGGATGCAATGACTGAACAGAAAGCTTCGGGCGAGTTGAAGGTTGCCATCGCTGGCCTCGGTTCGATCGGCACCAAGGTCGCCACCGCGCTCGATCAGGGCATCGAGGGATTGGCGTTGTCAGCCGTCGCGGTGCGCGATCCCGCCAAGCATCAGGCCTTCATCAGCGGTCTAAAGCATCCGCCGCAAATCCTGCCGATCGACCAGCTCGGCGAGGCCGCCGACATCGTCGTCGAATGCGCGCCGAGTAGCCAGCTGCGCGCGATCGTGGAGCCAGCGGTCAAGCGCGGCAGGTCCGCGGTCGTCGTCAGCGTCGGCGGGCTGCTCGACAATTTTGACCTCATCGATCTCGCCCGCGCCAATGGCGGCCGCATCCTCGTGCCGACAGGTGCGCTGATCGGGCTCGATGCGGTCAACGCCGCAGCTGTCGGCACCATTCATTCGGTGAAGATGGTCACGCGCAAGCCGGTCGACGGGCTGAAAGGCGCCCCCTTCATCGTTCAGAACAACATCGACATCGACAATCTGCGCGAACCGCTGAAACTGTTCGAGGGCAGCGCGCGCGAAGCGGCGAAGGGTTTTCCGGCGAACGTCAATGTCGCCGTTGCGCTGTCGCTGGCGGGCATCGGGCCCGATCGCACCCAGATGCAGGTCTGGGCCGACCCGACCGTGACGCGCAATGTTCATCGCATCGAGGTCGAGGCGGACTCAGCGCGGTTCTCGATGGGCATCGAGAACATTCCGTCTGAAAATCCCAAGACCGGGATCATCACCGCGCTGTCCGTGATCGCGCTGCTGCGCAAGCAGCGCGCCACGTTGTGCGTTGGGACCTAGAGTATGATCCGGAAAAGTGTGAAGCGGTTTTCCGGCAAGATCATGCTCAAACAATAGAGCCCTACGCGCCTGTCACGCGCCAGATCACGTTGCCGACGTCGTCGGCCATCAGCAGCGACTTCTTGTCGGGGCCGATCACGACGCCAACCGGGCGGCCGTAGGATTCCTTCTCGTCCGGCGCAAGGAAGCCCGACAAGATGTCGCGCGCAGGGCCGGAAGGTTTTCCGTTCTCGAACGGGACGAACACCAGCTTGTAGCCGGACAGCGTGCTGCGATTCCACGAACCGTGCTGGCCGATGGCCATGCCGTCGGGGAAGCCGGGCAGCGTGCCCGCCGGCACCCAGCACAGGCCGAGCGAGGCGGTGTGACCGCCGAGCGCGTAGTCCGGTTGAAGCGCCTTGGCCACCATAGCCGGATCCTGCGGCACGCGGTCGTCAACCGTCTTGCCCCAGTAGCAATAGGGCCAGCCATAGAAGCCGCCGTCGCGCACCGAGGTCAGATAGTCCGGCGGCGTCTCGTCGCCGAGGCCGTCGCGCTCGTTGACGACGGTCCACAGCACGTTCGTATTCGGCTCCCAGGCAAGACCGACCGGATTGCGCAGGCCCGCGCCAAAGATGCGATGGGTGCCGGCGACGAGGTCGAGCTCGTAGACCGCAGCGCGGCCTTCCTCGACCTCCATGCCCATCTCGGCGATGTTGCTGAGCGAGCCGACGCCGGCATAGAGCTTCTTGCCGTCGGGGCTGGCGAGCAGGCTGCGCGTCCAGTGGCCGCTCGGCTTGAACGTGGTGAGGCGCTTGCCCGGCGCCTTGATACTGTCGGCGTTGGCGACGTAGGGAAACGCCATCACGCCGTCGGTGTTGCCGACATAGAAGGTGTTGCCGACCAGCGCCATGCCGAACGGCTGGTTGAGGTTTTCCATGAAGGCGCCGCGCACTTCGGCAACGCCGTCGCCGTCCTTGTCGCGGAGCAGCGTGATGCGGTTGGCGGATTCGCCGAGCGCCGCAGCGCGCCGCATCGTCGCCTGCATCGCGTAGTGGAACACGCTGCGCGGCGGGCCTGCGATCTGCGTCGCTTCCGCGATCAGGACGTCGCCATTGGGCAGCACCTCGATCCAGCGCGGATGATCGAGATCGGTGGCAAACGCATTGACCTTGAGCCCGGGCGCCGCCGTCGGCTTCTGGCCCTGGCTCCAGCCGCGCGCGGTCGGCATCTTCAAGGTCGGGATCGCACCTTGCGGCTTGGCTTCGGGAATGGCCGGCGTCTGGCCCCAGGCCGGCGCGGCCTCGGTGCCTGTCAGCTTCCGCCATTGCAGCGCGATGCCCCCGAGGACTGCGACGAACTGCGCGAAGATACTGGAAAAAGTCATGAGAAGCCCCTGTCGAACCCTGCGGCACGGTCCGGATCGCACCAAGCCCCGCGCGGGCCAGGAAACCAATCTCTGTCTGATCGCCGACCTCTCCAGATCGCCGATGGAACGTCGTCGTGCCCTTTTTGCGCGCGCATCCAACTGGCTGGCGGTAAAAAGGTCAACCGGGGCAAAACCCGATCGGTGCCTATTCCCGTGGAATGGCTGCCGATCGAATTTGCATGGGGTGGTGCTGAGACGTCCGGCCGGCCTTTATCGCGGCGACGTGAACGGGATGATCATCGGCACGCGGCGGCAATAGCCGCCGTAAGCGTCCTCGCCGAGCTCCTTCGACAAGAACACCTCTTCCATCCGACCCTTCTGCCACATGCCGAGCGAGATCAGGATCGCGCCGAGGATCGTCGTGACGCTGCCGATCGCGAAGCCGGTGACCAGCATGCCGAAGATCAACCCGGTGTAGATCGGGTGACGGACGATGCCGTAGGGGCCGGTGTCGATGACGCGGTGGTCTTCCTTGTGGGTGATGGTGTTGGACCAGAACTTTCCGAGATGCAGCCGGCCCCACCAGGCGAAGGCGATGCCGGCGACCGAGAGAACCGCGGCGATGGTGATACCGGTGTTGCCGAGCACCCAGAGCGGCTTCCAGCCCATCACCTCCGCAATGAACGGCGTGTACAGGATGCCCCCAATCAGGATCGGCAGGCGATAGCGCTGCGACTCGAGCGTCATGACCTGCTTCTTGGTCCGCCCCTGCCAGAACGAGGCGCCGACCCAGCTGGCGAGGAAGGCGAGCCAGATCAGGGCCAGGAGCTCGGTCGGCCAGGTCGTGGTCCAGCCACCCCAGGCGACGGACAGAAGCTTGCTGAAATCGAAGGACATAAGGAAAGGTTCTTTGGGTTCGGGAGCAGATCAGCTCACGCGCGAGGAGAGCGCGTGATGCTCGATGGCATTGGAGGCGGCCTGGCCGCCGCGGGCGAGCAGATGGGTGATGGTTTCGCGCAGCACCGGCTCGATCGGGCGCGGCGCATAGCCGAGCTCCTGACGGGCTTTGCCAATCGAAAGGTCGCTCGCGGCGAGCGCGATGCGGACGCCCTCCGCCGTGCCGTTGGGCGGCCGGCGCGTGATGTGATCGGAGATCTTCTCAAGCATGATCGCGGAGAGCTCGGCGATCTTGCCGGGAACGACGACCGGATATTGTCGCCGTCGGCTCATCGCCGACATCATCCGCAGGATCTGGCCGAGCCTGACACAATCGCCGCCGAGGATGTAGCGCTGGCCGATGCGGCCGCGCTCCATCGTCAGCACCAGGCCCATGGCGACGTCGCGGACGTCGACGAGATTGACCGGGAAGTCGATATGCGGCTGCACTTTCTTCTGCAGGAAGTACCACAGCATCGCGGTCGGCGGCGTCAGATTATGGTCGGCAGGGCCGATCGGCATGGTCGGCGTGCCGATCACGAGCGGGAAGCCGCTGGCTGCGGCCTTGGCGGCATGATGCTCGGCGAGCGACTTCGACCGCGTATAGGCGCCGGGCATCGCATCGGCCGGCTGCAGTGCCTCCTCGGCGGCGACGCCGTTGAGATTGGCGTAGGGGAACAGGATTGATTCCGTCGAGCAGTGCAGGAAACGCGAGACGTTGCGCCTCATCGCAGCCGCAAGCACGACCTCGGTGCCGCGGAAATTGACGTCGTGAAAATCCTGCTTGTTGGCGACCCACATGCCGGGCAGGCCGGCAAGGTGATAGACCTGATCTATACCCGAAACCGCCGCGTCGACCGTCGCAGCGTCCAGCACCGAGCCGTGCACATACTCGACGTCCGCATTCGCGGTCGCCGGCGGCCGGACATCGAGAATACGTACCCGCTGCCCACGGGCGCGGAGCGCTTCGACGAGATGCTGTCCGATGAAACCGCTGCCACCGGTAACCAGTACGAGAGTCATGCAAATGGTTTGCTGTTTCGCTTCTAGGACTAACGGGTCGAAAGAGAATTGGTCGGAACAGGCGCCAGAATCGCGGCAAGGTCGCGACGGAAACCCAGCGCAATAAACAATTTTGCCATCACAAACATCGGTCCGAGCAAGAGATGAGACGGAAACGTGAACAATGACGCCTCGCGACCCTCAAAGACCTTGTGGCCGATGGTCTGCGCGGCGAGGCCGAGCACGACCAGCGCAGCGAAAATCGCCCACATCGTCACGGTGCTGACTTGCGTCGCAATCGTCGTCGCGATCGAAAACAGCACGATGGAGACGGCCAGAATACCGGTCCCGAGTGCCACGTCGAGCAGCAGCCAATAGATCAGAACCGGCAGGGCCAGGATCACCGCCAGGCTGACGTCGAAGCCGAACAGAGACAGCCTCACCAGCGTCAGCGGCAGGACGGCGCCCGTGAACAGCAGGAGAATACCGACCACATGCATCGCCGTGTTCCGGGGGTCGCGATGATACTCGACATAAACGGCCAGTTGGCGATGAAAAAAGCCACCCATCTCGGTCTCTTGCAGCACGGGGGTCGGGGAAGGACGAACAGAGCCTATAGCACCTGAAAGAGCAGTGCACAAACCGGCACTATTGTCGCGCAAAGCCCTGCTGTCGCGCTGTGAGACAGGTCACAAAATAATCAGAACTTCAATGGGTTCCGCCGGGCGCAAAGGCCGGGTGGTCAGTGCTTCTTGGCGGGCTTTTTCGCCGCAGGCGCAGGGGCCGCCGCGGGATGCGCAGGCGCTTCTTCGGGCACTTTGGCAAAGGTCAGGATTTGCAACTGGCCGTTGAGGGCGGAGGTCGGCTTGGCGCGGTCGAGGAACTGCTCCTCTCCGAGGCCGATCGGCTGCAGCCGCTTGGTCGAGATCTTGAACGTGTTCACCAGCACGTCGCGGATCGCGTCAGCCCGGCGCTGGCTCAGGATTGCGTTGGCTTCCCGTGTCTTCTGATTGGATTCGACGTGGCCAACGATCAGGAACGTGTAGGGCAGCAGCGAGGCGTGGACCAGCGCGTCGGCGATCCGGCCGACGGTCTGGTAGGACTCCGGCTGGATGATCGGCGTGTCGGCGTCGAACTGGATCTGGGCGTTGAAGGTGGGCAGCTTGGCGAGATCAGGCGCGATCGGCGGCCGGTTCACGGGACCCGGATCGTTCTTGATCCTGGCCTTGGCCCGCTCCATCACCTGCAGCTTCAGCGCGGGGATGTCGACCTCGCCGGCCTCTTCGAAATGATTGAGCTTGCCGACGATGTCGTCACGGGTCGGCGCCGTCTGCGCCCCGGCTGTGCCTGTTAGCAGAGCGAGGCCCAACGCGATGCTGATGCCGGCGATGGTGTGCCCGGTTGTGCGCATCATCATCGATACCCCGCGTCGTCGACGGCCTTCAGGCAGTTGTTGCTGATGCCCTTGGGTGTCGAGATCAGGCAGGGGATCGACTTGCTGGTCTCCTTGGTCGAGCCGCCGCACACCTTGACGATCTCGCGCTGGCAGGCGTTCGCCACCGTGACACGGGCGGCAATGCGCTTCTGGATCGCGTCGAACACCGTGAGGTAGTCGTTCTGGCACTGCTGGGTGAGCACGTCGCGGTTGCGGGACAGGCACTCCTTCAGGCGCGTCGAGTCGGGATTGACGCCGCGACAATTGGCGACGATTTCCGCACCGCAACTCTTGGCCAGCAGCCCGATCGAATCGCCAAAGCTCATGGTCTCCGCCATCGCGAGCGATGGCATCCCCAATACAAGTGCGATCAGTGTGATTGAGCCCCGGACCATGACTGCATCTGATACGGGGAAGTTTGCCATGGTCAAGGGCTGTTCGCCCCAGAACCGTCGAGAGTCCGGCCAGTGCGGCGAACAGTCCTCACTCGGCCCTCACTCTTGGGCGTCGTCGCGGGGAGGGAATTCGATCAGGACGGCCGTGTGGTTCCGGATCGCGTCGGCAAATTCGGGATTTGCCTTGAGCTCCTCCAATGTTCGCGGCGGGGGGAGCTGCCCTCCATCGTCTATCAGCTCCTGCGCATAGAACGCGATCGCCTCGGGCGCATTTTCGAGGGCCTCGTCGGCGTCGTCGCCGCCGGAAATGCAGCCGGGCAGGTCGGGAAACCACAAGCTGACGTCGTCCGGGCCTGCGTCTTCGATGATGGCGACGTAGTGAGGCATGGCAGGGCCGGTCTCGCAGAACTGGTGTTCGGGCGGTTGTGCCGCCCGGTTTACTTCAATTATGACTATCCCATCTGTGGAGGTAAGCAATTGAGCAAACTGACTCTGGCCGAAGGCGCCGGCTCGTTCGTGTTTGACGATGAAGGGGCCACCCCCTCACAACGTTCGATGCGGGTCTTCTCGTTTTGCCCTCGATCGAGCACCCGGCACACGCGCATCGTCATGGCGATGCATGGCGTCGATCGTGCCGCTGCGGAATTTCGCGATCTGCTGGCGCCGCAAGCCGAGCGCAATGGGCAGATCGTGCTGGTGCCGGAGTTCGATCCGGATCAGTTCCCGGGCGTCCACGCGTATAATTTCGGCGGCGTGCGGCGGCCGCCGCCGGACAACACGGTCCTGCCGCGCGACCATTGGAATTTTGGCGTGATCGACCGGCTGTTTCATCATGTCCGACACGCGATCGGGTCGAGCCGGGACACGTTCGGGCTCTTCGGCAATTCCGCGGGCGCGCAATTTGTGCTGCGCTATCTCGCGCTCAACGAGGCCGCTTCCGTTGATGTCGCAGTGGCCGCCAACTGCGGATGCTACATGCTGCCGAACCTCGCCAAGGACTATCCGGACGGCATGGGAGGGATCGGCCTCCAGGAAGGTCATCTACGGAGGTATCTGGGGCGCTCGCTCGTCATCTTGCTGGGCGATGCCGACAACGATCCGGACGCTCCGGACCTGCCTCGCTGGGACGAGGCGATGGCCCAAGGGCCTCACCGCCTTGCGCGTGGTCTCTGGCATTTCGAACACTGCACGAAGCTGGCGAAGAGCCTCGATGTGGCGTTGGGCTGGAGGCTCGAAATCGCGCCTGGTGCCGGGCACGTCGACCAGCTGATCTACGATCAGGGAGCGAACATCCTGAACGGATGAGTGGAGGGCGAAAATCTCCTCACGCCCGCTGCACAAAGCTGTCCACCACCTTCTTCTCGCCGGCCTTGTCGAAGGCGATGGTGAGCTTGTTGCCGTCGATCTTGGTGACGCGGCCGTAGCCGAATTTCTGGTGGAAGACGCGGTCGGACAGCGAAAATTCCGAGGTCGTGCCGGTCGACTTGGCGACCAGCTCGCCCTCGATCGTCATCGGCCCGCGGCGGCGCGAGGAAAAGCTGCCGAAATCGGGTGAGGATGACGACGACGAAAACGTCGAGGCTTGTTCCTCGAAGCCGCCGCTACCGCCACCATTGCGTCCGCCGCCCCGGTTGCGATTGGCCTGGGCGCGCTGCCAGCCCGGCGTCTGGTAGGAGGAGCCGAAGCTCTCCATGCGCTCGAAGCGCGAGGCGCCGTAGCCGCCGGTGCCACCCCTGTCTCTTATACACAGCCGCCGGTGCCACCCCAGGCCGAGCCGCCCTTGGATTCCGTGATCTCGACATTGGCGGCCGGCAATTCGTCGAGGAAGCGCGACGGGATCGTGGTCGACCAGGTGCCATGAATGCGGCGGTTGGTCGCGAAATAGATCATCGCGCGGCGGCGGGCGCGGGTAATGCCGACATGGCCGAGCCGGCGTTCTTCCTCGAGGCCGGCGCGGCCCTGTTCGTCCAGCGTGCGCTGGCTCGGGAACAGGCCTTCCTCCCAGCCGGGCAGGAAGACGGTGTCGAACTCCAGCCCCTTGGCGGCGTGCAGCGTCATGATCGACACACGGGCGCCGCCATCGCCGCTATCGGCGTCCATCACCAGCGAGACGTGCTCGAGGAAGGACGGCAGATCGGGGAATTCGTCGAGCGAACGGACCAGCTCCTTGAGGTTTTCCAGGCGCCCGGCAGCGTCGGCCGAGCGGTCCTTCTGCCACATCTCGGTATAGCCGCTCTCGTCGAGCACGATCTGGGCGAGATCGGTATGCGCGGTGACCTCGCGCTGGGCGCGCCAGCGGTCGAACTGGGCGACGACGTCGCGCAAGGATCCGCGCGCTTTCGGCTTCAGTTCGTCGGTCTCGACCATGGCGCGCGCCGCCTCGAACAGCGGGATGCGGCGCTTGCGGGCGTGGTCGTGCAGCATCTGAACGGTGGCGTCGCCAAGGCCGCGCTTGGGCACGTTGACGATGCGCTCGAAGGCGAGATCGTCGGCCGGCGAATTGATGACACGCAGATAAGCCAGCGCATCGCGGATCTCGGCGCGCTCGTAGAAGCGCGGACCGCCGATGACGCGATAGGGCAGGCCGAGCGTGACGAAGCGGTCCTCGAACTCGCGCATCTGGTAGGACGCGCGCACCAGAATGGCGATCTCGTTGAGCTTCTCGCCCTTGCGCTGGATCTGCTCGATCTCCTCGCCGATGCCGCGGGCTTCCTCTTCGGAATCCCACGAGCCCGTCACCGTGACCTTCTCGCCTTCGACGTCCTCGGTGCGCAGCGTCTTGCCGAGCCGGCCTTCGTTGTGCGCGATCAGATGCGAGGCGGCGGCGAGGATGTGGCCGGTCGAGCGGTAGTTGCGCTCGAGGCGGATGACCTTGGCGCCCGGGAAATCGTGCTCGAAGCGCAGGATATTGTCGACCTCGGCGCCGCGCCAGCCATAGATCGATTGGTCGTCGTCGCCGACGCAGCAGATGTTTTTGACGTGAGCTTTTTCGCTGGTGGGAACAGACACTGCATTAGTTTGCTCGTCATCACCGGGCCGGCGCGAAGCGTCGAGACCCGGTGATCCATCTTGTGAAGACTCGATGGATTGCCGGGGCAAGCCCGGCAATGACGAGCCGGGAGAAGGCGCCTGCGACAGCAGCCGCAGCCAGAGATACTGCGCGACGTTCGTGTCCTGGTACTCGTCGACGAGGATGTAGCGGAAGCGCTCGTGATAGCTCGCGAGCAGCTCCGGATGCTCGCGGAACAGCGTCAGGCAATGCAGCAGGAGATCGCCGAAATCGGCGGCGTTCAAGATCTTCAGCCGCTCCTGGTAGCTCGCATAGAGCTTGCCGCCCTTGCCGTTGGCGAAGACGGCGGCTTCGCCCGACGGCACCTGCGAGGGCATCAGGCCGCGGTTCTTCCAGCCGTCGATCAGCCCGGCCAGCATGCGCGCCGGCCAGCGCTTGTCGTCGATGTTCTCGGCCTGCAGAAGCTGCTTCAAGAGCCGCACCTGGTCGTCGACGTCGAGCACGGTGAAATTCGACTTGAGCTGCGCGAGCTCGGCATGGAAGCGCAGGATGCGGCCGCCGATGGAGTGGAAGGTGCCGAGCCACGGCATGCCCTCGACGGCGTGGCCGAGCATCTGGCCGAGCCGGTGCTTCATTTCGCGCGCGGCCTTGTTGGTGAAGGTCACCGACAGGATCTCGGCGGGACGGGCGCGGCCCTGGCTGAGGATGTGGGCGATGCGCGTGGTCAGCACGCGCGTCTTGCCGGTGCCGGCGCCGGCCAGCACCAGGACCGGGCCGTCCAGCGTCTCCACGGCTTCGCGCTGCTCCGGATTGAGCCCGGTGAGGTATTTCGGGCCCACAGACGCGCGCGCACGCGCGGCGATGCCGCCGGCTGCGGGCTGGTGGTCGGGTACGGTTGTGATCTTGCTCGGCTCGGTCATGCGAATCATTGGCCCCACGATGGCACCGCGGGGTGGTGGAAGGGAGCCTTCATAACAGGATTGGCCCCTATATGGGGCCGCCGTGCCGGGTTTTCCACGTGCGCGGCGGGCCGATTTGTTCCTGGGCAACAGGCGAATTTCCAGCTTCCGCGGGCCGGAACCAATGTTCCGAGCCAGCGATTGGTTCTGCAAGTGAGGCGCCTCAGCCGCGCCGATCGCAGACAGACATCAAAACAGAGGTTAGGGCCATGCTGAGCTGGGTTGTGACATTTCTGGTTATCGCACTGATTGCCGGTCTTCTGGGCTTTGGCGGCCTCGCCGGCGCGTCGATCGAAATCGCCAAGATCATTTTCTTCGTCGCGATCGTGCTGTTCCTGGTCTCGGCGGTGGTCGGCCTCGCCCGCGGCCGCAGGATCTAGCGCCAGGATCTAGCGCGACGTCTTCGAGGGCATCGCCACGTTGCGGCCGATGCCCTCGGGCCGCGCCAGTGCACTGTGAGCCTTGGCGACCCCGGCAATGCGCTGCTGAATATCGGGCGGAAACGCCGCAACGCGACGCGCGTTCATGTCCATGTGCAGCGACATGTTCTCGGAGGTCGCCGACAGCCAGCCCTCGGTTGCGTGCCGCATCTCCTCGAATGTGTGCAGCCGCTTGTCGTCGGCTTCGAGCAGCCAGACCAGAATCTGCACGGGGTCGCCGAGATGGATCTCGCGCAGATACCGCACATGGCATTCGGCGGTGAAGGTCGAGCCGTGGCGCTCTGTCTTGTAGGCGGGACCGATGCCCAGCTCGAGCCAGAACTCGTCGATCGCCCGGTCGAACATCACGTTGTAATAGGCCATGTTGAGATGGCCGTTATAGTCGATCCATTGCGGCTCGATCTGCATGATCGAGGCGCGGAATGGCTCGGGCTTTGCGTCTGTGGTGGCGCTCTCCGGCATGTCTCATTCCCTGGCTATGCGTCCGGTCGCTTGACTTGACCGGTGAGATGTCCTTTGCCACGGTTTCCTGTGTCGGGAGGACGATCCGTGGGTACTGCTATCACCAATAATCCGCCGCGGCCGGAGCCGAAAGCCCTCGCAAGCGCGCTGGAGCAGCTTGCCGCACGCTTCGGCAACCGCCTCATCACCTCGCAGGCCGTCCGCGAGCAGCACGGCCATACCACGACATGGATTGTCAACCAGCCGCCCGACGGCGTGGTGATGGCGCAGGAGACTGCCGACATCCAGGACGTGGTGCGGATTTGCGCCAAACACGGCGTGCCCGTCATTGCCTTCGGCACCGGCACCTCGCTGGAGGGCCAGGTCAACGCGCCCGCTGGTGGCATCTCGATCGATCTGCGCGACATGAACAAGGTGCTCGCGGTGCATGCCGAGGATCTCGACTGCGTGATCCAGCCCGGCGTCACCCGCAAGGCGCTCAACGAGCATCTGCGCGACCAGGGCCTGTTCTTCCCGATCGATCCCGGCGCGGACGCTTCGCTCGGCGGCATGGCCTCGACGCGCGCCTCGGGCACCAACGCGGTGCGTTACGGCACCATGCGCGACAGCGTGCTGGCGCTGAAAGTGGTCCGCGGCGACGGCGAGATCATCACCACGGGCACGCGCGCCAAGAAATCGTCGGCCGGCTACGACCTGACGCATCTGTTCGTCGGCGCCGAAGGCACGCTCGGCATCATCTCCGAACTGACCATCCGCCTGCGCGGTATTCCCGAGACGATCGCGGCCGGCGCAGTGTCGTTCGAAACCGTGCACGGGGCGTGTCAGGCCGTGATCCTCGCGATCCAGACCGGCATTCCCGTTGCGCGCATCGAGCTGCTCAATGCCGCGCAGGTGAAGGCCTGCAATTCCTATTCGAAACTGACGCTGCCGGAGACGCCGCTGCTGCTGATGGAATTCCACGGCAGCGAGATCGAGGTCGCCGAACAGTCGAAGGCGTTCGGCGAGATCGCCAGGGAATGCGGCGGTGGCGATTTCTCGTGGACCACCAAGCCGGAAGATCGCACAAAATTGTGGCAGGCGCGGCACGATGCATACTGGTCCGTGAAAGCATTGCGGCCCGGCGACAGCATCGGCGTCGTTGCAACCGACGTCTGCGTGCCGATCTCGCGCCTTGCCGACTGTGTCAGCGAGACCGAGGAAGATCTCAAGCGGCTCAACCTGTTGTCGCCGATCGTCGGCCATGTCGGCGATGGCAATTTCCACTGCTCGCTGGTGTGTGACACCAACGATGCCGCCGAGATGGCGCGCGGCGAGGAATTCATGCATCGCCTGGTCGAGCGCGCGCAGGCGATGGGCGGCACCTGCACCGGCGAGCACGGCATCGGCCAGGGCAAGCAGAAATATCTCAAGGCCGAGCTCGGCCCCGAGGCGCTTGATGCGATGCGTGCGATGCGTGCCCTGAAAAAGGCACTCGATCCGCAAAACATCTTCAACCCCGGCAAGATCGTGCCGCAGGCGTAGCGCGCGGCATCGGCTTTCGTTTATGCTCGCTCCGTCACGGCGGAGCGATGCAATGCAGTGGTTCGCGCGCAAGACGCGGAAAGAGATCTGGGACGAAGCGATCGAATGGCCGCTCGGCGACATCGAGGCCGCCGCGCGTATCCGTGCCATTTGTGACGCTGCGGCCCCAAGCGCCGCGGGGTGTGCGCAAAACGACAAGCACGACGGCGCGCGCTATGAGCGGGCGGCAAAGGTCGCGATGGAAATCGCGATGAAGATCTCCGACAGCCTGATGCGCGACGACGCGGTGCATCGCATCGTCGATCTCTGCATGATGGCCAATGACATCAAGACGGCGCAGATCCTTTTCCGCGCCATCCACGCCAGCTGGATCCGCGAAACCGCGCAGCGCGAGCATCCGACGCTGGTGCAGTAGCGGCGATTACTTCGCCAGTCTGTGCACGGCCTCGTCCACGCTGTGGAAGACGTGCTCTCTCGGCAGGACCTCGAACAGGCGGAAGCGCTCGAACGCGTCTTGCGCGCGCACCGATTCCAGCCGCGCCAGGGCCACCGTCACGCCCTGTTGGCTGCATGCCCTGAAGACGTCGAGCAGGATCTGCGCGGCGGTGAAGTCGATCTCGACCATGCCGCTCGCCTCCAGCACCAGCAATTGCGGTGTCGCCGTGCCGAGAACCTTGATCACGTCGCTGCGGAAACCGGGCGCGTTGAGGAAGGACAGTGGCGCCTGCAGCCCGATCACGGCGACGCCGGCGATGCGCTCGCCGGCGATGTGCGGATGTGCCGGCCACCAGATCGTGGTGCCCGGCACGCGCTCGAACTCGATGAGCCGCGCGCGCGTCGTGCTCCAGATGCCGTGTAGCAGCGACAGCACGATGCCGAGGAATGCGCCCTGCTGGATCGGCAGCACGATGATCAGTGCGGCGGTGGCGACGATCAGCAGGAACTCGCTGAAGGACTGGCGATAGATCGTGACGATCTGCCGGGTGCGAATGATCCGCAGCGCCACGAACAGGAGGATGCCGCCGAGCGCCGCGTCCGGCACATGGCGCAGCAATCCGGTTCCGAAGGCGAGCAGCAACAGCACGATCGCGGCTGCCGCAAGCCCTGCGAGCTGCGATTGCCCGCCGGTCTCGGCCACGATTCCCGTGCGCGGCGGACTGGCATTGACGGGAAAGGCGCCGAACAGCCCGGACAGCACGCTGCCCGCGCCGGCGCCGAGGAAGTCGCGGTCGACGTCGGCGGGCTTGTCGGGATCGGACGGGAACGATCGCGTGGTGGCCGCGGTCTGCACCATCACCACCACAGTGATCACGAAGGCCAGCGGCACCAGATGCACCCATTGCTCCGGCGCGAGATCGGGCAGGGTTGGCCGCGGCAGCGTACCAGGTACGATGCCGACCACGTTGACGCCCTTGCTCTCGAGGCCGAGCGCGATCGTCGCCAGGGTCGCGGCGACGAGGCCGATCAGCGCGCCGGGAATTTTCGCGCTGATCTTCTCGGAGATGAAGACCGCGGCCAGCACGCCGAAGCCGATGCAGGCCGTGATCGGATTGGTCCGCCCGATCTCGCTTGCGAGCACGCCGATGCGATCGAGCGTCGGCCCACTTGGCGATTCCAGCCCGAGCACACTCGGCAGTTGCGACACGATGATATGGACGGAGATGCCGGCGAGGAAGCCGACCATGACAGGCATCGACAACAGGTTGGCGATGCCGCCGAGGCGAAACGCGCCGCTGGCGAGCATCATCGCGCCCACCATCAGCGCCAGCGCGATCGCTAGCCCTTGATATTCAGGCGAGCCGCTAGCTGCGAGCGCCGCAAGCCCGCCGGCGAAGATCGGCGTGATCGTGGAGTCCGCGCCGCAGGACAGGAAGCGATTGCCGCCGAGCAGCGCAAAGCCGAGCGAGCCCGCCATGAAGGCGAAGAAGCCGATCTGTGGCGCGAAGCCGCCGAGCCGCGCGGTCGCCATCTGCTCGGGGATGGCGATGGCCGCGAGCGTCAGTCCCGCCATGAGATCGCCGGGCAGCGCATAGGACGCGAGTGAGCGGAAGACCGGCCATGAGCCTTTGGCGTGAGCGTCGTTTGGCATCGATGTCGAATCCCCGGAATATGCGTGTCGGTCGGTCAGACTACAGCATTTCCGGCTTCGGCGGCGGCAGACAGCGGTGGCTCTGCCCCATCAACAGAAATGTCCGCAAGCAATGCTTGCGGACATCCGTATCTATCGCAGTGCGGCAGCCTCAGTATCTGTTGCCGCGGCCACCGTAGTCGCCGTGACCCATCTCGCTGCCTCCGCCACCGCCGCGGCCGCCGCCCATACCCATTCCCATGCCAATCCCGACACCGATGCCGATGCCTTGCATGATGGCGGCGGGCGGCACGCCCTGAGACTGTGTATGCTCGACAACAGGCTCGTCAGGCGGCGGCCGGCGCTTCGGCGGCGCATCGACCACCTTGCGCTTTGTCGTCGGCGGCGTGTCGTCGACGCGCTTCTTGATCATGGGCGCAACCGTCGGGTTGATCGGCGTCGTTGCCGGTGGCGTCGGCGTCGAGCACGGGCAGGTCGGCGCCATTGCGACGGCGACCGGGGCCGCCACCGCTGCAACCGGCAGCACGAAGTTGCGGTTCTGCACGCGGAGCAGCATCCGGCGCGCGGTCGCGGCAAGATCGCTGTTGTCCCAGTTCGCCAGATAGGCCTCGTAGGATGCGCGCGTGTTGATCGCGACCGCGCGATCCCACGCCAGCATCTGGCGCCGGCGCTCCATGACGGTGCGCAAGCGCGGCGTGCGGGCGTCCTGCGCATACAGCTCGATATAGGCCTGATACGCAGGGACGGTGTCGTCGGCGATCACGAGATCATAGGCGACCTTGGCATCCTTGCCCTGCAAATCCTTGCGCCAGTCCTCGACGCTGCGCGTGGCGCTGGCCAACGCCATCGAATTCGAGCCCGGGGCGGCTGGCTGACCGTTGTTGCTCTCGGCGCCGAAGAATTTGAAGTCAGTCGTCAGTGACGAGCTCTCCCAGGGGATCTGTCGTCCATCGGTCGACTGCGCCACCGAGATGCGGATGCGCTTGAACACTTCCTCGATCGGGATGTTCGGTTGCTTGGCAACGGTCAGGGCCGCCGTGGTGTAGGGGCTGTCGGCGCCGTTACCGTCCTCGGCTTCGGCGCCAGGCGAGGTCGAATAGGAAATGAAGGTGCCGGGCGCGCCTGCCTTGGTGTCGACGACCGCTAGCCCGTGGCCAGCGCCGCTCAGCGCCGGGAATGGATTGTTGCGGCAGGCATCGAGCATGAAGATGCGCGCCTTCGTCGGCAGTGCGCCGAGCGTGTTGAGCAGATCGTTCAGCCGCACGCCCTGCAATGGAATGTCGGCCTCGCGCTTGGGATCGAGATCGACAGGCACGAGATAGTTCTCGCCATCGATCTGCAGGCCGTGACCGGCGTAGAACACCAGCGCCACAGTGTCGGTTCCGCTGGCGCTGACCTTGCCGGCGAAATCCGAGATCGCCTGGCGCATCTCGGTTTGCGAAAGGTTCGGCGCGGCGGTGACGTTGAAGCCGGCATTGCCGAGCATCTCGGCCATGCCCTTGGCATCATTGGACGCGTTGGGCAGCTCCGGCACCGTGCGATAGGCGGACTGGCCGATCACCAGCGCAAGCCGCGCTTCGGCCGCAGCCTGCGTCGGCGTCATCAACTGGGTGAGGGCGAGCAGGCTGGAGGCAAGGATCAAATGAGAAAGGGCTGGACGGCGCATGTTGTCACCTCCGTTGCAATGCGCGCGAGGATGTCACCTTTTCTAGTCGTCCGCCATTGCTCTGTCTGTGCGCTAGCTCACGCATGTGCGTGCGGCAAAATGGGGCAGAGCCACTGCCGAAGCCAATGCGTCATGCCGATGTCAAAATAGTCCACGATCCCACGGAGGATCTGGCCCAAAGCGCGCGGCGAGGAAATCGATGAAGGCGCGCACCTTGGCTGGCGGCCTGCGATCGGGCAGGTAGACCGCATGCACGGCGGAGGCCTGCATCTCCGGCTGATCGAGCGGCAATGCCACCAGCGTACCGGCGCGCAGATCATCGGCGATGATGAAGGTCGGCTGTCGCGCCAGGCCAAGGCCGGCGAGCGTCGCCGCGCGCAGCGCATCGCCATTGTTGGCGCGCAGATTGCCGGAGACCTGCACCCGGATCTCACCATCCGCGCCGAACAGCCATTCCGCCGCACTCGCCTGTTGCGAGAGCGTGTAGCCGAGACAATTGTGAGTGGCGAGATCGGCGACGCTGCGCGGCGTGCCGTGCTTGGCGAGATAGGACGGGGCGGCGCAGACGACGAGGCGGTTCGGCGCGAGCTTTCGCGCCACCATGCTGGAGTCACGTAAGCGCCCGATGCGGATCGCGAGGTCCCAGCCTTCCTCGGCGAGGTCGACCAGCCGGTCATTGAGGCCGAGCTCGATCGTGACCTCGGGATGTCGTTCCGAGAAATCCGCTATCAGCGGTGCGATCTGCCTTGTGCCGAACACCACGGGCACATTGACCCGCAGCGATCCCCGCGGCTCGACGCGCTCGCGCGCGACCGCGGCGTCGGCGCTCTCCATGTCAGCGAGGATTCGCTCGGAGGACTCAAGATAAAGGCGACCGGCCTCGGTGATCGACAGCCGCCGCGTGGTACGATGGAACAGCTTGATGCCGAGCCGCGCCTCCAGCGAAGCGATATGCTTGGTCACCATGGTCTGCGACAGGCCCATCGCCCGGGCCGCGCCGGACAGGCTGCCGGTCGCCGCCACCTTGGCGAAGACTTCCAGGCTGGTCAGCCGGTCGAGCATCCACCTCACTCTATGGGTATGAAGTATTTTTCCATAATAGCCGATTATCATTCTCGTGAGAATAGATCATAGGTTGCCCAACAAAGGAGACCTCTCATGATCGATTCCCGTACCGCTCCCTATGCCGCGCTGGTCCTGCGCGTGACCCTCGGCGCGCTGTTCCTGGCCCATGCCAGCCTGAAACTGTTCGTTTTTACCCCCGCCGGGACCGCAAAGTTCTTTGGCAGCCTCGGCTTCCCGCCTGAGCTCGCCTACCTCGTGATGACCCTGGAGGTTCTCAGCGGCATTGCCCTGATCCTCGGCGTCTGGACCCGCTATGCGGCGCTGGCCGGCATTCCGGTCCTGCTCGGCGCGATCTTCACCGTGCATGCTGCGGCCGGCTTCTTCTTCACCAACCCGAAGGGTGGCTGGGAATTTCCCGCGTTCTGGGCGATCGCGCTCGTCGCGCAGGCTCTGCTCGGCGACGGCGCCTTCGCACTGCGGCCCTCGCGTGATGTCGAGGCGGCAAACGGGCAATTGAGCGTCGCACCGTCGCGCTGATCTGATTATCGTTGAAATGCGAAAGCTGCGGGACCCCGGTCCCGCAGCTTTTTGCTGCGGACCCATCGATCTGCGTTCGGCATGGATCCATACCTGAATTGGATCGATCTGCGTCAATCTTGCATGGCCCGTCGTTTCAGCGCGATGCGGCATGATCGAAAAACATCGGCAAACATAGGCGTTGCGCCGCAATCTCCGCCGGCGCGCCTGCCGCTTGCGCGCCCGCATCGCCCCCGGCCGCACGCCTTGCCTGTGCCGTCGCTTTGGCCATACAGTCCGCGCAACAGGCCGTGGCAACGACCGCGGCCGCCAACAAAAAATATTGGGGAGAGACACCATGACCATCGTGCCCGTCAGCCGTCGCACGTTCATCAAGTCGTCGACGGCAGTGACCGCCGGCCTCCTTCTCTCTCCCGCCGTCATCGGCCGCGCTGAAGCTGCGACGCTGAAGCTGAAATGCTCCTCTTCGCTGCCCAACGATCCCAAATTCGCCAACGGTCGCGTCTACTACGACAATCTCGTCAAGCAGATTAAGGCCAATGGTCTCGGCGAGCAGGTTGAGGTCGCTTTCTTCCCGGACAACCAGCTCGGTCAGGAAATCGACGTCATCAATTCGGTGAAGCTCGGCGTCATCGACCTCATGATCTCGGGCTCGTCGATCTCGGCCAATCTGGTGCCGCTGGTCGGCACCTACGACCTCGGCTTCCTGTTCTCGAGCTTCCCGCAGCAGACCAAGGCGTTCGACGCCGGCGCCGCCAAGCCGATCGAGGACGCGCTGCTCAAGGGCAGCAACATCCGCATCATCGCCTGGGCCTATAATTTCGGCTCGCGCAGCGTATTGGCGAAGAAGCCCGTGAAGACGCCGGAAGATCTCGCCGGGCTCAAGATTCGCACCCTGCCCAATCCCGTGATCACGGAATGCCTGCGGCTGATGGGCGCCGCCGCGACGCCGCTGGCGTTCGGCGAAATCTACACGGCGCTGCAGGCCGGCGTGCTCGATGGCCTCGAGCACGATCCGCCGACCATCCTTGCCAGCAAGTTCTTCGAAACCGCGAAGTTCTACGCGCTGACGCAGCACAATTTCTCGCCGCTGGCGGTCTATTTCAGCGACATGACCTTCAATCGCATGGATCCGAAGCTGCGCGAGGGTTTTCTCGATGCCGCGAAGAAGGCTGCGATCGACACGCGCGCCCATGGGCTTGCGGTCGAGAAGGAAGCGCTCGCGGCCCTGACCGATAAGGGCGTGACGGTGGCCGAATGCGACCGCGAGGCGTTCAAGAAGCGCGTCGCCCCGCAGCACGAGAACTTCATCAAGGCGCGACCGGAATCCAAGGCCGTCATCGACATCATCCGTTCGACGCAAGCCTGAGATGGCGATGACCGAAGCCGTGCCGCTCTCTGGCGCTCGCCACGGGAGCATCGCTGTTCTGCTTCGCGTGAGCGACGCGATCGCGGCCATCCTGCTGGCAGCCGATCTTGCGGTCGTGTGCGGGTCGGTGCTGTTACGCTTCTTCTTCAACGCGCCGGTCGAATGGTCTGACGACGTCGCGCGCGGATTGATGGTGGGCTCGGCCTTCTTCGGCGCGGCCAGTGCGCTGGCGCGCGGCGAGAATGTCGGCGTCTCCTTTTTCCGCGATCTGCTGCCGCTTCGGCTCCGCACCCTGGTCGATGCCGCAAGTAGCGTGCTCATCGTGCTGATCTCTGCTTACGTCGCCTACAACGCGATCAAGCTGGGATCCTTGACGGCGGGGCAGACCACCGGGTCCGGCCTGCCGCTGGAATTGACGTTCTACCCGATGGGCGTCGGCGCGCTGTTCATGACGGTGTTCGCGGTCGATCATCTCTGTGCGCGGCCGCTGCCCGACATCGTCAGGGGCCTCGTTGCAGTCGCCGTCGTGACCGGCCTCTATCTCGCCTGGGATTATCTGTCGCCGTCGTCGGTGCCGTCGGCTGGCATGCTGATGCTGATCGGCTTCTTCGCCACGCTGTTCGGCGGCTTGCCGATCGGTTTTGCGCTGGCATTGGCGGCTTTGATCTTCATCTGGGTCGAGGGCGCGCTGCCCGGGGTCATCTTTGCTCAGCAGATGGCGCGCGGCATCGACAATTTCGTGCTGCTCGCGATTCCGTTCTTCATCCTCGTCGGCTACCTCATGGAAGCCAATGGCATGTCGGTGCGGCTGATCGAGCTGCTGCAGCGTGCGGTCGGGCGCATGCGCGGCGGGCTGAACGTCGTGATGGTGGCCTCGATGGTGCTGTTCTCCGGCATCTCGGGCTCGAAGATGGCCGATGTCGCGGCCGTCGGCTCCGTGCTGATTCCGGCGGCGCGCCGCTCGAAGCAGAATCCGGGCAGTGCGGTCGCGCTGCTCGCCGCATCCGCGGTGATGGCGGAGACCATTCCGCCCTGCATCAACCTGATCATTCTCGGCTTCGTTGCAAACCTCTCGATCGGCGGCCTGTTCATGGCAGGCCTGCTGCCGGCGGCGTTGATGGCGGCGGTCCTGATCGCCTTCTCCATCATTTTCGGCAAGCCGCCAGCGGACACGGAGGACGTCGAGCCGCAGGCGCCGGTCTCCGGCTTGTGGAGCGGCGCGATCGCTTCGTTCGGCCTGATCTTCATGATCTTCTTCGGCTTCAAGAGCGGCTTTGCCACGGCCACGGAAATCTCTGCCTTCGCCGTGGCCTATGCCCTTGTCGTCGGCAGCGTGGTGTTCCGCGAGCTCGGCTTCAGATCGGCCGCGCATAGTTTCGTGCAGGCGGCGACGCGTGCCGGGCTGGTGCTGTTCATCGTCGCGGCCGCCCAATCGCTGGCGTTCACGCTGACCTTGCAGCAGGTGCCGCATGCGGTCGCTGACGTCATGCTGGGGCTGTCCAAAACGAGCGGGACGTGGCTGTTCATCCTGCTCGCCATCGCCGTGCTGATCGTGATGGGTTCGGTGCTCGAAGGCGCGGCCGCGCTCATCATCTTCGGGCCGCTGCTGCTGCCGGTCGCGGTGCAGCTCGGCATCGATTCCCTGCATTTCGGCGTCGTGCTTGTCATCGCGATGGGCGTCGGCCTGTTCGCCCCACCGCTCGGGCTTGGCCTCTACGGCGCCTGTCTGATCGGCAATGTGCCGATCGAGCAGACGGTGAAGCCGATCCTGGGCTATCTCGGCCTGTTGTTCCTCTGTTTGCTCGTCATCGCCTTCGTGCCATGGCTGAGCACCGCCTTGCCGCGCGCGTTCGGCTACTGAAGGAGTATTGCCGTGAAAGTCCTGCTGGCCCACACGCCGGAGATGCGTCGCAATTACTACGGCGATCGCAGCCTGAACGGCCTGCGCGCCATCGCCGACGTAACCCTGCACGAAGGCGACCAGGCGCTCGATGCGGCAGGCCTCGTGAATGCGGCCAGGGATGCCGACATCATCGTCGCCGATCGCATGACCGAAGGCCGCGGCGAGATCTTTGCGCAATTGCCGCGCTTGCGGGCCTTCGTCCGCTGCGCCGTCGATATCCGCAATGTCGACGTCGACGCCGCCTCGCAAGCCGGCGTGCTGGTGACCCGCGCCGGTCCCGGCTTCGTGCAGGCCGTTGCCGAGCTCGCGATCGGCTTCATGGTCGATCTCTCCCGCGGCGTCTCGCGCGCGACGGCGGACTACCACGCCGGCCGCAAGCCGGAGGCGCGAATGGGCCGGCAGCTTGCCGGCAGCAAGGTCGGGATCATCGGTTATGGCAGCATCGGGCGTTATCTTGCCGAGGTCGCAAAAGTGCTGCGCATGGAGGTGTTGGTCGCCGATCCCTTCGCCAATGTCAGCGACGGCGCGATCAGGCAGGTCGTGCTCGACGAGCTCTTGGCCGAATCGGATTACGTTGTCTGCCTCGCCATTGCCAACGAGCAGACTGAGAAATTGATCGGGGAGGCGGCACTGGCGCGCATGCAGAGGCATGCCGTCTTCATCAATCTGTCGCGCGGCAATCTCGTCGACGAGGCTGCGCTCGCCAAAGCCCTGCTGGAGAACCGCATCGCCGGTGCCGCGATGGATGTCGGCCGCGCGCCGGATCAGATGCCGACGCCGGAATTGGCAAAACTTCCCAACGTCGTCGCGACGCCACATGTCGGCGGGCTGACGCCGCAGGCGATCGAGTATCAGTCGCTGGAAACCGTGCGGCAGGTCGAGGCCATCATCAAGGGCGAAGCGCCGCAGGGCGCCGTCAATGCCGACCGCTGGACGCGTCGGCCTTGAATCGCCCTACAGCCGGTCGACTGCCTTGAACGTTCCGTCTTTCTGGATCACGGTGAGGAACACCTTCGGCGGCGTCTCGATGGCGCGAAGGCCGACGGTGATGATGCTGCCGCTGATGTCGAAGCGTCCGACGTCGTTGATGGTGCGCAGCAGGGCCGCCCGTGTCGGGTTCGGTCCGAGCTTTTCGAGTGCGGCCGCCGCCAGCCGTCCGGAGACATAGCCTTCCAGCGAGACGAAATCCGGTGTCAGCGTGGGATCGATCGCCTTTTGCGCCGCCTGATAGTCGGCGACGAGTTTGATCGAGCGATCCCAGGGAAATGGCACGACCTGTGCGACGACGACGCCTGCGCCTTCGGGCCCCAGCTCATTGGCGAGCGCCGTGGCACCGACGAAGGAGATGTTGGCGAAGGTCGGATAGGCGCCGCTGCGGTGCGCGAGCTTGATGAACTCGGCGCTCGGACCATAGGTGCCGACCATGACAATCGCCTCGGGCTCCGCACGCTTGATCGTGCGCCAGGCCGCGCCCACCGCGCGCGTGTTGCGCTCGAAGGTGCCCTCAACGGCGAGCTCGAGGCCGCGTCTGGCAAGCGCGCTCTTCACGCCCGCAAGACCGTCGCGCCCGAAGGAATCGTCCTGATAGAAGATGCCGATCCGGGTGAAATGGCGATCCTCGGTCAGATGCTCGATCAGGGTTTCGGTCTCCGCGCCGTAGCTTGCGCGGATGTTCACGACGTTGGCCAGTTCGAGGTCGCGCAGGAACTCCGCGCCGCTGAACGGAGCGATGAAGGGGATGCCACGCGCGCTCGTCACCGGGATCGTCGCCATCGCGGTCGGCGTGCCCACCGCGCCGATCAACGCGAACACCTTGTCGTCGTCGATCAAACGCAATGTCTGCGCAACCGACCGGTCGGGATCGTAGCCGTCGTCGCGGCTGATCAATTGCAGCTTGCGGCCGTGGATGCCGCCCCTGGCGTTGATTTCAGCGAACGCTGCGGCGATGCCGTGCCGCAGCCGCTGCCCGAGTGCCGAAGACGGACCTTCGAGCGCAGCCGCCTGGCCGAACAGGATTGCGTCGCTGCTCACGCCGACCTCGTCGGCCCTGGCCGCGACTGCAATCGTGGCCAACAAGACCGTGGTCAGGACGAGACGCGTCGCCAATCGATGTCGGGTCATGGAACAATAGTGCCGGGCACAGGGGAAAGACCTGCGCAATGTAACCCGGCTGGCTGAATCGCGGACTAACCAGAGGTGCTATGCGGCCCCCGTAGTACTCCGGGTAAATCAGGCAGTTCCGGTCCGGTGTGCACCTTCATGCTCCCATTTCGTTAACTACCCCGAGCAATGCGGGAAAGCTGGGTTTCGAAATTGTGCAGTTCTTAACTGCGCCCTTGTCCGATAGCGATCCCGGCGGCTCAACCAGAAGTTCAGGCTGCCGCGTAGAGGGGATAGCGGCTTCAGGATGGGCGATCGCGATCAGAATGATCAGGATCGGAAACGCGCGACCGGGCGGCGTCTTGCGCCGTTGATCGGGCTCTGTCGTCCTGCGTTCGTGGCGGCCGGCCTCGGGCTGCTGTTCTCGCTGGCGGGTGCTGCCGCAGTGGCGCGATGGGAAGATCGCGTCAACAAGCTCGAGTTCGAGAACGCGGCCGACACCGAATCCATCGTCATGCAGAACGGCATGAGCGAATATATCAGCCGGCTCGTTGCGCTGCGGACCCTGTTCGAATCGGCCAACGACGAAATTACCCGCAGCGAGTTCGAGACTTTCAGCGCACGCCTGTTCGAGCGTCACCCGGGCATGTTGCGCGTCGCCTGGCTGCCACGCGTCAACCGCAAGGAGCGGGCCGAATACGAAGCCGCCGCGATCGCCGACGGCATCTCCAGCTATCATATCAAGTCGCTTCAGGGCGACAAATTCGCGCTCGCTCCCGAGAGCGACGAATACTTTCCCGTCTTCTACTCGACCCAGCCGAAGACTTCGCAAGTCTATGGCATGGACCATAGCAGTGTTCCGGAACGTCGTGTTACCCTCGAACGCGCGCGCGACAATGACCGGATCGTCGCCATTCGCGCCCGCCTCTACGCAGATCGTGAGACAGGCCGCCAGCCCGATGTGATCGTCTCAGTGCCCGTCTATGCCAAGGGCACTTCGCGCGACACGGTCGTGGACCGCCGCCGCAATCTCGCGGGCTTCGTGGTCGGCGTGTTCGACCTGCCGATGTTGATGCAGGCCATTCGCGCGACGACCGGGGCGAACCCCGCGGTCAGCATCAACATCTATCCGCCCTACACGGCAAGCATCGTCAGTCTCGAACAGTCGATGCCGGACTTCGCATCGGCGCCCACGGCGCCCCAGTCGATGCGTGACGTCGCGCAAGGACGGCACTGGGCGGGCCATCTCAGGATCGGCGACACCGATTGGCAGGTGCGCGCCATGCCAACGGTCGGCGGCCCGCTCGAGACGAGCTACGACCGTGCGGGCGCGGTGCTGGTTGTCGGCATGCTGCTGACGCTGTCGCTGTCGACCTATCTGATGCTCGCAAGCCGCAATTCACGGCGGCTGTCGTTGGCCAACCGGCGCGTGCTCGAGCTGGCCCAGACCGACGTCCTCACCGGATTGCCGAACCGCGCTTTCTTCCTTGCCAGGCTCGACGAGCTCAACAACCAGTTGGAGAACGGCGGCGGCTGGACCTTCTCGATCCTGATGCTCGATCTCGATCGCTTCAAGAACGTCAATGATTCCCTCGGTCATGGCGCGGGCGATGCGCTGCTGCGGCTGGTTGCCCAGCGGCTGAAATCCGCCGTGCGTGCCACCGACGTGCTGGCGCGGCTCGGCGGCGACGAATTCGCCATCATCCAGGAAGGCTGCGAGGATCAGCGTGCTTGCTCGACGGAGCTTGCGGGCCGCATCGCCAAGCTCGTGACCGAGCCGTTCCTGCTGCCCGGACATCGCGTCGAGATCGGCACCAGCATCGGTATCGCGATCGCGCCCGATCACGGCCGCGACCAGGAGCAGCTGCTGAAGAAGGCCGACCTTGCGCTCTACCGCTCGAAATCGGCCGGCCGCAACTGCTTCACCATCTACGACGAGGCGATGTCGGCCGAGCTCGAGGCGCGCAACACGCTGGAAGGCGATCTGCGCGACGCCATCGCGCGCTGCCAGCTGGAAGTTCACTACCAGCCGTTCATGGATGCCAGCACCGGCGCGCGGCGCGGCTTCGAGGCGCTGGTGCGCTGGCGGCATCCGGCGCGCGGGCTGATCCCGCCGGATCAGTTCATCGCGCTCGCCGAGGAATCCGGGCTGATCGTGCCGCTCGGAGAGTTCGTGCTGCGTCGCGCCTGCGCGGATGCGGCGACGTGGCCGTCCGATCTGATGGTCGCGGTGAATCTGTCGCCGATCCAGTTCAAGGAAGCCGATCTGTTCGACGTCATCAGCGCGGCCTTGCGGGATTCCGGCCTGTCGTCGCAACGGCTCGAGATCGAGATCACCGAATCCGTCCTGCTGGAGCGCGGCACCGAGAATCACGCCTTCATGGAACGGCTGAAGAGCATCGGCATCGAGCTCGCGCTCGACGATTTCGGCACCGGCTATTCCTCGCTCAGCTACCTCACCGCGTTTCCGTTCGACAAGATCAAGATCGACAAATCCTTCGTCCGCAACCTCACGCACCAGCCGCGCTCGTCCGCCATCATCTCCTCGATCGTGACGCTGGCGCGCGGGCTCGACATGTCGGTCACCGCCGAAGGCGTCGAGACGTCAGAGGAGTTCGAGCGGCTGAAGGCGCTCGGCATCAATTTTGCGCAAGGCTATCTGTTCGGCCGCCCGCTGCCGATCGACCAGATCGAGCTCGACGGCCCGAATGAGCGTTCGCGGCGCGACGCCGCCTGAGCGGCCGTCCAAAAGGCATTCGCGAAAATCGCTTGACCCCGGCGTCCCCAGATGGTCCGAAGGATCGTCCAGGGATGAAACAAAAAAAATGCGGCTTCGGTTCTTCTACGGCTGGGTCGTGGTCGCGGTGACGTTCGTCACCATGGCCATCGGCGTCAACGCGCGCACCTCCTTCTCGCTGTTCTTTCCGCCGATCCTCTCCGAATTTGGCTGGGAGCGCGGCGTCACCGCGGGCGCGTTCTCCTTCGGCTTCGTTGCATCAGGCGTGGCCAGTCCGCTGATCGGCCGGCTGATGGATCGCGCGGGGCCGCGCGCGGTGATGGAGCTCGGCGTCGCTCTGATGGCCGGCGGGTTGCTGCTCGCGCCGCTCACCAGCCAGCCCTGGCACCTCTATCTCACGATCGGTGTCATGGTCGGCGCCGGTTCCGTGTGTCTCGGCTATTCCGGCCAGTCGCTGTTTCTGCCGAACTGGTTCATCCGCAAGCGTGGCTTTGCCATCGGCATCGCCTTTGCCGGCGTCGGCATCGGTTCGATGACGCTGCTGCCATGGGTGCAGCACATGATCGAGCAGACCGGCTGGCGCACCGCCTGCACCGCGATGGGACTGATGATCCTGGTCGTGCTGGCGCCGATCAATCTGCTGCTGCACAAGCGCCCCGAAGACATCGGCCTGCAGCCGGATGGCGATGCTGCGCCGGCCGCGGGCACGGCCAAGCCGGTCTCCAACATCGTCGATCACGACTGGGTCGCCACCGACTGGACGCTGCGGCGAGCGGTCGGGACCGCGCGCTTCTGGTGGATCGCGCTCGGCTATTTCTCCGGCCTGTACATCTGGTACGCGGTGCAGGTGCATCAGACCAAGTTCCTGCTCGAGATCGGCTTCAGCCCGAGCGTTGCAGTCTGGGCGCTCGGCGCCGTCAGCCTGCTCGGCATCCCCGGCCAGATTTTCCTCGGCCACATCTCCGACCGGATCGGCCGGGAATGGGTCTGGGCGATCAGCTGCGCCGGCTTTGCGATCTGTTTCGCGGCGCTGATCGGGCTGAAATACCAGCCTTCGATCTGGCTGGTCTGGCTGATGGTGTTCACGCAGGGCGCGCTTGGTTACGGCCTCACCTCGATCATGGGCGCGGTGGTGTTCGAGATTTTTCAAGGCCGGCACCAGGGCAGCATCTTCGGAATGATCATGCTCGCGGCGCTGGCGGGCGGCGCGGCCGGCCCGTGGCTGACCGGTTTGCTCTACGATCGCGCCGGCGACTACACGCTTGCCTTTGCCATCGCGATGATCGTCAGTGGTTTGTCGGCGCTGTCGGTCTGGCAGGCCTCGCCCGGCAAGGTGCGGGCTGTAGCGGGCCGGCTGCACAGGCTCCAGTCCGGAACCGGAACTGAGTAAGTTCCTCACGCACCACATTACCTCTGCGTCTTTCGCGGAATGTTAAGCATGTCGCGGCTTGGCCAAACGCAGGCCGGTTGCAAAAAGGTCTTGGACACCATCGACGCGTTAGCTTCGGGCGGATTGCCGCATTTTCCTGATGCTGCCGAGCGCGATGATGTCTGCTTCCGACTTCCCGGTCACCGAAATGCCCGACGTGCTGCGCGCCGCGCTCGAATGCGCCGACGACGGCATCGTCATTGTCGACGATGCGCACCGCATCACCTATTTCAACGCCGGCGCGGAGCGGATCTGGAAACTCGCGCGCGCTGACGTGCTCGGCGGTGATGCCGGCATTCTCACGCTCAAATGCCTTCAGGCCGATCCGGTCGCGGACTTTCGCGACGAGATCAGCCTCGTCAGGCGTGACGGCAGCCGGATCAAGGCCGCGATCGTGTTGTCGTCGACGACCATCGACGGCACCACCCATCGCATCGTGTTCGCGCGCGACGTCACCGCCGACGCCGAGCGTCGCGTCAGGATCGGGCTGCTCAACGCCGTCTCGGACCAGACCAATCGCGCGGTGATCATCACCGACGTCGAGCAGAACATCCGCTACGTCAATTCGGCCTTCACGGCGCTGTTCGGCTATACCAGCGAGGAAGCCGAGGGACGACCTGCGGCAGAGCTCATCGCTGGTTGCCATACCAACCGCAGGGCGATCGCGAAGCTCGTCAAGCGGCTCATGGCCGGCGGACGCCGCGGCGAGGTCGAGACACTCGCTTACGACAAAAGCGGCGAGGAGATCTGGATCTGTGCGCGGCTCGACGCCTTCCGCGACAACAAGGGCCGGCTCAAGCACATCTTCGCGCTGGTCGAGGACATCACCGAGAGCAGGCAGTTGCGCTCGCTGCAGCAGCTCATCATGAGCGCGCTCGCCGACGAGGTGCCGATCACCGAGATTGCCGACCGGCTCTGCCGCCGCGTCGAGGAGATCGCGCCCGACGTCGTCTGCTCGCTGCTGCATGTCGATGCTGCAGGCTTGATTCACCCGCTCGGCGGTCCGAGCTTGCCCGAGGCCTATTCCCGCGCGCTGGAGGGCATCGCGATCGGCCCCAATGTCGGCTCCTGCGGCACCGCCGCCTTCTACGGCGAGCCGGTGCTGGCCGAGGATCTCGATACCGATCCGCGCTGGCAGCCCTACAAGGCCATGCCGCTGGCGACCGGCTTGCGTGCCTGCTGGTCGACCCCGGTCAAGGCCAAGGACGGCCGGGTCATTGCGACGTTCGCATTCTACTATCGCGAGCCCCGCGCGCCGAGCAATTGGCACCGGCGCATCGTCGATGCCTGCGTCGACCTCGGCGCCTTCGCCATCGAACGCAAGGAGGCGCGTGCCGAGATCGCGCGGCTTGCCTATCACGACATCCTCACCGGGCTGCCCAACCGTGCGCAACTGCGACACCTGATCACGACGGCGATCAACGCCTGTGCGGCCGGCAGCCACGTCGCACTGGCATTTCTCGACGTCGACCATTTCAAGGACGTCAACGACACGCTCGGTCATGCCGCGGGCGACGAACTCCTGGTGCAACTGGCGCAGCGCCTGCGCGAGCAGATGGGGCCTGAGGACATGCTGGGCCGGCTCGGCGGCGACGAGTTCGTCATCCTGCTTCCGCACCGCACCGCCGCGGGTGCCGAGCAGGTCGCTGCCCGCGTCACCGAGGCGCTGGCCGCGCCCTTGCGGCTCGGATCGAAGCTGATGCCGATGTCGGCCAGCATCGGCATCAGCCTTTATCCCGACCATGCCACCGACATTGATACGCTGATGCAGCAGGCCGATGCCGCCATGTACATGGCCAAGCAGGCGGGCCGTTCGACCCATCGCATGTACAGCGCCGAGATGAACGGTCTCACCGAGCAGCGGCTGGCGATGATCGCAGCGCTGCGCCGCGCCATCGCCGACAATGCGCTGAGCCTCAGCTACCAGCCGCAGATCCGCAGCGGTGACGGCGCCATCCACGGCGTCGAGGCGCTGGCGCGCTGGCACGATGCGACGCTGGGCGACGTCTCGCCGGCAAGGTTCATTCCGCTCGCTGAAGAATGCGGCCTGATCGAGCAGATCGGCCTGTGGTCGGTACGCGAGGCCTGCCGGCAGATGGCGGCCTGGCGCCGCGCCGGGCTCAACATCCCCTCGGTCTCGGTGAATTTGTCGCCGATCAATTTCCGCAACGTTGCGCTGGCCGCGCGGCTCGCGGGCATCCTCGCCGAATACGAACTGCCGCCGGATGCCCTGATGCTGGAGATCACCGAAGGCACCTTCATGCAGGACGGCGCCGCCGCGCTGGAGACGATGCATGCGATCCGTGCGCTCGGCATCGGCCTGTCCGTGGATGATTTCGGCACCGGCTATTCGAGCCTCTCCAGGCTCGCGCATCTGCCGATCCGCGAGCTCAAGATCGACCGCAGTTTCATGCGCGACATCGAGAAGGATGCCGGCGCAGTTGCGATCGCCACCGCCGTGATCCGCGTCGGCCAGGGTCTTAGGCTGACCGTCGTCGCCGAAGGCGTCGAGACCGAAGGCCAGCGCAAGATGCTGGCCGAGCTCGGCTGCGACGTCGTGCAGGGATTCCTCTACGCCCCCGCGCTCGCGCCTGTTGCCTTCGAGCGCTGGCTGATCGAGCATTGCGCCGAGCAGGCGAGGGCGATGCTGCGCCGGTTGGATGTCAAGCCGGCGGGTGAGGGCGCGGTGAGGCGGTCGGCCTAGCGTGCGGATTCCAGGATCACACCGACGATCGCGAGATCGCCGGTGTCTTCGTTTAGGGCGTGCAATTCAGGCCGCGCGGATGAGGCCGAGCTGCTGCAAGGCAGTAACCCCGTCATCAAGACCGATCTCCTCGAGGATCTTTCCGTCCTTGAGCTTCAACACGGTCGTGCCGGTGAACTTCATTTTGCGGCCGGTGTTGGCCGGCAGCGATCCCGCCAGGAAGTCGCCGAACGCCGGCCCGGTATGCGTGCCTCCGCCTTCCCATCGGCCGACGACATAGTCGCCTTCGGCGATGAGATCGGCAGCGCCCCAGAAGTTGAGATCGGGGAACGCTTTCCGAAAGTCCGTCATGAACGCCTTGATATCGTCGCGCCCGCGCCGCGGCTGGTGCAGCGAATATTGCAGCAGCATGTCTGGCGCTGCGAGCTCATCGACAATTCCGAGGTCGCAGGTCTCGCCCCAGAATTTCGTGAACCACTGGCCAACGATGGCCTTGTTGTCGTCTTCAATCGTCACGATCACTTCTCCCATTGTGTGCTTTACTGCCCACCATGAGAAGCTATGACCATCACAGCGCTGCCCTCCCACCCGATTCCCGACGACGCTCGTTCCTCGTATCAGAGCGTTGGTGTGTGGACGAAGGTTCGGACGCGCATCTGCCGGCGGGCCCACGGCGGTGCGACGAACGCAATGTCCACTTTGCCTCTATAGCGACTGAGTTCGTGCGGCAGCGCAATATGTCGCGATGGGCCATAAGCAGTCGCAAAGGATCCATGATAAACAGCCCGCTCACGAGAGCGGCATCGCACCTTGCCGCGGTTCGCTGAACAAAGAGCGTGGAGGACTGCCGAGCCATGGGAACAACGGTGGATAGATTGCCGAGTGGCGGCTTTGCTCGGCTTGTACCCGAGTTTGACGTATTCGACCTGGAACGCAGCAAGAGTTTTTGGTGCGATATACTCGGCTTCCAGATTGCCTATCAAAGGCCTGAGAATCTCTTCATGTACATCGAGCTACAAGGGGCACAGGTCATGCTGAATCAGAGAAATGGCAACTGGGAAACCGGGCCTCTGGAGCGGCCGTTGGGGCGCGGGATTAATTTCCAGATCTTCGTCGACTCTGTTGCCCCTCTTCTCGATGCGCTGAAGCAGCACAAATGGGCTCTCTTCAGAGAATGTCACGACGCATGGTATCGGATCGCAGGAGAGGAGCGCGGCAACAGGCAATTCTTGGTCCAAGACCCCGATGGTTACCTCCTGCGGTTCGCAGAGGATTTGGGGAAGAGGTAACCGCGCCTTTCGAAAGAGAGCCGCGTCAGGTGGCTAGTCCGCCATGGGTCACTTTCGACTGATTCAACGGGGTTGTCGGCAGGTTGATGTCCGCTTCGATCCCGTGAGCGCCGAGCCGGGGACTGGTCGGAAGCGTTGCGCTTCGACCGCCCAAATCTACGACAGGCGCGCTGCTAACTTGCGTAGGGCGCGCACGCCGCGACGAGAGCTCCGCGCTCGCCTTCGGTTCCCTAAGCTTCCGCCAAGTTTCTCGTTGAAATACCGGTCACGTCCGCATGATGCTGGTGCGCCCGTAACGTGTCGACGAGCAGATCGATGTCCGTGCGGGTATGTCCGGCATTGAGTTGAATACGGAGGCGCGCTTTGCGAAGCGGCACCGCCGGGAAGCGAACGGCATCGACGTGGATTCCGGCTTCGCCAAGTGACCTCGCGAGCGCGTCGGCGGCATCTTCATCCCCGATCAGAATTGGGACGATCGGCGACTCCGTTGAAGCCAACCGATAGGGCAGCTCGGACATCCTCGTGACGAAGTAAGCCTGATTTTCCCACAGGCGCGCACGACGCTCGGGTTCGTCCCTGACCATGTCCACCGCTTCGCTGAGTGCAGCCGCCTGGTCCGGCGGCAGCGTCGACGTGAATCCATAAGCCGAGCAGGCCAGGCGAATGATTTGCGCGATATGGGTTTCCGTTGCAATGAAACCGCCGATCCCGCCATAGGCCTTGCTCAGCGTGCCCATGTAGATCATGCGTTCGCTTGCGATGCCGAAATGTTCGGCTATTCCGCCGCCGTGCTCGCCAAGAATGCCGGTCCCGTGAGCATCGTCGACGTACAAGGTGGTGTCGTAACGCTCGGCGAGCTGCAGCAAATCGGGCAAGGGCGCGATGTCGCCGTCCTGACTGAAGACTCCATCGGTGACGATGATTTTGGTCGAGGCGGTCGATTTCTTGAGAAGCGATTCAAGGTGATCGAGGTCGAGATGTCGATATGTCGCCCGCGCGGCTCCAGACATGCGGATACCTTCGCGGATGCTGACATGATTGAATTCATCGCTGAAATAAGCGTAGGTATATTCTCGCGCGCTGGTAAATCCACAAACGCGCGCGAATTTGGAAGTTTGCGGAAGAGAAGACAAAACTCCGAGGTTCGCCATGTATCCCGTTGCGAACAGCACCGCGGCATCTTTGTTCTTGCAGGCCGCGAGCTTGCTCTCGAGCTCGCTATAGAGTGCCAGGTTCCCGCCGAGCAGGCGCGACTCGCAGTTGCCGACACCGTAGGCTTCCAAACCTCGCCTGGCTGCTTCGATCAAACGCGTGCTGGTCGCGAGCGAGAGGTAGTTGTTGGTGCTGAAGGATACGTATGTCTTGCCATGAGAGCGGAAAACCGGGTTCGGCAAGGACTCGACGGGATCGCCGTCATGCATGTTCTGGTGCACCAGCCATTCGGCCATTTCAACAAATTCTTGCAAGCCAACTCCTGTACTGCGGCAAGCCCATGCTGCCTTTTGAATAATGATAGAGGTCATAACGATAGAGATACGGCACTGGACATCGGGGAAGGTACGATTCCGAGGCAGCCAACTTCCGAATCTTGGTATCCAGGCCTCCGCAGTGATTCGACGGTCCTCGACAAAACATTGCTGAATGTTAATGGAGTTCCCGATCGCGCGCAAATGCGCCCGAAATCGTGTTAACATCACTCCGACGCCAGCCCCGTCCTGCGCCGCAAATCCGTAATCGCGCGCCAAAAACTGTCGGCCGGCGTCGTCTCGGGATCGATCAGCCGGTGCAGGCGGAAGCCGTCTTCCAGCGCCAGCACGACCGAGGCCATCCAGGGCGGGTTCAGCGTGTCGCCCCTGGCTTTGTCCTTCAACGTCGCCTCGACGATGTCGGCGATCAGCTTGCGCCGCGCGCGAAGCCGCTTGGCAAGCTCCGGCCGGCGCTTCTCGGCGCGCGCGACGAACAGGATCATCTCCATGTGCAGGAGCGGGGAGCGGCCGAGCGGGTCCTGCCGCGTGCGATCCATCGCCTTCAACGCGGCGATGAAATCGTCGAGGTTTTTGTGCTGCGCCAGGATCTCCATGTTGCGCCGGATCGATTGCTCGACATGGTCCTCGAGCATGGCGAAGATCAACTCGTCCTTGCTCCTGAAATTCGAATAGAACGCGCCGCGGGTGAAGCCCGCCTCCGCCGCGATCGCCTCGATGCTGGCGCCGCCAATGCCGTCCTGCTCGAACACGCGTGCGGCAGCCTCGAACAGCGCCTCCCGCGTGTCGTCCCTGGTCGGCCTGGTCCTCACTCTTGACATCGGGCCAGTTTAGGGCAGAATGCAACTCGATACAACAATGTATCGAGTTGATAAAATACAGGGGATGGTTACGCCGGGCTTTGGGGGCTGCCTTGCGTATCGTGTCATGCGGCAACCGATGTGAGGTCACCATGAACGAGCAAGTGCAACCCGCAGGCGGACCGCTGTTCAATCCGCTGGCGCCGGACTTCATCCGCAATCCCTACCCGCATTACGAACGGCTGCGCACGATCGATCCGATTCATGTGACGCCGTTCGGCCAGTTCGTCGCCAGCCGTCACGCCGATGTCAGCCTCGTGATGCGCGACAAGCGCTTCGGCAAGGATTTCGTTGAGCGCTCCAAGCGGCGCTATAGCCCCGAGATCATGAACGAGCCGGTGTTCCGCAGCATGAGCCACTGGATGCTGCAGTCCGATCCGCCCGATCACACCCGCCTGCGCGGCCTCGTCGTGAAGGCGTTCACCGCCCGCCGCGTCGAGGACATGCGGCCGCGCATCCAGGAGATCGTCGACCAGACCATCGATGCCGTGATTGATCGCGGCCATATGGACCTGATCGAGGATTTCGCCTTCCGCCTGCCCGTCACCATCATCTGCGACATGCTCGGCATCCCGGAGGACCATCGCGAGCTCTTCTACAAGAGCTCGGGCGAGGGCGGCCGGCTGCTCGATCCGGTGCCGATGACGCCGGAAGAGATCGCGAAGGGCAATGCCGCCAACATGATGGGGCAGATGTATTTCCAGCAACTGTTCGAGCTGCGCCGCAAGAATCCCGGCGACGACCTCATCACCCAGCTGGTGCAGGCCGAGGAGGACGGCAACCAGCTCACCAATGAGGAGCTGACCGCCAACATTATCCTGCTGTTCGGCGCCGGCCACGAGACCACGGTCAACCTGATCGGCAACGGCTTGCTCGCGCTTCACCGCAACCCGGAGCAGCTCGCGCTTCTGAAGGCGCGGCCGGACCTGATGGTCAATGCGATCGAGGAGTTCTTGCGCTACGATTCGTCCGTGCAGATGACCGGACGGGTCGCGCTGGAGGAGTTCGACGATCTCGGCGGCAAGAGAATCCCCAAGGGCGAGACCGTGCTGTGCCTGCTCGGCTCGGCCAATCACGACCCGGCGGTTTACCCCGATCACCCCGACAGGCTCGATATCACCAGGCCGAACGTTCGGCCGCTGTCGTTCGGCGGCGGCATCCATTTCTGCCTGGGCGCCCAACTGGCGCGCATCGAGGCCGAGGTCGCCATCGCCACGCTGCTGCGGCGGCTGCCGGACTTACGCATCGACGACGTCGAGAACCCGGAATGGCGGCCGACCTTCGTGCTGCGGGGCCTGAAGCAGCTTCCGGCGAGCTGGCGATAGTCTTGCCCCGCGAGAACTTTTCCTCATCCTGAGCGCCGAAGGCGGGCGTCTCGAAGGATGGCCACGGGCGAGAGCTGGGCCTGCATGGTTCGAGACGGCGCTAACGCGCCTCCTCACCATGAGGGTCTCCCACCCGCATTAACCTCCGTGCGCAACAGTCGCTGTGACTTCGCCACACTTCCCCTTATATAAGGGGCTGTTCCGGCGCGCCTGAAGCTTGGTTGTGGGCTTGGGTTTGAAGGCTTGGGTTTGACCCGGGTGCCGGCTTGGCCGAGGGGAGACCCGTGCAGACGACGCTGCTCGGATTGGCGATTGCCTTTATCTTGGCGCTGCTGGCCGCGCTGATCGGGCCTTACTTCATCGACTGGAACCAGTTCCGGCCCCAGTTCGAGGCAGAGGCTGTCAGGATCATTGGCGTGCCGGTGCGCGTCGCGGGCGAGCTCGATGCGCGGCTTTTGCCGGCCCCGACCCTGCGGCTGCGTTCGGTCACCTTTGGCGGCAACAACGATCTCGGGCGGCTGCGCGCCGACAAGCTCGACGTCGAGTTCAGCCTGAGCTCGCTGATGCGGGGCGAATGGCGCGCCACCGAGCTTTCGGTCGGCGGCATGGCCGTCGATCTTGGTCTCGACGCCAAGGGCAAGGTGGATCTGCCGTCGACCGCAAGCGGCACCTTCAACCTCGCTTCGCTTGCCATCGAGCGGCTGAACCTCACCGGCCGCATAGCCCTTCACGATGCCGCCAGTCGCTCGACACTCGAGCTCAACGACATCGTCTTCTCCGGCGACGTGCGCTCGCTTGCGGGCTCGGTACGGGGCGACGGCCATTTCACCGCCCATGGGGTGCGCTATCCGTTCCGCGTCTCGTCCGGTCCCAGCCCCGACGGCAGCGCCACCCGCCTGCACCTCAATGTCGATCCCGGCGAGCGGGCCATCCTGGCCGATCTCGAAGGCATACTCGCCTTCGACAACCGCCTGCCGAAATTCGATGGCGCGCTGACGCTGGCGGTGCCGCCACCGAAGAAGCCGGGCGAGGCGGGGCCGACGCCCTGGAAGCTCACGGCAAAACTCAAGGCCGATCCGGCCGGCGCCAGACTCGACCAGATTGACGCGAGCTTCGGCCCCGAAGACACGGCGCTCAAGGTTGGCGGCGTCGGCGACCTCAGGTTTGGCACCTCGCCGCTGCTGCGCGCGGTGCTGTCGGCGCGCCAGGTCGATGCCGACAGGCTCGCCGGCCGGGACGATGCCGAGCCGCTGCGCGTCCTGCCCGCCTTGCGCGCAGGCCTTGCCGCGATCCCGCAGGCGCCGATCCCGGCGCAGATCGAGTTCAACTCCGACCAGATCATGCTGGGCGGCCGTCCGCTCCAGAACATCACGACCGAATTGCAGACCGACGGCCGGTCCTGGACCTTCCAGCGGCTCGAGCTGCGCGCGCCCGGCACGACGCAGGTCTCGCTCAACGGCGCCACACCCGGTGCCGACAGTTTCAGCGGCCGCCTCAGCGTCGAGTCCTCCGATCCCGATACGCTGGTGGCCTGGCTGCAGGGACGCAACGAGGTCATCAGGCGCAGCACGCGACCGCTGCGCCTTTCCGGCGACGTGACGATCGCGGCCAACCATCTCGCCATCGACAAGCTGAAGGCCGACATCGAGGGCGGCGCGGTCGAAGGCCGCATCGCCTTCGTTCAAACAGGCGCAGCCAAGGGCTCGCGGATTGATGCCGACCTCAAGGCCGACCGTCTGGACCTCGATGCCGCCGCGAGTTTCGTCCGCGCGCTCGCTGGGCCACAAGGGGAATGGCCGGAGGAGATAAAACTCTCGCTCGATGTCGGGCGGGCGATCTCGGCCGGACAGGAGCTGCAAGGGTTTTCGGCCGGACTCGCCTACGATCCGAAGAGCATCGCTCTCGATCGTCTGAAGTTCAGTCAGACAGGTGGCGTGTCCGTCGATGGCGGCGGAAATCTCGATCGGGTCAATTCGCAGGGACGGTTCGTGCTGGACATGACAGCCGCCTCGCTGCGGCCGATGGCCTCCATCGTCGAAACGCTGTCGCCCGCATGGTCGCAGCGTCTTCTGGCGATCGATTCCGCGTCGGGATCGTCCACCGCGAGTCTGGTGCTCGATCTCGCCGCCGACAAGAAGGGGGATAGTGGCCGCCGTACGGCCCTGGCCCAGCTCGACTTCGCAACGCCACAAGCGACAGGGCATCTTCAGGCAACAGCTGAGCCTCCCTTGTCCGATCTTCGCGGGCTCGACTTCAATGCTCTCTCGCGCAACGAGTTCACCGTCGATGCGCGGATGTCGTCCCAGCGCGGCAGCACCTTGCTTTCTGTCTTCGGCCTTGATCGCGCGGTTGCCGCAGGTGAGGGCGCATCCCGCTTCGAAGGCCGGTTGAGCGGCGCGTGGCGCAAGCCGATGCAGTTGAACGCAAAGCTCAGCGGTGGCGGCCTGGATGCGGATGCGCAAGGCAGCCTCGAATTTTCGGAGCCGAAGGGCAGTGTGAATCTGCACGTACGCAACGCCAACCTCGCACCGCTGTTCGGGACCAGCCCGGCCGACAAATCGGCTCAGACGGTGAGCCTGTCCTCCCGTCTTACGCTGTCAGGCAATCGCCTGACCTTCGACGATCTCGACAGCACCGCATCCGGCTCGCATCTGCGCGGCCATCTCGCCATGACGCTCGACCAGGAGAAGAGTGTCGAAGGCGAAATCGGCTTGGACGCGCTCGATCTGGCGCCTGCCCTGGCGCTTGCCATCGGCGCCGCCGGGCGCGACAGCGGCGAGCCGCTGAGCGCAGGCCTCGTCACCGGCTGGCGCGGCCGCATCGCATTCCAGGCGCTCCGCGGCAGCCTGCCCGGCGGCATCGAGCTGCGTCCGTTCAGCGGCACGCTCAGGGGTGACGGCCAGTCGCTCGCGCTCGATGCGCTCAAGGGCGGCGTCGGTGGCGGCGAGATGACGGCGAGCCTCGATGCACGCAACGGTGCCAATGGCCTGGCGCTGAATGCGCGTCTCGATCTGACCAATGTCGACGCGGCATCGCTGCGCTACCGTGATCTCGCGCTGCCGAAGGGGCGCGCCTCGGTGCAGATGACGCTGACGAGCCAGGGCCGCAGCGTTTCGGCCCTGACTGGCGCGCTCGCCGGCAATGGCACGGTGACGCTCGACTCCGCCGAGATCAGCGGTCTCAATCCGCGCGCCTTCGAGATCGCCATCCGCGCCAGCGACGGCGGGCAGGTCTCGGACGATAACCGTTTGCGCCAGCTCGTCGAGCCCGCCTTGTCATCGGCTCCGATTGCGGTCGCGTCAGCGCAGATCGCATTCACGATCCGCGACGGCCGCCTGCGCGTCGGCGCGACGCCGCTTGAGGCCAGGAACGCGCGCGCCATCGTCTCGGGCGGTTACGACATTCCCGCCGACCAGGCCGACATCCGCGCCAGCCTGACGCCGATCATGACCGGCCTCTCGGGCGCGCCGCCGGAGATCCAGCTGTTTGCGGCCGGTCCCCCCGACAGGCTCAGCCGCACCGTCGATCTGACGCCGCTGTCGTCATGGCTTGCGGTGCGCACGATCGATCGCGAGACGCGCCGTCTCGATGCCATCGAGCGTGGCGAGCCGCCGCCGGCGACCGCCGCGCTGCCGACGCTGGTCTCCCCGGAGTCCGAGCCCTCACCGGCGCTGACCGACGTGCCGATGCCCGGCCGCGATCCGCGCCGCCCCCCGCCGAAAGCCAAGCTAGAACCGAAGGCCGTACCGACGCCGAAGCCGCCGCTCGCCGTGCCGGCCGCGCCAAATCCCCCGCTGGCAAGCCAGCAGGTCGCGCCGCTGCCGCCGCCGATCGACGTGCGGCCCGCCCCGGGCCCGCCGCCCGCAAAGCCCCGGCCGAAGCCGCCGCTGGTCCTGACGCCGTCGAATCCGTAAGGGCCTTTCCGTCATGCCCGGGCTTGTCCCGGGCATCCACGTTCTTCGTGCTGCGAGGCGTGGATGGCCGGGACATAGGCGAGCGGAAGCGACGCCGTCCTTCAGACGGCTATGCCCGGCCATGACGACTGGGGAAACGCACACCTTACCCAACGGTAACCACATTCGCTCGCATTTGAATGAATTTTCATCGGCAAAACTGATGTGACGGTTTTACTGGATTCTCGCGTTTGTTCCCTAGCTTGGGCCCCAGAGGAATTCGGAGTCCTGCCCGCATCAGCAGGATGGCTGTCCAAGAACTGGGGTGATCGAGATGAACGGGGCGAATACGCTTCTGCAGGATCTGGACGACGCGATCGCGCGCGGCACCGACGAAAGCCGGGTGAAAGCGTTGTGGCATGCGACGGACCTTCTGATCACGGGCCGCTATGTCGACGACGACATCAGCACGTTCGGCGAGGTCATCGGCCGGCTTGCCGATGAGATCGAGGTCGAAGCGCGGGCGCAACTGTCCGAATTGATGGCGGGTTGCGATCACGCTCCCCTCAATGTCATCGAGAAGCTCGCGCTCGACGACAAGATCGAGGTCGCCGGCCCCGTGCTGCGCGACTCCAATCGCATCGGCGAGAAGGTGCTGGTCGAGAGCGCCATGACCAAGGGCCAGGCGCATCTGCTCGCGATCTCCCAGCGTGAGGCGATCGGCGAAGCCGTGACGGATGTTCTCGTCAAGCGTGGTAACCAGGAGGTTGTCACCTCGGTCGCCAGGAACGAGGGCGCGCGCTTCTCCGGCTCGGGCCTGCTCCACATGGTCCGGCGCGCCGAGGGCGACTCGATCCTCGCCGAGCAGCTTGGCCTGCGCAAGGACGTGCCGCGCCACATCTTCCAGCAGCTCATCTCCAAGGCCTCGGAAGACGTCCGCCGCCGGCTCGAGACCGAGCGCCCCGAGATGATGTCGCAGATCCAGAGCTCGGTCACCGAGGTCACCGGCGATCTGCAGTCCAAGTTCGGCCCCTCCTCACGCACCTATTTCGTCGCCAAGCGCGTGGTCACGACGCAGTACCGGCAGGGCAATCTCAACCAGGTCTCGATCTCGAACTATGCGCGCCAGCATCGTTTCGACGAAGTCCAGATCGGCCTGTCGCTATTGTCCTCGCTGCCGGTCGATGTGATCGAGCGTGCGCTGATGGACCGCAACCGCGAGATGATCCTGGTGCTGTGCAAGGCGCTCGACTTCTCCTGGGACACGACGATGTCGCTGCTGTTCCTCGGTGCCAAGGATCATTTGATCACGGCGCGGGAGCTCCATGACAACGAGCGCGATTTCGGCCGGCTCAAGATCGAGACTTCACGCAGCATTCTGAAATTCTACCAGTCGCGCAAGAACAGCGCCGGCGCCGATCCCGCATCGGGTCGTCAGCCCGAGCTCCAGGTTCACTGAGCGGGAAATCGAGGGAGTATTTGCCATGTTGCCTCAATTCGGCACCGCGATTCGCAAGAACAAGAGTCTCACCAGCAACCTCTCCGCCGAGACGGGCGGAGCGGCTCCGGAAAAGGCCACGGTCGACGCCGCCTGGCTCGTGCTCGAAGCCGCCAACGACCTCGGCGACCACGCCGCGATCGACGCCTGCCGCCGCGTCATCGACGCCGAGCTGAACGGCACGGTGCCGGGCAGCGCGGATACCGATCTGGTGCTGGGGTATTTCCGGTAGCAAGCAAAGCCGCCACGCGTCCCGATCGTGTCGGCAGCCGGGCGATCTGATCATTTGTAACAGTCGCAGAAGCGCGCGCCGGACTCTTCGGGTCTCGGCCGCGCGTCTTATTGTCCCATTTCTACCTTTGCGCTTATCTCTGTCGTGATGTAGCCTCCGCTTGCGGGCGCCGAAAGACGGCCGCGAGCAACGGGGTTTGCGCGTTGTTCCTTGCATGAAAATTTCTGGAAGAGCTCCGGTGCTGCATACGGTGCCACCGGGGCGGACGATTGCTGATTGCCGGGTAGCGGCGGCCCTGTCGCCGTCATGATTGATGAGCTTCACAGAAATTGGAGCCGACGATGAAATTTGATGTGCGCGTACAATTGTTTGCCGCCGCGACCCTTCTCGCCGCTGTCGTTTCCGCTTTGGCAGAGGACAAGCCTCAAGACAAATATCAAGACAAGCCCGCAGCAGGCGGTCCGGTCCATCTGCAACAGGGCTGGAGCGATGAGACCGCCGATCGCTGGCATTTCATCTCGCAAGGCACGGCGCTGATTCCCTATGAATGGTTTGTCGCGCTGGAGCAGCCAGGGCAGCAGGGAGGACAAACCGCGCTGATCAAGGCGCCCGACAATTTGCAGCGGCTGGGTTTTTTGACCGAGCCCGTCAGCACCGCCAATCCTGATGGCCTTGCCATCGGACTCTACAGCACGCCGGTGGATATTCCCGATGGCCGGCACGCCTGCTGGAAAGGCGATTGGCTCGGCCTTGGTTGCGCCGGCTGTCACACCGGCCAGGTCAGCTATCGCGGCCAGCAGATCCGCATCGAGGGGGGCCCTGCCCATATCGATATCGATTCATTCGTCGGGCAGCTGGTCGGGTCGATCGGCGCGGTTCTCGTGGATCAGAACGGAGCCCGACAGCGCTTCATGGCGCGTGTGAAGGCGCCGCAGGCCGACGTGCAGAGCGGATTGCAATGCTTCGGCGGCGTGTTGAAGGCGGCCGCGATGTTCAACCAGGTCGTCGGTGGAAATTCGGGCGATACGGCGGGCGGGGCGGGCCGGCTCGATGCGCACGGGGCCGGCCTGAACCAGCTTCTGGCGGGGCCGTTCAGGCTGCCGGGCGATCCGACGGACATTGGCGAGACCAGAAACTTCGCGCATCTGACGGCGCCGGTGCGGTATCCGGCGCTGTGGGATACGCCGCGCTTCAACTGGGTGCTGTACAATGCCTCGATCCGGCAGCCGCTGACGCGCAACATCGTCGAGGCACTCGGTGTGCTCGCGCCCATCAAGCACGACGCGACGATGCTCGGGCCCGACGTGATGCACGGGGTTCAGATGGAGAACGTCGTCTGGGGGCAGCGCAAGCTGATGGAGTTGCGCTCTCCGCACTGGCCCGAGACCATTCTCGGCGCGCTCGACCAGAAGCGGGCGCTGCGCGGCCAGCTCGTCTATGTCAGCGCCTGCGCGAATTGCCACGAAGCCGCGCCCTCTGATGCAGCTTCCGACGGCTGCAGCGAGATCCAGGTCCCGCTGGTCGACCTCGGCCGGATCGGCACCGATCCCGAGCAGGCGACGACGTTCAACCGCCGCAAGATCGCATTGTCGAAGATCGGCGGTCCGGATGCGATGTCCAACTACAAGGCCGCCGAGGCTCTCACCGGCAACATCGCCGCACTGTGGATCGGCCGGTCCCTGTCTCTTATACACATCTAGGTCCAACTACAAGGCCGCCGAGGCTCTCACCGGCAACATCGCCGCACTGTGGATCGGCCGGTCCAAGGAGAATGCGGCCCGTGCCGCCGAGATCAATTGCGGCCGTCCAAATCAGTTCAGGGCGCCGCTCGCCTACCGGGCAAGGCCGCTCAACGGCATCTGGGCGATGGCGCCCTATCTGCACAACGGCTCGGTGCCGTCGCTGAACGATCTCCTGCTGCCCCCTAACCTGCGGCCGAAGACGTTTTATATCGGCAATTGGGAGTTCAACCCTGACATCGTGGGATACGATACCAAGGCCCAAAGTCCGGGCGCGTTCCTGTTCGACACGACGATCCGCGGCAACTCCAACGCCGGTCACCTCTACGGAACCGACATGACCGAGGACGATCGCAAGGCGCTGATCGAATATCTCAAGACGCTCTGAGCGGCCGCTCAGTCCTTGCGGCAGGTGAAGCAGTAATAGGGGCAGGTGCCGTTCGCGAACGAGGCGTGCAATTGCGTGCCCGGAATGCCCGCGAATTCGTGCGACACGCCGAGCAGCACCCGCGGCACGATCTCGTCCGCCAGTGCCGTTCGCCGCGCACCGTCGAGTTCCAGCGCGCGTGCGACGTTCGGCGTGATGTCGTCCTCGCTGACGAGGCGCAAGCGCGATTTCTGCAAGGACTCGCGCGGGTACACGTCCTTGGACCGGTCTTCGAAACACGCCATCAGGAACGCGCCGCCCGGCCTGAGCACGCGATGCACCTCGTCCAGGAAGCGTCCCATGTCGCCATAATGCTGCGCGCTCTCGACGTTGATCACGACGTCGAAGCTCTCGTCCGCGAACGGCAGGCTCAGCGCATCGCCGACCTGGAATGCGAGGTTGCCCTGGTCGGCATAGCGCGCCTTGCTGAAACGGATCGCCGGCTTGCAGATGTCGAGCCCGGTGTAGCTGCGCGGGCCAAGATATCGCGCGATGTAGGACGCGCCGCCGCCGCGGCCGCTGCCGACCTCCAGCACATCCTTGCCGCCGATCGCGGCGCCCGATGCCACGTGATGGTAGAGCTGGATCGCATAGCGATCGGGCTCGTCAGCGGCCTGCAGCGCCACCTGCTCGCCGTTCAGCGAGGCATAGCCGTAGTTGAGGAAGCGGATCGCGGCGTCGCGGTCGAGATTGCTGAGCAGGGAGTACCAGGCGTTGGTGAAAAGCTGCCGCGCGGCGCGCGAATAAAACAGTTTTACGACGGCCGAATGAATCGGGTTTGCCGCTGTCGGATACGGATCCTGCTTCACGGATGGATACTCTCGCGCGAAAATGGGGAACGCTTCCACCATAAAGCATGGGCCAGCGCGTTCGATGCGTCAACAATGGCGACGCTTGCGTACCACGATTGACTTCAATCCGACGGGGGCTATACTTTAAGTTTAGTATAGATAATGCTGGACCCGCGTGATGACTGGGCAGGTTGCCGCCTGGTTGGAGAAGGTCGGCCTCCCTCAATACCTAAAGTCCTTTTCCGACCACGGCATTGATTTCGACATTCTTTCCGAGATTACGGATCGCGATCTCGCGACCATGGGCGTCGTGCTGGGACACCGGCGGAGGCTGTTGCGTTCCATTGCTGAGCTGGACGTTCCGAAGGCGCGTCTGCTTGCACCGGCGATCGACGCGGGCGCCGAGCGCAGGCAGCTCACCATCATGTTCTGCGACCTCGTCGGGTCGACAGCGCTGTCGCAGCAGTTCGATCCCGAGGAGATGCGCGAAATCCTGCAAGCCTATCGCGAGGCCGCGACCGCGGTCATCGCCAGCTATGACGGCATCGTCTCGCGATTGGTGGGCGACGGCATCCTGTCCTATTTCGGCTATCCGTCCGCGCACGAGGACGATGCCGAGCGCGCGGTCCGCGCCGGGCTCGAGATCACCGCGGCGGTCCGCGCCATCGACGTGCAGCCGGGCCTGCAGCTCGAGGTGCGGATCGGGATTGCGACCGGGCTCGTCGTCGTCGGTGATCTCTTTGCGAAGGGCGCCTCCAGCCGGCTCGAAGTGATCGGCGAGACGCCCAATCTTGCGGCGCGTATGCAGGCCTTCGCCGATCCCGGCTCCGTCATCATTGCGGCCTCGACGCGCCGGCTGCTCGGCAGCCTGTTCCAGCTGCGCGAGCTCGGTACGCGTGTGATCAAGGGATTCAGCGAGCCGGTCGATGTCTGGGCGGTGGATCGTCCGTCGCCGCTGGCGAGCCGCTTTGAGGCCCACCATGCCGCCGGCCTCGCAGGTTTCTTCGGCCGCGAGCACGAGCTCGAGCGGTTGGCCGAGTGCAAGCAGCGGGCCTGGCGCGGCCAGGGCCAGGTCGTGCTGATCTCGGGCGAGCCCGGTATCGGCAAGTCACGGCTGGCCGAACATTTCCTCGATCAGCGGATCGGCGCGGAGCCGCACATCCGCTTGCGCTATCAATGCTCGCCGCATCATCGCGCCAGCGCGCTCTATCCCGTCATCACGCAGCTGCAGCGGGCGGCCAAGATCGGTGGCGGCGACAGCAACGCGCAGAAACTGCGCAAGCTCGAAGCGCTGCTCGGGCGCAACGATCTGAAGACGCCGTCGCTGGTGCCGCTGTTTGCGGACCTGCTCTCGATCGCAACCGACGGACGCTATCCGCCGCTCGCCTGGACGCCGCAACAGCTGCGTCGCAACACGCTCGCCGCGCTGATCCAGCGCTTGCAGCGCCTTTCCGCCGGGGCGCCGGTGGTCTGCATCGTCGAGGATCTGCATTGGGCGGATGCGACCTCGCTCGAGCTGCTCGGGCTCGCGGTCAGGCTGGCCGACCAGCTTCGCCTGCTGCTCGTCCTGACGTTCCGCAACGAATTCACGCTGCCATGGATGGGCCCGGCCAATCTGACGACGCTGGAGCTCGGACGGCTCGGGGAGACCGATGTCGAGCGCATGATCACTGATGTGATCGGAAGCCGCGCGGTCCCATCCGAGCTGGTGGCGCAGATCGCGACGCGGACCGATGGCATCCCGCTGTTCGTCGAGGAGTTGACCCGCACCGTGCTCGAGATGGGCATCCTCAAGCGCGGAGCCGGCGGCCGCTACAAGATTGCCGGCAGCCTGCCGCGGCTGTCGATTCCCGCGACGCTTCAGGATTCGTTGATGGCGCGGCTCGACCGGCTCGGGCCGGCGAAGGAGGTCGCGCAAATCTGCGCGGTCATCGGCCGCGAATTCTCCGACGTGCTGCTGCGCGCCATCGCCGACAAGGACGATGCCGAGCTCGACACGAGGCTTGCGCAGCTCGAAGCCGCCGAGCTGATCTTCCGCAGCAGGTCCGCGCCGGAAGGCGCCTATGTCTTCAAGCATGCGCTGGTGCAGGACACCGCCTATGAGAGCCTGCTCAAGAGCAGCCGGCGCCGATTGCACGAGCGGATCGCAGGCGTGCTGCAGGAGCAATTCCCCGATGCCGCCGCTGCCGCCCCCGAAATCACGGCGCACCATCTGACGCAGGCAGGTCTGGTCGAGGACGCGGTGGAGTGGTGGGGCAAGGCGGGTGACCGGTCCTTGCGCAGCTCGGCCTGTCACGAGGCGATCGCGCATCTGGCCAAGGCGATCGGCCTTGCGGAGGGCTTGAGCGAAAGCCCCTCGGGGCAGAGCCGCCGGCTGCAATTGCAGATCGCCTACGGCAACGCGCTGATCGCGACGCGCGGCTATGGTGCGCCGGAGACGTCGGTCGCGTTCTCGCGCGCGCGCGAGCTCGCCTCCGGTCTCAAGGGGGCGCCGGAGCGGTTTGCCGCCGTCTACGGCCTGTGGGTCGGAAGCCTGGTTCGCAGCGAGCTCGGATCGATGCAGGAGCTCGCAGAGGCCTTCCTGCACGATACCGCCGACCGGCCCGACGCGCCGGAAGCGGGGATCGCGCAGCGCGTCTGCGGCATGACGCGCTGGTTCGAGGGGAATTTCGTCGATGCCAAGCGGCATCTCGAGCACGCGCTCACCATCTACCGCGACGAGCACGATCGCAATCTGGCATTCCTGTACGGCCACGATTACGGTATCGCTGCGGCGATCTATCTCGCGCTGGTGCTGTGGCCGCTCGGCGAGGTCGATCGCGCCGAGCAGCTGGCGCAGGAGGCGATCCGCCGCGCCACCGACAGCGGCCACATCGCGACGATGGTCTACGCGCATTTCCACAAGATCGTGCTCGAGGCGATGCGCGGCACCCCCGCGCGCGCCAGGCCGCATGTCGATGCCGTGATCGAGCTCAGCCGCGAGCACGGTCTGCTGCTCTACACGCGCGCCGGCAAATTCTGGAACGGCTGGATCCGTTGCCATCTAGGCGAACGGGCCGCCGGGCTCAAGGAGATGGAAGATTCGATCGCGCTGCCGCTGGTCGGAAAGATGGCGACCGGGCTCTACGTGCCGCTGACCTGGACGCTGCTTGCGGAAGCAAAGGCGTGCGAAGGTCAGTTCGACGAGGCGCTCGCAATCCTCGACGAGCAGCTGCTCGAGGTGGAGCGAACGGGACAGGAATGGTTCACCCCGGAGATTCAGCGCTGGCGCGGCGAGCTGCTGCTGCGCAAGGACCCGATCGATATCGTCGCTGCGGAGACGGCTTTCACCCAGGCCATCGAGACCGCGCGGGCGCAGAGAACCGCGACCTACGAGCTGCGCGCCGCGCTCTCGCTCGCCAGATTGTATCAGGCCAGCGGAACGGACGCGCAGGCGCGGAGCGTGCTCGGCCCGGTGGTCGGGAATTTCACCAACGCACAGGAGTTGCCGGAGATTTTCGAAGCACGGGCGGCCATGGAGCGTTCCAGCAAGACAAGCCCATGCAGTTGAAAAAGTTCTTGTACTTCGCCGATTTCGTCTTCTATCCCCTGGCGAGCGCGGCGCTGGTCGCGGTCGCACTGCTGTTGAAGGAGCCGCTGCGCTGGGACGAGGCGGTCATCGGTTTCGCAAGCGGGCTGTTGCTCTGGAGCCTCGCCGAATACGTCATTCACCGCTTTGCCTTGCATGGACCGGCTTTTCTCGCCGCCCTGCATGACATTCATCATACCGATCCGCGCGCGCTGGTCGGCTCGCCGCTCTGGCTGAGCCTGGGCTCGATCTGCCTGGGATCGCTGCTGCCGGTGTGGCTGCTGGTCGGGTTCGGCAGCGCCTGCACCGTCACCGCGGGGCTGATGCTGGGCTACATCTATTTCGGTGCGCTCCACCACATCATTCATCATCATCCGGTTAAGCGCGGCGGCTATCTCTGGCGCCTGAAGCGCCGCCACACGCGCCACCACTACGGCAAGCGGCCGTGCAATTTCGGCGTGGTCACCAGCATGTGGGATCGCGTGTTCGGAACCTATTGTTCCGAATGATTGTTCACCGCGGATCGCGCTATTGTAGGGTGGGCAAAGGCGCAGCGCGCCGTTCAGCCGCAATTCCAGATCATGCCGATCGGCGTCCGCGTCCAGCACGGACCGAAGCTGCCGCCATTGTAGCGCGAGCCGCCGAAGCCGGGCCGGCCGAAATAGCGCCATTCGCCGTCGAAGTAGCGGTAATAGCTCGGCACGGGATCGATATACCATGGGCGCTGGTTTTCGCGCGCGTAGCGCCGAAACCCGTTCTTCTGCATGAAGATCGGCTGGCTGTTGCTGAGCGGCTGGTGATAGCCCGGCAGGAAGCCGTAACCGTGCCAGCTCTGCTTGGGCTTCTTGTGGACTGATGCAGCCGGCGCGGCGACCGGCAGCAGCGACAGAACGACAGCAACGAATAGACATAGAAGGCGTGACATGGTCCGACCATAGACAGTCGATTGTCGGAACGCCATTCAAATTCGCGCGCGAAATTTGAATGAAGTCACGAGAGCGCAGCCGGTCTTTATGCCCGGCTGCGTTCCCTCTGGAGCTTACGCGTTCGCGCCGCCATCGACGGTCAACGTCGAACCGGTGATGTACTTCGCCTTCTCGCTCGCCAGGAACGCGACCGCGTTGGCGATGTCCTCAGGCGCGCCGTAGCGGCCGAGCGCCATGAACTGCTTCAGCGTCTCCGCGGTCGGGCCATGCGCCGGGTTCATATCGGTGTCGATCGAGCCCGGCTGCACCAGATTGACCGTGATGTCCTTGGAACCGAGCTCCCGCGCCAGTCCCTTTGTGAACGCTATCAACGCCGACTTCGAGGCCGAATAGAGCCCAAGCACCGGCGCCGGCACGCGGTCGGCGAAATAGCTGCCGATGGTGAGGATGCGCCCGCCCTTGCCGAGGTGGGGCAGCGCGGCCTTGCTCGCGACGATCGGGGAACGGACGTTGACATCAAGCAGCGCATCGATGTCCGCGAGCGAGATGTCGTTGAGGCTGCCCAGGCGCAGAATGCCGGCGTTGTTGACCAAAATATCGAGCCCGCCCAGGACGGCGACGGTCTTGTCGACCGAGGCCTGGACCGCGGCGACATCGGCGCTGTCTGCCCGGATCGCCACGGCCTTCCGGCCGGACGCCTTGATGGCATCGACGACCTTCGCGGCGCTGTCCGCGGACTTTTCGTAAGTGATTGCGACATCGGCGCCTTCGGCGGCGAGCGCCTTTGCGATCGCCGCGCCGATACCCCTGCTTGCGCCCGTCACCAGGGCCCGTTTTCCCGTCAGCGTCATCGTAATCTCCTATTCTGTAACGATCGACACAGAATATCTGGGATCTTGATCGCCTCCGTCAAGTGAATTATGTGTTGATTACTACAGAAAGAGACGTCATGGCGGGACGGCCACGGGAATTTGATCGCGAGGCGGCGCTGGAGGCCGCGATGCTGCTGTTCTGGCGCAAGGGCTATGCGGCAGCCTCGATGAACGATCTGTGCGAGGCCATGGGCGTGCGCTCGCCGAGCCTCTATGCGGCGTTCGAGAGCAAGGAGGCGCTATATCTCGCGGCCTTCGAGCATTACGTCGCGACCGAGGCGCCTCCGGTGTGGGACCGGCTTGGCGAAGGCGCTACTGCCCGTGAGGGCATCGCGAACCTGCTGACCGCGGCGGCCGAGATATTGCCGAAATCGCGGATCGCGCCGGCCGGCTGCATGGCCGTACTCGGCGCCGTCAGCGATGATTGGCCGGCGCCCATCGCCCGCGCAGTCAGGAAGGTTCGCCTCGAGATGCTCGGCAACCTGCGCGCCCGGATCGCGGCTGCGACGGCCAGCGGCGAACTCCCGGCCGCCACGGACACCGAGGCCCTGAGTCGGCTCTATCTCAGCGTCTATGAAGGGATGGCCATCCAGGCCAAGGACGGAGCTACGCAGGCGGAGTTGAGCGCTGTGGCGAAGGCGGCAATGGCCGCATGGCCGGGCGGTTGATCCGGTAGATCACGACGGCTTCGTCATGATGCATCGTGTACTTCTCGAACGAATAGTTTGATTTCTCGAGCACGCGCCGCGAGGCGCCATGCTCGACGAAGACGAGGCCGATGAGGGACGGCAATTTCAGCTGCGACAGCCCAATGTCGGTCAGCGCGGTCGCGATCTCGCTGGCAAATCCCTGGCCCCAGAGATCGCGTCTGAACGTGTAGGCAATCTCGATCTCGTCAATGTCGTCCACGAGAATATGCCGGAGTCCCGCTCGCCCGGCGAAGACGCCGTCCTTCGTGCGCAAGGCCCAGAGACCAAAACCGTGCTGCTCCCAATGAGCCATGTTGGTCGCAAGATAAGTCTTCGTCACCTCGGCCGAGCGCACGCCGCCGAGATAGCGGGAGACATCGGGATCGAGATGGAGTGCGACGAGGTCGGCGAGGTGGGTTTCGTTCAGCCTTTCGCCAGTCAGCCGCTTGGTGCTGAATTGATCCATGAAAGTGAATTGGAGGGCTGGAGTTTCGATGTTTCCATCGTGCGCTGGTTTCGCACGACGTCGGCGGGCGCCTTCTCGTCGTAGATTTCGCCGCCGCGCCGATAGGTGAATTCGACTGACCATCGCGTCCGACGCGGTCGCCATTCCGAGCTCGCTGAGAGAATGCGGGTGGGGCAAGGCCCCGTCAAGGGCGCGCGTGGCGCCTTGATCGTTGCCGGACGCGGGCGCATTTCGGTCCATGACCGAACTAGGCCATGCACTCATCAACACAGCGGCATGACAGGGAAGGCGATGTCCGCTATGCCCCAACAGCGGCCAAGTTAGTGGGGCAGTGCATGATGTCGCGATGGGCCAGGAACGGCCATTCGGTTTGAAGAGGGCAAAGGTTCGTCGGAGCGAGAAGGGCTGCTATCAGCAGCCAGTCCCAACGAGGTAGAAATGCTCCCCCAGCGGCGTGCCCCATGCGCCGCACATTCCAACCTCTGTATTCGCAACCCTCTCTTTCCACGCGGGCGATTGCTCCGACAAGGCTATTTCATCGCTCTCGTCGTAGGCAACACCGTGGCCAGTTCCAAATCCACCCCAGTTCCATATCGCGAACCGAGGTTCGCCAGCAGACGGAAGGTTCGCCACATCCACGAGATAGCTCCGGCGCATGACTTGGAAATGGAGCCTCTCCCCAGTGTCCATTGCGAGCGACCAAACGGTACCGGCATTAGCGATTGCGATAAGCGTGGCGAGTGGCAGTACTGACATCGAAATGGCTCGCCGCCAGTTATGGGCACGTGCTGAAACAATTGCTAGACCTGAGGCGAGTAGTGCTGAGCAGGCCCACACCAGGAGCAAGATGGGCGCGCCCAAGAAGACCAGACCAAACGGTCCGCTCCAAAGGATGATCAAAATAACCGGAAACTGTGGCCCACGCAGTCGGCCACAGTTTGACGTGATCCATATTGGCACTTGTCATTCCAACAGTTCCGCTCACACCAGGAGGCACCGTAGCACGCTGCGGCAGCTGCGTCCGTTCCGGGTCCGTTAACGGACCCATGCGCCGCAGCAAATAGCGCTCTCACTCGATCACCTCGTCGGCGCGGGCGAGAATAGCTGGCGGTACGGTAAGTTCGATTGCTTTTGCTGTTTTGGCGTTGATGATCAGTTCGACCTTGGTCGGCCCCTGCACCGGAAGGTCCGCGGGTTTTTCGCCTTTCAGGATACGATCGACGTAGGTCGCGGAACTGCGAAACAGGTCAGCCGTATCCGGCCCGTACGACATCAGGCCGCCGGCAGCCACCTGAACGCGATTCCAGTAGATCGCAGGCAATTTCCTGGTGTTGGCGAGATTTACGATCAGTGCGCGATGGACGTTCGAGAAAGTTGCGGCCGTGATGATTAATCCGCCGTCGCCTTCAGCAGCAAACGAACCAACTCCGCGCTCGATGTCTTCTGCGCCGTGGACGGCAATAGAAATCGGTTCAATTGACAGCGACTGCGCGGCCGTCTCGAATGACGCCTTGAATCCCCTGAAGTTGTGATTGACGGGATCGCCAAGCATCGCAACCCGTGTCAGGCGCGGCGACATCTCCTTGAGCAAGCCGAGCCACTTTCCTCCGATATCGTACTCAAAGGGCGTAAACCCGGTGATGTTACCCGATGGTCGCGCCAGGCTGGCGACCAGACCTCCGGCAACAGGGTCCGTGACGTTGATGAATACGACCGGCACTGTTGCGGTTGTTTCGCGCAGGGCCAGCGCCGGCTCCGTCCCGGTGGTCAGGATCAGCGCGGGAGAAGTGCTGACCAACTCCTTCGCCAGGGATCGGGCCCGGTCGATGCTGCCCCGCGCCCAGCGGTAATCGATCTCGATGTTTTGACCTTCAATCCAGCCGAGTTGCCGCAGTCCGGAGCTGAACGCTTCCAGATATTTCGTGACCTGCGGATCCCCCTCACTCGCTCCGAACAGAACGCCGATCCGTCGCATTGATCTGTCTGTCTGAGCTTTTGCGATGAGCGGCCATGCCGCCGCACCGCCTGCAAGGCCAATAAATTCACGCCGCCGCATTCCAGTCCCCGCGTTCATCAGTATGCGGCAGTGTAACCGACCAAACCCTGCACTTGGAAGACGCGAGGGCGTTGACGGAAACTTGTTGGGGGCCGCCGATGCCCGCAGACCAGATCTTGGCTTCCGTCAAACGCTTCTCCCACAAAGCTCAGCAGACTTTATGTGGCGAACTTGAGGTTCACGTGACTAGCGCCTGCGCCAATGCGATTGACGCCGCCATTGGCGTTGCCGCCGACATTGTGACGGACCGCCGCGCGCGCGACCGGCCGGGGCCGCAGCACGACGCCGGCCCTGGCGACGCAACCGACGGGATAGTCGACATACGTGCAATACACGATTGCGGCGGCCGGTGCCGGATTGAACGTGACGCCTGCAAGTCCGAGCAGGGCGCTGGCAGCAATTCCGGAAACGATCACGGACTTGATCGAAATACGCATGATGATCTCTCCCCTAGGCGTGTGCGACACGAAGACGACGAGCGTCGTTTCATCTCGGGCCAACGCAGCCTGTTGTCGGAAAGTTCGACCATGCTGACATAGGTCAACGTTAACAACGCGCTATGTCGGAACGAGCGCGTGAGTCGTCTGAAAGGCGAGATCAATAGCCGAGGGAACGCCTGGAGTCGGCCTGCAGCCCGTCTGACTTCGCCGCGTTGAGTGCAGCGGCAAGCTCATCGATATGATAGGGCTTCGCCAAAATCTGAACGCCCGCTAACGCCGCATCCTGGGCTGCTGCTTCCGAGTACCCGCTGGTCAGAAGGACAGGCATGTCGCTGCGTCGCCGTTTGATCTCGCGCGCCAGCTCGACCCCGTTCATGCCGCCCGGCATCATGACGTCCGAAAAGATCAGGTCGAGGGAGCGACCGTCAGCGAGCGCCCCGAGTGCTGCCGCCGCGCTCGCGGCACGCGTGACTTCGTAACCGAGCTGGTCGAGCATCTCACTTACAAGTGCCGCAACCTCGTCGTCGTCTTCCACCAGAAGGATGCGGCCATGGGCGCTCCTTCTCGGCCGCGCTCTGTCGAGATCGATGAGGTGTCTATCCTTGGCAGGCGTATTGAACGAACGCGGCAGATAGAGCTCGATGCTCGTGCCCCGGCCGAGGTCCGATCGAATGCGCACCGTGCCACGTGACTGCGTTGCGAACCCGTGCACCTGGGCGAGCCCAAGACCGGAGCCTTTTCCCACGTCCTTGGTCGTGAAGAACGGTTCGAAGACCCGCGAGAGAATCTCCGGAGCCATGCCGGTTCCGCTGTCGATGACGGAGAGCCTTACGAAATCGCCGGCGATCTGCTCGTCGTTGAGATCGGGCAGGTTTTCGCCGCGCACAACGATTGTACCGCCATTCGGCATCGCGTCGCGCGCATTGACGGCGAGGTTGAGAATGACCAGCTCGAGCTCGCCCGGATCGACTTCGACCGGCCACAGCGAATCCGGAAAATCGAACTCGACATGCACGTCGCCTCTCAGGCTGCGGTCTAGCAGTTCGCGCATGCCGCCGATCTGGTAGGCGACGTCGACGGCCTCGGGTCTGAGCTTCTGTCGCCGAGAGAAAGCGAGCAGCTGTTTGGTCAGGCCGGCGCCGCGCCGGGCGGCCTGCGCCATTCCATCCATCAGTCGGCGGCGGCGGGCCGGATCGGTCTGCCGGTCCAGCATGTCAAGGCCGCCGGAAATGACCATCAGCAGATTGTTGAAGTCGTGAGCAACGCCGCCGGTCAGCTGGCCGATGGCTTCGATCTTCTGGGCCTGGCGAAGAGTTTCCTCGACCCGGGCGCGCTCGTTCATTTCGAGGCGCAATTGCTCGTTGGCCTCCGCCAGCGCGTGCGTGCGGTCAACCACGAGCTTTTCAAGCTGCTGAGCCGTCTGTTCGCGTGCCGCGAGGAGCGCCCGGATCTCGTACTGGCGCTGTCGCGCGCGCAGCGCGGACTGAACGGCACTGGTCAGGGTCATCGGCTGCACCGGCCGTTCCAGCAGGGAAACGTTTCGCAGCATGGCAACGATCTTGCGGCGCCAGGCGACCACGGCCGGGTGTTCTCGATGGCTGGTGAGCACGACGAAGGGAAAATCCGACCATGGCGGCTGGCTTTCGATCCATTGCGCCAGCGGCGCGGTGTCCTGCCCGAACAGACCTTCTTCGGCGAGGAAGACGGCGCCTGCGCCGGCCGTCATCTCGTCGACGAGTTCGGTGAGGCTTTGGCAATTGATCGCCTGGAGGCTCGAATTGAGGAAAAGTTCGACGGACGCCTGTCCGTCGCGACCAATTGGAGCAAGCACGAGAACTTGATTATCGCGGCCGGCGTTCATCCTGCGGATCCTTCCGGCGTCTCAATGCCGGCATAGCGCAGACTACCCGAAACAATGCCGCTGAATTCCCTGACCGGCGGCCCGAGCTTGATGCCCGTGCTGCCCAACTGAAATTCCCGAATGGTATGCTCGTGAGGGCCGCTGCGTTTCTTGACGATCGACAAGGCCCGCCGCACCGTTCCGGCCAGCTCGAAGTAGCGCAGCATGATCACTGCGTCGCTCAAATAGCTGAGGTCGATTGGCGTCTCCATTGGACCCGCCAGCCCCTGTTGAGCGAGAACCAGAATGCTCAGCACGCCCTGCTGGCCCAGGTAGCTCAGGAGTTCATGCATCTGCAGGATGAGAAACCGCTCGTCCGGCATTGCGTTCAAATAGCCGTTGAGGCTGTCGATGATGACGACACGCGCCTTGTCGTGCTCGACGCTATTGCGCACATTGGCGGCGAACTCGCCTGGCGACATCTCAGCTGGATCGATCTGCTGAAACCGGATGTGTCCCGATTCGATGTATTTTTCGAGCGGCAGGCCGAGCGTTCTGGACCGGGCTTCAACCGTTCCGCGGCCTTCGTCGAACGCAAAGAATACGACGTGTTCGCCGCGTTGAGCGGCCGCTATCGCATAGGTCAGGGTGAGAGAGGATTTCCCGACACCGGCAGGACCCAGCAGGAGTGCGTTGGTGCCGCGCTCGAGCCCTCCGCCCAGCAGCTGATCGAATTCCGCATTGCCGCTCGGAGTAATATCGCTGCGGAACGGCGTGTGGTGTTCTGCCGCGATGAGGCGCGGGAATATGCGCAGGCCGCCGCTTTCGATTGTTAGATCATGAAAGCCGCCGCGAAACCGGATTCCGCGCATCTTGATCACGCGGAGCCGGCGCCGCTCCGCGCCATAAGCCAGGGCAAGCTGTTCGAGCATGACGACGCCATGCGCGATCGAATGCAGTTGCAGGTCGTCCTGCGCAGATGAGAGGTCGTCGAGCAGCACGACAGTGCAATTGCGGTTGGTGAAGAAATGCTTCAGGGCGAGAACCTGGCGCCGGTAGCGGAGCGGATTCTGGGCAAGCAGGCGCAGTTCAGACAGGCTGTCGAGCACCACGCGGGTCGCGTTAATTCGTTCCACCGCCTTGATGATCAGGCTGGTCGTTTCGCCCAATTCCATTTCAGCGGGATGGAATACCGTAAGTTCCCGCTCGGGATCGAGCGTCGTTTCCGGCGGGACCAGCTCGAAGATGTCGACATTGTCCAGCGACCAGCCGTGTCGCTGCGCGACCAGGGCCAGCTCGCGCTTGGTTTCAGATAGGGAGATGTAGAGCACGCGTTCGCCGCTGGCGGCGCCCTTGAGCAGGAACTGCAGCGCCAGGGTGGTTTTTCCGGTGCCGGGTCGTCCCTCGTAAAGATACATCCGATTGGCATCGAAGCCGCCGCCCAGAATATCATCTAGGCCTACGCTGCCGGTCGAAACTCTAGCTAGATCCTTGAGGTCGCTGGCTGGAACAGCCGGGGATGAACCAGTCATTAAATCCTCTTATCCAAAGCCCGCCATCGGCCTGAAGGGCTGGTCCATGGAAGGCCCGGATAGGAACTCTTAGACCGGGCTCGTGTTCCCGACGTTTGGCACTCTTGGTACGCCTAGACATGTGATGCTGATTTGAGTTGCTTCACGTTCAAAACTGAACACAACAGGTTTCTGAATGCTCTGATCGTTCCCTGATGCCATCGTGCCCGACAGATCAACCGATTTTTCCGAATGATTTGCCGGCGGCCGGCCTCGTGCCCGAGAGGTCAACCAGAGCGCATTCTGCGCACCGATGGATTCGGCAAAGCTCAGTTGCGGCGGTCGAGCGCGGCGAGCTGCTGCCCGTCCAGAAGCACGATATGACGCTGATCGTTGTGGTCGGCCGATCGACACTCTTTTTCTTTCGGCGACCGGCGCCTTGGGCGGACAAAAGTCTGCAACGAACAGGAGTGCGAGCAACGCCGCGCCAACCTTCCAGAAATACGCCAACAGCGGCATCTTGGGACGACCTTGCGCCATCCTTGAAAGCGGAAGCTGCACGGGTTTCAACCTGCCACTGCGCAACTTCCGATCATGAATTCGACCCGGCAATCACCAGCGCGACATGTCGCTAGGATGGCGGCCTGCAAGTGAGACCTAGCGCCCAGCACCAATACGATTGACGCCGCCATTGGCGTTGCCGCCGACATTGTGACGGACCGCCGCGCGCGCGACCGGCCGCGGCCGCAGCACGACGCCGGCCCTGGCGACGCAACCGACGGGATAGTCGACATACGTGCAATACACGATTGCGGCGGCCGGTGCCGGATTGAACGTGACGCCCGCAAGTCCGAGCAGGGCGCTGGCAGCAATTCCGGAAACGGTCATGGACTTGATCGAAATACGCATGATGATCTCTCCCCTTGGCGTGTGCGACACGAAGACGACGAGCGTCGTTTCACGTGCGCCGACCACAGCCTGTTGTCCCGGGGATCGATCACGTTGATGTAGATCAACCTCACGCCGGCCGTTGCGCCGGTTCGGAAGAGGTTGCGCGATGCGGCGCGATTTGCATTCGCGTGTGTCGCATCTGCCGACAATACTATCCTACTTCTGTTTTGCCCGACGGGTCAACGGATTTTCCGAATCCCGTCATCGGGGCGCGCATTCGCGCGACCCGTTGGCTCCTCCCGGGCTACGGACTCGCAGTCATGTAAGCCATTGATTTCACAACCCCTGTCTACTGTGCAGGGGGTTGTTTTCGCGACCTTGGTTTTGAGAGAGGCTATCCCGCGCCCAGCGCGACCGCGACATTGTAGGTCAACAAGCTCGCCGCATAGGCCAGCACCAGCATGTAGGCGAAGGTCGTCGCCATCCAGCCCCAGCTTCCGGTCTCGCGCCGGATGACGGCGAGCGTTGAAGCGCATTGCGGAGCGAAGATGTACCAGGCGAGCATCGACAGCGCGGTCGCCAGCGACCATTTCGTTGCCAGCACCTGGCCGATCTGCTCGGCCGCTTCCTTGCCACCCTCGATCGCATAGACCGTGCCGAGCGCTGCGACCGCGACCTCGCGCGCCGCCATGCCCGGGATCAGCGCGACCGCGATCTGCCAGTTGAAGCCGACGGGACGGAGCAGCGGCTCGATCGCCTTGCCGATGATGGCAGCTAGGCTGAAGTCGATCGCCGGCTCGGTCGAGCCCGCGGGCGGCTGCGGGAACGAGGCCAGGAACCAGATCAGCACCATCATCGAGAAGATCGTGGTGCCGGCGCGCTGCAGGAACATCTTTGCGCGGGTGAAGACGCCGATCGCGATCGATTTCAGCCTGGGCACCTTGTAGTCCGGCAACTCCAGCATGAACGGTGCCGGCGCGTAGTCGCGCAGCATGAAGAACTTGATCAGGAACGAGACGGCCAGCGCGCTGGCTATGCCGGTCGCATAGAGGCCGAACATCACCAGACCCTGCAGATTGATGAAGCCCCAGACATCCTTGGCCGGAATGAACGCCGAGATGATCAGCGTGTACACGGGAATGCGCGCCGAGCAGGTCATCAGCGGCGCGATCAGGATCGTGGTCAGCCGGTCGCGCTTGTTGTCGATCACGCGCGTCGCCATGATGCCGGGAATGGCGCAGGCAAAGCTCGACAGCAGCGGGATGAAGGCGCGGCCGTGCAGGCCTGCGCCGCCCATGATGCGGTCCATCAGGAACGCCGCGCGCGCCATGTAGCCGAAATCTTCCAGCAGCAGGATGAACAGGAAGATGATGATGATCTGCGGCAGGAACACGATGACGCTGCCGACGCCCGAGATCACGCCGTTCTGCAGGAAGCTCTGCAACAGGCCGGCGGGCAGGGTGGCGTGCACGAACTCGCCCAGCGCATCGAAGCCCGAGTTGAGCAGCTCCATCAGCGGCTGCGCCCAGGCGAACACCGCCTGGAACATCACGAACAGGATGGCCGCCAGGACGATCAGGCCGCCGACCGGATGAAGCACCACGGCATCGATCCGCGCGGTCAGCGTGTCGGGGCGACTTGGCAGGCTGACGCAGTCCGAGATGATGCGGTCGGCCTCGCGCTGGGTCGCGCGCAGCTCGGAGACGCTGAGCGCGCGCCAGCTGTTTTCCGCAGGCTCAGCGGCGAGCTTGGCCGAGATATCGTCGGTCAGTTTCAACAGATCGGCGGTGCCGCCCTTACGCACCGCGATCGAGGTGACCACGGGCACGCCGAGCTCCTTGGCGAGCCTGACGACGTCGACCGAGATGCCGCGGCGGCTCGCGATGTCGAACATGTTGAGGACGAGGATCATCGGCCGGCCGGTGCGCTTCAGCTCCAGCAGCAGGCGGATGGTCAGCCGCAGATTGGTGCTATCGGCCACGCACAGCACGAGGTCGGGCACGGTCTCGCCGGTGGCCTTGCCGAGCACGAAGTCGCGGGTGATCTCCTCGTCCGGGCTGCGGCCGCGCAGCGAATAAGTGCCGGGCAGGTCGACGACGGAGACCTGACGTCCCAAGGGGGTGACGAAGAAACCTTCCTTGCGCTCGACGGTGACGCCCGGATAGTTCGCGACCTTCTGCCGGCTGCCGGTCAGCGCATTGAACAGCGACGTCTTGCCGCTGTTTGGCGTGCCCACCAGGGCGAGATGCAGAAGGGGTAATTCCATGGAATCAAATTTCCGGCCGCGCTTCTAGGCGACGATGATGGCCATGGCCTCGCGGCGGCGGACCGCGATGGTGTTGTTGTCGACACGCACGGCGATCGGGTCGCGGCCGACCAGCCCCTCGTGCAGGACCTCGACCCGCGCGCCCTCGACGAAGCCGAGCTCGATCAGCCGGCTCTCGAGCTCGATGTCCGAGAGGGCTGAGCCCGCGTCCTTGGCGGAGAGGTGCTGGATGACGCCGGTATAGCCGCGCTGGGCCAGGCCCAGCGGCATCTCGCGGCGCGTATCATGGGTATCGGTCATGCCCTGTATTTTCAACGCAAGGCATTGAGGTCAAGCGCGCATGCCCGTGGAAACTGCACCTTAGAGGGATTTTAAAGTGCAGATCACGAAGCCGTGGGCAGAGCGCCCCAGTGATGATCCCTGGCGTTGATCCTTGGCGCTACTGCGCCGGGACCTTGTCCGGCTGGATGGCGGCCATGGCGCGGCTCTTGAAGTAGTCGAGCACGAACAGACGGATCGCCGAGGACAGATTGCCCTGCTGGCGGGCGCCGTCGATTTCGCCGACGAGCTCGGACAGCGTCATGTTGCGCAGGCCCGAGATCTCCTTCATGCCGTTCCAGAACGCCTCTTCCAGGCTGACGCTGGTCTTGTGGCCGGCGACCACGATCGAACGCTTCACGACCGGCGACTTCATGGCTGCTCCTCGCGATCGATCCGGTGCTGGTCCAGATGTGCCTGCGCCTGGTCCGCCTGTTTCTCCTCCACCGATCGCTTGGCCTTCGTGCGCCCGAACTTCGTTCGGTTGGCGTCCGCCTGCTTCGCCGAGGCTTCCCGCTCGGCGCGCTTCCTGAAACGATTCAGGTTGATGACGTTCCCCATGCCGCGTCTCCATCATCCTCTCCTCTTCGGGCCGGATGAAACTTCCAGAAACAGGGCGCCGCGTTGCGCCCCACAAGACTTGATCGTCATTCGCTCGTCCTCGTCAATCGGCCTCGAGGGCCATCAAACGATGAATTTCGCCCCGTCGAGGGCGGAGAGGCTCTGCGTAGCACGCGTCCCCGCCGCAACATTGACGGTAATCAAATCCTGTCCTCTAAACCTTATATTTATGAGCCTTTGGGGCTCCGTATCATTACGGATGACTATCGGAATTCGGAATTTATCCGGGCCGGGTCATCTTCTCCGGCTGCACCAGGCGGTCGAATTCGTCGGCCGAAACGAAGCCGAGCCGCAGCGCCTCCTCCTTCAGCGTTGTGCCATTGGCATGTGCGGTCTTGGCCACCTTGGCGGCGTTGTCGTAGCCAATCTTCGGTGCGAGCGCGGTCACCAGCATCAGCGAACGCTCCATCAGCTCCTGGATGTGCTTCTGGTCGGCGCGGATGCCGCTGACGCAATGCTCGGTGAATGAACGCGCGGCGTCCGCCACCAGGCGGATCGAGTGCAGCATGTTGTAGGCGAGCACGGGCTTGTAGACGTTGAGCTCGAAATGGCCCTGGCTGCCGGCGACCGTGATCGCTGTGTGATTGCCGAACACCTGGCAGCACACCATGGTCATCGCCTCGCACTGCGTCGGATTGACCTTGCCCGGCATGATCGACGAGCCCGGCTCGTTCTCCGGCAGGATCAGTTCGCCGAGGCCTGAGCGTGGGCCAGATCCGAGCAGGCGGATATCGTTGGCGATCTTGAACAGGCCTGTTGCGACAGAATTGATGGCGCCGTGCGCCAGCACATAGGCGTCGTTCGACGCCAGCGCCTCGAATTTGTTGGCGGCGCTGGTGAAGGGCAGCTTCGTAATCCCGGCAACGTGCTTTGCGAACAGTTTTGCGAAGCGCGGCTTGGAGTTGAGGCCGGTGCCGACGGCGGTGCCGCCCTGCGCCAGCGGATAGAGATCCTTCACTGCGACCTTGAGCCGCGCGATGCCGCTCTCGACCTGCGCGGCATAGCCTGAAAATTCCTGGCCGAGCGTCAGCGGCGTCGCATCCTGGGTGTGGGTGCGGCCGATCTTCACGATTTTCGCGAACTCGTTCTCCTTCTTGCGCAGCGCGCGATGCAGCTCGCCGAGCGCGGGGACGAGATCGGCATTGACGCGGCTTGCGGCCGCGATGTGCATTGCGGTCGGGAAGGAGTCGTTCGACGACTGACTCATGTTGACGTGGTCGTTGGGATGCACCGGCTTCTTGGCGCCGAGTTCGCCGCCCAGGAGCTCATTGGCGCGGTTGGCGATGACCTCGTTGAGGTTCATGTTGCTCTGGGTGCCCGAGCCGGTCTGCCACACCACAAGCGGGAAGTGGTCGTCGAGCTTGCCCTCAATCACCTCGTGCGCGGCGCGGATGATCGCGCCGGCTCTGCGCTTGTCGAGCAAGCCGAGCTCGAGGTTGGACTGTGCGGCCGCGAGCTTGACGATGCCGAGCGCGTGCACGAGCGAAATCGGCATGCGGTCGATGCCGATCCGGAAATTCTGCCGCGAGCGTTCGGTCTGCGCTCCCCAATAGCGGTCGGCGGGGACCTCGATGGGACCGAAGCTGTCGGTCTCGATGCGGGTGGCGGGGCGGGCGGTCTTCGTAGCTTTGGCCATGAGCACATCCATTCTGCCGCGCGAAACACCGCACGGCCCGTTCATGTGCTCTTCTATATAGGGAGTTGGGCCGGGCGCGACCGTCTCGCGCCCAACCTGGATCATTTCTTGCGGAAACGATCGAGCCGAACGACTTCGGCGCCGCCCTGGTTCGGCGGGGGCGGTTCTTCCGCAGTCTCTGCAGGCTCCGCGGCCGGTGCGGGCACCGCGACGGCTGAAGGGGCCGGGGTCGCAGGCAGCGTCTCGCCTGCCACCTCGGCGACGTCGGACGTATCGAACTGGAGGCCGAATTTCACCGACGGATCGAGGAAGCTCTTGATGGCGCTGAACGGCACGATCAGCCGCTCGGGGATGCCGCCAAAGGATAGGCCGACTTCGAAGCGGTCCTCAAGCACGGTCAGGTCCCAGAACTGGTGCTGGAGGATGATCGTCATCTCTTCCGGATATTGGGCGAGCAGCCGGCTCGACAGCTTCACGCCCTCGGCCTTCGACACGAAGGTGATGAAGAAATGATGCTCACCCGGCAGGCCATGGGCCGCGGCATCGGTCAGCACCTTGCGCAGCACGCCGCGCAGCGCGTCCCGTGCCAGCACATCGTATCGGATATGATCGGTCGCCATGGTGGTCCTGTTGCATTCCTGGAGCCGGACCCTGCCGGCCCGACTCGCCAAGCCGCAATAGTACCGCGCCTGACGGGTCAGCAGGAGTCCCCGCCGGAAAGGAAATCAAAGGTAAGTGGAGGCTTCTGTTGCCAGGTGCCTCCGAACCCCGCCTAACGGAGCTTAACCCGTTAGGACTTTAAGATGGTCTTTCAAACTGCGTTACGCAGCCTGAGCAACCGGAGCAAAGTTGTCGTTGGCAACTATTGCAGTAGCCCGATAACGGCGGAACAATACCGGGAAAAAGTACGCCCTTTACGCCCTCGTCGATCCTATTTCGCCCCCGCCGAAGCTCACTTGCCAGTGGGCCAAGCCCGCCGAACGATGAGCTTTGGTGGAGGCGCCGGGTACCGCCCCCGGGTCCGAATGGTTTATTGCGACGACCGTTTATTTCCATAGCCGGCGAACCGGCACCCCCAATATAGGGGGCAAAGGTTTAGAAAGACAGGGGTTTGGCGCGGTTCCCTTTGGATAGGGGCTCGATAGTCTTGGCCGGGCAAGGGCCTTCGTTCTAAGCTTCTGACATGTCCCCGGATTCAGCACCGGCCGCCCAAGAGCCGGATATCCCCGCCGTCCACGCCCCTCCGCCCGGCCTGCTTGCGCTGTTCCTGGCTTTCGCCCGGATGTCGCTGGCTGGCTTCGGCGGCGTCCTGGTGTTTGCCCGGCATGCCATCGTCGACCAGCACCGCTGGATGACCGCGGAGGAGTTCAACTTGCGCTCTGCCATTTCCTGCCCGGGCCCAACATCGTCAACCTGTCAATGGTGTTCGGCGCGCAGCTGCGCGGCATCGCCGGCGGTGTTGCCGCCTTCACCGGGCTGTTGCTGCCGCCGACGCTGATCATGACCGTGCTCGCGATCATCTATGCCCGGTTCGGCGATGTGGAGGTGCTGCGTCGTAGTCTCGCGGGCATCTCCTGCGCCGCAGTCGGCCTGTTGATTGCCGTCGTCTTCAGGATGATGACGCCGCTGCTCAAGCGGATGGATGTCGTCGTGCTGATCCTGATGCTCGGCGTGTTCACAGCCATTGGGGTGTTTCGCTGGCCGTTGCAGGCGGTTCTGCTGGTCGCGATCCCGCTCAGTATCGCAGTCACCTATGTGATGCGACGGAAAGTAGCAGCATGAGCAGCGAGAATCCGATCTGGGCGCTGATCTCCACCTTTGGTCTAATGTCGTTGTTCGCCGTCGGCGGCGCTGCCGCCGCGGTGCCCGAGATGCACCGCATCGCTGTTGAGGTGCATCACTGGATGACCGACAAGCAGTTCGCGGATGCTTATGCGATCGCGCAGCTCTCGCCGGGTCCGAACGTGCTCATTGTCACGCTGATCGGCTATGCGGTCGCGGGCATTCCCGGCGCGCTGGCCGCAACGCTGGCGATGTGCCTGCCGACGGCGCTGCTTGCCTACTATGTCAGCCGGCTCGTGAATCGGCCGAGCGAGTCGCTTTGGCCCGGCCTGATCCAGGCTGCACTGGTTCCGCTGTCGATCGGATTGATGGCGGCGAGTGCCTTGATCCTCGCACAATCGACCGATCGCAGCATTGCTGCGCTGCTTCTGACCGCGACAGTTGCATTGATCGCCGCCGTCTCGCGCGTCAATCCACTATGGCTTCTGCTCGCAGGCGGCCTGTTGGGTTTTGCTGGCATTGTGTGATGAAAATGGCTACGCAATGATCCGGGGCGGGGATCGATTTCCAGCCGATTAGAACAACAGTGCTCGTGACTTACGGGTCGCGGAGGAGACATGCATGGCCGATACAATGGGCCACTCGGCAACAGCCACCAGGAACACGTCGGTGGCGCTCGGCTTCTGCCTGCTGGCGCTCGCGCCTCAGATTTTCGAAATGATCTGGTCGATCGGGACGATTTTTGGCTGGGGCGCCGGACGCGGTCCGGCCACCGTCCTGATCAGCCACACGACGGCGCTGGCGGCCGGCGCGCCTGCTGCGCTACTCGGCGCGATCGGCGGTGAGACCAAGAAGGCGTCATCGGACGTTTTGCTGGCGCTGATTTATTCCTATCCGCTATTTGCCGTGGCGATCGTCACGCTGTTCATGACGATCAAGTCGGGACAGGACTATATCGGCGGCGTCATCCTGATGGCGCTTGCGCTGTTCGCGCTTTGGGCCTCGAGCGATCTGCAGGGCATGCGCGGCTTCTCCTTCGGTGCGGGCACCGCGCCGCGGATGTTCGGCGGACTGCTGGTGGCCTTGTCTGCCGCGATCGCCCTGACGGGCCTTTTGAACGAGGGACCGGCGCTCGCACATTATTCATGGCGCGGGCCGCTGTTCGTGATGTGCTCGATCGTGTTCTTCGCCCTGGCGATCCGGCCGCTGGGCCTCGTGGTCTCGGCATTCGTGAGCTTCATGATTGCAGCGCTGGGGTCGCATGAGACGCGCTGGGTGGAGGCAGCCATCGTCGGCGCCTGCCTGACGCTCGGATGCGCTCTGCTCTTCCCCTACGTGCTCGGTTTGCCGATGCCGATGTTCCCACGTTTCCTGGCTCAGTGAGGCTGTCATGGAGCTTTTTGCCAACCTCGCTCACGGTTTCGTCGTCGCCTTTTCTCCGATCAACCTTCTGATGTGTCTGATCGGCGCGCTCGTCGGCACGCTGGTCGGCGTGCTGCCGGGTATCGGCACCATCGCGACCGTCGCGATGCTTTTGCCGATCACTTTCGGACTGCCGCCGGTCGGCGCGCTGATCATGCTCGCCGGCATCTATTATGGCGCCCAGTATGGCGGCTCGACCACCTCGATCCTCGTCAACATTCCAGGTGAAGCGACATCGGTCGTGACAGCTATCGACGGCCACGCCATGGCCAAGCAGGGCCGTGCCGGCCCGGCGCTGGCGATCGCCGCGATCGGCTCGTTCTTCGCCGGCTGTGTCGCGACTGTTTTGATCGCCGTCCTCGGTGCGCCGCTGACGAAGCTCGCGCTCGCATTCGGTCCGGCGGAATACTTCTCGCTGATGGTGCTCGGCCTGATCTTCGCGGTCGTGCTGGCGAAGGGCTCGGTGCTGAAGGCGATCGCGATGATCGTGTTCGGCCTGCTGCTGTCGATGGTCGGCTCTGATATCGAGACCGGCGCCTCGCGCATGGCGTTCAACGTCCCGGAGCTCGCCGACGGCCTCGGCTTCGCAACGGTGGCGATGGGCGTGTTCGGCTTTGCCGAGATCATCCGCAATCTCGACGCCGGCGCCGAGATGAACCGCGATCTCGTGCAGCAGAAGATCACCGGCCTGATGCCGACCAGGAAGGACCTGATCGACTCCACGCCCGCAATCCTGCGCGGCACCGCGCTCGGCTCGATCCTCGGCATCCTGCCCGGCGGCGGCGCGGTGATCGCCTCGTTTGCGGCCTATACGCTCGAGAAGAAGCTCGCCAGGAATCCGTCGCGGTTCGGCCGCGGTGCGATCGAGGGCGTGGCGGCGCCGGAAAGCGCCAACAACGCCGCCGCGCAGACCTCGTTCATCCCGCTGCTCACCCTCGGCATTCCGCCGAACGCGGTGATGGCGCTGATGGTCGGCGCGATGACGATCCATGGCATCATCCCCGGCCCGCAGGTCATGACCAAGAACCCCGACCTGTTCTGGGGCATGATCGCCTCGATGTGGATCGGCAATCTCATGCTGATCATCATCAACCTGCCGTTGGTCGGCATCTGGGTCCGGCTGCTGCGCGTGCCGTACCGGCTGATGTTCCCATCGATCGTGATCTTTTGTGCGATCGGCATCTACTCGGTGAACAATGCACCCGTCGATGTCATCCTCGCGGGCGTGTTCGGTCTCGTCGGCTATTGGCTGATCAAGCACGATTTCGAGCCGGCGCCGCTGCTGCTCGGCATGGTGCTCGGGCCGCTGATGGAGGAGAACCTGCGCCGTGCGCTCTTGATCTCGCGCGGCGACTGGAGCGTGTTCCTGACGCGTCCGCTCTCGGCCGTATTGCTCGCGATCGCGGCCTTCTTGCTGGTGCTCACGCTGCTGCCCATGCTGCGTGCCAAGCGCGACGAGGTGTTCACCGAATCCGAGAACTGAGCGGCGCGTAGCTGCGTCGGCCCGCAGCGGCGTCCCGCGTCCTGCGGAACGGACGCCAGAGCGACTTAGCGAGCAGTTTCAATCCGATAGAGGAGGGGCGGGACACAAATTCCGCCCCTTGTCGTTTGCGGCGGGAACGCTCACCTTTTCCTTGTATAATCTGTGGGCGCAGCGAATCGCCGCTGTCGCAGCGCCGGGGGCGCCGTTAAGTTCGCCGCCTCCCCAAAGGCTCTATCGCATATGCACCAGTATCAGGACCTGCTCGAGCGGATTCTTTCAGACGGCGCCGAGAAGACCGACCGGACCGGCACCGGCACGCTGTCGGTGTTCGGCCATCAGATGCGCTTCAATCTGTCCGCCGGTTTCCCGATGCTGACCACCAAGCGGCTGCCGCTGAAGGCGATCGTGCATGAGCTGCTGTGGTTCCTGAATGGCGACACCAACATCAAATATCTGCGCGACAACGGCGTCACCATCTGGGACGAGTGGGCTGATGCCAATGGCGATCTCGGTCCGGTCTATGGCCATCAGTGGCGCTCCTGGCCGGCGCCGGACGGACGCAGCATCGACCAGATCGCCAACGTCGTCGACATGATCAAGCGCAATCCGGACTCGCGCCGCCTGATCGTCTCGGCCTGGAATCCGGCCGACATCCCGAAGATGGCGCTGGCGCCGTGCCATTGCCTGTTCCAGTTCTTCGTCGTCGACGGGCGGCTGTCCTGCCAGCTCTACCAGCGCTCGGCCGACGTCTTCCTCGGCGTGCCCTTCAACATCGCATCGTATGCGCTGCTCACCATGATGGTGGCGCAGGTCACCGGCCTGAAGCCGGGCGACTTCGTGCATTCGTTCGGCGATACCCATCTCTATTCCAACCATCTGGAGCAGGCGCGGCTGCAGCTCACGCGCGCGCCGCGCGCACTGCCGGTGATGCGGATCAATCCTGAAGTGAAGGACATCTTCTCCTTCCGCTACGAGGATTTCGAGCTCGTCGGCTATGATCCGCATCCGCACATCAAGGCGGAGGTCGCGGTCTAGAGCCGATGGTGTTGAACATCCGCCGCGCGCGTCCTGGCGAAGCCGGGCTGGTTCTTGATTTCGTCCGTGAGCTTGCCGAGTACGAGAAACTCTCGCACGAGGTCGAAGCGACCGAGGTCGACATTGCGGACGCCTTGTTTGGACAAGATCCCCGGCTGTTTTGCGCGATTGTCGAGTGGAACGGAGAGTCCGTCGGTTTTGCCGTGTGGTTCCTGAATTTCTCGACCTTCAGCGGCCGTTACGGCCTTTATCTCGAAGATCTCTACGTGCGGCCGTCGCATCGCGGCAAAGGTCTCGGCAAGGCGCTGCTGGTCTATCTGGCCAAGGAATGCGTCGATAATGGCTGGTCGCGCCTGCAATGGGCTGTGCTCGACTGGAATGCGCCGTCGATCGCGTTCTACAAATCGCTCGGCGCCGTGATGCTGGATGACTGGACGCTGTGCCGCGTTTCGGGTCCCGCGTTGACACGACTTGCGGGGAGCGCGACCTGATGGAGATCGTGTTCGTCGTCGCGATTGCGGAGAACGGCGTCATCGGCGCCGGCAACGCGATGCCTTGGCGGCTGAAATCCGACCTGGCACGCTTCAAGGCGCTGACCATCGGCAAGCCCGTGATCATGGGCCGCAAGACCTTTGAATCCTTGCCGGGGCGCCGACCGCTCTCGAACCGTACCAACATCGTCGTCACACGCGACGCGGCCTATCGCGCCGCCGGCGCCGTCGTCGCGACATCGTTTGCGGATGCGGAGGCGGTCGCGCTGGGTGACGCCTTGCGGCGTTCAGCCGCTGAAATCGCGGTGATCGGCGGCGCCGAAATCTTCCGGCAATGGCTCGATCGCGCCGACCGCCTCGAGATCACGGAAGTGCATGCGCGGCCCGATGGCGACACGCATTTCACCATCGACAAGGCGCAATGGGACGAGGTGGCGCGCGTCCGTCATCCGGCCGGACCCGAGGACAGCACCGACTTCTCCTATGTGACATATCGTCGGCGGCCGTCCCATTAACTGCATTCGCCAATGTTTACATTGACTTTTCCGTCCCCGAGCATAGCTCGTGGGTCGGTCACGCCTGCGTTGTAAGGGCCCTTTCGGTCCCCTATAAAGCCGGACCGGACAATGCGGGCCGGCTTAAGTTCTAGTCCCGGTCTGCCGAGGAGAGCGTCGAATGCCGTGGAAGAATCAGGGCGGTGGCCCATGGGGCTCGGGTCCGAAGGGACCATGGGGCACAGGCCCGCAGCCGGTCGGGCCGAGGCCGCCGGATCTGGAAGACCTGCTGCGGCGTGGCCAGGACCGGCTCCAGCAGATCATGCCGGGCGGCTACTTCTCCGGCATCGGCATCACGCTGATCCTGCTCATCATCATCGCACTCTGGCTGCTGTCGGGCTTTTTCCGCGTGCAGTCCGAAGAGCAGGGCGTCGTGCTGCGCTTCGGCAAGCATGTGCGCACCGTGGATCCCGGCCTGAACTATCATCTGCCCTATCCGATCGAGACCGTGCTGCTGCCGAAGGCGCTGCGCGTGTCCACCATTTCCATCGGCATGACGCTGATCGACGATCCGGCCCGGCGCGGCCGCTCGATCCGTGACGTGCCGGAAGAGAGCCTGATGCTGACCGGCGACGAGAACATCGTCGATGTCGACTTCACCGTGCTGTGGCGCATCAAGCCCAACGGTGTCGGCAACTTCCTGTTCAACATCCAGAACCCCGAGGGCACCGTGAAGGCGGTGGCCGAAAGCGCGATGCGCGAGGTGATCGGCCGCTCCGACATCCAGCCGATCCTGACCGGCGCGCGGACGCAGACCGAGAGCACCGTGCAGGATCTGATGCAGAAGACGCTCGACGGCTATGGCGCCGGCATCCAGATCACCCAGGTGCAGATGCAGAAGGTCGATCCGCCGGCGCAGGTCATCGATGCGTTCCGTGACGTGCAGGCGGCGCGCGCCAATCTCGAGCAGCTGTCGAACGAAGCACAGACCTATGCCAACAAGGTCGTGCCGGAAGCGCGCGGCAACGCGGCCAAGATTCTGCAGGCCGCCGAGGGCTACAAGGAGCAAGCGGTCGCCGAGGCCAAGGGCCAGAGCGCGCGCTTCCTGAAAGTGTACGAGGAATACAAGAAGGCGCCCGACGTGACCCGTGAACGGATCTATCTGGAGACGATGGAGCGCGTGCTCGGCGGCTCGGACAAGCTCATCTACGACGGAGGCCCTTCGGGCCAGGGCGTCGTGCCCTATTTGCCGCTCAATGAATTGTCAGCCAAGCGGCCGACGACGACAGGCCAGCAGCCGAGCGGAGGCACAAGATGAGGTCTCCTGTAACAGGTATTGTCGCGCTGCTCGCGGCGCTTCTGGTCGTGATCGTTGCTTACATGTCGTTGTTCACGGTGCAGCAGACCGAGCAGACCATCGTGCTGCAATTCGGTGCGCCGGTGGACGTCGTCACTGACCCCGGGCTTCACTTCAAGACGCCCTGGAACTCCGTGATCAACATCGACAAGCGGATCCTCGATCTCGAGAACCCCTCGCAGGAGGTCATTGCCTCCGACCAGAAGCGGCTCGTGGTCGACGCCTTTGCGCGCTACCGCATCAAGGACGCGCTGCGCTTCTATCAGAGCGTCGGTTCGATCCAGGCCGCCAACCTCCAGCTCACCTCGCTCCTGAACGCGGCGCTGCGCCGCGTGCTGGGCGAAGTCACGTTCATCACCGTGGTGCGTGATGAACGCGAAAAGCTGATGGGGCGCATCCGCGAGCAGCTCGATCACGAGGCCGGCGGTTACGGCATCGAGGTCGTCGACGTCCGCATTCGCCGCGCCGATCTGCCGGAGCAGAATAGCCAGGCTGTCTACGACCGGATGAAGTCCGAACGCCAGCGCGAGGCGGCTGAGTTCCGCGCGCAGGGCGCCCAGAAGGCGCAGGAAATTCGCTCCAAGGCCGACCGCGATGTGACTGTCATCATTGCCGACGCAAACTCCCAGGCCGAGCAGACGCGCGGCATTGGTGATGCCGAGCGCAACCGCCTGTTTGCCGAGGCCTATGGCAAGGATGCTGACTTCTTCGCCTTCTACCGGTCAATGACGGCCTACGAGGCCGGGTTGAAGCCGAATGACACCCGCTTCCTGCTGCGGCCGGACTCGGATTTCTTCCGGTATTTTGGTAACCCGTCCGGCAAGATGGCGACAGAGACGCCAGCGAAACCGTGAGCTAGACAAGGGCGGCAGGTTTGGCCGCCCTTCGTCCAGACAATAACAGCACAACGGGAGGTTCCTATCCGATGAGGTCCATTGCGTTCGCCGACTTCCTCATCGGCTTGGGCATCTTGTTCGTGCTGGAAGGCCTGATGTTCGCGGCGAGTCCGGCCTGGATGCGCAAGGCCATGAAGAGCGCCATCGCCACGCCGGACAATATCCTGCGGGCGGTCGGGATCGGCTCGGCCGTCGCCGGCCTGATCCTGATCTGGGTCATGCGACGTCCCATCTAGGCGCCGTACCAACGCCAAAGTGAAGGCGGGAAGCAGGTTTTCGCCGTATTATTGGGCTGTTGAGGCCCGTTAAGCTCCGTGCTTGCGCCGCGCCCCCGTTCAAGCGCAGTCTTGAGCCCGAATCCTTTTCTCTGGAGATCACAATGACCGCTGCCACCATTGTCCCGACCCGCTTGCGCCATAACGCGCGAATTGGGCTGGCCGCGCTCGCGCTCGGTGCTTTCGGCGTGTTCGGCTCGCCGGCGCAGGCGCGCGGACCGGAGGGCATCGCCGACGTCGCCGAAAAGGTGATCGACGCGGTCGTCAACATCTCGACCTCGCAGACGGTCGAGGCCAAGGGCGGCAGCAACACCATGCCGCAATTGCCGCCCGGCTCGCCTTTCGAGGAATTCTTCGACGACTTCTTCAAGAACCGCAAAGGGCCCGGTGGTGGTAGCAAGGGCGGCGACAACGGGCCGCCGCGCAAGGCCAACTCGCTCGGTTCAGGTTTCATCATCGACACATCAGGCGTCGTGGTCACCAACAACCACGTCATCGCCGATGCCGACGAAATCAACGTCATTCTCAACGACGGCACCAAGACCAAGGCCGAGCTCGTCGGCGTCGACAAGAAGACCGACCTCGCCGTGCTGAAGTTCAAGCCGCCGAAGCCGCTGGTCGCGGTGAAGTTCGGCGACTCCGACAAGCTGCGTCTCGGTGACTGGGTGGTCGCGATCGGCAACCCGTTCAGCCTCGGCGGCACCGTGACAGCGGGCATCGTCTCGGCCAAGAACCGCGACATTTCCTCAGGCCCCTATGACAGCTACATCCAGACCGACGCCGCTATCAATCGCGGCAATTCCGGTGGTCCGCTGTTCAACCTCGAAGGCGACGTCATCGGCGTCAACACTCTGATCATCTCGCCCTCCGGCGGCTCGATCGGCATCGGCTTCGCCGTGCCATCGAAGACGGTCGCGGGCGTGGTCGATCAGCTTCGCCAGTTCGGCGAGTTGCGTCGCGGCTGGCTGGGCGTGCGCATTCAGAGCGTCACCGACGAGATCGCCGAGAGCCTCAGCATCAAGCCGGCGCGCGGTGCGCTGGTGGCCGGCATCGACGACAAGGGCCCGGCCAAGCCGGCCGGCCTCGAAGTCGGCGACGTGATCGTCAAGTTCGACGGCAAGGATGTCAAGGACCCGAAGGACCTGTCCCGCATCGTCGCCGACACGGCGGTCGGCAAGGAGGTCGACGTCGTGATCATCCGCAAGGGCGAGGAGCAGACCAAGAAGGTCACGCTCGGCCGCCTGCAGGATCCCGACAAGGTGCAAGCCGCGGTGAAAACCGACGAGCCGGCGCCGGAGAAGCCGGTGACGCAGAAGGCTCTCGGCCTCGATCTCGCCGTGCTGAACAAGGATCTGCGCGCGCGCTACAAGATCAAGGACAGCGTCAAGGGCGTGGTCGTCACCAATGTCGACGCCAATTCGGATGCTGCCGAGAAGCGGCTCTCCGCCGGCGACGTCATCGTCGAGGTCGCGCAGGAAGCGGTCGCGAGCGGCGACGAGATCCAGAAGCGGATCGACCAGCTCAAGAAGGACGGCAAGAAGTCCGTGCTGCTGCTGGTGTCGAACGGCGACGGCGAATTGCGCTTCGTGGCGCTGAGCGTGCAGTAAGGGACGTTTGCTTTAACGTCTCGTCATGGCCGGGCTTGACCCGGCCATCCACGTCTTCGCCGCGTAGATAGATCCGAGCGTGGATGCCCGGGACAAGCCCGGGCACGACGTCGGGGCTAGTATTTAGCTCTCGACGAACTCCTCCCGCCGATACCCCTGCGCGTACAGCAACGCAGTGAGATCGCCGTGGTCGATCCGCGCGGCCGCGGCAGCCGCCACCGCCGGCTTGGCGTGATACGCCACACCGAGCCCCGCCGCCTGGATCATCGCGAGATCATTGGCGCCGTCGCCGACGACGACCGAGTCGATATCGTCGAGATCGAACGACTCCATCAGATCCACCAGCGTCGCAAGCTTGGCGGCGCGACCCAAAATCGGCTCCTTGACTTCGCCGGTGAACTTGCCTTCGCGCACCACGAGCTCGTTGGCGCGGTTCTCCTGGAATCCGATTTTTGCGGCGATCGCGCTCGTGAACAGTGTGAAGCCGCCGGAGACGAGGCAGGTGTAGGCGCCGTGGGCGCGCATGGTCGCCACCAGTTCGCGGCCGCCCGGGGTCAGCGTGATGCGCTTGGCCAGAACTTCGTCGACAACGCCGGCGGGGAGGTCCTTCAGCAGCGCGACACGCTCGCGCAGCGCCGGCTCGAACTCGATCTCCCCTCGCATCGCGCGTTCGGTGATCGCGGCCACGTGGGCCTTCATCCCGACGAGATCGGCGAGTTCGTCGATGCATTCCTGGCCGATCATGGTGGAATCCATGTCGGCGAGAAAAAGCTTCTTGCGCCTGACACCAACAGGCTGCACGACGATATCGATGGGCAGGTCGCCGCGAAGCTCGCGGAGCCGCTGTTCGATGGCGTGACGGTCGCCTTCGAGGTTACTGTCGGCGCCGAAGGGAATGTCGACCGCAACCCCGTCGAACAGCCAGTGCGCAGGCGCCGCCTTGGGCAACACGGCGCGGGCGCCGTCGACGATGGTCGAGTCGAGCGCGGGATTATTGGGGTTGCAGATCAGCGTGGCGACGAGAGACATTTGAGGTTTTCGTGAGCGAGAGGCATCCGATCAAGGCCGTGCTTATCGCAGGCCCGACCGCCAGCGGCAAGTCGGCGCTGGCACTCGAGCTTGCCCTGAGTGCAGGCGGGACCGTCATCAATGCCGATTCCATGCAGGTCTATCGCGACCTCCGCATCATTACCGCGCGTCCCACGCAGGATGAAGAAGCGCGCGTTCCGCATCGTCTCTATGGCCATGTCGACGCAGCCGTCAATTTCTCGGCCGGCGCCTGGGTGATGGATGCCGCGAAGGTGCTCGAAGAGACACGGGCCGAGGGGCGTTTGCCGATCTTCATCGGCGGCACTGGCCTGTATTTCAAGGCGCTGACGGCAGGTCTCTCGGTCGTGCCGCCGATCCCGGCTGAGGTGCGCGAGGATGTACGCGCGCGGCTGGAGCGGAACGGCGTCGAAGCTTTGCACGCGGAACTCGCGCGCCGCGATCCGCGTGCGGCCGAGCGATTGAACCTGCGCGACCGCACGCGCATCGCGCGCGCGCTCGAGGTGGTCGAGGCGACCGGCCGTTCGCTGCTCGACTGGCACCATGAGGGCCAGCCGCCCCTGTTGCCCAAGGACAGTTTTCGCGCCGTGTTTCTGGCCCCCGAGCGCAACGATCTCTATGCCCGCATCGATGCCCGTTTCGACGCCATGATGGGCAGCGGCGCCCTCATCGAGGTCGAGCGGCTTGCCGCCCGAAACCTCGATCCGCTGCTGCCGGCGATGAAGGCCCACGGTGTGCCCGCCTTGATCCGGCATCTGCGGGGTGAGCTTAGCCTCGAGGAAGCCGCCACGATCGGCCGGGCCGATACCCGTCATTATGCCAAGCGGCAATTCACCTGGTTCCGTCACCAATTGCCGGAGTTCGAGTGGGTTAAGCTGGAGGAGGCGAGGGGATGGCTCGCGGCCGTCGCCGAAGCGGCCCGGAATCCCGGTTGACGTGCTTTTGTGCGCGGGTTCCCGCATTTACCTCTCGCCGAACCCTGGGAACACGGTTACACTGCCAAAATCACGCGGAAGCGGCTGCTTTGCCTTGACATCGAGGCTTTGGTCGCTATGTTTCGCGCAACCTTTGGGAAGCCGAGCGCCTGCCATGCGTAATATTATTACCAAACTTCTTATCGCCGTCGTACCCAGGCACACCGCCGGGGGTGGCTAGCTGCCATCCACATGACAGGCGGTGTGCAGGGTCCCTCTTCGGGGCCTTTTTTATTTCCCGAACCCGACACGAACGAAGCCGCTGACAACAGCGCATCCGGAGCAAGCCAATGAGCGACAAGAGCCACGATCCGAACCAGATGACCGGCGCCGCGATGATCGTCCGCGCGCTCATCGACCACGGCGTGACCGACATTTTCGGCTATCCGGGCGGCGCAGTGCTTCCGATCTATGACGAGATCTTCCAGCAGAGCGAGGTCCAGCACATCCTGGTTCGCCACGAGCAGGGCGCGGGTCACGCCGCCGAGGGGTATGCGCGCTCGACCGGCAAGCCCGGTGTCGCGCTGGTGACGTCAGGTCCCGGCGCCACCAACATGGTGACGCCGCTGACCGACGCACTGATGGATTCGATCCCGCTGGTCTGCATCTCCGGCCAGGTGCCGACACATCTGATCGGCAATGACGCGTTCCAGGAATGCGACACCGTCGGCATCACGCGCCCCTGCACCAAGCACAACTGGCTGGTGCGCGACGTCAACGATCTCGCCAAGGTGCTGCACGAAGCCTTTTATGTTGCCACCACGGGCCGCCCGGGCCCGGTGCTGGTCGACGTTCCCAAGGACGTGCAGTTCGCCACCGGCACCTATCATCCGCCGCGCAAATCCGACGTCCACCGCTCCTATGCGCCGCGCGTGAAGGGCGATGCGGCGCAGATCCGCAAGGCGGTGGCGCTGCTCGCAGGCGCCAAGCGTCCAGTCATCTACAGCGGCGGCGGCGTGATCAATTCCGGACCTGAAGCCACCAAGCTGCTGCGCGAGCTGGTCGAGGTCACGGGCTTCCCGATCACGTCCACGCTGATGGGCCTGGGTGCGTATCCGGCGTCGGGCAAGAACTGGCTCGGCATGCTCGGCATGCACGGCACCTACGAAGCCAATCTCGCGATGCACGATTGCGACGTGATGATCAACATCGGCGCGCGCTTCGACGACCGCATCACCGGCCGTGTCGATGCGTTCTCGCCGAACTCGAAGAAGATCCACATCGACATCGATCCGTCCTCGATCAACAAGAACATCCGTGTCGACGTGCCGATCATCGGCGATTGCGCCAACATCCTCGGCGACATCCTGCAGGTGTTCAAGGCCGAGGCGAAGAAGCCTGACATCAAGACCTGGTGGCAGCAGATCGCGCAGTGGCGTGCCCGCAACTCGCTCTATTACAAGAAGAGCAACGACGTCATCCTGCCGCAGCACGCGATCCAGAGCCTGTTCGAGGCGACGCGCGGCAAGGATACCTACATCACGACCGAGGTCGGTCAGCACCAGATGTGGGCGGCGCAGTTCTTCGGCTTCGAGGAGCCGCATCGCTGGATGACATCGGGCGGTCTCGGCACCATGGGCTACGGCCTGCCGGCCGCGGTCGGCGTGCAGGTGGCGCACCCGGATAGCCTCGTCATCGACATCGCAGGCGATGCCTCGGTGCAGATGACGATGCAGGAGATGTCGACGGCGGTTCAGTACGAGCTGCCGATCAAGATCTTCATCCTGAACAACCAGTACATGGGCATGGTGCGGCAGTGGCAGCAACTGCTCCACGGCAACCGGCTGTCGCATTCCTACTCGGAGGCGCTGCCTGATTTCGTCAAGCTCGCGGAAGCCTATGGTGGCGTCGGCATCCAGGTGCACAAGCCGTCCGATCTCGACGGCGCCATCCAGGAGATGATCTCGGTCAAGCGGCCGGTGCTGTTCGACTGCCGTGTCGCGGCGCTCGAAAACTGCTTCCCGATGATTCCCTCCGGCAAGGCGCACAACGAGATGCTGTTGCCCGAGCAGGCCAATGACGAGGCGACCGCGAAGGCGTTCGCCGGCGGCAAGGCGCTGGTGTGACGTCATGTTCGACCTGACGGAGCTCGAGCGCGCACATGCGATCGTGGGGCAGGCGGTGCCGGCAACGCCGGCGCGCGCCTGGCCCTTGCTCGCTGAGCGCCTCGGCACCGAGGTCGTGGTCAAGCACGAGAACCACACGCCGATCGGCGCCTTCAAGGTGCGCGGCGGGCTGGTCTATCTCGACCGGCTCAAGCGTGAACGGCCGAACACACCGGGCATCATCTCGGCGACCCGCGGCAATCACGGCCAGAGCCTGGCTTTTGCCGCCGGCCGCCACGGCGTGCCCGCGGTGATCTACGTGCCGCGCGGCAATTCGGTCGAGAAGAACCGCGCGATGAAGGCGCTCGGTGCCGAACTCGTCGAGCATGGCGAGGACTTTCAGGCTGCGCGGGAGGAGGCCGAGCGCCGCGCGCAGTTCTCTGGCCTTCACATGGTGCCGTCGTTCCACCCGGATCTTGTACTAGGTGTCGCGACCTATGCCCTCGAGCTGTTCCGCTCCGCGCCGGATCTCGATGTGCTCTATGTGCCGATCGGGCAGGGCTCCGGCATCTGCGGCTGCATCATGGCGCGCGATCTCCTCGGCCTGAAGACCGAGATCGTTGGCGTGCAGTCGACGGAAGCGCCATCCTACGCGCTCTCATTGGCAGCCGGCAAGATCGTGGCGACCGAGACCGCGAACACACGCGCTGACGGCATGGCGACGCGCATTCCGGACGCGGATGCGTTCGCGCTGATCCGTGAACGCGCCTCGCGCATTGTCCAGGTCACTGACGACGAGGTCGCCGCGGCGATCCGTGCCTACTGGACCGATACCCACAATCTCGCCGAAGGTGCCGGTGCTGCCGCACTCGCCGCGGCGCTGCAGGAAAAGAGCAAGCTGAAGGGCAAGCGCGTCGGTCTCGTGCTGTCCGGCGGCAATATCGATTTCGATCTGTTCCGCCGTTGGGTCGGGACGGGCGCGCCAGCGATGGCATGAGGACGAGACAAGAGGGGACGACAATGAACCAGCCCGCATCCGCCTACTTCATCGAGGAGCGTCACGATCCGAACGAGACGCACACGCTTGCGGTGCTCGTGCAGAACGAGCCGGGCGTGCTCGCGCGCGTCATCGGCCTGTTTTCCGGCCGCGGCTACAACATCGAGAGCCTCACGGTCTCAGAGACCGAAGCGCAGAAGCACCTTTCGCGCATCACCATCGTCACCACGGGAACGCCGATGGTGATCGCGCAGATCAAGCATCAGCTTGACCGCATGATCCCGGTCTACCAGGTCGTCGACATGACCGAGACCCGCCGCTCCATCGAGCGCGAGCTGGCGATGGTGAAGGTGCGCGGGCAGGGCGAGCATCGCGTCGAGTCGCTCAGGCTCGCCGATGCCTTCCGCGCCCGCGTGATCGACGCCACCACCGAGAGCTTCGTGTTCGAGATCACGGGCAATACCGACAAGATCAACCAGTTTATCGACCTGATGCGCCCGCTCGGCCTTGTCGAGGTGTCGCGCACCGGTGTTGCCGCGATCGGTCGCGGGCCTGAGGGGATGTGAACCATGCTGGCGCGCGACTGGTATTACAACGAGCGGAACCGGATGGGCATCGAGCCCGCGGTGGCGTCGATCTACGATGCCCACGACGATGCCGATCTGCGGGCGCGCGCCGCGCTGAAAATGCTGGGAGTCCAGCGCGGCTGGCGCATCGCTGATATCGGCTGCGGCAACGGTGTGCTTGCTACCGAAGCCGCGCTGATGGGCGCCGAGGTCGACGCCATCGACATCTCGCCAGCGATGCTGGCGCTCGCCGAGATCTATGCCCGCGACCGCAAGGCGTCCGTGCGCACGCAATCGGCCGGCCTGCTGAGCTTCGCCTATCGGCCCGAGTCTTATGATCTGATCGTCAGCGAGTTCACGCTGCATCATCTGCCCGACTTCTGGAAGGCTGTGGCGATGTCGCGGATCTTTCGCGCGCTGAAACCCGGCGCGACCTTCTATTTGCGCGACATCGTCTATGCCTCGATGCCTGACGCGGTCGAGCGCGACGTCGAGCAATGGGCCGACTACCACATCAAGAACCACGATTTCTCGCGCGAGAGCGTGGTGACGCATATGCGCGATGAATATTCCACCTTCGGCTGGGTGATGGAGCGGATGTTGACCGATGTCGGCTTCACGCTGGTCTCGGTCGACTATCACGCGCCGATGCACGGCACCTATCTCCTCCGCAAACCGAAAGCCGGCGAGCAAGGCTAGACGAGAAGAACAAGCAGGGCTGCACAACTGGGCAGAACCGGAAACAACAATGAAGCCGGCCGACATCCTCATCGCCCTCCTGGTGGCGATCATCTGGGGGCTTGCCTTTGTGGCGAGCCGGATTGCGCTCGACGAGTTTTCGCCGGAGCTGATGACCGCAATGCGCTTTACCATCGCCGCGGTGCCGTGCCTGTTCATTCCCAAGCCCAGGATCGCCTGGTCTCTTCTGATCGCGATCAGCTTCACGCTGTTTCTCGGCCAGTTCCTAAGCCAGGCCTACGGCATCGCTCATGGCGTGCCGGTCGGGCTGACCTCCGTCGTCGTGCAGAGCCAGGCGCTGTTCACCATCGGCTTTGCCGCCATCGCATTTGGCGAACGGCCGACGCCGGTGCAGACGCTCGGCGTTGTCATCGCTGCGGTAGGTCTGCTGATGATCTGTGGCACCGTCGGCTATGATTTCAGCCTCGGCGCCTTCGCGGTGCTGATGATCGCGCCGGTCAGCTTCGCTGTCGGCAATCTCTTGCTGCGCGGCGCACGCGGCGTTCCGATGTTCGATCTGTTCGCCTGGCTCTGTCTTGCGACCGCAGTGCCGGTGTTCGCGCTGGCACTCGTCGTGAATGGGCCAATGCCGACGTTCCAGTCGCTGATCCACATGTCGCTGACGGGTCTGATCTGCCTGCTGGCGATCGGTGCTGTTTCCACCAGCATCGCCTATTGGCTCTGGGGGCGATTGCTACGTGATTATCCGGCGGCACAGGTGGTGCCGTTCGCGCTGTTGGTGCCGTTCGTCGGTTCTGCTGCGTCCAGCATCGTGTTCGGCGAGCGGTTCGGGCCGCTGCGCCTTGCCGGCATGTTGACGGTCATCGGCGGCATCGCCGTGATGGTGCTGGTCAAGCGGCCGCAAGCGCTGCCGAAGACTGCGTGAGGTGAACATGGCCCACTCGCTCTTCTATGCCTTCCTCGCGTTCATGGTGGTGATGTACTTCACTCCCGGACCGAACAACATCATGCTGCTGGCCTCGGGCTTGACCTACGGCTTCCGGCGCACGATTCCGCACATCGTCGGCATCGTCCTTGGCTTTGCCTTCATGGTCGCCGCAGTGGGCCTCGGGCTCGGCACGATCTTCCTGGCCTATCCGATCCTCCAGACCATCCTGAAATACGCCGGCGCTGCGTACCTGATCTATCTGGCCATCGTGATCGCCATGTCTGGCCCGACCACGCCGGGCAGCGAGGACGGCCGCGGCCCGATGACGTTCTGGGGCGCGGCGATGTTCCAGTGGATCAATGCCAAGGGCTGGGTGATCGTGATCGGCACCATCACGGCTTACGCGGCGATTGCCCAGTTCCCGGTCAACATCGCGATCCAGACCCTGATCAGCCTCCTGGTCGGCACGGTCTCGACCGTGGTCTGGGCTCTTTTCGGCACTGCACTACGCCCGGTGCTGACCTCGGAGCGGCTGGTCCGCGCCTTCAATATCCTGATGGCGCTCCTGCTGCTCGCCTCCCTCTACCCCGTTTTCATGGATGCATGATGTCGCGGATTTCCATGCAGAAACGGGTTTCCCTCAGGGGCCGAAATGCTCTAGACAGCCCCCGAAATCCGCAAATTTCACCCTTCGGACATCTGACTATCGGCCGATTCTGGCCTTGAACGAGGAAACGACTATGCGTGTTTATTACGATCGCGACGCCGACCTGAACCTGATCAAGGGCAAGAAGGTCGCCATCGTCGGCTATGGCAGCCAGGGCCACGCCCATGCGCTCAACCTGAAGGATTCGGGCGTCAAGGAAGTCGCCATCGCGCTGCGCAAGGACTCGAGCTCGGTCAAGAAGGCGGAGGCCGCCGGCTTCAAGGTGATGGAAGTCGCCGACGCCGCCAAATGGGCCGACCTCGTCATGATGCTCACCCCGGACGAGCTCCAGGGCGACATCTATCGCGAGCACCTGCACGACAACATGAAGAAGGGCGCTGCCCTCGTGTTCGCGCACGGCCTCAACGTCCACTTCAACCTGCTCGATCCGCGTGCTGACCTCGACGTGCTGATGATCGCGCCGAAGGGCCCCGGCCACACCGTGCGCTCCGAGTATCAGCGCGGCGGCGGCGTGCCCTGCCTGATCGCGATCGCCAAGGACGTCTCGGGCAATGCCCATGACCTCGGCCTGTCCTACGCTTCTGCCGTGGGCGGTGGCCGCGCCGGCATCATCGAGACCACGTTCAAGGAAGAGTGCGAGACCGACCTGTTCGGCGAGCAGGTCGTGCTCTGCGGCGGTCTGGTCGAGCTGATCAAGGCTGGCTACGAGACCCTGGTCGAAGCCGGCTACGCGCCCGAAATGGCCTATTTCGAGTGCCTCCACGAGGTGAAGCTGATCGTCGACCTGATCTATGAAGGCGGCATCGCCAACATGAACTACTCGATCTCCAATACGGCGGAGTATGGCGAGTATGTCACCGGTCCGCGCATCGTGACATCAGAGACCAAGGCCGAGATGAAGCGCGTTCTCGCCGACATCCAGGGCGGCAAGTTCGCCCGCGACTGGATGCTCGAGAACAAGGTGAACCAGACCTCGTTCAAGGCGACCCGCGCAAAGCTCGCCGCTCACCCGATCGAGGAAGTCGGCGCGAAACTCCGCGACATGATGCCCTGGATCAAGAAGGGCGCGCTGGTCGACAAGTCGAAGAACTAGGGCTTGCGTGCCCCGGATGCAGCGCAGCGCGCAAGCGGTGCGCTGCTGATCCGGGGCCCATTGCGGCTTCTGGGTCCCGGCTCTGCGCTCCGCTTCGCTGCGCTGGTCCGGGACAAAAGCAAAAACAAAAAGCTTCGCTCGCCAAACCAAATCTTAAATCTTCGAGATTATATCTGAGCGAGACCGCCAACAGCGGTCTCGCTCTTTTCATCTGGCGCGAAGCATTGCTGCTTCATTCAAATTCTTCGCGAGTTGATGTGCTCTCAGAGAGCCAAGAACTGACACTTAAACCACATTCTTGACCGCGCGTCGTTTTTCAAAACTTTTTCAGAAGTCGCGATCGTCAAAAGCGCAGTGTCCTCAGAGTCTAGGACTCGGCTCTTCATCCATGCTCTCAGGGCGCAATCAATCGCAATCTGCGACGTTCGCGCGCTGCTTCATCTTAAGAGTCGACACCTGATACGCCTTCTTGCGGCACGGCACGGATTCGAAAAAGCTCATTTGTGCGCGGCTTGAGAACCTGATGGCATTGCGCCGGCGCTGCCTCTCTCTACATTGATCGCGGGGCACTGAAGGGGGAGAGGACCATGCGATCTGTCGTCGTCACCGGCGCATCTACCGGCATTGGCTGGGCCATCGCGAAATTCCTGATCGGGCGCGGCTATCGCGTCTTCGGCAGCGTCCGCAAGCAAGCCGATGCCGATCGGCTGACGGGTGAGTTCGGCGTGAATTTCACGCCGCTGCTGTTCGACGTCACCGATGAGGCCGCGGTGCTGGCCGCCGCGCGCCAGGTGCGCGAGGCCCTGGCCGGCGAGACGCTGGCTGGCCTCGTCAACAATGCCGGCGTCGCGGTCGCCGGTCCCGTGCTCGAACTCTCGGCCGACGAATTCCGCCGCCAGATGGACATCAACGTCATCGGACCCGTCATCGCAACGCAAGCGTTCGGCCCGCTGCTCGGCGCGGATCCGTCGCTGAAGGGGCCGAAGGGGCGGATCGTGATGATCAGCTCGGTTGCGGGCAAGAACGGCAATCCGCTGTCGGCACCCTACTGCGCCTCCAAGCACGCGGTCGAGGGCCTCTCGGAGAGCCTGCGCCGCGAACTGATGCTGTTTGGCATCGACGTCATCATCGTCGCCCCAGGTGCGGTGAAGACGCCGATCTGGAGCAAGGCCGAGGAGATCGATCTCTCGGTCTACAAGAACTCACCTTATTTCCCGGCACTCAACAAGGTCATGGCCTTCATGATGAACCTCGGCGCGACCGGCCTGCCGGCCGAACGGATCGCCGAGGTCGTGTTCGAGGCGCTTACGGCGGCAAGCCCCAGGGTGCGCTATCAGATCACGCCGGACTGGTTCCGACACTTCATGACCACTGCGCTGCCCAAGCGCACAGTCGATCGCATCATTGCCAAGCGGCTCGGGCTGCTGCCGCAGGGCTGACGATGCGAAACCTTCTCGTCATCGTCCTTTGCATCCTGGCGTCCGCTGCGAAGGCTGGCGACCAGGGCGATCCCAGGTCCTGCGACGGCTCGACCGCGGAGATGGTTGAATGCCTGAAGGCCCAGACCGCGCAATGGGACAAGCGCATGACCGTCGCCTATCAGCAGGCGATGAAGAATGCGGCTGATGCGCAACGCGACCAGCTTCGCGCCGCGCAACGGCTCTGGATCCAGTACCGCGACGCCAATTGCCTCTATTACGGCATGGGCGAGGGCACCATCGCCCGCGTCGATGCCGGCGAGTGCCTGCGCCGCATGACCGAGGCCCGTGCCCGAGAGCTCGAGGGCCTCGGCCGCTAGTGCGGTTACGCCTTGGCGGTCTGCGGGGTCTGGCGCGCGGCCATCGCGATCATTCGCAGCGCCATTACGATCAGGAGCGGAATGAGGAACGCCGCGTAGGCAGGCATGGCCGGCACGCGCTTGCCGAACGACACCATGAACTGGAACCAGAGATAATAGCCGCCGATGAGATGCAGCGTGCGCCAGGCGCGGGGCCCGATCAGCGCCGCCGTGCGGTCGAACGAGGTCGCGCTCATCGCGATGATCGCGGCATAGCCAATTCCGCCGAAGATGTAGGAAGCAGGCGAGGTGGCTTCCGCAAAGGCCGCCGGATCCATCCTGGCGAAGACGATGATCGCAACGGCATGGATGGCGTGGGAGGCCGCAAAGCTGAGGCCGAGATAGCGGCGGTTGCGGCGCTGCCAGCGCGTCCAGGCGTTCGGCCACAGCCGCGCCAGCGCTGCTGCACCAAAAGCGAGGCAGAACAGCAGCAGTGAGCTGCGTGCCGTGAAGCGGATCACCATCCGCACGCCCTCGACCTCGAACTGCCGCATCGAGGCGATCCATAGGCTCAAGATGATCAGGCTCAGTGTGAGGACGGCGAGCAGCCGCCAGCCTTCGAACCAGCTTTGACGTTGGGACATGGCGATCTCCTCCATTATGTAATCATCGATTACATTTCGTGGTGACGCGACCGTCAATGGTGTAATCGCTGCTTACATTCACGTTCGGGTGATGTTAGAAGGCGCGATGCCCCGTCAGACGTCCAAGCCTCGCGCCCGTCACCAGACATCCGAAGCCCGGCCCTATCATCACGGCGACCTCCGCCGCGTGCTGATCGATGCTGCACTGCAGCTGGCAGAGGAAGGCGCCGAGGTCTCAGTGCGCGAGGCGGCGCGCCGGGCTGCGGTGTCGCCGGGAGCGCCGTTCCGGCATTTTCCCAACCGCGACGCATTGATGGCTGCGGTGGCCGAGGAGGCGCAGCGGCGCTTTCGTGCCGAGATCGAGGCCACACTGGATGAGGCTCGCCCCGCCAACCCGCTGGAGCGCTTCCGCGCCTTTGGCATTGCCTATGTGCGATGGGCAATGCGCAACCCCGCGCATTTCGAGATCATCTCCACGGGGCGCTATTTCGCCCATGGCAGCTCCGCCGAGCTGACGCGCGACAATGCCGAGCTGGTTGCGCTGACCGAGCGGTTGCTGACTGAAGCGGCCGCGCAGGGCCTGCTGCGATCGGCAGACCTCAAGCGCATCCTGATCGCCGGCCGCTCCCTGATCTATGGCTTCGCCCGGATGAACCTCGACGGGCATTTCCCGCGCTGGGGCGTGGAGGAGGGCGAGATCGAGCGGATGGCGGAGGAGGTGATCGATCTGTTCATCGCGGGGATCGCGACGCGCTAGGCGCCGCCCTGGTCCGGAATCCTGCTCAACTTGGTATTGGCGGCTGATGCCGCGCCGCATACACTCGCGCCCATATTGTTTCACTTCGATATTTTCATGCGTACGGCAGAGATGGATCGACGCACATTTTTTCTCGCAGCCGGCACCTTGCCGATCTGGACGAACCGGGCGCTCGCTCAAGCCACGCGGCCGACGATCGGTTTCCTTGCCAGCGGTTCGCCGGAGACCTTTGTCACGGTGGTCACCGGCTTCCAGGAGGGGCTCAAAGCCGCCGGGCTGATCGAAGGTAGCAACGTCGCCATCGAATATCGTTGGGCTCAGGGGCAGTTCAACCGGTTGCCCGAACTCGCGGCTGAGCTCGTCCAGAAGCAGGTCGGCGTGATCGTCACGATGGGCGGTAACGTGGCCGCGCTTGCGGCCAAGCGCGCCACGTCCGCTATCCCTATCGTGTTCCTCACCGGGGACGATCCCGTGTCGACGGGCCTGGTCGAAAGCCTGAACCGGCCTGGCGGCAACGTCACTGGCGTGACCTGGCTCGCCGGCGAACTCGGAGCCAAAAATCTGGAGCTGGTCAGCGAACTGGTTCCGGCGGCGACGACGATCGGCGTCTTGGTGAACCCCAACCGGCCGACCGCAGCGGCCCAGCTCGAAAGCGCCAGCGTGGCGGCCAAGGCCATCGGAAAAACCCTGCTCGTGCTCAAGGCCAGTCAAAAGGACGATATCGACAAAGCCTTTGCCGAGATCGCGCAAGCCCGTGTCGAGGCGCTGTTCGTGACGGTTGATCCGGTCTTCATCGTCAATCGCGTCCAGATCATCGAGGCTTCGGCGAAGCAGCGGCTGCCGACCCTGTATTTTCAGCGCGAGTTCGTTGATCTGGGCGGTCTCGTGAGCTATGGGGCCAGTGCGCACGACGCCTCGCGTCTGGTCGGCGGCTATGCGGCGCGGATCCTGAAGGGGGCGAGGCCGGCCGATCTTCCCATTCAGCGGTCGACCAAGATCGAGACGATCGTCAATCTGAAGACCGCAAGATCGCTCGGCATGACAATTCCGCCGAACCTGCTCGCCCGGGCCGACGAGGTGATCGAGTAGCCGGTGCTGCGATCGAGGCGGTGACCGGGCTGCGGCCCTTCGCCTCCCGCTAACATTAAGCAAAGGTCGCATCGCCCTCCGCGTTGCCTGTCGGTGACTGTTCCATTACAGTTTTATGACACGGTGCAGCCGGCTGCGCCGGACGCCCTGGTCGTCTCGAGGTCGGCCAGGCGCCATAGCATCACCGCGCCGGACCCAAGTTCAGCGTGTCGTCGATGGCGTCCGCGCCCAATCCAGGTCCTTCCGCCACCACCGCCGTCCTGGCGAGCGTCGCCGCGCTCGGCATCTGGCGGCTGCTCGCTGTGACCGCGCCGCATTTCGCTGCACTTGCGCTGATGTACGAGACCGAGACCGATTTCGGTTCGCGCCTCTCCTTCCTGCTCGCCTGGGGCATCCTCAACTTCTTCTGGATCACGCTGCTGCGCCGACCCGCGCTGTCCGGCGCATTGTCGCTGACCATGGTCGTGGTGCTGGTGCTGCTGTCGCGGCTCAAGCACGACGTCGTGCAGATGACGGTCAACTTCATCGACCTGATGATGATCGATCGTGACACGGTCGCGTTCCTGTTCACGATCTTCCCGAATTTGCGCTGGTCGGTGATCGGGGCGGGCCTCGTCACGCTGCCCCTGATGTACGCGCTGTGGTGGCTCGACCCGTTCCGCATCCGCCGCCTTCCGGCGCTCACCTGCAAGCTCGCCTGTCTCGCCGCCCTGGTGTTCTATTCCGCCTATCATCCTGACGAAGCCTGGCGCGGCTATTACGACGATGGCTATCTCTCGAAATTCTTCCGCTCCGGCGTCACTGCGGTCTCGGATTTCATGCAGTACGGCTTCATGGAGTCGGCCGCCGCGACCAATGAGCGACTCAATATGCCGCTGGTCGACGCCTGCCATCCGGCCGGCCGCCGGCCGAACATCATCATGATCCATGATGAATCGAGCTTCGACATCCGCGCCGCGCGGGGCATCAAGGTGCCGCCGGGTTATGGCAGCCATTTCAAGTCCTGGGACGGCAAGGAGCGCACCTTCCTGGCTGAAAGCAATGGCGGGCCGAGCTGGTTTACCGAATACAACGTGCTTGCTGGTCTGTCCTCGCGCTCGTTCGGCCGCTTCGCCTATTTCGTGACGCGCATTGCATCGGGCCGCGTCGAGCGCGGCCTGCCGCTCAGCTTGCGTCGCTGTGGCTACGACACCATGTCGCTCTATCCCGCCTATGGCGGTTTCATGGGCGCGCGCAGTTTTCAGACGACGACCGGTGTCGAGCGCTTCCTCGACTCCCTTGATCTTGGTGCGAAGGACGTCGAGCCCGACAGCTTCTTCTACGACAAGGCCCTGCGGCTGATGGGCGAGCGGACGCCGAACAAGCCGCTGTTCACCTTCATCTATCTCGGTGCCAATCATTTTCCCTGGGAGACGCGCTTCCGTCCCGATCTGATGCCGGGCTGGCGCGCGCCGGGCAACGTGCCGTCGATCGACGAATATCTGCGCCGCCAGGCGATGAGCGCCGAGCAATACAAAGCCTTCGTCGCTGGGTTGAAGAAGAATTTTGCCGGCGAGCCGTTCCTGATCGTACGCTATGGCGATCACCAGCCCGAGTTCGCGCCTGCTATCCTCGAGCCCGGGCTCGACGAAGGCGCGATCGGCAAGAAGCTCGACGCCTATGATCGACGTCTCTATGCGACCTATTACGCAATCGACGCGGTCAATTTCGAGCCGGTGAAGAGCGAGGCCGTGATGGACACGATCGACGGTCCCTATCTGCCGCTGGTAATCCAGGAAGCCGCCGGTATTCCGCTCGACCCGTCGTTTGCGGAGCAGCGGAACATCATGTTGCGCTGCAAAGGCATGTTCTACGGTTGCGATGACGGCGCCGAGGCGCGCCGCTTCAATCGCCTGCTGATCGACGCCGGTATGATTAGGGGGCTGTAGCGCCGCAGCAACGGTTCCCGCTCAAGCGCGAGGCGCAGTCTTGAACGTGGTTGCATGTTTCTGTTAGGTTTCTGGCAGGTCGATTTTTTGCGGGATCTTCCATGGTATTACGTCTCCTCTCGCCGCAATTCCTCTTGCTGTGGGCCTTCATCGGCTCGACGGTCGCCGTGCATTTCCGCGGCAAGGTGCGGCTCGGCTTCTGGCGGCAGTTCACCGATCATTCGACACTGATGGCGCCGTACAATGTGCTCATGTACATGTTCTCGGCCGTGCCGAACCGGCCGATCATCGAGGAGGCATCGTTCCCCGAGATGAAGGTGCTGCGCGACAACTGGCAGACCATCCGCGAGGAGGCGCTGCAACTGTTTGCGCAAGGCCAGATCAAGGCCGCTGACAAGTACAACGACTGGGGCTTCAACTCCTTCTTCCGTACCGGCTGGAAGCGCTTCTATCTGAAATGGTACGATGAGCCGCTGCCCTCAGCGCTCGCCAACTGCCCCAGGACTGTCGCGCTATTGAGCTCGATCCCGAATATCAAGGGCGCGATGTTCACCAACTTGCCGCCGGGCGGACGCTTGGTGCAGCATCGCGACCCCTTTGCCGGCTCGATCCGCTACCACCTCGGCCTGCAGGTGCCGACATCGCCCGGCGAGTGCCGCATCTTCATCGACGGCGATCCCTATACCTGGCACGCCGGCGAGGCCCTGCTGTTCGACGAGACCTATCTGCACTATGCTGAGAATACCACCAGCGACGACCGGCTGATTTTGTTTTGCGACATCGAGCGGCCGCTGACGAGCAAGGTGATGACTTCAGTCAACCGCTGGTTCTCCGATCACATCATCCGGGAAAGCGCGACCCAGAACGTCGAGGGTGAACGCGTCGGCTGGATCAACCGCGTATTCGGCTACGCCTACCAGGTGCGACTGCTCGGCAAGCGGATGAAGGCCTGGAACAGGCGTGTATACTATACGGTGAAGTTCGCCCTGATCGGCGCCATCCTCGCCGCATTCCTGGCGACGGCGTTTGCGTGACAGTATCATATTGCGCTGTTGCAATCTTTCGAGCGCGCATGTTGTTTTCAAACTAAAGCCGAGGGACAGGGCACGGGCGCCGGTGCGGAGCATGCCCGGCGGTGCGAGCAGGAATAGCCTAGCGCCCGCGGACTTTCTCCCACAGCCACCTCGCCACCGCGTCCGGCGAGGAGTTCGCATCGTTGCCGCTGGCGCGAATGTTTGCCTCGCGCATGGTGGTGATGTCGATCTTGCCGAGCAGCGGGCCCAGTGCCGCCTTCAGCCGCTCGCCACCGCCGCATACATGAAGTCCGGCTGCATCTGACGCTGCGCGGTGAACTGGAGGCCATAGGCTTTCTGCAGCGCCGGCGGCTGAACAGGCTGCTGATCAGTGCGGGAATGATCCGGGGACTCTAGAACGCCTTGTCTTGTCATCCGAATGAAGGACGCGATGACGGACAATGCCTTGTATGGGGAGGTCCGAGAAACCGCGAAACTCAGGAGAGCTCATTTGGCAATATCCGTAAAGCAGATGTTGGAGGAAGCCAACGCCGTCGTGATAAAGATCACGCCGGCTGAGGCGAAGGAGATGATCGGCAAGGGCAACGTCCTCGTGCTCGACGTGCGCGATGCGCCGGAGGTCGAGAAGAGCGGCAAGGTTCATGGCGCAGTGAACGTCTCCCGCGGGATGCTGGAATTCCGTGCCGATCCGGAGTCGCCCTATTACGACAAGGCCTTCGCCCGGGACAAGACCGTGATCCTGTACTGCGCCTCCGGCGGCCGCTCCGCCCTTGCCGGCAAGCTGCTTCGGGACATGGGCTACAGCCACGTCTACAACGTCGGCGGCTTCAAGGATTGGGTCGACGCCGGCGGCGCGATCGAGAAGCCGGTCCTGTAGCAGAGCTGGCGGTGCGCTGGGCGTGATGGCCTAGCGCCCGCCGACCTTCTCCCACAGCCACTTCGCCACCACGTCCGGCGACGAGTTCGCGTCATTGCCGCTGGCACGCAAGTTTGCCTCGCGCATGGTGGTGATGTCGATTTTGCCGAGCAGCGGGCCCAGTGCCGCCTTCAGCCGCTCGTCGCTGGCGCGCTTCGGTGCCAGCAGCAGGATGGCGTCATAGGGCGGGATCGCCTGCCTGGGATCGTCGAGTGCAACCAGATCATATTTCGCGATCAGCCCGTCGCTGGTGTAGCCCGCGATCACGTCGACCTCGCCGCTCGCCACCGCTGCATACATGAAGTCCGGCTGCATCTGGCGCTGCGCGCCGAACTGGAGGCCATAGGCTTTCTGCAGCGCCGCCCATTCCGGCCGCGAGAAGAATTCGTAGTCGCCGGCGATCGACATCGTCGACGTATGGGCTGGGAGATCGGCGATGGTGCGGATGCCGAGCGCGTCGGCGCGCTTTTTCGGCATCACCAGCGCATAGGCATTCTCGAATCCGAGTTCGCCGAGCAGGGTGATGTTGTCCCTGGCGAGCGCCGTCTTTAGCTCTGCGACCAGCTCCGCGCGCGGCTTGATGTCGGTGCGGCGCAGCTGATTGGCCCAGAGCGTGCCGGAGTAATCGACATAGAGATCGATGTCGCCAGCCTTCAGGGCCCCGAAGATCACGCTGGAGCCGAGGCCCGATCGCGCGGTGGCGGAGAGACCAGCCGCCTGGAGGCGGTCTCGAAGCAGCGCCGACAATACATATTGCTCGGCGAAGGTTTTTGCTCCGACCACATAGCCGGACGACGAGCGCCCCATCGTCGGCACCAGCGTCGCTGCAACCAGCGCCGCGATCCCGATCGCGCCAAGCCCGGCGCGCACGCGGCCGCGCTGACGCAAGCCGCTCTCGATCAGGCCCAGCAATTGATCGACGGCGAGCGCAAGCAGGGCTGAAGCGACGCAGCCGAACAGGACGAACACCCAGTTCTGGGTCTGCAGCCCGGCAAAAATGTAGTTGCCGAGGCTGGTCTGCCCGATCGGCGTCGACAGCGTCGCGGTGCCGATCACCCAGACCGCGGCCGTGCGGATGCCCGCCATCATCACCGGTAGCGCCAGCGGCAGCTCGACCATGACGAGCGACTGTCGCGCCGTCATGCCGACGCCCTTGGCGGCTTCGATCAGTGCGGGGTCGATGCCGTTCAGCCCGGTGATGCCGTTGCGCAGCACTGGAAGCATCGAATACAGCGCCAGCGCGAGCATGGCCGGCAGGAAGCCGAAGGCCGAGAAGGAGACGCCGAACCATTTCAGCGTCACGGAGGCTGCAAGCAGCAGCAGCGGATAGAACAGCGCAAGCAGTGCCAGTCCCGGTACCGTCTGCACGATGCTGGCGAAGGCGAGCAGGATCGCGCGCGGCGCCGGGCGATTGCGCGTCAGGATCGCCAGCGGCAGACTGACGATGAGGCCGAGCGCAAGTGCGGCGAGGCTCACCCGCACATGGTTGCCGAGATAGTCGGGCAAATGCGACAGCGCTTCGCCCCAGCGCGGATCAGCGAAAAAAATCATGCCGCACCACTCTGCGGCAGCAGCGCGTTCAGCCGCTCGACCTGGCGCCGTGGTGAGCGCAGCAGCTCCAGCACGTAGCCGTCGCTGCTCGCCGACAGCTCCGCCGGCGTGCCCTGCGCGAGCAGCTTGCCGCCGCGCATGACCGCGATGCGATCGGCGAGCAGGATCGCCTCCGTCATATCGTGCGTGATCATCACCGTGGTCAGGCCGAGCTTGCGATGCAGCTCGCGAAAATCCTCGCCGAGCACATCGCGAGTGAGGGGGTCGAGCGCGCCGAACGGCTCGTCCATCAGCAGGATGCGGGGCTTTGCGGCGAGCGCGCGCGCCACGCCGACGCGCTGGCGCTGGCCGCCCGAGAGTGCCTCCGGTAGCCGGTTGCGATGCGCGGTACGATCGAGCTGCACGAGCTCGATCAGCTCATCGACGCGTGCCACGATCTCGGATGCCGGTGCGCCGAGCAGCTTCGGCGTAATCCCGATATTGTCGGCGACGCTCAGATGCGGGAATAGCCCGCCGCTCTGGAAGACGTAGCCGATCCGGCGCCGCAGCGCGACCGGATCGATGTTTTGGACGTCCTCGCCCTCCACTGTGATGGTGCCGCCATCGGCCTCGATCAGCCGGTTGGCGAGACGGAGCAGCGTAGTCTTGCCGGAGCCCGAGCTGCCGACGACGGCCAGAAACTCGCCCTCGGCAACGTCGAGCGACACATCGTCGACGGCCCTGAGGGGGCCGAAGCTCTTGGTGACGTGCACATAGCCAATCATCGGCCTGGACGGCATTGGGCGCGGCTCTCTTGCTTGACCCGCCCGATGGGGCAGGGAATGACAGACCCATGCGTAGCACGCTTGGCGCCTTGATTGAACTTGGCCGCGCGAGCGGCTAAGGCATCAAGCCAAGTTCGGAGGGAACACATGACAACGCCCACGGCAGTGGCGCTGGAAGATGCCAAGGTTGCGTTCCGGCTGGGGGACGAGCGGGTCTATACGGCCGTGGAGAAGGCCCATTTGACGGTCTCGCAGGGCGAGTTCGTCGCCATTGTCGGGCCAACTGGTTGCGGGAAATCCACGCTGCTCAACGTTGCCGCCGGGCTGCTCAAGCCGGTTGCGGGCAACGTCAAGATATTTGACCGTCCGCTCGCCGGCCTGAACCGGGACGCCGGCTATTTGTTCCAGGCCGATGCGCTGTTTCCCTGGAAGACCGCGCTCGACAATGTCGCGATCGGGCTCGAGATCAAGGGCACGCCACGCAGCGCCGCGCTGCCGCAGGCGCAGAAATGGCTGACCTCCGTCGGCCTCGGCGCCTTTGCGGGGCGCTATCCGCACATGCTCTCCGGCGGCCAGCGCAAGCGCGTGGCCCTGGCGCAGGTGCTGATCCGCGATCCCAAAATCCTCCTGATGGACGAGCCGTTCGGCCCGCTTGATGCGCAGACGCGCCAGGTCATGGGCAATCTGCTGCTCGACCTCTGGAATGCCGATCGCAAGGCCGTGTTGTTCGTGACCCATGATCTGGAAGAGGCGATCGCGCTCGCCGACCGCGTCGTGATCATGTCGGCCGGGCCGTCCTCGCGCATCATCGGTGACTGGCGCGTGACGCTGCCTCGCCCGCGCGACATTTTCGAGGTCCGGCTCGACAAGGAGTTTCATGCGCTCCATCGCGAGATCTGGGCCGTGCTCAAGGATGAGGTGATGAAGGGTTACGCGCAATCCACCCACGCGGCGGAGGCGGTATAATGTCGCGCGTCACGCTGCTTGCACTGCAAATCCTGGTCGCGATCGTCTGCATCGCGCTGTGGCAGTTGCTGTCATCAGTGCCGGTGTTCGGCAAGATCCTGCTGCCGCCGTTCTTCTTCTCCAATCCGGTCGACGTGTTCGACCAGATCGTCAAATGGTTCGTCTCGGGCGTGATCTGGAAACATCTCTGGATCACGCTGGTGGAGTCGATCCTCGCTTTCGTGATCGGCTCGCTCGGCGGCGTCCTCATCGGCTTTTGGTTCGCGCGCCAGCCGTTGGTGGCTGCGGTGTTCGACCCCTACGTGAAGATGGTCAACGCGCTGCCGCGCGTGGTGCTCGCGCCGATCTTTGCGCTGTGGCTGGGCCTCGGCATCTGGTCCAAGGTCGCGCTCGGCGTGACACTGGTGTTCTTCATCGTGTTCTTCAACGTCTATCAGGGCGTGAAGGAAGTCAGCCGCACCGTGCTCGACAATGGCCGCATGCTCGGCATGAGCGAGGGGCAGTTGATGCGGCACGTCTATTGGCCGTCGGCGTTGTCGTGGATGTTCTCCTCGCTGCACACTTCGGTCGGCTTCGCCGTGGTCGGCGCCGTTGTCGGCGAATATTTGGGATCGGCGGCGGGGCTCGGCTATCTGATCCAGCAGGCAGAAGGCATATTCGACGTCGCCGGCGTGTTCGCCGGCATGTTCGTGCTGTCGGCCTTCGTCATCCTGATCGACTTCGGCGTGACGCTGGTGGAGCGCAGGCTCCTGGTTTGGCGACCGACCGTGGACGGTCGCGGCTAGTTGCCTGCTGACATTTATGTGATTGGCCGGCCGGAATAGAACGCGCACCCACGCGTCATACCCCCATGCGATCACCTGCATGGGAGTTCAGGATGCACCAGTTACAGTTTCGCCACGTCGTTGCGGCGCTCGCAGGCAGATGCCGATGGCCGAGGCCGGGCCTCGGCACGGCGCTCATCGGCGCGCGCATTCTCGTCGCATTCGCGCTGCCGTCGCTCGTGCTCGCGCACGAAGCCCACCCCGCCGCCCCATCGGTTGCGCAGGGTGCGGAAGAGCATGCGTTCCTGGAAGAGAACGACGCGGCGATGACCAAGATGATGAACGACATGGCGGCCAAGCCGACCGGCGATGTCGATCGCGACTTCGTTGCGATGATGAATCCGCATCATCAGGGCGCGATCGACATGGCGGTCATCGAACTGCGTTACGGCAAGAACGAACAGCTACGACGCATCGCCCAGGAAATCATCGTCGATCAGATGCAGGAGATCGCGGCGATGAAGCTCGCGATCGGCGAACCTGCAACGGACACGACGCCGGCCCCGACGCAGCCGCCATCCGTTACAGCCGCAGCAGTTCATCATCAGGGCATGCAGATGGACATGTCCGCCGGAATGAAGAAATAGGAGTGATAGATGAAGACGTCGCGAAGCAACATCATGAAGAGCATTTTCCTGGCGGCCACGATGCTCGCCACCGGCTCGGCCGCATGGGCAGGGCAGGCGCCGGGCGCGCTGTTCGCCGCCGATATTCCGATCAGCCATCACGACCGCGTCTATGCCGCGGAGCAGTTCTCGAACACGGTCTCGGTAACAGATCCGGTCGACAACAAGCTGCTTGGTGTGATCCGCCTCGGAGACCCGCAGCCCGGCAATTTCAGCCCGCTCTATAAGGGCCAGGTTCTCGTGCACGGCATGGGTTTCTCGCCCGATCACAAGACGCTCGCCGTGGTGTCGATCGGCTCAAATTCGGTGAGCTTCATCGACACCGCGACCAACGCGGTCAAGCGCGTGACCTATGTCGGGCGGTCGCCGCACGAGGCGTTCTTTACGCCGGATGGCAAGGAGGTGTGGGTCACCGTTCGCGGTGAAAACTACATCTCCGTGATCGATGCGAAGAGCCTGGAGGAGAAGACCCGCATCACGACCCCGAACGGGCCGGGGATGCAGATCTTCTCACCCGACGGCAAGTACGGCTATATCTGCTCGTCGTTCAATCCCGAGACCGATGTGGTCGCGGTCGCCGAGCACAAGATCATCGCCACGGTGAAGCAGGAGAGCCCGTTCTGCCCGAACATCGCGGCAACGCCCGATGGAAGCCAGGTCTGGTTTACGCTGAAAGATGTCGGCCGGACCCAGGTGTTCAACGCGAAGCCCCCGTTCAACCTGATCAAGACGATCGACACCGGACCGATCACGAATCACGTCAACTTTGCGCATACTGCCAAGGGCACATTCGCTTATGTCACCATCGGTGGCCTGAACTTGGTGAGGGTCTTCCGCACGGACGATTTTTCGCAGGTCGCGACCATCCCGGTCGGCAATCTGCCCCATGGCGTCTGGCCGTCCGGCGATGGCACGCGCATTTATGTCGGGCTCGAGAACGCCGACGCCCTCGCAGCGATCGACACTGCGACGAACAGCGTGGTTGCGAATGTCCCGATCGGCCAGGCACCGCAGGCGATCGCCTACGTTCCAGGCGCGGCGCCCAATCCGGATGACCGCCAGAACCTGCAACCGCTGGGCGTGGCCGGGCAGGTCGCCCATCTTTCGATGGGCCCCAAGGACGGATCGAAGGATGGCGCGGCGCCGACCAGCGTCTCGCTGTTCGACCAGGGCCTGATTCAGATATTGCAGGCTTCGGTGACGGGACTTCAGCCCAAGCAGAAATATGTGCTTGCGCTGGCGGAGCGGAACGATGGAGGCGGCCCGCTGCAGCCGTTGGCGGCCTTCATGACGAATCCGGCCGGATCGGCTATCGTCAACGCAGTTGGTCCGATCCGCCAGATCGTCGATCAGTCCGGGGCCTCTGGAAAGCGATATCTCGTGATTGCCTCCGGTGATGCAGCTGGGCCCGGCGGCGCGGTCCAGATCGAGACGCAATGACGCGCCATCGGGCGCCAACGAAAGGCAGGCGGAGCGCCCCATGAAGGACATGCTGGTTCAGGTCGAACCACTGATCCCCTCGCTCCGCCGTTATGCGCGCGCGCTGATGCGTGATCGCACAACCGCCGACGATCTGGTTCAGGATTGCCTGGAGCGCGCCGTCAGCCGCTGGCATCAGCGGCGTGACGGCAGCGTGCGCGCCTGGCTGTTCACCATCCTCCACAATCTGGCGGTCACTCAATTCCGTCAGGCCGCGACTCGGGGAAGGCATATGCCGATCGACGATGCAGGCGAGCGTGAGCTCGTGAGTGCTGCCGCACAGGAGCACAGGCTGATCTACCAGGACGTCCTGAACAAGCTTGCAAGGCTGCCTGAGGAGCAGCGGGCCGTGCTGCTGCTTGTTGCAGTCGAGGATTTTTCCTACGCCGAAGCTGCAAAAATGCTGGATATCCCGGTTGGGACGGTGATGTCGCGCCTGTCACGCGCGCGGGAAAGGTTGCAGCAGGAGATGGAGGGGGCTGCACCGGGGAATGTCGTGGAATTGCGGAGCATCAAATGAGCCAGCGACCGATCACGGAAGATGATCTCCACGCCTATGTGGATCACGCACTTGCACCCGAGCGCCGTGGAGAGGTTGCCTCCTATCTGAACGATCATCCGGATGCCGCCGGGCGCGTCGCGACGTTCGCCAGCCAGCGCGAGCAGTTGCGCAGCGCGTTAGCTTCGATCGCAGATGAACCAGTGCCGGCCGAGCTGACCCTGTCGCAAATCATCGAGCGCCGGAAGCGTTCCCCTTTGCGAGCGTGGGGAGCTATTGCGGCGTTATTGCTGCTCGGCATCGGCGGTCTCGGCGGCTGGACCATGCGTAGTCTGTCGCTGAATGGCTCGAACGGATTGTCCGCATTGGCGCAGGAGGCTGCCTACTCCTATGACGTCTATGCACCGGACCGCGTGCGGCCGGTCGAGATACGAGCTTCCGACAGTGCCGAGCTCACGCAATGGGTGTCCAGCCGGCTGAAGCGGGCGGTCAAGGTGCCTGATCTCTCCACGTCGGGCTACCGGCTGATGGGCGGGCGCCTGGTTGCGACCTCGCATGGTCCAGCCGCGATGTTCATGTATGATGACGATCAGGGCGACCGTCTCGTCATGCTGACACGTCCAATGAGCAGCGGCAGTCAGGATGCGCCGATGATGCCGCACGCGGCCGGCGATGTCGCGGGCTTCGCATGGGCGGATCGTGGCATGGGCTATACGCTCGTCGGCCAGCTTCCGGGGGACGTTCTTAAGCCGATCGCAAACGAGATCCGGAAACAGGCGGGGCCGATCTAGGTCGCGCCGCATCCGGCGACGAAGGCGGTGGTGATCGACAGCCCGTCAGCAAGGTGATTCATGGACGATTCTCACCATCAGAGATTGTTGTCGTGGGCGCATGCCGCTGCGCCAAAAGGCTGATGACCAGCGCACTTGCGCGTCCTTCTCAAGCCGGTCCCGCTGCTCTATGGTGCCGCCAGCCGAACGGAGGAAACCAATGAAGAACACGATTGCCAGGCTCGCCGGCGCGCTGCTCGCGCTGACGCTCACCACCGGTTTTGCCGCAGCGCAAAGCAAAGTGACCGTTGCGGTCGGCGGCGGCGCCTGCCTGTGCTATCTGCCGACGGTGCTGGCCAAGCAGCTCGGCGAATACGAGAAGGCTGGCCTCAGCGTCGACCTGGTCGATCTCAAGGGCGGCTCGGACGCGCTCAAGGCCGTGCTCGGCGGCAGCGCCGATGTCGTCTCGGGCTATTTCGACCATTGCGTCAATCTCGCCGCCAAGAAGCAGGAGCTTCAGGCGTTCGTGGTCTACGACCGCTATCCCGGCCTCGTGCTGGTGGTTGCGCCGTCGCACACGGCTGATATCAAGTCGATCAAGGATCTCGCCGGCAAGAAGGTCGGCGTCAGCGCGCCGGGCTCCTCTACCGATTTCTTCCTGAAGTATCTGCTGAAGAAGAACGGCCTCGACCCCGCCGGCACCGCCGTGATCGGCGTCGGCCTCGGCGCCACCGCGGTGGCTGCGATGGAGCAGGGTCAGATCGACGCTGCGGTGATGCTCGATCCCTCAGTTACCGTGCTCCAAGGCAGCCACAAGGATCTGCGCATCCTCAGCGACACCCGGACGCAAAAGGACACGCTTGAGACCTTTGGCGGCGAATATCCCGGCGGCGCGCTGTACTCGACCGTGGCCTGGATCAACGGCCACGAGAAGGAGACACAGGCGCTCACCAACGCGATGGTCGCCACGATCGCCTGGATCCACTCGCATTCGCCCGAGGAGATCATGGCGAAGATGCCGGACGAGATGGTTGGCAAGAACAAGGATCTCTATCTCGCCGCGCTGAAGAACACGATCCCGATGTTCTCCGAGACCGGCAAGATGGATCCGAAGGGTGCAGACGCCGTGCTCGCGGTGTTCAGCGTCGGCTCGCCGGAGGTCGCCAACGCCAAGATCGACGTCAGCAAGACTTTTACCAACAAGTTCGTCGACCAGGCCAAGAAGACCACGGGGAGCGCCAAATAACTGACGCGAAGGCTTGGTAATCAGGCGTCATGACGTCACCGACCATCCATCGCGTCTCGACGCTTGATCTTGCCGTGCGCCCCGTCGTCTGGCCGTTCGCCGAAGAGCGGCGCGCCGACATCGCCGCGCATTTCGCCGAGCAGCAACGGGCGCGGCCGAAACTCTGGAACGGCCGGGTTCTGCTCGGGTGCGATGCCGTCTTCACCGACGGTCATCTCGCCGCGACCTATTTCGAGACGGATTTCGCGAGCTTCTTGGCCTGGCGCGACTGGGGCTTTCCCGACCGTGCCGTGTTCAACGGGTTCGGCATGGGCGCACTGCGCACGTCCGACGGCGCCTTCGTGATGGGCGAAATGGCCCATCACACCGCCAATGCCGGGCGCATCTATTTCGCGTCAGGCACGCCCGATCTCGACGATGTCAGGGATGGCACGCTCGACATTCCCGGCAGTGTCGTCCGAGAGCTCGAAGAGGAGACCGGCCTCTCGCCCGCCGACTATTCGGCCGAGGCGGACTGGCACTGTGTCGTCACCGGTAGCGCACTTGCCATGATCCAGATCCTCAACCTTGATATGCCTGGAGAGGCGGCTCGCGCGCGGATCGAAGCCAATCTGGCTGATCAGGACGAGCCGGAGCTTTCGGCCATCCATCTCGTGCGCGGGATGGATGATCTCACGCCGACCATGCCGCGGTTTGTCACGGCCTTCATGGCGCAGCAGTTCGCCTCGCGCTGACGCGAGGCTTGACATCGTGCGGCCGAGCCCATGTGATGGGCGAAAAGCAGAAACAAAAAACTGCAATGCACAATCGTCCAGGGAGGTTTAGATGCGCCTGCGCATGGCTGTCCGCTTGGTACGTGGGCTGTTGATCGCGATTGCAGCGATGGGCCTGACTGTTTCGGCCGAGGCCCAAGAGAAAAAGATCAAGATCGGCGTGATCTTCGACCTGACCGGCCCGCTCGCCGGCGGCGGCTCCGAGCTGCAATATATCGGCGCCAAGATCATGCTGGACCAGTACAGCAAGACCGGGGTCGAGGGCTACAAGATCGAGGCCGTCTACGCCGACGCGCAAAGCAAGCCCGACATCGCCATCAACGAGGCGGTGCGGCTGATCGAGCAGGAAAAGGTCGACATGCTGCTCGGCTTCTTCTCTTCGGCGCAGTGCGTACCGGTGGCAGCCCGCGTTGAGCAGGCGAAGAAGTTCATGTGGATCACCACCTGCATTTCCTCGGCCGTGCTCGCGGACAAGAACTACAAATACATCTTCCGTCCGCAGGCGAGCGGCGATCAGTTCGGCATGATGACGATGGATTTCATCGCGCAGAATTCCAAGGAGAAGTTCGGCAAGGAGCCGAAGGACCTGCGGGTCGCCATTATCCACGAAGACGGTGCTTATGGTGTCGACGTCTCCAAGGGCAACGAGGCCGGTGCGAAGAAGGCGGGCTTCAACGTCGTCCTGAAGGAAGGCTATTCCGCCACCGCGCCGGACCTCTCCGCGCTCGTGACGAAACTGAAGCGCGCCAAGCCCGATGTCGTTTTTCACACCGGGTACAATCCCGATATCACCCTGCTGCTGCGGCAGGCGCGCGAACAGGGCCTGAAATTTGCGGCGCTCGTCGGTCATGGTGCGGGCTACGGCGTCTATGAAAAGCTCAAGGAAGGTCTTGGCACCGACGCCAATTATCTCTTCGACACTGATCCGATCTCGATCTGGCTCGCCAACCAGAAGACCATGGATCCCAAGCTTGCGCCGGTCATCAAGATGGTCGGCGAGGAGTTTGACAAGGTGAAGCCGGGCGTGGCCATCCGCTCGGCGCATGTCGGAATGGCAGCCTCGAACACGTACGTCTTCATGACGGAAGTGCTGCCGCGCGCAATCAAGAAGTACGGCGGCGCCGATCCCGATGCCCTGCGCAAGGCGGCGCTCGACGTCGATCTGCCGGAAGGCGGGACGATGCTCGGCTTCGGCGTCAAATTCTACGGCGAGGGACAGCCGATGGCCGGCCAGAACGAGCGCTCGTTCCCCGTCGTGATCCAGTACATCGACGACAAATCCTATGTGGTGTGGCCCAAGAGCCAGGCGCAGCGCGAAGCCGTGCTGCCGCTGCCCAAGGGCACCACCTACAGCAACCAGTAGCAGCGGAGCGGGGGCGGTGCTGGAGGTCAGTGGGCTGGTGAAGCGGTTCGGCGGCTTCACCGCCGTCAGCAACGTGTCGTTTAGGGTCGATCGGGGCGAGATCCTCGGCCTGATCGGCCCCAACGGCTCGGGCAAGAGCACGATCTTCAACATGCTCTCCGGTACGCTGTCGCCGAGCGCCGGATCGATCCTGTTCGATGGCTCGGAGATTGCCGGCCTTGCGCCGCACCGGATCATCAACCGCGGCATCGGCCGCACCTTCCAGATCCCGCGGCCGTTCCGGCGGCTGAGCATCTTCGAGAATGTCGCGCTTGCCGGTTTCTACGGCCAGGGCCGTCACAGCCGCGTCAAGGCCGAGGAGGCGGCAGAGCGCTCGCTCGCGATGGTCGGCTTGCCGACCGATCGCCATGCCAGCGTCGATGGCCTCGGCGCAGCTGGCCTGAAGAAGCTCGAGCTTGCGAAGGCGCTCGCCACCGCGCCAAAGCTTCTGCTCGCCGATGAAAGCCTCGGCGGTCTCGACGAGGCCGAGATGGGCCAGGCCGCCGACATGCTGCGCAACATCCGCGACGAGCTCGGCATCACCATCATCTGGGTCGAGCACATCATGGGCGTGCTGATGCGCGTCGTCGACCGCGTGATGGTGCTGGATCACGGCGAGAAGATCTCGGAGGGCTTGCCGAGCGCGGTCGCCGGCGATCCGCGCGTGATCGAGGTCTATCTCGGCACCGATGCCGAGACCACGCAGGCGGCGGCCGCCGAAGCGCGCCGCCGCGCGGGAGGCCAATGATGCTGGAGCTTCGCGGCGTCAACGCCGGCTACGGCACCTTCCAGGCGCTGTTCGACGTCAATCTCGACGTCAAGGCTGGCGAGGCCGTCGGCGTCATCGGGCCGAACGGTGCGGGCAAGACCACCCTTATGCGCGTCATCTCCGGCCTGATCCGCCCCTCGCGCGGATCGATCGCGATGGAGGGCGTCGATGTCATCGCGACGCCGGCGCACAGGATCGTCAGCCTCGGCATTGCGCATGTGCCGGAGAACCGGCGGCTGTTTCCGCAACTCACGGTCGACGACAACCTCAAGATGGGCGCCTTCATGAAGGAGGCGCGCGGTCGATACGCGGAGCAGCTCGAGCTCGTGTTCGACCTGTTTCCGCGGCTGAAGGAACGCCGCCGTCAGATGGCCGGCACCATGTCCGGCGGCGAGCAGCAGATGTGCGCGATCGGCCGCGCGCTGATGTCCAACCCCAAACTCCTGCTGCTGGACGAACCGTCGGCGGGACTGGCGCCGGTCGTGGTGCAGCAGGTGTTCGAGCTGGTGAAGCGGATTCGCGGCCGCGGGCTGACGGTGCTGATCGTCGAGCAGAACGTGCAGCAGGTGCTGCGTGTGGTCGACCGTGCCTATCTGATCGAGGCCGGCACGATCAGGGCGTCCGGCACATCGGCCGAGATGCTGGCGAGCGACACGGTCAAGGAAGCGTATCTGGGGGTGTGAGGGCAGATGCAGTCGTTCCTGGACATTTTCGATATCTATCTGCTGGAAGCCGTCATCAACGGCATCCTGCTCGGCGGCGTGCTGGCGCTGCTCGCGCTCGGGCTGAACCTGATCTTCGGCGTCATCGACGTGACCTGGATCTGTTACGCCGAGCTGGTGATGATCGGCATGTACGCCATGTACTTCATGGTGCAGTATTACGGCATCAGCTATTTCATCGCCGCGCCTCTGACCGTCCTGCTGGTCGCTGTCCTCGGCGCGTTGCTGCATTTCCTCGTGATCGCGCCGCTGCTGACCGCGCCGCCGATCAACCAGCTGCTCGCCACCGGTGGCGTGCTGTTCGTGCTGCAGAGTTTTGCGACGGTCGCCTTCGGCATCGACTTCCGCAACCTCGGCATCCGCCTGCCGGTGCTCGCCTTCGGCGACATGAACTTCAGCTACGCGCGGCTTCTGTCGTTCCTGGCGGCGTTGGTCGGCATGGTCGCGGTCTATCTGTTCATGACCCGGACCTTCACCGGCACGGCGATCCGCGCCATCTCGCAGGATCGTCAGATCATGGCGCTGATGGGTGTCGACACCAAACGCATCTATCTCATCACCTCAGCCATCGGCGGCGGGCTGGCCGGGCTCGCCGCCTGCCTGCTGGTGCTGCAATATGACGTGCATCCATTCGTCGGCCTCTCCTTTGGGCCGATCACCTTCCTGATCTGCGTGCTTGGAGGCCTCGGCAATTTCATCGGCGGCTTCATCGCGGCCTTCGTCTTCGCGGAAATCATTTCGCTGGGCGGCCTGTTCTCCGATCTCGAATGGGGCTACGTGCTCGCCTTCGCCTTCTTCATCGTCATGATGTTCATCCGGCCCGCGGGCCTGCTCGCGAGGCGCCGATGATGGGGCAGGGGCGACTTGCAGCATGGGCTGTCGGACTGGCGGCGCTGGTCGCGCTGCCCTTCGTCTACCGCGATCCCTACCACCTGCACATTCTGGTGCTGATCCTGATCTGGTCGTTCGCCTATACATCGTGGTCGATGATGGGGCGGTTCGGTCTGGTCTCGCTCGGGCATGGCGGTTTCATGGGCATCGGCGCCTATGTCACCGCGCTGCTGTGGAATCATCTCGGCGTGTCGCCCTGGATCGGCATTCCCATCAGCATGGTCGCGGCCGGCGCGCTGGCGCTGATCGTCGGCTATCCCTGCTTTCGCTTCCGCATCACCGGGCACTATTTCGTGCTGGTGACGCTGGCGCTGTCAGGCATCGTGCTCCAGGTCATCACGGCGACGCGCGACTACACCGGCGGCTCGCTCGGCTACACGCCGAACCGCGCTTCAGGCAACAAGCTCATCGCGCTGCAATTCGACGACAAGGCCACCTGGTATCTGATCGCGCTCGGCGTCTGGCTCGCCGGGATCGTCGTCTGGCACCTGATCGACCGCAGCATGAGCCGCTACGCGCTCGAGGCGATCTCGGAGGATGAGGATGCCGCGGCCGCTACGGGCGTCGACGTCACCGCTGAGAAGCTCAAGATCACCTTGATCAGCGCCGTGATGACGGCGCTGGCGGGCGCGATCTATTGCCAGTACCAGATGTTCATCACGCCCGACACCGTCTCCGGCATCGCCGTGTCGCTCCAGATGGTGTTCGCGGCGATCGTCGGCGGCCTGTTCGTCTCGCTCGGCCCGACCATCGGCGCCGTCATCACCATCCTGCTCGCGGAGACCCTGCGCATCGGCTTCGGCACCAAGGCGGTCGGCTGGGACAATCTCGTCTACGGCGTGCTGCTGGTGCTTTTCATCATATTCCTTCCCAAGGGTATCCTTGGTAGCCTGCTCGACCGATTGAAGTCGCAACGCAAGGTGCCCCGCGCTCATGAGCAAAAACCCGTCCAAGTCGCTCGCCCAGGAACTTGACCGCTACATCACTCCATTCCGGCACGACGGGTCCGGCAAGTTCCACCTGAAGAATTACAAGACGGACGAGAAGGACGATCTGGACAAGGAGACGGCGCAGGTAATTCTCGACGCCAACAAGCAGCGGCTGGTCGCGTTTCAGGAGAAGCTCTACGCCCAGGACTGCTGGTCGGTGTTGATCGTGTTCCAGGCCATGGATGCCGCCGGCAAGGACAGTGCGATCAAGGCGATCTTCGAAGGCATCAATCCGCAGGGCTGTGAAGTCACGGCCTTCAAGGCGCCGAGCAGCAAGGAGCTCGACCACGACTTCCTCTGGCGCCATATGGTCGCACTGCCCGAGCGCGGCCGTATCGGCATCTTCAACCGATCGCATTACGAGGAATGCCTGGTGACCCGCGTGCATCCGGAGCTCCTCGCCAAGGAGAAGCTGCCGCAAAAGGTCGTCACCAAAAACATCTGGTGGGAACGGTTCGAGGACATCTCTGCCTGGGAACGCTATCTCTGCCGCAACGGCACCGTGGTGCTGAAATTCTTCCTCAACCTCTCCAAGGAGGAGCAACGCCTGCGCTTTCTCGACCGCCTCGAGATTCCCGCCAAGCAGTGGAAGTTCTCGATGGACGACATCAAGGAGCGCGCGCTGTGGCCACGCTATCAGGCGGTCTATCAGGACATCGTGCGCCACACGGCCACGCCGCATGCGCCGTGGTATGTCGTGCCCGCCGACCACAAATGGTTCGCCCGCGTCGTGATCGGCTCGGTCATCGTCGCCGAGCTGGAGAAACTCGACCTGCGCTTTCCGCGCGCCGACAAGGCCTCGCTCGCTGAATTCAAGAACGTGCGCGAGGCGCTGGAGCAGGAAGGGAAGAACGGCAAGAAGCGGGCGAAATGAGAGAGGCGAAAACAACCCCATGCACAGTAGCCGACGATAGCGGAATCAACGACTTGCCGGTCGATGCGGATGAAGTTCGGATTTTGAGAAATTAACTTGCTCCGTCGGGCAAAACAGGGGCATGATGTCATCATCGCGACAGGTCTCGTAGGGTGGGCAAAGCGCAGTCTCGTGGGTTAGCCCTGTTTGCCTCCGCGGATCCACAAGTTGGTGGGTTACGCCGAGCGACCGCGCGTTGCGCAGTCGCTCGTCTAACCCACCCTACGCGTTCGGCGCGAGCCGTTAGTAGCCCCGGCCCCACCAGTAGCAGAAGCGCTCGACATTGGCGGGCAGGCTCGTCTCGTAGTTCGCCCACTTCTCGTATTTCGGCAGCTTCACGTCCTTCATCGCGGCGTCGAAGCATTTGCCGGCATCGGCCGCCTTCTTCACCTCGGCCGAGAGATCCTCCATGTAGGCGATGTCGTCCTCGACATCCTTCTTGGTGCCGAGCCGGCCGCCGGCGTTGGGATGGCCGGGGATCATTCGCTCCCAGTCGAGGGACGCGAGCTTCTTCAGCGAGGCGATGTATTCGAGCGGCGAGGCGTTGTCGGGAATGTTGCGGAACTGGACGGTTTCGATCGGCGCGAAATCGACGACGAAGACGATCTTCTCCTTCGGCAACCGCATCGCCAGCGAATTGTCCGAATGGTTGCGGCCGACATAATCGAGCTCCAGCGTGGTGCCGCCGAGCTTGATGATCTTCTGGTCGTCGACCACCTGGTCCGGCATCACGACATCGGCCAGCAGCGAATTCTGTTTCTTGAGCTCGAGCAGGCGCTCCTTGGTGCGGCGATGCGCGATGAAGGTGGCGCCAAGGTCCTTGAACGGCTGGCCGCCGGCGATGTGGTCGTAATGGTGATGACTGTAGATGACGTATTTGATCGGCTTGTCGGTGACGGCCTTGATCGCGTCGATATAGGGCTTTGCAGGACGCAGATAAGAGATCGGATCGGTCGCGATCACGCCCTGCGGCGTCACCACGAACATCGATTGATGGCCGCCATAGCGGAAGATGTAGACGTTGTCGGTGCCGTCGACCTTCCTGGTCGAGGTCTGCGGCGGCGTCTGCGCAAAAGCAGATCCGCTCATGAGGGTCACGAGAACCGCAATGCAAGATAATGCTTTCATCTCTGGCTTTCTGAAAAAAGGATAGCGCGGGAGGCGGAGATTCTACTTCACACAAACGCTGCGAAGAGGGATTTATTCCGCCCTCCACGCGGTCAATCTGTCGCGGAACAGCTGTGCAAATGTGATCCTTGGGGACATTGATCGCGCTTGACAGTTTTATGTCACGGGAGGAGCATGCGTGTGGTCGCGATCAGCGCGGCGCGTAACGTCCACCTCGTGAGCAAGGGGAGGTCTATGACTCCACCTCCGCAAATCCAGCCGCGTTAAGTGCGATGGAGCTCGTTCGGACTATCGCATAGCGGCAGAAACCGCGAACGGCACGCCGGGTCAAGGTTTAGTGGGCTGCATCAGCAAGGCAGAGCCCCTACCTGCCCGGCGCTGTGCGTTTTGCAGCGCCTCGGGCGTTAGTTGCAAACTTTTCATCTTGCCTGGGCTCATCCGGCATCGTTCACTCGTACTCCAGTCCGCTGATGACATGCGGGCAACAAGAAACTTGGGAGAGTGTGATGCGGGGGCTGCGGGTCGGGTTGCGCGGTCATGTGATCGTCATTTGCGCGTTGGTCGGATGCTTCGTGTGGACCCCATCCGGCCAGGCCCAGCCTTTCTCATCGCGTCCCATCACGCTGGTGGTCCCGTTCGCGGCGGGCGGGCCGACCGATACACTGGCGCGGATCCTGTCGGAGCGGATCGGAGCCGAATTGCGTGCGACGGTCGTGGTCGAAAACGTCGCCGGCGCTTCCGGCAGCATCGCCGGGGCCCGCGTCGCGCGGGCAACGCCTGACGGCACCACCATCACGATCGGCCATTGGGGCACGCATGTGCTCAATGGCGGGATCTTCAAGCTGCCCTATGATGTGGTCGCCGATTTCGAGCCGGTCGCGCTGGTCGCGATGGGCACGCAGCTGATCGTTGGCCGGAAGTCGCTCGAGGCCAACAATCTGAAAGAGCTGATCGCCTGGTTGAAGGCGAATCCCGGCAAGGCTACGGCTGGCACTGCCGGCGCCGGCACTGGCGCGCATGTCGCCGGCGTCTTCTTCAAGGAGAAGACCGGCACCGATTTCCAGTTCGTGCCCTATCGCGGTGCGGGGCCCGCAATGATCGATCTCGTCGCCGGACAGATCGATATCATGTTCGACCAGGCCTCGAACTCGCTGCAGCATTACAAGAACGGTGCGATCAAGGCGTTCGCCGTGACGTCGCCGACGCGGCTTGCGTCCGCGCCTGACGTGCCGACCGTCGACGAGGCGGGCCTGCCGGGCCTCTACATCTCGTACTGGCACGGCATCTGGGCACCGAAGAATACGCCGAAAGAGATTGTCACAAAACTCAACGCGGCCATTGTCGCGGCGCTTGCCGATCCCGCCGTCAAGCAACGCTTTGCCGAACTGGGCCAGGAAATTCCGCCGGCTGCGCAGCAATCGCCCGCAGCGCTCGGCGCCTTCCAGAAGGCCGAGACAGAGAAATGGTGGCCGATCGTGAAGGCTGCGGATATCAAGCCGGAATAGCCACGAGCTTGGTCCTCATCCTGAGGAGGCCGCGCAGCGGCCGTCTCGAAGGATGCGCTACGGGAGAGATAAGGGCCTTCATGGTTCGAGACGGCGCTGACGCGCCTCCTCACCATGAGGGGCAAGAGCATCGCCGCGTTAACATTTGCCTCAACAGCGTGCAGTCCGCGCGAGAAATCTCGCTGCGGTGCGAGATCACAATCGCGGCCCAAGAGGCAACGTCCTTGATCTCGCGTGAGCGCTGGCGGACAATGTTCGCCCTTCAATAAGAAACTCCCTGGGGGATTTCGTGAATAGACCTGCTCGGGTTAGCGCCCATTCGACATCGCCCGATTCTGCGCACGGCATGACGCTGCTGCGCGATCCCCTGTTCAACAAGGGCACGGCCTTCACGGAGGCTGAGCGCGACGCGCTCGGCTTGCGCGGCCTGTTACCGGCCTGCGTGCTGACGATCGAGGAGCAGGTCGAGCGCGTGCTGATCAATCTGCGCTCGCTGCCGACCGATCTGGAAAAATATGTCGCCCTGAATGCGCTGCATGACCGCAACGAGGCGCTGTTCTTCCGCGTGGTCGTCGACAATATCGACGAGATCCAGCCGATCATCTACACGCCGACAGTCGGGCTCGCCTGCCAGAAGTTCGGCCTGATCTTCCAGCGGCCGCGCGGCATGTTCATTTCCTCGCGCGAGCGGGGCCGGATCGGAGAGATACTGAAGAACTGGCCGTATCCGGCCAAGCTGATCGTCGTCACCGATGGCGAGCGCATTTTGGGCCTTGGCGATCTCGGCGCCAACGGTATGGGCATTCCGGTCGGAAAGCTCTCGCTCTATTCGGCCTGCGCCGGCGTGCATCCCGAGCATTGCCTGCCCATCGTGCTCGACGTCGGCACCAACAACGAGGAACTGCTGGGCGATCCCTACTACCTCGGCCTGCGCGAGCACCGTCTCACGGGCGAAGCCTATGACAGCTTCGTCGACGAGTTCATGACTGCCGCGCGAAAGTCGTTTCCGGGCGTGCTGATCCAATTTGAGGATTTCGCCAATCATTCCGCGTTCAAGCTGCTGCACAAATACCGGGATGAGACTTGCGTCTTCAACGACGACATCCAGGGCACCGCAGCCGTCGCGCTCGCCGGCCTGTTCTCGGCCTTGCGTGTCAACGGCGGCAAGCTCAGGGACCAGCGCATTCTCTTCCTCGGCGCGGGCGAGGCGGCGACCGGCATTGCCGATCTGGTCGTCTCCGCCATGATGGCGGACGGCGCGACGGAAGCCGAGGCGCTCCGGCGCAACTGGCTGGTGGATTCCCGCGGCCTCGTCGTTGCACGGCGCGAGGGCCTCCATGGCCACAAGCTGCGTTATGCCCACACCGACCAGGCGCCGATCGCCGACTTCCTCACCGCGATCAAGACGCTGAAGCCGACGGCGATCATCGGCGTTGCCGCGGTCGGCGGCGCCTTCACACCCGAGGTGCTCAGGGCGATGGCCGAGCTCAACGAGCAACCGATCGTGTTCGCGCTGTCCAACCCGACCTCGAAGGCCGAATGCTCGGCGGAGGACGCCTATCGCTACACCGAGGGCCGCGCGCTGTTCGCCTGCGGCAGTCCCTATGATCCGGTCAAGCTCAACGGCCGCACCTTCGTGCCGCGCCAGGGCAACAACTCGTACATTTTCCCGGGCGTCGGCCTCGGCGTCATCGCCAGCCGCTCGCGGCTCGTGACCGATGAAATGTTCATGGCGGCGGCCCATACGCTCGCCAATTGCGTCGGCAACGAAGATCTCGCACAGGGCAGTCTCTATCCGGCACTGCCGCGCATCCGCGAGGTCTCGGCCCTCATTGCCACGGCCGTCGCTGATGTCGCTTATCAGAGGGGCCTCGCCGACGGGCCCGCGCCCAACGACGTCAAGAGCCTGGTCCACTCGGCGATGTACGAGCCGAAATACTGAGCTGAGCCAAGCCGTCTGAAGACAGCCGGGAGAGCTCGGCCTGCATGGTTCGAGACGCCCGCTTTGGCGGGCTCCTCACCATGAGGGTCTGATATCTTGCCGTGAAACGTCTTCATCATCCTGAGGGCCCGCCGCAGGCGGGCGTCTCGAAGGATGGCCGCAAGTAAGCTGCCCGCCCGGCCCAACCGGAATCGCAATTGTCCGCCGCTCGCTTATGTGCGACGGTTCGTAGCATTACAAGAATCTCAAGCCGTTAGGTAGGCCACCATGGACGATCGTTTGCCCGACCTGGGCGACCTCGAGCACGAGGTCATGCAGATAGTATGGGCCCATGGGCCGGTCACGGCCGAAATCGTTCGCGAGCGTCTGTCGCGGCGCCTCAAGGAATCGACGGTACGAACGGTGCTGCGCCGCCTCGAAGAAAAAGGCTATGCTCGCCACACGGTTGACGGACGTACCTATGTCTACCACGCTGCCGAGGCGCGCGCGCGGGTCGCGGCCAAGGCGGTACAACGCATCGTCGACTGGTTCTGCAATGGCTCGATGGAGGAGGTCCTCGTCGGCATGGTGGACAACGCGATGCTCGATCAGCAGCAATTGCGCGCGCTGGCCGACCAGGTGGCCAAGGCGAAGAAGGCAAGGGGAGTGAAGAAAGATGATCGCAGCTCTGGCTGAGGCGGCGTTACGCTCCTTCGCGCTGGGAGGCGTCGTCTGGATCGGTCTCGCCTTGTTTCGCGTGCGCAATCCGCATGTCCACATGACGGCCTGGGTCGTCGTGCTGCTGGCATCGCTGGCGATGCCGTTCGTGATGCATTGGCCGACGCTCACCCTCGACCGGCTGCCTCTGTCCATGCCGGTGCCTGATGAAGCCTGGCCGGCCGATATCTCGATGCTGGAGCGGCCGCAGCCGACGCTGCCGATCGCATCAGGAGCGGCCGTCGCGCCGATGGTGAAGCGTGGCGTCGCGATCGACTGGTGGATGGTCGCCACCACCGTCTATGTCTGCATCGCCGTCCTGCTGCTGTTGCGGCTCGCCGTCGGCCTCTGCCTGACCTGGCGTCTGGCGCGTGCGGCGAAGCCGGTGAAGGGCATGATCGGCGCCGATGTGCGCGTCAGCCGTGACGTCGGCGGCCCCGTCACCTTCGGTTCGACCATCCTGGTCCCGCCGCAGTTTTTCCGCTGGGATGCGAAGAAGCGCCTCGCGGTGCTCGCGCATGAGGGCGCGCATGTCGCCAACAGAGATTTCTACATCCTGCTGCTCGCCTCGCTCAACCGCGTGATGTTCTGGTTCAGTCCGTTTTCCTGGTGGCAGTTGTCGCGCCTTGCCGAGCTCGCCGAGATCATCAGCGACGCCCGCGCCATCGAGATGATCGATGACCGGTTTTCGTATGCGGAGATCCTGCTCGACGTCGCGGCCTCCGTGAAGCCGCGGCCGATGGAGCTTGCGATGGCGCAGGCCTCGACGGTACGCGCGCGGGTCGAACGCATCATCGCGGCCGCCGCGATGCCTGTCGCGGTCGGCTGGCGCAAGCGGCTGTGGATCGCCGCCGCGGTCGTACCGGTCGTGATCGTCTCCGCCGGCATGATTGCCTATCGCACGCCGGACCCGGTGCCATCAGGTGCCGACCTCGGTCATGTGCCGGCGGAGCATTACCGTCCGTCTGTCCACTTCTATGCCATGAGCCCGACCTCGGTATTCGCTGTTTTCCGCGAGGGCGATCAACTCTACGGTCAGCTCACCGGCCAGCGCAGGCTGCGCCTGACCATCGGCAACGACGGGACGGCGTCCTATGCCGCTTCGTTCGGCGAGATCACGTTCCCGTTCGACGCGGAGCATCGCGCGCCCGAGCTGACGCTGCATATGAACGGCCGCGACGTGCGCGCGATCGGCGTCGCCGAGATGCCGGCGCCGGCGACAGATCCGGTGGCGCTCGATCAATATGTCGGCTGGTACAGGATCGCGCCGAGCCGCGTGCTGACGGTGCGGCGCGATGGCGATCGCCTGCAAGTGCAGGAGACCGGGCAAGGCGGATCGCCGATTCTGGCTGAAGGCACCGACGCCTTCTCGCTCCAGGGCGACCATCTCCTGATCTTCCTGCGCGACGAGGGTGCCAACATCGCACGTGTGCTGATCCAGAACGTCGCCTCCGGCGCCCGCATCGCGCCGCGGATCGACGCCGCCGCGGCCCAGGCAATCGAGGCCGACTACGCGCGCCGGCTGGCGGAAGTGCCTGACAGGTTCAGGGAGCAGGTCCCGGTCGCGGGCAGCAAGGAGATGATCCTGCGCGGGATCGAGGATATGCGCGAGGGCAAGCCGAACTACGATCGCATGAGCGCTCCACTTGCGGCGAAGATTCATAAGCAGATCGACGAACTGCGCGCGACATTCGTGGCGCTCGGCGCGGTCGAGACCATCTTCTTCCGCGGCGTCGGGCCCGGCGGCTACGACATCTATGGCGCCAAGTTCGAAAACGGTTCTGCGGAATTCCGCCTGCTGCTCGAGCCCGACGGCAAGGCCGGCGACGTGATCTTCCGGGCCGACGGCAATGACGAACTCGGCGGCATCGTCCCCTGTTCGGAAGAGGCAAGCGTGCGCGGACGTGCCGGCACCTCGCCGATCAGGATCATGCTCTACAACGAGACCGAGGACGACATTCAGGTCTTCAATCTCGATGCAAACGGCGAGCGCAAGGCGCAGAGCGTCGTCAGGTCGGACATGACCTGGGTCGCGCAGACCACCGTGAACAATCCGTGGGTCATTGCCGACAAATCAGGGAAATGCATGGAGATCCTGGTGCCGGGCCGGCAGACGCGCTTCCTCAATCTCGAGGCCGCCAGCGCCGGGGCTCGGCTCGGGCGTGCCGCGCGCCGCGCCGTTCCGATCGCCAATGGCGAGGCGATGCTGCGGCATTACATCGAGGGCATCGGCAGGGGGCTGCCGGACTACGAGCATATGACGACCGAGGTCGCGAACATCACGCGTGCACAGCTTCCGTTCGACCAGGCGATCCTGGCGCGGCTCGGTGCGTTGCGCGCGGTCTCGTTCCGCGGTGTCACCGCACTCGACAGCGACATCTATGTCGCCCAGTTCGCCAACGGCTCGGCGGAATGGCGCATCGGAGTCAGGAACGGGACGATCACCAAGATCGCGCTGGGGCCGAATTTCTAAACGTCTGGCGTGTTTCCATATGTTTCTAACGCGTTCCGCGCGGCCGGAAGTTCCATCAATCCCAGCTTGCGCAGGCTGACCGCAAGCGTTACGTTGCGTAACACTACGTGAGGTAGCCGGCCGTAGGCTTGAGAATTCGGCGCGGCCTCGCGAGCTGACCGGGTTCATGATGTGCATGCTGACGCAACGGGAGCTCGACTTTCTCGCCAGCCTGAAAACCAGCTGGCGGCTGCTCTATCGGCGTGAGCTCATGCGGCTCATCAGAGGGGACGTCGAGACCGGTGAGGCCCGGCCGGAGACGCAACCCAACATCTGGCGCATCGTATCAGGCTGATTCTTCGCTGGTCCTGCGTCGATTCAGGACATGCGACTGTGGTCAAATCGCCACAGCCGGCGCGAAACGATGGCGGCCGCAAGGCCGCTTTTGTTCAGCCAAGGTTCTGCCCTCATTGCCCACCGAAACTCAGGAGTGTTCGGAGGGCGCATCATGTCTCGCATTGCAAGTGCCGAAACTTCCCGGATTTCGCCGGCAACCTCGTGCCGGTTGCTGCTTGCCGTCATCGGCGCCGCTTCGCTTGCGGCCTGCGCACAATCTCCGGTCGGCCGTCAAAAGGCGGATCTGACGCCGACCACGAGGCAGGCATCGATCGAGCGGCCGCACCGGGTGGCGGCACTGCATCCGCGTCCGATCTACAGGCCGCATCCGTCTGACGACACATCGCGCGCGAAGCAGACCGCGTCGCAAGGTGTTGCGAGCTTCTACTCGGATACGGAGACCGCGAGCGGGGAGAGGTTCGACAAGAGCGAGCTGACCGCGGCCCATCCCACGCTGCCATTTGGGACCAGGCTGCGCGTGACCGATGTCTCCTCCGGCCGCTTCGTGACCGTCAGGGTCAACGATCGCGGGCCCTTCGTGCGCGGACGCGTTGTCGACATCTCGCCATCGGCGGCCGAGGCGCTCGGCATGGTCGACAAGGGCGTCGCCAATGTCCGGCTCGACGTCGTGCAATAGAGATGCGCCAGATTTAACCGGCTGTTAGTTGCTCCTCCCGCACGATGGGTGCCCGGCAATGTGGGGCTTTGGGGGGCGACGCTTGAACACGATCCAGTATCTCGAAGATCAGGCTGCGCGCGCCGAGCGACTTGCCAAACGGATCACGGATACGCCGACGATCGAAAAGCTCCTGACCTTCGCCGGCGACCGGCGCCGCGAGATCGAGGTCATCGCCGCCAGGCGGCGCGGCTGACCCTCGCAAGCGGTAACTTCTGCAAATTCATGCTCTGAATGCATTCGCCCTCGCCGTGAGGCGCGGAACTTCCTCTTCTCTCGGGCGTCATGTCAGTCATGAACATGGAGGAGGAAGTCATGGGCTTTGGACGAGGTGCTCTGCTCTGGTTGCTTGGCGTGCCGCTGCCGGTCATCCTGCTGCTCGCGATCTTCTGGCATCACTGATGTGGCCACACGAAAAGCGCCGCGGAAGCGGCGCTTTTTTGTTGCCTGTGATTTGAAGCGTGTCGCGGCTCAGCTATGGCTCTCGACGAAATCGCTGAGATAGTCGGGCAGCGTCACCCCGTCGATGTCGCAGCGGGCCTGAATCTCGTCGGCAACATCGGCCGAGATGTCCCTCATCCAGTGCTCAAGCGTGTTGAACGAGATCACCTTGATGGGATCGTTGAAGCATCCCGCGACCATCTCGCCGATCGCAGCTTCCAGGTCGCTGCGTTCGACACGGATTTCGGTTGCCTTGTCGAGGCGATCGATCACCACGAACAGGGTTTGATCTGCGCCATAAGGCACGGCTGAATCGGGCGTAGCTTGTCGCATCTCCGGCACTCGCGCCTTGCGTTGGATTCTCGGCTTCCGATCCCTGATAACGGGAAGAACCGGAAGAAGGTTCCTGAGACGTCCGTCGTCCGGGGGGCGCCTTCAGAGAAATTCCCGCAAGCGCGCCAGCTCGGCGATATGTTCGGGCGACAGGATTTCGGTCACCAGCGGCGGTTGCGCCGTCGTGTGAATCTCATAGAGGTGCCTGGATGACGACGGCTTCTCCATGAAGGCCAGGATGCACGCATCGAGCGTGCCTTCGCTGACCTGATAGGGCTCGCGGTCCGGCCGGCGCTGATTTCCGAGTGAAGGCCATTTCTGCAGCACTGCGGGCGCGCCGAAATCGACCTTTGAATCGCTGCCGGATGCATCCCCCATCGCCCCGCCTCACGCAAAAAAAAGCCCTGGCACGCTAGCCTTGCGTGCCAGGGCCCATACCCATCGCTGCATCTCAATGCCACGCTTCGACAACGCGGCATCAGGGAAAAGGTTCCGGATCGCCTAACTTGCGGCCGCCGCGATTCTGTGGCCGGGGCTGGCATGGCCGTGGCCGTGCTCATCGCCGCGGCTGACCTCCGGCGGAAGCCCTGCGAAGCGCCGCAAGGCCTCGGCCATCTGCACCCGGCCCTGGACGCCTGTTATCACCACGTCGACCATCGTGAAGGACGAGTGGAAATGGCCGTGCGCCTTCAGCTGCTCGACCGGGACAGCTGCAGCTGCCATCGCCTCGGCATAGGCGATGCCCTCGTCGCGGAGCGGATCGAACTCGCAGGTGACGACAAACGCTGGCGGCAGGCCTGAGACCTTGCCGCGCAGCGGCGAGACGCGCGGATCGGTGCGGTCGGCTGGCGAACAATAGAGGTCCCAGAACCAGTCCATCAGCGAGCGCGTCAGGAAGTAGCCCTCCGCGTTGTCGTTGTAGGAGGGACGATCGACAGTACAATCCGTCACCGGGCACACCAGCAGCTGGCCTGATATCTGCGGCCCGCCGCGATCGCGTGCGAGCTGGCAGGTCACGGCTGCGATGTTGCCCCCCGCGCTCCAGCCGGCGACCAGCACCGGGCCCTCGAAGCCGCCGAGCTCGGCGAGATGCTCGGAGATCCAGCGCGTTGCCGCATAACCGTCCTCGGCAGCAGCGGGGAAGCGATGCTCCGGCGCGTGGCGATAGCCGACGCTGACGAAGGTCATGCCGGTCCGTCGCACCATGTCGCGGCAGAACGGCTCGTCCGATTGCTCGTCGCCGAGCACCCAGCCGCCGCCGTGGAAATAGACCACGATTTGATGCGGTCCCGGCGTCGCCGGCTTGTAGACGCGGTAAGGCAGCGGACCGTCGGCACCGGGCAAGGTGCCATCGACGATCTCGCCGATCGGCCGTCCCGCGGGCCGGGCCTTGTTGAACTCGCCCACGAAGGCGCGCGCGCCGATGGCGCCCATCGATTCGATCGGAGGCAGGTTGAGCGATGCCAGCAGGTTCAGCACCAGCCGGACGTCCGGCTGCAGCCGCACCACCTCGCCGTCATTGCATTGCACGGCGCCGTTGGGTCCAGTGAGCTTGAAGCCGAGCATGCCGCGGCTCACGACCTCGTCGCAGATGCTGCGATAGGGGCCGACGCCGCCGGTGTAAGGCATCAGGCCCTGCACCTTGCCGGGCACGTTGGCGCCCGTGTACCAGGTGTTGGCGAGCCGGTGCAGCGTCACCATCGAGCAGTCGGCCATGTGCCTGTTCCAGCCGGCCTGTGCCGTCTCGGTCGGCTCGATCGTGGTGAAGCCCGCGTCGCGCAAGCCTGCGAGGCGATCCACGACCCAGTCGACATGCTGCTCGATCGAGACCGCCATGTTCGACAGCACCGACGGGCTGCCGGGTCCGGTGATCATGAAGAAATTCGGGAAGCCCGCGACCATGAGCCCGAGATAGCTCTGCGGCCCCTGCGCCCAGACATCGGTGAGCGATCTGCCGCCACGCCCGGTGATCGGATGCACCGCGCGGATCGCGCCGGTCATCGCGTCGAAGCCGGTCGCGAACACGATCACGTCGACATCGAAGCTGCGCTTGTCGGTGGTGATGCCGCCTGCGGTGATTTCCTTGATGGGTTCCTGCCGCAGATTGACCAGCGTGACGTTCGGTCGGTTGTAGGTCGCATAATAATTGGTATCGAGGCAGGGACGCTTGGCGCCGAAGGGATGATCATGCGGCATCAGCGCGGCCGCAGTTTCCGGGTCCTTCACGGCCGCCGAGATTTTCTCGCGGATCAGGTCCTGGATGATCTTGTTGCCGTCGACATCGACGCCCTGGTCGGCCCAGAGCTGCGTCAGGATGTGCACGAGATCGCCAGCCGCCCAGGCGCGCTCGAACCGCTCGCGACGCTCGGCGTCGCTGAGCTGCCAGCTCACGACGGATTGCTGCGGATAGGGAACGCCGGTCATCGACTGGCGCGCCTGCTCGCGATAGGCCGCGCGGTCGCTTTGGAACATGTCCCTGCGATCGGCCGGCGAGGGGCCGTTATGCGCGGGCAGCGCGAAATTCGGCGTGCGCTGGAATACGGTGAGATGCGCGGCCTGTTCGGCAATCAGCGGGATCGATTGGATGCCCGACGACCCCGTGCCGATCACGGCGGCACGCTTGCCGGCGAGATTGACGCCGTCATGCGGCCAGCGTCCGGTGAAATAGACCTCGCCCTCGAAATCCTTGACGCCGTCGATCTCCGGCGGCTTGGGCGCGGAGAGGCAGCCTGTGGCCATGATGTAATGGCGGCAGGAGACCGGCGCGCCATTGTTGGTGGTGATGAGCCAGCGCTCGGCCTTCTCGTCCCATTTGGCCTCGGTGACCTTGGTCTTGAAGCGGATGTCGCGACGCAGATCGTAGCGATCGGCGACGAAGCCGAGATAGCGCAGGATTTCGGGCTGCGTCGCGTATTTCTCCGACCAGGTCCAAAGCTTGTCGAGTTCCGGATCGAACGTGTAGCTGTAGTCGATGGTCTGGATATCGCAGCGCGCGCCGGGATAACGGTTCCAGTACCAGGTGCCGCCGACATCGCCGGCTTCCTCGAGACCGACGGCCGAGAGGCCGGCCTTGCGCAGGCGATGGAGAAGATAGAGGCCGGCAAATCCGGCGCCGACCACGGCAACATCGCATTGTTGGACGGTTCCATCAGCCGCGTCGGACTCACGTGCGGCGACCATAGCTTCCGGCATGGTGTTTCCTCCCGTGTCTCTTGTTTTGCCGGCAGGCTAGCGCTGCAGGCCCGGCTTGTCATCAGACCAAGTGCAATCTTCGGTAGTCCCGTTTGCGGCATCATCGTGGCGGCGCGAACGTTTGCTTCAATGCACGCATCGCGACGCACAATGGCCGTGATTACCCGGGCTAATCATGGACGATCCGTCTGTGTATGCTTGCGGTTACTAGCCACGCGCATCGACCGACTGATCCGTCATGACAGAGTTGAGTGAGCGAACCAAAGCGAACATGGACGTCGTCCTCGAGGAGACGTGCCGGCAACTGCCGCATGGCGGCGATCACGACAGCCGCAGGTTCATCGCCGAGCGTCTGATCGAAGCCGCGCAGTCCGGACATTCCACGCTCGGCGAACTCGGCATCATTGCGCGGCGCGCGCTGGCGGAGATTATCGCCAAGGGCGGCTAGCTGCTGCCACAGCGCTTGCCTCTGCGCGCGTCGCGGACGTAACCTGCCGGGAACATGTCCGCGCATCGAGATTCCCCGAAGATGCGGTCCCTGCTTGCGCTCATCGCAGTCTTTGCATGGCTCTGTCCCGGCGCGGCCATGGCCCAGTCGGTCGGCCAATTTCCATTTGCGTTGACGCGTGAAGGCCAGATGCTCGGCGCCGTCGAGGGCGAAGTGGCGTCCTTCAAGGGGCTCGCTTATGCAGCGCCGCCGGCAGGCAGCCTGCGCTGGCGTCCGCCACAAGGCTTGCCCGAAAGTTCGGAGATGAGCACCGCCTACGACTATGGCGCGCCCTGTCTGCAACCGTCGCTGCCGGCCGCGCGCGAGGATTGCCTCACGCTCAACGTGTTTCGCCCGTTCGGGGTCGACGGGCCGCTGCCGGTGATGATGTTCATCCATGGCGGCGGATTTGTCACGGGCACCGCCAATGATCCGCTGCTCGACGGTTCACGGCTCGCGCAGGCCGGGCTCATCGTCGTGACCGTGAATTATCGTCTCGGCGCGCTCGGCTGGCTCGCGCATCCCGCGCTGTCGGACGGCGGCGCCGGCAATTTTGGCCTGATGGACCAGATCGCGGCACTGCGCTGGGTGCACGACAACATCGCCGCGTTCGGCGGCGATGCGAACAATGTCACGCTGTTCGGCAACGGCGCCGGCGCGACATCGATCGCGCTCTTGATGCTATGCGCCCAATCACGCGATCTCTTCCAGAAGGCCATTCTGCAGTCGGTGCCCGGCCGCGCGCGCCTGCCGTCGTCGCGGGAGGCCGAAACCGCAGCTAAGCAGTTTGTCGCCGCACTCGGGCAAGAGGCGGATTTGCGCGCGGTCGCCCCGAAGCGTCTGCTCGCCGCGGAAAAGCGTCTGCTGGACAAAGCTCCCCGCAGCTTTGCGCCGGCGATCGACGGAAACCTCCTGACGGAAGACATCGCTGCCGGATTTGCCGCCGGGCATGAGAGCCGCATTCCCCTCATCATCGGTTCGAACGATGACGAGACCACCTTCGACAGCGAGGCGGAGGTCAAGGAGGCGCTGTCATCCTCGGGCGAGAGCGTCGCTGAGCTGCGCAAGCTCTATCCTGACATCAAGAGGCCGTCCGATCTTGCAGCTGGCGTCTACACCGACCGGGTTTTCTCCGAGCCGGTGCGGATGCTCGCACGGTTTCATGCTGCAACCGGCGCGCCGACCTTCCGCTACCGTTTTGCTTATGTGCCGGAAGCCCGTCGCGGCAATCCCGACGAAGGCCATGGGCGCGAGTTGCAGTTCATCTTCGGCGTCGAGGGCGTGCCGGGCGCGGGCATCTTCTCGCGACGGGATCGCGAGATCGCAAACCGGATGCGGGCCTACTGGATCAACTTCGCGAAGAGCGGCGATCCCAACGCTCAGGAGTTGCCGCATTGGGATGGGGCTGCGGACCGCGACCATCTGCTGATGATCGCAAACGATCGCATCGCGAGCGGCGACGACCCCTGGGCGGAGCGCCTGGACCGGCTCGCAATCGAGAGCAGGAGATGAGTTGGATTTAAGCCGCGAGCTCGACGCGCGGCGCCAGCGTCAGGCGGTCTTCTTCCAGATAGTCCATCGCACCGTCCTTCTCGACGGCATAGAACTGCTGGCCTTCCCTGGACCGATAGGCGGCGCGAACGACGCCGCGGCGGCCCTTGTCAGAGTTGACGACGTCCCCCAGCGCAAACTTCTTCATCGTAACGTCTCGCATGTCTTCTGGCCGATTCCTTCGGCCACATCAGGATTGTGAGCGGCAAATCGTTAACGACTTGCTAACCATACCGGTTTGCCTATGCTCGCTGCGAAGCGCGGGGGCGTTTAAGCCCGCGCAAAATGTCATCGAGATGAGCCTGAAAACATGACGCGATTTCCGACCCTGTTCCTGTCCCACGGCGGCGGCCCCTGGCCCTTCATGGACTGTCTCTTATACACATCTCCCCTGGCCCTTCATGGAGGACCGGCGGGTGCAATATGCCAAGACCGCTGCGGAGTTCGCCCGGCTGCCGCAGCTTCTGCCTGAAAGACCGAAGGCGGTGCTGGTCATCACCGGCCATTGGGAGGCCGATGCCTTCACCGTGTCGACCTCGGCGCATCCGCCGATGGTGTACGACTATTACGGTTTCCCCGAGCATACCTATCACATCACCTATCCGGCGCCGGGCAAGCCCGAGCTGGCAGCGGAGGTGAGGGCGCTGCTCAAACACGCGGGCTTCGATTGCCGGGAAGATCCCAATCAGGGCTTTGACCACGGCACCTTCGTGCCGCTCGGCCTGATGTATCCTGACGCCGATATGCCGATCGTGCTGCTGTCGCTGAAGTCGAGCTACGACGCGGCCGAACACATCAAGGTCGGGCAGACGATCGCCTCGCTGCGCGACGAGGGCATTTTGATTGTCGGCAGCGGGCTCACCTATCACAACATGCGCGGTTTCGGACGCGCCGAGTCCAAGCCCGTCTCGTATGATTTCGAGGCCTATCTGAACGAGGCCATCAGCAATCCGGATGCGGCGCGCCGCAACGCGATGCTGGTCGATTGGGAGAATGCGCCGAGCGCACGCCTGGCGCATCCACGCGAGGATCATTTGTTGCCGCTGATGGTCGCGGCTGGCGCTGCCGGCAGCGACGTGGGCATGCGCGTTTTTGTGGACGAGGTCGCAAACGTTGCGATGGCTTCGTATGTGTTTGGGTGAAGGTGTAGCACTCGTCGGACAGATTGGGTCGCGTAGCTCCAAACCCGGCGGCGTCTTGCGACTGTGACCGCGTCCGCTGTGCTTCTGTGGCGATTGGTTGAAGAAGACCCGAGAGGCAGCGAGATGCTACCGGAGCCAACTACTTATTGTTTCTACTCTTATCGCAGGCTCTTCTTTCACGCCTGGACCGTAATGACTGTCATGATCATTATGGCCGCCGCGTTACCACAGGCTCTAGCAACACCAACAGTGTCGGCGTGCGGATACCTCGCTGGGCTAATCGATAACGCGCCGCCTGGGCCTTTGTTCTTGCCCAGCTATCCGACTGTCGAATCCGGGCCTCTCCATGATGCCGCCTACCTTTATGACAATGCGGTTGCCGCCATCGCATTGGTCGGTTGCGGTCAGCAAGACAAAGCGGACCGGATTGGCGCAGCGATTCTCTGGGCCATCGACAACGACCGCACCTGGCATGATGGCCGGCTCCGGAATGCTTACGCCGCGGGCGCGGTGGCGAACGGCCGCATCAAACTTCCGGGGTGGTGGGACAACACTCAGAACAAATGGTTAGAAGATCGATATCAGGTAGGTGGCGATAACGGCAACATGGCATGGGCCATGTTGGCTTTGCTGTCGATTGACGATGTGAGCACCGGCTCTCGGTTCCGCGACGGGGCAGCACGGATTGGCGCCTGGGTGGCGCAATGGGCCGATACGCGCGGTGCAGGCGGTTTCATGGGCGGTACGTTTGGCCACGAACCGACGCCGGAAGTCCGGACTTGGAAATCGACCGAACACAATACTGATCTCGCCGCCGCATTTGGCCTTCTTGCAATCCGCACAGGCAATTCGCACTGGCGTGATATGGCAAAGGCCGCTGAGCACTTCGTAGATGTGATGTGGGATTCGGCATGCGCCTGTTTCGCAGCGGGCACGGCCGAAGACGGCGTTACGCGCAATCCGATTTTGGCTCTGGATGCTCAAGTCTGGCCTTTAACAGCGCTGCCCGGAGCGGCCAAGGAATTTGCATCGGCAACTGCTACCGTCGAACAGCGAATGAGTGTCGACCAGGGCTTTTCTTACGGTGAAGACCGAGACGGCATGTGGACCGAAGGGACGGGCCAAATGGCTCTCTTGATGGAATTGCTCGGCAGGACCGAGAGGGCAAAGGCGTTGATCGCTGCAATCGAATCCCAGAGGTCGCCGGATGGCGGGTTCTACGCCACAAGTGCCCGAGCGTTACCGACCGGGTTCGTGTTGGATACCGATCCGACCAGGCCACGACTCTATTTCCGATTGCCGCATCTTGGCGCAGCTTCGTGGGCTGCCCTCGCAGAAACTGGTTTCAATCCCTTTACGATGACAAGAGGACTTCCGTAGTTGAGCCGCGGTGCCAAGGGCCAGGAACCGTCGTTACTGTGGTGCTTGGGGCAATTGCGGCATCGTGGCCAGGAGCGCAGTTCTCCCGGAGAGCGCGGACCACCAACGATTGAGCCTGATGTGCTTCTGCAGAAGTGCCAGCCCTTCGGGGGCCAACACGAAGTAGCCGATCATCGGAGCGAGGTGGATATCAGCTAACGACAGATCCTCGCCGGTCAGGTATTGCCCCTGGCCAGCAATTGTCTCCAGAGCCGCAAGTACCCTTGGCGCTGATTCGAGGCCCCGTTCAACCTCGCTCTCTTCAACCGGTCGCCTCAGGGCGGGCCGGAAAACCCTGTGCGAAAAGACCTGTCTCACCAGAGGCCAATAAGCATAGCTGTCTACGATCGACATGATCTGATTGCAGCGGGCTCGTTCTCTTGGCTCGGTTGGCTGGAGCTTCGGAACATCAAAGGCCTCATCCACGTATCGCGTGATGGCGCCCGTCTCGTAAACGGCGAATGCGTTGTGAACCAGCGCGGGCACGCGCTTGAACGGATGGGTGGCGAGGTAGCTTGCAGGCACATTTTCGGAGAACGGATTTACTTCGATCCAATTGTGCATCACGCCCTTTTCATGGAGAGCCAACCGAGCAATCCAGGAATACACGCTGTACTGGTAGCCATGCAGTTCAACCGTCATTTGCCCTGTCTTCTCACCGGGTGATGACGAGACTCTGCCGGATTTTTGCAAATCTGCAAGGTCACCGCGACTTCGGCTTCCGATCAATCTCTGCAGTGGGAGAGGGAGCCCAATGCCGATGCCGCTGCATCGTGCGACCATATGCGATTGCCCCCCGCAAGCGGGAGAGGCGACGAAAAGCCTCACGTATGGCGCGCTGCCATCAGGCCGCGATAAAGCGCGGCGTACTCGCCGGCGCGGTGGCGCCAGGACACGTCGGTCGCAAGGCCGCTTCTTTGCAGCCGCCGCCAGGCTGCCTTGTCGTGGAAGGCGGTGTTGGCCTTGCGCAGCGTGCCGGCGAGGGCGTCTGCCGTCACCGGAGCAAACTTGAACCCAGTGGCGTCACGTCCGGTCTCGTCGATATCAACGATCGTATCCTCGAGGCCACCGACGCGGGAGACGATGGGGACTGCGCCATAGCGCAGCGCGCAGAGCTGGGTGAGACCGCACGGCTCGAACCGCGACGGCACGAGCAGCGCGTCGGAGCCGGCCTGGATCAGGTGGGCCAGTATCTCGTCATAGCCGATCAGAACACCGATCCGGCCGGGATTGGCGCGCGCGGCCGCCTGATAGCGATCCTGAAGATCGCGGTCGCCGCTGCCGAGCAGCGCGAGCTGCATGCCTTGCTCGAGAATTGTCGGGATCGCCTCGAGCAGGAGGTCGAGCCCCTTCTGCCAGGACAGCCGGCTGATGACGCCGAGCAGCGGAGCTTCGTCGGAGGAATCGAGATTGAACTGCTGCTGCAGCACCGCCTTGTTCGCGGCCCGGAACGTGAGGTCCTGGGCGCCGAAGCGATAGGCGATGTGTGGATCTTCTTGCGGATTCCAGACATCGACGTCGATGCCGTTGAGGATGCCGCTCAGCACGCTTGCGCGTTCGCGCAAGAGGCCACCGAGTCCCATGCCGCCTTCATCGCTCTGGATTTCATGCGCATAGGTCGGCGACACCGTGGTGATGCGATCGGCGAGTTGCAGGCCCGCTTTCAGGAAGCTGATGCCGCCGAAATATTCGAGGCCGTGGACGTCGAACGAGGCTGCCGCGGGCAGCCCGATCGAGTCTGCCAGTGCGCGGTCGAACTTGCCCTGATAGGCCATGTTGTGAATGGTCATCACCGTGCCCGGTCGCTGCCCCCCGTCATAATGCAGATAGGCCGGTGCGAGCCCGGCCTGCCAGTCATGGGCATGCACGATTTCGGGAACGAAGGCCGGCACGAGGCCGTGGCCGATATCGGCCGCAACGCGCGAGAGCGCCGCGAAGCGCACGCCGTTGTCCGGCCAATCGACGCCATCAGGGGTGAGGTAAGGGTTGCCGGGCCGTCCATAGAGATGCGGCACGTCGAGCACGAACAGGTCGAGGCCTTCATGGGAGCCGGCGAGCAGGCGGCCCGGGCCGCCGAAATAGTCCGGCCAGCGCCGGATTTCCTGCGCGCCCGCGAGCCGTCGCATCACGTCGGGATAGCCCGGCATCAGCGTGCGCATCTCGACGCCGTGCGCTTTCAGCGCGATCGGCAGCGCGCCGGCGACGTCCGCGAGGCCGCCGGTCTTGACGATGGGATAGACTTCGGAGGCGACCGCGAGGACGCGAACAGGCGTCATGTATTGAGCCTGTCGATCATCGATTGGGTGATCAGCGATATGCCCTGCTCGGTGGTGCGGAAGCGCTTTGCGTCGAGCTCGGGATCCTCGCCGACGACGAGGCCTTCGGGGATATCGATGCCGCGGTCGATCACGACGTTCTTCAAGCGCGCGCCGCGGCCGACGTTCACGTAAGGCATGATCACGGCGTTCTCGACACTGGCATAGGAGTTGATGCGCACGCCGGTGAACAGCAGCGAGCGGCGCAGCGAGGCGCCGGAGATGATGCAGCCGCCCGAGACCAGCGAGCTCACGGCATAACCGCGCCGGCTCTCCTCGTCATGGACGAACTTGGCGGGCGGCGTGATTTCCGAATAGGACCAGATCGGCCAAGCGCGGTCGAACAGATCAAGCTCCGGCACCACGTCCGTGAGGTCGATATTGGCCGCCCAGTACGCATCGACGGTTCCGACATCGCGCCAGTAGGAGCGCGGTTCGGTGCCGGTCCGCACGCACGAGGTCGAGAACTGATGCGCGATGGCGCGGCCGTTCTTGACGATGTAGGGGATGATGTCCTTGCCGAAATCGTGACTCGAGTTCGTATCCTCGGCGTCGCGCTTGAGCTGGTCGAACAGGAATTTGGCGTCGAACACGTAGATGCCCATGCTGGCGAGCGAAACGTCGGGCTTGCCCGGCATTGGCGGCGGATCCTTGGGCTTCTCGAGGAATTGCTGGATCCAGCCGTTCTCGTCGACATGCATGATGCCGAAGCCGGAAGATTCTTGGCGCGGCATTTCGAGGCAGCCGATGGTGACGTCGGCACCGCTGTCGACATGCTGGCGCAGCATCACCTCGTAATCCATCTTGTAGATGTGGTCGCCCGCGAGCACGACGATGAACCGGCAGGCGTGCGCCTCGATGATGTCGATGTTCTGGTAGATCGCATCCGCGGTTCCGACATACCACATGTTCTCCGAGACACGCTGGCTCGCAGGCAGGATGTCGAAGCTCTCGTTGCGCTCGGGGCGGAAGAAGTTCCAGCCCATCTGCAGATGCCGGATCAGGCTGTGCGCCTTGTATTGGGTGGCGACCGCGATGCGGCGGATGCCGGAGTTCACGGCGTTCGACAGCGCAAAATCGATGATGCGGGATTTGCCGCCGAAATAGACCGCGGGCTTGGCGCGCCGGTCGGTCAATTCCAGCAGCCGGCTGCCGCGGCCACCGGCCAGGACAAACGCCAAGGCCTGGCGGGCAAGCGGCTCATTTCCGGCGGCACTCATGTCATCCTCCCACTCGTCTCGCGCAAGCCAAATTCTGGCGTCAACCAAGGCCTCCGCGAAAAAGCCTTCCGGCCGCGCATCATTGGAACCGATAGTAACGGTACGAATAGTCAATCGGGAAGGTGCTTGTTGGTTGCGAACGCACGGGAAGCTTAATGCTTTGGCCGCGGCGGGAGGCTCCTCCGGCGCCGTCGTCCGGCGTTCACAAATCAGGCCTGCGCAGCCGTCTTGTGCGCTGCACGCAGAATTCCAGACTTTGACTTCGCGCAAGGATGCAAGATCATGGCATGCGATGCTTTCCCGAACGAAACGTCAGACAGGGAGTAAGACGATGAGTGTCTGGAAAATGGCAATTGCCTGCTCGTTGACGGTCGGCGTCATGACCGGCCAGATCGGGCAGGCGGTGGCGGCGCCGATGCCGACCCATGTCGCGACCATGAAGGCCGCGGTCGGCGATGACGTCACCCAGGTTCATTGGCGTGGTGGCGGCTGGGGCTGGGGCCTCGGTGGCTTTGCGGCCGGTGCGATCATCGGCAGCGCCATCGCCGGCGCGCCCTATGGCTATTACGGTGGGGGACCGTATTACGGCGGCTATCCGGGTTACGGCTATGGTTATGCGCCGGCCTATTACGGCTACGGCTACGGGCCGGTCTATCCTCGCTATTACCGGCCCTACCGTCCCTATTACGGATATCGCTACGGCTACTACCGGCCCTATTACCGCCCGTACTATCGTCACTATTACCGTGGGTACTGGTGACTAGAGCGACAACCACACGATCAGGCTCATACACGCGAAATGCGCGAGCACGATCGCGGCGAGATGCAGCGGGCCGGCTGTGATGCGAGGTGCGCGATTTTCGAAGCTGTCGCTTTGAGCGGGTGAAATTGAAGTCGAATTGAGTCTGGCCACAGCAGCGCTCTCTCCGTTCCCTCCCCCTTGTGGGGGAGGGGCAGGGAGGGGGGGCCACTCGGGGACTCTTTCTGTTGTGCACACTTTGATGCATCATCAGTCGCACTTTTTGCTGAGCTACCCCCCTCCCTAGCCCTCCCCCACAAGGGGGGAGGGAACACACCGACGTCCGGGCGCCAAGCGCGTCTCATCTCGTCAGCCGTTAATTTGACCCCGCGGCTGCAGCCGTGAAGCTGCGGTCGACGGCTTTGCTGACGTCGAGCGTCTTCGGCAGGATGCCATATCGCGTCGAGCGATCCGAGGCTGCCTGAATTTCCTTCACTACGACCTCGTCGATCACGATCGGGCTGGTGCGCTGCGCGGTGTAAGCCGACAGCAGCACGTCTTCCGGCAGTTTTGTCAGCTCGGCCGTGCTCTTTGCGTATTCGGCAATATGATCGAGCGACCACAGACGCGCCTTGTTCAGCCGCTCGACCAGGTCCTGCACCGCCGCGCGCTTGGTGGCGATGGCGCTGTCGCTGGCGACGATGAAGGTGATGGTCGGCGTCAGGCCCTCGCCATCGGCGATCACGCGGGCCTTGTCTTTCAGCGTCGCGAACGAGACATAGGGCTCCCACACTGCCCAGGCGTCGATCGAGCCTGCGACCAGCGCGACCTTGGCATCCACAGGGCCGAGCGGCGCGAAGGTCGCGTCTTCCAGCTTGATCTGCGCCTTTTCCAGCGTTGCATCGATCAGGAACTGGCCCCAGCCGCCGCGCGTGCCGGCGAGACGCTTGCCCTTGAGGTCGGCGGCCGATTTGATCGGCGAATCCTGGCGCACCAGAATCGCCTGCGTCTTCGCATCCGACCTGGTGCCGCCGATCGCCTTGATCGGCGCGCCCGCCGCATAAACCGACAGGAAGGAGAGATCGCCGGTGTAGCCGACGTCGAGCGCGCCGGCATTGAGCGCTTCCAGAATTGGAGCGGCCGCCGGGAATTCCGACCATTCGATCCTGTAGGGCAGGTCCTTGGCATAGCCTGATATCTCGAGCAGCGAGCGATTGCCGCCCTTCTGGTCGCCGACGCGCAGCACGACCGCATCGGCGGCGAACGACGCAGCCGCGGTCGAGAGCGTGATGGCGGCTGCAAGCAGCGAGGCGGCGAACCGGCGCGCGATGGAATGGTCTGAAGGCGAGTTGATGCTCATGTGTTCTGTCTTGTTGCCCGGTTGGTGCTTGGCTCACGACGTGTGAGCGAACGATGCAGCGAGACGATCAAGTGTATGATCGCGCGGTCGTCAGTCAATGAAATGGCCAACCGTATTGCGCGCGCATCGGGCAAGGACGTTTCAGCGCGGTGTCGCTTTCGAGAATGCCGGGTGTGCACGGCCGCGGATGCGCAGGAATGAAGCAGGCCGTGGAGTCGCGGCGCATCCTTGCTGTACCAGGCAGCAGCGAAAATCGTTTCATCGCCATTCCCTGCGCCGAAGGAGAGAATGACTTCGCGTCGCGCCACATTCGAAATTCCATTTCATTGACGATGCGGTACCCGCGCCGCATGATTTACGCATCGCATCAACGCGGCGCAGGAAGCGCCTGCGAAGAATATTCTCTCAACGCAGCTCCGTACGGAACATGCGCAACGCGAAGCGTTGCGCCAATAGCGGAGCCTTGCCAACTCAGGAGTGGGGCTGATGGGCAACGACAACAAGCGCGGTGGATCGGGCCTCGACCGACGTCATTTGCTCCAGGCGGGGTTGGCTGCGGCGTTTGCCGCGCCGCTCGGCGCCTTCGGTGCGGCACAGGCCTTTGCGCCGCAGGCGATCGCGCCCGGTGTCGATCTGTCGGAATTTCCGCTGTGCCGGACAGCCTCGGACGCGCCCGTGCTCACTGGTGCGCCGCGCAAGCTCAAACTGTCGTGGAATGCCGGCGCGGTCTGTCTTGCGCCTGTGCCGGTCGCCATCGAGCACGGCTTCTTCCAGAAACAAAATCTCGACGTCGAACTCGTCAATTACTCCGGTTCGACCGACCAGCTGCTCGAAGCCATCGCGACCGGAAAGAGCGATGCCGGCCTCGGCATGGCGCTGCGCTGGCTGAAGCCGCTGGAGCAGGGCTTTGATGTCAAGATTGCCGCGGGCACTCATGGTGGCTGCATGCGCGTGCTCAGCCGGGCCGATTCCGGCGTAAACAAGCTCGCCGATCTCAAGGGCAAGATTGTCGCGGTCGGCGATCTCGCTGGTCCCGACAAGAACTTCTTCTCGATCCAACTGACGAAACTCGGCATTGATCCGAACAAGGATGTCGACTGGCGCGCCTATCCGGGCAATCTGCTCGATGTCGCGGTTCAGAAGGGCGAAGTGCAGGCCTTCCTGTCCTCCGATCCGCTGGGCTATCTCTGGCTCAAGGACACGCAGTACAAGGAAGTCGCCTCCAATCTCGACGGCGAGTATCGCGACAAGAGCTGCTGCATCCTCGGTCTGCGCGGCTCGCTGGTTCGCGAAGAACCTCACGTCGCGCGCGCCCTCACGCAGGCGCTGCTCGATGCCGCGATGTTCACCGCGCAGAATCCGGCCGTGACGGCAAAGTCGTTCCAACCGTATGCGCCGAAGACGGCGTCGCTTGCCGATATCGAGGGCATGGTGCGCTACCACACTCATCATCATCATCCCGTCGGCGAAGTGCTCAAGCGCGAGCTGAAGGGCTACGCCGACGATCTCAAGAGCGTGCAGGTCTTCAAGCAGAGCACCGATACCGCCAAATTCGCGGAGCGCATCTATGTCGACGTATTCGCTGTCTGATGGGCTCGCTTCCGGCGCGCCGCGGCTATCGCGCGCGCCGGTGCTCGCGATCTGGCTCCGGGAGTCCGGCGTCGGCGTCGCCGCCAGCGTCGCCTGGATCGCGTTCGGCTTCTCCTGCCTGTGGTGGCAGGATGTCGGCGACTGGTCGCGCTCGCATTCGCTCGGCATTGCCGCCTTCGTCATCGCCGCGATCGCGCTGTTCGGGACCGTCGGCGCCGACTATCTCGGCTCGGCGGGCCGCGGCTTGCGCCAGCGCGCCCCCTGGCTCGTCGCGCTCGGGGCGTTCCTGACGGTGTGGGAAGTCGCGACCGCAAAGTTCGCGTGGCTGCCGCTGCCGTTCTTCCCGCCGCCGCAGGCCATCATCGAGGTCTATACCGATGACCTGCCAAAACTGCTCGACAGCGTCATCGCCTCGGTCAAGCTTCAGCTCGGCGGCTACATCATCGGCGCCACGGTCGGTTTCCTGACCGGCGTCTCGATCGGCTGGTCGCGCGCGGTCGGCTATTGGGTGCATCCGGTGCTGCGCTTCATCGGTCCGCTGCCGGCGACTGCCTGGCTGCCGATCGCCTTCTTCACCTTCCCGTCGAGCTGGAGCGCCTCGACCTTCCTGATCGCGCTTGCGACCGGTTTCCCCGTCACCGTGCTGACCTGGTCGGGCGTCGCGAGCGTCAGCAGCGCTTATTACGACGTCGCGCGCACGCTCGGTGCCAAGCCGTCCTTCCTGGTGCTGAAGGTCGCGATCCCTGCCGCGCTCCCGCATGTCTTCGTCGGCCTGTTCATGGGGCTCGGCGCGTCCTTTGCCGTGCTCGTCATCGCCGAGATGATCGGCGTCAAGGCCGGCCTTGGCTGGTACCTGCAATGGGCGCAGGGCTGGGCGGCCTATGCCAACATGTATGCGGCGCTGATCGTGATGTCGCTGCTCTGCTCCGGCGCGATCACGCTGCTGTTCGCAGTCCGCGACCGTCTCTTGGTCTGGCAGAAGGGGACCGTGAAATGGTAGCCGCTCTTGCCGAAGCGATCAGCCATTTCTCGGCGGGCGCCGCGCTCGACATCGAACAAGTCAGCCACGCTTTCGACATCGACGGTGCCGAGCTGCCGGTGCTGAGCGACGTCAGCATCGCGGTCGAGCCCGGTGAGTTCGTCGCGCTGCTCGGTCCGTCCGGTTGCGGCAAGTCGACCTTGCTGCGGCTGGTCGCGGGGCTCGACAAGCCCAAGGCCGGAAGCCTGCGCGAGGATGAGGTTCGCATCAAAAGCCCGCATCCGTCGCGCGTGGTGGTGTTCCAGGATCCGACGCTGTTTCCCTGGCGAACGGTCTGGGACAATGTTGCGCTGGGGCTGGAAGCCCAGGGCATTTTGAAGAGCCAGCGCCACCGCGTCGACGCCGCGCTCGATCTGGTCGGGCTGTCGGACTTCCGCAACGCCTATCCGCATCAGCTTTCCGGCGGCATGGCACAGCGCGTCGCACTGGCGCGGGCGCTGGTCAACGATCCCAAAATCCTGATCCTGGACGAGCCGCTCGGCAAGCTCGACTCGCTCACGCGCATCACCATGCAGGCCGAGCTGGTCTCGCTCTGGCAGCGCAAGGGCTTTACCACGCTGCTGGTCACGCACGATGCCGAGGAGGCGCTGGTGCTCGCCAACCGCGTCATCGTCTTCAGCGAGCGCCCCGCGCGCGTGAAGGCCGATATCCGCGTCGACCGGCCCTATCCGCGTCATCGCGGCGATCCGTATCTGGCGGATCTGCGCCGCCAGATTCTTGGTCTGTTGGGACTGGATGCCACATGGTGACTTCTGTAGCTCAGGGACGGGTCGCGCATGGCGAGCCCGACTATATCGCCCGCGCCGAGGCGCTGGCGCCAGGTTTTGCTGCGCGCGCGGCCGAGCATGACCACACCGGCAGTTTTCCCTTCGAGAATTTCCGCGAGCTGTCAGAAGCGGGCCTGCTGCCACTGACGGTGCCGGCGGCTCTCGGCGGGGCCGGCGCGGGCGCACGATACACCGCGCGCGTCCTCGGCATCATCGGCAAGGCCGATCCGTCGACCGCGCTGGTGCTGTCGATGCATTACATCAACCATCTGGTGATGGGGCGCAGCCAGTCCTGGCCGTCGAAGCTGTCGCGCAAGCTCGCGCGCGAGACGGTGGAAGGTGTCGCGCTGGTCAATGCGCTGCGTGTCGAGCCCGAACTCGGCTCTCCGTCGCGTGGCGGCCTGCCGGCGACGATCGCACGCCGCACCGAAACGGGCTGGCGCCTCTCCGGCCACAAGATCTATTCGACCGGCGCGCCGATCCTGAAATGGTACCTGGTCTGGGCCCGGACGGACGAGGCCGAGCCGCGGGTCGGCCAGTTCCTGGTGCCGGCGGGCCTGCCGGGCACCCGCATCGTCGAGACCTGGGATCATCACGGCCTGCGCGCCAGCGGCAGCCACGACGTCATCTTCGACGATGTCGTGATCCCGCGCGATGCCGAGGTCGACGTCCGCAAGCCTGCCGATTGGCGCGCGCCTGACGTGGCGCAGGCGACGGTTCACACCGTCTTCGTTGCCGCGATCTATGACGGCGTTGCCCGTGCCGCGCGCGACTGGTTCGTCCAGTTCCTGAAGCAGCGCGTGCCCGCCAGCCTCGGTGCCCCGCTCGCGAGCTTGCCGCGTGCGCAGGAGATCCTCGGCGCCATCGAGGCCCGGCTCGCGGTCAATGCGCGGCTGCTCGACACCTTCGCCCGCGATTTCGACGACGGTGTCGATCTCTCGACCGGTGAATCCAACGTCATCAAGCTGACGGTGACCAACAATGCGGTCGCCGTGGTCGAGGACGCGTTGTCGCTGACCGGCAATCACGGCCTGTCCCGCAGCAATCCGCTGGAGCGGCATTATCGCGATGTCCTGTGCGGGCGCGTGCATACGCCGCAGGACGACGCCACGCGCACCGGCCTCGGCCGCACCGCGCTAGGACTTTAGAAAATCAACAAGGAGACCATCATGTCGGTCGAGTTCATCGGCTTTATCGCCAACAGCAATGCTTCCGAGACCATCGTGCGCCAGGGGCCGGTGCTCGATCCCGCCTATATCGAGACGGTGGCGAAGGCGCACGAGCTCGGCGGTTTCGACCGCGCGCTGCTGGCGTTCCATTCGACCACGCCGGATTCGCTGCAGGTCGCCCAGCACGTGCTGACCATCACCAAACAGCTCAAGGTGATGATCGCGCAGCGGCCCGGTTTCACTGCACCGACGGTGCTGGCGCGCCAGCTCGCCACGCTCGACCAGCTCTATGGCGGCCGCGTCTCGCTGCACGTCATCACCGGCGGCAACGCCACCGAGCTGCATCAGGACGGCAACACGCTCGACGACAAGGACGAGCGCTACGCCCGCACCAGCGAATTCCTCGACGTCGTCAGGCTGGAATGGACCAGCGAGAAGCCGTTCAACTATAGCGGCAAGTACTACACCGTCGAGAACGGGTTCTCCCAGGTGAAACCTGTCCAGAAGGGCGGCATCTACACCTTCGTCGGCGGCGGATCGGACGCTGCGATCGAGGTCTCGGGCAAGCATGCCGACACCTTTGCGCTGTGGGGCGAATCCTATGCGCAGGTGCGCGACGTCACCGCGCGGGTCCGCGCGGCGGCCGCCAAGCATGGGCGGCCGAGCCCGCGCTTCAGCCTGTCGGTGCGGCCGATCCTGGCTGACACCGAGGAGAAGGCCTGGAAGAAGGCCGAAGGGATCCTCGAGCGCGCCACTGCGCTGCAGGACCAGACCGGCTATCGCCGGCCCAATCACGCCACCGACGGCGCCAAGCGGCTTCTGGCACTTGCCGACCAGGGCGCGCGCATCGACAAGCGGCTGTGGACCGAAATTGCAAAACTCACCGGCGCCAACAGCAACTCGACCGCGTTGGTCGGCACGCCGGAGCAGGTCGCCGAGGTCTTCGCCGACTACTACGATCTCGGCGTCAGCCATTTCCTGATCCGCGGCTTCGATCCGCTGCCCGATGCCATCGACTATGGCCGCGAGCTGATCCCGCTGACGCGCAAGCTGATTGCCGCGCGTGACCAGCAGCACGGGATCGCGGCGGAATGATCCGGTTCATCCTTGCAGCGGCGCTCGCTCTCGCGGGCGCCGATCTCGCCAATGCGCAGACGACGCTGCGCGTCGGCGACCAGAAGGGCAATGCGCGGGCGGTGATGGAAGCCGCGGGCGTGCTCAACGATGTCCCTTACAGGATCGAATGGAAGGAGTTTCCGGCGGCAGCCCCGCTGCTCGAAGCGCTCAGCGCCGGCGCGATCGAGACGGGGCTTGTCGGCGATGCGCCCTTCACCTTTGCCGCCGCGTCGGGCGCCCCGGTGAAAGCAATTGCGGCGATCCGGCAGACCGGCGAGGCGCTTGCGATCCTCGTGCCCGAGAACTCGCCGATCAAGAGCTTTGCTGATCTGCGCGGCAAGAAGATCGCAACCGGCCGTGGCTCGATCGGTCATCAGCTGATCCTCGCCGCGCTCGAAAAGAACGGCTGGAACGCGAGCGACGTGCAGATCGCGTTCCTGGCGCCGTCCGACGCCAAGATCGCCTACACGCAAGGCTCGGTCGATGCGTGGTCGACCTGGGAGCCTTACGTCAGCCAGGAAGAGGTGCTGTTCAAATCGCGCCGCATCATCACCGCGCAAGGCCTGACGCCCGGCCTCAGCTTCCAGGTGGCGCGGCCGGATGCGATCCGCGACAAGCGCGCCGAGCTGACCGACTTCGTCCGTCGGCTGACGGCGGCGCGGGCGTGGTCACTGTCCAACGTCAACGGTTATGCCGAGACCTGGGGCAAGCTGATGAATATCCCGACCGCCGTGCCACAGAACTGGCTGTCGCGCGCAAACATCCGGATCGCACCGATCGATGACGGCGTGGTCGCGGACGAGCAGAGCACGATCGATCTCTATTTCCGCTGGGGCCTGATCAAGCAGAAGCTGGATGCCGCGGAGATCGTCGATCGCTCGTTTGCGGATGCGATTGTAAGGGCGGGGTTGTAGCCGCCTTGTCCCGGACGCGGTGCAGCGCATAGCGCTGCTCCGCAGAGCCGGGACCCATGCCAAGCAAATGCTCGCGGTTAGATGGGCCCCGGCTCAGCAGCGCACCACTGCGTGATGCGCTGCGTCCGGGGCAAGAGACCTCGCAAAGTGCTCAAGCATCCGTGAAGTGCGCAGGTCACATTCCAACTTAATCGGCTGCCTCAAAACATTCCTTCTGCATTCCGCGCTCACCACAACACCCCCATTGCTATTTGCACCACCTCCCTTGCACCACGCTCTACGTCGTCAGAAATCATGCAGACGACCACATCGGGAGACCTTAGATGGGCCTGCAAGAAACAAAAATCGAATCGCTTCCCTTCGTCACTGCTGAACTCAACTACCTCGCGCCGGTGTCCGGCAAGCCACGCACTTACGCCTTCGATCCGCCGCCGGGCGAGCCCAAAAGCACCTCGCTTCCGGAGCCGCATCTGGTCCCGATCTTCGATGCGCGGCTGATCGCGGACAATTTCTCGCTCGATCGCGAAGGCTTCGCGCTGGTGCGGCACCCCAACCGGGTGAAGGACTTCTACAACGACGAGGAAGTACGCACCGTCTATTATCCCGCAGTCGAGGCCTTCCTGCGCGCGACGCTGAAGGCCGACCGCGTCTTCATCTTCGACCACACCGTGCGCAAGCGCGTCGTAGGCGCGCCTGATATTCGCGATGGCGGGCCGCGCCAGCCGGCAACGCGCGTGCATGTCGACCAGACCGTCGTCTCCGGGGCCAACCGCGTGCGCGAGCATTTGCCTGACGAAGCCGAGGAGCTGCTCAAGGGCCGTGTGCAGGTGATCAATCTCTGGCGGCCGATCCGTGGCCCCTTGCGTGATTCACCGCTGGCGATGGCCGACGGCACCACCGTCGCGCCCGAGGATCTCGTCGCCTCGGACCTGATCTATCCCAACCGCCGCGGCGAGACCTATTCGGTGAAATACAATCCTGATCATCGCTGGTTCTATTTCCCCGAGATGACGGCGGACGAGGCGCTGCTGCTCAAATGCTACGACTCCGCAACCGACGGCCGCACGCGCTTCGGGCCGCATACCGCCTTCGTCGATCCGACCACGCCTGATGATGCTGCGCCGCGCGAGAGCATCGAGGTTCGCACGCTGGTCTTTCACAGACAGTAACAATGTGTGATGCAACCGCCGGGCATCGCCCGGCGGTTCCCGGAACTCCAGGAATATAACGACGTTGCAGCGCGGGGCAGGGCCAACCGGGAGCGGTGCCGTGCGAGCGCAGCCGACGCTATTGTTTTGTCTGACCACTTTCTCGCTTTCATTTTCCGTCGCCCACGCCGAAAGCGGACTTGCCTCATATTATGGATACGGAAAAGCAGCAAAGAGCGGAGAGCTGACCTGCGCGCATCGGACGCGCCCGTTCGGCAGCGTGCTCAAGGTGTCCTACAGCGGGCGGACCATTCAATGCCGCGTCAATGATCGCGGTCCCTTCATCCGCGGCCGCATCGTCGATCTCTCGGTGCCTGCCGCGCGCGCCCTCGGCATGATGAGCGCCGGCGTGGTGCGGGTCTCGGTGGAATAGCTCCGCCTTGACGCCATAGTGCCGTCCAACGCATCGCTCATCCCACGGGCTTTGCCTACCAGGCTCCGACAGCGATCATCACGACGATGGTCAGGCACGAGAGACAGGCAATCGACGCGGCATAGAATTCGGGCGTGTTCAATGTTGCCTCCTGAAAATGCGCCGCCATCCAGAAAGACTGTTGCCGGGACGTGATTATTCCCCCGCGCGCTTCAATTCAGCCTCGTGTTGCGGGTCCGTTCCGTCCGGGTCGGGGGAATCGTCGTCCGGCAGAAAAACTTTGGGGTGTTCGCGCGTCAGCAGAAGCTGCTTGCGCATCTCGGCAAGCCGGGCGCGACAAAATTCCCTGTAGAGCAATTCGAAAATGGTGGGCATTGTCACCCCCATCGCTGGAATTCACGATCTGAAAATGTGCGATCCCGCTGCACGGCTTCGAAAATGCGAGCCAATTTGCCTGGATGCCAACCAGGCTGAAAATGCGGTCGGCTGACCGGTTTGTACGTACGAAAATCGAGCGCCGCTAATAACCCAGATCACACTCTAGAAGTCTTTTGTTTCAAGAGGACTTCGTCTCACAACCATCTCGGGTTGCCAGGCGACCGAAAACACAACTACAGCGCGAAAAGAATAACTCCTGGATGCATTTGGTTACGGCTGCAACGCGGATCAGCATTGGGCGAATTTGTATCGCGCCGAGCGCCTGACGACCATCCTCTCCAGCACGGGGAGAGGATGGCGTGTCGCGTCGATGGAGAAGTGCAGCGAAAACGCCAGCTCAGATGCACTTCATCGTGCCGTTGGGCATGCGCGTGGCCGGGTGACCGGTCTTGCGGATGCAGTAGTCTTCGTTCTGACCGCCGAAAACGCAGCGGCCGGCTGCATTGCGATGCTGGTTCGGACCGCAGCCGCCAAGGGCGGCAGCGGGTGTCGACGACAGCCACAGACCTGCCGAGAGCACAACAATTCCAAACAGAGCAGCAGAAAGAGTCTTCATGAAAACCTCCACCTCTCGTGCGCCATCGTGATGAATGGCGGCGTTCTATAGCACGAGCATGGAACTCTCATAAATGGATCAGACGCAAGGACGTTGCGTCTTCAGCCTGATGTCTAGGCCCCGTAGGTCGATCCTTTCGGCAGCGGAAACACAGGGTCCTGTGTCCGAATGTTGGTCGGCCACACGACGGAAATATGTTCGCCGGCGTTCTGCATCACCACCGGCGTCGAGCGTTCGTTCTGTCCGGAGAGCGGCGTGCCCGGCGGGAAGAACTTCACGCCATAGCCCTGGATGGTGCCGCCAGCAGGGATATCAACATCGAGCGCGGCCTTGCGAATGGCTTCCGGCTCGAAGCTGCCATACTTCTCCTTGGCCACCGGCAACACATTGTTGAGCAAGACCCAGGTCTGATTGAAACCCATCGAGCAGTGCGGCGGCACGTCGGTCGCACCTAGCTTGGCCTGGTAGCGCGCGACCATGGTCTTGATCAGGTCGCCCATGCCGGGCGCGAGCTTCGAGGGATCGAGCAGCTGCGCCGGCACCGGATCGATGTTGCAGAAATTGTCGATGTCGGCGCCGAAGGTCGTGCGCAGCTTGTCGAGCTGGCTGTAGCCGGCGCCGGCACCGAACAGCATCTTGAACCGCAGCCCGCTCTCGCGCGCCTGCCGCAGGAACAGGGTGATGTCGGGGTTGTAACCGGCATGCGAGATCACATCGACCTTGGCGCGCTTGAGTTTTGTGACGAGCACCGAGAGATCAGGGGCTGAGGCGGAGTAGCCCTCGCGCAGCACCACCTGGATGCCGGCCTCCTTGGCATAGGTCTCGTCGGCCGCGGCGACGCCGACACCATAGGGACCGTCCTCGTGGATCAGCGCGACCTTGACGTCCTTCGGCTCCATGCCGAGCTTGCCCTTGGCGTGCTCGGCGAGGAAGCCTGCAAACGCCTGGCCGTACTGGTCGGAATGGATCTGCGCGCGAAACACATATTGCAGGTTCTTGTCCTTGAACACCGCGGTCGACACCGCGGTCGTGATCCAGAGGATCTTCTTCTGCTGCTCGACCTTCGCCGCCATCGGCACGGCGTGTGCGCTGGAATAGACGCCGTTGATGATGTCGATCTTCTCCTGGCTGATCAGGCGCTCGGCCTCGTTGATGGCAACGTCGGCCTTGCTCTGGGAGTCGGCGGGCACAGGCACGATCTTGGTCTTGCCGCCGATGCCGCCCTTCTCGTTGACGAGATCGATGGCGATCTGCGCGCCGACTGAGGAGGCGACCGAGCCGCCCGCGGCGAATGGTCCGGTGAGATCGTAGATCAGGCCGATGCGCAAATTCTCGGCTTGCGCCTGGGCCCGGGTCCAATCGAGGCTGAGTGCGGCGGCGGCAGCCGCCGTACCCTTCAGCAGCTGCCTGCGTGAAGTCGGCATCCTATCCCTCCCTCAAGTCAGTCGTTTGTGACTGGTCTTCTACTTTCCGGCGAGTATTTGGAGGGCATGTACGAAAGTCAACATGCGCGGCCCTCAGCAATTCGGATGCGCGGCTGACCATGATCGCGTCGGCATTTTTCCCAGAGTATCATTCTTTTTGCTGCGCGGTCCTTTGGTTCGCAATCATTCGATTGCGCTGCATCAAGCTGGACGCGAACATCCGCTTGTCACGCGTGTGTTTTCGGCTACGCCGCAGCGCCGCATCGTCTCCCGCAGATGTGATGGTTTCGCCTGATGCGTTCGACACACGTCAGCGCCTACGACCGGCATTCGGCTTGTGCGCATCAGAGGTTGCGTGCCATCCTAGCTTGGTGAATTGCACGGGAAGCTCAATTCCCGGCTTGGCCATTGCGCCGCTCAAGGGTGGAACAAAAAGCTCAGGAGAATAGATATGGTGTGGACGCTTCGTTTGACGGGGCTCGCTTGCGTTGGCCTGTTGTTGTCTTCGGCCAGCGCCCTTGCGGGGCCCAAGGTCGTATCCGGTCCGGGCGCCGATCCCGCATGCTTCAAGCCCTGGTCGTCCGAAACCAAGTTCTTTCAGTGGGACAAGAAGCCCGGTCCCTACAAGATCGCCCTCGTCAACGGCTTCGTCGGCAACACCTGGCGCATTCAGATGGTGAAGACCGCAAAGGCCTTCGCCGCGCAGCCGGGCATCAAGGAGAACATCAAGGAGTTCAAGGTCGTCTCGACCGGCACCGATGTTGCAGCGCAACTCGGCGCGATGGAGGACTTCATCAATCAGGGCTATGACGCGATCGTCACCATCGCGGTGGCCCCCGATGGCTTCGACCGCATCATTCGCCTCGCCGACAAGAACAACGTGGTTGTCGTTCCCTTCGACAACGTCCTCGACACCGACAAGGTGATGATGGTCAACGAGGACCAGAAGGAAATGGGCCGCATGTCGGCGAAGTGGCTGATGGATGAGAGCGGCAAGAAGGGCGGCGACATCCTCGAGGTTCGCGGCCTGCCGGGCAACTCGGTTGATCGCGACCGCCATCTCGGCTTCCGCGAGGTGATGGAAGCGCCGGGCAACAGCTTCAAGATCACCGAAGTGGTCGGCAATTGGGACACCGGCACCTCGCAGAAGGTGACGGCGGACGCGCTCGCCGTGCACGGCCATTTCGACGGCGTGTTCACGCAAGGCGGCTCCGACGGCACCGTTCAAGCCTTGATGGCGGCCAAGCACCCCTTCGTGCCGATGTCGGGCGAGGGCGAGAACGAGTTCCGCAAGCAGATCGCCGATCACGCCAAGGACGGGCTGAAAGGCATGTCCTACGGACAATCACCGGCACTCGTCGCCATCGCCACCAAGGCGGCGATCTCCGCGCTGCAGGGCAACGTGATGCCGCAGCTGATCTCGATCCCGATCCCGGTCGCGACCTACAAGGACCTGAAGCCAGGCACCAACTATTGGCCGGACCTCAACGCCAACTTCTTCGCGCCGAACCAGTTCACGCCCTGCGGCGTCAACTTCACGGCGCCGGAGATCATGTCGCAGAGCGAAAAGAACACCCAGTGAGCGCACTGGAGACGTCACGGTCGCGGCCCGGCTTTCGCCGGGCCGCCGCTGCGTGAGCCCTGTCATGCCGGATGCCAACCTGCCCCAGCCTGCCTTTCTCACTCTGTCCGGAATCTCCAAGCGCTATGCCGGCGTGCGCGCGCTCGAAGGCGTGGATTTCGCCTGCGAGCGCGGCAAGATCCATGCGGTGCTGGGCGAGAACGGCGCCGGCAAGTCGACGCTGATCAAGATCATCGCCGGCGTGGTCCAGCCTGATACCGGCACCATGCGGCTTGGAGGACGCGATGTGAGCTTCGCAACGCCGTCCGCAGCGAACGCAGCCGGCGTGGTCTGCATCTTCCAGGAATTGTCGCTGATGCCCGACCTCTCGGTCGCGGACAACATCTCGATCGCCTCACCGCCGCGCCGCTTCGGTCTCATCGATGCGCGGGCGCAGCGCCGCCGTGCCGAGGAGCTGCTGGCCGAGATCGGATGCGAGGACGTCAATCCCTTGATGCGCGTGCGCGATCTGCCGCTGTCACGCCGCCAGGTGGTGGAGATCGCCAAGGCGCTCGGCAAGAAGCCGCAGCTCTTGATCCTCGACGAGGCCACGTCGGCCCTCACCAGCGCCGACGTCGAGAAGGTGTACGCCATGCTGGCGCGGCTCAAGGCCGAGGGCGTTGCCATTCTCTACATCTCGCACCGGATGCACGAGGTCGAGGCGCTCGCCGATCGTGCGTCCGTGTTTCGCAACGGACGGCATATCGAGACTTTCGACAAGGGCAGGCGCTCGACCGCCGATATCGTTCAGCTCATGATCGGGCGCGACATCGCGGCTCAATATCCGCCCAAGCCCGCGCGGGACGCGCCGAGGCCGGTGCTTGATATCGAGAATCTGAGTTGGGACAGGCACCTCGATCGCATCTCGCTGCGCGTCGGCGCCGGCGAGATCGTCGGCCTCGGCGGGCTCGACGGCCAGGGCCAGAAATCGCTGCTGCTGGCACTGTTCGGCGTGCTGCGCGGTGTTTCCGGCCGGGTCACCATTGAGGGCCGCGAGGTGCGTCCGGGGTCGCCGGCTGCAGCGAAGTCGGTCGGCATTGCGCTCGTGCCGGAGGATCGCAAGACCGAAGGCCTGATGCTGCCGATGTCGATCGCGGACAATCTGGTGATCGCCTCGCTCGATGCGATCTCGACCGGACCCCTGGTCGATCGCGCGCGCGAGAACGAGGCGATCAAGCGCGCCATCGCGCGGCTGCAGATCAAGATCGGCGCGCCCGGCGATGCGGTCTCCACGCTGTCAGGCGGCAACCAGCAGAAGGTCGTGCTCGCCAAATGGCTGATGACCGATCCGCGCATCATCCTGCTCAACGATCCCACCCGCGGCATCGACGTCGGCACCAAGCAGGAGCTTTACCGGTTGATGCGCGAGCTCGCCGACCAGGGCGCCGCCATCCTGTTCTATTCGACGGATTATGACGAGCTCATCGGCTGCTGCGACCGGGTGGCGATCATGTATGACGGGCGCATCGTGCGCGAGCTTGAGGGCGACGATCTCAACGAGACCAATATCATCGCGAGCGCGCTGAACATCGACGCGGCGGCGCCGGCTGCTGCCGGAGCGGCCCATGCTTGACGATATCGCCGTCAGGGTTCGCCAGAACATCGGCATCGTCACCGCCGTGCTGTTGTTCTCCATCCTTTATCTGCTCTACAATCTCGCCCACCCCAAGGGCTTCTCGTCGGCGGTCCTGGTGCAGAACGGCGACGAGATCTTTGCGCTGGCCATGCTGGCGATGGCCCAGACCGTCCCGGTGCTGGCGTCGGGGCTCGATCTTTCCGTGGGCGCCGTCATGACCATGGTGGGATGTTTCGCGAGCTATCTGCTCACGGGGGCGGTTGGCGGCACCCCGCTGCATCTCGACATCTTCGGCCTGCATCTCGGCCTCGGCACCTTTCCCGGCGGAGTGAGCGGCATCCTGCTCGGCACCGTCATATGCCTCGCGATCGGCGCGCTGGCCGGCTTCGTCAATGGCTGCGTCGTCGTCTATGGGCGCATCCAGCCGATCATCGCGACGCTTGCGACCGGCGCGGTCTATATCGGCATCGCGCTGTTCCTGCGGCCGACGCCGGGCGGCAAGATCGACGAGGATCTCAACTGGGCGCTGACCAACTCGCTTGGCGACTTCGCCGCGACGGTCCACATTTTTGACGACGGTGCCGCAAGCTGGTTCGCGCCAGTGGCCTGGATCCCGGTGCCCTTCGTGCTGCTCGTCCTGATCGCACTCCTGGTCTGGGTGCCGTTCCGCCGTTCCGTGATTGGCCGGGCGGTCTATGCGGTCGGCTCGGCCGAAGGCGCCGCCTACATGTCGGGCCTGCCGATCGACCGCGCCAAGATCGCGGCCTTCACGCTCGCCGGCTTCTTTGCCGGCTGTGGCGGCCTGTTCCTTGCCATCCAGACATCGTCAGGCAATGCCGACATTCCGCAGGCCGGCGCCTATACGCTCAACTCCATCGCTTCCGTCGTCATCGGCGGCACGTCCCTGTTAGGGGGGACCGGCAGCGCGATCGGCTCGATCTTCGGCGCGATGGTGCTGCGCGTCATCTCGTTCTTCTTTCGCATCTTCGACATCGCGCCGCTGTTGCAGCCGCTGTTCGAGGGCCTGATCCTGCTGGCGGCGGTGAGCATCGGCGCGCTCGGCGTTCTGCGCGTCAAGAATACGCTGGAGCTGTTTCGATGAGTTCGGCCTCTCTCAGTCTCTCGCGCGATGACCGCCCGATCCTGATCGCGGCCCTGTTCATCCTCGTCATCCTGGTGGCGGGCACGGTCTACACCTTTGCCCGCTTCGGCAGCGCGCCGCTGTTGTCGCCGACCTATTTGTTGCAGCAGCTCCAGATCGGCGCCTTCCTCGGCATTGTCGCCGCCGGGATGATGATGGTGATCCTGATCGCGCAGATCGACCTGTCGGTGCCGTGGACGCTCGCCGCGGCCGCCATGATGGCGACGTCCATCGGCGGACCGCTCGCGATTCCGGTCGGGCTCGGCGTCGGGCTTCTGGTCGGTCTCATCAACGGCATCGGGGTTGCGTATCTGCGCGTGCCCTCGATGATCTTCACCCTCGGCGTCAACGCGGTGATGCGCGGCCTGATGGTCGCGCATACTGGCGGCTATGCCCCACAGACCGCCGCTACCGATGTGATGCGAATGCTCGCCGGCGACCGCACGCTCGGGATTCCCAACGCCCTGTTCGTCTGGGCTGCGGTGTCGGTCCTTGTCGCGATCATTCTCCAGCGCACGGCGCTCGGCCGCTACGTCTACGCCATCGGCAACAAGGAGGCGGCCGCGTATCTGGCCGGTGTCGACACCCGCCGCATCACCGTGATCTGCTTCGTTCTCTGCGGCCTTGCCGCTGCGCTCGCCGGCGTGCTGCTCGCCGGTTACTCCACCAAGGCCTACCAGGGCATGGGCGACGCCTATCTGCTGCCGTCGATCGCGGCGGTCGTGATCGGCGGCACCAACATCCTCGGCGGCCGCGGCCGCTATCTCGGCACGCTGATCGGCGTCGTGCTGATCGTGCTGCTCAACAGCGTGCTGTCGATCATGGACATGCCCGAGGCCGGCCGTCAGGTGATCTACGGCCTCGTCATCATCTTCATGCTGCTGGTGTACGGCCGCAGCGAACGGATCACGAGCTAGGGCGACAAATCGCCTAGGCCGTGTGCCCATAAACCCGGCGGCGTGATGCGACTAAAGCAAGTCTGCTTTGCCCTATAGCGACCGACTTCGGGCGGCAGCGCAATATGTCGCGATGGGCCACAACCAGACTCTTAACAGCCCCCGTTAAGCTCGTCGGCGACCAAATTCGCGATAAAGCGCCTCGGGGCTGACAGCCAACTCGGCGGCGAGGTTGACCCACTCTCCTTTTGGCGGCAGCTCCCCGTTCCATTCGATCCATGCCTCGAGGCGGGCCGCGACTGTTTTCATGGACAGGACTTCTACTTGGAAACGCGAGTGCTGCAGTTCGTGAGCAAGGGTTTTCATGAATATCAGTCCAATGCTCGGGTCCGCTGAGATACGTCTGAGCAGTTCGGGCTTCGCGACGCTCCAAACAGCAGTAGGGAGCATGGCCACCGCATGACAGTGGTACGTGGTCGCGAAAAGCGATGCCTCAGCAACGATCTGGCCAGCGCGCGCTCGCTGAATGACCAAAGAGGTTCCAGATGCTTGGTGCCGAACGAGATGGATTGCTCCCCTGGTCACAAAGTAGACGCGGCGAACCGTGTCGCCCCGATGGAAAAGGGCCTCACCGGGTTCAAGGTCATCCTCACGTCGGGAGAGGTCACGGAATGTGAGGCAAAGTTCGTCGGACATGATAGCGATCATGTCCCAAGTTGGTCTCCTGTGGCAAGACAAACTCCGAAGGAGACCATCATGCGCAAATTCATTCTCCCACTAATGCTGCTTATTCCAATCAGCGCCAATGGCCAATCTGGCGGGCAACATCCGCAGCACGGGTCAATGCCAATGGATCATCAGCACCACATGATGATGCAGCGAAGCGGCCATCCGTCTCAGCACGAGATGGCCCAAGAACCGACGCAGCCGGGACAGGATGCGTTTGCTGCCATTCAGGAGATTGTACAGATACTGGAAGCGGACCCGCGCACGGATTGGTCCAAGGTGAATATTGATGCTCTACGCGAGCATCTGGTCGACATGAGCAATGTCACGTTGTCCGCGCAAGTTAAGACCGAACCTCTCGAAGGGGGTATCCGATACATCGTTACAGGAGCGGGCCCCGTTGTTGGCTCAGTTCAGCGAATGATCACGGCCCATGCTGCCACGATGAACGGATACACAGGATGGCAATTCAAATCCACCAACATTGAGGGAGGCGCGATACTCGAAGTCCGCGTCCCGGAGAGTGATGCCGCTAAGCTCAAGGCTCTCGGTTTCATCGGGGTTATGACTCGGGGGATGCATCACCAAGAGCATCACTTGATGATTGCAAGAGGCGAGCATCCGCACGGTTAGTTTGCTCTGGACGATACCGAGGACCGCTTCGGGTCATTTTCGACGGATTTGGCAGAGCTTGAGGACCGGTTGATGTCCGCTCCTGTTCGTAAGCGCCGTACCAAGAGCAGGCCAGGAGCGTTGCGTTTGGCCGGACTGCCGTGATTCAAACTCAAGAATTGGGGGCTCGAATCATGCACTACGAACGCCGATCATGAATGGACTGCCATCAAGCCGATGTTGCTGAACAAACCGCGTGGCGTTCCTCGGGGGAACGACAGACGGGTCCTGAATGGCATCTTCTGGGTCCTCCGCGTGAATCGGGCTGTGGCTGCGCCTTAATGCGTCCGCGTCCTAGTAATTCAGCTGAGCGGCTGCGGTGATCAGCTCCGATGGCGTCCAGTTGCGCGTGAGCCATACAGTCAAAGCTGCGCCAGACAGGTGCCAAAATCGACGATTGCTCAAGTGCTGAACGTTATAGGCGCGTGCAACGACCCAGGCGACGCGAGCGCTTGGGTCGTTGGCGCCTCCCTGAAGCAAATAGGAATAGGGTGAGCTCGGACGGATTTGGACGGATTGGGTGAGTCGTAGCTTCTTGAGCATGCCGTCTATCTGTTCGGTCGTGGCCGCGTGCGTAGCGGGCGTGGGACGGCCCTCAATCTCGCTGAGACCCTTCCAGTAAAGCACCCATGGTGCGGCTGCGACGGCGCACAGCAACATTGACATCATGAGCGCAGTGGCTATCAAAACGCGTCGTCTCGTCATTAGTCTTCTCTAAACCGCCGCTCGCGTGTTGAGATAGATCGAATACAGCGAGGTCTGTCCGCAGATGTAGAGGCGGTTGCGGCGCGGGCCTCCGAAGCAGACGTTGGCGACGATCTCGCCGATCGGGATGGTGCCTATATGCGTGCCGTCGGGTGCGTAGCAGAACACGCTGCGGCCCGCCGACGTCCAGATATTGCCGTGGATGTCGCAGCGGAAGCCGTCATAGAGCCCGTCCGGGCAGGTCGCAAACAGCGAGGCCTCTCCGACCGTTTGCCCCTTGACCGCATAGGACCAGATCGTCGGCGGCAACCCGCGGACATGCGTTGCGCCGGTGTCGGCGACATAGAGCCTGCTTTCATCCGGCGAGAAGGCCAGCCCGTTCGGCTGCACCCGGTCGGACACGACGCGCGTGATGGCGCCGGTATCGCCGTCGATCCGGTAGACGTTGGAGGCGCCGATCTCGGACGGGCTTTGCTGGCCTTCATAATCGCTGTCGATGCCGTAGGTCGGATCGGAGAACCAGATCGAATGGTCTGATTTGACCACGACGTCATTGGGCGAATTCAGCCGGCGGCCCTCGAATGCATCGGCCAGCACGGTGATCGAGCCGTCGTGCTCGGTCCGGGTGACGCGCCGCATGAAGTGCTCGCAACTGACCAGCCGTCCCTGGCGATCGGTGGTGTTGCCGTTGGAGTTGAAGCTCGGCGAGCGGAACACCGACACCGATCCGTCCGTCTCGTCGAACCGCATCATCCGATTGTTCGGAATGTCGGACCAGATCAGGTAGCGCCCGGCCGGAAAGTAGGCGGGGCCTTCGGCCCAGCGGCATCCGCTGGTGAGTTTTTCGAGATTGACGTGGCCGATGACCAGCCGATCGAAGCGAGGATCGTGGGCGGCATAGGGAAGCATGCGTCCTCCTTGATGAGCCGCAGATTCTTAGGGGTGCCTGCGTGCCGTCCTTACTTTGATCGAGCTTGCTGAATTTGCAAGCGCCCCGGATCAGAGAAACGGCGACGCCAGCGCCGGCGTTTCGACCAGCGCGTGAGCCGCATATTCGAGCGCGCCCCTGATCTGCGTTCGCGTCGAAGGACCGCCGATGCATATTCTCACGGCCTCGGGAGGCGGATCGCTGACGACAAAGGCGTCGCTGGCGACGACGCCGATGCCGGTCTGCCGCATATGCTCCACGAAAGCCGAGCGCCTCCAGGGCGTGGGCAGCTCGACCCATAGATTGAAGCTGAGCGGATCGCCGCGATAGGACCCCTTGGGGAGGATTTCGGCGGCGAGCTTCTGCCGCGCCGATGTCTCGGCGCGGATGAACCGCAACATCGTGTCCGCGGTGCCGTCTTCGATCCAGCGTGTCGCGATCGCCACGGTGAGCGGGGATGCCATCACGGTCGCAGCGCGCAGCGCCGAGGCAAATGGCCAGGCCGAGCGCGTATCGGGCACGACGACGTAGGCGGCGCGCAAGCCCGCCCCGATGCATTTCGCGAGTCCCGCGACATGCCAGGTCAGATCGGGCGCGATCGCGGCGAAGGGCGCGTGGCCGTGGCCGTGCTCGGGAATGAAGCCGTAGGCATCGTCTTCGATGATTGGCAGCTTGTAGCGCCGTGCAATCGCGACGATCTCGCGCCGGCGCGAGTCCGGGATCGTCAGCGTGGTCGGGTTCTGCAGCGTCGGATTGAGGTAGATGGCCTTCGGCTTCAGCTTCTTGCAGGCGTCGGTCAGCGCCTGCGGCTCGATGCCTTCAGCATCCATCGGCAGGCCGACGAGGTTGATGCCGAGCTGCGCGGCGATCGACCTGATGCCGGGATAGGTGATGGCCTCGCACAGCACCACCTCGCCCGCCTTCGCAAGGATCGAGAGGATGCCGAGCAGCGCCGGATGCGCGCCGGGCGAGACGAAAATGCGGTTCTGGGCCGGCACCAATGCACGGCGGCCGAGCCAGCTCGAGGCGGCATCCTTGTCGGCCTGCGTGCCGCCAAAGCCCTGGTAGCGCAGCAGCGATGCGATGTCGCGCAACACATGTTCGGCGCCGGCCTGCATGCGCTCGATCAATTCGGGATCGTCGGGCTCCGGCGGCAGGTTCATCGACAGGTCGACGGGACGTGGCGGAAAGCTTGTCGCCGAGCGCCGCGGTCGCGGCTTGTCGCGCACGAAGGTTCCCTGTCCGACCTTCGATTCGATCAACCCACGCTTCTGGGCTTCGACATAGCCGCGCGCGACGGTGGTGAAATCGACGTCGAGGCGCTTGGCCAGTTTCCGTTGCGGCGGCAGGCGGTCACCAATCACGAGCCGCCCAGCGGCGATATCGTCGGCGATTGCGTCCGCGATGGCGAGATAGCGCGGCTTGTCGCTGTTCGAGAGGTCGGGTCGCCAGTCGGCCATTGCTTAGGTACCGTCGAGTTACGTCAGCATAATTGACTGTATATTGTTGCAAGCGGCGATGCAATTGTGTCGCGCTTCCCGGTCGCCTTGCAAGAGTGGTTCTGGGGTGAGGCGTTGCACACCGATCGAGCGTGCTGCCTAGCATTTTTCAGGCACTATTTTTCGGGCATAGCGCCAGCATATCCGAATCCAGTCAGGTCTCCATTCAACATTGACTGTATAAGTGAATGCAAATTGTATGGGTTGATGATTTGTCGTGCAGAACGTCGATTGGCATATTGATTGCAAAACCTGATCTCGATCCGGGAGGCCGGACGTGAACAGGAGGTGTCTATGCCAGCAGTGAACATGCCCGCGCGTCAGAAGGGCGACTTTCTCGTCGACTATGAAGAGAAGGTTTTCGAGGACGTCAAAGCAAAGCCGGGTGAGAAGGCGCTGGTCACCTTCCACACCGTCGCGTTCGAAGGTTCCATCGGCCTCGTCAACATTCTTCAGGCGCTGCGCCTGAAGCGGAAGGGTTTCGAGACCTCGGTTCTGCTTTACGGTCCCGGTGTCACGCTCGGCATTCAGCGCGGCTTCCCGAAGATCGGCGACGAAGCCTTCCCCGGCGCGCAGAACTTCAACAACCAGCTCGCAAAGTTCATGGACGAAGGCGGCAAGGTCTATGCCTGCCGGTTCGCTTTGCAGGCGCTGTACGGCCATGGCGAACCGTCGCTCATTCCGGGCATCCGGCCGATCAACCCGCTCGACGTGCTCGATCTCATCCTGCTTCACCGCAGGGACGACGCGTTCATGCTCCACACCTGGACCGTCTGACCTCGGCTGGCTCACGCGACGGACGAGGGAGAACACAGTGACAGCGAAACGCACGATCAGGGCCGGCGCGATTCAGATCGCGCCGGATCTGGAGACGCCGACCGGAACGGTCGACCGGATCCTGGCGGCCATCGCGGAAGCGGCGGGCAAGGGAGTCCAGTTCGCCGTTTTTCCGGAGACGTTCGTTCCCTGGTACCCGTATTTCTCCTTTGTCCGTCCGCCGGTCCTGAGCGGCGCCGAACACATCCAGCTCTACGAAAATGCCGTCATCGTGCCTGGTCCCGTGACCGATGCCGTAGCGCAAGCGGCGAAGCGCCACGGCATGGTGGTGGTGCTCGGCGTCAACGAGCGCGATCACGGCTCGCTTTACAACACGCAACTCGTCTTCGATGCGAACGGCGCGCTCGTCCTGAAACGCCGCAAGATCACGCCGACGTTTCACGAGCGCATGATCTGGGGGCAGGGCGATGGCGCCGGCCTGAAGGTGGTCGAGACTGCGGTCGGCCGCGTCGGCGCGCTCGCCTGCTGGGAGCATTACAACCCGCTCGCCCGCTACGCGTTGATGGCGCAACACGAAGAAATCCACGCGGCCCAGTTCCCGGGGTCGCTGGTCGGACAGATATTTGCCGACCAGATCGAAGTGACGATCCGGCATCATGCGCTGGAAAGCGGCTGCTTCGTCGTCAATGCCACCGGCTGGCTGAGCGAGGAGCAGATCGCCAAGATCTCGCCGGAGGAAGGCCTGCGCAAAGGCCTGCGCGGCGGCTGCATGACCGCGATCGTCTCCCCGGAAGGCAACCATCTGGTGCCGCCGCTGACCAGCGGCGAGGGCATCCTCGTCGCCGATCTCGATCTCGCCCTGATCACCAAGCGCAAGCGGATGATGGACTCGGTCGGCCACTACGCCCGGCCGGAGCTGCTGTCGCTGGTGCTGAACGACAGCCCTGCGCGTCCCATGCACGGCTTTCACCCGAACCGCCTCATGCCCACTCCGGGAGACCAATCAGATGAGACCGCAGATGCTGCAACCCTTGGGGATGCCGACCGAGCAACTGATCAACGAGTTGCAATCCTTCGGGGTCCGGCTCGCTGATCCCAAGACCGGGGGAACCAGCCGCCGCGGCGGCGCCGGGCCGTCGGATCACACGCCGTTCACGATCGATGGCGCGACCGTGATGATTCCGGTCCACAATGCGCCGGCGTTCGAGAGCCCGTATCTCGTCGAGCGTCCTGATGAGGCCGGCCGCAGCCGCATCTCGCGCGACGGCGTCGTGCTCGCAGACGTCTCGTTTCCGCTGCGACCCAAATTCTACGACCGCACCACCGAGGACGGCGTCCCCTATTGGAAGATCGCGACCCTGCACGGGCGCGACGTGCTCGCCACCACCGTGCTGCAGACCTGCATTCGCTACCAGAGCCGCACCAAAACCTGCCAGTTCTGCGCCATCGGCCAGTCGCTCGCGGCCGGGCGCACGGTCGAGCGCAAGACGCCGGCACAGCTCGCCGAGGTCGCCAAGGTCGCTGTCGAGCTCGACGGTGTCAGGCATATGGTGATGACGACGGGCACGCCGCACACGTCCGATCGCGGCGCCGGCATCCTTGCCGAGAGTGCGCAAGCCGTCAAAGCTGCCGTCGACTTGCCGATCCAGGCACAGTGCGAACCGCCTGATGATTTTGCCTGGTTCCAGCGCATGAAGAGTTCGGGCGTCGATGCGCTCGGCATGCATCTGGAAGTGATCGGGCCCGCCGTGCGGCAGAAGATCATGCCGGGCAAGGCGCAGGTTTCGATCGAGCAATATATGGAAGCGTTCGAAGCGGCCGTCCCGGTGTTCGGCCGCGGTCAGGTCTCGACCTATATCCTGGCCGGCCTCGGCGACGAGCCCGCCGAGATCCTCGCGCTGTCGCGCCGGCTCGTCGATATCGGCGTCTATCCCTTCGTCGTGCCGTTCGTGCCGATCGCCGGCACGCCGCTGGAGAGTCATCCGACGCCATCGCCGGCGTTCATGCATGAGATCCTGCGTCCGCTCGCGGAGATGCTGCGCGACGGGGGCTTGCGCGCCACCGACATCAAGGCAGGCTGCGGCAAATGCGGCGCCTGCTCGGCCCTGTCCACTTACGAACGCGGAGCAAGCGCATGATGTTCGAGCCGTTCAAGCCGTTCGTTGCACCGGAATTCCAGGTGAAATTCGCGACCGAAGCCTGGGAGCGCAATGCGGCCGCAGCCCTGCGGCGCAAGGTGTTCTGCGAGGAGCAGGGCGTGTTTGCGGGCGATGATCGTGACGCGGTCGACGTTTCAGCCATTCCGCTCGTGGCGGTGTCGCTGCTCGGCGTGGCCGAGGACGAGGTCGTCGGTACCGTGCGCATTCACACCGATGAGCAGGATGCAGATGTGTGGTGGGGCTCCCGCCTGGCCGTCGAAAAAGGCTATCGCCGGCTCAGTGCGGTTGGCGCCGGCCTGATCCGGCTCGCCGTGTCCTCCGCGCATGCGCGCGGCTGCCGGCGTTTTCTTGCCAATGTGCAGAGCCAGAACGCGCTGCTGTTCCAGCACATGCACTGGCGCTCGCTCGGCGAATTCGAGCTCCATGGCCGGCCGCATCATCGCATGGAGGCGGATCTCGACCATTACCCGCCGTTCCGGACGCCCGAAACCGGCTTCCTGTCACTGGCAAAGCTGGCGGCCTGATCATGTTGACGGAGGCCGCGCTCACGAGTCTTGCCGAAAAGCTCCGCCAAAGCCGCGGCATCGCCGCCAAGGCCGACATCGCGGCCGTTGCGGCCGCGCTCGATCTGTCGGGCAGCGATGCCATCGCGGTGGGAGACGATTGCGCGGCGATTCCGGAGGGCGACGGCTATACGCTGTTCGCCATCGAAGGCTTCATGAACGAGTTCGTCGCCGCCGATCCCTGGTTTGCCGGCTGGTGCGGCGCCATGGTCAACATCTCGGACGTCGTGGCGATGGGCGGACGGCCGACGGCTATCGTCAACGCGATCTGGTCCAACGGTACGGACAAGGCCGCACCCATTCTCGAAGGATTGAAAGCGGCTGCGAAGACATTCGGCGTGCCGGTCATCGGCGGGCACACCAATGTGCGCAACAACCAGAGCCAGCTCGCCGTTGCGATCCTCGGGCGCGCGAAGCGGCTTCTCACCAGCTTCGACGCCAGGCCCGGCGACAAGCTCATCGCGGCGATTGATCTGCGCGGCCGCTACCGTGAACCGTTCGCGAACTGGGAGGCGGCAACCGACGCGCCGGCGGAGCGGTTGCGGGGCGATCTGGAGATCTTGCCATCCATCGCCGAGGCCGGGCTCGCGCTCGCGGCCAAGGACATCAGTCAGGGCGGCATCGTCGGGACCGCGGCGATGCTGGCCGAATGTTCGCAGGTCGCCATCACGCTGGACGTCGAGGCGGTTCCGATTCCCGAGAGCGCGCCGCTCGAGCGCTGGCTGCTGACGTTCCCGAGCTTCGGCTATCTCCTGTCGGCGAAATCAGAACATGTCGATGAGATCCTGTCGCGCTTCCAGCGGCGCGGCATCGCGGCGGCCGCGATTGGAGAGGTCAGTGCGGGGACAACAGTCGATATCAGCGCAGCGTCTGCCCGCGCAACCGTCTGGGACTTCGCGGCGCAGCCTTTGATCGGCTACGCGCCGGATCAGAGCTATCGGCAACGGAGCGTGGCATGAGTTTGCCTGGGCTTCGGATCGCGATCCTGGCGCATTCCACCAACCCGCGGGGCGGTGTGGTGCACGCGCTCGCGCTGGCGGACGCCCTCGCGGAGCTCGGGCATCGGCCCGTCGTTCATGCCCCCGATCCCACAGGCAAAGGCTTTTTCCGCCGCAGCGTCGCCGCGACGCGCTCCGTGCCTGCATCGCCCGCCTCGAGTGACGTTGTGGCGATGGTCGAAGCACGCATCGCGGACTATGTCCGGTACTTCGAGGATGCTGCGAACCGGCAATACGACGTCTATCACGCCCAGGACGGCATCTCCGGAAACGCGCTCGCGACGCTGAAGCAGAGCGGCCTGATCCAGCACTATGTCCGCACAGTTCATCATATCGATGCGTTCAGGGACGAGCGGCTTTGCGAGCTCGACCGTCGTTCGATCGTCCAGGCCGACGGCCTGTTCGTCGTCAGCCGGTTCTGGCAGGCGCAACTGGAGGCGGAGATGTCGCGCCCGGCGACGCTGGTCGGCAATGGCGTCGATACGGCGCGCTATTCGCCCGTCGCGAGGTCTGGCGATCAGGCGTTGCGTGCCCGGCTGGGCCTTCGCGCCGGCCCGGTCCTGCTCTCCGTCGGTGGCGTCGAGCAGCGCAAGAATACGCTCGGCATCATCGAGGCCTTCCGGCAGGTGCATGCCGTGCACCGGACCGCACAGCTCGTCATCGTCGGCGGGGCTTCCCTGCTGGATCACGGTCTCTATCGGCAACAGTTCAATTCGCGGCTGCGTGAGGCAGGGCTGCCGGCTGATGCCGTCATCGAAACGGGTCCGCTTGAAGACGCTGACATGCCATCGCTGTTTCGTCTGGCCGATGTGCTGCTGTTCCCGTCCTTGCGCGAAGGCTTTGGCCTGGCTGTGCTGGAAGCGATGGCCAGCGGCGTGCCGGCGGTGGTCTCGCATCTCGCGCCTTTCACGGAATATCTCGGCACCGACGATGTTGCCTGGTGCGATCCGTATCACGCGGGCTCGATCGCGGATGCCGCCCTCAGTGCGCTCGCCGAACCCTTGCGCTCGCGACTGATTGCAAACGGCGCGAGGGTTGCCCGGCGTCATGACTGGAGCCGCACCGCCCTCGCTCACATGACGACTTATCAGCAGATGCGCGAGGTGCATTATGCCTGAGATGCACTTTCACGTGCGCTGGCCTGATGAGCGGATCGAGGCCTGCTATTCGCCGTCGCTCGTGATCAAGGATCACTTTGCTCCAGGCACGACCTATACCCTCGCCGATTTCAGGGAACGCAGCCGCATTGCGCTGACGATCGCCGCTGAGCGCGTCCGTGAGAAGTACGGCTTTCTGTGCTCGCGCGCGCTCGGGCAACTCACCCGGATCGAGGCCGCGGCTACTGAGTTTGAAGGCACGCCTGGTGCGTCCGTCACTGTCGTCTCATTTGAGGAATAGCAGGAGCTGATCATGTCCGACCTTCACTCTCACTATCCGGTCGTCGTGATCGGCGGCGGCCAGGCCGGTCTTGCGATGAGCGCGCAGCTTAATGCGCGTGGCATCGCCCATGTCGTGCTGGAGAAAAACACCATTGCGCATTCCTGGAAGACGCAGCGCTGGGACGCGTTCTGTCTCGTCACGCCGAACTGGCAATGCCAGCTTCCCGGCTTTCCCTACGCCGGCAGCGATCCGCATGGCTTCATGCTGCGCGACGAGATCGTTTCCTACATCGAGGATTTTGCCAGGCACATCGGTGCCCCAGTCCGCGAAGGCGTTGCCGTCACACGCCTCAGGCAATCCGGCCGCGGCTTCCTGCTCGAGACGAAGATGGGCGAGATCGCTGCCGACAGCGTCGTGCTGGCCGTCAGCGGATATCACATTCCGAAGGTGCTGCCGTTTGCCGACCGACTCGATGCATCGATCACGCAGATCCACTCGTCAGCCTATCGCAACCCGGATCAACTGCCGCCGGGCGAGATCCTCGTGGTGGGAAGCGGGCAATCGGGCTGCCAGATTGCGGAGGATCTGCACCTCTCCGGCCGCAAGGTGCATCTTGCCGTCGGCAGCGCGCCGCGCTGCCCGCGTTTTTATCGCGGCCGGGACGCGGTCGACTGGCTCGACGATCTCGGCCAGTACGACCTGCCGGTCGACAAGCACTCGCTGAAGGAGGGCGTTCGCAAGAACGCCAACCATTATTTGACCGGACGAGACGGCGGCCGGGACATCGACCTGCGCAAGTTCGCACTCGAGGGCATGAAGCTCTACGGCCGTCTCAAGGACGGTCGTGGAACCAGATTGCAGTTTGGCGATGATCTCCAGGCCAATCTCGACAGTGCCGATCGGGTCTATAATGGCATCTGCCGGATGATCGACGAGCACATCGCCAAGAACAAGATCGCCGCGCCCGTGACGCCTCACTACGAGCCCGTGTGGTCTCCCACTGCGGTGCCCACCGAGCTCGATCTCGCGGCCAGCGGCATCACTGGTATCATCTGGACGACCGGCTTCCGGTCCGACTGGTCCTGGGTCGACCTGCCGATGTTCGACGGCACCGGTTATCCGACCCACAAGCGCGGCATCACGTCGGTCGACGGCGCCTATGTGATCGGCCTGCCGTGGCTCTACACTTGGGGCTCGGGCCGGTTTGTCGGCATCGGGCGAGATGCGGAGTTTGTTGCCGATCACATCACCGAGCGATTGAGCGTGTCGCGCATCGAGGCGCGCGAAGTCGCCTAACACGCGGCGCGAGGGGCCTGCACTCAAATGGCAGTCGGCCACGACCTAGCTGGAATAGCCGCGTTCCAGCGCGTGACGCTGCTGGTAGCGGTCCAGCGCCAGATGGACGAGGCGCGTCAGCAGCTCGCCGTAGGGCACGCCTGAGGCTTCCATCATCTTCGGATACATGCTGATCGAGGTGAACCCGGGCATGGTGTTGAGCTCGTTGAAACGGAATTCGCCGGTCTGCCGGTCGAGGAAGAAGTCGACGCGCGCGAGGTCGCTGCATTCGAGCGCGGCGAACACCTGCACCGCGAGCGCGCGCACGCGCGCCATTTGCGTGGCATCGAGCCTTGCCGGCAGATCGACGCGGGCACCGTCGGGGTCGAGATATTTGGCCTCGTAGGAATAGAATTCGTGATGGGCGTTGGGATTGAGCTCGCTGGCGACGCTCGCAAACAACGTCTCGCCCTCGAGCACGGCGACCTCGATCTCGCGCGCGTCGATGCCCTGCTCGACCAGCACCTTGAGATCGTAGCGAAACGCATCGTCGAGCGCGGGGCCGAGCGCATCCCGGCTCTTGACCTTGTGGATGCCGACGCTGGAGCCCATGTTGCATGGCTTGACGAATACGGGAAGCGTCAAGCCCTCGACCGCCCGGGCGAGAGATGCGGCGCGATCCGAGAGGTAGGCCTTGCGGGTGAGCACGCGATAGGGCGCGACCGGCACGCCGGCGAGTTCAGCAAGCCGCTTGGCGACATCCTTGTCCATGCTGACGGCGGAGGCGAGTACGCCCGACCCGACATAGGCGACGTCGGCCAGCTCGAAAACGCCCTGTACGGCGCCGTCCTCGCACAGCGGGCCGTGCATGACCGGAAAAACCACGTCGATTGCGATCGGGCCATTCGCGCTGCCGGACACCGGCATGAGAACGCCGCGTCCACCGGCGCCTCGGACGAGCCGCATCTCGGGCGCATCGGGCAGGATCGGCAAGGAGGCCTGCGCCGGGTCGATCGCGGCGAGGTCGTTCCATTGCCAACGACCTTGCTTGTCGATCGAGACCGGGATCACCTCGAAGCGCGAACGATCGAGATGGCGGAGCACGGAGGCGGCCGATTTCAGCGAGACCTCATGCTCACCGGACCTGCCGCCATAGAGAACAACGACGTGAATTTTGTCTGCCACAATTTTGTCAGCCATGGCTCAATTATCACGCGTCTCGTCCGGAAGTCACGTGCTGCCTGCGAAGCAGGGTGCGCAAAGCATAAATTCGCCGGTGAAGGCCCCCGCTTGCCCTCAACCTCTCTCGATCACCCAGCGGTTGACGGCCTGATGAAAGTTGAGGGGGCCGGGAACGGTCATGTGCGTCTTGACGTACTTGAAGCCTGCCCTTTGCAGCGTCCGGTTCGGAGCCACATTGAACGCATTGGGCTCACAGAAGAGTTGCTTCAGCTCGAGAGTCTGGAAATAGAGTTCGACGGTCTGCCTGACGCAGGCGACGCCGATGCCTTGCTTGCGTTGTGAGACGTCGATGACGTGAAGGTGCATATTTGCGTGCTGGCCAATACGGATCTTGTCGGCGGTCGAGAATCCGACCAACCGGTCATGGTAAAGCCAGCTGACCAGGAAGCCGCTTCTCTGCTCGATCGGCTGGTCGAACATCTGCGCGTAGAGCCGCTGCCAATGCGATGCCTGCGGCAGTCGGGACGGGTCGACACCGAGCATTTCCAAATGCTCCGGCGTTGCCGAGTGAAAATACTCAATGATCATCGCAGTTTCCTGTAGGGTCATGGGGCGAACGGTGATGGTCATTTGATTGTCCTTGTGAACGGTCGGCTTCAAGTTTGAGGCGCCAGCAGGGCAGGCTGGCGCCTCGTCGCAAGTCAGCTCATGCCTGCTCAGCCCGGCCCCGCGCCTTGCGTCGCCGTGTACACGGCGTAGAGCGACTGGCTCGCGGCCATGAACAGGCGGTTGCGCTTCGGTCCGCCGAAGCAGACGTTGCCGCAGACTTCGGGCAGGCGAATGCGGCCGAGCAGCTTGCCCTCCGGCGACCACACCGTCACGCCGCTATAGCCGACGGCGCGGCCGGCATTGCTGGAGGCCCAGACATTGCCGTTGACGTCGCAGCGCACGCCGTCCGGCCCGCACTTCACGCCGTCGATCATGAAGTCACTGAATCTCTTCTGGTTCGATAGCTTGTTGTCGCTGCCGACATCGAACACGAAGACCTCGCCCTTGCCGCCGGCGCCGGTGTCGCCGGGGCCCTTGCCGGTCGAGACGACGTAGAGCTTCTTGAAGTCGGGCGAGAAGCACAGGCCGTTCGGGTCGGGCACCTGATCTTCGGTGACGACGAGATCGACGCGGCCGCTAGGGTCGATGCGATAGCAGTTGGTCGGCAGCTCGCGCTTGCCCGGTGCGAAGCCGGCCGGCTGCCCGATCTTCGGATTGAGCTTGCCGGCCGCATTGCTCGGTCCGCCCGCAGCATCTGGCTCGCCTTCGTAGAGCTGGCCGCCATAGGGCGGATCGGTGAACCAGTAGCTGCCGTCGGGATGGGCGACGATGTCGTTGGGCGAGTTCAGCTTCTTGCCGTTGTAGCTGTCGGCAAGCACGGTCGCGGTGCCGTCGTTCTCGTAGCGTGTCACGCGCCGGGTCAGATGCTCGCAGGACAGCTGGCGGCCCTGGAAGTCGAACGAGTTGCCGTTGCTGTAGTTCGACGGCGTGCGGAATACGCTGACGTGACCATCGTCCTCGCTCCAGCGCATCTGCCTGTTGTTGGGAATGTCGCTCCACAAGAGCTGTCTCTTATACACATCTGACGTGACCATCGTCCTCGCTCCAGCGCATCTGCCTGTTGTTGGGAATGTCGCTCCACAAGAGATAGCGGCCTTGCGCGCTCCACGCCGGGCCTTCGGCCCAGAGCAGTCCGGTATGGAGCCGCTGGATCGAGGTGTTGGGCTGGGCGAGGTCGTTGAAGGACGGATCGACGGCGATGATATCGGGGTCCCAGAAATAGGTCGTCGGCGCGCCGCGCGGACCGAAGTCGCGCGGCGGCGTGGTGATCGTTGTCGGCGGGGCGGCGGGGCCGTTCTGGGCGAGCGCCGTGCCGGTTCCGGCCATCGTGGCCGCGGCGCCAAGCGCAAGGCCCTGAACCAAGGTTCGTCGTGAAAGCGCAAGCTCCTGCTCACGCTGCTGTTGGCGTGTCATTCGCGTCCTCCCGGGTCATGTTCAGCTGGCCGGTTGATCCGGCCCAGCATTCCAAGGTTAGTCTGGTCCGGGGCGAGTTGCGAGAGGCAGGTTCGCATCCTCCGCGATATCGAAATGATGCCGCCATTTCGTCGCAGGTCCGTCTCAAAGCACGGCTCGCGAACCCGCGCATGTCGGTTCCGTCAGCGTGAATGTCCATTCGTGCGCCTGAGAATGATGCAGCGCTCAGCCTTGACCTCGCCCTCATTGCTGCGCACAAATCGCGGTGGGACAAGTTCGGAGCTGAGCGGTGGGCGTTTTCATATTGATCGTGCTGCTGGGGATCGCGTTCGCAGCCGGCTATTTCGTGCGCGACCACATCTCCCGCAAGCGGCACGCGGAGGCCCGCCTTCGCCGCGGCTATATGCAGCCTGACTGGCTCAATGCCAATGCGCCCGCCAACACCAACGAGGTGACTGATGTCAACAGGATGGCGCCTCCGGCCCTCGCGACGAGCGAGCTCGGCCAGATGCTGAACCGTTGGGAAACCAGAGCCCGCGCCCGCCGCGCGGGGTAGGCGTCCAAGAGCTTGTGTTGCCACAAGCGCAAAACACCCAAGCGCTCGGTCAACCGGCACGCCAAAAGATATTCCGCTTTACCGAAATTCGGATTTATCGTATGTATCGCCCATCCTGATCCGGCGAAAAGGGGCGGTCGTATGTCGTCACGAGCCGCGGATCGGGTCGCGGTGGACGCGGGCAGCGCCGTCGCGGATGCGAGCGCAGGGCGGGGCGATGGATTGAGCCGAACCCCGTGAGCGCCTCGCAAGCCGCGTTGTACGAACGGCGCCAAAGCCCTGCGAAGCCCTTAGGGGCGAAGCAGGATCTGCTCGCGTACGGCAAAACCGTGTGGTCCCGGCCGTCGTCGCTACGGCCAAGTCTTGCGGATGCGGCATTCGCGCCAACCGGCGCAGTGCCGGTGACTTCCGTGAGGCGAGGGAGGCCAGAAGGAATTCGGCTCCCGGGAGAGCACGGCATAAGCCGTCCGACCATCGCGCAGGGAAGGCCGTGTGTTTGGCCACACCTGTATGCTGCTGTGCGGTCTTTTTGCGCTACACGTTTGCGCAGCAGACCGTGGGTGCCAGGTCAGCACCCGGCCTTCCCTGCGCCCTTTGTTTCCAGAGGGCGTGAAGATGAGAGCAAAGCTCGGGCGGAATACGCCGCGAGAAGCGAAGGTGTGTCTACAAGCTGAAATGCCAGCTGGAAGAGCAAGGTTGTCGCCTCATACTTCGTCATTGCGAGCGCAGCGAAGCAATCCAGAATCCCTCCGCGGCGGCAGTCTGGATTGCTTCGCTGCGCTCGCAATGACGAGGAGGAAAGACTTGTGCGCCACACTGCGCTCCCGTGCCCCGGACGCAGTGCAGCGCCCCTTCGGCGGTGCGCTGCTGAGCCGGGGCCCATCTCTCCATATGCCGTGCCGCTCTGGGTCCCGGCTCTGCGCAGCAGCGTTGCACGCTGCAGCGCGTCCGGGACACGGACCCGCAACCAGGTCAGCCCCTCTGACCATCTTTTGGCGTTGCAGTTGCTGCCATTTCTCGTCTAGAAACGGGCGCACTGAGCCTCCCGGCAACCATCCGTCAACGGTTTTGACCGAGGATTTGGGGCTCAAAAGGGTCTGGCAATGCTGATTCGCGGCCAAATCGATGGGATTTCGGGGGAGGTGGCTCTGGCCGCCGCCACGATCCCGGCCGCGTCGCTGTCCACTCTTCTTATTGGCGAGCTCCTTCTTAGCTGCCCCTGAGGGCCGGCTGGGCGCACGCGCCTGGGCACTCAGGGGTTGGTCGAGATCACCGGACACCTCAAAGCGCCCAGCCAACTGACGGCGCGAAAGCTCAAAAGGAAATTTGCAATGGCCCCCGCGAACAAGTCCGACAAGGACCGCGTCATCATTTTCGACACCACGCTGCGCGACGGCGAGCAGTGCCCCGGCGCCACCATGACCTTCGAGGAGAAGCTCGAGGTCGCGGAGCTGCTGGACGATATGGGCGTCGACGTCATCGAAGCCGGCTTCCCGATCACCTCGCAGGGTGACTTCGAAGCGGTGAGCGAGATCGCCCGCCGCTCCAAGAACGCCGTCATCGCCGGCCTGTCCCGCGCCCATCCGGCCGACATCGATCGCTGCGCCGAAGCCGTGAAATTTGCAAAACGCGGCCGCGTCCACACCGTGATCGCGACCTCGCCGCTGCATATGCGGGTGAAGTTGAACAAGACGCCGGAGGAAGTGCTCGAAACATCGGTCGCGATGGTCGCGCGCGCCCGCAACCAGATCGACGACGTCGAATGGTCGGCCGAAGACGGCACCCGCAGCGAGATGGAGTATCTGTGCCGCATCGTCGAGGCCGTCATCAAGGCCGGCGCGACCACGGTGAACATTCCTGACACCGTGGGCTACACGGTGCCGGAGGAATACACCCACTTCATCAAGACGCTGATCGAGCGCGTGCCGAACTCGGACAAGGCCGTGTTCTCGGTGCATTGCCATAACGACCTCGGCATGGCCGTGGCGAATTCGCTGGCCGGCGTGATCGGCGGTGCGCGTCAGGTCGAGTGCACGATCAACGGCATCGGCGAGCGCGCCGGCAACGCTGCGCTCGAAGAGATCGTGATGGCCATTCGCACGCGTCACGATCTGCTGCCGCACGACACGGGCATCAAGTCCGAGATGCTGTCGCGGGCCTCGCGGCTCGTTTCGGCGGTGACGAACTTCCCGGTGCAGTACAACAAGGCCATCGTCGGCCGGAATGCGTTCGCGCACGAGAGCGGCATCCACCAGGACGGCGTGCTGAAGGACGCCTCGACCTACGAGATCATGCGGCCCGAAATGGTCGGCTTGAAACAGTCCTCGCTGGTGCTGGGCAAGCACTCCGGCCGCCATGCCTTCGTGCACAAGCTGGAAGAGATGGGCTACAAGCTCGGCCCGAACCAGCTGGAAGATGCGTTCACGCGGATGAAGGCGCTCGCCGACCGCAAGAAGGACATCTACGACGAGGACATCGAGGCGCTGGTCGACGAAGAGATGGCGGCCTCGCACGACCGTATCAAGCTGACCTCGCTGACCGTGATCGCCGGCACCCATGGTCCGCAGCGCGCGACCATGAAGCTGGACGTCGACGGCCAGATCAAGATCGAGGAGGCCGAAGGCAACGGTCCAGTGGACGCGGTGTTCAACTGCATCAAGCGCCTGGTGCCGCACGAGGCCAAGCTCGAGCTGTATCAGGTCCACGCGGTGACCGAAGGGACCGATGCGCAGGCCGAAGTCTCGGTGCGGCTGTCGCAGGAGGGCCGTTCGATGACGGCGCGCGCGGCGGATCCGGATACGCTGGTGGCGTCCGCAAAAGCCTATCTCGGCGCGCTCAACAAGATCGTCATGAAGCGCCAGCGCGACAACGTGACGACGGCTGCGGCGAGCTGAGAAGCACCGCTGCGAGTTGTTGCACCTCTCCCGCTTGCGGGAGAGGTCGACGCGTCCGGGCGATGCGAAGCATCGTCCCGCGCGGCGGGTGAGGGTTCTCTCCTCTGGGGGAGTCCCGCTGTTGATACACTCTCTCCCCACCCTCTCCCGCAAGAGGGAGAGGGAGCTCAGCGGCGTTCGTGGTGAATAGCTGCCCTGCTAACGGCCAATAGCACGCAGTAGCGCCGGCCTGTATTGAGCATGACGACAGGCCGCCCGCGCATCGGGCGGCCCAAGACATAACAGGGAGAGACTATGCGCACCTTCGCGATCGCGGCGTCCGTCGCGGCACTGGCTTTGGGCCTTTCCGGCCCCGCTGCCGCCGACCCGATCATCATCAAATTCAGCCACGTGGTCGCGACCGACACGCCGAAGGGCAAGGCGTCGGAAAAATTCAAGGAGCTCGCCGAGAAATACACCGGCGGCAAGGTCAAGGTCGAAGTCTATCCGAACTCGACGCTTTACAAGGACAAGGAAGAGCTCGAGGCGCTGCAGCTCGGCAGCGTGCAGATGCTGGCGCCGTCCAACTCGAAATTCGGCCCGCTCGGTATCCGCGAGTTCGAAGTGTTCGATCTGCCTTACATCCTCCCCGATCTGAAGACGCTGCGGAAGGTGACGGAAGGCCCACTCGGTGCGCGCCTGCTCAAGCTGCTCGAGCCGAAGGGTATCACCGGCCTTGCCTATTGGGACAACGGCTTCAAGCAGATGAGCGCCAACAAGAAGCTGGTGGCACCTAGCGATTATCAGGGCGTCAAGTTCCGCATTCAGTCCTCGCGCGTGCTGCAGGCGCAGTTCAAGGCGCTCGGCTCGCTGCCGCAGGTGATGGCGTTCTCGGAAGTCTATCAGGCGCTGCAGACGGGCGTGGTCGACGGCCAGGAGAACACCTGGTCGAACATCTATACCCAGAAGATGCACGAGGTGCAGAAGTACATCACCGAGACCAATCACGGTTACATCGGCTATGTCGTGATCGTGAACAAGAAGTTCTGGGACGACCTGCCGGCCGACATTCGCGACCAGCTCTCGAAGGCGATGAAGGAAGCGAGCGACTTCAACAACGCCCAGTCGCAGAAAGAGAACGACGACGCGATGGCCGAAATCAAGAAGAGCGGCAAGAGCGAGATCATCAAGCTCACGAGCGAGCAGGACGAGGCGATGCGCAAGGCGATGGAGTCGGTCTACAAGGATGCGGCAAGCCGTGTCGGCCAGCCGCTGATCGACGAATTCCAGAAGGAAGCCAAAAGCACGACGAACTAGTCTCAACGAGACATCGATGAGGGGCTTCCATGCTGCAACGCGGAAGCCCTTTGTTGCAAATGATTTCCAGCTCGCGATTTGATATGCATCAAGGAGTTACATCTTCGTAAGAGTGGCCTGTCTGTCCAAGTTGTAAGTTGCGCCTTGGCCTTACGACGCTCATCTTCAGGGCATCCTTCCAGAGGAGGTTCGGATGAGGAAGTTCACCATCGCCGCCATCGCCGTGCTCAGCATCGCCGGCTCGGGGGCGGTCTACGCCCAATTTCATCGCCCGTGGATGGAGCACTTCCACCACGTCCGCATGAACCCGGAAGATCGCGCCGCGCTCGTCGACGCGCGGATCGCCGCCGTTCATGCCGGGCTGAAGCTCAATGCCGATCAGGAGAAGCTGTGGCCGCCGGTCGAGGCCGCGGTGCGCGACTTCGCCAAGCTGCGGCTCGATCGTGCCAATGCGCGGATGAACGCCGGTCCAGGCGACTCGAGCAGCGATGCCGGCAAGCCGGATGATCCGGTCGCCCGCCTGCGCGAGCGCGCCGACGACATGGCTGCGACCTCGGCAGCGCTGAAGAAGATCGCTGATGCAGCCGATCCGCTCTACAAGAGCCTGGATGACGGCCAGAAGCGTCGCCTTGCCATGCTGACCCACCACCGCGGCCCGTTCGGCGGCGGTGAAGACGGCCCGCCCCGCCATTTCAGGGAGCGCATGGACCGCATGATGGAGCGTGGCATGGAGCACTTCCACGGCGGTGACCGCGATGGTGGCCCAGACAGGGAAGGGCGCCTTTGAGCGACCCGGAATTTCCCGGGGATTAACCTTGGAGAAGCCGCTGGAATCCAGCGGCTTTTCGCGTTTCCGGGGGCTGTGGAAGAACCTTGGAAAACATGCGCCACATCGCTTGCCAGACCCGGATCGCTTTGCTAAACGACCGGCCTCGCAAGGCATTGACCGCCTTTCGGGCGCATAGCTCAGTTGGTAGAGCAGCTGACTCTTAATCAGCGGGTCCCAGGTTCGAGCCCTGGTGCGCCCACCAAGTCTTTCAATGACTTACCCTCGCGAACCGTTTGAGACGACCGAACTAAAACGGTTTTTCAAACGGTCTTTTTAGAGCCGGCTGGCGAGTTCACTCTCGGCATTGTGATCTACTCTACCGGTGTGGGCAGAGGCCAAGGCGACTCGAAGGCGCGCGCGACCGAACCGCTTCCTTGATCTGTATCTGGGTCAGAGCCGCTCGACAGATCCGGCACTTTCCCACGTCTGTTCGATGTCATCGGCGACGCATTGGGGCAGCTGCGCCGCGCTGCCATCGAAATAGTGCATGAAGTCGACGTGAACTCTCATGTTGTCCGGCCGATAAGCCGCTATGAGGTCGTACAGGGAACTGACCCTGCCTCGAAGCGCCGATAGACCGATTTGTGCATCGGTGATCGCGGCTCCTTAGTCTCCGTATCAATGGGAAGATCGCGAACCCCGGCCTTTAGGAAGCTATCCGCCTGCTCATTGTGTTGGGGGCCGCGGGATCGGGTGACAGCCTTAGGACACCGCTGTCGTGCTTCAGGCCGCCCTGGATGAGCGAAGCTCCAGCGAGTAAGGTCTCTGTCGCAGGACTCTCCTCACGATGATCATCAAGCGGATCAACTTTACCCTCTCAAGGCTGAAACAGGGGTTCGATTCCCCTAGGGAGCGCCAGCAATCTCAAGCACTTAGGTTGCCATCAACCGCACTCGTTGAATAATGGTTGAATAAGACGCCAGTGAATAACGGCGAACGCTTGGGGAATTTGCTGCTGACATTGGCAGACTAGCCTCGGTGCGATGCCGCACTGTGGCTGGCGCATTCGCAAAAATTTCCTCATCGCCTTTGGTGTCCGGAAACATTCAAACCGCCGCTGACGTGCGCTGTCGTGCGCGAGCGCCCTCGAATGTTCGTATTGACGTTGTGGTCGCACAATCAACTCTCGCCTATCGAGCTTTGTGCGAATAGGTGGGCCACGTGAGATACTCTCGACGAGAGAAGACGGGCGCACAGCCGTCACAAGTCAGTCTAGACGATTGGCATCGAGGATTCGAAAAAGGCCAACCGCGGTATGTCAGCGGCCCGCTAAGGCTTGACCGTGCTTGCAGGCGCTGGCACGCACTACGACGCCTCATCAGAAAGACCGGGCGCGCATTGAGGTGACGCTCACACGCCCGAAGCTCAGTAAGAACAGCGCAAGGTAGGCCCTATGGTTGACGACATACCGGCCCACGCGGCCGCCTACGTGCAGATCAGAACGGCACTGCAGAAAATCGAGACCCGCACGGAGGACGGAACACTGCTCGTGCTCAAGGGGCACTTGGTGCTGGAAGAGCTGATCCGGGCAAAGCTCGACGCTGCGCTGCAGGACCCGGCCCAGCTCCGCAAAAGCCATCTCACCTTTTTCAATCTTCTCTGTGTAGCCCGGGCGGTCTTTGGCGATGTTACGGACGACTCGCACGGCGAATCTAAGTCAATGTGGGACGTGGTGGAGGCGTGGAATACTCTCCGAAACAAACTCGCTCACCGCATTGAGCCGACCGATACGAAGCAGCTGCTGGGCCGCATCGTTTACTGGATGCCGGACTGGAAGCACGAACTTGAGACCGAGGATGCGCAGAACGCATTGAGCGTGGTGATCGGTATGCTCATCGCCCGGCTAGGTGAGCTGAAGGTGGATGGAGCCAAGCTACAAACAGAAAATAAATCCGCGAATTGAACTATCTTTTCGATTTTTGTGCCGATACCCAGGAAGCCTCCATAACGGAGGCTTAGATGACGAAATTACGCGAAGTGATTTTTTTACATCGTCCGCCGCCGTCCCGGCATTACCGATCGTCAGCTTACCGAGGCCATCTACGGCTCTGGCCAACGGCACCAGCAAGTGAACGCAGAGTGCCGGAATTGCTCGGAGATCGAGCGGAGACAGGGGGCTGTGCATATAGAAAAATACTTACGAGAGCCGGCGGTCGCGCTGGCCGGATAGGGAACGAACATTGATCGAGAAAGCGAAGGTACTCATTGTCGAATCGAGCGGGCCGCAGGATTTCTATTCCGAAGAGTTGGATGGCCCGCTCACCTATAACCTGACCAAGCTGCTCAGCATCAACGCCCGGCTCGTCTATGCGATCGACGAGACGCATTTCAAGAAAGCGGTCGCACGCGCCGCCAAGCTGCATTGCAATGTGCTGCACGTTTCCTGTCATGGGCGTGAGGAGGGGATCAGCCTCACCGATGACACATCGATCGACTGGCCCGAGTTCGTCCAGATGTTCACAGACAACCGGTACAGTCCGAAGGCGCTTGTCATGTCTTCATGCTGGGGTGCGGTCGACGAGATCGCCGACGAGTTTGAGAAGGTGAGGTTCAAGCCGGACATCATCTTCGGCGCAACTGATGACCGGTCGTACAACGAATACGCCGTAGCCTGGACGATCCTGTACAACGCATTCTCACAGGAAGGTGTTGACAGGGATGTTGCGCGGGAAGCGTTGCGGGCCATCTACGTAGCCGCACACAAGAACTTCCGGTACCTGCGCTGGCATGACACCAAGAAGGAATACGTGCAGTTCCCGGGAGATAGTCGGAAGTACGAGATCATCGAGAAGTCGAAAGGCTCGAAGAAGAAAGTCTCTACTGCTTCCCGCTAGTCTTGGACCAGTTCTCAACTGCCTGCTGTACCGTCAGTTCTTGTCGTAGAGCCTCGGCAATGACCGCTGCGGGCACTCGCTCGACGACCACGAAGCTTTCGGTAATTGCCCCTTTAGCCTTGTCCAGCACCCAGCTAGGGATCTTTGATAGGTCGGAACCGTGGCTGGGCGTGCCGTCTTGATTAACAACGGCGATCTCGTGCCCCTTCAATTGGATGTGGCTGTGCTTCTGCATCCCTGTCGTATGCGGATTGTCGATCCGCACGCTCCACTTCTTGTCTACCGGGTATTGCCTGCCCTCCGGCAGAAATTCCGCCGCTCGTTGCGCTGCAACGGCATCGTCGGTTCTGAAATAAATGAAATCCATTGTCCCCACACTCATCGACCTGGATGCTATACTGTTTCCATACGGCTCCAACCTATCAGCAGACCCTTCCGTCGGTCCGTGACTAGCAACCGGTACTTCGACTCCAGTCAATCCTCGCTCGCCGTCGAGAGACGAAGGATGTGGAGCGTGCAGCGGATCGCGCTCATGACCGACTGCACGTTCACGGGCATCAACTGGAAAGCGTTTCACTCATTTCGCCAAGCCCAGTGGACAGTTGCATACTGTTCCCGTCGGCAGCGCGATGCGCGTATAGCTCACAGAACGCCCATCAGCCTTCCGGCACCCCGCGCCAGGCCATCGACCTGATTCTGTGTGAGGACGTAGCGCGCCTCATACCGGAGGCCGCTTTTTTCAGTGTCGGACGCCTTGCAGATCATCATCGCGGCCTGCGGCGAGACTTCCCGCTTGACCAACGCTGCGAGTGCCGGGTGTCCCTTGCCTGACCGCGCCGTGCGGAAGAGGGAGGCATCGGCCAGCTGATCGCCGAGCACTATCCAGCCGTGTCCGTCCCACGATGGGTCCGATTGGCTGAAGCGCTTGCCGTCCAGCTTGCCATCTTCTCCGAAAACGCGGACACGATCGGCATATAGCGATCCGACCACGACATACGCTTTCTGCTTCACGTGCTTCTCTAGCAAAATGGAATGGAGGGAGCTCATGGGCAGGCACGCGGCGGGGATCGGCGGGAAATGCTTCAGCAGATCAACGCCGGTCGCGGCGAGCGCAGCACGATCAGCATCAGTCAGCGAATACGCGGCATATGCTTCAGCTTCTTCAGGCGAGAATGAAGCCGCGATGAGTGGCCTAATGTCCAATCGTTTTCCCGTTGCTGCCGGTTGACAACCGGGCGGATGCTATACTGCTTTCGTGGAATCTATCTACAAGTTTGTCGCCAAGTGGCGGGACGACTACCGCTCCAACAGTAACACGATCACCGTAGGCAGGCCGCGCTATATCTGCTTCCGAGGTGTGAGCGGACCAGTGGCCACGCGGCCCCTCTTAGGAAAGATACGCCTTCGTCCAAAATCTTAGGATTCTGGCCTGAATTGTGGGTGCGGCGTTTTGATTCCTGCGTTGAAAAATGTGCGAGCCTTGTCGAGCTTTGCTGCCGCAGAGCAACGTTGATCGGGGTTCGCACAAACTATTGAATACAAACCTACTTTCTCCTACCAATCGACTCACTTGCAACATCGCGATTGACCTTACAGATCATGGCCGAGCTGTTTCCTGCATACGCTCCAATCCCGATCATCGTGGCGCGAAACTCCGCCGCCGCAATCGCGGCTATTCAAGAAAGACCGGCGCTAGCGCTCCTGCCGGTTCATACCGATTGGAACGACTTCAGTTATCATTTTGGCGCAACGCTTCTCGTGATGACCTCCGCCAAAGAAGCGACGTCGATCGACATCCGCCTCATGTTCGAGGGGAAAAGGCGAACCGAAGATGCGATCACCGAACTGCTTGGCCAGCGTGCCTGGGCCCCGCTTGCCGAAGCGAATCTTCCTTATTGCTCCGTGCTGGATAGTCTGGATCTCTACCGCGAGATCGTTCGTCTTCTCGGCTTCGAACGGGCTGTTACAGCACTGCGTACTCTAGGTGACGCTGCCGTCCTACGCTTCGAAAGGGTGGACCCGGCAAGAGTCGCGCTTCTGGAATCGGAAACATTTTCCTACGGTGCCCTGCGCGCCGAATCCGCATATGTAGCTTATCGGCGCGGAACAAAGTATTTGCGGCCGCAGCCTATAATCGATGTCGAGGACGCTGCGACAAGTTTCATTGTGACAGCGCAACTGCCCTCGGCGGAAAATCCCTACATTGTGGATTTTGATTTTGATCCCGATGCGCTTTCCCGCAATCGAATAACGGTCCTGATCGGACGAAACGGGACTGGCAAAACCCAATTGCTGCTAAGCTTCATTGCCGCGATGCGGGCTGGTCATGACGTTGATCCTCAGAGCCCACCCGTCGGCATTAGTCCGCCAGCTTCCTTCAATCGCATTTTCGTCTTTTCCTCGGTGGCATCGGATGTGTATCCACGATCAATCCCACCGTGGTTAGGGGTGGACTATCAATACTTCTCGATGATCCTGAGTCCAGCGGGAGAGGAGAACGCGCTCACGTCAGCTATCACCGACTGCTTGCGGGACGACGGCAAGATCGCCTTTACCCCTAGTGACGGCTCTATGTTCGCCCGGACCGGGCGGATGGCATTGCTTGACCAGGCGCTGGATTCGCTGGGATTTGCGTCGTCCGTTTATCTGCCACTCAAATCCTCAAATGGACCCTACGACCTCTTTACGCATCAACGCGGCGATCGCCTTTTTTTTCGACTCGCGGATGCGAAGAACTTAAATGAAAAGCGCCGCATACTGCTGGCGCAAGCGATTGACCCTCAACAGCAGCCCGTGCTCTTTGGAATCGGACCGGGGGTGCGAGAGTTAAGCAGCGGTGAACTGGCAATGTTGCGTTTTGCGGCGCAAGCAGCCGGCTCGGCCGAGCGGGGATGTTTGTTTCTGTTCGACGAACCGGAAACCCACCTCCACCCGAATTTCGTATCGGAGTTCATGGCGATTTTGAATACGGTTGTGACCGCGACACAGTCCGTCGCGATTGTCGTAACCCATTCCGCCTACGTCGTGCGCGAGGTGCCGAGTCAAAGAGTGCGAATTTTCTCTCTGGAAGATCGCAAGATTGCCGTTGATAAGCCGCGGCTTCAAACATTTGGAGCAAGTATTGACAGCATCTCCCAGTTCGTCTTCGCGGACACAAGCATATCGCACCAATATCAGGAGACCCTGCAAGCCTGGTTCGAAACGCTCGGCCCCGGTATCTCTATCGAGGCGATTATTGAGCAGTTCGGCAACCAGATGAATAGCGAGACGCTCTCCTACGTCGCGCGCCTCATTCGAAATCGTTCAAAATGATACGGATAGAAATGCCCGCGGCGGCAAGCGACGACGCGCATTTGCAGAAACTCTGCGGTAAGCAGCCATGGTCACTCCATTACTCTTTGTGGCAAGCAGCCTATGCGCGGTATCGCAGCCATAAAGGCAACCCATGGCACATTTCCCGAACGGCCTTCGTCCCTGACGTAAGCGATCAGCAAACGGCTCTTTATGAGTCGCAGTCAAGCTCGCAGCGGATCGTAAAGATCCGCCAGATGCAGTTGAAGAGCTGCCCAATGTGCGGGTCCTCAGTGACTGGAACTGTGGACCACTATCTCCCTAAAGAAGACTTTCCAGAGTTCTCGGTGATGGCCGCAAATCTAGTGCCTGCCTGCTCTCACTGTAACTCAGGTAAAAAAGGTAGAACATTTCGAGGCACGTCTCAGAATGAAAGATTCCTCCATCCGTACTTCGATACGCTGGCAGGTCAACCTTTGTGGTTGACGCGCATCATTCCTCCCTATGAAGCTGCACAATTTGAAGCGGCCCCTATACAAAGCTTGAGTGCTAATAATCGCGAGCTCATGAAATTTCATCTGCGTCATGTTCTAGGACAGCAGTTTCATCGTAACGCCGAGAACCTTTGGGCGACTTACCCACAGTATCTCAGGGATGAGGTTGGTGGGTCTGCTCCGATGGCGCCCGCTCGCGCGCGCAAAGAGATCGCCCGGTCACTGAGAATGAGCATTTTGACATCGGGAGAGAACAGTTGGAATGCGTCATTCTTTAGGGGGCTTGCGGAGAACGGTGATGCGCGAACGTATCTGGCCCGTGCCGCACGGGTCCTGAAGGCCACTCCGCTTCCTTTGAACGGACTGCCGCACGTCGCTGATTGTTCTCCACATCGATATCCCGGAAGTCGGACATGATCTTCACGTCGTCGCGCTGGTCGCATTGAGGCACGTCAGGGCCGTCAGCTGCCGTGCCCGATAATCTGCGCGCAAGCCTAACCCTAAGATCATCTCGTCATTGGATCAGTGGCGCAGAAACGAAATCAAATCAACCTGTTAGAAGCGACAACGCCATTCGGCGCCCGCATCCTTGGGACATTTCCGACCATTTTCCCGACATCCTGCCTCGGCCATTCGTCCTTTGCCTTTGAATCGGGGCTCATCGCTGACGGGTAAAAGTCGACCGCAACGCTTGGTAGAGCGAAACCCGGGTGGCTAGTTCCGCTAAGATGCATCATTGCCTGATTCGGTTTGCTGGCGTCTTCTGCGTAATTCGGCGTCCCTTTCTTAGTGATCAGAAACATGGATGAGCAACTGGCGTTGCGCCTTCTCAGGCGTATTATGCAATGGGATGAGGAAGTCGCGACCCGGGAGTATTCATGGGTTCGCCTTCTTGCCGGCCTAAAGTACGATGGATATGGCGACTATGTCGCAGGCGTCCGTTTTGCGGAGAGCCTAGCGGGATGGCTTGCGCAGTTCGAGCAGGGTGATCGACAGACTGCTTACGACTTCGTCAAACATCGCTTGGTTTATTTCTCTGGTAGCGAGATCAAACGGCTGGTTGTCGAGCTCCAGCCTCGCTTCGTCGAGCCAATGCTCAGAAGGGCGGTCAGCGATACATGCAAGGTCCCGGCGTACCTTGCGTTCGCCGCCCCCAATGCGAGTGCCGAATTAAGGCGCCGTCGACGGCAAACGCTGTACATCGGACTGAGTGATGGTGCTCGCATCGACGTCTTGCGGCGAGCCAACGCCGGGACGCTGCTCAACGATCAGATTGTACTGGCAGCACACATCGATCACGAGAAATGGGAGGATCTCAGCTCAAATCTAGCCACTGATCTCGCTAAACTTGGCGGCACGGGCGAGGCGCTGTTCCGCAATGTCGTTCTCATCGATGATTTTACGGCATCCGGAACAACGTTCGTCAGGAAGAAGGATAACGGAAAATGGACCGGCAAGATCTATAAGTTCTTCACCGCCGTCGCCGAAACGCGCAAACATTTTCTCGAGAACAACAAGCATTTCCCGCTCGCGCCCGATGCCGCCATGCGTGTTCATCACTATATCTCAACCACCCAGGCTCGAAATGCGATACTGACGCGCCTGGATGCCGTGAAAGCTGACGTGACCGGCTGGTTTCCAGATGTGTCGGTGACCGAAGGACTGCTGCTGCCACCGACCGTCACAGTCGATGAACAGCGCGACCCTGAAATCTGGAAGCTTACGGAAAAATATTATGACCCTGACATCTACGAACAGCTCAAGGCGCATCTCAGTGCGGACCAGAAGGATTTGAAGCGCGGCTACGCTGACTGCGCCCTTCCTGTTGTTCTTGAGCACAATTGCCCGAACAATTCGCTTACGTTGCTCTGGGCGGAAACCGAGGGAGAGGGCGGTGCGCATCCTATGCGCGCCCTATTTCCCCGCCGTCACAGACATTCCTGAAGAAGCATGACATGGCAAATCCGTTCGAGAAGCGCGCAACAGAATATCTTCGAGAAGACGAAGCTGCGTTTCTCTCGCTCGTAAGCCCGGAGCCGCTCAGAACGTATCTGGGGGACGCAGCCAAGCGTGGACAACTTTTCGAGAAGCTCATCCGCATTGTGGGAACGCCCGGGAGCGGCAAAACCACCCTTGCAACACTTCTTGAAGCACGCATGGTTGAAGCAGTTCTCGCCGATCCGGAAAAAGACGGGTACTCGGACATCATTCAAGCACTCGATGCCTGTCAGTTCATCCAGAAGGGGCAGCAAAAGATTGCGGCTGTTCGGCTTCCGCTCGAGGGAGAGTATCGCGATTTCTGGGAGCTGCCCTACGACGAGACGCTTCGGACAAAGCTCGTTCTCGCACTCATTCAGGCGCGTGCCGTATTGGGCCTAGTTCGTAATCTAGAACGTCGACACGCACGTAGCGAAATACGATTTATTCCTCGCAGCGATGCCGTGGCCGCTCTTGAAGAGATCGGCGGTGGGGAAACCGAAACGTTGGTCGAGCGAGCACGAGAGGTGGAACGCGCCGTCTATGATGTCGGCGCCCGTTTGGTCCCACCAAAGGCCGAAGAGATTTCAGAGACCGCTGCGCGTCCGTTTCGGCCATTCGACGTTATCGAAGCCATTGAAGTGACGGGACCAGCCGGGGAGAGGTCTGTCTTCAAGCCGCTCGTTATACTCGACGACGCACACAATCTGTCACCGCGGCAGTTTGCTCCGATATTTCGTGATCTTTCCCGTCGCGAGATCAGAATCGGCCGGTGGATCATGATGCGGTTCGACCTCTTGTCGCCGGGGACTGCTCTCGGTGAGGCCGACGACAATCTGGCACCTGAACTGAAGCCGGGCCGGGACTACGTCGATGTGTTCCTGCAGCGGCCAACCGATCGGGGTAAAGCTCGCACAGCATTTCGCTCGATGGCCCGGAGCATGGCGGATCGATATCTGCGGAGGCATCCCACATTTGAACGCCGGCAATATCGGAGTTTTTCAGCGCTGCTGTCCACTGAACCTGAGAAACTTTCCGATCAAGCCTATGCACGCCTCCAGGCTGACATCGAGCGAACGCGTTCGCGCCTTCACGTGTCGGCGCAGCGAGTTGAAGCATTGCGCAAGGAGGTTGACCGCTACGCTAGCGGCGCCCAGACCCAGGACGTCGGAAGAGATGTCCAGGCAGCGATGCTCAAAATCCTTATCCATCGGTATATCAACCGGGTACCACAGCAGTCCTTGTTCGAAGGGCAGGAGAACGATCCGACACCCCGCCAGGAAGTGGCCGCCGATGCCGGCGTGGCCGAGGGCGCGCGCGTGCATTTACGTCACGCGGAGAAAAGAGCGCTTCATTTCGGCTTGGCAACGATCAGCGACGCCAGCTCCGATAACGCGGAGCTATTCCTGCACCTATCGGCGGCTTTGGTGGATCGCATGGAGGCGCGCGTCATCAACGGCGATCAGCCGCAACTGTCCGCTCGTCAACAGGACCGGATCCTGGTCGAACGATCGACGAAAATCATGGATGGGTGGAACTTTCCCTTCGCGGCGCGCGTGCGCGGCATGGTGGCGGCGATTGCCGAGGACTGCTTGCGGGAAAGTCTGCGGCCGAATGCCCCGCTTGGAGGGGGTGCAAACGCAATCGGAATTCCACAAGACGAATTTCAGCAGCTCCTCCGGGAGAGGGAGGGACTCGTCCAGGTGCTCCACTATGCCTCCGCTTACAACGCTATTACCGTACAACCCAACTACGGACAGGGCGGTAAGCTATGGTGTCTAATCGAGCTGGGCGGCCCGGTTGTCCTTCGCAACGCTCTAACGTTGCGACGCGGCGGATTCTTGGAACGTCAGCTATCTGATCTTCTGCGCTACGCGGAGATCGCGTCATGACCACCCGACCGCGATGGGAGCATTGCATCGCCAATTACGGCGATGAAGCTATTGCCTTCGCCAATACATACTTCGCGGAGCCGCGAAGGCGATGTTTGTTTGTGGGAGGTGCTGGATTCGATCCCCGCTGCGTTACATTTGCATCTATATTGACAACGCATCTCGGCGATCGATTGCAGGCGATTTTTCTGCGTGAGCGGCGACCGGAGCCATCGGCGGAGCTGGTATCTCGAGCCGAGAAGAATATAGAAGCGTTGGGAAAGACTGTCGGTACCGTCGAGGTTATTGACATTGACGTTCTCGCCGAAGAGGACGGCGCAGTCATAGGTGGTCGGCGCGCGACCGAGGCGCTCATTGGTGTTCCGCTCGATTCATTTACCGATATTGTGCTCGATCTAAGCGCTCTCTCCGTTGGAATATCGTTTCCGGTCGCGCGCCTGCTCTTGGAGCGTGCCAACCAGGCGACTCCGAAAAAGAACTTCCACCTTGTGGTGGTGTCAAACGCCGGTCTAGACGACGCGATCAACAGTGTACCAAGTGACTTCGTCGACCCGGTTCATGGTTTTAGCGGTCGGTTGGACCTTGAAGGGAGCGCTCAAGAGCCCAAGATTTGGATGCCGGCTCTCGCCGTGGGTAAATCTCGAGCATTGCAAACCTTGCGAGAAAAGCTTCGTGGCCCGGTTGTCGTCTGCCCAATTCTACCGCTTTCCCAGCGCGATCCCCGCGCCAGTGACAAGCTGATCGCCGAATTCGAGAGCGAACTGTATCAATCCTGGGAAGTCGATTCCGATAATGTCATCTATGCGATTGAAGACGATCCACTCGACCTCTACCTCATCCTCAGTGCAATTTACACACGGTACACGCGCGTGTTCGCAAACGTGACCAACAGCCACGTCGTCCTAACCCCGTCTGGCAGCAAAACGCTTGCCATCGGAGCCCTCATGGCAGCGGTCGAGCACGACATGGCAGTGCGGTATGTCGAAGCGGTCTCTTACGAAGTGAAATGGGATCGTGTAGACGGCGCTCAAAGCGTGGCGAGCACGCCAATCCACGTATGGCTTTCTGGCGATGCCTACGGGGCCGCGAATGCACCGGTGTCTCCAGGACATTCGCCATGACCGCGGTTTTCGCGAGTAAGCTCGACCGAATCCACGAGACGTTGTCGCTTTGCTTTCAGACAAGTCATGTTGCGCTCTCACACATGATAGCGCAATGCGCCAAGCGACCGGTCTACTGCGTCGGGTCAGGTGGGTCGGTCGTCGTCGCGGAGTTTCTTGCACAGTGCCGAGCTCAACTCGGCTTCGCAATGTCTTCATCTGTGACCCCGATGGCTTTCGCCTTGGAACGCAGCGACCCGGCGGCCTCGAACTGGTTCTTTAGCGCAAGCGGGGAGAACCAGGACATCCAAGCAGCCTTTGAACATGGGCTCCGAGGTGCTCCCGAAGATCTGTATGTGCTCACAAACGCAAGGGGCGGCACGCTTGCTCGCCTTGCCCTAGAACACGGGGGGACTTGCTTCGTATCGCCAGTCGCGGACGAAAAAGACGGGTTTCTGGCCACACACTCGGTAGTTTCCTCGACATTGTCGCTGGTCCTCGCAAGCGATCGCTTGGCTGGGAGGGCCGATCCGGAGATGCGGCACGCGCAGTTGCGCAATTGCATCGAGCAGCATCTGGGGGCGGACGCACGGGCGAGGCTTGCAGATCGGCTTGGCGCTGCCTTGCATTGCGACACGATCGTCTTGCTTTATGATCCTCAGATGGCTGCGGCCGCAACGCTGATTGAGACTAGTGCATGGGAAGCTGGTCTCTGCAGCGTGCAGCGCACGGACTTCCGCAACTTTGCGCACGGCCGCCATGTTTGGCTCGACAAGCACCCTCAGGGAACATTCGTGCTTGCGTTGACATCCGATAGGAGCCTTTCAGCTTGGCAAGCAGTCGAACGCGTCCTGCCGCCCTTCATCAGCTGCTATGCGGTTGATTTTGGTCGAGCCGGCCGGGCCGCGCGCTTTGAAGGTCTTGCGTTCGGTTTGGCATTTGTCGAGGCGCTGGGTCTCGCCAAAGGCATCGACCCGGGTAAACCCGGCGTTGCCGAATTTGGTCGCCGACTGTTTGACAGCAACGTGCTGCATGACATCGTCGCTGCGGACGAGGTCTCGGTACGGCGAAAGCGCCAGGCAGGCATAAGGACCGACACCCAAGCGACGACAAGCGAGCTCTCCGCAAGCCGAGCCGAATTCATTTCTCGCATTGAAAGCGAAACGTTCGGTGGAGTCGTCGTCGACTACGATGGGACGGTTGTCTCCACTGAACAGCGCTTTGAGCCGCCAAATCCTGAAATACTTGCCGAGTTATGTCGGCTCGCAGACGCGGGCCTGCGCGTCGCTTTCGCTACAGGCCGCGGCGGCTCTATTGGGGAGATGCTCCGCAAGGTACTCCCTGAGTCATATCACGAGCAGATTCTAGTCGGATACTACAATGGTGCCTGGATCGTGCCACTCGCGAATGACGTTGCTGCAAAGCCGCCACCGGCGGACCCTGCGATAGCTGAGGCGCGCCGCCGCCTTCTGAGTTTGGCTGGCTTGTTTCGCGACGGCTGGGTACCGAAAGAAGCGCCGTTACAGTTGGCAATTCCCCGCAACATGCTTTGTGACGAAGACAGGGGGCTCCTCTGGTTGGAGGAAGCTCTTGCAGACCTTCCACTTCAAATCCTGCAGTCCGGACATGCCGTCGACATCTTTCCGGTAACGGCAAGCAAGCGCAACGTCGTCGTCAAAATGCAAAGCGCCCTGGCGGTTCCGAACACCGCCGTGCTGTGCGTCGGCGACCGAGGCGAACGGCTTGGTAACGATCACGAACTTTTGGAGGGGCCATATGGTGTGAGCGTTGGTAAGGTCTGTGACCGGCCGCACACCTGCTGGAATCTGGCTCCAGACAGCGTCCAAGGGCCGGCCGGGCTCGAAATGCTTCTAAAGGCGTTGCAAGTTGTGGGTAAGGGAGCAGCAAAAATAACTGTTCCCTATTTGTTCTCTTTCGGCTAGATTGGACTTGCCATGGAGTCGCTCTCTATTGCTGCGGAGGGGAAAGTGCCCAAGATGATTGCGGGCATGGGCTTTGCGACGCTGGATCGCATTTACACGCCCACACGCAACCGCCCCATTGAAGCCCTGGGAGGCTCCTGCGCAAATGTCCTGGTATCCTTGGCGATGCTCGGGCATCGCGTCGCCCCCATCTTGAACCTGGGCTCCGATGAGACCGGCGCTTTTCTTCTCGATGAGATCCAACGCGCAGGCTGTGTGACGCAGTTCGTATTTCGCGAGCCCAACGAGGAATCGCCGGTCGTCGTTGAATATCTCGATATTCAACTCGCGAGGCACGCATTCAGCTCCACGTGTCCGGAAACGCATCGGCAGCTTCCGTCATACAGGCCGATTGCAGAGTCCAATGCCGATCGAGCGAAGGGGGCGATCAGAGCGGCGTCGATCTTTTATGTCGATCGGTTGTCTGACACCACGTTGCTGGCTATGGAAGAAGCTTCCGGGGCCGGTGCGCTCGTCCTGTTCGAACCCAATTCTCTCAAGGACTGGTCGCTGTTCCGCAAGGCTCTCCCGTTCATCGATATATTGAAGGCCTCGGAAGACACGCGCGCCGAAATGGACACGCAGTCGTTCGAAGCGCCTCCATATTTCATTTCGACCCATGGCGGCGAAGGTCTGACCTTGGAAACCGGGGCTCGCACCGTGACGCTCCCTTCAATCGCCGCGCCGAGACTGGTCGATACCTGTGGCGCCGGAGATATGGTGACAACTGGCCTGATTCACGCGCTCATGAATGTTGGAGCCACCCGCCGGACGATCCGCGTTGATGACGTCTATTCGGGACTTGTTATGGGACAGTGGCTAGCGGCCCTGAACTGCGCATTCGTAGGGGCTCGCGGCGCATTTCACGCCTTCGGCGGCGCGACCATTCGCAATGCGCTGATGTCGCGGTCCGAGCGCTGTCTCGATGTCGCCCACGTCGAACCCTATGCCGGCTACAAGCGCTAGGCTATCGCGAGCTCTGTCGCGGAATTTCGTTTCTGCCGGGTACCCTTCGGAGCAACGTGTCCGTTTATCGGCGCTTTCTTCTGCTTGCGAAGCTCTTCGCGCAATTCCATGAGCAGCTTGCCTAGCGTGTTCTCGCCCTTGCCGTTGACCTCCCCCCAGAATCGATTGACCGCATTGTTGGTTGTGCCCACTTCGACCAGACGGCGCGACCCCGTACCCAGCAAGAGCTGTTGAAGGTTTTCATGTTGTGAGAACTTTGCGCGCAGCACGGCGCGCATGCGGTCAATCTTGATGCTGGCCCAATTGGGCACAATGTCCCAAGTATAAAGCCCGTGTGCTGCCATCGCCGCCAATGCTGGCGTCGGAGCCTGTAGAATCCACTCCCTAACTGCAGGCTTGGCTGCCTTGCCCGCCTGGTAGGCGTGCTCCGCCGTGGCGTATACGCGGCCTTCGAATTCAACCTCGCACCGAAAGAGGTTGCTGAACACGCCATAAGGTTTCTCGTTTGCTCGGTAGAAGCTGATCTCACCTTTGCTTGCGTTGGGCTTCTTCGCACTCTCGGACCTTGGAGCCTTCTTCCTCATATCTCTCTCCTTGATGACTTTGAGGCACGGATCTCGATGCCGTGCTCCTGGCAGTGCCGCATAATCAGAACTTCGATGAAGTTCGCGACGCTTCGGCGTTCCGCACGCGCAGCCAATTTCGCTGCGGCTTTAGTCTGCGGCTCAAGTCGAAGCGACATCGTCGCCGTTTTAAGCTTCGGCCCTTTCGGCATCACATATGCTAGACATATAAATTCATAACGAACTATTAATAAACGCAAATGTAATGCGTTTTACGCGCATGACATCGCATACTATGATTTCCTGCGGAGTTACTCCGTGCGATGGGGGGCGACCTGATCCAGGCTCCGACGCGCGCTGCAATGTGCGGCTTGCTGCTAGTTTTTGGTCTTCAACCGTATTGCCCCAGGCCTCTCGTGCTACTCTCACTGGTCGCAGACGCCAGCGAGCTTGCCATGAGCAGAGACCCGGACAGTTGGTACGAGGAAGAATACTGGGAGGAGATTGGTCGCCAGGAAGATATTGCCAATGCAATCAAGAACCTGTCCAAACAGCCCATCCGCGACTTCCTGGGCATATACGGAGACGCGATCGACAAACGACTCGATGATGTGATTGCGCAGGCCCGCTATGCTCGCCAGGGCGGATATCCCCGCTTCTGTGTCGTGGGTGCCGTAACGGCGATTGAGCTAACTACGCGCTACATGCTCGTTGAACCACTTCTGCAGGGCGCCTTCCTTTCCGAGAATTGGGCCAGAATTCTCATCAACATGATCATCCAGCGCCGAAAACAGGCGATCGAGCGCGAACTGCTGCCGCTCGTCCTTGGCATGTATGAAATCGGGATCGACGAGCTGAAACTCGCCAACGGCTCCCTGCTCTGGAAGACGTTCGTTACTGTCATTGTCCCCAAGCGAAATGCGATTGTGCATGCGGGAGAAAACGCGACGCCAGATGAAGCGGACCTCGCCCTCGAGTGCGCCAATACGCTCAGAATGGAAGTGGTCGCGCACGTCGCCAAAAAAATGGATTTCGATCTCGAAACGAATGGCTTCTGGTACAATCACGGCGACGCCGAAGAGATATTATACGAACCGAAGTCGCCATTCGCGTGAGCCGCGGCACAATTGTCCGATCGCCGCAGAGAGATGCTGCAATGCGTTGCAACGACTTCGACAGATTCCGCTTGCTCACGAGCGTACAAGAACTTGATAATATTCCTCCAGGACAAACGCTCACGCAGCCTTATGGAATTGTCGTTTCCGATCGAATTCCTAGTTCACGGAACTGCCGTCTCACTTCAAGCGAAGCGAGCCGAATCCAAGAACGAGTGGAAACAGCGCATCAAAGCCGCCAGCACGGCGGTGATGCCTCAGCCGCACTTTGCCAGCCAAGAGCCGATCGGTGTGACATTGTATTATTTACCTGATGAACCAATGATGGGCGACATCGACAACATCGTAAAGCCAATTCTAGATGCTCTTTCAGCCCATATTTACGTCGACGATCAGCAGGTCGAGAGACTTGTCGTTCAGAAATTCGACCCGGGAGTTCCATTTGAAGTTGAAAATCCGTCTGAGACCGTGGTCGCCGCCGTTACCGGGCCGCGCCCCGTCTTATATGTGCGTCTCTCGGACCGGCCGCGCGAGGAGTTGCGATGACGGACAAAATCACGGAAGCGGAATTCATGCAAAGTCTGATTCCCCAGCTTCGTTCGGAAGGGTATGAGGTTTATTTGCGGCCGACCGCCCCCGTTGCGCCGCCATTTCTTGCAGATTTGCGCCCCGACGCAATTGCCATCGGAAAGGGCAAGAAGCTAATCATCGAACTCGTGACTTCGGAAAGTTCGAATCAAAAGAAAGCGCAGGGTCTTGCGAACCTGATCAAAGAACACCCCGATTGGGAACTTCGGGTCTTTGTGGTAACGTCGGCTGGCCGCACCGACGAACTTCAAGTGCAGTCTCGCGAACAGATTCAATCCGTCCTCGACGAAATCAAACTGTTGCAAGACACCAACCATCTCTCGGCCGCTTTCATGCTGGGCTGGGCGACTTTTGAAGCCATCGCGCGGAGACTCATGACGACCACATTTGTAAAGCCTCAAACGCCTGGTCGCCTCGTGCAGCAATTGGCGCAAGAAGGCTACGTCACACCATCTGAAGGCGATTTTCTGCGCATCCTCGCAGCCAAGCGGAATGCGCTGATTCACGGAAATTTGCACGACCTGCCACAAATGGGAGAGGTTGAGTTCTTCCGCAAAATATCGGAGAGGCTCGCGGCGCAATCCTAAGGTGCGTGACGGCACCTTCCCGGGCCAAGTGGCCCTAAGCATGTTTCCAAGGAGGTGCAGCGCCCTAGCATCGCATTTCCTCCGCCAAATCGCAGCCCGTTATCGGCATGGATCATTCGTCGACATCGTCGAAAATGCTTCGTGCCGTGAGCGGCAGGTCGGTCATCGCCTCGACATCACCGAATGTGCGCTTAGGTCGTTCATTTCTCGGATCGTCGGCAAGACTCTCCGCAATCCAATCTCTTCCCAACGAAATCTCTCGATCAATGACTTCAACTAGCTCTGAGTCGTCGGCACATTTTTCCTTCAAGGTGGAAAACCAACCCAGAAGTGGTTCGAGATATTCGTCCGCGCGTTCATTCGAGCTGCAGTTGAACTCCCAGTTCCGCCGGACGTTTGCCAGATTAGGCACAAGCTCGCTTCTGATTCTTCCCCAGAAATCCTCAAGTTCTTCTTCAGTGAAAACACTCTGAATCCTTGCGCTCTCAATGGCGTAAAGGTCATCACCATCGATGGCATATGCAGCGACTTTGGTCACAAATGCCGCGCGATGTTCTTCAGGCAACAATCCAAGTTTGTGGAGGCGAACCGCTAACCCAACCTCCGAAACCGTATCTAGAAAGAGACCTGGGCTTGACACCCGCACGACGACATCAGGATGTCCGGCAATATACTGGACCAGGAAGTCTTTGGAGCAGCGCGACGCAAGGAAATCATCTATACGGCTCCGACTATGCCAATCAGCCAGCGCAGGAGTCTTGTAGCGGCTAGTATCTGAAGTCTGATCCAACCGCTTTAGCACAAGGTCAAAGAGCGCCTTAGGAACTACGACGGCTCGCTCCAGCCCTACATCTCCGCACGTAATCTGACCCAACATTTTCTCCAGCGAACTGCCGTGAACAAAGATGCCCAGCAGTTCGGGACTCTTGATCAGCAGCCCTGCGTAAGCGTCGCCAACGGTCGGATGCTTGAATCGCCATATGGCACTGCCATCTTCGATCACATGCTGCACGAGACTCCCTTTCAGGGATTCAAGCGCAGCGACACATCCTCCCCGGCTGCTACCCAGCCGTTCGATTGCTTCTAGTTCCGATTCTTCCAATGCGACCGGGCTCTCCAGCGCATTGTCCCTCATGTAGATTAGGGCTAGTGCGGCTTTGCTATCCTCATCGAGCCCCTGCAGCACTTCCTGCAGAAATCGCTCCTGCTTCTCAACGAACGCGTTAAGTGCATGGCGGCTCAATTCTAAGCCCTGCGTGAACACTGGATCGCCGAGTCGGCGCGCCATTTCCGGTACGAACCGCGAATGTCCGGCGATTAGTGGCAAATAAGGCTTGATAGCAGTGCGGAACGGCCGCTCTTGTCTACCGAGCTTCATGTGGTTGTAGAGAATCTGCTCCTTCTCTTCCAAGGTAAGATCACGAACATCTATCACTACCTGACTTTCGCGCAGGAGCGGAAAAGCCCCCTCCTTAAGATCGTTTCGCGCCCGGTTGTAAATATAGTCGCGCGACGTCATCACTATCTTCGCGCCCTTGCCTAGCATCGTTCGAACCATCGGGAGCGCGTGGTTCCAGCCACGAACCAGAAAGGCTTCGTATTGCGTTACTCCAAAGGCATCATCAATCCAAAAAAACTGGGAGGGGTCCAGCGGGTTCCAATGATCGACCACCTTCTCCGGAGTGTCGAGTTTCAGTGTCGATGCTGCCCACTGATCTAGTGCGCCGATGGAAAGCATCGAGGCGATCGTCGTTTTGCCTGCAGCCGGCTCGCCGACGAGTAACACGAAGCCGTGCCGGTCGAGCGCCTCCGCCGCTCTCCGATACGCGCTCGTCAGCACGACTTTCGCTAGATCTTCGCTAAGCGATGCGAGGAGAGCTTTTGCCTGATCGTATACCCGCTCATCGATAATTTGACTGAGATCACCCAGGCCGTAGATCCGAGGCACCAGCATTCGTAGCCGTTTGTGCTCATTGATTTGCTGGCAGATCCATGTGGAACCGAAACACAGGAAAGTCTTGACGCCTGCCTCCTTGAAGAGCGTTTCAATCTCCTCCTTGCCTACCCCCGAAAGACCCGCATTGGTCATAAGCACATAGCTGTCGCATCGACCGCTCTGGACGAGCTTGCGCGCCTTCTCCACATCATCAGCGACGTCAGATGGCGTGAGTGTCTTATCCCTCTTACTAGTGAATTTGCACTGGATGACGAAACGCCCGCTCAACGCCTCCCGTTTTGCAGGCTGCCATGTGCCTGTAAAGGCGCCGTCCTTTCCCGCGTCCGAGGAGTCGAGAAACGCTTCAACTGTCTGACCGAGAGTTTCTCGCGTGATGGTCAAACACAGTTGCTGGAAACTATGCCACCCCAGACTGAAAAGGTCATAAATCATTGTCTCGATCCATCAAACGCCACTTCGAGAAACAAGGTGTTACTCCATAGGGACTTTGAACGTGGTAGCTACGCTGCTAAAATCAGTCCAACATAAGCGGCAACTGATCTTCGTTTTCAGGCTCCAGATCGGCAAATCCTGAAACGGAGACTCCGATCAGTCGTATCGCTTTCTTGGGTGGCATCAGCTGCTTGAGTAATTCAAGAGCCAGGCCAGAGAGATCGTCCGGCCCGTCAATGATACCTACAGACTTGCTGCGGGTGATCAACTCGAAATCGGAAAACTTCACCTTGAGTGTCGCCGTCCGGCCCCGCGAGCCCGTGCTCTCGCAGTGACGCCAGACCTTGTCGATCAGCGGCTGCAGCCCCTCTGCCAGCGCATCGTAGTCTGCGAGATCCTGGGAAAAAGGTCGTCTCGGCGCCGACCGACTTGCGAATGCGGTTAGCGCGGACGGGGCGATCGTCAATGCCTCGCGAAATCCAGTAATAGTAGGTGCCGGCCTTGCCGAAATTGGCGGTCATGAACTCGAGCGTCTGATTGCGCATGTCCATGCCTGTAAAGATGCCGAGGCCATTCATCTTGGCGCTCGTCGCCGGCCCGATACCATGGAATTTGCCGACGGGAAGATCTTGAACGAATGACGGACCCATCCTCGGGGTGACGACGAACTGGCCATTCGGCTTGCGGTGGTCGGACGCGAGTTTCGCCAGGAATTTGTTGTAGGAGACGCCGGCGGAAGCGGTCAAAGCGGTCTCGCTCAGGATTTTCGCCCTGATCATCGTCGCGATCTCTGTTGCGACTGGGATGCCCTGGATGTTCTCAGTGACATCCAGGTAGGCCTCATCGAGAGACAGCGGCTCGATGATTTCCGTATGTTCCGCGAAAATCGTTCGGATATGTCGCGAGATTTCCTTGTACACCTCGAAGCGCGGCTTCACGAAGATCAGGTCTGGGCACTGCCGTTTCGCGGTGACCGATGGCATGGCCGACCTGACGCCGAACTTGCGCGCTTCGTAGCTGGCGGCCGCCACGACGCCGCGCTCCCGGGAGCCGCCGACGGCGATCGGCTTGCCGCGAAGATCCGGATTGTCCCGCTGCTCGACGGACGCATAGAAGGCGTCCATGTCGACGTGGATGATCTTGCGTTGGCGGGGCGAGGGCTCTGCCTGGTCGTCGTCCTCGGCGGTCACGTTGTCTGCCCGGCTTGGTCTTCCTTGACGCCGCGGGCGACGATCCTGAGCGATCCGTCCGGAAGCGGCCGCTGCAGGTTCAAAGCCTCTTCTGAAGGGGCCGTCATCCAGGTCTCGACTTCCTCCGGCGTTGTCAGGATGACAGGCATCGCCTTGGGATGGATGGCGCCGACCTCTGCGCTCGGCTCCGTCGTGAGGAACGCGAAGAGGTCGTTGGTCGTCTCACCTTCTTTGACCTTCCGGACGGACGTCCAGTTGGTCCAGATGCCGGCGAAGCAGGCGAGGGGACGGGTCTCATCGAGCGCGAACCAGATATCACCGCCCTCGGCCTTGTTGAACTCGCTGAAGGAATTGAACGGCACTATGCAGCGATGCTCGGGGCCGAGCCAACGGGCCCAATGTTTGCTCTTCACGTTGCGGATGTTTGTCGTGCCGCTGTCCGGCTCCATCCGCAGCAATTCCTTGAAATCGACCGTCTTGCCTTTAGCCTGCAGCTTCTCGGCCCGTTTCTTCGTGGCGTCCATCTGCGCCTTTGATGACGATGGCATCCCCCATCGCGCCGTAGCGAGCTCGCGGCCCTCGGCTCCGTTGCGCACGATCGGTGCGTTGTAGTCGGGAAACACGCCCGGCATCGGCGCCAGATTTCCAACGTATCGGTTCACGACGCGGAACAGCGCGCTGATCGCGGCTTGGTTGGTCGTGATCGAATAAAGATTGCACATCGGTCAGAATTCGGTTCGAGGATGGCGCGGCTGCCACGTCAACTGTAGCAGAGTCGCGGATGGACGCCGGCCCGCCTTGGCGCATTTACGGCAGCGCAGCCGGCTGGCGAGATCGTGCACGAAGGTGGTCGGCGGGTGCTTCATCGCGGCGAGGTCTACGTCGCTCGGCGTCTTGCAGCGCGCGCACCTGATCTCCAGCCAGGGGAAGCCTCCGTTCACAGCCTGATCAATGGTAGGTGACGGATCGATCGGTTCGCCGTCACTCCACATCCGCTCGTTCCAGCTTTCGCAAAGCAGTCTATCGGCTTGCTGGATCATTGCCTCGCCTTTGGCCCGCATCTCCGCCGATTGGGTCGCCAGGATGCCAGCCATTGCGCGCGCCTTGCCGAGCTCTTTTGCCAGAGCCTTGCGATCGCCGCCCGACAGGGGCGTAGGGTGATACTTCGGGGCCATCCGGACATCCAGGCGCAAAGAGATCGGATCGGCAAATCCTGAGCGACTACGGCGTCTCGAACGCTGGCCAGCACCCGTCTTCTTCATGCCTGCCGGTGCGCTGCTGGCAGGTGTTGTCGAGCAACCGCTGCGCCACGTCCTTCCAGACTGCGTTGCGGCCATACAATCGGACTGCGTCGGCCGTCTGGATTTCGACTATTCGCTCGCAGCGGCGGCAGGTCACGCGGAGGACGTGGCGCTGAACGTCGGAAAGACGTTGTTGCCGGATCTCGGCTGCTGGCGCGCCGGCGCGAGGATCTTTGAGCACCGAGTCCCAGTATTCGGCCGGAAGCGGTGCATCCGGAGCCGCAGCGGAAGGTGTCGGCCTGCGGACGGCCTCGGCGGCCAGCTTTTCCATCTGCTTCGGGGTCGGCATGCGCCAGCTCGCGGGTCGGTCGGTCATGTCAGAATTAGAACATAACAAGAACAAATGTCGAGTCCGCTCCGGCTCGCCCTGAGAAAAAATCATCCTGGCGGGAAGGATGTGATGTCGGAACCAAGGCTGGTGGATCGTCTTGAATCCGGCATCAGTAATGGAGTTCCCCCGCGATGGCCCCCCGTGCCAACTGGAAAGGCTTCCTACGTCTTTCCCTCGTCACCTGTCCGGTTGCGCTCTATCCGGCCACGTCGGAATCCGAAAAGGTCTCGTTCAACCAACTCAACCGGAAGACCGGCCACCGCATCAAGTACGCCAAGGTGGATGCCGATACCGGCGAGGAGGTCGACAACGAGGACATCGTCAAAGGCTACAAGGTCGACACGGACACCTTCATCGAGGTGACGAAGGAAGAGCTTGAGAACGTCGCGCTGGAATCAACGCGAACGATCGAAATCGACGAGTTCGTCGACCGGAGTGAGATCGACCCGCGATATCTGATCCGCCCCTACTATCTGTGCCCGGATGGCAAGGTTGGGCACGACGCCTTCGCAGTCATCCGCGAAACCATCCGCGACATGAACAAGGTCGCCATCGGACGTGTCGTGCTGACCAATCGCGAGCACATCATCGCGCTGGAGCCGCTGGACAAGGGCTTGATGGGAACGCTGTTGCGCTATCCTTACGAAGTGCGTTCCGCGGACGAGTATTTCGATGAGATCCAGGATGTCAAAGTGACCAAGGACATGCTTGATCTCGCCAAACACATCGTCAATCAAAAGGCGGGCCATTTCGAGCCCGACAAGTTCGAAGACCAGTACGAAACCGCCCTCATCGATCTCATCAATCAGAAGCGCGCGGGCAAACCCATCACCGCGAAGGCGCGTCCTCGTGGTGAGAACGTGGTGGATCTGATGGATGCGCTGCGCAAGAGCCTCGGACGAGACGCGGCGGGCCCGACAGAGGCGCCGAGGAAGACGGCCAAGAAGCCGCGCAAGGCGGCCGCTGGGCAGAAGGAAATGCTGATGCCGATCACCGGCAAAAAAGCGGCGAAGGAGGGGGCGGCTAAAAAGCCCGCCGCAAGGTCGCAGCGAAAGTCGGCTTAGGCCCCCAAGGTCGGAGACGGGTCGGCCTCGATGCTTAGCGCCGGTTCTCCTCGTCAGGGGAGCACTCCGGACAGGTATCGCCAATCGAGTCCAGCACGTCGCGAACCGCGGCTTCCGCCGCCTGAGGGGATACCTCTGCTGGCGGGTCTCGACGAGCGATATCGAAGGCTCGCTCTCGCGCATGCGGATCGGCGCGATCCTGCATCCAACCGTGCTCCTCGCACTCGCGGATGGCGCCTACTTCCTGGAGAACGTGGATCGCCCATCCCCGCAGCGTCCGTGTTGTCGGCCTTCGTTCACAGATCATCAGCATTGCAATAGACTCCGAATACGACGAATCCTGTGGCCCATCGTTTGTTCCGGCTGCTCGCCAAGGCTGGGATTCCCCGTCGGCAGAGGACGAGGTTTTCCCGCGTTCTGAGACCACTGTGAAATGCCAGTCTGTGCTCGCAGGATTGCCAGCATCACGTTCGCTCAGGTCTTTTAATAGGTGTGCGCGTGCGGCTAGGGCCGCACCGGGCTCTCGTGTTGGGGTGGACGGCCCCCTTCCGCCACACTGCGTGGCAAGATGAGGTCGTCGCTGACCTCAAACGAAGGAGCCGCCTGTGGAAACGATTGTTCGCATCGGTCTGGATACGTCGAAGAGTGTATTTCAGCTGCATGGCGTTGACGAAACGGAGCAGCCGGTTTTACGGCGTAAGTTGAGGCGCGGGCAGGTTTTGGAGTTCTTCAGTCGCTTGCCGCCTGCGCTTGTCGCGCTAGAGGCGTGCGGGGCATCGCACTATTGGGCGCGGGAGCTTCAATCGCTTGGGCACGAGGTGGCGATGATCCCGCCGCAATATGTCAAACCGTATGTGCAGCGCGGAAAATCGGACGCTGCGGACGCCGAGGCAATTTGCGAGGCGGCAAGCCGGCCGAAACTGCGCAAGAACTTTGTGCCTATCAAAAGTCCCGAGCAGCAGGGCGCACAGATGTTGGCGCGTGTGCGCAACCAGCTCATCGGCAGGCGGACCCAGCTCGCCAATTCGATCCGTGGCTACGCCGCGGAATTCGGCTTTACCGCGCCCAAGGGGCTTTCGCGGCTTCAACAATTGCTGATCGACATTCAGGCCGACGCAACGGTCCCCGACTTGACGAAGGAGCTGGTAGACGCTTTGGCGGCAGAACTGGCGCGCGTCGATGACCAGATCGCCAAGCTCGACAAGAAGCTCATACAGCTACACCGGAGTAACGAGATGAGCCGACGGTTGGCCACTATCCCGGGCGTTGGTCCGATCGGTGCGACGCTGCTGTCAATCAAAGTCGTGGATGCACGCGGGTTCAAGTCGGCAAGAAACTTTGCCGCCTGGCTCGGCCTGACACCAAAGAATCACTCGACGGCCGGAAAGAACAGGCTCGGCGTGATTACACGCGCCGGCGACGCCATGTTGCGAACCGTTTTGGTGGCTGGCGCGACGGCTGTGATCGCAGATATGCGCCGACGGGAAACTCGCTCCTGGCCATGGCTGAAAGATATCATCGCACGCAAGCCGCCGAAGCTGGTGGCCATAGCGTTGGCAAATAAGCTGGCGCGGATCGCCTGGAAACTGATGGTCAGCGGCGAGCGGTACCGACCTGCAAGCAGCGTCATGCCGGTGCCGACATAGACTTGAACGAAATGCAGAGCTTGGCGCCAGACCGGCAGGTTTGACGCTGGGGGCGGAACTTGCAGGACAGGAAGAGGTGGTACGTTCGGCGCAAGCCGGTCAGTGAAATGCTCCGCTCGGTTTACCGGCAGAAAATGCCGCTCTCGTGTTTGGATCTCACTGTCCGCGAAGCCCATCTTGGCCGGTGGTCGCAAGACCCGAAAACAGGCCGGACATATGAGCGCAAGCGATCCGAGCATGCTGCCAGAGCCATTTCTTGCAAGTCAGGGGCCGTCCACATATGAACCGAGCCGCTCAGCGTCTCGGCCTTGCGGCTTCGATCCCTCGCGCCAGAGCTTTGGTGCTCCTCGCCGGGGGCACTCGGGAAAGGGGCTCGCCTGCGGCGATCGCTATCACTGCCCCGTTCCCGGGTGCCGCTATTGAACCGGTCTCGTCGCTGCACTCGGACCCGCGTGCCCCTTCGGGTCGCTATGCTCACGCTCTCCGGGTGCCATTTCTCGAAGGCGATGCGCCCTGGCGCACGCCTGATCAGGCCTGTGGCCTGGCAGATTGCGAAGAGGTTGAGAGTAAGAGTGCAGGCTGGGTTTTTCCGTGACGGGTTACAAGCTGCGAGAGAGGCTCGCGGTGCCCGTCGCGGAGACCCGCGATGTCAAACCCTAATGCTTGCGCGCGCGCCGGCCAGGACCGGGCGAATCTCTATAACGAAATCACCGACAGAATCATTGCCGAGCTTGAGGCCGGACGCGTCCCCTGGGTTCAGCCCTGGGGTACTGCCGCGGCGAAAGCGCCGCTGGCCATGCCGAAGAATGCGTCAACCAGCCGGCAATACAGTGGCGTGAACATCCTCATCCTCTGGGGAGCCGTGATCGAACGCGGATTTTCCGGTCAAAGTTGGCTCACCTTTCGTCAGGCCCTCTCGCTCGGCGGCCACGTTCGCAAGGGAGAGCGCGGCACCACAGTCGTCTACGCGGATCGTTTCGTGCCGAATGACGAAAAGCGACGCGCCGCCGAGACCGGTGAAGATGCGCAGGCAATTCCATTCCTCAAACGATTCACCGTTTTCAACACCGATCAGTGCGAAGATCTGAGCGATGGTATTGCCACCTCTGCGCCGCCACCGTCGGCTGGCCTCATCGAACCCACGGTCGACGCCCTGATCAAGGCCAGCGGAATTGCATTTCGGATTGGTGGAGATCGCGCATTCTATGCAGCAGCCGAAGACTTCGTTCAGGTCCCGCCGCCGCAGGCTTATTTCGAACCCATCAACTGGCACCGCACGGCGTTGCATGAACTCGGTCATGCGACTGGGCATCCCTCACGCCTCAATCGCGACCAGAGCGGATCCTACGGTACGAAGAAATATGCCTTCGAAGAATTGGTCGCCGAGTTGAGTTCCGCATTCAGTTGCGCGTCTCTCGGGATCGTCCCGACCGTGCGTCACGCCGACTATATCGGCTGCTGGCTTGAAGTCCTGCGCCAAGACAATCGGGCCATCGTGCGTGCCGCCTCGCAGGCGAGCAAGGCCGCGGATTATTTGCTCGGCTTCATTCCCGGGTCCATTGAGCACGCGTCGCTGCATTCGGTTGTCGCCGATCACGAGGCGGCGTGATGCGTGGCCTCGTGGCCGCGCGAGAGTGAGAGGAGGGGGAGGCTGTTTGCGACGGGTTGGAAGCCGAGAGAGAGTCTCACGGCCGCCCGTCGTGGAGAGCCAAAATGACGAAAGCCGTACAAAAGATCACGTTGTCGCCTTCCCGGGACATTCCCTTTAACAAGCTCGTGCTCAGCCAGTCGAACGTTCGCCGCGTCAAGGCCGGTGTCTCGATCGAGCAGCTAGCCGAGAGCATCGCGCACCGTACGCTTCTGCAAAGTCTGAGTGTCCGGGCCGTCGTTGATACAGATGGCAACGAGACCGGCATGTTCGAGGTGCCGGCGGGCGGCAGGCGCTATCGCGCCCTCGAACTCCTGGTGAAACAGAAGCGCATGTCAAAGACGCAAGCGGTGCCGTGCGTTGTGCGTGAAGGGGGCATTGCCGCGGACGATTCGGTGGCGGAGAACGATGAGCGGGTCGGTCTGCATCCGCTCGATCAGTTTCGGGCCTTCCAGACACTCCGCGATCTCGGCATGACCGAGGAAGACATCGCCGCCCGGCACTTCGTGAACCCGGCGATCGTGAAGCAGCGGTTGCGGCTGGCGTCGGTGTCGCCAAAGCTGCATGAGGTCTATGCCGAAGACGGCATGACGCTCGAGCAGCTCATGGGGTTCTCAGTCACGGCCGATCACGCCCGCCAGGAGCAAGTCTGGGAGAACGTCAGCCGTTCCGGTTACGACGAGCCATACCAGATCCGCCGCATGCTGACCGAGAACACCGTGCGCGGGTCCGATCGGCGGGCCCAATTTGTGGGCCTCGATGCTTATCAGCACGCGGGTGGCGGCGTTCTGCGGGATCTGTTCGAGCACGACGACGGCGGCTGGCTTCAGGACGTCGTGTTGCTCGACCGCCTCGTAACCGAAAAGCTCAAAGCCGAAGCTAAGACCATTGCCGCCGAAGGCTGGAAGTGGATCTCCGTCGCTGTAGAGTTCTCTTACGGTCACACTCAGGGCCTACGAGAAATCGAAGGCAAACCTGTCGATCTCTCGCCTGAGGAGCAGGCGACCATCGACGCCCTGAACGCCGAGCAAGCCAAGCTTGAAACCGACTACCAGGATGCCGACGAATTGCCCGAAGAGGTCGATCAACGTCTCGGCGAAATCGAGTCGGCACTGGCGGCATTCGAAGACCGGCCGATGCTTTACGAACCGACCGAAATCGCCCGAGCCGGTGTCTTCATCAGCATCGATTCCGAAGGATGCCTCTCCGTGGACCGGGGTTACGTCCGGCCTGAGGACGAGATGCCGACGGCCGATCCTGATGCCGAGCAGGGCGCCGATGCGTCGTCGACCGAAGGTCAAGGAGAGGGCCCTTCCGTCCAGCGCACGGTGATCGCGGTCGCGGGAAGTGCTCCTGATGCTGAAGAAGATGATGAGGACCCGGCCAGGCCTCTGCCGGATCGGCTGATTATCGAGCTGACGGCGCATCGTACGCTGGCATTGCGGGATGCGCTGGCAGAAAATCCAGCAGTCGCGTTCCAGGCAGTGCTGCATAACTTCGTGCTGACGGCCTTTTACCGGTTCGCGTCGTCTGGGAGCTGTCTTGAGATCGGCCTTCGCACGCCGAACTTTCCAGCCCAAGCTCCCGGGCTGAGGGACAGCCTCTCGGCCAAAGCCGTCGAGGCGCGACATGAGGCCTGGAAGGCACGGTTGCCGAAGAGCGAGAACGATCTCTGGGATGCGCTGACGGCTCTCGATGGTCGTGAACAGGCATCGCTGTTTGCCCACTGTGCATCATTTGCCGTCAACGCCGTCTATGAACCGGCCAACCGCTACAATCAAGGCCGTGTCTCCGCTCAGGGTGTCCGCACGCGTCTAGACCAAGCTGACGTGCTGGCGCGCGCGGTCGGGCTCGACATGGTGCAGGCTGGCTGGCGACCGACCGTCGACAACTATCTCGGCCGGGTCACCAAGCCGCGTATTCTGGAAGCGGTGCGGGAAGCCAAGGGCGAGCCGTCGGTCCAACTGATCGACCATCTGAAGAAGGCCGACATGGCCAAGGAGGCCGAGCGCCTTCTGGATGGCTCGGGGTGGTTGCCGGAGCCGCTGCGTCTCGTCGATCTCAATGCGGCGCCAGTGGAGCAGGAGGGAGAATCGGGCTCGCTGCCCGAATTCCTCGCCGGCGAGGAGGATCAGGAGACCGCCGGCGACGAAGATCCGCGACAGCTCGACGCGGCTGAGTGACATCATGCGGCGGGACGGCTGAGGCTGTCCTGCGATTATTCGGGGACCGGTGCACAGCGCCGGTCCCCATTCTTATCGGCGAGCGCTGAGAGGGAGAGTTGGGCCGGGAAGGGTTTGAGCCGTCGGGGTCAGAGGAGAGCGCCTGGTGGTTCGATCATTCCTGCTCTCCGAAAGAAATCCTGCCATGACCGAATCTCTCGCCGGCGGCGCTGCCGCCGCGCCCCTCTCGATGCGTGCTGCTGCAAGTCTCACCTCCGCCGCTGCCAGGGCCGCGCGACAACTCCTGACCGATCTCGAACGTGGCCGTCGCATCGATGCGGCCGCTCTGCGTAGCGCCATGGAGGCTGCCTTCGGCGCCTCGGACGCGTCTGGTGCCTGGAACTGGAAGACCGCCTATGACGTCTGCGAGGCGGCAACTGTTCTATTCCTTCGCAAGTTCGGCCCGGCCATGCGGGTCAAGGCTGGTTCGACGGCCGCCATGCTGCCGATGCTCGCGAAGGTCGCGAGCTGTCTGCTAACCCATACGCGACGCTCCGAGGACAGTCAGGCGCTTCAGCAATTCTCGACGCCGATCCCGCTTGGGCTGGCTGCATGTTCCGCGGCCGGCGTTACGCCTGCCGATCGCGTTCTGGAGCCATCTGCGGGGACAGGCCTGCTCGCCGTCTTTGCAGAGCTCGCCGGCGGCGCCTTGGTGTTGAACGAGTTGGCCAAGGCCCGCGCAGAGCTGCTCGGCCATCTCTTCGCCAACGTTCAGGTCACGCGGTTCGACGCCGCGCAGATCGATGACCACCTCGATGCGAGTGTCGCACCGAGCGTCGTCCTGATGAACCCGCCGTTCTCCGCGCTGGCCAACGTCGATCGACGGATGGCGGATGCGGCTCTCCGCCACATCGCTTCGGCGCTCGCGCGTCTTCGCGACGGTGGACGCCTCGTTGCCATCGCGGGCGCAAGCTTTGCGCCGGACAATCCGGCATGGACTGATGCCTTTGTTCGGCTCCAGGAACGCGGGCGCGTGGTGTTTTCTGCCGCTGTCGATGGTGCCGTTTACGCGAAGCACGGAACGCAAATGGACACGAGGCTGCTTGTGATCGACAAGCTGCCCGCCGTCGATCCAACGGCTTTTCCCGCCTCGCCAGGCATGGCGGGTGATGTCGCTACCTTGCTCGACTGGGTGAGCCTGCATGTGCCTCCACGGCTGCCTGTCGCATCGCCATCGGAAATCGTTGCTATCGGCCGGCCAGCGAGGTCGCGATCGGTCGGCGCCATTGCACCGCGTTCATCGCTCTCTTCGATAGGCGTAGCGCCAGAAGGCGTCGAACTAGCGTACGAGACGGTCGAATGGTCGCCGCCGGAAGGCGCCCGGCTCACCGATGCGCTCTATGAAGAATACGGAATGCAGTCGATCCGTATTCCCGGATCGTGCGCGCACCCGACCAAACTCGTGCAGTCCGCGGCGATGGCGTCCGTTGCGCCACCGAAGCCGTCCTACCGGCCGCACCTGTCTTCGAGTCTGGTGGCGGATGGACTTCTGTCGGACGCTCAGCTCGAGAGCATCATCTATGCCGGCGAAGCGCATTCCGAGTTCCTGGCAGGCTCCTGGACGGTCGACACGACCTTTGATGTTGTGGCCGCCGCGCGCGACGACGCCGAAAATGCCGTACGCTTTCGCCGCGGCTGGTTTTTGGGCGATGGCACCGGGGCGGGCAAGGGGCGGCAGGTCGCCGGGATTTTGCTCGACAACTGGTTCAAGGGCCGTCGTCGGGCGATCTGGGTCAGCAAGTCCGACAAGCTGATCGAGGACGCGCAGCGCGATTGGTCTGCGCTCGGCATGGAGCGGCTGCTTGTTACGCCCTTGTCTCGGTTTCGCCAGGGCACCCCGATCCGGCTCTCGGAAGGCATCCTTTTTACCACCTACGCCACGCTACGGACCGACGAGCGCGGCGAAAAGCTTTCGCGTGTCGGGCAGATCGTCGAATGGTTGGGCTCCGATTTCGACGGAGTGATCGTCTTCGACGAGAGCCACGCCATGCAGAATGCGGTCGGGGGCAAGGGCGAGCGCGGTGAACAGGCTGCATCTCAGCAGGGCCGCGCGGGCCTGCGGCTCCAGCACGCTCTGCCGAACGCCCGCGTGGTTTATGTGTCGGCGACGGGCGCCACCACGGTCCACAACCTGGCTTATGCCCAACGCCTCGGCCTTTGGGGCGGCGCCGACTTCCCGTTCGCCACCCGTGCCGAGTTCGTCGAAGCGATCGAGGAAGGTGGGGTTGCGGCCATGGAGGTGCTGGCGCGCGACCTCAAGGCGCTCGGTCTCTACGCAGCCCGTTCGCTCTCGTACGAGGGAGTCGAGTACGATCTCGTCGAGCACCAGCTGACGCCGGAGCAGGTTCGCATCTACGATGCCTATGCCGGTGCGTTCAGCATCATTCATAATAACCTCGATGCGGCGATGCGAGCCGCCAACATCACCGGCGCAACGGGAACGCTGAACGGGCAAGCCAAGTCTGCGGCACGCTCCGCTTTCGAAAGCGCGAAGCAGCGCTTCTTTGGCCACCTCCTGACTTCGATGAAGACCCCGTCGCTGGTCCGATCGATCGAGCGCGACCTTGATGCTGGTCACGCCGCTGTTGTCCAGATCGTGTCGACAGGCGAAGCGCTGATGGAGCGCCGGCTCGCTGAGATCCCGACTGAAGAGTGGAGCGACGTCCAGGTCGACATCACGCCGCGCGAGTATGTCCTCGACTATCTCGCCCACTCCTTTCCGGTCCAGCTCTACGAGCCCTTCACCGACTCGGAGGGCAACCTCTGCTCCCGACCAGTCTATTGCGACGGCCAGCCGGTCGAGAGCCGGGAAGCCGTCGCACGACGCGACCGCCTCATCGAGAAGCTTGCATCACTACCGCCCGTACCTGGGGCACTGGATCAGGTCATCCAGCGCTTGGGCACCGAACTGGTTGCCGAGGTGACGGGCCGCTCGCGCCGCATCGTTCGCAAGGGTGATCGGCTGGTGGTCGAAAATCGAGCCGGTTCAGCCAACCTCGCCGAGACCTCGGCTTTCATGGACGACGTCAAGCGCATCCTCGTGTTCTCCGACGCCGGAGGCACGGGGAGGAGCTACCATGCCGAACTGTCGGCTCGGAATCGCCGTTTGCGTGTCCACTACCTGCTCGAGCCCGGTTGGAAGGCCGATGCCGCGATCCAGGGCCTCGGCCGGACCAACCGGACCAACCAGGCGCAGCCACCGTTGTTTCGTCCGATTGCGACAGACGTGAAGGCGGAGAAGCGCTTTCTCAGCACCATTGCCCGCCGGCTCGATACGTTGGGAGCCATTACGCGCGGCCAGCGCCAGACGGGCGGACAGGGCCTATTCAGGCCCGAGGACAATCTCGAAAGCCAGTACGGGCGTGACGCATTGCGTCAGCTCTACACGCTGCTCGCGCGAGGCAAGGTCGACGGCTGCTCGCTTGGGAGGTTCGAGGATGCGACCGGTCTGAAGCTCATGGATGCTAATGGGCTCAGGGATGACCTGCCGCCGATCACGACCTTTCTGAACAGGTTATTGGCGCTCACCATCGACCTACAGAACGTGCTGTTCACCGCCTTCGAGCAGCTCTTGACCGCTCGGATCGAAGGCGCGGTTGCATCCGGCACCTACGACGTGGGGTTGGAAACCCTCCGTGCTGAAAGCTTTGTCGTCACCGACCGGCGGACGATCTATGACCATCCCGGCACCGGCGCCGAGACCCGGCTGCTCACGATCACCCAGCGCCAGCGCAATCATCCGGTAAGTCTGGATGACGCTCTTGCTCGTCTTTCAGATCGTCAGGCCGTCCTGCTCGTCAATGAGCGCTCGGGACGAGCCGCCGTGCAGCTCCCGGCGGCGAGCGTCATGCTCGATGACGGCGAGATCGAGCGGCGCGTCCGTCTGATCCGGCCGATGGATCAGCACACGGTCCCCTTGAGTATGATGGCGGAGAGCCACTGGATCGAAGCGGACCGGGGGCGCTTCGCTGCGGCCTGGCTGGCGGAGCTTGCCGAGGTGCCCCAGTTCACGGAAAGCACGATCCACGTTGTGGCGGGCTTGCTGCTTCCCATCTGGAAGCGGCTGCCAAACGAATCGACCCGCGTCTATCGGCTTCAGACCGATACAGGCGAACGCGTCATCGGCCGCAGGGTATCTGCCGCGTGGGTCGCAAACTTCCTTGCGGCGGACGCGCCTTCGCCGACGCCGGACGTTGTCTTTGCAGCACTGATGGAAGGACGGACCGTCCTCGACCTCGCAGAGGGAATTCAGCTTCGCCGCGTCCGGGTGATGGGTGCACATCGCATCGAGCTGTCGGGATTCAACGACACGATGCGTGATCGACTGCGGGCCTACGGACTCTTTGGGGAGATCATCTCCTGGAAGCTGCGCATGTTCGTACCCACGGACGCGAGCGGCATCGAGGTCCTGTCGAGGGTGCTCGACACGTATCCGGTAGCGCGCGTCAGTGAGCGGGAGGCCGCGTGATGTCCCGCGATGCTTCCGAACTGGCACGCCGACTCGCGCGCGACGCCGAGGCGGTGTGCCGACACTATCTCTCCCACGGCAAGCGCGCGGGGCGATACTGGGTGGTCGGCGACGTCCACAACACGCCGGGCCGCTCGTTGTTCGTACGGCTCCAGGAATCGCCGAAGGGACCCGCTGGGAAATGGACCGACGCCGCGACCGGAGAACATGGCGATCTCCTCGACATCATCCGCGAAAGTCTGGCCTTGCGAGACTTTCGCGAGGTCGCCGAGGAGGCGAGGCGCTTTCTGAAGCTGCCTCGTTCTGAGGATCAATCACTCCCGAGACCCGTTCGTCCAGTCGTGCCGGCCGGATCGCAAGAAGCCGCCCGTCGACTTTTTGCGATATCCGGTCCGATCGAAGGGACGTTGGTGGAAACGTATTTGCAACGTCGTGGAATAAGCCAAATCCACCATGGTGGCAGCCTGCGCTTTCACCCACGTTGCTACTACCGACCGGACGAGCTTTTGCCGACTGAAACCTGGCCGGCGATGATAGGCTCTGTCACGGACCTCGAGGGACGGATCACCGGCGTGCATCGCACCTGGCTAGATCCACACGGCTTTGATCGCGTGCGGCTCGGCAAGGCCCCGATCGACACGCCACGACGGGCCATGGGCGACCTTCTTGGTAACGCCGTTCGCTTCGGCGTGGTGGACGACGTGCTCGCTGCGGGCGAGGGGATCGAGACCATGCTGTCGCTGCGTTATGTCCTGCCGACCTTGCCCATGACCGCTGCTCTCTCGGCCAATCACCTCTCAGCCATGTTGCTGCCGTCTGGCCTACGCCGACTCTATATCGCCCGTGACGCAGATTCTGCCGGAGATGCCGTACAGGCTATTCTCACCCAGCGCGCAGAAGCCGCCGGCATTGAAGCGATCGCATTGTCGCCCCGGTTGGGCGACTTCAACGAAGATCTGCACATCTTCGGCCTCGAGGCCCTCCGAGCAGCGTTGCTACTTCAACTCGTACCGGAGGACGTCGCCCGTTTAATGCATTCGTCGATGGCAACCGCGGAATAGCCCCGGCAATTCGATGGGCGTCGACAGGGCGGTCGCGGTGCGGCCACTGCCGGAAGAGGACGCGACCACGGCCTTCTAGAGGGCGATCGGACGGCAAACGGCTCGGGCCGGCAACGGCTGCGTCCGGCTATTTTCCGCCGCGCGCCGGCGACGAGAAGACACATTAGCCATCTGGCGAGCGCGCTTTGCATCGCGAAGCAAAATAGCCGGCCTTCGCCATCCTCCGCTGCGCTTCGGCCCTCCGCTCTGCTCTGGGTTCTGGCCCGTTCCGCCTGCCGTCTGAGTGATCGCCACGAAGGCCGCGATGGTCGCGGCCGATCCGGCAAAGGATCACCTCCATGACCGACCACGATGACATCGAACTGCCGCACGCCGCATCTGCGACCGAACGTGTTCTTACAGAATTGCAGCTCTTCGGTCACCGCCCCTTCGACGACCAGCCCGATCCACGGCCACTTCCCGAGGCCAGGATCATTACCGGTGCCGTCGCTGACATCTTCGATGCCCTGGTCGCCACGTTGAGCGACACGCGGCTCGAGCCGGACCTCGACGATCTGCTCTGGTCGACTGTCAACCTGTTCCATCGTGCCGTCGACCGCATCGGTCGCCAACTCGACGACAACGAACAGGCGCAGCAGAAGAGTCAGCGCGAGCAGGACGGTTCCGAAGTTCGATCGGTCGAACTCGAACGCATCACGGCGGAAGGCATCACGTTGATTGAGCGCCGCAACTGCCTGGAGCTCTTCCGTGATCAGGCCATAGTGCGCTTCGAGACTCACACCGGCTCATTCTGGCGCCCCCGATCGGGATCGCTAGTGAACCATCGTACGCTGACCGCAGCGATGATCGACTCCCGCGACTTCATCGCCGCCAAGCGTCGCGCCGAAACCGAGGTCATGTTGCCGCCAGGACCGAAGATCGCGCTCACCGGAGGACTCGACTTCAACGACCATCATCTGATCTGGGATCGCCTCGACAAGGTTCACGCCAAGCATCCCGACATGGTCCTGCTCCACGGCGGCTCCCCGAAGGGGGCCGAACTGATCGCATCCAAATGGGCGACGACCCGCAAGGTGCCTCAGATCGCCTTCAAGCCTGATTGGACGAAACATGCCAAGGCAGCACCGTTCAAGCGAAACGATACCATGCTTGAACTCCTGCCGATCGGCGTCATGCATTTCCCAGGCACAGGAATCCAGGACAACTTCGCTGACAAGGCCAAGCGGCTCGGTATCCCTGTCTGGAGGTTCGGCGGCGCGTGAGCGCCGTCTTGTCGCCTGCAACCAACAAGGCGGAATTGTGCGCGCCGCAACTCCGCCTCGTTTCGAATTTAGGTCTGAAGTTGCGCCGTGGTGGTGGTGGAAGGCGCGACCGGTAAATCTATGCACATGGAGCCACCACCATGCTCGCCCTTGGGCTCGTCCTCAACACACTCGGCATCGGTTTGTTCTGTTGGGCGATCTTCGCGCTCGCTGTGTATGCTCTGCCGTTTTTCGTCGCGCTGAGTATCGGGATGACGGCGTTTCAGAGCGGTGCCGGCCTCATCGGCGCGCTGCTTATCGCAACGGCCGGCGGTGCACTGACGCTAGTCCTCGGCCAGGTCGCCTTTGCTGTTACTCGGTCCTCGGCCTTGCGCATCGCGATCGCGGCAGCATTCACTGTTCCCGCCGCGGTCGCCGGCTATCATGTGGTGTTCGCCGTGTCCCATGTCGCGGTGCCTTCGCTGGCTTGGCGTGAGGTCTTCGCGTGCCTCGGCGCGGTTTGCATTGGCGTAACGTCATGGATGCGCTTGATTGCTTTGGTGGAGACCCGCCCGTTAGAGTCGGGTGGGGTGGTGGAGAACTTGTCCTAACCGGTTCTTACGACCGCAAGCCTCGAAAGATGATCGTTTCCCGCCTTCATCGTCGAACAGGTACGCGCAGATCGGCGCGGTGAACGGGGGATGATCGAAGCCTGGGCGCGGGCGAGGCAGGCCTCCTCTGAACCCCTCGATCAAGCTGCGGTATCCGGCCTGGCCCACGCATCCGCGGCGGAGACGCGTTAACCTCGATCGGTCCTTGGGAGACGATGCCGCCTTTTGCAGGAGATTGTTTCTCTTTCCCCGCTGAAGCGTTCCGACCTCTTGTTCGTCAAAACCGAGATAGCCACGCTTCTCCGTAAGATTGTGGTTCAGCACCCGGACGCACGTGGCCTCGTTGATGGCTTGATCTGGCCGAAGACCGGCTTCGCCTCGATCGTCTGAGCCGCAACGCCGTTGATGCGACTTTCTTCCCCTGGGCTTCGCCCATTCCTCGCGAGACAAGAAAGTCGCTCCAACGGCGTCCTCCGCTGCGCTCCGGCCCGAGCGGGTGCGTCGCCGATCGTCCTCGGCCCTAGATCGCCATCGAGGCCGCGGTGGTCGCGGGCTCGAAACACAACAGGAGAAGTGACATGGCTAACATCGGTTCTTTCAAGAAGGTCGGTAACGAATTCCAGGGCGAGATCGTGACCCTGAGCCTGAAGGCCAAAGGCGTCCGCATCGTCGCCGAGACCAACCGGTCCAACGAAAACGCTCCCAGCCACCGCATCTATGTGGGTCGCGCGGAGATCGGCGCAGCCTGGTCGAAGCGTTCCGAGGAGGGCCGCGATTACCTCTCACTCAAGCTCGATGACCCCTCGTTCAACGCGCCGATCTACGCGAACCTGTTCGACGACGAAGGCGGTGAAGGCTACACCCTGCTCTGGTCGCGGCCGCGCAAGACCGGCGAGTAGGCCCACTCCATCAAGCCCCGTCCGGTCCGCCGGGCGGGGCTTCTCATCCTTCCAGGCATCAGTGAGCGCAAACCGGCCGCCGGATCGAGCGGCCCGACATCAATCACTCGGCCTGTCCCCGAGTCTTCTTCTTGGCGCTTGTGGGCGGGCGAGTGAGCAGGTCGGCGGCCTCGACACCCAGGCTGCGCGCGAGCCGATCGACAACGTCGATACCCGCCGCATAAACGCTTCGCTCGAGTGCGCTGATATAAGTGCGGTCAATTTCAGCACGATGAGCCAATTCCTCCTGTGACAAACCACGGGCCTGCCGGAGCTTCCGCAAATTGATTGCAAGTATCTCGCGTATATCCATACGCGAGAGGGCATGTCCTTGAAGAGTATTTCACCACGGAGTATTCTCGACAAAACACCCTCCGGACGGCTCCTGCGACAGTTTTAACGCTTCTGCTCCTTCCGGCCCGCGTGTTAGAAATTGTCTAATCTAAGGCGTGGAGTCTTATGAGGAAGCCGCCGCTCGACCCAGACGTCGCCGATGCTGCGCCTGCAGATCAAATTCTCACTGCCTACGATGAGCGGCATGTGGTGACCTACACGCGCCTTCTGCAGGCCGAAAGCGAAGGGGCTGACTGGATGGAAGTCGCTCGAATCGTGCTGCATATCGATCCGGTGCGGGAGCCGGACCGTGCGCGAAGCGCATATCAGAGTCATCTTACACGCGCCAAATGGGTGACGGAGCAAGGGCGCCTCTTACGAGGCACCGGCTCGAAATAGAACAAGACTACCGGCTGGCGACTTGCAGGCAGAACTATTTTCTTTTGCTGATCGGTGGTCATTCCAGTGCACCACGTGGTGCCAAACTAGGGGCTTCCTACAACCGCCTCGTTCATACCTATTGCGGCGCAATCGTTGTTAGCAGCGTGCAATGGGGCGGAAGCAATGCCTGAATTCGACTGGCGGTCGCC